>Ga0272448_1000025_pt1 | contig 215003 bp, 225 predicted proteins | sample YNPCB0191_FD_202220 | JGI IMG/M metagenome (GOLD analysis project Ga0272448, IMG submission 202220) | Hot spring sediment microbial communities from Yellowstone National Park, WY, United States - YNP-CB-019-1 | ecosystem: Environmental > Aquatic > Thermal springs > Hot (42-90C) > Sediment... | reverse complement strand
GCCTTCTTCTGCTTTATTTCCTCGGTATCATCCATTGTTAGCCCTCTTTAATTTTTTCTGGATTTTTAGATGTTTCGACTTTGCTAGAATCTTTTTCTGCGCTAGCAATTGAGTGTTCAGATTCAAGCTTTTTCTTGAGCTCTGCAATTACCTCTGCGCTCTTCTTTTCCTTTGTTCCTTTTTCTCTTGCTTCAGGCTCTTTCTTTTCGCTAACAGCTTGCCTCTTTGCTTGAGGCTCCTTTGGAGCTTCAGCACTCTCTTTCGCTTCGAGCTGAGCCTTAAGTTTTTCTTCAGCTTCAAGCCTTTTCTTTACCTCAGCAGCTTTTTTTGAAAGGTAAGACTGTCCTTTTTTTGCAATTATTCTTCCCTTAGAGCTCTTTTGTATAAAGCCAAGTTGCTCAAGCTGTTGAAGGCCGAACCTTATTATCTTTCCTCCTGCACGCCTGAACTTGTGTTTTCTCCTTCCGCGATTTTTTCTACCGCCATAGTATGTGCGCAGTGAGCCAACACCAACTCTGCCTTCTTTAAAAACGCGATAGAGCAAAGATGCTAACCTTGTATAATACCAGTCGGGCTGCTGCGGCACTCTATCGCGAGAGCATCCTGTCTTGACAAACATTGCAAAGGCTGGCTGCTCAACCTTAAACTTTTCCTTAAGGTCAACAGCAATTGCCTTTATAAGCTCATCTGCTGGAACTTCAAAAGGGTCCATAACATCACGCTTCTTTCGAAGCCATTGCTCAACGCTGCGATAAGCGGAGCAAAAACAGGCCTCTTTACCTAATAGGCCAGCAAATGTTTTTTAATCTATCAGAAAACATTTTGATGCCAAAAATCTTAGGGCTTTTACTAACTCTGAGCGTAATGCGGCCGCCGGGATTTGAACCCGGGCCACCACCGTGGCAGGGTAGTATCCTAACCACTAGACTACGGCCGCACGCAATAATAAACATTTAGCACCAGTTATTTTTATAAACCAAGAAGCAAAGCTTTTTTCAGGCGCTTAATGGGCCTGGGCAGAATTGAACTGCCGACCTCCACCTTGTAAGGGTGGCGTCATAACCACTAGACCACAGGCCCCATAATTGATATGCAAGAGAGCAATTTAAAAGTTATGATGAAAGCAAGATTTGTGCTGTGCACAGCAATGAAGCGAATTGCAATAAAGCTCTAGCTAAAGATTTTTGTACTAATTATTGCGCAAGCCCATTGCAAAGGCCCATTTAGAATTTTCTCGACGAAGAAAAATATATATAGTAGGAATTTAATAATCGATTTATGAAAATGTGCTGCAAATCCTTACGCGAGTATTTGAAGTTCTCGTGGCTTTACATGCTGCTTGTATTTATTGTAAGCCTTGTGATGCTCGCATTATTGCAACTGAAGATAACACTAGCTTACAATCTTCTCGGCGCACTTGCAGTTGCAATTACTTTTGTCGCTGGTTGGAATGCTGCGAAAAACAGATTTAACCTTAAGCAAGCTTTTATTATTGGAACGCTCTGTTTTATTGGAAACTTATGGTTAATTCCTTTTTCCATTATGTTTTATTTGTCAAACAGGCAAATCCCGCAAAATTATTTTTTGATTAATCTAGTGGTTGTCTCATTGATTAGCGGACTTTTAACTTTGCTGATTTATATCGCGTTTGCCTTGCTAGGTTTTTTGATTTCTTCAAAAATATATCTAAAAAAGTAGAAATTTTTACTTTATCATGCTTGAGTTTTGCTCTAAAAGAATAAACCAAAGCGCCATAGCTTATTGCAAAAACATTATTTTATTTAAAGTGCTAGCAGCAATGCTGAAATACAAAAACATTTAAATATGACAAATGTATAAGTATTTGCAATTGGCAGGCGATTATATGATGAAAAAAAGGGTATTTCTTGTAGGAAAGAAGACCTTGCAGCTCATAAGGCTTATAGGTTCTTTCACATTTTTTGGCGCAATAATAATGATGCTATATTCTACTGCTTTGATGTTTGAGCAATGGGATGCAATTAAGAAGCACACTGAATGCTTAAGCAGTGCAGAGTTTTCAACGAGCTATTGCAATGAGCAGATTTACAAGACAACAGGCATTTACCCTGCAGAATTTAATGGAATGCTAAGCTTAAAGCAGAAATTTATAATAATAGTTAGGCCTCTTGCACAGCTCTTTTTTTGGGCTGTTGTTTTCTTCTTCGGCACAATGCTTTACAATTGCAGGAGGTTGAGCTTTCCAATTCAGGAAATCGAAGCTGGTCATGGAAAGCGCTGAAAGCTAGCCTTTAAATTATAAATTTTCTCTTGCTTGATGCTTTGAGATTAGGCTTTTTCCTTGATTTATGGGATTTCAATAAGCTGTACCTTTTTTGGCTGTGCCTCAAGCTTGCCTATCTTTGCGCCAACAATTGTGGTTATACCTGCTTCTTCAGCAGCATCTATGAGGCGTTTTGTTATTATGCCGTCAAGGACAATAACCTTTGCATTCTTGAACTCAGCAATGTTTTTTAGAAGGTCACGAACATTCACTGTTGCAAGCTCGTTCATGTTCTCATCAAAGAGTTTTGCCTTAAGAGTACCGCGGAGTTCATCCATAATTGCAACATATTGCTCATTCTTTGGTTCATTTGAAGCCCTTGGCTCTCTTAAAATTTCGCTCGTAACATTTGGAATTTCTGCTGAGAATTCCTCAGAAACAGGCTCTTGTGGCATCTTAAGCTCATGCACAGGCACCTTTTTGCGCAGCGCCATTATTATCTCCTTTCTTGTGAGCTCTTCAACTTCTTTGCCCTCAGGTGCTCTTGCAACAAAATCAACCTTTGCAAGCTGCATGAGCTTTCTGAGTATGAGCTCTCCACCACGATCGCCATCAACAAACGCAAGGATCTTTTTTCTCTTTGAAAGCTCCACTATTGTTGGCGATATCTTTGAACCGTCCATGCCTATGACATTCCTTATATTGTTCTTTAGCAGTGTCAGAACATCTGCTCTGCCTTCAACAACAATCACATGGTCTGCAATGTCTACAGCATCACCTGCTGGCAGCCTATCAGGCCCATATTCAACAAGCGAAGAGGCCTTAAGGCGCTCTTTTACTGTTTTTATCAATTCTTCTGTTTCAGGCAACTGCTCATGCATTGCCTTTTCAAGAAGTTCTTGTGCGCGTGCTATAATTTGCTCACGCTTCCATGTTCTCTTGTCTTTTATATTAACAACTTTAAATGTTGCATTGCATGGGCCTACCTTGTCGACTGTTTCAATAGTTGCGCCAATTATGCATGTTTCAACTATGTCCAAAGAACTTGGTACAATGAGATTGCCTGTTGTGATGCCATTCTGAACATTTGTGACAATTTCTATTCTTCCGACTTTTCCATTTTTCTGCAGCTCTCTCAAATCAAGGTCTTCGCCAAGCAAGCCTTCGCTCTGGCCAAAGATTGCGCCAACAACATCGTGCTTGTCAACAACGCCTTCAATCTTAAAAACTGCATTGATCTCGTATTTTGTAGAATTTATATATGTTTTAGCCATAAGTTCACCTCTTTTAAGAATTAGGCAATCAGTACTAACACTGACTTTTCACTGATTTTGCAAAAAATAAAGTAAAATGGATGAATATGATAAGCTCTAATGATTGCCTTTTATTATATTATGTGTATGGCAAGGTTTTTTAATGTTGAGTTATGTTAGTGCAAGCACTTTTGTCATCTATGCCGGCATATTTCTTAAATAGTATAGACAATATCTATTTAGATGGCGCATTATAACAAAGGTGCAAATGCAGAACGTGAGCTCTTGCGTTTGCTCTACAATGAGGGCTTTGCGGTTGTTAGAGTGGCAGGCTCAGGCGCATCAAAGTTTCCAGAACCAGACTGCCTTGCTTTCAGAAAATCTCAGAAATTCGCTTTTGAGTGCAAAGCACGCTCAGGGCGTTATCTGCACATTCCAAAGGAGCAGATGGAAAGCCTCATCATGTGGTCAAGGCAAGCTGATTTGCCAGCATATGTTGCGTGGAAGATTTCGCACAAAGGCTGGCTTTTCATAAGGCCTGAGGATTTTGCTGTGCGAAAAAAAAGCTATGCAATTGATATAGAAACTGCAATGAAAAAAGGGAAAACCTTTGAAGAATTTGTTCGAGAAGAGCATTAGCTAATCCCCTTGGCTTGCAACGCTTTTGATAGCGCCGGCTGAAATAAAATTTCGTTGAGAAATTTGCATTGAAAATTGCTTAAGGATGTTGCCTTTTGAAAATTACAAAATTCAAATCTGCTCAACAATGCGCTAAATTACTGATGAACCGAAAAACATTGTGGTGCCTGTTATTGCAATTGTTATTATCAGTATCAGCAGATCCATTGTTATATTTTGGAATTGAGTTATAAGAAGATACAAAGCAGTGATGTAGAAAGAAATTCCACCAAGGACAAGCATTAGTGCAACCCACTCGTTTTTTGTTCCTAAACGGCGCATGCGCATCTCTTTTACTTCCTGCCTTAAATCAGCAACCTTTTCCTCTATGCTTTTTATCTTTTCAAGCGAGCTCTCGTTTACATCATGTAGAAGCTTTACATCCCTTTTGAGGTCTTCGCGAAGCTCTGAAACCGCGCTTCTGATATCGCCTTGGATTTTTCCATCTAAGTCAGATCTTATCTGGATAAGCGAGCGGTCAATATATGTTTGAAGCATAGGCAATTCATTCTTAAGCTGCTCCTTAACAATAGCACCGATTTGCGCTTCAAGCAGCGCAAGCGTATCAGCTCTTGAAACTGAGATTAGGCGCCTTGCCTGCTCCTCTGTGATGCCTGTTTCTACCAGAGCACGCACTATATTCTCTTCGCTCTCACCTGAGCGCATGAGCTGCTGGATAATCTTTACTACATTTGCTTCCCTTTCTTTTACATCAACTTCTTTTACATCAACTTTTGCTGGTTCTTCCAAAAGCCTCACGCACCCATAATTGCCATAAGTGGCAACTTAAATTATTTCAATATTTTTTGAAACCTCCTTTTTGAAAAGCTCTCCATAAATTATGAAATTCAGTGTAGTTATGCCTTTTGCTATTGGCGTATAGTTGAAAACTGCTGTTTTGCAGCTTTGTGCTTTAATGCCCATAATTATAGTTTTACTTTCTTCTTTTAAAAAGCTTCTGTCATGCGACTCAGCGATATTCACAAAGAAATCCTCTTTTGTGTTGTTGCACAGTTCTAGTGAAACATCAAAGCTCTTGCCAAAAACTGCATTTCCGTGCTTTAGGTCTATTGAGAGCCCTTCAATCGATGATTCTAGCGCTATATATTTTTTCGCTTCTCTGTGAAATGGCGCTTTTGCAGAAACAAAACTGACTTTCTTCTCAACAGGCAAAATTATTCTTGTAAGCTCAGATGGCTTTAATGCTGGAATACAGTCCAAAATGCTATTGTCCTGCGCAGTAACAATAATGTTTGTTATCACATGGCTGCTTTCATTTTTAAGGTAAAGTTTGCCATCAATTATCTTGAAATCCAGCGCAGGTGCAAATAGGACTAAATATATTAGTAAAGAAAAATATCCAGCAAAAATAAAGGAAAATATTATCAGGGCGCGCTTTGTTCTTTCTTGCATAATCTCATATTATAAAGGTATTTTCGTTTATAATCTTTACTTTTTGCATGGAAAACTTTTAAGCAGCATGTTTGTTGTTCCAACATTCGCGTTACAAAAGTTTGAGATGACCGAGGTACGCATCTATTTTTTCCGAAGGTGCTGGGCCAACGCCAAAGCATGTTATTGTGCCTTTTGGAATCTGGGTAAGGCCTGCATCTCTTATCAGCGCAGCAGGCAATCTGCTTTTTATTCTCCTATAAAGCTCTATGAGCTCTACCTCGCTCGATACCTTAAGCACAATTTTTGCCTTTCCGCTTTTGGCCCAAAGCTTTGCCCACTCTGGTTTCTCTTTCAGTACCTTCTCAAATGCTTCTAGAGATGCATGCGCTACCTGTGCTGCAAGCTTTCCCTTGCCAAGGTGCAAGTCAGCCCTAACTACAATCGCTTGCTTGATCTCTGACATGATAAAAAATCTTCAGTAAAATATTTATATTTAGAATTGCTATATTTATTCTCATGCGAAAGGTAATTGCAATTGCACTTGCATTTTTACTTCTGCTAGTGTATTGCTCAGCTTTGCTTGACTCAGATGAAGACCTCGTGCCTGATGAGCAGGAGATAAAAGATGGCACAAATCCAGATGACCCAAATGACAATGCGCTTGCGATAACAATTACTGGCGATGTTGTTGTTGGCAACACAGTTGTGCTTTCTGTTGAGCACAAGGAACTTGGAAAAATCCCTGATGTTGATTTTACAATTAAGACAAAGACAAGGACGATAAATCTCAACAGCGGTGCTCAGGGCGAGGTTAGCTTTAAGATTGAAGAGGCTGGCGCACATTATATAACTGCGCAGAAAAAAAGGTTCTCAATGATGCGCTATATAAGCCCCATATGTAGCAATGATGAAAAAAATGTTAGCATGGTGCCATTTGTGATTTTGCTCACTGGACATTTCACAAACATCGTTGTAGCTCTTTTGGCATTTATTGTTTTTGCAACGCTGCTTCGCAGCTATCTTATAAAATCTCGCCACATAGCAAATTTGTTTTCTGGCATAGGCGCTTTTGCAATCTTTTTTGCAAATTATCAATTTTTGTTCCCAATGCTTCCAACCGAAAGAATTATTGTTCAGCTCTCGCTTCTTGGTGAACTTTTAGGCGCCATTTCGGCGCTTGCAGTGCTTAGGATGAAAAAACTAACCAAAAAGATTTTAAGAGAAGAAACAAAAGAAGCTGGTGAAAAAAAGCAGGGTTTTTCAGTAGCTTCAATATTGCAGCCCATTTCAATGCGAATCAGAGGCATTTTTGCGCTGCGTGAAGCGCATAAAGATGCAAGTACAAAACTTGAAAAAATGTCGGCTTTAAAGGAAGAAATCAATCAGACAAAAATGAAACTTACTGGTGCCATTGCAGAGATGCAAAAACTTGAGCATCGTGGGAAAGCACAGGAGAAAATGCATGCGATAAGCCAACAGATTGAAAAGCTTCACGAGGGCCTCTATAAGGCAAAAGCTATGAAAGCCGATGTCGAGCAGAAAGAGGAAAAAAGCATTGAAGAGTTGAGAGCAAAGCGCGAGCTTGAGCTCATGATAGAGGATATCAGCGAGCTGCTCGCAAAGGAATTACAGGTAAGCGAGCTTCCAGAAGCAAGTGAACCTGCTTATGAAAGGCGAAGCTTCATAGAAAAGCTTAAAGAAAAATTTAAGACAAAAACAAAGGAAACAGCAAGCAAAGCAAATGTTTGCCTCTCAATAAGCGATTGGTATGGCAAGGCGCTTAACGCCTCAATGGCTGAGTTCTTTATTGGAAACAAGGAGATAAAGCCAAGCCGGGTTGTTGCAGAAAAGGCCTACTTCTATTTTCCGCAGACTGTTGTTGAATTATATGTGCGCTATCTTGGATTTGTCGATTCATATCATATGATTGAGCCTGACTCTGAGCTTAAAGAAATCCAGATTAAAATGAAGCCAAATGTTTTGATAAATGTTGTTGACAGCGATGGCGTGCCTCTCAAGGATGCTTTTATAACCATAGTTGACGAGAAAGAAGAAAAGATTGAGGATATCTACAAGAACACAATATGGAAAACCCCATTCCCGAACAATGCTGAAGATGGCACTGCAGCGATTTCAATAAACCCTGCAACACTTAAAGCAAGTGTTCTTAAGATCAGGGTTGTGCGTGCTGGATTTGCAAACAAAGAGGTTGTAATAGCATCATCAAAGATATCCACTGAGGAACAGCTTGCAAAAATAATCACACTTGAAAAGATTGCTGGAGTGCAAGCTTAGAAACGACGATTGAATATGCATTCAGGAGTTATCGTAGTACAAAAAATAGTAGCGTGTTTTGCCTGCTTGCGTTGTACCCTTTACTATAAACCAAAGGTGTGCAACTTTTGTGTTTTGATCATATGACATTGCCCAGTCTGCGTTTTTTGTTAGCGTGTCAATCACATCAGCTGTAGCAAGGCTTGAGACCTCAACAAGAGAAACACTATCGGTGTTCAAATCGCAAGAGATGCAGCCAACACTTGCAAACTCTTGCGCAAAGTTTATGTCAAGCGAAACATTTGTGTCTGTTCTGTTTAAAAGGCCTGAGCTGAAAGAAAGTGGAATTCTATAATTTACCTGCGAGGAAAGCCATGTCCTTTGCACATCATTTAGAAGAGAGATATAAATTGTGGTTGGATTAAATAGAAAGACCTCTCCAGAAACAAAGGCATAAGATGTTGTTGTTGAATCTTGCGCATCGCCAACTGTAACCAGAAGCCTGCATTCAGGCTCAGTGTAATTTAAGTTTGAATAGTTGAAAGAATTTTTTCGATATGGGAGGAAATCGAAATAAAGGTAGTAGAGCTTTGTTGTATTTGAATCAATTTTTCCTGGCATCTGCCATGTCAAAGTGCCGAGCTGGCTCTCTGTATTGTATGACATTTTAAATGGTACTGGGTCTATCTCATTTGTGTCTGGATTGTAGTCATGAGGCTGTGAATTTATATATTCTACAACCCTGAAGCTGTTTGGGTCAACAGTTGCAGATATGTTCAATTTTTGCTTTATGGAAGCAAAGTCAATTGTTGTCTGAACATTCTGGTCAGTTCTTGGGCAGTTTAATGTATTTACTGTTATTGGCAAGCGATAATGCCACCAATAGTCGTCATCACTGCTGTAATCCCACCATGCATCAGCACTCAATACACCTGTATTGCTGCCGAAGCGCCAGTTCTTTGCTGATGTGCTTATCTTCACCTGAATGCTGCTTGGCACATCAAGCCAAAACTCATTTGTATTTGGGAAAAAGATTGCATAAAAATTTATGTCTGGATTACCAACAACGATAAGCCTTTCGGTATTTTTAACCAATGACATCTGCATGCTTGGATAGCTAATAATCAAATCTGCAAGGTTTGAATCCAAGAACTTTATTGTTATATTTGTGTCGGTGATGTTCACATCTATGTGTGGATTTCTCACATTTATTTTACCGCCAGCAAGTGATGCAGCATGCATAAAAGACTCTGAGTAGTTTGGCTCTATTGTGCCTGGGCTAAAGAAAAACACATCCTCAAGCTCGTGCGGAAGCAGAATTGTATAAAGCTTGTCTTGGTATTGCTCAAAGGGCTTGCTTAAAAGGTAATTGTAGTCTGCGTTTAAGTCAAGAAACACTGGGTAATATCTATTGCAGTCGTACCTCTGCAAGTTGCAGTCGCTCTTAAGGGTTATTGCCTTCACCTGAATATCCTTTGTTACAGAATCTAAAATGGCTTTTACCTCGGTCTCGCTAACTGAAGCGCTACGCTCCGAAAGAAGCCATGGCAAAGATACAAAAAGGATTGCAATAAGAACTACGAATATTATTGAGCTTATTATCCAATCTGTAGGCTCCATTGTTAACAACCTTTGGCTTATAGAAATAGTGTTTCCTTCTTAAAAATCTTTTCTGCCAAGGAAAAATGCGCAATGCCTTTTTTGCCCAAGTAAGCTTTTTAGCTTTAAGAGATAAAAAATGAAGTGCTTAGCTTATATTATCTTCTGTGCCCAGAGTTCCTCGAAGAGTTTGCTTGCAGCAAAAGCAGAGTTGTCGCAGACAAGGTCTATGACCGTTCGCACCTTATCTGTGTAGCGGGCATTATCTATGAGCAAACCTTCTGTTGGCAAGTCGTTTGAATAGAGGTAAAGGTATGTCTTGTTACCTTCCATTGCAGCAAACTTCTCAATAAGCCTGTCATTTCCTGGAGAAAGATATGCGCAGATACGATTTGTCACAACATTATTGCAGTACTGCTTAAGTGCAGTGTCAAGGCAAAAGATTGCATTGCTCTTGAGCATCTCTAAAAGGGTTTTTTGATCCACAGAAAGGCTAAAACGTGCGATGCGGCATTTTTCCATATCTCTATATTTTGCAATTTCGCCTATCACCGCTAGAGGGTTTGCTAGCATATAAGAAGTTTTTCCTTTTTCAACAAACCCTTTTTTCTGCAAATAGTTCACAATCTTGTTTACCTGGCCAAGAGAAACCTTCAGCTCTTGGCTCAGAGAGAGCTGTGTGAACTCCTTCTTTTCAAGTATTGCCTTTACGATATTAAAGCTTACAGGCTTGCTAAAATCTATGTTATGCATCAACATATTCGTTGCTAAAAAAATATTTAAAATGATGCAATAAGGAATATTATGCGTAGTATGCGCAGGAGAAAACCATGGTTGTAATACAAAGAAGGGTTTTGCTTATTCTTGCTACCATGATATTTGCCTTTGCCCTTGGGTGGTTTTCTTGCAGTACTTTTGAAAATACAATCACAGGGCTTACAACTGGGGCTGTAGCTGAAAAGCCTAGCGAAAATAAAGGCACTGTGGCTGTAATGCCTAATGAGCAAAAACCCAGCATTGAATTCATTGAGATACGTGTTCCTGATTGCAATCTTTGCATTGATTTTGAAACCTTGAAAAAACAGCTCAAGGACATGAACATTGCATTGAAAGAAAAGACACTTTCATATGAAAGCGCTGATGCAAAGGAGCTCATTGAAAGATACAAGATAAAGACAGTACCAGCAATCATATTAAGCGGTGATACTGATAAAGTTGATGCCTTCAAAAACTGGGCTGCTTTTGGTAGAATAGAAAAAGATGTGCTGATATTTGACAACAATGTGCCTGTATACTATGACCTGGAAAAGAAGCGCTTTGTTGGTAGCGTAACAATACTTGAGCTAGTTGACAGCACTTGCCAGCAATGTTTTGAACCATTGAATTCTGCAGCAATAATGAGGCTTCTTTACAGCATAAAGGTTAATGCAATTAGGCGAGTTGATATAAATTCTTCGGAAGGCCAAGAGCTTATCAAAAAGCACTTCATCGATTTTGCACCAGCATTAATTTTCTCCCCTGAGCTTGGAGACTATAACAAGGAGCTCTATAATTCCTTGGGTTCCTTTAGCACTGATGGCTCATTTGTTGTTCGTGAAAAAATGCCACCTTATAAGGACCTTACAACTGGAGAAATACGTGGCACTCTTGGTTTGATAATGCTCGAAGCAAGCAGCTGCTGGGCTTGCAAGGATTCAAAAGACCTGCTTGCATTTCTAACAAATAACCTTGGTCTTAGCTTCTCGGAGATAAGAGTTTATGATATTAGCTCAGCTGACACAAATAGGCTTATTGAGGCTTATTCGATAGAGTATCTGCCTGCTGCAATAATCTATGGAGACACTAAGAGCTATACTTTGTTTAGGGAAATGTGGCCAAAGATTGGATTAGTATTTAAGGATGGGACTCATGTTCTGACTGCTTATCCTTTGCTTGGTAATGGTTACTATTATGATGTTAATGCTGGCAAAATAATCTCTGCGCAGCAATAGCAACAAAGCACAGCTTTGCATTCCTTTCTATTTGTTGGCTTCACATAAAATTGCAGCAAAGCGTTAGCGAAAAAAATAATAATAGGAAAGGCATTATTTAGATAGAAATAATCGAAAATACAAAAGAAAAAGGCATAGAAAGCAGAAGCAGTATTTTAAGGCTGCATATTGTTTAGCTGTGAGAAAAATTAGATGCATAGGTGGATTATAATTATGCTCAAATAGGTGATAAAATGAAGGCGCAAGATTTTGGAAGGTTCTGGAAATGGCTCTTTGCTTTTACCTTGTTGGCTTTTGTTTTTGCAAGTGCTTGGTCTGCGGTGCCAAGGCTTCTTACTGTGCAAGGCAGGCTCAAGCAAGGAAACATTCTTGCGCATGGTGACTATAATATAGTATTCTATATCTATGATGTTTCAAGCGGAGGCACTCCATTATGGCAAGAAACTCACTTAAATGTGCCTGTTGACAGGGGCTTTTTTAGCGTAGTTCTCGGAGATTCTAATGCAATAAATTTGGACTTCAAGCAGCAGTATTGGCTTGCTCTAAAAGTTGGCTCTGATCCAGAAATGACCCCAAGATTAAGGCTCACAAATTCCAGCTATGCCTTTTATGCAATAGATGCAAATGTTTCTGCTGGAACTTCGCTTTGGACTGATGCTGGCACCTTTATTTACCCAAACAATTACAGCAGCTTTGTCATCACAGATTCAGGCAACGTTGGGATTGGGACGACAAGCCCGACGAACAAGCTTGACGTTCGAGATACCGGTAATGTTGCCATGCAAGTGTTTTCCGACACGGGAGTAGCCAATGTCAGTGTTAGGACTTATAGTACAAGCCAATATGACTACGCAGGGATTGCTTTGAATAATGGCACTTACAGCCCCGCTACTCGATTGCAAACCTTTACATCAGCTGGCGGGAATGAATTCAGAATCTATCACTTCCCCAACGCACCAATAACCTTTTACACAAACAATGCGGAGCGAATGCGGATAACTGGTTCAGGCAACGTCGGCATCGGGACGACGGCACCGCAACAAAAATTAACATTATCTTCTGGTTCAAATTTTGCTGTGGAAATGGCAGTCCCAACAGGAGTTACTGCTTCAACTTCAACAGGAGGAACATTAAATGGAACATACTATTACAAGGTATCAGCATCAGATGGTGTAGGTTGGACAATATTATCTTCTGAAGTATCTCAAACAGTGGATGGAGGAACGACTGCTGGAACAATCAATGTTTCTTGGTCAGCAGTTACTGGAGCAACAAAATACAGAGTCTGGAGAGGAACAAGTTCTGGAGGACAAAACCAATATTATGAAACAACCGCAACCTCAATCTCAGACAATGGTTCTTTAACCTTTACTTCTGGGACACCTCCGACTGTAACCACTGCTTATGTTAACAAAATCACTGCCTCAGGAAGTTCTTGGTTTTTAGGTGGCAACGTCGGCATCGGGACGACAACACCTGTTGCGAAATTGGAAGTAGCCGGAACTTTGAGATTGAAGCCAATTTCTCAATCAGAAGCTGGAACTTGCGATGCCTCAAGAGTTGGCACAATTTATTACGACTCAGCTAAAAAGACAATTTACCATTGCGATGGTACCCAATGGACTTATCTCATTGCTGGTCAAGAAACCGATCCTTGCGCAATAGCTACTTTATTGTCTAGCAAAAGTTATGATGATGCAGCAAACATCGTTGAAACTTTAGACGCCTCTTTTGCTGCTGAAGTTTTTATGTGTACTAGCAATATCAGCACCTCAACTGTAGCTGGAATTTTAAATAGTTCGAATTTAAGCGTGGATAAAATTGCCACCATTATGAATCAAACAACTCTCACTGTTGATAGGGCCGCCGCAGTTTTTGATGATTCCAACCTCTCTGCCTCAAGAGTTGTCTCAATCTTAACTAATCCCAATCTTTCAGCCAACGAAGCCCAAAGTATCCTTTATGCTATGACAAATTATGCAAAGCAAATTGATATTATTACTTACGGAGCCTCAGACGAAACCATTTCTTCCAATTCAAGTTACTCGAGTACAGTTAGAAGGAACAATTTAACCATCAATTCTGGTATCACTCTTTCTTTATCTGCCCAACCAAATATAATTATCGCCAATACCTTAACCAATTATGGGACAATGGATAAAACCCAAACTGGAGGAGCAGGAGGGGCAAGGGGAGGAGGTTATGGAGGATTAGGTGGAACTGGAGGTGGTGGAGCAATCATTATTGTTAAAAATTTTGTTAGTTCTGGAACAATCCAGGCAAATGGAGGTGCAGGAGGAAACGCATCCCAAGGTACAACCGGTGGTTCAGGAGGTACAGGAGGTGCTGGAAATATTAACAGGATTGGAACCAATACTTTAGGTTCTGGAGGCAGTGGCGGCGCTTATAACTCAGGAGGTGGCGGGCCAAATGGATCTCCTGGTACAACCAATCAATATGGCGGTGGCTATGGTGGATCGGTCACTTATACCACTATTAATACAGCCGGTGATCTTTATCATCAATTAAGAAAAGCAACCATTGACTGGTGGTTGCAAAATGTGGCTTTAAAAACACCTTCAACAATTACTTCTTTTCCAAATATCTATGGTTCAGGAGGAGGTGGAGGAGGAAATTATTATGCTCCTGGCCAGTATACGGACTACTACTACTCAGGCGGTGGTGGAGGAGGAAGTGGAGGTCAAATAATTGTTTTGGCTGATAGTTTAAATAATACAGGGACAATAAAAGCTAATGCAGGAAATGGAGGAAGTGGGTATGACCGCGGAGGAGGAGGTGGTGGTGGTGGAGGAGGAATTGTTTATGCCTTATATCGAACAACCTTAGTTTCAGCTGGAACTTTGCAAGCAGCAGGTGGAAGTGGTGGAGGTGGATATAATAATGGATCAGCCGGAGGAACTGGTGTAGCTACAACTGCTTCAGTTTCTGGAGCAGATATTGCTGAAAATTATCCAACTGATGACCCAACAATCGGCCCTGGAGATTTAGTAAGAGTAAAATCTGGGGTTTTAGAAGAACTTGGAGGAATGTTGCAAGGTCAAAATTTCTTGGCTGAAAAATTCTTGATTGAGAAAACTTCCAAACCCTACGATCCCCAAATGATTGGGGTGATCTCAGTAGATCCTGCAATCATCTTGGGAGAAAAAGGAAAAGAAAATTTAAGAGCTGTAGCTTTAGTAGGTAGAGTTCCTGTGAAAGTTACAACCAAAAATGGAGAAATTAAAACTGGAGATTACATTACTTCATCTGATATTCCAGGAGTTGGAATGAAAGCAACAAAGCCAGGAAGAGTAATTGGAATTGCTTTGGAATCCTATTCTGGTCCTCCAGATGAAATTGGTTGGGTAACAGTATTTATGAATCCTCACTTTGCTTTAGGTTCTGTGAATGATGATGGAGACCTTGAAACGCTTTTGGCTCAAATTAGTCCTCAAGAGATTGAAAAATCAAATCAAGAAAAAAGTCAGAGCTTAGTCGAAAAATTCATTTCTTTGGTTCAGGCTGCAATTTCAAAATTGGGAATGGTTTTGGAAAATGGAGTGGCAAAATTGGATAAAATTTTGAGCAAAGAAATTGTTGCTGAAAAGGCAAGGTTTAACACTTTAGAAATGGTTGATCTTTCAAGTGGGGAAATCTATTGCCTTTGGTTAGAAAACGGAGAATGGAGAAAAGAAAAAGGAGAGTGCAACGCTTTAATTTCTACCACGACTCAACAAGAGGCAACTTCAACGCCACAAATTACACCAACTCCAACTCCATTTCCATCTCCGACTCCAACTTCATCTCCATCTCAAACACCAGAACCAACATCAACGCCACAACCAACCCCCAAGCCCAGAACCTAGTCAAACCCCAACCCTATCTCCAACTCCAGAATTAAGCCCAACTCCATCTCCAACACCCACTCTTTCTCCTCAACCCCCTCCAGAATCAACCCCCACCCCAACTCCAGAACCCTCTCCTACCACCGAATCCTCATCTTCACCAACCCCAACTCCCGAACTATCTCCAACCCCTTCTCCTTCACCCTCTTCAACTCCTGAACCCACCTCAACCCCGCCATCTTCTTAACCCTGTCAGGGGTCAGACCCCTGACCAGCTTGCTTCTTTATTCTCTTGACAAATTTGACTTTATTTAAGGGTAAAGGTTATAATAGATTTGTATGGGGAAAGTAATTAATAAAAATTTGATAACTGAAATTGAACCAACAGTAAAATTGGGAAAGAAAAATCAGGAGGTTTGGGAGAGAATAGAAAAATTGGCAGATGAAATAAATCGATTAAATAAGAAAAAAGTTTCGGCAGTAAAAATTTTGTTAAAAGAAAGAAAAAGCAAATATTAAAATGTATGTAATAGATGCAAGCGTTTTTCTCAGTGGATTTTTTGATTACGAACCGTATCATAAAGAGAGCCAAAGGTGTTTAAGATATTTCAGAGAGAATCCCTCTGTTTCCGTATTTTTGCCAGAGATTTTAATTTCGGAAACTGGATGCGCGATTACAAGAATAATAAAAAACCAAAATTGGGCATTGAATTTGCTAAGTCATTGAGAGAAGTCCTCAATTTTAAATTTATCCCAATCGATCGGCACATTGCCGATCTTTCGTTAGAAATCGGATGCTCTTTAAATTTAAGAAGTGCGGATGCTATTTACGTTGCGGTTGCTTACAATTTCAACAGCGCTCTCTTGTCATTGGACAAAGAACATTTAGAAAAGGCGAGGAAATTAATAAAAGTAATTCATCCAAAAGATTTTTAACCTCCATTAAGGAGCTTAGCTCCTTAATTAAGCGTTTACAACACGAATATATCCAGCCGAACAATAAAATTTGACAAAAGTTTAAAAAAAACAATAAAATAATAATTGTATGGCTAATCAGACTATTACAAAAAAAGAAAAATTAATGGAGATTCTCTTTAAAGAAATACAGGAGATTAATAAAAATCTCAAAAAGCTTTTATTGATAATTCCTGAAGAGAGTCTAAAAGAATATAAAAACGCTTCCCAAATTAAAAAAGCTTTTGAGAGAGCAACGAAATTATATCCACCCAAATGATTATTAGAGAGACTGAAGATTTTAAAAAAGATTTAAAGGATTTGCCTTCTGAGATAAAAAGACTTTATCAAAGAAAGAAATCTATTTTTAAGGAAAATTGGCTTGATCCAAGATTGCATACCAAAAGAATTAAAGAACTTCCTGGAGTTTATTCTTTCCGGATCACTCGCCGCTATCGAGTTCTTTTTTATTTTAGGAATGGAGAAGCCATATTCTTTAAGATTGGTCACCGAAAAGAAATTTACAGACGGTAAATAAAAGCTGTCACCGGTCAGACCGGTGTAAAGTTGACACGGGTCAGACCCGTGTAAAGTTGACACGGGTGAGGCCCGTGGAAAATCCTTTCGAGTACCCTCATATAAAAAAGATTAAAAATACTAAATTTGGTTGGTGCCTCAAGAGAGGAAAAGGGCATTTTATCTGTGCTTTATTTCAAAAAGAAAACGAATTGAGATTGTGGATATATTTTTGAGAAGAGAAGGAAGAAGATTATAAAAAATGAAATTGCTCGAATAAAAATGATATAGGTTAGATGTCGAGCCAATCAATCTCAACCAGTGAGCAGTCAAGCAACGAACAGCGAGTAATCTTCAACAACTGGAGTTTCAACTAATTCAAAACTTCTCCTCAAGAAAAATTTGACTTTTGGTTTTGGAAAAAATATAATGAGTGTATGGCAAAAGCAGATTTTCTCAAAAAAAGAGCAGAAGATTTCTTGAAAGATGGAGAAATTGATATTAAGGAAGGAAGATGGAATGTAGCCGCCTTTCATTTTGAACAAGCTTGTCAATTGTATTTGAAATATTATCTCTTTTTAAAATTAAAAGATTTTCCTAAAACCCATTCTCTCGATGAACTTTTAACAGATTTGGGCAGAGCTTATAAAAAAGAAAAAGAGGTAGAAAGAATAAAAAGAAAGAATCTACATGAGATTTCGGACCTAAATCAGGCTTATATCACTTCACGAGATCTGCCGGTGGAGTTCTCAAAAACCCAAGTTGAAGAAATGAGACAATTTACCAAGGAGTTAATTAAATTTCTCAAAAAGTTATGAAATTAATTGATCTTTTAATTGAGAGACAAAGAAGACAAGAGAAATATTTTAAGAATTATAAATTCTATGCCAAGAAGGTTAAAAAAATAGCCAAAGAATATTTGGGCGAAGTTAAAATGTTTATTTTCGGTTCAATTTTGAGAAAGAAAGAAGTGCCGAGAGATATTGATTTGTTAATTATTTCTCCAAAATTGAAAAGCCCAGAAGAAAAAAGTAGAATCAGATGCCGGTTGTGGAAAAAACTCGGCTTTGGCAGCCCATTTGAAATTCATTTAATTACTCCAGAAGAATACAGAGATTGGTATCGTTATTTTATCAAAGAAAAAATTGAGGTTTAGAAATAAGAAAAAGTGACAGTCACCTAAAAAGAGGCTTCTAAAACCCGCGCCAATAAAAGGAAATTTTGACCAAAAATTGATTTTGGCACGATTTTGAATAAAGCCTAACACAGGTCAGACCGGTGGAAAGCTTTTCCTAACCAAAAAGGTGCGCTTTTTCTTGATAAAATTTGGTAGTAGGGTATAATTTAAAGGATATGAGAAAAGGAGGAATTTTTGTTGCACTCTTTTTTCTTTTTGGGTTTTTTGGCATTTCTTTTGCCCAAGTTGAGTTTTCAGAGGATACTGCCCTTGAGTTTTTAAACCCAAATCTCACTTTATATATTGCCCAAGGATCTCAGGCAAATTCTTTAACTATTTCTGGAAATACTTTTTCGGCATCAGGTGTTCCAAGTGGCACAATTTTTTTAATTAAATCTGCCCCAGGAGTTTCTGGAATTACTTTACTTAATTTTTCTCCATCCGGAGGAAGTTTAAATTTTACTATTTCAAGTGCCGATTATGATTTTGCCCAGGGATATTTTTCGCGCTGGCAAACTAAGGCTTCAAGCAATGTAACTATTAACTATACTATTGGAGGGCTTTTAAGAAACACTTACTACATTGTCTATGTCAACGATACCTATTTTGGCACTTTTCGTTCAGATGCTTCTGGACAAATAACATTTTCTAAAAATGGAGGGGGCGGAGCTGAAACTTTTACCTTAAAATCTTTTTACGGCTTTACTTTAAATAATAACCTTTCGCCAAAAGAAATTGAAGGTTTTGGTTGGGGAGAGACGGTAATTGGCTGGTTTTCAGCCAATCGCTCAAATTGCGATTCAAATAAAGATGGAACAACCGATACTGGGAATTATCTTAATTGCCCCTCTGGAAATTCAATTTCGGACTATCGAGTTTTCACTTCTGTAGTTTTGCTTCGCGCAATGAATCCAAATTATAAATGGTACTATTGCCAATATGATAAAGCTCCGGTTTTTGAATGGTTGGTTGCTGGAGGAAAGCAAACAAAAGTTTGGGTCCAAATTTTTAGCGACTCAAGCTACCAAAACAAAGTTTTTGATTCTGGAATCCAAGAAGGATGGAATGCCAGCGAATTAAGTTATGGCACTTTTCCGCTCTCGCCATCGCAATGGAAAGATGTATTTAGGGGAAATTGGGTTTCTCCTCATCCTCAATACAATCAAACTTACTATTGGCAGGTAAAAATTGGTGATGATTATGGCAATTGGTCGCCATGGACAAAGGGTCCATCTTTTACATTACCTTCTCACCCCTTTGCCCACGCTGAATTTTCTATGTTTCCTTATCCACCAAGCAGGGACGAGCAAGTCACTTTTTCTAATTTAAGCACTTTTGATGAAACTCTTATTGGTTGCCCGACATCAAGTTCCCCTTACCCTGTTAGCTTTACCTGGGAAATAACTGGTGGAGGATTTGAATGTCAAGGGTGCAAAAACCCAGCGACTTGCGAAACTTTGGCTTGCCAAAGTCCCCTTAGCTGTTTTGACCTTTTGGGAAGGTTTAGGAACCCAGGTCCAACTCAAGTGGTTTTGAAAGCACAAACTGATTTAAGCGAAGAGGACAAAAATTCTTCGGGAACTTTCTCTGGATGCGGGCCTGGATGCTGTCAAATGACACGTACTTTCAATACCAAATATCCCTTGCCACTTTGGAAAGAAGTGATCCCAAAGCTATAAAAAGAGTTTACACTTGATTAAATGAGTTTTTAAAAGTAAAATAGATTTAAAAAAGCCCAAAATATGACAAAAGATTTTTTAAACTCACTTACTCTTTTTTTAGCGGTTTTAATTTTTGCTTTGGGAGCGGTTTTAGCAACAATTGCCTGGACAGAGCCAACAAGCGCCCCTCCAGCAGGCAACGTTCCAGCTCCAATTAATGTTGGAAGCCAAGCTCAAACAAAGCAGGGGCCTTTAACTGCTGTTGGTGCCCTAACTTCAAACACTGCTCTTTACTCTCCAATTTTTTATGATCTTGACAACACAAGCTGGTATGTAAACCCTTCTGGCACAAGTGTTTTTTCCGGCAACGTCGGCATCGGGACGACGAGCCCTGCTTATAAACTTGATGTTTCTGGTGGCTCGATTAGAACAGACAATCAGCTAATCTCTACTGTTGCCACTGGCACAGCTCCTTTGGCAGTTTCTTCTACAACGATGGTGTCAAATTTGAACGCAGATTTATTGGATGGGGCCCATGGCGCCGATTATAAAGCCAAAGTCGTTTGGGATGTAGCCGCCACGGGAAAGACGGCAATTTATTGTGATTGTGGATCTGGATGGATAATAGTTAGTGCAGGTACCTATGCCAGCGGCGCCTCTACGTGTACGAATCCGACAAACAGCAGAGCCGGTGCGGCAGCTGTTTCGTCGCCATATTCCAAATGTTTAGGGAGGCAGAGTATCTGCGCTCACAACAACACTTCTTGCAGTGCGGATTGTGTTTTTGCTACTAGTTGGTTTTCGAACTGCGCAGCTTGTATTGTTGTATGCGAGAGAGAACAATAATGGATGTAGTGAAGAAAAAGAAACCGAGAATATATTGACTAACACTGACTTCAGAGAATAACATAACTTCAATTTATTAAATTAAATCAGTTGTCAATTTGTATGTTGTTAGTTGTTCAGTTAATTTTTCCAGCTCCTTTTCAAGCTTTTTTATCCTTTTTTCCAGTTTTTCCACCAAATGCAAAGATGTATTTGACAAGCTGTATTTGACAGGGTCTTTCCAATCAGCGTGCTCGCCATAGATTAGTTCAGAGATCAGTGCCAATGCCCTTGCTGTATTAGGCCCTATTCCATCAATGCTCAATAGCTCCTCATAGTTTTTTGGCTGGAGCTCATAAGCCTTTTTTTAGCGCATCCCAATTAACATGTTTTGGCATTACAAGCACTTCATTGCTTAGCTTTTGGTCCCAATTGCTGAGCGTTTTGCTGAGTGTTCTTTCTACCAATGAACCCTAACCAAACAAAGGCTAAAAAAAAGCTTTTCAAGCAATAATGGGCAATAATAAGCCTTATCTGGCCTTTTTCATTTCCAGCTTCAGTCACACGATCTGCATGCAAGCTTAAGCACAAAACCCCAAGCAAAAAATAAAACTGGCAGTCAAACCTACCAAATTTTAAATACAAAGTTCAGCATATAATTTTATGAAGTGTCCCTATTGCAGCTCAGCCCTAGTAGTGAAAGCAGGCATAAGAAAACTAAAAAAAGCTGGCAATCCAAAGATACAAATGCAATTCTTGTTTAAGATATTTTATTGAAAGAAAGATAAAAAAGACAGAATATCCTGAAAAAATAATCTTGAATTCAATCTCGGCCTATAATTTAGGCTACACCCTAGAGCAAACAAAAAAGGAAATGGCAAGGCGTTTCCACATAAAAATTCCAACATCAACAATTAACTCTTGAATTAAAAAATATTCAAGCATATGTCGCTTTACAAGATTGAGAGAAAATGCAATAAAGTTATACAAACCAGAAGAAATCATCTTTAGCCACAATTTACAGCATAAACAGATGTATAAATATCAATTGCATAGAGCAAAGTTTGAATTGATTAAAGGAGAACTACTGGAACAGAAATTCCAGCTGCTAAAAGCGTATTTAGAAAAAATACCAACCAAGATTTTCCTCATCACATATTTACAATTCCGGATGAAGAGCTAGAAAAAAGAGCTTCCCAACTAAAGGCAAGGTTGTTAGATATCACAAAGCTTCAAAAGAAGAATCTTGCCAATAAATTGGCAGAGCTAGGCTTGCTATTGGCCAAGGCAAATAAAGAAAGGCATGGAGCCATTGAAAGCTTTATGCTAATAAATGATTCTGTAACAATAGCTTGCAAAGTGCCTGTTAACGAGTGATGATATCAATTGCTAGCATACGCTTCTAAAGGCGCGGGCTTAACTTAGGCATCGCTCTTCGCTAAATTTTTGATACGGAACAAAAAGCATTTTCTTGCTCACATCTTATGCACACAATGCAAAAATAGAAGGCCTTTTGCTTCTAAATTTCCAAATTAGACAGCATGCCAAGGCAAGCTTTTAAGCAACTTGGAAAAAAACTAAAAATTAGAAAATTTTGCTTCCGAATGCCTAAATTAGACAGCCTTATTAATGTTTTCAAGCAATTTTTAGATATGCAAATAAAACGCCTTGACTTAAAGCTCGGGTTTAGATGCAACAATAATTGCTTAAGCTGCCCGCAAGCACACAGAAGGCATCTTGGTGATCTAAGCACTGCACAGGTAAAAAAGCTTCTCGAAGAAGGGCGCTTGCATGGTGCAAATGAGGTCGTGCTAACAGGCGGAGAGCCAACTGTAAGGCCTGATATACTGGAAATAGTTTCATATGCTAAAAATCTTGGGTATGATTTCATACAGCTGCAAACTAATGGCAGAATGCTCTATTATAAGGATTTCTGCGAGAAGCTAGTTAAGGCTGGCGTTACAGAGTTTTCCCCTGCAATCCATGGGCCTAATGCAAAGGTGCACGATTATCTTGTTCAATCACCGCATGCATTTGAGCAAGCTGTGCAGGGGATAAAAAATCTCAAGGAACTTGGCCAATACATCATAATGAACTCTGTGATAAACAAGATAAACTACACGATGCTGCCAGAAACTGCAGAGCTTTTTGTTAATCTTAATGTTGATCAATACCAGTTTGCGTTCATCCATTGTGTTGGCAATGCAAAAAAGAACATAGATTTGCTGCTTCCAAGGAAAAGTGATGTGATGCCATATGTTCACAAGGCTTTGGATATTGGTATAGATGCTGGCATAAAGGTGATGGTTGAGGCTTATCCTTTCTGCTTTATGCGTGGATATGAAAAATACTGCTCAGAGCTTTACATGCCGCCTTCAGAAATAATGGATGCTGAAGGCGTTGTAGAAAACTTTGACAAATTGCGAAAAGAGAGTGGAAAGCTTAAAGGGCCTCAATGTAAAAGATGTCGCTTTGACCCAATATGTGAAGGCCCTTGGAAGGAATACCCGGAAAAATTTGGCTGGTCTGAATTCAAACCTGTGCCTGGCCCAAAGGTAAAAAGCATGGAAGACCTTGGTGTTGAAAAATCTTAATCTAAAGCGCCTTTTAAAAACCTTATCTGGAGTTATTCTATTGATTTGAATGAGCGGCAAGCAAGCCCAAGAACTTTCCGAAGAAGGCTATATAATCAACAATTTCAATGTGCATAAGTTTGATGATAACAACTATTTGGTAACTACAGAGCACGGTGCCTGGGAGCTTCTTGATAAGCAAGAATACGATCTTCTTAGGCTTCACAAACTTAGCAAGAAGCCAAGGCTTTTCAAAAAACTTAAGGAAAAAGGATTTGTCCTTACAGAAGACAATGTACAAAATGTTGTGAAAGCATACGCTAAGCGCAATTCCTTCCTTTTTCAAGGCCCTTCCTTGCACATAGTGATACCTACGCTGCGCTGCAACCAACGATGCATATACTGCCACTCAAGGGCAGAACCAGACGATAAAAAGGGCTTTGACATGGACAGGGACACTGCAAAGGCTGTTGTTGATTTTATATTCAAAAGCCCATCGAAGGTTTTAGTTATTGAATTTCAGGGCGGAGACTGCCTTCTGAATTTTGAGATTGTTGAGTTTATAATTGACTACGCGAAGGAAAAGGCAAAGAAATGCGGAAAGACTGTTGGATTTTCTTTGGTTACAAATCTTACGAAAATGGATGAATCAATAATAAAAAGTCTAAAAGAAAGGCACATAATGGGAATTGCAACCTCACTTGATGGCCCAAAGGAAGTTCATGATAAAAACAGAAGATACCTTGGTGGAAAAGGAAGCTATGAAGATGTCATTTATTGGATAAAGCGCATAAAAGAAGAATGGAAATACGACTTTAACCTGAACGCGCTTTGCACAATAACGCGTTACTCTTTGCCTTATGGCAAAGAAATTGTTGATGAATACATGCGCTGGGGCTTTGATGGTGTGTGGCTTAGGTTTCTGAACAACCTTGGCTTTGCTGCAGAATCGTGGAAAAGAATTGGTTATTCGCCAGAAGAATACCTTGATTTCTACAGCAAGACCCTTGATTATATTGTGAGCAAAAACACTAACAAAAAAACTTTCATTGAGCTTATGACCACGATATTTCTCAAAAAAATCCTTACAGAAAGAGACCCTTTTTTCACAGATATTCAAAGCCCTTGCGGTGCAGGCATAGGGCAGCTGCTCTATAAATATAATGGAGACATTCACACATGCGATGAAGGAAAGCTTTTTGAGGAATTCAAGCTCGGCAATGTTTTCACATCAACATATAGAGACATATTCACGAATGAAAACCTTATTGCAATGATGGATATTTCCTCAAAGAAAAACTATCTATGCGACAGATGCGCTTGGAGCCCTTACTGTGGCATATGTCCATTGCATACATATGTAACGCAAGGCACAATAGTGTCAAAGCTTGCGCTGGATGAGCGATGCAAAACAATTAAGGGGATTATTGAGCACACGTTTGAAAAACTGCTTTTTGCAAAGCATTACAAGAAGGTGTTTCAGAAATGGATAGAATCTGAGAAGGTATTTGGGTAGTGGTCTGATTGTTTGAGATTTTTTTTATAATGGCCTTGGCAATTTCTTCTTTTATAGTTTTTGAGGATATAAAGAGAGAGCGCATCCCAAATAAGCTATTGCTCCTTTTGCTCCTTCTTGGCATAGCATATCATGCATTGAACGCTTCAAATCTTTTCACAGTGTTTTTCTTAACCCTATATGCGGTGGCTGTTGCCTTTACGCTGTGGTTTCTTGGTTTCTGGCCAGCTGGCGATGCTAAACTTTTTTCCGTACTTTTTCTTTTCTTTCCAAAAACTTTTTACAATTCGCAGGTGCTTGTTTTTGATTTCATGGTCAATGCATTTGTACCAATCTTTTTCTTCATGTTTTTTATAATAGTTGGGAAAAGCCGGTTTAGCGCCATAAAGGATGCGCTTAAGTATACATTCGAGCCATACAAGGTAACAATGCTTTCAATGATTCTTCTTGGTTTTGTATGGTTTGCTTCTAAAGCAATTCAGCTTCTTGCTCAGCTTCTTGCATTTAGGGGATTCACTTTTGATTACTTTTTAAGCATAGCACTTCTCTTTGTGGTGTATGAGATATTCCGCAGAGTGCTAAGTGCAAAGCTCGAGCTTTTTTTCTTTGCTTGCGCAATACTGCGAGTAATTATTGACTACCATGCCATTTACTCTCTCAGCTTTATCCAGCATTTTGCTACCGTGATACTTGTATTTCTGTTCTTCCGTTTCTTCATCATCCACTTAGCTTTCAAACTTTACACAAAAAGCGTGCCAATAGAAGAGCTTGAGGCAGGCATGGTGCCTGGTGAAATAATAGTGCAAAAAGGCGATGGTTTTGAAAGAATAAGTATTCTGGATGCAGGCCTAATAAGTCTCATTGAGCAGCACAAGCGAAATGCGATACATTCCCTTGATTTTCTTTCAGAAGGTGATGTTGAGAAAATAAAAAAATTGCGTTCTGAGAAAAAGATTCCTTTTGATGAAATGCTGATAAACAAGGTGCAGCCGTTTGCAATATTCATTGTTTTGGGCTATGCCTTGACTGCACTTGCTGGAACAAATTTTCTCAATGCGTTAATAAGTCTAATAAAGTAGATTTAAGACACAAAAGGCATGCTCTTGGCAGATTTGCCAAAATTGTTTGGTTTGCTTCACATGGCGTCCAACAAGAGCTGCAATTGCGCACCAAATCCCTTATTGCATCTGCCCTTTCAGAAGACATCAGCTTGGCAAGGTCATAGTTGCTCTTGCGCAGATCGCCTATTCTTTTGTCCATAGAGATGCAGGCATAAAGAACACCTGTTGGGTCAAGAAAGCATGATGCGCTTGCAGCTCTGCAAGGCAAAGGGTTTGAAAGCTCTGGTGTTGCGAGCAGAAGGTAGAGTTTGTTAGCCAAATTTGTTGAGGAAAACTTTGCAGGCAACATCGTTCTTATTTTTTTGAGCTCATTAAAAATATCTTGCGAAAATAATTCTTTCAAATGTTCCATTTTTTTATTGTTATAAAAGTGTTTGGACACATGAAAAACCGTTACATAAAAATCATCAGCATTTGCGCCAACTTCGGCTTTAGCATCAGCAATCATTTTTTCAAAGCAGTTCAAATTAAATGGGCTTAGCGTGAATTCGAAAAATACGCCAAAATTCTTGAACTCTTCTTCAAGGCATTTAAGTTTAGAATATGTTTTGAGGCTATTCTTCCATGCATCTTTAGCGCCTCGAATCTCGTTATGAACACTTGCTGGGTCATCTAAGCTTATTGTGACAATCGTTTTGTTTATTGCAAGCTCGCAAATCTTTTTAGTTTTTTTAAATATCCTTTGCGGCATAGAGCCGTTTGTTGGAATGTTTAGAATGGAAACCTTGCAGAAAAGACTTGCGGATTTTGCAATCTTATCTATGTCTGGGTTGAGAAATGGCTCACCACCAGTAAGGCTGAGCCAACGCAAAAATGGTGCACTTGAAAAAATGCTTTCAATCTCTTTCAGCGATAGTTCATTCTGCTTAGGTTTTTTCCATATGTTGCACATCTTGCATCTGTAGTTGCAGCGATATGTTATAGCAAAATTCATCTTGAATGGCATCTTTGGCATTCTTATGTTGGCAAGTGCAATCTCTTTTAAAAAAGAAATATCTGGCATGATTAGAGTATTTGCCAATACTTTAAAAATTCTTTATCAATCAATTATTTGGAATGATATGGCTGAAATAAAGACTGCGCTGCTTCTCGGCTACAAATGCAATAATTTTTGCAGATTTTGCTATGCTGCAGACAAAAGGGATTTGCCAGCGATGAGCACGGCTGAAGCAAAAAGACAACTTGAATTAGCTAGAAAAAGGGGCTCAACATTTGTTGACTTTCTTGGCGGAGAACCAACGATACGCAAGGACCTTGTTGAGCTTATTTCGTATGCAAAAAAGCTTGGCTTTAGAACTATAAGTATTACCACAAATGGCCGAATGCTTTCAAATGCAGCATATGCAAAGCAGCTCTATGATGCAGGCCTTAATTCCGCTGTTTTTTCCATCCATGGCCACAATGCAAAATTGCACGATTATTTGGTCAATGTTAAAGGCGCATTTGAACAGGCAACCAGGGGAATGCAAAATGTAAGAGGGCTGTCAGATGAGATTTACATATGCACAAATACGGTGATAGTAAAACCAAACATAAAATTTCTCCCAAAAATCGCAGAGCTAAACGCAAAACTTGGTGCCGATGGAATGGAGTTCATATTTCCGCATCCAAGAGGAAATGCTTACAAAAATTTTGAGGAGATGGTTCCACATCTCGCAGAGCTTATCGATGTTGTGCCTGAGACAATAACTGTTGCTGCGAGGTACGGCATAGAGCATTGCTGGTTTAGGTATGTGCCGATGTGCTACATGTATGGATTCCACATTTACCTAAGCGAGTATATGGCAAAAAGTCGCCTTGCGGAGCAACACATAGGCCCAGAATTTGAGGATCTTGATGTAGAGAAAAATCGTGCGCAACATGGCAGGGTGCATGGGCCTCAATGTTTCGGTTGCAAATATAGCAAAATCTGCGAGGGGATATTCAAAGAATATGCTGAAAAGCGTGGTTTTGAGGAATTAATACCTGTGCCATAGGTGAATAAAATGAAAATTGCCATAATGAAAAAAGCGCTTATGAACAAGAGATATGGCTTGCCGATAGCATTTCTGCTTTTTGTGTTTATTTTTGGGATTATTTATTTAGTGGAACAGGAGATTTATAAGCCAAAGGATCTTGAAAAAGGCCTTGAGTCTGGCTGCCTTCTTGAGTATGGACATTGGGAGTGCATCAATGGAAAAATTGCAATACCATTCTATAATGCTGGTGAAAAGACAATCACATATGCTAGTATTGCAATTCCTGTCAAAACAGGTTATGATATATATGCAACAAGCGAACATCTTGAGTCAAAAAAAACAGGCGTTCTTTTGACTGCGAACTGCGAAGGCGTCGCTCTAGAAAATTCAAAATTGAAATGGTGCTGCGCTGAGGATTGCTTCGAAACTTATATGAATAATCCAAAAAAGGAGATATCAATAAAAATCCAATAAAACCCTTAGTTTGGACTTGGTGAAAAATCATGGCTATCTTAATACTGGAAAATGGCCTAGAAAAAATTGCAAATATTTCCACAATTAAGGAATTGCAACCAAACAGCAAAGTAATCCTAATGTTTTCATCTAGAGAAATATTCGAAGAGAAAAAACAAACAGAAAATGCCAAAATCCTCGAAATGCTTCTTGCAGCGAGTATAGAAAAGAAAATTGGTTTTTTTCCAGTGCCTTATTGCTCTGCACCTAGGCAAATAGTGGAAAGATTCAATGAAAAAGCGATTAAAATCGAGCTTAAATTTTACCCAGAGGGTGCATTTTTAAAACCGCTTGCTTTCTGGTCTGGCAAAATACCTAGCAAAAAACTTTTAGAATTCTGCAAAATTTGCAAATTTAGAGATGGAAAGTGTAAGGGTTGCTTTAGCTTTAAGAATACTGAAAATCTCAATAAGATTGTAGAAATTGCTCTAAAAGAATTGGATAAAGATGACATTGTTTTGGATATAGGATGCGGCGTAGGTTTTTACATTAAGCAGTTATTGCAAATACTAAGAACCCCAGAAAATTTGTTTTTGACTGACCCAAAGCGTAGTGCATTAGAGGAGCTCAAAAATAGCTTTCAATCTTATCAAAAAAAGCCAAGAATAATCGCCAGCGTCTGCGAGTATCTCCCTTTTAGGAAAGATTGCTTTAGCCTGGCACTTCTTGTAAATTCTTTTAGCCATTTTTTCGAACCTTCAAGGGCTATTTTAAATATAAAAAAGGTACTCAAAAGAAATGGCAGAGTGCTCTTGATAGAGAACAAAACTATTGAAAATGTCAGTGATGGCCATGGGCTTGATTATGATAGCCACAATGGTTTGAATCGCATACAGATTGAAAAACTTTTTATAGAAAATGGCTTTGTGCGGATATATTCGAAAAATGCTGAGCCTTTTTACCTGCTTATGTTCAAAAAGCTTTGAAACATGCTAAAAAATCCGATTAGCACCAGCAGCATTTTTCCAAGAAATAGGCCAATGACACATGCAAATAAAAGCACAACCTTTTTTGGTTTAGATATTTTAAGTATTTTTAAGTTTCTCAGGCACCAGATATCAAAAAAGTTGTTTATTTTCAACGCATGGTGCAACTTTAGGCGAGATTTGCTTATCTTGGGGGTTCTTATTTTGTACAGCGAGGTTTGGCTCTGAGCACAACATTGCACTTTTTCTGCTTTCGTTGGCCTTTTTATTTTTTTTAATATATCTGGAAAAAAAGAAGAATTTTCTGTTTATTTTAGCAGCTGCAACACTTTCTATGGCCACACACTTTAGGGTTGAATGCACGATATTTGCCCCGCTGTTTCTTTTCTACCCGCTTTTCTTTGGAGAAGGAAAAAAAGCAGAGAGATTAAATGCAGCTAAGTTTCATACTGCAATCCTGTTATTGTTTTTTTCGCAGTTTTTGGCTTTTTACATATTGCTGCCAATTAGGCTGAGCTACATTGAAAAAAGCGACAACCCTCTAATTGTTTGGGCTAATGGAGCCAGAGGAAATACGGAAGAAACCTTTGACAAAAAATACCCTGAAATTGGAAAACCAGCGCTTTTTTCACCCAACCTATGGGGCATTAACATGGCTGCCAACATAGATGCTATGATAAATAAGTCGCACTATCCTGTGATGATGTTGCTGTTTATATTGCCTTCATTTTTAGCATTAAAAAGGCATAAGCATTTTGCAATTCTTGTTCTTTGGCTGTTTTCCTTTTTCCTATTTTTTGGTTTGTGGTGGGCAACATCAATAACTGCACCATGGCTTTATCAGATACTTGTATTGACCCCAATTGTTTCACTTATTAGCATCGGGGTTTTTGAGTTGTGGATGATAGTTAAAAAAATAAAAAATTCTTTAGGTAAGATTGCAAAAATAATTTTTATTCTGTTTTTATTAGCAATTTTTATCTTCTCGATGTTAAAAAGCAGCCCACTGCTATCTTATAGAGATCCAGGAAATAATTATTGCATAACTTATGCACTTGCCGAAATTGGAAAATCTATTGAAGAAGGTTCCTGCATAGTTGCTAGCTCAAAAGGAATTAACCGCGTGAGCCCATATCTTGTGGCAAAGTACACTCTGGAAAAGCAAATAGTGGTAGCTGATAGGGGCAAATGCTCTAAAAAACCCATCTATAGATTGTTATTTTTACAAGAACTAGATGAGCTGCCATGGAAAGAGTGCGAAAAAGATTGTTTCTACATTGAGAGTGAAATTGAAAAGTATGCTATGGCCTTATGCAAAATAAACTGTTGAATGTCATTTAAATTGCAAATATGACGCAGCTATAAGCGCAGGAAGTTTTTATAACAAAAATGTGTTTTCTTCCGCATTTTATACATAAAAATTTGCAAGGCGCAATAATTTGTATGCAAATGGTTAAATGCCTGCGCCACTTAATCTAAGTAGCATCTTTTTTAAGATAGTACTTAAGTCTAAGGATTTCTCTTGGCTGGAGTTTTGTTTCCCTTACAATTTCCCAAACATCCTTTTTTTCCATGAGCAATTTACTTGCTTTTACAATGTTGGGCTCCTCGCCAGGCAATAAGCCATGAGCCCACATTTCTCGTAGCGCTGCCTTAACTTTTTCCTTGGAAAGGCCAGTATAAGAAGATATTTGTGAAACTGTTTTTTTATGCAGTGAGCTTTTTACGAGCTCTCTCTCGCTTTCACTCAAAGAGCATTTGCTCACATCAGCAGCATAACAAAATTCGTGAAATGTTACAAGCTTTCCCCAGCCTTTTTTAAAATTTCTGATATTTTGGCTTTTTGCGTCACCACCAACGCTGCCTGCAAAATGAAAATCAAAATACCTCAAACCAATTGTTGACATGCTTTCTATGAAGTGCCAGCAAAGAACATGCTGGGGAAAATACTTATAGGCATCATTTCTTATACAATTTATGAATGAGATTGCATAATTCCCAAAATAAAGCACCAGCAGACCAGCAATTGTTTCCCCATCCTTTTCTGCAAGCAAAAGCTTGCCACGATTCTTTAAAATCACCTCATCAAAAACAATCTTAAAAAAATGTTTTGGTTTTGGTTTTAAACCAAAAGAACTTGCTGCAGATAGGTATATTGGATAAAATGCTAGCACATCTTTCCAACTCTTTGCATCTTTAACCTTTACCCCAAATGTTAGCCCCTTCTTTATATTCCTTCTTACGTCTCTTCTAAACGATTTTAGTGTTTCTTCTTGTGTTGCTTTAATTTCCAGTAAAACGTTATCCCTTTCTACTGCATCAAAGGAATTCTTTGTAAACCAGTCAAGCGGATCCCAAAGAGGATAACCCCAGATTGTAATCCGGTCCACTTCTTCTTGGTTAGCCCTTTCCTTTAAACCCTTAATAAGTTCACTAAAAACCCAATACATTTCATTTTTAGCACATAAAATAACCGGTGGAGAATAAGAGAGCCAAGAGCGAAATATCTGGTCTAGCAAGTTATTTCCAAATTTTGGCTCCTCAAACAAAAGTATTTGCGCTTTTCGCTCTCCTTTGTGCTCCAATGCAAAAAACCTCGGCTTGTGGCCGGTTGTTGCAAGTACCTTTGCAAACTCGGTTGTTTGAAAGGGGTGCGAGTGCTTGCCACGAGATAAAAACTCATTCCAAGCTTTCTGAGGTTTTACCTCAATAAGTTCCATTCTAAATCAAAAGAATTTTACGTCAATTTATTTAAAAGAGTTCTCTATGAAATATTCATTCAAAGAAAAAATTTGCAGTGATAATAATTATGAAAGTAGAGCCAACAATAATAAAAGATGGTGAACTTGCCTACTATGTGTTTTATCAAGACGCGAGAAATGTCAGCAGGATCGTGAAGAAAAAAATTCAGCTAATATTAACATCGCCGCCTTATGTTTATTGCAAAGACTACTCTGCTTTGACCAAAAGCAGGGCTTTATTTATTCCAAAAATGACTGATGACACTTATAAAAAGTACATCTCCTTCTTGGGCAAAGTGTTAAAAGAGTGCACAAATGTCTTAGCAAAAACAGGCGTGTTGCTTTTAGTTGTGGATTTTTTAAGCAGAGATGATGGTTGCATTCTACCTTTGCCACTTGACTTAATAAATCGCTGCTCTAAGTTAGGTCTTAAATGCAAGGATGTTTGGCCCTATCGGAAGATTGGCACAAAAACATTAGAGGCTGAGAAAATCTTAAAAAATTCTCATGAGTTTATGCTAATGTTTACAAAGAGCAACTCATTTAAATGCAATTTAGAGAAGGCAGAAGCAGCAGAGGGCAAACCAATTTCAAGTTTATGGGAATTTGAGCTTAAAATTGAAAGCAAATATCGCAATCTTTTATTTTGCCCATTTCCAGACGGCTTAGTAGATAGAGCTATAAGGCTCTTTACAGACGAGGGTGATTGGGTTATGGATCCTTTCCTTGGGAGTGGAAAGGTAGTTGCTAGGGCGCGTGCATTGAGAAGAAATGCTGTTGGTTTTGAGATAAATTCATCACTTAAACCAATAATTGAGGAGACAATATGTGCGGCAAAACCAAGTTTTTGATTTTTGGTATTTATGGAAGCTTTTTAAATAGTCGCCAACATTGCGGGTCTGGCGAGGTAAGGTTATTGAAATAGCCATAGCTTATGCATTTTGCACCGCCCAAACATTTTTCCCAGAAAGGACATTTCTTGCACAATTCAGGCTTTGCTTTAAAAGAAGCTCTCACGTTTTTTATTTCTTCAGATTTGTAATATATGTTCCAAAAACCATCTTTCAATATGTTTCCGCAGAGTATTGGCAGTCGCCTGCAGGGATATACATCGCCATTTGGAAGAACTGAAAAAGAATAGTAACCAGTGTTACAACCATGGGGTTCGTAATTTTTTTCTTGAGCAAATATTCCATCTTCGCAGCCGATCATGATTTTTAGCTTTGCCCCATTTTTTTCGAGCTCTTTGTTTTTTTTCATAATATATTTATATAGATCTCTCACCTGTTTTGGTTCAAGCATTGCTTTCCTTATCTGCAGCCCTCTTCCAATAGGCACCAACCTTCTTATGCCTAAGAAATTAATGTTATGCGTTAAGCAGAATTCAACAATGTTGTGAACTTCGCTAACGTTGTTTTTTGTCACAGTAGTTGAGATTGCAATTTTAACCCCCTCATCTAACAATGCATTTATGCCTTTTTCAGCCCTTTCAAAACTTCTTGGACCGCGAATTTCATCATTTGCTTTTCCTATGCCCTCAAGACTTACCTGCACACCACTTACGCCAAATTCTTTTATTTTTCTTGCAATTTTTCTGTTAATAAGCGTACCGTTGCTCATCAAAGAATAAACACACTTGTCATTGTGCGCCTTCAATTTTTCGAGCAGTTGAAATATATCTTTCCTTACTAGCGGCTCGCCGCCAGTAATGGAAATTCTACTGTTTTCCCTTGATAGCCCCCATCTGTCAATCGCATTTAGGTATTGTTTTAAAATTCGTAAGAGCTGAGACAACGAAAGTTCATTCTCCAAGAATCTTTTGTCAAAATAGCAGTGCTTGCACTTAAGGTTGCATCTTTCAGTTATGTGCCATTGAAGATGAAAAGAGATTGGTTTTATGTTGTTAGTGCGTTCTGGGTGCATACTTTATTACCTCGGGGGATTTCGCAAACTTGTAGACAAGGCAAGAGCCTATGCACTGGCCATTCTTCCAATAAATGCAGCTTTCACAATCTTTAAATAGAGGTTTTTTTGCAAGCATTGTCCATTCTGGTTCGAATTCAGACCAGACATCTTCAATCCTTTTATAGTCTAAAATGTTTGCAACTTTGAAGGGAAGCCTTGCACATGCATTAACTGAAAGGTCTGGCTGAATTAGTATCGCTGGCATAAACTTACCTTTCTTTGAATAACCGCATTTTGCTTTAGCGCCTCGCTTTTCGAGAAATTTGTAGTCTTCATTGCTCAGCGCGCATTTTGGGAGTGGCAATGAGCACAAGCATTTTACACCGCTATTTTCAAGCCTCTCGACTGTTTGCTTTAAAAATGGAAACAACAGCTGCATTTCCTCAAAGCTAGCATATGGCTTGCTAAACTTTATATCTGGGGTTGTAAAAGCAAAATATGTTTGAGAAATTTCGAATTTATTGCAAACAGCCTCAATGTGCTGCAGGCTCTTCATGCCTAAAAACAAATTAAACCGAATGATTATATTGATTCCTTTATCTTTCAATACCCCTAAGTTTTTGTAAAAGATTGCAAGTTCCTTTTTTGAGTAAGTTTCTGGTTCATTGAAGTTTACAATTGCTTTGTCTATAGAATCGTTTGAAAGAGCATTTGCAACCTTTCTGCCAAAAATATTATTTGTTGCAAGCACCATGCGAATTTCCCTTTCGGAAGCAATTTTAACCAGTTTAGAAAACTGCGTATGCTGCGTTGGTTCACCGCCGAATAGTGCGATTCTTCTCAAGTCTTGCTCAGCCAACCAGTTTGCGAGCCTTTCAAAGTTGCTTAGCGTTATCTCATTTGGAAAAGATTTTTTGAAATGGGCTGTAAAACAGTAAGGGCATTTTCTATTACATTGGTATGTTAAAGAAACTGTTGGTGGCTTTCTAAAATGGAATGCTTTGCTCATATGAAAACTTTCAAATAAGCTTATTTTAAAATTATCTCAATGAAAAATGATAGCGGTTTAGCATATTCAGCAAAAAGTGTCCAAGAATAGGCCCAAAGATGTTTCTGAATAATACCATCGCTATTGAAAGTATGAGGCCATTGCAAAAACTCCAGATGAAAATTTTTTGGTTTCTCAAATGCATCAAGGAAAAGAGGAAGGCACAACTAAATATCGAAAAAAAAGCACCTTGGCTTGGCAAAAGGAAAAAAAGTATTGCTCCACGAAACCAGAGCTCTTCATTTACTGCAATTAGTGCATTTGATAAAATTGCATGGGGCAATTCCTTTTTTTGAAGCCTTTGCTTTGGCATAGCGTATGGAAACCAAATGGTTTTTACAATAGATAAGAAAAACACAAGCAAAGCACAGAAAGAAACACTTCCGAATATATCACCAACGAATATTTCTGCGAGCACAGCGTTTTGCCTTGAGACATAGAGCACAAAAAGTAGCAAAATCAAGGATGAAAAGGAAAAAAAATATTCAATAGGCCTGTTCCTTTTTCCATTTGCGATTTCTTTATATAGATTGCTCCAAGAGAAAATAGTCAAAAAAAGTGCAAGCCATTTTAGCGGATTTACAGCTGTGCAAAATGCGACAAATGAAACGATAAGCAAAACAAGAAATGCTACCTTGTTTACTTTTTTTTCTAAGGGATAATTCTTAAGGTAGGCCATTTTTACTTCCTTTTTTGAGTTTTATTAAAAAAATTTTTTGCTAAATGGATTAAATAATCCTTAAAAATTTCTTGTTTGACACGACACTTGTCTTTTGGCTGTGCAAACAAATCCCCTGTTTCTTTTAATGAATGAGAAGCACATCCGCCTGCACAAGTCCACCTCAATAGGCATTGCTGGCAGTAAGGGAGGTTTTCAACACGCCTTTTTCTCATCCAGCTGACCTTTTTTTGGTCAAATTTGAACCCATTGCCATCAAATCGCCCATATAAAAATTCCTTTGGCCCAATCTTTGAAGAAACGGTTTCATAGCAATTTGAGACAAAACCATCTGGTGTTAAACAAAACATTATATCAGAAAAACCGCAGCCTTGGGCCCTGCCTCTATGAATCGGAAACATTTGTGGTGAAAAAAGTAGGACTCCAAGCTTATCTGCAAGCTTTTTAGCCTCTATGAATTTTTTCCCAAACAAATTTAGGTCAACATCATATCCGTTATGGCCAAAGACTGGGTTCATGCCTACACATTTTACACCGAGGCTATGAAAGTATTCTAGAATCTTATCCATTTTTAAAACTGAAAGAGGCGTAATTGTTGCCATAACATGAAAACCTATTTTTTTGTTGGCAAAAAATTTTATTGTGCTCTCAACATAGCCACTGCTTTTCCTTTTGCCTTTAAGTGGCCTTTGAACATCTTGTATTTCAGGGGGGCCATCGCAGGAGATTACTAGGTAGTCGACATTTTTCAGAACCCAGGCCCTTGTCTTTTTATCCATAACCCCATTGGATTGCACTAAAACCCTTACCTTGCAACATTTTTTCTTTGCATATTTGATTATCTTTGCAATTAGCCCCTTTTCAAGTAAAGGCTCGCCACCGCCATGGAAATTGATTTCTAGTGGTTCGCTTTTATTTGCGATAAAATCGATTGCCTTTTGCGCAGTTTTTAGGCTAAGCTTATACCTGTATTTGCCTGGACTCGCATAGCAATAAATACAGGATGAATTGCAAAGAGTTGTGGGAAATATGTGCATTTTTTTGGAGGTTGAAATTATCATGGTTTTGCTTGTTATTTTTTTCAGAAATTCTGGTGTGGCATCTTTGCTCTCCGCTATTTGACCAGTAAGTTTAAGCTTTATTTCCTCACTCTTGGACAATTTATAGAGCTTTCCTCTCGAAGGTGAAAAGTAATAATGAAATTTACCTCTGACAAGAATCTTTTGAAAATCGATCGCTTGTCTATAGCTATCGCTGGCAAGAGGCGGTAAATACAGCGTTATAAACTCTGCCATGATATATTATGAGGGGGAAACAAATTAATTCATGCGCTTTGTTGAATTCTATGGTCTGCCTGCTTTTGAACAGAGCCATTTATAAACTCGAGCTCAACATTAGAGTTGCTTGGCGCAAAACATTTTAAGATAAATGGGCTGGCTTTTTTAGGATCAACTTTAATTTTCTCCTTATGTTTCTTTGCATCGCCCCTAAACTCTGGAAAAGATATGTAAATTTTTGAAAGTCCAAGCTTGCTGAAAAATTCGATTGTTTTGGGAAGAGATTTGTAGTTTTGCTTTAGCACCAGCAAATTGCCTTCAATTTTTGCACCAAGCTTTTTTAGATTTTTTATACCCTCAACAGTTTCAGCGAATGAACCCTTTCTCTGCGTTATGAAGTCATGAACATTCTGTTTATGCGAGATGATATTAAATAGAAATTTTTTTGCACCTGAATCAACAACTTTTTTTGCAAAAACTTTATCTGAAAAAGCCCTTCCATTTGTCATTATTTCTATCTCTCGAAACCTTTGCTTTTTTGCAAAATCTATGAGTTCTATAAAGGCCTCATGAATTGTTGGTTCACCGCCACTAAAAACTATTTTTTCTATGCCATCTTTGCGAGCCTTTAGCAGTCGCCCCTTTATTTCTTCCTTACTTTTGGTCTTTGTGCGCTTTTTAGCTGAAATGCCACAAAATATGCAGTCATTATTGCAATTATAGCCGAGCGCAATAATTAAACGCTTGGCTTCATTTCTTGCACCATCTTCTTTTTTCAATTTGCTCCCAAAAAATAAGAAAGAATAAGTATTTATTATTTTCAACCTAGCAAGGATTCTTTATTGTTTTTCATGATTGGACAATGCCTTTTAATGCAAGAAGCAATTCGAGCTGGCAGAAGATTTCTTCTAATTTTGATGGCTGCTCTTGTAGCAATTTTATAGCTAGCTCATAATCAGAAGCTGAGAATTGCTCAAGGCCTGATTTGCACCAATATCTTGACTGATAGTAATTGTAAGCATCGCACATGCTAATTTCCTTGCTCAGCTCTTCAGATACTGGCAATAAGCACACATTTTTCTTCAGAATCTCTTCTAATTGAAAGTCGTCTGGTATTTCTGAAGAATTTGAAAGCTTATTTATTATTTTTAATTTTGCAATAGAGACCTCCAACTTTTCAATTGGGGGCATATTGCCTTGGTCGATCTGAAGGATCTTTTCCATAAAATCAATCTTCTTTGTTCTTTCTGCATCACCGCAGTTTTTCTCTGCAACCAAGTAGCTGTACAAGTCATTTAGTTCTCCCTTGGTAATTTCCTGTCTCTGGAAGTAATTAAACCAATATTCCAGGGCCTTTGTAAATACTGCAGGCATCTCACCTCGTATTTGTGCATCACTTTTACCTGATGCAAGCCCTTCGTGCTTCTTTAAAATGCAGTATGGAACCAAGCTTTCGGAAGGAGAGCAGCTTGAAGGGTTTCCTTTGCATTCGCTAAGAAAAGCGCTTTGAGCATTCTTTAAAAAGAATTGCAACTCTTCGGCAGAAATATTGGTGTCATTGTAAGAATGCACTATATTCTTTAGCACTGCATATTGATACCATTTTTTCACAGAATCTTTTTCATGAGGCATTACTTTCTCTGAATCAAATTTTCTGTAGTGGCCCTCTGCTGCTGCAATGGCCGCCTTCAATCTAGTTGAGGGTTGAATAGCGAAGAGGGCATATAGAATTACACTTATAACTAACAAAGCGAAAAGCGCCAATGCAATGCTCTTTTTTTTCATAAGAATATCCAAGTTTATTAGGAGTAAACTGTTTAAAATTATTTCTCGTAGCAAAAGTCAGTAAAAGTAGCAACAAGCGCAACTACTGTGAGAAGCGTGGGAAGCATGGGAACCGTGAGAGGAGTGGCTGCCGTGAGAACCGTGGGAGGAGTGGCTGCCGTGAGAACCGTGAGAACCGTGGGAGGAGTGGCTGCCGTGAGAGCTGTGAGAACCGTGGGAGGAGTGGCTGCCGTGAGAACCGTGAGAACCGTGGGAGGAGTGGCTGCCGTGAGAGCTGTGAGATGAGTGGGAAGAGTGGCTTGCGTGGCTTGCATGGTGGCCGTGCTGTGCGGTTATATTCCCAGAATTCCAGCCAACATTAAAATAGTTTGAATGTGTTGCAGCAACTTCTGGAAGAATATTCAGTATAGATATCGAACCAAGGAATGAGCCCAAGGCGAGCATTTTGTGCTTTGAAATGCCCCCGCGCTCTTCAAGTATAAACGATTTTATAGTTTTCTTTACCTTTGGAATGAATTTCTCTTGCGCTTCTTCTTTTGATTTTTGCATCTACTAAATATAGTTCATACCTATTTAAAATATTTTTTATATGGGTTTGGAAAAAACAATATTGCTCTTTTTAGTGAATTGGCTTGAGAGCTGCAAGCTATGATGTGCACGCTATTTAGCAGATCAGAGAAATTTTGGCTTTAGCAAAGCAAAAACAGCTGCGCTACAACACTAAAATTGGATTAAACTCAGATTCGCCTGCAAGCGGCAAGTAGCTTTTCCATATCTTTGGGCATTTTTGCTTAACCTTGCATGCTTCGCACTTCTTAAGCAGCGTGAGCTCAATTTCCTGCTTTGTTGTGCCCTGTGCAAGAGGCCAGTATTTTTTATCAATAATGCAAAGAGGGAAATGGAAGAGCTTAACTTCAACGCCTGCATCAAGCAAGATATCTGCTGCATGCTGAACAAAAGGTACTGCTTTGGTATATCTCACAAAGACCCTGTGCCTATTAATAAAGGCATTCCCAGTATATTTTAGGTTTATGAAAACCACGCGTTCCACTCCAGAAAAATTTTTCACTATAAATTTGGCTGTTTCAGAGAGCTTGCGATAGTTTAACTTTTCAACAAGGATTCGCAACTCGACATTAAAGCCAGCGCTCAGAAGGTTTTTGATGCCTTGCACTGTTTCCTTCCAACTTCCAGGTGCACTGGTAATCGAATCGTGAACTTTTGGCGAATGGCTATATATTGCAATGCCAAATCTTATTGGCTCAAGCTCATGCTTAGAAAGCTTTTTTGTAAATTCAATATCTGCAAATTTGCGCCCGTTGCTTACGACAAAAATAAATTTTTTTGGATGTTTCTGCCTTGCATATTTGAGTATTTCTAAGAACTCTTCCCTCAATGTTGGTTCGCCACCGGTAAAGCTGAGAATATCATTTTTTGGGGTTTTGCATATCACTGCTTTTACCTGGCTCATGAAGGGGGTTCCCAAATTTTTTGCCTGCCTTGTGTCAAATATGCAGCTTATGCATGCATTGTTGCATTTGAAAGTCAGAGGCCATTCCATCTATTGCACCACAATCAATATACAATAAATATCAATAAAATTGTTTTTAAGCAAAGATTTTTTGATGTCATCTATAATTCCTGTCAATAGGGCGTGCAATTTGCACTGTTTGTATTGCAGCTCATTCTATGAGGAACCGCCATCCAAAAAAAGCATAATAAAGCAGATATTAAACGAAAGAGATCAGATTGTTTTCACTGGCGGCGAACCACTGCTTTGCAAAGATTTGCTTAGATATATAAATCTTGCAAAAAAGCAAGGTGTTGATGAGATAGAAGTACAATCAAATGGGACTCTTTTTTCCTATAGGGCTGTTGCTGAAAAGCTTGTTAATGCAGGTGTTGATATTTTCAACATTGCCTTGCCGTCTCATAAAGAGGAAATATGCGACCAAATAACCCAAACAAAAGGCCTATTTGAGAAGCGCATAATAGGCATAAAAAATTTGCTTGAGCTAAATGCAAATGTAAGAATAACACTTGTGATATGTACCCTAAATCAAAAATACTTGTACGAATATGCGAGATTTGTGCATAAAAACTTTCCAAGCATAAAGATACTAGAGTTCAATACTGTTAAGCTTCGTGGCCGCTGCTTAGAGAACAAATGGCTTGTGCCAAACCTCAACGATTTGGATAAAGAGCTTTATAAAGCGATGGCTTATTGCGATAAAGAAAAAATTAATTTGCTAGTTGATGGTGTTCCCCTCTGCCACATGAATGGTTTTGAAAAATACTCAGTAGATTTGAAGAAGATAATAAATGGCAATGTGTCGCGCTTGCATGATGAAAAAGAAAAAACAAGCAAGTGCAACAAATGCTCGCTTCGCGAATTTTGCCTTGGTTTAAGAAAAGGTTACCTGGAGATTTGGGGTGACAAGCAAGTAAGTCCAAGCAGCAAGAACCCTGAAAAAATAAAGAGCCTTTTTGCCTAAATATCGTTTGGGGATTTTATCTTCTCTCCTGGCACCGGTTTTATTTCATCAAAGCCAAATAGGTCAGCATAGTCGTAACGTATGCCGCAACACAATAAACTGTACTTGCAGTTTTCACATTGTGGTGCTTTTCTTTTTTCTTCTTTCATCTTATTATCCAAATTGATATCAAACTCTGGCCCAACAACCTTGGTTCTCATGGGGCTTAATTCTGTCGCAGCATATTTCTCATAGCCATGCATGAAGCACATTGGAATATTTACAGTCACGACTTTATCAAGTTCGTAATCTTCAATTATGCTTATTGCTTCTTTAATATAAGGCACTGCCTCGCTTAGTTTAACTGCAACATCGTCCTTGTAAACTAGCGCGTTACCTATATAGCTCGGAAATATCAAGGTAAATTGTGAAATGCCAAGGTCGACAAGGAATTTTATCATAGGCGGTAAGAACTTGTAGTTCTGCTTGTTTATCAATATATTCACTTCAACGGTTCTACCAAAGGCCTTTACATTTTTTAGCCCAGCAATTGTCTGGTCAAATGAACCTGGGCTTTGGCTTAAAAAATCATGTATTTTGGCCTTATGTCCGTTTATTGTAAATTTAAAATAGTTTGCACCAGCTTTAATGATCTTCTCTGTAAATTCCTTGCTTGCAAACATCCTGCCATTTGTTTGTATTCGGACTGTTCTAAAGCCCTGCATCTTTGCAAATTCAACAAGCTCAAATATGTCCTTCCTTATCGTTGGTTCGCCGCCGGTAAAGCCGAGAATCTCAGCACCACTTTGTTTAGCACGTAGTATGTCATGTTTTATTTCGGCAGTGGTCTTGTTGAATCTTCTCTTTTCAAAATCAATCGAACAAAACCGACAGTTATTGTTGCAAGCGAATCCAACAAGCACCTCAAACAAAGCTACCTCTTCTTTCATTTACTCCACTCTTTTTAGAAGATTATTAAGCTCCTCAGCAAAGATATCTATCTCATCAAAGGTGTTATAAAAATACAATGATGCTCTCAGTGTGCCTTCTCCTTTGCTTGGATTCAAACCTAAAAAATAATGAAATGGGTTTGCACAATGAGCATCTGCTCTGAGCATTATCCTGTACTTTTCCAGCTCAGTATCGAAGTACTCGGCAATATCTTTAGCGCTTATCTTCTTTTTCAAAATCAACGAAATTGTTGCTACGCGGGCACTCTCATTTAAAGGGCCAACAATTTTTACTTCTTGAATTTGCAAAAGCTTTTCCAAAATTCTTTTGCTCAACTTTATCTCATGCTTCTCAATGCGTTCCATGCCGAGCTTTTTTAAGTATTCTACTGCTGTGCCAGAACCTATTATGCCAGCATAGTTTTGCAATCCAGCTTCAAACTTTTTCGGCGCTGGTAAAAATTGTGGGAAAATTTTGCCATCTTTATAAACAACATCTCTGATTGTATCGCCACCAACCATAAACAGATTCAAATCTTCTAACAAGGCCTCTTTTCCGTAAAGAACACCAAGGCTTGGGCCAAGCATTTTGTGCATTGAAAAACAATAGAAATCCGCATCAAGCTTTTTTACATCTAATGCTCTGTGAGGAATAAACTGCGCGCCATCAACCAATGCTAAAGCGCCGTTTTCATGAGCGATTTTTATTATTTCTTTTACAGGCAAGATTGTACCTGCAACATTTGAAGCATGAGTTATTGCCACAAGTGCAGTATTTTTATCTATTTTATCAGCAAACTGCTCTGCAGCAATCGTGCAGTCGGTCTTGCACTCAACAATTCGAAGCTCTGCTCCTGAATCTGCGCATTTTTTGTAAAACGGGAGCAGCAAGCTGTGATGGTCCATAATGCTGCAAACGACGTTTTGGTTTTTTTTAATCTTAAAGGAGTTCGCAACCAGGTTTATTGATTCTGTTGTGTTTTTAGTCCATACGATTTCATGCTCATTTGCATTGATAAAATCTGCAACTTCTTTGCGCGCCGCCCTGCATTTTTCCTCTGTCTCCTTGCTAAAATAGTGCGAGCTTCTTTTTCCAGCACAGCCCGGATGATCTTCGAAGTATATTCGCATAGAATCTATAACACACCTTGGTCTCAGAGTATTGCATGCATTATCAAAGTATATGGGTATTTTGCCCCCATTCTTTTTATTTAGCGGAGGAAAATCTCGCCTGATATTGTGCCAATTCAAAGCTCACACCTAATAGCGCTAAAATATAAATTAAATACACAATTTTTAACTTTCTCGTTAGCTGTTAAATCCAATTATTTTGGCGGCTTTTTTGGTTAATTGTATTTTTGCTGTTCAAAAACTTTCTATTCGTTTCTCCACCAATTTCCAAAGAAAACCTTCCTTAGTAAATTCTCTTTTCACTAAACCCTTGGCCATTAAATTTTTCCCTGTGAGCATGACATCATCGCTGCCAACGCAATGGGCGCAGATATCTCTAAACTCTGGCGAGTTTTTGAGCTCTAAAATTTGCTTTGTAGTTGCCTGGCCAAGTTTAAGCAGTATTTCTAGCATGCAACGCTCATTATCTGTGACAAGATGCTTGCCGGTTATAGGAAAGATTTCTCTGTCACCATATCTTGCAATATATGCTTTCCATATGCCGCTGCAATCTTCATAATGCTTGCAGTCTTTGCATCGTTCAGTCTTTATTTTTTCTTTGCTTTTTAATTCAGCTATATAGCGCTTGTAACCAACTAGAAAACAGTATGGAATATTTTCAACAGAAATACTTACATTTTGGAAAATGAATTCATCTATGGTGTCACGCAATCTTTCAGCAACAGCTGAGAGTTTAAGTTCACTCTCCTTGGGAAAAACAATTTTGACTTTACCGGATTTGTTTTTGGTTAAATCGGCCAATTTTTTTAGGTCTTTCTTCTTGCCCAAAATTACAGCATTTTGCACGCTTATCACTCAAATTGCAATAGAATGGCATCCTTAAAACTTCCCACAAACATTCCATTTTTGTAAACATAAAATCCACTTTTCTCTTTTATAATCTCATCCCCTTCAAGAATAATCTTTTTTATTTTGGCATCTAAGAAAGACAGCTCTGGGATTATTGTTTCATATTCAACCTTATTGCCCCGCATTAGGCCATTAAATGCGCAAAAGAACATATCATCAAAAACCAGCACGGGTTTTTTTAAAATGTGTTTTAAGAAAGCATTAAATTCTGGCAACTCATCCCTAAAGATTTTTTCCATTTCTTTTCCAAAAGCAATACTTTTTTTGCAATTAAAAGAGCAGGCATGGTGAGGTATATAATATAAACAAAAGCTGCCGAGCCTCTGAAAAAATGTTTCTGAGCATATTATTTTTGAGTTTCCTTTGCCAGAGGTATTATAAATTGAATTCAAATAATAGCTAAATGGTTTGCTGGAATTTTTATAAATGTCAATTATCAAATGCCCATTTTCGCCTTTCGTTTTTGAATTCAAATTCTTTATAAAAAATTTGGCACAGCACTCTGGATAACCGAATAATTCAGCGACCTTTAAGCGATTTCCTTCACGTTCTGCTCTTGCGGCTTCTTCTATTAGTTTTTCAGATTTAGAAATATAAGCTAATGTAAAGTTATCCTTAGAGTCGTATATCTTTGTTTCTATAATTTTTAACTTTATCCCTTCCTTTTGGCATAAAGCATTTAAAAGAGATACTTGCTGCATCCTGCCAACATCTATTCGCGATACTGGTTTTAACCCATATTTCACCCCAAAAAAATCTGCAGGACTAAATTGCAAACATTCTATCATATTCTTAAATGATAGCTCCATCATTAGTACTCCTGCAATTTAAACTCGTCCTGAGTAAGCCATTTGCCTTCAATAGGCTTAAATTCTTCAAAGCCCCTTACTTTAGTATATTCTTTAAAAGGACCAACGCAAAGAAGATAATACCTGCATTTTTTGCAGTCTGGGCCTTTTAACCTATATTTTTGCCTGTTTTTCTGCAAGTCTGTCTTAAACTTTGGGCCTATAAGCGTAGTGTATGTCTTTGAGAGCTCTGACATAAGTTGAGTGTAATTTGGCACAATGCATGGATAAATATTATGCAGAAATGGTTTGCCTTTGCCCTGAAGCAAGATGCTGCATGCCTTTTCAATATAGATCGCTGCCTCACTCATACGCGGCACAAGATTTTGAAAGTGTTGCTTAGCAAAGCCATCGGGAATTGCAAAGTTTAGGTGATAGCTCTTTGTGTTCTTTTTGAATTTCAGAAGAAATTCAGCCATCTCTGGAAGCAATTTATAGTTGTAACGGTTTATTACTGTGCTTGTGCGCTTTTCAACGCCTAGCTCTTCAAGGTTTTGAAGGCCAAGCACTTTTTCATCAAAAGAGCCCTTTCTTTGGGTTAAAAAATCTTCGAGCTCTGCATTTGGTGCATGGATCGAAACAAGCACCCTGTTAAGGCCAAGTTCGACTAGTTTCTCAACATAGTCTCGGTATTTAAGCATGCAGCCATTTGTCTGAATTTCAATGGTTTCAAATCCGAGCTTGTTGGCATAACTAACCGCTTTGAAAATATCCTTTCTTATCGTTGGTTCGCCGCCGGAGAAGGAGATTATATTTGCATTGGTTTTCTTTGCAAAATCTATATCTTTTTTTATCTCTGGCCAGCTTTTGCAGCTTCCATCAGTTACAAGTTTGTGACCTACAGAGCAAAAAATGCAGCGCTGGTTGCACTGCCAATTAAGCAGTATTTCTACTTTTTTAAATTGATTTTCTTTTTGAGTATCCATTTCACTACCCAATAAAACTTAGATTAGGGAGGTTTTCATAGAGGCTAGAACATAATTGCAGAACTCGAGTGCAAGCTTTTCTGCTGAAGAATTTTCGCATTTCATTGTAATGTGAAAATATCCATTAGCTTCCTTTTTTGTTATTTTCACGCCCTTGAACTGTTTTATAGCATTATTAATTATTTTTGGCGGATAAAAGGCCTTTGAAAGCTTGAGCTCTGCAATTCCTTTTCTTTCATCAGCCTTTAAGCACATCATGAAACCTCTTTTGGTTTTTTCAATCCCTTTGCCTTTTCCGGAGTCCAGGGCTTTGCAATGCCCTCAGGATCGTCTATGAATAGGTCTTCGTCAGGCATCTTTATCTCTTCTGCCTTTTTCTTAAGCAAATCCTCTGTTTTCCCTTTGCGCTTTTCCTCTTCATCTTCTTTTAGCTCTTCTTCGCATTCTTCGCAGTATTCCTCTTCTGTTAGGTTTGTTGCTAAGGCCCTTTTTATTATGGCCTCTCTTACCGCTTGGTTCCTTGCTGCCTGCACAGCATATGTTGCATAGTTGATAAGCTCATCATGCAGCCGAAGGGCAATGTTTTCAAGGTCGCTTTTTTTTGCTTTCTTGTCTTTTGATTTTATGATAACCTTTATCTCCTTTTCTGGGTCTCCATCGAGGATGAAATAGGCCTTATCGAGAAGAACATAGCATGCTGCATACACAACCTCAAGAGGAAAAACCTTCGGATTTATGCTGACAACTGCTTTTGTTTCTTTTGGAAAGAGCTCAATATTTTTCATACAAGACCCCCTAATGCAAAAATTAATTAATCCCAATATGTTACTATATATACAAAAATTTATATTTAAAGATGCTTTAAAAAAATAAGGACATTTTAATGTGTGAGAAAAAAATTTTGAGAACAGGAGATTTCATGGGCTTCAAATATTTTGCAAAATTAAACAAAATGCTTGTACTTCTTGCATTTGTCATTTTTCTTTCTCTCTCTTATGCACAGACATGCTCAGGTGGCCTTAGCGGTTCTGGACTTCAGGATTGCACAGGCTCAAATACAAGCCCATGTCACACTTGTGATGTGAACGATTTTCAGTATGAGATTCGCGCCCCTGATGATGTTACAACAACAGGTTGGCGAGCGCTTACTTATTCCAGTCAAGTTGGCACATGCTCAACAAGCTGCGTTCAGGAGAACTGGACTGCAAGCTACACTTGGTGCCCACAAGAAGGTAGCTATGATATAAGGGTAAGGGCTTCAGCACAAAGTGGCAGCGGTTATGGTTGGGAAACAAGCGATTGGAGCTTGAATATTTATAGCGTTGATTATGATTACAATCAGTTTTGGTGCAGCTGCAAAGGTGGAACCTGGGTAAACAATGCAACATACTGTGGCTCTTTAGGATGCCAGGGAGGCAAATGCTGCGGCGATGATGGTGCAAATGATAATTTTTGCATAGCTGGAAATGGAAGCTGTGTTGCTGGTGTATACTATGCAAATCACTGCTCAGACAATGTGCAAAACTGTGATGAGCAAGGAAAAGATTGCGGTGGCGCCGACTGTGTGTCTTGTGTTGAAACCATTGTGAACGCTCCAAATGGGAATCAGTACATAAAAGGCACTTACTCGATTGATTTCAATGTTTATGATCCGTCAAATCATGAGCTTCATGCAAAAATTGCTTATTCTTCAAGCGCAGGCACATTTGCAAATATTATAGTTGCTGATTTGAATCTCAACAATGACCCAAATATTCCTGCGCTAAGCTGTGAGGATACCGATTGGAGAAATCAGACAAGGTGCCTTTACTCTTGGAATACTACAAGTGCGATAGATGGAAATTATTACATCGATATAAATGTTTGGACTGTTAGCGGAGGCTTTGACATAGATTCAAGTGACGCCTCTTTTAGAATAGATAACACAGCTCCAACCACTACTGATAACGCAAGCTCTACTTGGACTAACAATGATGTCAATGTCACGCTCACATGCTCAGATGGTTCTGGTTCTGGCTGTAGTGCAACATACTATTGTATAGATACAACAGGAACTTGCACTCCAACAACCTCTGGGACTTTAGCAACAGTTACATGCACATCAGGACAAGTATGCCAAAAATATGTGAGATATTATTCTGTTGATGCTGTTGGTAATACTGAATCAACTAAAACAAGTGCTGTAATAAGAATTGATAAAAAAGCACCAACATATGTTGGGTATGGAAATATACAAGGTTACTCATACCAAGAATCGAGTAGCATTTATTGGGTCAAAGGTAATGATGATTTTAACATAGATATAACACATTCCGATGATGGATCTGGAGTTTACAGGCAATATTTCGGTTTTAACAAAGATGATTGCACACCGAATGGCTGTGGAGGCGCACCTTATGAGATAAAGTCACATTCAATTTATGGGCAAAGTGTAATTGATTGGATGGTTGATGACAACTACATTGACATTGATCAGGTAACCTGCGTGGATTCTGATGGCAGCTGCTCTGACAATGACATGACATTGAGATGGCATGCCAAAATAAAAACAACGTGCCAAGATTGGAACTACAAGCTGCACACCTATTTGTATGACCAAGTTAGCAATGGCGTAGGCTACACAGATTTGGGGGTTTGGGTTAAGGTAGACAACACTGCGCCATCAACCTCTGATAATGCAACAAGTGTATGGCAAGGCAGCAATGTAGATGTAACTCTAACATGCACCGATTCTCGCTCTGGATGTCAAACAACTTACTATTGCATAGATGATACAAATACATGCACTCCAACAACTGCAGGGAATGTAGCAACGGTTACATGCCCAACAGGACAAATATGTCAAAAATATGTGAGATATTATTCTGTTGACAAGGTTGGGAACAGTGAATCTGTGAAGGTTTCTGCAGTTGTGAGAATTGATAAACAAGCACCAACTACTAGCGATAACGCTCCAAACACTTGGCAAACATCAAACTTTAGCGTAACATTGAGCTGCGATGATGGCTCTGGCATAGGTTGTAGCGCTACTTATTATCGCGTAGATGGTGGCAGCTGGCAGCTTGGCAATTCCATCAGCATTACCACAGATGGAAATCATAAGATTGATTATTATAGTGTCGATTCATTAAACAACACTGAAGCGGCAAAAACTACTTATGCGGCTCTAGATAAAACACCACCAACTTTAACATTGACTTCGCCGAGCGAAAATGCGCTGATTTCTTCTTCTGCTGTTCTTATTCAATTCACTGCAAACAGAGGCGCTGGTTCTCCAATAGATTTAGCTTCTACAGATGTTTTAATTGATGGCAATAGCAGTACTGATTTCAATAGAACAGTCCATTGTACTGAATCTGATGGCAGCTATAGTTGCTCCTTCTATGCATATTTATATGTTAGTGGCGACCATAACCTTTCAGTAATCACTTTTGATAGAGTAGGCTTTATGGCACAAATAGATAGAAACTTTGGGGTATATAGCGAGTATAATTTAGAGGGCTTCACGATTGAGCCAAGCGTTCCAGCACAAGGCACAGCGTATTCTGTTTCAGATGTCGGATTGACAAATGTTGGCGGCAGCACTAGTTCAACCAACTATGATGCCCAAATAGGATTCCCACCAATATTTAGAAACCTGCCCCCAAATTTGCTTTATAACAGCATAGAAAGCGGATATGTAAGAGGTACTTTCCCGATAGAGTTTTATGTAAGCGACTATGAGTTTGAAGAGCTGCACACCAGATTGGCTTATTCGCTTAGCAGCGGTGCTTTCCAGAATGATATTAATTCTGATCTCAATTTGAATGATTATGAAAAAATTAGCGAGCTAGACTGCAATAGTGCAGACTGGCGACTTCCAAGGCTTTGCACTTATTATTGGGATACCTCAAACGTGGCTGATAACAACTATTATATAGACCTCAACCTTTGGGACATTCACAGAGACACAAATATTTATTCAACAAAGAAAACGATTTGCATAGATAACAATGCCCCTGGCATAAGCATCTCCTTGCCTTTGCAAAACAGCACCACATCTAACCCAGATTTTTCATTCACGCTTACAAACAACGGCTGCGCAGCATTGGTGCTAAGCAATGTTCAAGTAAAGCTTAATGGCTCAGCTACAAACTTCAATTATGCTACTGATTGCAACTTGCAAGGCGAGCATTATAATTGCTCATTTTCGCAGCTTGAGCTTCAAGATGGTGATTATAATCTCAGCATAATTGCTTCTGACCTTGCTGGAAATGTAAGGCAAGTTGACAGAAACTTCCACTTCACCCCAAGCGTTGGTGTTAATGATATAAGACCAAGCGGTACTTTAGAAAGTGGGATTATCACAATTTCATTCAATGTGCACAATACGATGCTAAATAACCTCTATGCAAGCATCTATTATAGCTCAATAAATGCTGGCAAGCTTGGATTTGAAAACGTTATTGCTGCAGACCTTAACCTTAATGCAGACAGAAACATAGCTAATTTAAGCTGCGATAGCAATGTGTGGTGGCCTGCTGTTCGCTGTACATACATTTGGGATACAAGCGCAGTTGCAGATGGAAATTATTACATAGACATAAACATATGGAATGCATCTGGCTTGCAAGGCGCAGGCAGCTCCTTAAAGCAGTTTTTGCTTGACAACACAGCACCGATTGCAAGCATCACTGCAGTATCAGAGACGCCGGTATATGAAGATATCGTTTATCTCAATTGCACTGATTCTGGCTCAGGGTGCAAAACAACAAGGTGGTATTATTTCAGCCCAGTGCAAAACTGCTCGAGCAATAAGGCTGATTACAACTATTCAACCACGCGTAACAACATAGCAATAAACGATGACCACAACGATTACATTTGCTTATGGGTTGAAAACATGGTTGGCTTGCATGCAACTGCAGTATCAGAGCAACTACATGTTCAGAGAGAAAGCTGGGGCGTCACAAAGGGAGCTAGCGAAACAATAAGCAAATGGCTCAGCGATGCAAACAACACATGCAGTTTCTATGTAACTGCAGATATAAACCTCGCATGTACTTACCAGAGCTTTGTGAAGATAAGAGAACACCCAACAGACATAAACAAAGTTTATGGTATACCACCAGCATTTATAGAATCTGCAGAAAAGCCCATAACCGTTGTTCTTGAAAGCGCGATAACAAGCTTTTATGATGAAAGGTACTTCCTGGTATTCGAAAGCGATAAGAGAAGAATAACAAGCCAGGGCAATGAACAGGATTATCCAAATATTATTTTAAGAAAGCGCACAATTCCTTTGCTAAGAGCAGACGGGCAGCTTGAGCTTGGAACGCTCATTATAAAGGTAAGGAAAAGATAGGCAAGCCAAAACACCGCTAAAATAAATGTGTTGGCACTAATGATTTGCAATACCTCTTATTGCCAATGGATTTGCAAACATTTTGGGTGGGAGGCGATAAGACTTCTTTCTTATTTTTTGTCTATTCATTTTGGTGCCATGATAGAAATTGCAGAAAAGTAAAGCACGAGTGAAGTCAGAAGCAGTATTGCAGAATGCTTTAAGCCAGCAACAAAGCTATCCTCTGATATTTTGCCAATCATTGGGCCTGCAAATATTGCTTGTATTATTATGAGGTTTGTGAAGTGCCACTTATAATCTATCGGTGGCTGTGATGTCTGCGTCTCGGAAGGTATTGGCTGGCCTGTTACATCAAAGCCACCTTCAAGAAGCTGGCCCATGTTTATGCTCATCTGCTGTGTTAGCATTGGGAGGAAGAATACGTGCATTAAGACAATTATTAGAACAAAAACATAGAACATAAGATAAGAGTTGATTATAGCTGATGTTGTCCTTGATTTCCTCTGGCTTTTAAGTTTTTCAACCTTGTCAACATAATCTATTGCAACTGCAAATACTCGCATGAAATTTCCACCAGCGCGAAGCGTCTGGTTTATCACAAGGATTATCTTTTTTATAAGCGGACTATTTGTATTTGCAAACGTTACTGTCATTGCCTTTTCAAAAGGAATACCTATGCGAACCTTTGCTGCAAGCCTTTTAACATAAACGCTCAATGGGCCATAATCATTTCTTGATGTTATCACAAGCGCATCGCTTATAGTAACGCCGCCCTGAAGCAGGTCCTTTAAATCGTCAAGGAATACCCTGAAATTTTCCTCAAGTTCTTTAACAACCTTGTTCTTAAGATAAAATGCGTACATCAAAGGCGTTATGAAAAGGACGAATGGAATAAACATAAAGCTTGTGCCCTGCAAAAACACAAAAGATACTAACATAATGGCTGCGCCGAGAAGAATCCAACGCCCATAATATCTTACGTCGAAAAGCATCAGATCACTCTGTGGACATCATATACATTACAAACATAAATGTTAGGTTTGCAAGCGGCATTCCGATAAATATGCCATAGAGAAGTATATCATTTACCGTAAGCCCAAACATCTTGCCTGAGGAAAACATATTTAGTATCATTATTGTGAAGAATATGAAAAGTGGTGCTGCAATCATCAGTATTGTGTATATCTCGCCCATTGTCTCTGCTCTATCTGCTGCACGCTCGAGCATGAGCCTGTATTTGAAGTATGCATCATCTGCCCTTTTCATCATGAATTCACGTAAATCACCGCCGCTCTTCATTGTGGTGTTAAGCTCCTTTAGGAAGGTGCGGAATGCTGCTGAAGGGGTTATCTCAGCCATTTTATCGATGGCTTTTGTGAATGATAGGCCAAGCTGGTTCATAAAGCGCTGTATCTTTTGGCATTCATTTTTTAGCCTTGGGTACTCATCTGTGTTTGCAATGATTTGAAACATGTACTGCGGAGGCGCACCTGCTTGTGTTACTGTAGACATTGTAAGTATTGCTAATGGCAAGCTTATCTCCATGCTCTTTTTTTTCCGCCCCAAATCAAAATCAGGCCATACAATTGCAAGGGCGATTGCAATAATTGTTGCAATAAATGGAACCAAAAGAAGAATTGAGTGCTTATAAAAAAAATTAAAGATTAAAAAACTTATAATAAATGACAGCACAAACGTTATGGAAATGACAGTCAAAGAATACGCAATATACATTGATTCTGGATATGGATAGTCTATCATGCCAAGCTTTTTTTTAAGCGATGGGTTCTCAATGCCTTTTGTCAGGCTGTAGAATGTTTTACTTGCCAGCCTGTGCAGAACTCTTGATAAGAAGCTTCTCATCATGCAGATACGCCTCGATTCTATCGGTAAATTCCCTATAGTCGAGTTCGCCTTCCTGGCTCAACTTTTTAAGGAACTCTGCTCTTCTCCTAAGTTTTTCCTCCATTACCGCAGGTGGAATCTTGTGCTCTTCACAAATTCTTTTAAGCAGAAAGCTTCTGCCAACAAGAGGGTATGCCTCATATACATCTTCTATGCGCAGCATGTTGGCATCACTTGTCGTTGTAGGGGCAAGCATTATATCATTATATTCAAGCCTTTGCTCCTTTGCATTATAGCGCTGCACCTCTGCAATGCTTCTTATGCACCTTTTGGTGCCTCCAGCCTCACCCACAAAACCTATGTTTACTATTATATCTACTGATTCAAGCAGCGATGGCGAGAGGTTTATCGGTGGTGTAATAAGCCTGCTCATAACATCATTTACTGACCTTGCATGCATCGTTGCCAATGAACTGTGGCCTGAGGCCATGCCTTGAAAGAGCACAAAGGTTTCCTTGCCACGAACCTCACCAACTATGAGGTAATCGGGCCTCTGCCTAAATGATTCTTTTATAAGAGTCATAAGGTCTATCTCTCCGAAACGCTTTCCGCTTGCATCGGGCGGCCCAAATCCTTGCCTTGCAACCTGTGGCAACCAGTTTTCATGCTTGAGGTTTAATTCGCGAGTATCCTCAACTGAGACAATCCTTAGCGACTGAGGGATAAACATTGCGATTGCATTGAGGAGTGTTGTTTTTCCGCTAGCGGTTGCACCTGTTATGAGTATGGATTTTTTATATTCAAGCGCAATCCAAAAATAGGCCATTATTGTTGCATCCACAGTTCCATTTGCAATAAGTGTTGTTGGAGGCAGAGGCTTTTCCGGGAAAAGCCTTATAGTAAAGCTTGGCCCCCTTGTTGCAACAGAACCTGTGAGAACGGCATTAACACGGGAGCCATCTGGCAGCACAGCATCAAGCAATGGTGAAGCATAGGAAACATAGCTCTTTGAAAGCTGTGCCATTTTTATTATGAAATCTTCGAGTGCCTCTGTAGTTGGGAATATAATGTTAGTTGGCATGTGCCCTTCACGCTTGTGAATCACATAGACTGGGATATTTACACCATCGCATTCTATATCTTCAATCATGTTGTCGTGCATTAGTGGCTCAATACGCTCAAGGCCTAAGAGGTCTCTGGAAAGATAGTACATGAGCTTGTGACGCCCTTGCCTTGTGAATGTGTAGCCTCTCTTTCTTATAATTTCCTCAACCTTTGCAAACATCTTTTCCTTTGTGAGCTCCTCGATGGTTAGCACTTCGATAAGCTCAGCTTTTATCAGCTCTATCTTCTTCAGCTCGTCTGCGCTCAAATCAGGCTCTATGACATAATAAACCTTCTTTCCTTTTTTTTCTTCAACGATCTTTGCATAAGCGTAACCAGGAATTAAGGTTACAATGCCAGGTACCTTTAGCATTGGTTCTGCCTTTCCACCTTCTGCAAAAAGTTTTTCTTTAAGCGTAACTATTGTCTCTCGGCCTATATCTTCAACCTTTTTTCTCATGAGCTCCTGCTTTGTCTCGAGCTCTGCAAGGCCTGTGTCTGTTGCAAATGCAGGCACATAGAAATGCTCTGAGGGCTCCAAGTCAGCAATTGCGGCAGGGCTAAACTTGCCTGTTAAATTTTTTATCTTTCCCAAAATCTTTCCAATGCCTTTTTCTTGTGCGTTTGGCTGCTCGGTCTCAAGTTCTTGCACAGGCACCTCTTCTTTTTTAAAAAGTAGGTTCTTTATTGATGATGCAAACGACTGGCCTCCGCGCACGGGTTTTGGTTTTTCTTCTGCTTTTATGAGCGCCTTCTTGAGCTCGGCAATTGGGCTTTCCTTTTCGTCTAATTCGACATAAACCGATTGCAAGCCGGCAGCCCTCTTTGCTCTTGTAAGAAGATTATAGGCCTCTACAAAGGTTCTAGCAATTTCGCGATCAAGCAGCTTGGTGCTACCAAAACCACTCTTTTTTGCAAATATCATAAGATGCTCGTAAGTGCCTTTAGAAATCACCTTCTCATCGTAGCTAGCTTTTATTTCCTTTTCATAGTTCTCCTTGCTAAGTTCGCCCTTTCTTAACCTTTCAAAGAAAAGAAGTTCTTCGAGCTTTTCTTTTAAGTCAGAGAGCTCAAGCTCTATTTGGGAGATATCATCGAGGCGCTCAAACATTCTTCTCAGCTCCTACAATCTCTTTTATTTCACCAGTTGTTTCTTTCATTCTTTCATTGTACGCTGCCTTGAGTGTTTCAAAGCCATTTGAAAGGGCTTGCAGCTTATTCTTTATATCGCTTTTTAGACCTTCGATTATAGCATCAACCATCTGTATTTCTTGGGTGATCTTTGAATCATCTTTTTTCTGATTTAGTGTGATTTCTATTAGCTCTGATTCGAGCTCAGCGCGGCGGTTATTTGCGCGCCTTATTTCATCTATGCTGTGCAGTACATTTTCGGTTTGAACTAACAGCTCATTAAGCTCTTTTATAAAATCCTCAGGCATCAAAGACCATCCACATAAATTCTTATGAAATCAAATCCAGATTCGAGCACAAAATTTATCCTGTACTGATAGGTGGCACCATAGACGCTCGCAACTATGTGTGCTTTTCCTATGTTATAGCCAGATTCTGCAAAGCGCGTTGATACATTTACTGTGGCACCGGCATAATTGTCAAGGTAAAAATCAAGCTTTGCATTGAACGATTCATTTGTATCTTTTCGCTTTACCTTCACTACAAGATTATCAAGCGTCATAGGTGTGTTAACGTCGAGCTTTTTGACAGCAAAATAAATATATTCGTTCTCCATCACAAGAACATTGGTATCGCCTATTGTTGAAGAATATGCGTTCACAGTAAGGTTTGATCCACGAAAATAACTGCCTTCGCTCTTCTTCCTTCTTGGGCTAACTATCTCAGCAATTGTTGTTTTCTCAACCAAGATAATATCTGTTGTTTTGTTTATATCGAGAGGATCTGCAAGCGTTATGGTGAGCTGCCTCCTTGCACCACTGCCTTCAGAGGCAACAACAGAAATTATCTCGTCGATATTTTTCATTGCTGTTTCTGCCTGCTTTAGCTCATTGTATTCTTTAACCTTTGTGAGATAAGGCAAGCCAACCTGCAGGATTATTGCAACAACAACCAAGCTTATCAGGGTATAGAGAACTACACTCACTATTGTTGTTTGGCCCTTGCTTTTCATCATAAAATTTCTGATGCGCATCTTAACCACTTTTTAATTGCGCCATGGCTCTACATGGCGATTTATTTTGCAATTACCTCCTCACCTCTTCTAAGCTCAGCCCTATATTTGAAATTATTTTTGAGGTTAAAATTCACTCCACAAAAAATAAGGGAATAGTCATTTAAAAGCGTTTCTTTGCTTAGCAAATGCGTGCTTCCATTATGCACAATCCCAGATATTGCGCTGTTGTGATAATTGCAATCCTCACCCCAATAATTGCCCAATACGTAATGGCCATTCTTGTCATAGGCTACAAAAAGAAGCTTAAGTGTCAAGCGCTTGCTTGCATAAAAATCCAAGAATTGCTCGCTCGTATGGCTCATTGTGTAATTTAAATCATTGTTGTATATGCCATTGCTATATGCCTCTGGCAGTTCCCTTTTAAGGTTTTCAATCTCAAATGTTCCCTCTGAGCCAAGCTGTGAGGCCATTCTTATCGAGAATATTGCAGCAAATATAAATGCTGCAAGCAAGAATGTTACAAGCAAGTAAGCTTGGGCTTTTTTACAATCATTGTACATAACATCACTCCGAAGTGAAAAGCCATGCATAAAGTTTTATCACCAATACGTTATAGTCCGAGATGTTACCATCCATCAAATATGACACCGTAAGGAAACTCTTCACATTAGGCTTGCTACCAAGGCAATTGTCATTTTCGTCGCAGATCTGCAATTCAAATGGATACTCAATGTATTTGCTAACATAATCCTTGACAGCTTGAAGGGAATTTTCATCTTTTGCGCTTAGCACTAGCGCCCTAAAATCGTGCTTGTCGGTCATGGAAAGCAGTGCTCTCTCGCAAACCTTTCTTATCTCTGCGTATTTTGTTTTTGTGCTAAACTGTGGAATCGAAAGCAATGCTATCATGCCCATAACAACTACGGCTGCAATCATTACCTCAAATGTTTTCATCATTTTTTGGCCCTCCTATAAAAGATGTATGCAAATGCAACTGCAAGTATTACTATTGCCAGAGGTGCAAGGTTTGGCCTTTCATAAGTATGAACAAATGCAACTTCTGTGCCCTTTTCTTTTACCGGCACAGGTAAGTAAAATTCAGCCATCTCTATCTTGAATTTTTCATATTCCTGCTGGCTCATCAGTGTGCTTGTGTATCTTACAGCGACCATTTCATCTGGCATAAGTGCTTTTATTGGGATGTCAACAATATTGCTTCTTGGCCTATGCTCCAACACAGTATTGCTCCTAAGCATTGAAAAATCGCCAGCGATTGTTTTTGGTATAAGCTCAACAATCCAGAAAGGCGCGAGTTTTTTGGCGCTTGAATTTTTAATGGATATTGAAACAACTGCAGCATAATTTAGTTTTTCTGCCACCTGTATTTCAAAAACGGTAACCTCGCGTTTTATTGCAAGCGAATCCCAAAGCTCTTTAGTTTGCATGGGAATCTCTCGAAAGTAACCAGAAAGTTCGCTGTAAAAAACAGCTTTTTCTGCATTATAATCAATCTCGTATTTTTTAACTGGGGCAACATTTGCAATTCTGCTGCTGATTAGCTCAAGGGTTGCTTTTATCTTCTCGAGCTTTTCCCTTGCAGGCTCATATTCTTGGGATTCGATGTCATGCTTTGCACCTTCAATTAAAGCCCTTGCATCTGCAAGGGAAGCGGTAAGCTCTGGTTGGGTGAAAATGGCAAGCTCCTTTGCAAAGTCAAGTTTGCTTTTCAATGAATCCGCAAGAACCTCAACATCTTTAATCTTTGCTATGGGCTTGAGAAGAAAAAATTTTTCCAAAGCAATGCTTTTGGTGTTCTCAGCTCTGTCAAAAGCAGTAACGTTTATTTTTAAGAGCTCTTGGGCATTGTTTAGGTCAAGAAGCGCCTCAAACCCTTTATCCTTGTCGCTAACTTGGGTTTCGAAGAGATAGCGCTGGCCAAGAACATCTATGTAAAGCTTTGTTGTGTCTCCGGAAACAATGGCTTTGAGCAAAAGCTGGGTTTCGCTCTTTTGTTTTGCCAAAACTATATTCAGATCAGGTGCGGTTGAATCTACAAAAAATTCCGCATGGCTGCTTTTATTAAGATCTAAGTAATCAGTGACGCTGACATGCACAGATGCAAGCCCATCGACTGGCTTTAAAATATAGCTAGCTATATAACCATCTTGCGCCTTTGAAAAATTAAGCATGTTTTTTTCTGAGCCTTGCAATATGTAGCCATTTATATCTTTTAGCTCATCCTTTACAAATACTTTTATAAATACCATTTCATTGCGAAAGTAGCTGACGCCGTTAAAATCGCGCTTTTGCATATTTGCATCAAAAACAGCAATATTTACATCTGGGCCTGTTGTTGATGTTACAATGCACTGCTCATCAGAATACTGAGAGCTGTTGCCTGCATTATCATAGGCCATCAAGCTGTAGCAATATCTGTGCCTTTCCTTTGCAGGATGCTGATAGCTTGTTTCGTTGCCAGAAATAGAAATCGAGAATTCTTTTGTTTCTTTACCATATTCTTTGATTCTTAAAACGTATTTGCCTATTCCGCTGCTATCGCTTGAAGCACTCCATGAAATCTTTGCAAGGCCATTTTCGAGCACAGGGCTTGGCGCTGATGGCTTGCTTGGTCCTTTTGAGTCAAAGATTATTGAATCTGATGCCAATGCATTGCCATCAAAAGCACGCACCTCAATATAAACAACTTTGTTGCCATCGCTCAGCGTGCAGCCATAGGATGTATCAAGCGTAAATCTTTTGCTTGAGGCGTAAGCCTCCCATGCGCTCCAGTTTGTGCCATCGCAAGAAAAGCGCATCTCACTTGCTGCAGCATTTATGCTGAGATTTAGCAAAGGGCTATTTGTGTAGCTAGCATTATCATTTATTGAAAAGGATGTTATGCTTACAGCATGCGCAGCATTTAAAATTAAAATTGCAAGAATTGAAATCCAAAGCATCTTTAAAGCAATCATAATTACTATAAGATTAGATTTTGTTATTTAAAAAACTACATATTGCGCATGCAAATCGCATAGCTTAAAATGTAAGCTATTTAAGCCCTGCTTCTTTTGCAACTGCAAGTATCTTCTGTTTCAGCCATTGCTCGTCTTTGTCTGCATAGAACTTTTCGTTTCCAATTATAAAACATGGGGTTTCTTCTTCGGTTATTGCAAAGCGATGCGCTTTTTCAGTTTCAACATCTACTGCAATGAGCTCATAGGTAAATATGTCTGAAAGCTCTGGGTCCTTCGCAAGCTTTTTAAGGGTGGCTTCAAGCTCTGCAGATCTTTCATCAAGCGTCTTTACAAATGCGATAAGTGTTACTTTGCTTTTGCCAGTTATCTTTAGCTCATCTTCAACATGGAAAAGGCTTGGCATAACAAATACTACAAAGGAGATTATTCCGAAAAGGGCCAATGCGCAAACAATTTTTCCTATAAATGTAAGCGCCATCACAAAACACCATTTTGCTATTAGTTTTATTTAATTCTGTTTAAAATCTTGCTGTTTTGAATAAAATAAAATGCAAGGATGTGCAATTGCCTAGCTGCAAGATGTTGTGGTATCGCTTATAATGTCGCACTCAAGAGGAATGACCTTAACCCTTGAAACCGTTTTGCTTGCATTTGCAGTTATATATGCAACGCCGCTCGCGCCAACATCAAGGTAAAGGCTGTTGTTCTTATTTGAATCAGAGCTTTCATCAGTGTACATCACAATTACTTTGAATCCGTTCAGATCAATTGAACCTGTGTTCTCGATTGTCACAGAAACAAGCTCTGTTGCGCCTTTGTCATAGCTGCAATTTGTTATTGTTATGCCTGCATTGCTGCATTTTATCTGCTTGCTTCCAACTGACTCTGCCTCTGATATATGCCCCGCGGTAAAGCTTACAATCCAGGTGAAATACATAACTGCTACTGAAACTGCTATAAGCAAAAGTAGAACTGTGGCAAGAACTGGGCTTACGCCTTTTTGCATATTTTCACCTAAAAATAAAAAAATAAATAAAAAATAAAAGATGATTAAAAAACTTTTATAAGCATTTTAGCCTTTAACTGCAGTCTCTTTCGCTCTCAAGGTTAGTATAGGTTACTGAGCGAGCTTTTACGCGCGTAGTTGCTGTAGTGCATGTTACATCAACTTTGCTAGTTGCACCTGGCGCCACATTAGGGCTTGCGGTTACAGTTGCAACTGTGTTTCCGCTTGCATCCAAGCAAAACACTGTAAAGCTGTTAAGGTCTTTTGAGCCAAGGTTTTCGAAAACAATTGTAGCTTGCGCTCCAGTCTTTGTGCAGCTCTTAATTGCAAACATTGCAGCTCCTGGGGCTTTTTCTGCCTCTTCCTTTGCTTTTGCTGTTTGCTCACTTGTCATTCCTGTAACGAATGAGGCAACTATTAATGTAACTGCAACAGCCACTAGTATTAAGAGCACAGTAGCAATAACTGGGCTTATACCTTTTGCATTCATCTACCTCACCTCTCGTTTTACATATTGTTTAGTGCCAAATAAATATGGCTTTCTTGTTTATATTCTTTTCTATTAGAATTCCAAACATTGTCAAAATTAAAAAGCCTTAAAATTAACCAGAACAAACTAGAAATTGCAATGCACAATAGCTTTATTTATTGTTTTCTTCCTCAATAAGCTTTGCCTGAACAATGCCGTGCTGACCAGGCCTATTTGTAACTATTGCTTTTGCGGTCTTGCCCCCAAACTCAACCTCAATAACAGCTCCTTTTGTAATAATATTCTGCCTAACGTATTGCCTATTTGAATCGTTTTTTACAACCTGCTTTATATCAGCCACAAAGCTCCTTTTGCCTTGAGAAATCACTGCTTTTTTAACCCTATAAAGTTTTACCTTAGTGACCCTGCCACGGCATTTTGCTTTTTTGCGCAGCTCTTTCTCTGCAACCTTTGTCAATGTTGGTGGACTGCCCTTCCACGCAAGCTTCTTGTCGCAGCGCTTGCGGCTGTGCCTTAAGCCACCTGTGACTTTTCTTCTTGATTTAAGCGCATATTCTGCCAAACCATCACCAGCGAGACATTAAAATATTTTCAAGTAAAATCTTTTTATGCACCAAAAAAACAAATTGAAACTTCTGATAAAGAAAGGTTCTGCTGATTTAAATAGTTTGATGCCAAAAATTAATAAATGTTTGTTTTCCCCATATGAGCTCATTGCAATCGTGCCTGCAAGCACTATTGTTGGCAAGATTCAAATGCTGAGCGCTGCTGAAAAGGCGTTCAAAGCATTTTGCTCAGGCAATGCAATATCAAAAAACCTCTGCCTTGAGTTCTTGCTTTATCTTTACGCAACACCAAAGATTGATGAGGCCTTAAAACTTGCATCAAAAAAAGATAAAAGATATTTTTTGGTTTTTGGGTCACCTTGTAGGGATTTGAAAGAAATGCTGAAGTGCTTGCATGAGCTTGGCTTTAGGGAAAAGAGCTGGAAGCTCAGGCCCAGTCTCAAAAAGCTTTTGGCAATTTATAAAAGCGCTTCAAAGCTTGCCAACAATGCAACTGCAAAAAAACTTGAGCTTGCAATAGTTGAAGAACAAGCTATGCTAAGATTAAAGCATGCCAAGGCGCATTTTGAAGGGAGTCCCATGCATGCTTCCGAGAATTCTGCCAGCAAATAGCTTTTTAATTTTTCCCAAGCACAATTGAAATGAGCTTGTTTTGGTGTTGCTATGAATTTCCCGAAAAAAATAAAGCGATATTGCAAAAAGTGCAAAAAGCACACTGAGCATACCATTAAGGAGTACAGAGGTGGCAAGGCGCGAGCACTTGCCATTGGCACAAGAAGGCACGAAAGAAACACCTCTGGCTATGGTGGCAAATATAAGGCATTGGCGCATAAGAAGAAGGTAAACAAGAAGCCAACATTTACAGCTACATGCAGTATTTGCGGCACAAAGCATGTTTTTACCATTGGAAAGCGCATGAAGAGGGTGCAGTTGGTATAACTGCTACTGCAAGGTTTAAGCTCGCAAATGCTTTCCAATAGTGTTTTAATATGGCCTTATTACAAATATTAACATGGTCTCAAGGAATTCCGTGCTGTTAATTGTGAAAAATAAGCCAGGGATTCGATACACTGAAATTCTTTCAAATATACTTGGGGATTATTCAAGCATAAATTCTGCAAGGGCTGCATTGAGCAGGAGCATGCGGTATCTTGAGGCCCTTGGCCTTATAAAGAGGAAAGGTAATGCTGTTTTTATCACCTCAAAAGGCCTAGCAATGCTTTACAAAGAGATGAAAAGCAAGCTTATTCTAAAGCTCAATGATGCTGTTAAGGCAAAAAATGCAAGTGAAACAGTAAAGCAGCTCTCTGTGCTTGTTGAAAGAAGTAAGATAGAAACAGACCTTCTTGAGACTGCAAAGAAGAACATTGGTTTTTATATATGCGATCTTGAGAGCATTGAAAGCGACCTTGAAAAGCAGATAAAGCAATTGAGCTATTTAAGCTCTGTATTGACAAAGCAAATCGAAGCGCTAAAGGAGATGAACTTTCGCAATAAGCTTATGCTTGATAAGGAAAGGTTTGCAAATGTATGCAAAACCATTTTGGAAAAAGAAAAACCACAAGAGCTTGTTGTTACAGCCCAACCAGAGGTGCTTGCGTCTCTTGCTGAATTTCTTGAGGAGCAGGTGCAAAAAAATGCATTGATTATCCCAAATTCGAAAGCAACTAGGCTTGTTAACTTTTTAAGCGAAAAGCCTGCAAGGGTTACAGTTGCATTTCAAGATGTTGTGATAAAACTTGGTGAAAACTGCGAGATAATTGCACCTGCAAAGAAGCTTGAATTTCTCGGATAAATTTTGATTTACATTGCAAATTTTTTAAAAATCTTGCAGCCTTAAACGCATGCATTATTAAGCTCGCGGCTGCTGGGATTTGAACCCAGGCTAAGAGCTTGGAAGGCTCTCGTGCTTCCACTACACCACAGCCGCTCTACGATTGTTTGATTAGTTCGCTTTTTATTCGTTTTCGTTCTAGTTTTATCAGGGGGTTTTGTGGGGGGAAAATTTATAGTTTTTGAAGGCATCGATGGCTGTGGCAAGGGCACAATGCTCTCGCTTACAGCAAAATGGCTTTTTTCAAAGGAATTTGACAATATCCTTCTCACGCGCGAGCCAACTTATTCTGGCATAGGAAGCAGGATAAGAAAAATACTGCGCTCTGATAGAGACCCTGTTGATAAGGCAAAGCTCATGCTTGGGCTTTATGTTGAAGACCGCAAGGAGCACCTTGAGAAGGTTATAAAGCCTGCATTGAGGATAAACTCAATAATACTTTGCGATCGCTACAAGTATTCAACGATGTGCTACCAGCACACCCAAGGCATACCTATGGAGAAGATCATCTATCTGCACAAAAGGATGCTTGTGCCTGACCTTGTTTTGGTGCTAGATGTTGATGTGGATGTGGCAATGGCTCGCATGAGCGCAGAGCGCAAATCGAAGGAAAAATTTGAGCAGCGCGATTTTCTCATGGAAATAAGGCAGAACTACCTTCAGTTGCCAAATCTTTTGCCAAATGAGAACATAAAGATAATAGATGCGAATGCCTCTGTTGAAGAAGTTTTTGAGAAAATAAAAAAAGAAGTGAAAAAGGTAATAGAGGTTAGCTGAAATTTTGCCAAAGGTTAATAGATGTGCTCTTTGTCAGATTTTCTTGTAGCTATTCTTCCTTGAACTTTGCCTTGAACCTAGCCCACACAACAAGGAAAATTCCATGTGAAGGCAGATAAGGTTCCATTATGTGCGCGATATTGTTTGAATAGTCAGGATGCTTTCTCGTATTTTCTATTGTTGTGAGCACCTCGCGGTCTATAAGGCCCGCATCATTCAAATCAGAAACAAGAGCCTCAAAGTCATCTTTGGTTGCAATGTATTTTGGTAACTTGCCCTCCGTTGCAACGCTGAGCACCCATTGCAGGTATTCTTTTGCTTTCTCGTGGTTATCCTGCAAGACATAGTAGTCTGCAAGAAGCAAAGTGAAAAGTATATTTGCCCCTATGCCGCTGCTTTCCTGCCCATAGCTTGGTGGGTAATCCATTATTCCACCAAGTGGCTTATATTTAAGGCCTTTTTCAGTAAAATCTACTGTGCTTTTCAATCGCTCGTCATTAGAACCAAATACATTGAAGAATGATAGTGAAAGCACTGAAGCATCAGGCCCTGGTATAACGCTTGTAGTATCCTCAACCTTAATTGTTTTTATGAAGGTGTTGAGGCGAGTGTTCCACATATAGGACATTATTGCTTCTTTAAGAAGGTTTTCTTTGTCTAAAGCTGGATACTGAAGCCTTACCCTTTCGGCAATATTGCCAAGCTCGCGCAATGCTGCGCAGCAAACTGCATTGCACCAGATCTCATAACCATAGTCCATTGGTGCATACTCATGTATGGAGTTTGGTGTAAGCACGAGGTTCTTGCCAGGAACAATCTTCGAATTTATGAAATCAACTGCTTTCTCAATCTTCTCCCAGTGATGCTCTGCGAACTCATAGTCTGCGCTTTTTTGAACATACTCAGCAAACGCATAAAGGAAAAGAGCAGTGCAATCAGGCTCAACCTTTCTATAGCTTGCATCATTGCCATTGTAATCCCATCTCTGTGGCAATGCGCCTGTGTGTCTGTTTTGCCCTTTTAGAGAAAACTCAAGCGCTTTTTTTGCATTTTCAAATTTGCCAGCATATATTAGGCCGAGCGTTGCTAACAGGTGAGCTCTTGGGTAAATGTAGTGCAATGAAGCAATTGGCATCATTGGTATTGCTCCGTTGTCAAGCTGCGCCTTGAGGATAATATCAACTGAATTCTTGGCAAGCTTCTCAGCTTTTGCTTTATCAAATGAAACAATGGTGATGCTTGGTTTTTCTTTGCCCCTGATTTCTTTCTCTTCTGGTGCAATGTAACGCGGCTCTTCCTCATAAGGCTCTTCTTCTTGTGTTTCTTTTTCAACCGGCTGCTCCTCAGAAAATTCCTTCTCTGGTTGTTCGTTAGGTTGCGCTTCCATTTCGAAAGTTTCCTGAGCTGGGATTTCTGGCTTTGCCTTGGTTTCTTCTATTTTTGGCATTGCAATAGTTTGTCTCTCCTCTATGACTGGAATAAATTTCTTAAGCTCCTGCTCAGGCACGCCTTCTTTTGCCTCTTCTACCTCAGCAGGCTGCTCAGGGGCTTCTGGCTCTTCAGTGGGAATTGCTTGCATTTCTTCACTCTCTGGGCCTCCTTCGATTATGGGCTTCTTTATCTTTGTGCGAAGCTCTGCAAGAGCATCTTCTGAGTGCAAATCTGATAACCTCTGCTCTATGCTATCTATGAGCAAAGAGGCTCTTTTTGCAGCATTGTTATCCCCAGCCTTAAGTTTCTCAAGCTCTTTCTCTAGCTGATAAACAAACATGTTTAAGGAGTCGTCCTTTATGTTTTCGTCAACAATCTTGTTTTTGAACTGAATGAGCTTGCTCTCAAAAAACTTTGCCTTATCTTTCAAGTCCTCCTTCTTGCCTGGCACAAATAGTTGGACCATTTTTTCACCTCAAAAAAATCATAAACATATATATAAAACCCTATATAAAAATTTATCGCAGGGCTTTTTTACCGATGCTTTCAATCATTTATGAAAATTTATTTTCATTCATGTTCATTAGGAAATTATAAAGATAAATTAAACAGTGAAAGCAATACCTTCAACACTTATTCTTGCCCTTTCACCATTTTTTTCAATCTCAAATCTTATGCCAAGCAGCTTTTCAGTGATTTCAATATTTGTAAGTACGTGCTTTGTAAGCTTGCCCTCGATAGTGCTTTTGCCTTGCGCAAGCGCCATGAATGGAATAAGTTGGTCAACGCAGTGCGAATCTAAAGGTGCAATAAGCTGGATTTCAGAAGCAAGGGCATTTGATGCTTTTATTGCAACTGTTTCTGGCTTTGTGCCTGCACTTCCGACAGAGTTTGCGCCAAGAATGCAGTTGGTGTATTTGGCAAAAAGGTCTAGCCCTATGCCAATTGTTTCCTTGCGTTCAGGCGTTGCTTCGATAGCTTCAACCCATTCAAAGTTGCCAAATTTTTCTTTAAGAAGATTCTTGGCAATAGCTGCTGCATCTATTGCAATTTTTGTAGGCATGCCAGAGCAGTGAGAGAAACAAAGCAAGGCCTTTAGTTTTCCTGGTGCAGAAAGGTTTATTGGTTTTAGAGGCAGGCTTGGCTTTGAAGAAAAAACCACGCAGCCATTGCCTTTTGGAAAATAACCTCTGGAAATAATATCTAAAGAAAAGTTTGCACCCATTTTGTGAAGATACCAAAAAGTTACTTTTTGCAAATAATTTACAGTTGGCGCAAAGCTGACATCTGTGCCTCCGAAAGCTCGAAGCTTAACGTTGCATGCGAGCGCAACAGGCAAAACTTGCTGAAGCATCAAGGTGATGCTGCCTGCTGTTCCTATATGCGCTATGAGATTTACACTTTCTATCCTGCCTGGCTTGAACAAGATTTCCCTGCTTCCGAGAAATGCACCTTTTACCTTAGCGTTGCAGATCCTTGCAAGGGTTTTTATTGCAGTAAGATGCTGAGGCATAAGCCCTGGCTTAGGCCTTTTCGAGCGAATATTTTTTATGCGGATTTCCCTGCCAGTCAATGCAGCAAGAGCTAAAGAAGTTCTAATGATTTGACCTCCGCCTTCGCCTGCTGAGCCATCAATCTCAAGCATAAAGATTACTAGCACAGAAGGATTTTTAAGCGGCAGATTTGTTGCAATTTTGTTTGCACAATTCCTTTTAGGCAAAAGTTTTTGCTAAAAGTTTTTGCTTGGTTTGAAACAATACCTTATTAACAATTTTTTGGAAACAATGTTTTTATGCGAAGAAAAATTCTCGTAACAGGTAGCGAAGGCTTTATAGGAAAACGCCTTGTTGATGCCTTGAAAAAAAGAGGCTATGACGTGGTTGGATTCGATTCAAAAAATGGGCAAGATATTCTGGATTATGAGCAGTGCAAAAAGGCGAGCAAAGGTTGCTATGCTGTAATCCACTGCGCTGCAATCTTAGATGAGAAATCACCGATGCTTTGGAAAGTGAATGTTGATGGCACTGAAAATATCATAAAGGCGAGTGCTGAAAATAAGGTTGAACGATTCATCCACTTAAGCACCGTGGGGGTTCATGGAAGGCAGAAAGGTATTGTAACTGAAACAAGCCAATTTAATCCTGAAACAGGTTATGAAAAAACAAAGATGTGCGCTGAGCAAAAGGTTCAGGAATTTCAAGAGCTAATACACATCACAATTTTGAGGCCTGCGCTTGTGCTTGGGCCAAATGAATACTGGAAGAAAATTATTGGGCTTATTGCAAAAAATTTCCCACTCATTGGCAATGGTAAAAACAAATGGCAGATGATTTACATCGATGACTTGATCGACGCAATAGTGTTTTGCTTAGAGCATGAAGAAACAAAAGACGAAATATTTATTGTAGCAGAAGAGGAAGGCATCACATTGGAAAGACTTTGCATTGAAATAAAAAAAGCTCTTGGCCTAGAACCCAGGGTTAAAAAGATTCCATTTTGGCTTGGCAAGCCATTGGCCTATTTATACATAATTTTTTCTCAAGAGCCATTAATTACGCCAGCGCATCTTGAGCGCCTTGTAAGAAATAGAGAATATTCCATAGAAAAGATTAAGAAATTCGGTTGGAGGCCAAAATGGAACACAATGCAAGGCATAAGGGAAACGTTAAAGGGCTTAAATTTTGAGTAAAATATTGATTCATTACTTTTGCGATTATTTTTTGTTAAGAGCTGCTTCGTTTTGTGACTTGGCCAGATAATATGCTTTTTCAGTTTCATTTTTTATTGCTTATTTTGCTTTTGCTGCTCTCTCTGCTGCCTTTGCCAAAGCATGCATCTGGTCCTTTGCTTTTTCAAAATTATTGGAAACCTTTTCAATCGCTGTGCCAACATGAACTATATTTGCACCGGCTTTTATGCAGCTATGCGCCTGCTTAGGTGTTTTTACCCCACCGGCAACAACAATTGGAATATCTACAAGCGCTCTTGTCTCGGAAATCATCTCCAATGGAACATGCTCTGAAGCACCACCGCCGGCTTCAAGTATTGCAATGTGCGAGCCCATGAACTGACCTGCTAAAGCAGTAATTGCTGCAAGATAAGGAAGCTCTCTTGGGATAAGCTTTGCACGGCCGATCCAACCTGCAGCTCTTCCAGGCTCAACAATTATATAAGAAGTGGGAATTACCTCGATGCCCATTCGCTTTACAGGATAGCTTGATGCTATCTGCGCTCCGCTTATATAATATGGATCAAGTGAGTTAAGCATGCTCATAAAATATATTGCATCAGCCCTCGGCGAAAGAGTTGCAATGTTTCCTGGGAACAAAATCACTGGCAAAGAGCAATTTTCTTTTATGCACTTTATTGTATCATCAAGCAGTGTACCTTGAGCTCCAACAGAGCCACCGACTGTTATTGCAGCAACACCTGCTTGCTCTGCAATCTTGGCAAGTTTGCCTGCTGTTTCAGGTGTTTGGTTTGGCGGGTCGATAACAAGAAAAACCATTCCTTTTGCATTCTCAATGTTTTCAAGAATGTAGCGATAAACCCTGCCAAAATGTTTCTCAACAATATCCATGCAAAATACCCTTATATGTATTTGGCCTTAAGGCTTTTTAAAATAGCATCAATGTTGGCAACCTGGTTTCCCTTGAAAATAACACCGTGCCCTGGAAGCAGAAGCTTGAAATCAAGGAATTTTATCTTGAGCAGGGAATCAATAAGCTGCTCTTCATCGCCGCCTGGCAGGTCTGTTCGGCCGCAAGAATCCATGAAGAGCGTATCGCCTGAAAAGAGAAGCTTTTGCCTCTCATCATAAAAGCATACTGAGCCTCGTGTATGGCCGGGTGTGTGAATAACCTTTAAAACAAAAGGGTCTATCTTGATAACGTTGCCATCTTCAAGCTTTGTATCTATATTTGGGAATTCCTCTTGAGATGTGATGCTTGATAATGTGTAATGTGCGTCTTGAAGCTCGACATATTCGGCATCAGCAGAATGCATGTATTTTTTCGCATTCTTAAATAGGTGGCTGCATCCGATGTGATCTGCGTGAGCATGCGTAAAAAGCAGGTATGAAACCTCATGTGGCTCAATCTTCAATGAGCTTAATGCTTCAATGATATCTCGCTCATTTTCCTTGATGCTCGAATCTATTAGGGCAATCTTCTTCCCGCAAAGAATATAGACATTGCTCCCAATGTTTGAAGGATAAAATACAAAAAGGTTTTTTCCAATCTCCTCAAGCATATCAAAGAAGAGTGAGTTCATGTTTTTATTTCTTATCCCGAGGGCTCTTAGCAGCATAATTTTTTCCTTAGCCTTTTGAAAAATCGCCTATGAGCCATTAAAAACATATTGCAGCAAAGATTTTTGAGATGCCGAAGCTCATGGATGCAAATAGCATAATAAAGCTCATTGTTGCTAAAACAGGGCGAAGCGAGGTTGATGTAAGAGGCCTTATTGAGGATAAAAAAGAGAAGTTTGCAGGTCTTCTCAAAGATGATGGCGCTGCTTATATGGTCGCAAGGGAGCTTGGTGTTGATGTTGATGAAGAAAAAAAAGGCATATTGATTGGCGATTTGGTTAAAGGCATGCGCAATTTAACTCTAACTGCAAGGGTCTTGCATGTTTATGCACCAAAAAAGTTTGAAAAGGGCGAAAGGAAAGGGCGCTATTGCAAAGTGCTTCTTGGTGATGCAACAGGCCAAATAATGTTAACCCTTTGGAATGATGACATAGAAAAACTTGGCAAAATCGAACGTGGCTCTGTTGTCACTGTGAAAAACTGCAATGTTGGGGAATTCAATGGAAAATTGTCATTAACACTTGGCTTTAATGGTGAGGTTGTTCTTGCAGAAGGCATTGATGAAAGCGTGCTTCCAAAGAGCAAGCATATCTCTGCAAGGCTCGCAGATCTCGCTGATGGCATGCAAAATGTCGATGTTTTTGCAAGGGTGCTTCATGTTTCAGAGATGAGGGAATTCGAGCGCGATGGTGAAAAAGCTGTTGTTGTAAGGTTTGAGGTTGCTGATGGCACAGCTCGTTTGCAAGCAGTAGCATGGAGAAACCTTGCGGAGAAAGCAAGCAAGCTTTACGCTGGCGAACTTGTAAAAATTGAGGGTGCTGATGTAAAAAAAGGTTTGAATGGCCTTGAACTTCATCTTGGCAGTCGCGCAAGAATAATAGAAAGGCCTGTTGCTCCCTTTGAAATCCCGGGGCTTGAAGAAATCACTGGAAAAAAATTTTCAAGAAAGAAGATAAGCGAGCTTAAAGCAGGCCTTGAAAATATCGAGGTCGTTGGTGAAATTTCAGGAATATTGAAAGGAAATTTGCTCTATAACTTTTGTCCGCAATGCAAGAAAAAGGCTTCTGGCAGCACATGTGAGGATTGCGGTGCTCAGACAAGGCAAAGGGCAGTAGTTTCACTGCAAGTTGATGATGGCAGTGGAAGCATCTCGTGCAGCCTTTTTGGAAAAGCTGCTGAAGTGGCACTTCAGATGTCAACGATTGAGATTGCAAACAAGCTTAAGGAAGTTGGTGCGGAAAGCTTGATAGCTGAATTAAAGAAAAGAATAATTGGGCGAACAATAATTGTAAGGGGCAACACATCACAGCGCATGATAAATCCAGAGGAAATTGAAATAATTGGAAGCGATGCTTTGCTTTTGAGACATAAAGAGGAAATAGAAAACTTGCTAAAAATTTTATCGGAAATGAACCCCTGAAAAATCATTAAAACGCTATGCAGCATATTAATATTGTAAATGTTATAGGGTGACAAAATATGGCTCAAAAGATTAGAGATATAACTGATTTGCCCGGAATAGGGCCTCAGGCAGCTGAGAAACTGTATATGGCAAATTATAAAACCCTTGAAAGCATAGCAGTTGCTTCGCCAATTGAGCTTACAGAAATTGCGGGGCTTGGGGAAAAAACAGCTGAAAAAGCAATAAGTGCTGCACGCGAAGCCCTTGGGATGGGATTCGAAACCGCAGATAAGGTGCAAGAGCGTAGGCAGAAGATTGGGCGCATAAGCACAGGAAGCAAGGAACTTGATGCGCTTTTAGGAGGCGGTGTAGAAAGCCAGAGCATTACTGAGGTTTATGGGAGAATGGCTTCAGGTAAAACCCAATGGTGCTTTCAGCTCAGTGTTATGGTGCAATTGCCACCTGAAAAAGGCGGGCTCAATGGAAAGGTTGTTTATATTGATTCAGAATCAAGCTTCAGGCCTGAGAGAATAGTGCAGATAGCCGAAGCAAAAGGCCTTGATCCAAAGGAAGCTTTGAAAAACATCTTTGTCGCGCGTGCGTACAATGCAGATCACCAGATACTTCTTGCTGAAAAAGCCGAAGAAATTATAAAGAAGGAAGGGGTAAAGCTTGTGGTTGTTGATTCGCTCACCTCTCACTTTAGGGCAGAATACATCGGCCGTGGAATGCTTGCAGAAAGGCAACAGAAGCTAAACAAGCACATGCATCAGCTTGCGCGCATGGCAGAAGTGCACAATCTCTGCGTTCTCGTAACAAACCAGGTTATGGAAAGGCCTGATATCCTATTTGGCGATCCAACAGCACCAGTTGGCGGCAACATAGTTGGGCATGCGTCAAAAACCAGGTTGTATTTGAGGCAAAGCAAAGGAGAAAAAAGGGTCGCACGGCTTATTGACTCGCCAAGCTTGCCTGATGGTGAAGCAATTTACAAAATAACAGAACGTGGCATCGAAGACACAAATGATTAGTTTTTTGAGCTTTTAGCTAAAAAGGCCAGCAGCAAATGCAATGCTTGCACCCGAAAAATATTTAAAGTCTTGAGTTTTATATAATGGCGCATGGTAGAAGTTCCAAATGCTATTAAAATTGTGACAGGACTTCTCATAGTACATTTTGTGCTATGCTTAATTGTTGGCATTGGTCTTATAGCAACTGGTGCGATGATATCTGCAGCCAAACCTGGAAGTGATGTGTGGAGCAAGATCGATGAGGCATTTGAGAAAATAGGCCGGAATCCAACACAAGAAGATGTAGAAGCTATTGGTTCTTTTACGACTGTGTTGGGAGTAATCGTAATTGCTTTTGGGATTGCAGAGGTTATAGCTGCAATATTTCTTTACAATGGAAAAAGCTGGGCAAGGTTTCTTGGCATAGCGGCTGCTACCATCGAGGTGATTTTTTCTTTAATTATTTGGGCAGATTTAATTACCATCATAGGCCTAATTTTTGGCATACCAATCTTATACTTCTTGCTGTTTGACAAAAGCACAAGTAAATTTTTTGAAAAGAAGAAGCTAACTATTAAAAAGTCGTTTTGAAATAATATATTTGTGGGCTAGGCTGGGGAGCTAGCGGTTCCCTTTACCGGAAATCCGCTTTATGCCGGGCCGAAGTCTTGGGGAAGGCCCTGTGCTAAAGACAAAGCCACAACCTCACTGTGAAGCTCTGCGCTCACTGGTCTCATGTGTTAGTGAATCCGCTAGGCCTGGAAAGGAGCAACGGTAGCTAGCACATGGGATGCTATGGGTTTGCGGAGTGGAGAAAAGTTGTGGGCAACTTTGTCTTTGGCTAGGGGTCGACTTCAAGACATGCCCACAATTTTGCAATTGCTTGCACTCTGTTGATGCCTCGCAAAACAAAAATACAAGCACAAGATTTGCATGCTAAACAAGCAAAGATGTGTGCATGCGAACTTGATTTTTTGCTCTTGCTTTTTCTGAAAATCTGAATAGAGAATTTTAAGCCCTTGCCTTTTTGTGGCGTTTTACTATTTCTCTCAAGAGAGTATCCAAACATGTTTCGAGAGCACTTAAGAAATTCCACGACTCTGAGCTTGCGCTAAGAGCAATGTTTGGTCCTGAAAATTTTGCCTTTACCATATGCTTGGTCCTCATGCCCTGTTTTTTATGTGATTTGAAATGAAGTGATAGAACGATGTTTCCAACAAGGATTTTTGAGGCTTTGTCATAGAAACGGTTTATTTTCTTCAAGGCCTGTTTTTTATCCAAATCGCTTAGTTGAGGCATATTTGAGAGCTGAATGTTTCTCTTAGGTGATATTAGGCCAAGCGCAGCTTTAAGAACATCTTGAGTCGTAACGATGCCCTTGAGCTTTTTGTCCTCAACAAGAAAAATTGTTTCTGTGCTACATAACAAATCTTTAACAGTGCTTAGCTGTTGGTTTGGTTTCGCAGTGATTACTTCTTCAACAAGTTCAGATAGTGGCACATTGAAAATCTTTTTTGCTTCAGGTTCATGGCCACTTAGCGAAAACAACTCGCGTTTAGGAATTGCATGCAAAAAATACTTATCGATAAGGCTGCTCAAGGTCACTGCACCTAAAAAGTTGCCAAATGCATCCAATACTGGTATCTGCTTTATGTTTTTTTCCCTCATTAATACCATTAGCTTTGAGAGCTTGTCAGAGGCCTTTAGAGTAAAAGGTTCTGAGGCAATATCATCAAGCAATAGTTCGCCCAGGTTTAACTCTTTGAACATTGCATTTAGAACATCATGCACATGCACAAGCCCGAGAAATTTTTCATTATCAAATACCGGCAAAATTCTCAAACCTGAGTGATGCATAAGTGAAGCGATTTTAAGAAGGTCGTCATTTGGTGCTAACCTTGGCACATGCCTGTTTACAAAGCCCTTAACCTTTGCATTTGAGTAGATGTTGCTTCTTTTAAGCATTTCCCTCTGTGAAATGACACCAACAAAATTTTCTGACTCAAACACAGCAAGTGCATTTTCTTTTTTTGAGAGCATTTTTGCAAAAGCCTCTGAAAGCGTGCTTTCGGGGTCTATGCTTGCAATTTCCTTTGCTATGAGATCTGATGCAATAACCAAAAAATCACCTCACTTAAATCCAGAGAGCAATTCAATCATAGCATTTTCTTTGTTCTGAGCATTCATCACGCCGGATGAAACAAATACGCCGGCACAGCCAAGCTCTAACGCTTTTTTCACATCCGAGGAATTTTTTATACCAGCACCTGCAATTATTGGAATTTTTGATATGGAATTAACTGCCTTAATAACATCTGTTATTAGCTCAGGCCTTGCCTCAGAAACCGAGATATTGCCTGAGATAAGCTCGGGGGGTTCTATTGCAATAAGATCTGGTTTCGTTTGATAGCTTGCAATCCTTATTGCTCTATCAAGAGATTCTGCACAAACCATAACAAGCAGGTTTACCTCTTTTGCCCTTTTTATTGCAGCCTCGACAAAATCATCCGGGCGCTTGTTCTCTGCGTGATTTAACACCGCACCAATAGCACCGGCTTCCTTCACAGCCTCTGGCAATATGCTTCCAGTATGTGCGCCGTATGTTATGGGGTCTATGTGCTGCGCGAAAATTGGGATTCTGCAGTTTTCACTAAGAAGCCTTATATCACATGCTTGAGAAACTATTGCAATGGTTTTTTTCTTGCTAAAAGCAACCCATTCTGCACTTTTTGCCACTTCTAAGGCTTTAAGGCCTGTTCCTGATTCATATGTTTTGAAGTTTATAAAAAGTGCAGGCAGCTGAAGCGCAAGCATGTAATAATTATTGCCACTTCTTTAATAAAACTTTTGCTTTGGTAAAAATTAGCTTTCCATAAAAGATTTTTTCTTTGTATCGCTTTTTATGCTTTTTTTACTTTATTTCTTTAGATGCAATATAAGAATGCCTCAATCTCTGATGTGAAAAAACTGGTTAGCAAGGCCGAACATGAAAAGATTGAAGAGGCATACAGACTTGCGAAACGATTTTCAGAAAGCAAGCAGCTTCAGCATCAGCTAAACACGGCGCTGATACTCTCGCAGTTGGGCCTTGATACGACTACCATCATGGCTGCCCTAATGCATGAGCTTGCAGACAATGTGCTCAATGCAGATGTTGAAAGTGATGTAAAGGATATTGTGAACGAAATAACAAAGCTGCGAAAGGTCAAGATTAGGAATATGGGGCGGCTTGAGAGTACAAGCCTTGCAAACATAATGCTTGCGATAGCAAAAGATGTTCGAAGCATAATTGTGGAACTTGCTTCACAGCTTGACAGAATGCGTTTTTTATCAGATTATCCAAAAGAAGAGCAGATCAAGATTGCAGAACTTTCGCTCAATGTATATGCCACGATCAGCCATAAGCTGGGGCTTTACGAGATAAGCAGAGAGCTTCAAGACCTAGCAATGAAAAGGCTTTGGCCTGATGAATATCAAAAGATAAAGGCACTCGTGAATGAAAAGAAAGAAAGGCGCGCACAGAAGCTTGAAGCTGCACATAAGGAGGTTATGGAGCTTCTTAGGAAGGAGGGCTTCAATGTTGTAATTCAAAGTAGGGTAAAGAACTTTTATAGCATTTACAGAAAGATGAAGGAAGAAGGAAAAAGTTTTGATGAGATTCAAGACCTGCTTGGTATAAGGATTATATGCAAATCATTAGAGGACTGCTACAATATCTTGAGCCTCCTTAAAAGAAACTATGAGCAGGTTGGAAAATTTTATGACTATATAGTTAGGCCAAAGGAAAACATGTATAGATCAATTCACATTACACTAAAAATCAAAGATGCTGTTGTAGAGGTTCAGATAAGGACTTTCGATATGCACAAGGATGCAGAGTATGGCGTTGCTGCGCATTGGCGCTATAAGAAGATTGAGCAATACATGTACTTTGACACTGCACTTTCTTGGGCAAGGCAGCTTGTCGAACTTCAAAGAAAAGAGCATGCAAATATTTTTAACTATATAAAGCATTCGCTTGTGCAAAACAACATCTTTGTTCTTACACCAAAAAATGATGTTGTGGTTCTTCCAAAAAATGCAACCGCACTTGATTTTGCATATGCAATACACAGCGATATTGGAAACAGATGCAGGGGCGCAATTGTAAATGGTGAGCAGAAACCTTTAAGTTATACCCTTGAAAGCGGCGACACCATCGAAATTTTAACAGGTGTTAAAAAAAGCGTTAATTCAGCGTGGTTGAGCATTGTAAGGACAAGCAAGGCAAAAAATAAGATAAGGAAAGAGCTAAACATAAAGGCGAAACCAAAAAAAGAAATTGTGCTGAAAAAGGACTTTCCAAGAAAGATAATTATGGCGAAATGCTGTACGCCATTATTTGGTGATGATGTGATTGCATACAGAACAACAAAGAGAAAGATAACTGTGCATAGGGCAGATTGTGCAATGCTTAGCCAGCTGCCAGATGATAAGAAGTTTAGAATAGATAATAAGTTTCTTGAAAGAAAAAGCTACGTCGCTAGGATTGAGGTGAAAGCATTTGAAAGTCCGGAGCTTCTCACAGGCCTTTTAAACGAGCTTCAGAAAAATAATGTAAAAATAGTTGGAAGCGAGGTGAAGGTTGAGTCGGATAATATTGTAAGGTGCATATTTGACATAGATGTGAAAAACTTGGAGCATCTTGAAAGAATAAACAAGATACTTGGAAATGCCCAGAATGTAATTTATGTGGAAAGGATATAGCAGATCAATCTTTTAACAAACATTTCCTCTATGCCAAAGAAATTTTAATACAGTTAAAGGTAAAAATAAATATATGCTCATACATTATAGAAATAAAGGGTGTGTTTATGAAAAAAACGAAAACAGGAATTTATGGCCTTGATGAGCTCATTGAGGGCGGCTTTCCTACAGGCAGAACAGTGCTTGTTAGCGGCTCTTGTGGTTCGGGAAAAACTACGTTTGGCATACAATATATTTATAATGGCGCTGAGCAGTATGGGGAACCAGGAATATATGTCACACTAGACGAGAGGCCATCGCTTATAAGAGAAGACTGCTTGAGTTTTGGGTGGGATCTTAGAAAGCTTGAAAACGAAAATATGATTAGGATAATTGATGGCACTGTTGCTAGGCTTGGCTTCCCAACAGATGAAGAATTTACACTGCCTTCAACAGGTGTTGATATAGATAAGCTTCTTCTTGAAATTCTTTCTTCAATAAAAAGGTTTGGCGCGAAGCGCATTGTGATCGATTCCGTTGCTGCACTAGGTCTCAGCCTTCGCAGCGAGGATGATATACGAAGAGCGCTGCTTAAGCTCAATTATCTTCTTGGTAAGGCAGGCACAACATCAGTTTTGATATCAGAGATTGATGCTGACAGCAAGAGATTCAGCAAGTATGGTGTTGAGGAATACCTTGCAGATGGTGTGATAGTTTTGCATTATATTGGGGTTGGCGGTGGGCTGACAAGGGCATTGCAGGTTGTGAAGATGAGGGGAAGCAAGCATTCAGAATACATACACCCTATGGAAATAACCAATAAGGGCTTAGTAGTAAAAAAGGTTGAAGAAACAAGTTTGTAAAAATTTGCCAGCATTTGAGGCAAGTAGGCTTTAATAAAGGCAAATCCTCGTTAAGAATTTTTGATTCTCAGCAGAGCATTTAGAACGTCTAATAGTCAGCTTAAGTTGGGGCAGGCGAGACTCGAACTCGCGACACCACGGTCTTCAGCCGTGTGCTCTCCCTCTGAGCTACTGCCCCTGAAAAAGCATACTACTTAAAATCTTTAAAAACCTCGCTTTCATAGCTTCGCATCTGAGGAAATAAGATTACCTCCTTCAAAGATTGCCTGTTTGCAATTAAAAGGATGAGCCTATCTATGCCTATGCCTACGCCACCTGTTGGTGGCAAGCCATAGCCAAGCGCAGTTACATAATCATAATCTATGCTTTGCGCTGCAGTATCTTTGAGCGATGAAGTCTTCTTTTGCTCCTCAAATCGAAGCTTTTGCTCCAATGGGTCATTAAGTTCAGAAAAGCCATTTGCAAGTTCCCAGCCATTCACGAAAAGCTCGAATCTTTCAGCAACTCCTTGTTTGGATCTATGCTGCTTTGCAAGGGGGGAAACCTCTATTGGAAAGTCAGTTATAAATGTTGGTTGCACCAAGGATTGCTCAACCAAATTTTCGAAAAACAGGACAAGGAACTCACCTTTGGTGCTAATTGCTTCAGCCTCTGCAATCTTGTGTTCCTTTGCAATTTCCCTTAGCTCTTTTATATCCATGTTCATCACATCAAGCTTTGCATTTTCTTTGACACAATCGGCCATGGTTATGCGCTTCCACTTCGGTTTAAAATCAAGTTTAGTTCCTGAAAAATCAATCTTGTATGTTCCGCATATCTCCTTAACAACGGCACTTATAAGTTCTTCTGTTAAGTTCATCATGTCATTGTAATCTTTGTATGCCTCATAAATTTCAATCATTGTAAATTCCGGGTTGTGCAGTGTATCAATGCTTTCATTACGGAAATTCTTTGCAATTTCAAAAACCTTCTCAAATCCGCCGACAACAAGGCGCTTTAGATAGAGCTCCGGTGCAATGCGCAGGTAAAGTTTTTGCTCGAGGAAGTTATGAAATGTCTCAAATGGCCTTGCGTTTGCACCACCGTAGACTGGTTGCAGTATTGGGGTTTCAACCTCCATAAAGCCTTTGTTCGCAAGGTAATTTCTTATGAAATGAATTGCTTTTGTTCGCCTTACAAAAACCTCTCTCACATCCAAGTTGCATATAAGATCAAGGTGCCTTTCTCTATATCTTCGTTCAGTATCACGCAATCCATGGAACTTTTCAGGGAAGAAACATAATGCCTTTGAGAGAAGCTCATAGTTAATAGCCCACAAGGTTATCTCGCCCATTTTGGTTCTAAAAATATTCCCTTCTACACCAATGATGTCTCCGGAATCGATAAACTCCTTAAAGAACTCATATTTTCTTTCTCCAACATCTTCCTGACGTATATAAACCTGAATTTTTCCAGTACCATCCCTGATGTCTGCAAAGAGCGCCTTTCCATGAACCCTTATTGTATAAATCCTGCCAGCGATTGCTACGCGCTCCTTGCTTTTTTCATGCCCTATATCCTTATATTTATTCAGAATTGATGCTATGTCTGAGCTTACGTCAAATCTGTATGCATATGGCTTAATGCCTCTTTTTTCAATTTCCTTGAGCTTAGCAAGTTTGTTTTCGTCAAAATTTAATCTTTTTATCTCATCCTTTGTCAGGCCTATCTCGCCTTGCAAATTTTCACCTCATGGGGCTACTGGGATTTGAACCCAGGTCGCCAGCTTATTCAATAAGAACCTTCTATAAGAACTACTTTTAGCACAACATTGTTTGCACTTTTTATTTAAACCACCAAACTTCTTGGTTCTTAGTTGCAGGGGATAATAAGGGCTTGCTGTGGTCATTATCCCGGTTGCTGGAAATCATAAGAACCCGCTGGAGGTTCTTATTGCAGAAGGTTCTTATTCCCAAAGCTGGTGTGCTAAGCCAAACTACACCATAGCCCCAATACATGATTGGGCTCGACGGGATTTGAACCCGCGACACCTGGATTAAAAGTCCAGTGCTCTGCCAGCTGAGCTACGAGCCCAAAATGAGCAATCACATATAAATAACTTGTGCAAGATATTTAAAAATAAGTTTTTTGATTAGCAAATGCTATTTTCAGAACCTTTTGAAACCAAAAACACTTAATATTTTTGTAAGAAAAGTGATATAATGGCGCATGTTGTTGTCTTGCGTTATGGGCACAGATTTTATAGGGACCAAAGGGTTACAACACATTGTTGCCTAGTTGCAAGAGCTTTTGGTGCAGAGCGCATAATTATCATTGGGGAAGAGGACAATAGCATAATAAATGGTATAAAAAAAGTAAATAAAAATTGGGGAGGCTCTTTTGAGGTAGAGTTTGCAGATTCATGGCGCGAGCAGATGCGAATGCTAAAAGAAAAGGGGTTTAAAATTGTACACTTAACAATGTATGGTAAGCCAATACAGCATTGCATAGAAGAGATAAGGTCAAATAAAAAAGTTGCTGTTGTGATAGGCTCACAAAAAGTCGAAATAGATGTTTACAAAGAAAGCGACTATAATATTGCAATAACAAAGCAGCCGCATAGCGAGATTGCTGCACTTGCTGTGTTCTTGGACTGGTATTTTAATGGTTCTGAGCTTGATAAAAAATTCAGAGGAGCAAAAATTGTTCTTAGCGAAAAGAATGAGAAAGGGAAAAAATGCACATGAACCGGCACACTAAAGAAGGAGTTTAAAATTTTGTTGCGGGTAAATTATTATTGCAACACATTTTTCAAGTTAGAAAACTTTGACGCAAGAGCGTGATTTAGAAATGAACCCTGATATGCATGATCCAATTTTTGTTGAATTCTTAAACAAAAATGCGGGAAATGCAGCAGTGGATGTTGTCGAAAGACTTTGGAAGAGCAAAAAACCACTAAAAGACGAGGACATTGCTGAAAAGACAGGGTTGCGCGTTACGGAGGTAAGAACAATTCTAAACAGATTACACTATAGGGGCATTGCAAATTATCAAAAGGTTCGGGATGAAAAAACTGGGTGGTATACTTACACATGGATTGTTGAAAAAAAGAGGCTAATAGAACTTATCGTTGCAGAACTCTGCGAGGCTAAAGAACGGCTCGAAAAAGAAAGGGCAATGCAAGAAAATTACACATTATTTGTTTGTAAGGCCGGCTGTACAGAAATGCCTTTTGAAATCGCAGCAGAGTATAATTTTAAGTGCCCTGAATGTGGCAAGGACCTAATATGCTTAAATCCAAAAAATGTAAAAAAGGCTTTAGATAAGAAAATTGAGAAAATAAATAGGCAGGTTGAGAAGTTACAAAAGATAAAATAACGCAAAATCTTGGACAAGTATTGCACGCTTGCATGATTTTTTAATTGTCGAAAATAAACGATATAAAAAGATTTTTTTAGAGAAAAAAACCAAAATAAAACTTTTTTATCAATATTAGCCAACAACAATATTTAAAAACTTTAAAAACAATAATATTTGAGTTTAATCACATGCAAGATAGCGGGGTAGGGCAGCTTGGAGTGCCCGTCGGGCTCATAACCCGAAGGTCGATGGTTCAAATCCATCCCCCGCTATTTTCCCGCAATTTTAAGTCTCTAATTATGCTTACGAGAGAGTTATGAAATGAGGAAAGCCGAAGCAAAGTAAAAAATGAACCAAGTAATTTTTAAGTGATTTTTTTTATCAAGTTTTTTAACTATTTTTAATACTGTGTAAGTTTTTGCAAGAGCCGTGCAAAAACTTTGGCTCGCGGACATGCAAAGAAAACAAACTATGTAATTTTTGTATAAAAATCATTACTGGTATTTACTTTTATGATTGATTAATACAGTAAAATTTATAAGTAAATACGATAATATATGTAATTATGATAATTAAAAATATTTTGCGCAGCCTGATAAAATTTGGGGCAAAAATAAAGGAATGGGCTACTGAAGAGAACTCAACATCTTTGTACAAAACAAAAACTGAAAACGAGACATTCGAAAGAGAGATAAGGTCAATCTGGGATTTCTTGTCATTTAATGAAAACACGCAAGCATATCATCTGGTTAATGTACTTGGCTTCGACGAATGGATTGATATGACGGAAATAAGGCGCAGGATAAAAGAACTTTTTGGTGTTGAATACAAAAACGAGAGAAGCCTGTATCCTTATTTGAAAACTCTTGTCGATATAAATTTGGTTGAAGCGATGAATATTGGTGAGAGGCGCAAGTGGAGAAAAAAGGAGGTACTATTTGAAACAATTGTTGCAAAAGAAACTGTGAAGAAAAAAGATGAAGCAGAGAAATCCTTAGAAAAATCACAGCTTACAAAAAAAGGTATTGACTGTGTTGTCAGTTAGGACCAATTAGTTCAAATTGTTGGACACTAGTTGGACACTAAAAACAAGCTTTAATATTTAAGCTTTAATGCTATCGTAAAGTTTCTTTAGGTTTGTTAACTTTTCAGAGTATGGTTGGCCTTTTAAAAACCATTCATGGGAAAAAATCCTCTTGCATTGCGCGAGTATCTGCTGCTTATAAGGAGTCTCACCCTTTCCTGCGGCAATATTGGCAAGCTCTTCTACAAGAGGCCTCTTTTCGTCACCAACATCAACCCATTGCTTCTCAATCATATTTTCAACTGCTTTGGCAACAGTTTCTTCACTTAATTTCTTTTCATTCATATAATAGACTGCTTTCCATTCACCTTTTCGAGTCCATCTGTGTGCGGGGTTTTCACCGGTGTTAAAGAAATTAATAAGCTTTTGAAGCGCATCCTTAGGCACTATCACTGAATTCTTTGAAGGCCTAAGAAAAGGCACATCTGATAAAATGCCCTTTCTATGATATCTATAGCTCTTACCACTTGATTTATAAACAGCCTGCGTATAGCCATAAAGCGCTCTAAAGAGTTTTTGATAAGTATAAGAGGATCTGCTTAAAGACTTCGGAATTATGAATTTGTACTGTATAAAGTAAGCATCTACTGCCACAGGGACCCCCCATACTTCTTATAATCGCACATTTTTTCTTTTTGGAACATTTTATGTATAAGTAAATTAAATATTGTTCAAAGGTATTAAAAAAGCTTTTGTTAAGTAGGCGCTAAACAACACGCGTATAAAAGGCCTTTCTTTGCACATCTATGTGCAATAAAGCAACCATTCATCAAATCGTAGCACTCTGGAAATTACACCTGTATATTTATGCGCCTTTTATGCTAAGCGCTTGGAGTAACGTTGCAATAACTGTATAAAATCTGTTTCCGCTTATGTTCGCTCTTGCCATTACTCTTTTGTCACTTCTTGCCTTGTAGATATCAAGATGATGTCTTTTGCAGATATTACCTTGGCATAAGGGATGCTTTTCTCAGTTATAATCTTTCTTGCCTCTGCTTTTGAACTTGCTTTAAGAGGCTCTGTTGTTATTGTTTCTATACGCCCCTTCTCAAGGTTTATCACAAGGTCAAAAACCTTTCCTCTGCGTTCTCCATCGACAGTATATATTTCCTTACCAAAAAGTTCTGAAAGCCTCACCGTCATATTAAACCCTCCCTAATTTTAAGTAATGTAAGAAACACATAATATAACACCCTCTTAATATTTAAACTTTGTGTTTAACAGCACCAGCCTTTGCAAAACTCAGTGATGTTAGAATTAATTTGCATGCTCTTGTGCTGAATACAAGAAGTGTGCCCCCTCACTGTTTAAGTTCATCAAGGGGGCTTTTTACCTTTTTTAATTCTTCAATTGAAACCTTTGTATATATCTGCGTTGTTGAAAGATTGCTATGCCCTAAGAGCTCTTGTATCTTCCTTATATTTTCTCCTTTCTCCAGAAGATGCGTTGCAAATGAATGCCTAAAGCTGTGCGGCGTAACATTTTTATTTATCCCTGCCTTTATCCTGGCTTTTCTTACCAATCGCTGCACAGAATCAATTGAGATTGGCCTGCCAAGAGAATTGCAAAAGACATATTCGCTATTCACCTTCCTATTTTTAAGATACTCGCTAATCTCTTTTACCCATTCTTCAGATAAGATAACTAAGCGATCCTTGTTTCCTTTTCCACCGCGAACAATTGCAGTTCTTTCGTTAAGATTCAAATCATTGATTTTCATCTTCGTAACTTCACTTACGCGCAGGCCACTTGAATAAAGAAGCATCATGATAAGCTTATCCCTTTTTCTTTTTGCAGCGTTTAGAATTTTTTTGACTTCATCGCGTGTCATAACAACAGGTAGCTTAGTTCCCTTTTTCGGCCTTTTTATATCATCCATTAAATTGCTTTTCAAATATTCTTTGAAGAAGTGCCTTAGTGCAGAATACACAAGGCACATTGTTGCATCTTTTACCCCCTCTTCTTTCTTGCGCGCCATATATGCAATTATATCTTCTCTGCTCAAAGTTGTTGGTTCCTTTTTAACAAACTCAAGGAAATCGCGAACATAGAGCAGATACATCGTTAGCGTGCGCTTTGAAAACCCACCAACAATAAGCTCTCTCTTAAAATTTTCTACATGCTTATCAATAAAACTGCTCGTGGCTTTGCCTTCTTCCATACTCTATATAATGCACACTTTTGTTTTAATGTTTTCTTTTGTAACCAATTGCATCAAATAAAAATTTTCTATCTTAAAAATTTAACTTCCAGTGCGCCATCAACTCTTTTTACAGAAACAACAACCTCTTTGCCTCCAAGATTAAGGCGCCTTTCTACATAATTAACTTCTGCAGGCATGCTTGGCTTTACGCTGAGCTCATTCTTTGTAACAAGAGGCCTTATGCCTAGCATGAATTCATCAATAGCTCTTATCACAAAAGCTGCACCCCAAAGCTGTAAGCCACAGCCAAGTAGCTTTAGGTTCTTGCTATCCCAGGACTCCCCAATGCAGCCAAGCGCATCGCTTTCAAGATAATTATTCATAATGCTCAGGATCTCATAGGCCTTTTCAGGCCTGTTGCATGCAAATTCTGCACATGCAAGCCAACCAGTACACAAAGACCAAGCCTGCCCATTATGATATGCGTCAGAGCGGTAGCTTGAATCATGCGATGACAAACTTAAAACGCCTCTTTCACAAAGCATGTCATCTTTTTCATATTCCTCAATACCTCTGCTTACAATTCTAAGCATCATGGGCACTAATGCGTTAGGCCTTTTTGAGAAGTCTTTTGTTCCATCAAAAATTCTGTCCGCATAGCATGCTTTTTCTTCATCCCAAAATGTTTTAGCAAATTTGGCTCGCAGTTTCCTTGCAATGCCTTCAGCCTCAAATGCAAGTGCAATTTGCTCAGCATTTGGCTTCTTTGCAAAAAAGACCAATTCATAAAAGGCCTCAAGCGCCTTCAAGAAAAGTGCTTGCACCTCTATTGATGCCTTTTGCCTATTTATAGTATCCATCCAGGTCTCGTTTTTTAATAGATCATGCGTGATGAAAGAATCATCGCTCCTTGAAATAACATATTGCATCACTTCACATAATGTTTCAAGTTTTTTCTCAAGAAAATCAGCATCACCTGAAAAGGCAACATAATCGCGAAATGCAGATACGAAAAGAAGATTTGAATCTATTGAATTATAATCCTTTTTCTCGCCGTATATGAAATTAGGCACCTGCCCCTCGAAAACATTCTCTGAAAAGATTTCAAGGCTTTTTTTAGCACGCTCAAGAAAACCAGCATACAAAAATGCAGGCATGCTCCAGAACAAATCACGTGCCCAGAATTGGCGAAACCATGGAAAGCCAGCATAATAAGAATCGCCAGAATACAGGAGCTCAAGATTGAGCAAAGCATTTTTGTAAAGCCCTTCAATCATTTTGTTATCGCATTTTATGATATTAGTTATCTGCTCATAATATTTTCTTTTCAGCTCTTGCTCTTCTTCCGCAAGGTAAAATTCTTTCTCAAGTGAAAGAGCAACCTTTATAGCATCTCCCAAGAGCTTTACGCGACCTGGTTTAAAGTAGCTTTGTTTTTCTCCAGATGGATAGTGAGTGCAATACTCAGGAGCGCTTTCAAATGAAAAATTGCCCTTTATGGGAATAATATTTATGCACCCAATGTCAGAATGTATTGCAATGCCATTGCCTTGAAGATTTTCAACCCAATACCTTCTCTCATGCCAATTTTCCTCTGGATAGCGCATGTTTATTGCAAGCTCAAGCTCAGCTTCAAGAAATTTTTTTGTTGCGGTTTGGAGCTCAAGCACAATGCAAGAGCCATGCCTTGGAATCCAAACAGACTGCATGAAGGTTTCATTGCTAAGCCTATGAACATGAAGCGCTTTCACAAAATCATAACTTGCTTTTATACAATTTCCTTCAGAAAGATAGCTTTCGCCAATCTTAAATGCAAAAAACTCCAAAAATTTTTTGTTTTTTCCCCAAAAACCAGTCCATTTTGTCTTAAATCCGGTATCGCAATATCTGTGAAAGGAACACTCTTGATTACCTAAAAAATAAGAATATTTGCCCAAATCGGTATTTTTACTTATTAATGAAAACATCAATTGAATTAGTGAAATGAAGGATATTTAATCTTTATCCTTTTTATCTACTATTAAAAGATGATTTTTGTGCCGCGCGATATTACTGTTTTTGAAGTTGGCTGGGAAGTTTCAAACAAAGTAGGTGGCATCTATACGGTGCTTTCTACAAAGGCCTCTGAAGCGAAGAAAAACCTCCATAACTTCTTTACAATAGGCCCATATTTCAAAAGAAGCGCGGCAGTTGAATTTGAAGAGGAAACGCCATCGCCAGAATTTGCCAAGGTTTTTACTTACCTAAAAGATACATATGGCATCCAATGCTATGTCGGCCACTGGCTTGTTCCAGGTAGGCCAAAGTGCATCCTTATCGATCCGGCAGATTTTGCCACAAGGACAAACGAGATAAAGCGGGAGTTCTGGGATTTATACAAGATCGATTCCCTTGGTACAGGTATGGACTATAATGAGCCTATTGTTTGGGGCAAAGCAACAGGCCTTTTGCTCGAAAAGTTGATTGATGATGTCTTTGCAAAGGAGCACGATAAAAATAAGTGTGTTGTTCATTGCCATGAATGGCTTGCAGGCGGAGCTCTTCTGCATCTGAGGCACTTCAAGCCAGAGATAAAAACAGTATTCACAACACATGCGACAATCCTCGGCAGATCCATTGCTGCTGCAGGCGAGCCTTTGCATGAAGAAATAAATGATGGCCTTGCAAGAAATGCTGTTGTTTCAGATGAAAGAGCATACAAATATGGAATTCAAGCAAAGCACCTTACTGAAAAGGCATGTGCTCATGCTGCGCATATTTTCACCACGGTTTCAGATGTTTGCGCAAGGGAAGCGCAGTACATTTTAGGCAAAAAGCCAGATTTGCTCACACCAAATGGCCTAAATGTGGAGAAATTTTATCTGATGGAAGAACTTTCAAACTTGCATGTTATTTATAGAAATATAATAAGGCGCTTTGTTCTAGATTACTTTGCACCGTATTACTATGTGAATGTTGAAGACAGCTTGTTCTATTTTATATCCGGGCGTTATGAGCTAAGAAACAAGGGCATAGACCTTTTCATTGATGCACTTGCGCAGCTTAACAAGATGTTAAAGGATAATCAAAGCAAGACAACAATCTTTGCTTTCATATGGGTCCCAGCCCCAAATAGAGGGAAAAATATTGAGCTGCTAAAGCACATGGCACTTTATGAGCGCCTTGAAGATGAGATTGAAGATGAATTAAGAAAAATAAAGAACAGATTATACTATGCAATATCAAGAGGAGAACCGCCTACAGAGCAAAACCTTCTTGATGAGGAATTCCTCTATAAGGTAAAAAAGATGCTTTTTGAGCTAAAGCATGAGAAGAATGATCTTCCACCAATAAGCGTTCTTGAGGTTGATGAGAGCGATGCAATATTGAATAGAATAAAGAAGAATGGCTTGCTCAACAAGGAAAATGATAAAGTAAAGGTAATCTATTACCCAACTTATTTGAGCAGCGCAGATGGCCTCATAGGCTTAGAATACTACCAAGCAGTAATCGGATGTCATCTTGGCGTATTTCCAAGCTATTATGAATCTTGGGGTTATACACCATTAGAGACGATCGCTTTAGGTTTGCCTGCAGTTACATCTGACTTAAGTGGCTTTGGCCAGTACATACTCAACAATGTTGCAGAAAGCGAATCACAGGATGCGGTAAAAGTAATAAGGCGTATAAATACCCCTTATGAAAAATCGCTTTCAGAGCTTGTTGATTTCATGTACAGAATTTATACAATGCCCAGAAGGGAACGCGGCGATGCAAAAATAAGGGCAAAGAAATTGAGCTATCTTTTCTCATGGGAGAAACAGATTGAACCTTATCTGCAAGCATACGAAATGGCAATTCAGAAGCAGTAACAGCATTAATAAACGCTTGTCCTGCTTAACTTTTGCAATGCATAGCAGCATTGCAACTAAAACATTTTTTAAAGCATTTTAAGCGAAGTGTTTGCCTGCAATTGTGCACTATCATAAAAATTTGCCCTTAACTCTCACCCTTAACTTTGGCCTTTAAATCGCTCAGAACATTCATGTAGTTGATATATGCATCATATGGTGTCTCATAAGGATTGAAATATTTGTGGACATCGCCATCAGCAAACCATTTCGTGCACATATAATAAAAATGGTCTGATGTTTGAAGCAAGCGCCAATTGTGAATTAGCTCAGCGTTCTTGCTTTTTTTAATATCCTTCTCAAGGCTTTTGAGCTCATTGAACGCATGCATCTGCATCTTGTTTTCCAGCCATGCAGAGAGGTCCCTATCTATGTCAGCCCATGAGATAAACATAGGCACATCAAGCTCATCCTTTGGCTTAAGCTTCTTTATCACCTGCGAGACAAGTGCAAACTCTAAATGTTTGAAATTCAATATCTCCTTTGGAAGGTATCGCAAAAACTCAAAGATGCCTGTCTCAGGCCACTGATGTTCGCCAAAGGTTTCATAATCCATAAAGATATTTATGCACTCCCCAGTTGTTGCAGCAATCCAATTTGCATACTTGTCAGCTGTCAGCGGATATTCCTGCCAACTTCTTTCAGAGAACCTAAATGCGATATCATCGCTTAGCCTATAATTTCTTAGCAAGAGCATAAGTGGAACGCCCTTTGCTTTATAAAGGTAATTTGGGCTCCTCCAGCCAAGTATCTTCTCGCAACCTTCTGTTATGGCCCCCTTGAACCCAAGCTTACTTACAATCCTTGCAATATCATTGTTGTAAACAGCTTCTGTATTTCTAAAAACCTTAGGTCTTACCCCAAACATCTCCTTTATTTTTTTCCTATGAAGCTTTATCTGTTCCATGAACTCCTTTTCTGAAATTAAAAACGAAAGTGAATGATAATATGTCTCGCAGAAAAGTTCTGCGCAGCCAGTGTCCAAAAGCGCTTCAAAACTTTCAATAACCTTTGGCGAATATTTTTCAAGCTGCTCAAGGAGTGTTCCGGTGATGCTAAAGTTTACCTTGAACGCACCAGATGTTTGATTTATAAGGTCTAATATAAGCTTGTTTGTTGGCAGATAGCATTTGTTGAGAACCCTCTCAAGATAAGAAAGGTTTTTTTGCTCGTCAAAGTAGCTCTTGCTTGAGCCAATGTCAAAAAAGGTGTAATGCCCTATGCGCATCGGCTGATGAACTTGGAAGTAAAAACATAGCATTGTCATGGCAATACACCAAGATCAAGTTTTCTAAATTGAAAATGCTTTACAACATATTTATATTCCAACAAATTTTAACCCCTGCTTTGCAGTGTTTTGAATATAAACATGTGTTGCCCCACTTTTCATAACAGGCTCTTATTTCATCACGCTCGCATATATCTTCATGCAATCTTCCGCAACATCGCGCCAGCTTCTGAAGCGCAAGATTTCATTCTTTGATTTCTCCTTAATCTCCTCGTACAATGGGTTGTAATTCAGAAGTGCGATTATTTTGTTGGCAAGCTCATTCACATCCCAAAAGTCAACCTTAAGGCAGTTTTTTATAACCTCGCTTACCCCACTCTGCTTGCTTATTATCACTGGCACCTCACATGCAAGCGCCTCAAGCGCAGTAAGGCCAAATGGCTCCGAAACACTTGGCATTACAAATACATCTGCAATTGAGTAATATTTCGAAACATCTGGTTCAAAGCCAACAAAGTATGTCTGGCTTGCTATGCCAAGGTCTATGCTTTTCTGAATCAATGCATGCATTTGGTCACCAGAGCCAACAATAACAAACTTCGTATTTGGAACCTTTTCAAGAACTTTTTTTGCAGCCTCTAAGAAAAATTCGCAACCTTTTTGTATTGTAAGCCTTCCGACAAAAAGCACAATTTTTCCATTAAAAAACCTATTGATTTGCATGCGTTTGTATTGCTCGAGATCTATTGCATTGTATACTACATGTATCTTTTCTTCAGGTATGCCATAGCGCTTGATAAGCTGACTTTTTTCATATTGGCTCACAGTTATAACAACATCAGCCTCAAGCAAGCCCTTTTGCTCTACTGCTATTATTTCTGTGTTTGGAAAAATATTTCCTGTGCGATCATATTCTGTGCTGTGAATAGTTACTACGAGAGGTTTGTTTAGAATCCTTTTCAACGCAATCCCAGCAGCATATGTCATCCAATCGTGACAATGTATAACATCGCAGGAAATTTTTGAGCCAATCTCTATGGCTCTTCTGGTATAATATTTGACCTCATCAAAAAAGCCCCAGCCATAAACTCCTTTCATTCTATCCTTTTCACTAGGCCTTAAAGGTGTTGCGTAAGGGGAAAGCTGTGAAGGTATTCCAAAAAACTCGATTCCATCTGCTTGTATTATCTCAATGAAATCATATTTTATCTTTTTGCCACTGTATGGCATAATGAAAGTTATTTTTGCCCCCAATTTGTTTAGCTCTTTTGTGAAACCAAAAAGGTAAGTGCCTAGGCCACCTGACTTGAAAGGTGGAAATTCCCAACCAAGCATGAGCAAGTGAAAATGCGCCATCGATGTCACAACTCGTTTTATAAGAAAATATGCTTTTAAGTTTAAAAGGTTAAGCTTTCAAAAAATAGTGAAAATCATAAGCTAAATTTTTTCAAGATCAGGCCACAACTTTAGCTATTTATCCTAAGCTTTTGTCAAATTTGATTTTTGCTCTAGGTAATCACTGCCCATTTCTGCTTTCGTCAGAATGAGCGCGCTTTGAGCCTGCTTTGTTCGTTTTATTTTCCTGCATTTGCAAGAGTTTCAAGCCCTGCAAGCTTTTCGCCTGCAAGAAACTCAAGCAAAGCTTTGCCAGCCAAACTTACATGGCCAAACTCGCTTTCCTTAAATCCAAGTTTTATCATTGCTGTAACTGTATCGCCACCGCCTATCAGTGCAAACCCTTTGCTTTCAGCCATTGCATCAAGAATCTTTCTTGTACCAAAGGAAAAACCATCGCATTCGAACTTTCCCAAAGGCCCATTTAGTATGGTGACGCTTGCTTTTCTTATCTCGCTGGCATATGTATTTGCCGTCATTTCTCCAATATCTAGAATGGGTTCTTTCACAGGTAGCTTTGCAAGTGTGATTTCTTCACGAAGCGTATTCTTTTCAATTGCAAGATCAAGAGGGCAAATTATTTTTTCTGAGAACTTGTCTATAAGCTCTTTCATTTTTGGCACAAACTCAAGAAGGCCTTTCTCTTTAAGGAAAACCTCTTTTGCCCCAAGCTTCTTTCCTTTTGCAAGAAGCGCAAGTTCTCCAATAACTCCGCCAGCAAGAACCTTCTCAGCACTATTAGAGGTAAGCATGCTTTCTGCAATAAATAAAGAGTCGTCTGGTTTCATTCCACCAAGCACAAGAACTGTTTTACCTTTTATTGACGAAATCTTTTCAAGTGTCTTGAGTTCTGAGTAAAGAACAGGCCCTGCAAAGCTTTTGAGCAATGGCACAAAGCCTACAACGGTAGCATGCGGTCTATGTGCGATGCTTAATGCATCGAGCACATACATGTCGCTAACTGATGCAAGGCCTTTTATCACTGGGTTTTTAGAATGCTCTTCAGCACTTACCTCTTTTGTTTCAAACTCAAGAAAGCGTGTGTTGTCAAGCATAAGCGCTTGCCCTTTCTTGAGCTTTTTTATCTCGCTAATGTAATCCTGATTCCAAGAGCAGAAGGCAATCGGCTCGCCAAGCATCTCTTGCATGGCATTGCAGTGCTGTTTTAAATCAATGAAATCATCACGCCCTTTTCTGCCTTGGTGCGTGATTATTACAACCTTTGCACCATTGTCAAGAAACTTTTTTACAGTCCTAAAGTGTGCAACAATTTTTGGTCCTTTTAAAAGTTTTCCGTCTTTCACGGAGCTGTTGAGGTCCACTCTAAGCAGCACTGTTTTTCCGTCAACCTTTGAAAAATCAACAGGTTTTATATTTTTTGTAAGTGCCTTAATCTTTGCTTCGTCCATATTATCACGCTCCAATGTACTTCATCAAGTCAACAAGCCTGCAGCAGTAGCCATATTCGTTGTCATACCAGCCAAAGACCTTGACAAGATTGCCCCTCACCATTGTCAGCTTTGAATCAAAGATGCATGAATGCTCATTGCCAATGATGTCTGAGCTTACAAGCTCATCCTCAGAATATTGCAAGATTCCCTTAAGTTTGCCATTTGCGTATTCTTTAAAGGCCTTGTTTACCTCTTCTACAGTTGTGGGCTTTTTCACTATTGCCACAAAATCTGTCAAAGAGCCATCTAGCACAGGAACTCTTACTGCAATACCATCAAGGCGCCCTTTAAGTTCTGGAATTACCTCCCCTACAGATTTTGCCGCACCTGTTGTTGTTGGCACAATGTTGAATGCTGCAGCTCTTGCTCTGCGCAAATCCTTATGTGTTGCATCAACTAGACGTTGATCAGCTGTGTATGCGTGCACGGTTGTGATAAAACCATATTCAATTCCAAAAACCTCGTTGATAACCCTTACCATTGGAGCTAGGCAGTTTGTCGTGCAGGAAGCATTGCTTATGATTTTATCTTTTTTTGGATCGTATATTTTTTCATTCACACCAAGAACTATTTGCTTTATATCCGGGCTCTTTGGAGGAGCGCTAAGCACAACCTTTTTTGCCCCAGCTTTAAGGTGCTTCTCAAGCTTTTCCCTCTCCCTGAAAACCCCGGTGCTATCAAGAACTACATCAATGCCAAGGGAACCCCATGGAAGTTTCTCTGGGTCAGCCTCCTTAAAGCATTTTATCACACGGTTGTTAATTGCAATAGAATCTCCCTTTACCTCAACGTTGCCTTGGAACTGCCCATAGACAGAATCGTGTTTGAAAAGATATGCTAATGCTGCCGGTTCTGAAAGGTCATTTATTGCTACAACATCAACTCCTTTGCTCTTGAGAGCAGCCCTTAAAAAAAGTCGACCTATTCTTCCAAACCCATTTATAGCAACCTTCATAATCACCACCTTTTAACTATAAAGTTTGTACGTCCCCATATTTATATTTTCCATTTTATGTTTTTTTGGGTTTGCTGATACTGTTACATTCACAATCTTATACCTAATATTTATATTTTTTGGTACTATTTTTGCCTTCATTTTGTTATTTTTTCGACCTCGCTTTTGCTCAGGCCAAATTCAACAAGTTTTATCTTAATCTCATCTAAAATTTTCCTTAGCATTTTTGCACTTTTTGCCTCTGCCCTAAAGATAACCTTTGCGCTCGTATTGCTTGCTCTTATCAAAAACCAACCATCTTCAAGCAAAACGCGAGCGCCATCGATATCAATTACCTTGTGCTTTTTGCTAAAATGCTCCTTAGCCTTTCCAACAATCTGCCATTTTTCCTGTTCGCTGCATGAAAGCCTTATCTCTCTCGTAGCATAATATTTTGGAAACCCCTGCATAATTTCGTAAAGGCTTTTTTCCTCTTTTGATAGAAGCTCGCAGAGGCGTGCACCTGCAAAGAGTGCGTCATCAAACCCAAAATAATTGTCTCTGAAAAACATGTGCCCTGACATTTCCCCAGCAAGCAAAGCATCTTCTTCAACCATTTTCTGCTTTATGAGCGAATGCCCTGTTTTATACATAATTGGAATTCCACCATAAGCTTCAATAATTTCAGGCAATGCTTGCGAGCATTTCACCTCAAAAACAACCTTTGCCTTGCGCTTTCTCGCAAGAAGCTCGCGTGCAAATATCGCTAGCAGATAATCGCCCCAAATTATATTCCCCTTTTCATCAACCGCACCAATCCTATCGGCGTCGCCATCAAATGCTATGCCCAATTCTGCCTTTGTGCGCTTGACCTCTTTTATTAAAGCGCTTAGATTCTCAGGCTCTGTTGGATCTGGGTGGTGGTTTGGAAAGTTGCCATCAGGGCTGCAGTAAAGCATTTTCGTTTTGCAGCCAAGCCCTTCAAAGATTTGTTTTGCAACAAACGAAGAGCAGCCATTGCCGCAATCAACCGCAACTTTAACAGGTCTTTCAAGCTGAACACGCTTGAGGATTCCCTCAATATAATCGTCTAAAACGTCAGCGCTTTCAACCTTTCCTTTCCCTTCCTCAAAATCTTCCTTCAAAATCATTTCTCTAAGCTTTGTTATTTCCCTGCCATACAAGGTGAGCGCCTTTTCTGAGGCGCTCAACTTTAACCCATTAAAATTTTTTGCAAGATGCGAACCAGTTACCATTGCCCCGCCGTTTGTTTTGAGGTTGATAATGGAAAAATAAAGCGCAGGTATTGGCACAGTGCCAATATCAATCACATTGCAGCCGCTTTCAATAACCCCTTTGCAAAACGCTGTCTTTATGCGCATGCTGCTATGCCTATTGTCCATGCCAAGGGAAACCGTATCTCCAGAATTTCGAAGTACATAGCTTCCAAAGGCCTTTCCTATGAGAAAAACAGTTTTGTCATCGAGTTCGAGCTCATCACCACGAATGTCATATTCGCGAAATAGCGTCGCATTTATTTCTGGCATTTTAAACCCTTAAAATATCTTCTATAAAATTTTGCCGCATCCTCAGGTGAAACTATGTTTACTATGCATTCGGTTGCTTCCTCAAATCCAGCGCGCAATATTACCCTTGGCATTATATCCATGTGCATATGAAAATCTCCTCTAACCGGCATATGGATAAAATAATTGAAATCCGCATTTATTTTTTTCAATGCAAATAAAGCCCTTTTCAAAACGCATGCTAGCTCCTTGATCATAGCATCATCCATTTCTGAAATGTCTGCAATGTGCTTCTTGGGAAATATAAGCAGTTCATAGGCTGCTCTTGATGCAAAAGGAGTAAAGCATGCAACATGCTTGCCATTGTAAACCCTTCGATTCGATTTTAGCTCCTCTTTTATTATCTCGCAGTAAGGACAACTTTTGAAGTTACGCTTATATTCATTGAATGCCTTTATTTTAGCTTCTAGGCGCCCGCAAACCTTGTTTGTAGCTATTATCTGCGAATGCGCATGCGAAAGGCTTGCACCGCCGCTAACACCTTGGTTTTTAAATATCACGACCTCCTTTATGTTTCGCTTCTTTCGTATCTCCAAGAACCTTTCCTTGTAAATCTGCAAAAGCTCAGCTATTTCGTTAATGCTTAAGTCACATAGGTCTTTGTTATGGTCTGGCGTTTCAATAATTACCTCATGGCTCCCTATTGCGCTCATTGCCTTTGTAAACCTTCTATTAATTCGCTTCAATTTGCCATGGGTTTGCACAGCAGGAAATTTATTTGGCACAACCCTCTTGCGCCATTTTTTTGCATTTTTAGGATATCTCGAAATTTCCTTTGGTGTCCAGTCCTCATGCTCTGGGCAAAAAGGGCAGGCGCTTTTTGGGCTGCGTTTCGAAACATGCTTGAGCTGATGAGGCCTCTGGCTTCTCGTTGTTGCAATTATCACATATTCATCGATCAGATAGTCCTTTCTGAGCTCGTGCATGATTATAAAAACCAAGGAAAATCTTAAAAGAGAATCCGCGCAGCTATTGATGCTTGCAATCAAATGCGCTCAAAGAGCTCTGCTTAAGAAATTCATATGCTTTTTTTAGAACATCGCGAGCATTATTGAATGTCACCTTTTTCATCGCCTCAGCATAAGGAAGCCATGCATAATCTGTGTGCTCATGTGAAAGCTTTACATTATTTGTTCCACTTTCAACAAGAAAAAACACAACCTGCTTTTTTATTTTTCTACCGTTCTCAGTAAAAAAATAATTGATAGTTTCCCTGAATTTTGGTACTATTTTTGCATCCTCAATACCAGTTTCTTCTTTGAGCTCTCTAAGCATTGCTGCTATATCAGTTTCACCTTTTTCAACATGACCTTTTGGAAAATCCCAGTGGCCCTTTGAATAATGCAGTATGAGAAAGAGAAGCTTCTCAGCTCTATAAAACACAATCGCACCAGCGCTTCTTTCTTCTTCCATACCTAAAACCTATCAAAAATAAATATAAATTTCTTGCATTGCCTATGCTTTGCAAAGCATTTTCTAGCAATTTCCTTATTCGATGAACTGCCTATACTCAAAATGATTGAACTTATAAAGAAGCCTTTTTATCCTTAGGCCATTAAAATTGTATTTCTGGAAAAGCTCAGTAGCTTCACCGCAATATTGTTCAAACTCATGATCTTGCGTAGCATCAAGGAAATAGCTCTTTTGCCCATATTCAAAGATTACAAATGCATGCGTGCTCATGTCCTCAAGCTCAACTATTGTAACGCTTGCATTTTCATTACCGAGGGCGAAGAGAAGCGAGCACAAGAATACGGCAATGTCTTCATCATCAGCAACCTTGCTGCTTAGCATCTCGCTTGGGCTTAGCCAGAAATTTAGGTCTATATCTGGCTTTACATATTTCACCTCTCTTTTCAAGAATTCGAATGCCTTTTTTGCTGCATAAAGAAAATGCTTCTCATACCTATAGCCTTCAGGTTTGAATTGCTCAACCAAAGACTGTACAGTTAAATCATCCTTGTTTATGAGTCCCTTTATCTCCCCAACAGTTTTCGTTTCACGCTCATTGATCAAGGGTGCGTATTTCTTTAGAAGAGTTTTGTAAAGCTGGAGCCTAAGGCCTTTTTCTGAGAACTCGAATAGGCTAGCAGAGCCTACTTTTGCCCTAAGCTCAGAAATAATGCGTTCCTTTTCCTTAAGCTCTTTTTGAATCTCATTTATCCGCTTCTTTAGCTGTACTATTTCCTCATCTTCAGCCATATATACATAATTTTATAAGGCGAAAGTCCTTAAAACATATTTTTTTAAAGAAAAAACTGCTATTTATGCTAGGTCTCGTATGGTATCTAAAAAAGAGCTTGCAAAGATGAAGAGGGCTCTCAAAAGGCTCAGAAAGGAGAAACTTAAGCAGCTAGAATCAGAGCTTGACAAATCTTTCTCAAAGGAAAAAATTGAGAAGGAGATTGAGAAGAAAATAAAAGCGCTTAAAAAGCAAGCTTTCAAGCACAAACCTGAGCAACTTGCTTATGAAACCCTTGCAGAGATATGCAACGAGCTTTCTAACGCCAAGAGGAGACAAGTAAGGCTTCTCGCCCAAATATATGAAAATCTTAAGGAAGATTTTATTGAAAGAAGAATAAGCACAAGAGAATACTTATACATGGCTGGGCATATTAAAAAGGAGCTTGAATATCAAAAAGTGCATCTTGCTGCACTTAAAAGAACCCTCGATGAATCGATAAATGCGCTTGCCATCTTTAAAAAGGTGCCAAGCTTTTTAAGCGCCAGCCACAAAAGAGAAAGCAGGCGCATCTTGGTGCCAGGCCAATGCATCTGCAAGATATTTGACAAAAAGAAACTTGAGCAGCTAAGAGAGCTTGAAAAGGAGCTAATGGCGCTCTATGGCTTAACCAATGCGGATATTGAACAAGCAACCATGCAAAAGGAGCCAATAATGCCTCTAAGCGCAATAGAAAAGAAGGTAAAACGAGCAATCATGCTTGCACAAAAGCCACAGCATGCCATTCATAAGGAAAGAGAAAAAGAGCGTGTTGCAGAAATAATTGCCGAGCTTAGAAAATATGCTGAAATGCTCGCCTAATAAAATTTCACTGCTTTTTGAATTTTTCAAATAAAGCCTTTTCAACATTCGGTGGAACAAGCTCTTTTATGCAGGCGCCCATTGATGCAAGCTCTTTCACAATGGTTGAATTCACATAAAAATATTTTGGGCTTGTCATTATGAAAACAGTGTCAACATTCTCATAGAGCTTTCTATTTATTATCGCCTGCTGGAACTCATAGCTGAAATCGCTAACCTCTCTCAGGCCGCGAAGTATTGTCCTAGCATTTCGGCTTTTCATATACTCAACAAGCAAACCAGTGAAAGAATCAACCTCAACATTTTTTATTTTTCCAAGTGCATCTTTTGCAAGCTTTATTCTTTCCTCAATCGTGAAAAGTTGTGACTTTCTTGGATTGTTCGTTATAGCAACAATTACCCTATCAAAAATCCTGCAGGCTCTTTCGATTACATCAATGTGGCCAAGGGTTATTGGGTCAAATGTGCCAGGATAAATTGCAATCTTTAACTCTTTGTCTTTCAAATTCCCACCTTTGAGAATATATCCCTTACTTGCTTTGCAACAAGCCTTTTGTTGCCATTATTCTCTATTACAAAATCTGCCTTTTTAACCTTTTCTTCAATCGACATCTGTGCGTTTATCCTTTGCAAGGCCTCTTTTCTCGAGAAGCCTTTTTTTAAAAGCCTTTCAATCTGCAACTTTTTGCTAGAGCTCACAACTATTACCCAATCAAAAAGATTCTCAATTGAGCCCTCAAAGAGCAGAGGCACTTCAACAACAAGCAAGCCCTGCTTTTTTCCCTTGTATCTGCTGCAAAGCCTTTTGAGTTCTTCAAGAACCAGTGGCTGTATTATGCTTTCAAGCAGAGCTCTTTTTGAACGATCGCTAAATACAATCTTTGAGAGCCTTTTCTTATCTGTAGTTCCAAATGTTTTTTTAAGAATTCTTTTTATCTCCTGTTTTCTATGGATTTCTCTGACAATTTTGTCACAATCTACACACCTAGCCCCAAGCTTTTTGAACTCATTCAGCGCAAGGCTCTTACCACAAGCAATTCCACCTGTTATTGCAATTGCAACCATAGCATCACTATTTTTTAAGAGCGTAAAATTTTCAAGAAATGACGACTTCCTTTGAAAGTGCTTCTGAAAGCATCATTGAGAGCTTTTTTGCCAAGGCGCTCAGCTCCTTTCTTAGAGCCTCAATTTCCTCTGAGCAGCGCTTATGCTCAAGTGAAGCATCTTTAAGCTCCCGCTCAAATCTTGAAACCTCAAGTTTTGCCTCATGGAGCTTCTTGCTCACCTCGATTGATTTGAGCTCCTTTTCAATTCTGTTAATCTTTGCATCCAATTCATTTATCGGCCAAAATATTTCGTTGAAAAAGTCCTTTGCAAGAAGAGCATCTATCTGCGCTAGTGTCTGCTTTTTTTCTTTTTCATTCATCTCAATGGCATTTTTTTCAATAGCATTCTTCATCTCAGCCAAAATCTCCTTTATGCCTTTGCCTTTCGGGTCAGACTTGAGCAGAAGCTCTGGCTGTAATGCCATCTTCTCAAGCGTGCTGCTTTGCTCATAACCAAGTTTGTAAGCCCCTATTTTGCATGCCTTTTCAAATTTTTTAATAGGCCTTTTAAGAGCACTTAGCTCAGAGATTGCTTTGCCCATGATTTGCTCCTTTTCTTTAGCAAGCAACTCCTTTTGCATCTCTAGCTCTTGCGCCTTTTTTGCTTCCTCTGAGCTGCTAAGCTCAGAAAGCCTTTTTCTTGCGTTTTCAAGCATTTCTTCCGCAGACGCCTTTTTTTCGTTCAAAGCAACCAAACGCTCCTCAGCTGATTTTATCTTTTCATTCGTGCTCTGCAATTCGTTTAGCGCATTTTCTATTTCCTCAGAAAAAACAACCTTATTTTCATCTATGAGCATAGAGAGATTCTCAAGAAGCTTTGATATTGCCTCAAGGTTTTTGCCAATGCTGCGCATGCTTTCAGGCATTGCTGTGGTTGCATATGCAATATTTTTTCTGCTCGCAAAAACACCTTGCTCAATCTCATCCAAAGCCAAAAAGCAATAGTTGCGCAAGGATTTGGCATTTATCGCTTGCGGCGGTTCAAGCTTTTGAATTAGCTGCGAGATTCTCTTTGAAAAGTTTTTTTTGCTGCTCTGCGCAACCTTTTTGAAGCGCTCATTTTCAACATCAATGTCTTTTTCCTCAAGTTCTTTAAGGAGCAATTTTATCTCATCTATGTGCAACCTTATCTCTGCAAATATCTTTGGAACTTCTGTTTTCAGCACTTTGCTCTTACTGCGCTCTTTTTCCACAAACTTACCAACATCAGCTATGCTAAGAGAAATGTGCTTAGGCCTCTTTTTAAAAAGCCACCCAAAGAGCTTTTCAAAAATTCCCATAAAGAAAATTTGCTGCGAAGAGTAAATATAGTTATCCCATGCCAGAATCATCGGAACCAAGCACTAAAACAATTTTAAAGCGATTCTGAGCTGAAATTCCTTGATGAATGCTAACATAAATGCTTTAGAAGAAAGTGCAAAAGGGCTTGCAATGCGCATCATTGAGCAGGAGCAAATCGCAGTTATACATCACTACGATGCTGATGGCATAGCGAGCGGAGCAATAATTATAAAGGCGTTGCAATCAATAGGCAAGCAGGTGGCTCACAGAGGTATAAAGCAGCTTTATACAGAAACTATTGAGGAGCTAAAAGGCCTTAGCAGTTTTTTCGTTTTCACAGATTTTGGCTCTTCGCACATAAAGGAGCTAGAAAAAGCCTTTGGAAACCAATTTGTTGTCATTGACCATCACCAGCCAAAATATCCAAGATCTGAAAATTTTCTCAATTGCTGGCATTTTGGCATCAATGGCACTATTGAGGCAAGTGGTGCAGCGCTAGCATATCTAGTTGCAAAGCATATTTCTGAAGACAACTGCCTTGCTCCGCTTGCCATAATAGGCGCTGTAGGCGATATGCAGGACAGCAATGAAGGGCTTTTAGGCCTAAACAGGGAGATTTTGCTAGAAGCATCAGAGAGCAAGCTAATAGAGGCAAAACTTGATTTAAGGCTATATGGACGTTTCACAAGGCCTCTTGTTCAGTTTCTCACCTATTCAACAGACCCAATAATTCCAAACCTAACGGGCAATGAAGAAAATTGTGCGCGCTTTCTAATGGAGCGCGGATTTGAGCTAAAGGAAGACGAGCGATGGCTTTGCTATGAGGACCTAAGCTATGAGGAAAAGCAAAAGCTTGCAACTGAGCTCATTGTTTATATGCGCTCCCTTGATGTCCCAGAATGGAAAATCGCTCGCCTCATTGGTGAGGTTTATACACTATTGAATGAGCCAATCGGGCCTTTGCGAGATGCAAAGGAATATGCAACGCTTCTTAATGCCTGTGGGCGAAACAACGCGATTGACTTAGGCCTTGCGGTTTGCCTTGGCGATAGAAATGAAAAATATTCTAAAGCTTTGGAATTGCTTGCAGAGCATAGAAGAAAGCTTCGCGAAGGGCTTCAGCTTATCGCTGAAGAAGGCCTTCAGGAAGCAAAGAATTTCTATTACTTCAACGCTGGCAAGCGCATTAAGGACTCGCTTATCGGAGTCATAGCAGGCATGCTTTATTCAAGCGCTGTTATCTCGAATGAAAAGCCGATAGTTGCATTTGCCGAGCAAGAAGACGGTTTTGTGAAGGTGAGTGCAAGAGCAACGCAAGAGCTTGTAACGAAAGGCTTAAACCTTGGAAAAATAATGCAAGAGTGTTGCTCAGCGCTTGGCGGAAAGGCTGAAGGTGGTGGCCACCAGATTGCAGCAGGCGCAAGAATTGCTGGCGAATCTTTGGAAAGCTTCTTAATGCTTTTTGACAAAAAGGTTGAGGGACAGCTGAAAAAAGTTTACCAAAGCTAAAAAAATTTATGCATAAAAAATTTTATGATTTTTATAAAAACAAATTTGTTTTTATGCATTTGCCACTTATCTAACATTATGGATGTAATGCAGCTTATTGAAAAGAGAAGGCCTCTTATAGAGCGGGAGCTTGAAAGGGTTTTTTCTCGTTCCGCAAAAACATGGGTTGTGCCTGCACTGGAAAAGCCAAGATATAGTTTTGACATAGCAACAATACAGCAAGGCCTTACAGACCAAATATGGGAATTTCTTGACAGAGGTGGAAAGCGCTGGAGGCCTGTGTTGATGATTTCTGCATGCAAGGCATTAAATGGCTCAGAAAAGCTTGCGCTAAAATTTGCACCGCTTGTTGAATTCGTTCATGAAGGCACATTGCTTGTTGACGATGTTGAAGATAATGCAGACACAAGGCGCGGAAAGCCTGCAATGCACAAAATATATGGCATTGATTGTGCAGTGAACACTGGCAATGCGATGTATTTCATCCCACTTGCATTGCTGTATAAAAATAAACAAAACTTGCCTGATGAAAAACTTGTAAAAATATATAATATCTATGCCCAGGAGATGCTAAGGCTTAGCGTTGGCCAAGCAATGGATATCTGGTGGCACAAAGGAAAAAAGAGGCTCATAACAGAAGAAGAATATCTTCAAATGTGTGCTTACAAAACAGGTGTTCTTGCCAGATTTGCAGCAAAGCTTGGTGCAATACTTGCAGATGCGAGCAAAAGAAAAATAGATGCACTTGGGCAATTTGGTGAATCTCTTGGTATAGCTTTTCAAATCCAAGATGATATGCTTAATATTGCACCAAAAAGCAAGCAATGGGGCAAAGAGCTTGGTGAGGACATCACAGAGGGCAAGCGTACACTTCTTGTCATAAGGGCATTAAAAGTATTGCCAAAAAAAGATTCTGAAAAACTTTTGCGCATTCTGGATTCGCACACAAAGAACAAACGCATAGTAAACCAGGCAATAGCTCTGATAAAAAAATCCGGCGCAATTGATTTTGCATCAGCAAAAGCAAGGCAAATTGTGAGCAACGCATGGAAAAATATTGAGCCCATTTTGGAGGAAGGCGAAGGCAAGGAGGAGCTTAAAGCCTTCGCAGACTTTGTTATAAATAGGGATGTATAGCTCGATAATAGCGCCTGCATTGCAAATTGCAGCATTATTCAATGATGTCAACAACATCCAGGGCAATGCATTCGCATTTTGTTCCTAGAATTTCAGAAATGCTCGGCTTTGTCCTTCCATTATCTCCAGAGACAAACTCCTTAATATATAAGCCTGATTCAGCCAATATCTTTAGTTTCAAAAGTTTCTCTTCTAGCTTTGCATCTGTGATTTCAGCATGCCTTTTTCTAACAATATCAGCACGCCTGTGCATCACACGCAAGGGTGTTCTTTGCTCAATTTCATAAGAACCAGGGAGCTTTCTTAGGTCTTCATCGCTTAATTCTTTGTCGCACCTCACTGTTGCAACATAAACCTTTTTGGCTTTTTTTGCCTTAATCTTTGCAACATCTTCTCTTGTGCAATACTCCAAATTAAATATCTCTATCTTTCCAGCTTCGCTTTTGTTCACTTTTGCTTCCAGTTCCTTTAAATCAACAACCCTTTTCTTTGGTTCAAAGATTTGGAGCACAAACTCTCGACCAGGCCCAAGCATTCTCACATCGACATCTTCACGCCCTGCACCGTGAAGCTTTGCTTGTTGTGCATCGAACATTGGAACAGCATGCTTTGCAATAAGCTCTTCAACCGACTCAGAGCTAAGCGTTCCTTTGTAATTGCAATACTCGCAACCTTTGCCTTTGCACTTAAAACAGTAGTGCTTTGTCTGAGGCAGAGAAGAAAATTTTCTATAGCGGCCGCGAACATAAACCGAATGCACAATAAAAAATACAAGGTCCTGATTAAAGTTCACTAAAATCTCGATATCTGGTTTTGAGTAGTTAGCAACCTTGCCAAGCTTTTCCTCAACACTTTTCACAAGAAGGGGCTGAAATTCCTTTCTTAACATCTCTTTGCCTTCATCGCTTAGATAATCCTCGAAAGTGCAGCCCAAGAGAAAACCATTGAATTCATAAGCTGAGAGCGCAGATGCAATTTTTTCAGAAAGTTGTGCAACTAGCTCTTTGTTGAAACCGTCAAACTCAAACTTAATCGGCTCCATTGTAAGAATAAAATGGGTAAAATTTATATGTGTGCTGTTCAACTAACTCTGCAGCAGAAACTTGCGAAACTTGCAATTCTTTATTGCATCACATTCTTTACTTGCGCTTCTTGGTACTGTGCTTTATTGCAGCCTGCGCAGCAGCAAGTCTTGCAATAGGCACTCTGAAAGGAGAGCAGCTCACATAATCAAGGCCAATAGTATGGCAAAATTCTATTGATGCTGGATTGCCGCCATGCTCGCCGCAAATACCCAATTCTATGTTTTTGTTCACTCTTTTAGCCTTTTCAACTGCAATCCTCATAAGTCCGCCTACGCCATCTGCATCGAGCTGCGCAAATGGATTCACTGTTAGGATTCCCTTGTCCAGATATTGTGGCAAGAACTTCGCCTCAGCATCATCTCTTGAAAAGCCAAACGTTGTCTGCGTTAGGTCATTAGTTCCAAAGGAGAAAAACTCTGCATGCTTTGCTATCTGGTCTGCAACTATGCAAGCCCTTGGAAGTTCAATCATTGTGCCAATCTTGTAACTTATCTTTAAGCCTTCGCGCTTCATTATTTCATCTGCAGTTTTTTTCACAAGGTCAACCATTATGCTAAGCTCCTTTTCAATGCCAACAAGTGGTATCATAATCTGGAGCTTTACCTTGTAGCCCTCTTTTACTGCTTTTATTGCAGCCTCTATTATTGCCCGCACCTGCATCTCATATATCTCCGGGTGCGTTATGCCAAGGCGCACTCCTCTATGTCCAAGCATTGGATTTGCTTCAGAAAGCATGCGTGCCTTTTCAAGAAGAGCCGCTTTTTCTTTTAGCGCTTCAAGCGAAACCTTTTTTCTGCATTCCTCACACTCAAGAAGCCTTATCTCCTTAAGCAAAGCGTCCTTGCTTGGCAAGAATTCGTGCAAAGGCGGGTCAAGAAGCCTTATTGTCACAGGCAGGTTGTTCATAATCTTAAACATTTCATAGAAATCCTGCCTCTGCATTGGAAGCAGCTTATCAAGGGCTTTCTTGCGTTCCGCAGCAGTAGTTGCCATAATCATCTCATGCACAACAGGCACCCTTTCCTTTGCCATAAACATGTGCTCTGTTCTGCACAGGCCAATACCTTCAGCACCAAACTCGCGAGCCTTTGCAGAATCAACAGGATTGTCTGCATTTGTTTTTACTCCCAGCTTTCTCACTGAATCAGCCCAGCTTAGTAGTGTCTTGAGTTCAGCGCTCATCTTTGGTTCTATGGTTGGTGCTTCACCAAGGATAACATTTCCTGTATTGCCATCAATGGTAATAATATCAAATTCCTTGATAACTATTGCACCAACGCGTGCTTCTTTCTGTTCAAGATTTATCTGCAAAGCTTCACAGCCAGCAACACATGGCTTGCCCATGCCACGCGCAACTACAGCAGCATGGCTTGTCAGCCCACCGCGCGAGGTAAGAACACCCTGGGCTGCTATCACACCATGGATATCTTCAGGTGTTGTTTCTGGCCTTACAAGAAGGACCTTTTCCTTGTTCTTTGCCATTGCTTCTGCAGTATCAGCATTGAATACAACCTTTCCACTGCCAACGCCTGGACTTGCAGCTAGGCCTTTAGCAACTATTGTAAGCTTTGCTTCTGGATCAATCTGCCTATGAAGCAATTGTCCTACTTGTTCAGGCTTCACGCGCATTATTGCCTCTTCTTTGCTTATTATGCCTTCCTTTGCCATATCAACAGCAATTCTTACCGCAGCCATTGCAGTGCGCTTTCCATCCCTTGTTTGGAGCATATAAAGTTTTCCACTTTCAATAGTAAATTCAACATCTTGCATATCTCTGTAATGCTTTTCAAGTTTCTTTGAGACCGCCAATAGCTGCTTATAAATTTTTGGCATTTCTTTTTCAAGTTCTTTTATTGGGTTTGGTGTTCTGATGCCAGCAACAACATCTTCGCCTTGCGCTGAAAGGAGATATTCGCCATAGAGCTCTTTCTTTCCTGTTGAAGGGTTTCTTGTGAAAAGTACGCCAGTAGCTGATTTTTTATCCTTGTTACCATATACCATCATCTGCACAGTCACTGCTGTGCCCATGTCGTCTGGCAAACCCTCAAGCTTTCTATATGTTATTGCCCTTTTGCTATTCCACGAATTAAAAACCGCATTGATCGCTTCAAAAAGCTGCTTATAAACATCTTGCGGAAATTCTTCCTTTGTTTCGTTCTTATAAACCTTCTTGAATTTTTCCACAATCTTTTTCATATCTTCAGCATCGAGCTCAGAATCATATTTTAGCCCTTTTTCCTTTTTCATATGCTCTATGATAGAATCAAATTTGCTTGCTTCAATACCTTTTACAGTTTCTCCGAACATCTGAATGAGGCGCCTGTAAAGGTCGTATACTAGGCGCTCATTTTTTGTATCTTTGATCATCTGCTCAGCAACAGAGTCGTTTAGGCCTAAGTTAAGTATTGTATCCATCATACCCGGCATTGAAACAGGTGCACCGCTGCGCACAGACACAAGGAGCGCTGGTCTGCCTCCAAAAACCCTTTTTGTCTTTTTCTCAAGTTTTTTTAATGCGCTAAGGACTTCCTCCTTAAGGCCTTTTGGATATTGATAATTGTTCTTCAAAAAGTGAATGCAGGCTTCAGTTGATATTATAAAACCCGGTGGCACAGGAAGCCCAATCTTAGTCATTTCTGCTAAGTTTGCACCCTTTCCACCAAGAAGCCATCTCTTATCCTTTGAACCTTCTGCAAACATATAGACATATTTTTTAGCGCTCATGAGATCACCCCGCAATTAAACATGCTTATTTTCAGCTATTAAATAGCATGTCATTCGCTATGGCAAATATTTCAAACCAATCTTGTGAAGCCAGAATGAAAGCCTGTCAAAGAATGGATTGCCTTTAACTGTATGCTTCTCGCCCAAAATCTTTGATGCAATGTTCATGAAATCTGCACTCGCCCTTGCGCGAGGCCTTAGATGCACAACAGGCTGATTGTAAGCAAAGGATTCATGCACGGCTTGGTCCTCCATGACAGTGCCAATTACTGGTGCTTCAACAATATTTTCTATCTCTTCAATAGGTAGCTGCGGCAGCGAGTAATTAACCCTATTCACAATAACCCCTAAGACCTTTTTATCAAGCGCCCTTGCCAAGCGCACTGCCCTTAGAGCGTCAATGACTGCTGGCAGCTCAGGATTTGTTACAACAAGCACATAATCGCTTGCATCAATTGCCATGCGTGCTTCTTCATCAAGGCCTGCGCCAGCATCAATAAAAACTATATCATGGTTGTTTTTCAGCTTGTTGACGAGAGCAAAAGCCTTTGAATAATCGCTTGTAAGGTCTGAAAGACCAAGGCTACAGGTGATAAGCTTTACACCAGATTCGTGCGTTAATATTGCACCATCAAGCGCAATCTCGCCTTTAAGAACATTATTTATTGTTTTCTCAGCTGGCAGATAACCAAGATAGAGTGCCGCAGTTGGACTTGTAACGTTGCCTTCAACAACAAGCGCATTATAACCCTTTTTGTTCAAAGCAGATGCAAGGTTAAGGGCAACAGTTGTTTTTCCAACCCCACCTTTCCCAGAGATTATAGAAACAACTTCTCCCATAGAACCACCTGAAGAATAACTATATTTATAGTATTATCTATTTTTTATTCCTTTTGATTTGGCAAGCATAACACAACAACCCTAAGAAACAATGAAAAACTTCGCAAGCATGGGCTGAACCTTTTTTAGCTCTTCATACATCTGCCTTGCAACTTCCCTATAGCTTTTGTGACCAGCCTTTCCGCTACGCAGCCTTATGATGTGATAAAGCTCGCGCGCATTCATAGTAAAAAGAGTGCGCTTTTTATATGCAAAAGGTACGCAGTATTGTGCCTCAAAAGGAAATTCTGCAGAAAGTACATCATAAAGCTCTGAAGCTTTTTTCATATGCTCACAAAACTCTTTTTCAATGCCAATTTCTTTCATCTCTTCAGGAATAGAAAATCCGTGCTTTGTGCTTAAGAGCTGTGATGTTTGTGTGCACATCCTGTGCCTTTGCAGATCCCTGTAAGCGCCATAATCCATAAGAATTTCAAAGGTATAATATGTGTGCTCAATCTCTCTTAAAGGTTCATCTCGATTTGTGATGTGCTTAAAAAATTCCTCGAAGATTTTTTCTTTTTGCGAAGCATTGAGCCTTTTTACCTTTGCAAGAACTTTTTCAAAAGGCAAATTTAGATGCTTATACATAATGGCTGCGATCAGCTTGTCTTCGCTATCTTTTTCGTAATCAACGAGCTTTACCAAAGGCTCCCTTGTGGTTTCGCAGCATTCATTAGCAAATTTTTCTAAAGCAATTTTTTGCATTGAGTTCTCTGTTACAGAAATATATTCATTGCTTTGCACAAATCCTGCAAGCGTTGGCATAAACTTGCTTGCCTCTTCTTTTATAACTGCGCCAACCTCTTTGGCTTCATCCAAAGGATTTGAGAGCAACTTTTCAAGGGCATGCATAAGGGCCCTTGCATTAAAGGTTGCGCCAAGAGAGGTTAGCGTAGCAGCTGGCAAGGCATATCTTAAAACATCGCAAGCCTTTCCTTTTATGTAAGACTCATAGTACTGCTCGCTCATGCTTTGCTCTCTTGGAAATTTTTCCTTAAAAAATTCAATCGCTGGTGAGAAGCTTCTGCTATAAAAATCAAAGATTGCATCTAGCGTTTCCTCGTATGCTTTGCGATGCGCAGATTTCATTATCTTCTTTGGTTTGTAATACCTGCTTTTGTCAAAAATCTGGTAACGAGTGCTTTTTTCCGTATAGCTTGCAAGGCGATTATCTTCAATGATTTTTGTGAGAAGAATGCTGACATTTTCAATTGCGATATTCAGAACAGCATGCTCAGCAATGCTCATGTGCCCAAAGCCAACGACCCATTTTTTCTGAAATTCGGCAGCCTTCTTTTTAGCAGCTCCAAAATCATGTCCTTGAGCAAAACCCTCTTCTTTAATCATTTTTAGAAGATTCTCTCTAAAGCTCGCTGACGACCGGCTCACATAAGCAAAAAGCGTGCTTACAACCTCTGGCGGCAAGCCATGGACAACATAGATGTCCTTATCAAGATTGCTCACATGTCTCAAAAGAAGCTCGCAATCTTCCTTTGAATATGCCATAAAAAACACCCCTAAAACTTTGCCCCAAAATTTTTAAAGCAATTTTCTTAAGGCAAGACGCAATTTTGCAAGATTGTCCCTAATATCGATATTTGACGAATAGTTAATAGTCAAAACGCGAAACATTTTTTAATGATAAGGCCTAATATTATAAATGTGGTTTAATGTCCGGCTCAGTCAGCTCTCAGCTTGGCGGCTTCTACAAGAAGAGCCAAGAAGAGCGCCTTAAAACGATTGCAGAGCAATGCGGGCTTTCAAATGAAGAGCTTGCCTTGCTTAAAAGCCTTAAGCCCATGGATTTCAAAACCGCAGACATAATGATTGAAAATGTCATTGGTGTCTTTGGCATGCCGCTTGGCATTGCAACGCATTTCAGAATAAATGACAGGGACTATTTGGTACCAATGGCAATTGAGGAAAGCAGCGTTGTTGCCGCAGCATGCAAAGCTGCAAAGATAGCAAGAGAAGCAGGCGGCTTTAAAGCCAGTGCAGAGGAGCAGATAATGATCGGGCAGATACAGGTTATGGTAAAAGGAAAAGATAAACAAGAAGACATTATTAAAAAAATTAAAGAGCACAAGAAACAGCTTATCGAAAAGGCGAATTCCTGCGATAAAGTGCTTGTTTCCTTTGGCGGCGGCGCAAGAGATATTGAAATAAGGCGCTTCAAAGAATTCATCGTTATTCACCTGCTTGTTGATGTGCGTGATGCTATGGGCGCAAATACCGTAAACACGATGTGCGAAGCACTTGCGCCTGAAATAGAAGCTATTTGCAGATGCAGAACAGGCCTTAAAATTATCTCAAATCTCGCACTGCATCGCATGGTAAGTGCAAAAGCAACTTTTAAAAAAGAAACACTCGAAAGAGAATCTGGCAAAGGCGTTGTTGATGCTATAATTGATGCATGGCGTTTTGCATGTGAAGACCAATTTAGAGCAACTACGCATAACAAAGGCATCATGAACGGAATAGCTGCAGTTGCAATTGCAACTGGCAATGACTTTAGAGCAATAGAGGCAGGCGCTCATAGCTATGCATGCTTCGATGGCAAATACAAACCACTTACAAAATATTGGAAGGATGATTATGGAAACCTTGTTGGCGAAATAAAATTACCTATGCAAGCTGGCATTGTGGGCGGTGCTACAAGGGTAAATCCAATGGCAAAGCTTTGTTTAAAAATTTTGGGAGTGAAAAGCGCCAAAGAGCTTGCAGAGGTAATGGCCGCAGTTGGTTTGGCCCAAAACTTTGCAGCAATCTATGCGCTTGCAACTAAGGGAATCCAATATGGCCATATGAAATTGCATGCAAAAAATATTGCAGTACAAGCTGGTGCAAGGCGCGAGGAAATCGAAAGGGTTGCACAGCAGATGATAGATGCAAAAAGCATAAATGAATCAACAGCAAGAGAAATACTTGCTAAGCTAAGAGGTGCATAAGATGAACGCTGGCATAGTTGGTTATGGCGTTTACATACCGAGATTTAGAATAAAGGTCAGCGAGATTGAAAGGGTCTGGCAAAAAAGTTCTGGTGCCATAGGCGTTTCAGAAAAAGCAGTTGCTGCTTTTGACGAAGACACTTGCACGCTAGCTGTTGAAGCAGCTCGCCGTGGCTGCGAAGATTTCAACATTGACCCGAAACGCATAAATGCAATATATGTTGGTTCTGAAAGCCATCCATATGCTGTTAACCCAACAGCAAGCATTGTTGGCGATGCTTTAGGCACAACAAACCGCTATTTTGCAGTAGATATGGAATTTGCATGCAAAGCTGGCACAGCAGGTATGCAGATTTGCTATGCGCAAAAAAAGGCAAAGATGATTGATATCGGTCTTGCAATAGGTGCAGATACTGCACAGAGCAAACCAAATGATGCCTTGGAATTTACTGCGGCGAGCGGTGCAGCTGCTTTTTTTATAGGTGATAAAAAGGAGGAGGTTATTGCAGAAATAGAATACACTTGCAGCTACACAAGCGATATGCCTGATTTCTGGCGAAGGCCTAAGGCAGATTTTCCAGAGCATACAGGCCGCTTTACAGCTGAGGCCTACTTCAAGCATGTGCTTGGTGCAGCAAACATGATACTCGAGGATACCGGTTATAAAGCAAGCGATTTTGATTACGCAGTTTTCCATCAGCCCAATGGAAAGTTTCCTATAAGGGTTGCGCAGATTTTAGGCATTGATACAAAAAGGATTGAGCAAGGCCTTTTAACCCCACAAATAGGCAATACATACAGCGGCTCAACAATGATTGGCCTTGCAAGCATACTTGATGCTGCAAAGCCCAATCAGAAAATACTTGCCGTGAGCTATGGAAGTGGCGCAGGCAGCGATGCATTTATCTTAAACACAACTGAAAATATAAAAGAGCGCAAAGCAAAGGTTCCTGTGCTTGAGATGATAAAAGATAAGGAGTATATCGATTATGCACTTTATCTGCGTTATAGGCGCAAGATAAAAAGCTTATAGGTGAAACTATGCGCGTGGTAATTGTTGGTGCAGGCATAACAAAATTTGATGAGCATTGGGAGCTTTCCTTCAGGCAACTAATACTTGAAGCTGCGCTTAAAGCAATTGAGAGCTGTGGCTTAAGAGGGGAAAAGATAGAGGCAATATACGGGGGCTGCATGGCCTCAGGCAGACTCATAGGCCAGGAGCATATTGGAGCACTTATTGCAGATCAGCTTGGCCTAAACCCAATTCCAAGCACTCGCTTAGAAGCTGCTTGTGCCTCTGGCGGCGTTGCTTTGAGAGCAGCATACCTTGCAATAAAAAGCGGTGCTCACGAGATTGTTGCAGTTGGTGGTGTGGAGAAGATGACTGAGCTTAGCACAGAAGGTGTTAGCTTTGCCTTAGGTGGCGCAGGCGACCAAGAGATTGAGCTCTTCCATGGTGCAACATTTCCAAGCTTATATGCCTTGCTTGCAAGAGCACATATGAATGAGTTTGGTACTACTGAAGAGCAGATGGCTGCAGTTGCGGTAAAAAATCACGCAAATGCAATGTTCAATCCAACAGCGCAGTTCCATCGCCCTATAACAATAGAAGATGTAATGCAGTCAGGCTATGTTGCTGAGCCACTAAAGGTCCTTGATTGTTCTCCAATTACTGATGGCGCAGCGGCGCTAATCCTGTGCTCTGAAGACAAAGCCAAAGAGCTTGGTTTGAAAGGTGTTGAAATAATTGCCTCTGAGCAGGCCTCAGATTCTTTGGCAATAACAGGTCGCAGAAGCCTTACTGAGCTAAAAGCAACAAGAATGGCTGCTCAAAAAGCGTATCAAAAAGCAGGCATTGGCCCTAATGATGTAAGCTTTGCAGAGGTGCATGATTGCTTTACAATAGCGGAAATTCTTGCAATAGAAGACCTTGGATTTTTTGAGAAAGGCAAAGGCGGTGAGGCAACAGAAAAAGGCGAAACCACGCTAAAGGGAAAGATTCCAATAAACCCAAGCGGGGGTTTGAAAGGAAAGGGACACCCTGTTGGCGCTACAGGTGTTGCTCAAGCTGTTGAAGCATATTATCAGCTAATGGGTATGGCTGGTGATAGACAGGTTAAAGATGCAAAGATAGGGCTTACGCACAATGTTGGCGGCTCAGGTGCAACAGCAGTTGTAACGCTTTACAAAAAATTTAAAGGGTGAAAATATGCAAAATGTTGCTCCATTGAATTGGCGCAGATTTCCAGAGCGCTATTTGCTTAGAGGCAACTATTGTGAGGTTTGCAAGCAAGCTTTTTTCCCTCCAAGGCCCATATGCCCTAACTGCAGGCGCAAAGGCAAGCTTGTAACAATGGACATGCCAAGAACAGGCAAGATTATAAGCTACACACGAGTTCATGTTCCACCTGAAGGCTTCAAGAATGAGGCACCATATTATCTGGCCATAATTGAGCTTGAAAACAAGGCTCGTGTTTTAAGCCAGATCGTCGACTCCGAGCCAGAAAAGGTAAAGATTGGTGCAAAGGTAAAAAAGGTTTTTAGGCGAATTGGCGAGCCAGACAAATACGGGGCAATAACTTATGGTTATAAGTTTAAGGTTGTTGAATAGTCAGGTGTTTTTTTGAAAAGTGTGAAAGCAAGTGCGCCAGGTAACATTTTCTTTGCAGGCGAGCATGCGGTTGTTTATGGTAAGCCAGCAATAATTGCCGCTGTTGAAAGGCGCACATACTGCACAGCTAGCAAAAGGCAAGATGATAAAATAATTATAGAAAGTAGAGAATTTGGAAAGGCCTTTGCTTTTCTGAAAAATACTGCCGTTAAGCAGAGAACTGGCAAGCAAGAACTTTTTGTGCTTTTTGATCTTATAGAATCTCTTGCAAAGAAACATGAGATAAAAAAAGGTCTAAAACTTAAGATTGAATCTGAAGTGCCTGTTGAATCAGGCCTGAGCTCAAGTACTGCAGTGCTTAGCGCATCGCTTTGCTCTTTGGATGGGCTTTTAGAGCTTGGCATAAAAAAGGAAGAATACTTCGAATACCTTTATCCCATGCAAGTGAAGATCCATGGCGGCAAGGCCTCTGGTAGCGAGATAATCTCAAGCGCTCTTGGTGGCTACAATAGAATTCAAAAGATTGAAAAAGAAGGCAAAACAATGCTTGATTGGCGCAACCTCGGCCAGCAAAGCCTAAGCGTTGTTATTGGCAACACAAAGGTAAGAGCACCAACAGCATTGACAGTCGGCATGCACATACCATCGCTTATGAAAAGATTTCCAGGGATGGTTGAAAATGAATTTGAAAAAATCGCAGCGATATGCAATGAAATCGAAGAAGCGCTCAAAAAGCACGATGAAGCATTGCTCGGAGCACTTCTAAACAAAAACCAAGCAATTCTCTCAAAGCTTGGCCTGAGCCATCCAAAGCTTGACGATTGCATAAATGAAGCCCTCAAAGCTGGCGCTCTTGGTGCAAAGCTCAGTGGCGGCGGTTGGGGCGGTGTAATGTTTGCTTTGGTAAGAAAAGGGGATGAGCAAAAGGTTGCAAAGGCAATTGAAAGCACCGGTGCTGAAACAATCATAACTAAAATAGGTTGCAATGGTGCAAAACTATGCGAATAATTCTTGGTGTTTGTGGTGCAAGCGGCATAAGCTATTCTATGATGCTTCTTAGAGAGCTAAAGGCACGCAATATTGAGACGCATGTTATTTTCTCAAAATGGGCAAAGGAAATACTAAAGCATGAGCTTCCAAAAGAAAATTTTGAAAGATATGCAAGCAAGATTTATGATGAAGATGACCTAGCAGCATCCATCTCAAGCACAAGTTTTTATGCAGATGCTATGGTTGTCTTGCCAGCAACAGTAAAAACAGCTAGCGATATTGCAAATGCCCATACTGATAATCTGATTGCGAGATGTGCGGACAACATGCTAAGGCAGAGAAAAACGCTAATAGTTTGCATAAGAGAGACGCCATTGAGCGCGCCGACCCTTAAAAATCTTTACAAGATCGCGCTCTATGGCGGAATAATTTTTCCATTGTGCCCAGCATTTTACCATAAGCCAAAAACCATTGAGGACCTGCAAAAATTTATAGTTGGCAAGATACTTGATTTGTTAGATATAAAAAACAACCTTTTTAAGAGGTGGGAATAGTGGATTTTCGGCAATTTCTCATGAAACTTGAGAAAGAAGGAAAACTTGTTAAAATAAGCAAACCAGTTTCAAAAGAACTTGAAGCAGCCGCAATACTCAAGGAGCTTGATGGCAATGCAGTGCTATTTGAAAAGATAAAAGAATCAAAATTTATGGTTGCAGGAAATGTTTTCTCCTCAAAGGAACTTATAGCAAAAAATCTCGGCTGCAAGCCCCAAGAGCTTATAAAAAAGATGGTAGATGCGCTTAATGCACCAACAGAGCCAAATATTGTTTCAAAGGCACCATGCCAAGAGGTTGTAATTGATGAAAAAAACATTGACCTTAGCATGCTTCCAATTCTGAGGCATACGCGCATTGATGGCGGAAACTACATAACATCTGGTGTTTTCATTGCTCGCGATAAAGAGCTTGGTATGAATGCTTCATTCCACAGGTGCATGATGCTTGATAAAAAAAGATTTTCTGTGAGGGTTTGCGAGCGCAATCTTTACGAGTTTCTCAAAAGGGCTGATGGCGAGCTCAGTGTTGCTGTTTGCATTGGCAATCCTGCAAATGTATTGCTTGCAGGTGCAACAAGCCCGCCAATAGGCCAATTTGAGCTTGAAATCGCAAATTCATTGAAAAAGCTTGATGTGGTTAAGGCAAAGTTTGCAGACGTGCTTGTGCCTGCGAGCTCAGAGTTTGTTATTGAAGGCATCCTTACAATGAACGAGCTTGAGGATGAAGGTGAATTTCCAGATCTTACTGGCACCAGGGACTTTGTAAGAAAACAGCCAGTGCTCAAGGTAAAAAAAATTACACACAGAAAAGGTGCAATATGGCATGCATTGCTTCCTGCTGGTAATGAGCACGGTTTGCTTATGGGCATGCCAAGAGAACCTACAATATTTGCAGAGGTAAGCAAAGTTGCAAAATGCATAAACGTGAACATTACCCAAGGCGGCTGTTCATGGTTGCATGCTGTTGTGCAAATTGAGAAAAAAAGCGATGAGCAAGTCAAGAAAGTGATTGAAGCCGCATTCAGAGGCCATAGCTCTCTCAAACATGTTTTCGTTGTTGATGATGACATTGATGCAAACAACATGCAGCAGGTAGAATGGGCTCTTGCAACAAGATTCCAAGCGGATAAGCAATTGCATCTTTACCCGCGTCAGAAGGGCTCAAGCTTAGACCCAAGTGCCAAGCAGCCAAGCAGAGAGACTTGCAAAGTTGGTTTTGACCTGACCGTGCCAATGAGCAAAAATAAAAAAGATTTTGAAAAGGTCCCTTATGAGCGTATTGATTTGAAAAAATTTTTTGGTGCAAAAAATGAAGCTCACAAAAGAGGAAAATGAATTCCTGCAAGGAAAACATGGCAATGCTGCAAAAAAAGCAATGGAAATACTTGTTGCCTTAGGAAAAATTTATGGTGCAAAAAGATTAATACCTGTTGAGAGTGTCCAGATTGCTGGTGTAAGCTACCACAATCTTGGCGATGCTGGTTTGGAGCTTTTAGAAGAGATGGCCCAGGATGCTGTTGTTATAGTACCTGCGACAACCCTAAACCCAGCAGGCATGGACCTTGAGAACTGGAAAGCTTTAGGCATAAGCGAGGCCTTTGCTGAAAAGCAGAGGCGTATTATAGATGCGTTCAAAAAGATGGGTGTGATAACAACATGCACATGCACACCTTACATTGTTGGCAATATGCCCTTGTACGGGCAGCACATTGCGTGGAGCGAAAGCAGCGCTGTTTGCTTTGCAAATTCTGTGCTTGGTGCCAGAACAAATCGTGAAGGTGGCTTCTCAAGCCTTGCAAGCGCGCTTACAGGAAAAACCCCTGAATACGGGCTTCATTTAGATAAAAACAGGCAACCAAAAGTTGCTGTTGAAGTTAAGGCAAAGCTTTCTGATGTCTCTGACTTTGGCGCACTAGGAAAAGCCATTGGTGACAAAATAGGAAACCTTATCCCTTTTATAACTGGTATTGAAAAAGCAAGTATTGAAGAGCTTAAAAGCTTCTGCGCATCAATCGCTACATTTGGTGGCACTGCAATGTTCCATATGAAAGGAATTACGCCTGATAAAACAAAGGTGCCAAAGAAAAAAATAGTCATAACAAAGGAAGATATTGAAAAAGCAAAAACCGAGCTCACAGATAAAGATGAAATAGATTTCATTGCAATAGGCTGCCCGCACGCAACGCTAAGCGAAATCAAAGCAATTGCTGAGAGGTTAAAAGATAAAAAGGTAAAGAAGGAATTTTGGATTACATGTGCAAGGCCGATTAAAAATATCTCAGATATGATGGGTTACACAAGTATTATTGAGAAAGCAGGTGCAAAGTTTGCATGCGATACATGTATGGCTGTTGCACCTTTAAAAGGCCGCTTCAAAGCCATGATGACAAATTCAGCAAAGGCCTGTTTTTATGGCAGAGGTTCAAACTCATTTAAAGTAAAAATCGCTTCCCTGGAAGAATGCATCGAAGAGGCGATAAGGTGATTCTCAAAGGAAGAAAAATTTCCTCAGGCATAGCGAGCGGAGAATGCTTAGTGAGCACTCAACCAATATCATTTTATGGCGGTGTTGACCCTGATACAGGCACCATTGTTGAAAAAGGCCATCCTTTAGAAGGCAAAAGCATTTCAGGCAAAATCCTCGTTTTTCCAAGTGGCAAGGGCTCAACAGTTGGCAGCTACACAATTTACCGCATGAAGAAGAATAAAACCGCGCCAAAGGCTATGGTGCTAAAGGAATGCGAGGCAATTGTTGCAGTAGGCGCTATAATTGCAAACATTCCGTGTGTTGATAAAATAAAAATTGAAAAAATAAAAAACCATAGCAAGATCAATGTAGATGCGGACAAAGGTTGGGTGGAAATTTGAAAGACCTTGTTTTAGTGAAACTTGGTGGTTCCCTTATAACGGATAAAAGAAAAAGGGAAACCCTTAGGCCAAAAATCCTCTCTATGCTCGCTTCAGAGATAAAAGAGGCAAGCAAAAAGAAAAAACTCATTGTTGGCCATGGCGGTGGCAGCTTTCCTCATTATCCAGCAAAAAGATATAAAACGAACGAGGGCATTATAAACAGCCAAAGTTTGAAAGGCTTTTGCTTAACACATGATGCTGCAGCTCGTTTGAACAGGATTGTTGTAAAGAGCTTTCTTAAAGCAGGCATAAATGCTGTTAGTTTGCAGCCAAGCGCTTTTATGCTTTGCAAGAATGGAAAAATCATTAGCTCAGAGATTGGCCCAATAAAAGAGATGCTTAGGCATAAAATTGTACCAGTTCCTTATGGCGATGCTGCAGTTGACTTAAAAAAGGGCATCACTATAATTTCCACTGAGCAGATTCTTGCAGAGCTCGCAATAAAGCTTAGGGCAGAGCGCATCATTGTTGCTGGCATTGTTGACGGAGTCTTTACATCAGACCCGCTCAAGGATAGCGAAGCCAAGCTAATCCCAAGGATAACAATGGAAAATTTTCATGAAATCAAGGAAATGCTTTCTGGTTCGCACGGCGTTGACGTCACAGGCGGCATGCTTTCAAAAGTCAAGGAAATGCTTGCCTTAGCAGACAAAGGAATTAAGAGCCAGATAATAGGCGCGAAAACCCCTGAAAACCTAAAAAAGGCAATTCTTGGAAAACATGTAGGTACTTTGATAGGATGAGCGCATCAAGCATTTTCAGAAAGAAACATCTGCAATAAGTAGAATTTTAAATAAGTTGCAATAAGTTTTCCTTTATGGCCACAAAAGAGAGAAAGTTGGAACATCTGCGCATTGCTCTTGCTGAAGATGTTCAATTTCATAAAAAAACAACATGGCTTGAAAAGGTTTTGCTTGAATACAAGGCCTTGCCTGAAATCGACTTGAGCGATGTGAATCTTAAAACAGAATTTTTGGGAAAGATGTTGAATGCGCCTCTTATTGTCAGCGGAATGGTTGGAGGCATCGAAGAAGCCAAAAAGATAAATAAAGACATTGCACAGGCCTGTGAATCCCTTGGCATTGGAATGGGTGTTGGATCGCAGCGCGCTATGCTTGAAAATAAGAACCTCACTAGCACTTATTACGTGCGCGATGTCGCACCAAACATTTTCCTTGCTGGCAACATCGGTGTAACACAGCTCAAAGAATATTCCTTGGAGCAGATTGAAGATGCGCTCGAAGCAATTGGCGCAGATGCACTAGCAGTGCATATAAATGCAGCCCAAGAAGCAATGCAGCCAGATGGCACACCGATGTTTAAGGATTGTCTTAAATGGATTGATTTTATCTCAAAAAAGCTCTCGAAGCCTGTCTATATAAAAGAGGTAGGGCATGGCATAAGCTATGCTGTTGCAAGAGAGCTCTCAAAGACAAAAATTAGGGCAATAGATGTTCAAGGTGCAGGTGGCACTTCTTGGACTGCAATAGAATCTTTAAGAAGAAATAAAACATTTGGCGATACATTTTGGGATTTTGGCATTCCAACTGCAAGCAGCATTGTAGAGTGCAGGAAAGCATTTAAAGGCCCAATAATTGCGAGCGGTGGCATACGCTCAGGCCTTGATGCTGTAAAGGGCTTTGTGCTCGGTGCAAATTTAGTTGGTATCGCATTGCCTGTTCTCAAGGCACAGCAAAAAGCAGGTGTAAAGGGTGTTGAGCAATACCTTAAAAAAATTATTGACGAGATGCGAATAGCATTGTTTTTAATTGGTGCAAAAACACCAATGGATGCGCTTGGCAGAGGGCGATTGTATACATAACTACTGTTGCTAGCTATTGCTCGCTTACTTAGTTCCCTCGCATAATTGCCAAGCAGAGAAAATAGAGCAATCTCAGCAACTTTTTTTTATCTTCCTTACGTCTTCGAGTCGTAGGATTTGTATCCCAAATTCTTTTAGCAATGCAAGCACCCTCCTTTTTTCTGTAGAAAGGCCTTTTCTCTCAACCACAAATGCATCAACTTTTTCAATGGTCGCAGCAATTGCTTTTTCAACCATCTCCTTGTTTAGAAATGGCAATGCATATTTAGGGCACATGTGTGAAAAAGCAAAATCTGTTTCAAGCGCAATTCTTGTGAAATTAGGATTATAATGAAGGCCTCCAAAACCAAGAGCTGTCTTGCAATCCATTTTATAATCAGCATTAAGAATTGCTTCAGCAACAGCTTCTGCGGCCTTTGCATTTTCCCACTGCGCCATGGCTGAGCCAATCTCTATATAAATTGCAGGTTTTGTGAGATAAGGGCCGTGGTGTGTGGCTTCATAGCTAACTTCAAAATTTAATTCAAGCTCCTTTTCTAATTTTTTTAGCATAATCAAATAGCTTTTCATAATTGTTGAGCTTGTCTTTACAAGCTCAAAATCCCTGCCGCCAAGCTGCGCCTTTGACCAGTTTCCTATTGGGTGCACGGTTAGGCAAGGCCTTTTCGATTCCGAAGAATGCTTTGAGGCAAAAACAAAAGCCTCGCAGTTAATTTTATCTACATAATCAGCAAATACCTGATCTTTGTTAATAAAGTAAAGTCTCATTTTTTTAGCACGATTCTCATAAACAGCGCTGTTGTCAAATTTTTCAGAGGTTTCTTCAAACCCTTTTTTTAAAAGTTGCTTTGCTATGTTCATGCCAGCAGGGTCAAGCCTTGATACGATTATCGCAAGCATAAGAATAAAATTGTTGGATAAATTATTATAAAGAAGGCTAACGAGAAAGAAGCTTGTGGTGCACTCAAATGAACGCATTTAGATTATTTGTGTATGCGGCAGTTGCTATGAGCATTTTAGCTATAATCTTGCACATGTTTTGGGTCTTCACACCACAACCAGATGCTGAAAATAAGATAAAAGATATGCTGAGCATCGCAGAGGCAAACCTTGGAAAATACAACGCAAGAAATATAGTTTTGCAGCAACACGTAATGCTTCGCGCAGAGGACTTTGATAGCGCGAGCAGAACAGTGATTTTTCTATGCAACGACCTAACAAATTGCTGCCAGCAAAGCAAAAGTTGCTCCAAGCCAATTGAATGGGACAACGCAGCAATGAAACGTTTTGTGATTTCAAAGCAAAGCAAAGAGGTTACGATTTCAACAAGATGTAGATTTGAAAGGCTTTACATATGCCGCATCTATGTTGGTCAAGAGCCAGCGCAGCTAGCCATTGAGAGCATCACCTTATCACCAGCAAACAAAGTTCTTGCGCTTGGTGAGAATGCAACAATCGAATTCACAATTAAAAATTCTGGAAGATTGCCAATGTCTGTGGTGCCAAAAGCAAAGATTTATGTGGAAGATACAAGTGCAAGTAATGGGAATTGGTCCTTTCTTAAAGAATTTTATGGCAACTATCTAACATTGAAGCCAGGGCAAAGCAAAAGCGATGCAATTCAACTCTTCGTGAATATGCCCGGGCATTATAAGATAGAATTTTTGGCTGTTGAGGAAAATGATGAGACAAATTTTATTCAAGAAACTTTTGATATTAGAGTGCGCGAAAAAGAATAGCATTCAGAATTGAAACCATGCTGAGAACTATTCCTTGTATTTTTCAATCAGCTTTTCCATTGCAATGAGGATGTGCTTTAGGCTTTCTTCAAGTTCGGCCTTTGTATAATATTCTATCGAGGCTATTATATCCTCGCGTTCACCTTGCGGCGCAGGATTGATGCAATATGTTCTTTTTTTCCTTGCGATAAATCCACAATGCACAAGTTTGTCTAAATGATACCTTATAAGTCGTTCAGAAATTTTTACATTTCTTTTTTCCTCAAGATACTTTTTTATTTGCTCTATGCTCGGATTTGCTTTTTTGGAAAATAAAAAGTAGAAAAGTGCATCGAGTACTTCTATTGAGGCGCGCCTGCTTTCATTCTCACTGATAAGACCTAAGCTTAGGGCAATCCATCTAAGCAGGGAGCGCTTTGTCATAAAAACGCTTTGTGGAAGATCAAGCCTGCGTAAAGTAAGGGTGCTTCTGATAAGACCTGCTTCTGGAAACTCTGCCTTTTGCCCTTTTCCTTTGCTTACCTCAGCATTTTTCACTGGCATGTAAAAAATATTTCCAAAAGAAATAAAATGTTTGCTTTTTAAAAAATTTTTTAAAAATTTTTTGCAAAATTATGTTTTTAATACCAAATGGCACATTTCTATATTGGTGATTATATGCCGATCGTGATTGACTACAGATTTACCCCATTAAGAATGGTTTTAAAAAAGCGAGAAAAGGTTGCATTTGACCTTTTTATAAAAAATACTGATGAAGAACCAAAAACGCTTACTGTAAGGCTTAATCTTTCACCTGATTTGGCCTTTACAAAAGGTGGGTTTAAAACTTCAGACCTTATAAGGATAGAGCGCATAGATCCACATGAAGAAAAGACCATATACCTTGAGCTTTGGCCAAGACACAATACAACGCCAGGGACAAAGGAAATAAATGTTGTCGTTCAGGAACATGACGCTCAATACATTAAAAATCAAACTTCTAAGACTATTAGCTTTATCGTAGAATAGTGCCATCGTGCCATCAGGAACCCAGCCGATTTTATGGCAATTTTATAGTTAACCTTTTACTTAACTTTTGTTATGTATCCTTAATTTCTTAACTTATACATAACATCTTAACCTTTTTCTGTACCGCTCCTTGCGAATTGATAAGGCCAAGCTGTAAGCCAATGGCTAAATGGACCAAAGTCAAAGAGCTTCTTTTTACACAATTTATTGGACAGAGGCCCTTCTAGCCTCTAATCACAACAATTTGTGCCGAAAGGGCTTTTTTCTGGTTTTTAGGCCTTTTCGGCATCTTTTCAAGCATTTTTAGTGTTTTTATATGGATCAAACGGAATTTTTAGCCGCCTCACAAACCATTTTCATAATTTCTATTTCCGAGCTATTAAAAATTGCACAAAATTAAAACAACCAAAACGTTTTCTTAACTGCTCAAATACTTCCTTTTCTCTTCAGCGCAGCAGCACAACGTTCAGCTTTTCAGCATCGCTCAGCAGTTTTTCTCTGCTTTAAAGGCCCCTTCTCTTAGATTTTATACATAATTTTTAGTGTTCCCATTAGACCCATATAGTGCAGTATAATATACATTATACGGCAATATATGGCCTATGTATGGCCAAAATTATGTATATTTCCCTCAAAAAGGCCTTTTTAGATGGCAAAATAGTTATGTATATTTTCCTTATTAATTTTCCTTATTAAAACCAAATCAAAACCAAAAAATTCGCACGCAAAAGAGGGTGCTTGTCAGGCCCCACTTGGATTCAGACCAAAGGTCTTAGCGCATAAGCGCTTCCAAGTTCCCAACCACAGCACCCTATAGAAAAATAGCATGAAATAAATTTTAATATTTTTAGTTAGGATTCCAAACCATAACTTGGCAAAAATATCTATTTTTCTGGTCCAAGAAGCAAATAGCACAAATTTTCACTATCGATAAGGTTTTTGGCAGCAGCCTTAAGCTCTCGAATCGTAAGGCTTTTTATCCTGCTAAAATATTCTTGCCAGGTCCAGCCAGAATTTAGTGCAAAAGCAGCATCGCGTGTTCTTTCCAGTGCATCTTCCCATGCAAGTGTTTGAGTGCCAAAAATATATCGCTTTGCCTTTTTTAGTTCGTGCTCGTTGATATGCCCTTGCTCTATCTCTCTAAGCTCTTTTTCAACAAGTTCAATAGCATTGGCGGCTTTTTCTGGTTTTGTTGCGAGATAAGCACAAAAACAGCCATGCCTTGGCTCTGCTTCTAAAAAAACATGCGTCATATAGCTCAGGCCATATTTTTCCCTAACCTTGTGAATTATCCTCGAGCTAAGACCTCCACCAAGAATTGCCTCAAGAATAGAAAGCGCAGCAAAAGCCTCGCTGCTTGAGCTTTCAGTTGGAAAGCCAATACAAATGTGTGCTTGCTCAATATCTTTTTTTATATAGGACTCCTTTTTTCTTGGTCTTACCTTGCATTTTTTGATGTTCAAAGGCCTCTTGTTTTTTTCAGGAAGCAAGCCCTCGATTAAGCTAACATACCTTGCGGCATCGCCAGGCGCGCTTATTGAAATCGTGCTGTTTGATGCAAAGTGGCTCTTTCTAAATGCTTTTAAAAGGTCTGATCTTTTAAAGCGCGAGATTGCTTTCTCAGTGCCAGCAATAGGCCTTCCATAATTTTCAGGCAAGCATATCTTTGCAAACTCAATGAGCGCATGTCTTGTAGGGTTGTCATATGAGTCACGAATTTCATTTGCAATGATTTTACGCTCTGTTTCAAGCTCTTCCTTAAAAAACTGGCAGTTGTTGAAGCAGTCAAATATCGTTTCAATTGCAAGCTTGCTGTGGCTTGCTTCTGTCTTTACAAAATAGCTGATGCACTCTCTCGAAGTAAAGGCATTCATGTAGCCGCCAACAGAATCAATGCGCTTCGAAATTTCGAATCTGGTAAAGCGCTTTGTTCCGGAAAAGAACATATGCTCAATGAAGTGCGATATGCCTGAATATCTCTTGCTCTCAAATGCAGAGCCAAAATTTACAGAGATATCCATCGCAAATATGTTGTTTTGGCTTCTGTTAAAAAGAAGCCAGGCACCGTTGTTAAGCCTAATTTTTTCAAAAAAAAGCCCTGGCATAGAAAAAAAGGTGCGCTGTAAAAGTTAAATCTTTATCTTTCCAAAATTAGCGTAGCGCCTAAATTTTGTCTTTGTCCATGGCTCTGGTTGCTTTGAGCGGAGCTTACGCTCTTCTTCCAAGAGCTTTTGCCTTATTTCTTCATTGACCTCAAACCTTATTACCTCATCCCCTGCATTGTTAGCCATTTTACCCCCTCCACAATTAATAAAAACCAAAATTAGTTTTTTGAGCACAAACCGCAAACCAAAAACAACACACTTTCTTAATACTAAAATATATTGCATTGAAGAGTTTAAAAAGGTGTCGTAGAAGTTATGTATATTTGAATTGGGCAAAATCAAAGCTAGCCAGAATAATGCCCCTTAAAAATGTTTTTAATCTATTTTGTTCTTATCTTTAGGGTTGCATTAAAAATGTGAGCTGGTTTATATGGAAAACTATGATGTTATTGTAATAGGCGGCAGTGTTGCAGGCCTGCGCGCTTCTGAGCAGCTTGCAAAAAAAGGTCTAAGCGTTCTCTGCTTGGACAAGAAACAAGAGATCGGGGTTCCAAAGCAATGTGGTGAAGGTCTAAGCCTTGCACATTTGCAGAGGCTCAAGATAAAGCCAGACAGATGCTGGGCGCCGCAGAAGATAAAAGGTGCCGCGCTTTATGCACCAAATGGAAAAAAGGTTGAGATTGATTTTGGAAAAACCATGGGTTTTGTTCTTGAAAGAAAGGCCTTTGAAAAATATCTGGCAAAAAGGGCAAGCAAAGCTGGTGCAAAAATAATGGCTAAAAGCAATGTTGTGGCAGTTCAAAGGACAAAGCAAGGTGTCATCGTAAAGGTCGAAGACCTTTTTTCTGCAACATATTCTGCAAAAATGGTTTTTGCATGTGACGGTCCGCAAAGCATTATTGCAAATATGCTTGGCCTAGCGATAAAAATAAAACCAGAGGATCTTGATTCTGGCATACAATATGAAATGGCAAATATAAGCTTTGAGCAACCTGAGCTTATACATCTGTGGTTTGGCAATAATGTTGCGCCTCGCGGCTATGTCTGGCTCTTTCCAAAAGGCAAAGACCATGCAAATGTTGGCATAGGCATAGGTGCTCATATAAAAGGTTCTGCAAAGGCCTATTTAGACAAGTGGATTGAGGCTCGTCCGGAAATAAAAAAAGGTTCAATACTCGAGGTAAACTCTGGAGTAATCCCTGTTGGTGGTCTTCTCGAAAAAATGACTGCTGACAACCTCATTGTTGTTGGCGATGCAGCTCATCAAGTAAACCCAATACATGGCGGTGGCATGGGCCTAGCAATGGAAGCCGCAGATTTGGGCGCAGAGATTGCTTCAAAGGCCTTTGCCCAGAATGATTTCTCTGATAAAGTGCTTGACGAATACAATAAAATCTGGTGGCAAAGATACGGCAACAAGCTGAGACGCATACTTCAAATAAGATACATGATGGAATCTCTAAGCGACGCAGATTTCAATGCAATCGCAGAATCTTTTACAGGCGAAGAGATAATGCTGTTGCAAAGCGGCGAGCTTGCAAAAAGCAAGAAACTCATTGTAAGCAAGCTCATAAGAAGGCCAAGGCTGATAAAAGTGATGCTAAAACACCTTAGCTCTAACGTTTAAAAATTTGTTTTAATTTAACTTGCCGCTTCATTTGCTTTAATTTGCTTTTGATTTATTTAGCTTAGTATTCTTTATTAATAGATTTCCTAATTAGTTTAGTATGGCTGAGACAATATCAATTGAAAAATTAAACATACCCGGAATCACATTTGCAAGCCTGCTCAATGAACTTCGCAGCCAAGGCATCGAAGGTGCTAAGGTTACAAAGGTGCAGGAGCTTCCAAACAACTGGCTAAAGATTAGATTGCTTACAAAAGCTGGTGAAAAAGAGCTTTTGCTTTTTGAAAAAGCGTTCTTCATTTCTTACTACTCATTGCAAGCAAAGCAGCAGAGCTCTGGCTTTGGCGGCTTCTTGAATAAACACTTAAAGGCACAGAGGCTGCTTTCCATAAAGCAGCTTGGCCTTGAACGTGTCTTTTTCTTTGATTTTGGCTCTGCAATGCTTGTAGCAGAGATTTTTGCAAAGGGGAACATTCTGCTGCTAGATCCTCTCAAAAAAATACTTGGCTGTATGCGTGCAGAACATTGGAGTACGCGCGAACTTAAAAAAGGCCTTATGTATAATCCACCGCCTGCGATTCCGGATTTAGAAACTATTAAATTTTCCGAATTTTCGGAAAAGCTAAGCCAAGATAAGATGCTTGTGCCAGCGTTAGTAAAAGAGCTTGCCATTGTTCCTGTAATTGCAGAGGAAGCATGCATTGCTGCCGGCCTTGAAAAGAATGCACTTATTGGCCAGATAACAAAGGCAAAGCTTGAGGAGCTTTATAATGCATTAAAGAGCATATATCAAAAGCTTCGCGAAGATCAAAAAAATCCAGCAGTGGTTGTGAAGCACAGAGAGAATTATTACCTCTTGCCATTTCCCCTGAAATCCTTTGCTGACTCGACCATTGCAGAATTCAAAAGCGTAAATGAAGCCCTTAATGAACTTCTTATTGTTCAAAAAAGCGAGCAAAAAAATGGAGCCATTGAAAAGAAACTTTTGGAGCTTAGGCACTCACTTCAAAAGCAGAAAGAAACTCTTGCAGCATGCAAAAAGACATCTGCAACAATAATGGCTGAAACTGAGAAAATATATGAACATTTTGTTGATGTAAACCGCGCCTTTGAGTTTGCAAAACAGGAATTTGAAAAGAAGCAAGGTGCTGGCAAGATTATGTATAATTTGCCCTTTGGCAAGGCCACTCTTAGGTATATAGATTTCAAGAAAGGCAAAGTAAAAATAGGACTTGAGGAGGAGGCAACTTCAAACTGATATTACTTCTCTCTCGTCCACTATGAATACATCGCTCACTGCAGTTACTGCAGAGTAGGGGACCTCTATTATGGGATCTGTCGTTCTCAGCTTTTTTACTATCTTGCTGTTCTTGTCAATCTCTATCACAAGCTTCTCTATCTCCCCTGTGCGCTCATTTATCAGCAGGTCAGAGAGCTTGCCTAATTCCTCGCCCCTATTTGTTATTACACGTTTTGCTGCCAATTCTCTTGCTATAGTGTATTTATACATGCTTTCACCTTATAAAATAAAATATTAATCTTTATAAACCTTGTTTTTTACCCCCTCTACATAACACCTTATTTTTCCAATAATCCTTTTTTGCGCATCTCTCAATGATGCTTTAAGCACCTCACCAAATTTACCATGTTTATGTAATCGACTATAGTTATAGGTTTTTCTAATATTTAAATATATCGTTTCATAATTTGAGTGTATAAAACGCAAGCTGGTGACAATGTGGGTGAAAAAGAGGATACAAAGCGTGGTTTTTGGAGCGCTGCGCGCATTGCAATTGTTTTTTTGTTTATAATTGGAATTTTTATTGGCATCGCAATTGAACATTATCTTATTGAGCCTCTCCTCTCCGGTGCACTTTCAGAGCAGCTCAAAAAATGCGAGTCAGAAAATTCCGAGCTTCACGCATCATTAACAAAATGCTACGAGCAAATATCTGGTACAAGCTAAACATTTCAGATGAGCTCAAGCTTGCGAACATTTCCTTTCGGTTTATCTTCACGAAACACTAATGCTGTGAATGTATAGATTTCTGTGTCACGCATTTTCCAAAAATTTTTTGGAAGTTCTGCTTTAATGCAGGCATTTTCCAAAAATGTCTCAGCATTCCATTTGTATTCTGTTGCAACTTGAGGCAATAGCAAGCCGCTATGAAAACCTCTTTTTATTATAAGGCCATGCTTTCCAATCAAAATTTTTTTTGTTGCATCTTTATTTTCTATTCTTTCAGGATTCGAGAGAATGGATATCTCAACAGTGCAGTTGTCAAGCTCCTTGTTGCTTACTGGCAGAAATCTCGGGTCTCTTGAGGCACCTATTGCGGCCTCTATTATCGCATTCCAAAGTGGCATTTCGGGATAAGGAATGCCAATGCAGCCGCGAAGCTCGTCGCTTGGATATTTGTGCAATGTGACAAAAACACCGCGTTTTTTGAGGTATTCCTCTTTTGGCGCTTTTTCCGAATAAGGCCTAGCGGTCAGATTAAAATATTCAATCGCTTTCCTCGCAAGCCGTACAAATTCCTTTGCATCATTCTCATTAAACTCTTCGCTCATAATTAAACCTTTGTTGGACAACTTAATATTTTTTTCTATCTTTTATTCTTCTGATGCCGAAAGGAATTGCGCCTCTGATACGCGAGCTCACAGATTTTGTTTCTCTTCAGAATTTCATTACTGAGAATGAAGGAAACTTAATTGAGCTTTCCAAGCACTATTACTGCACCCTTGGCACAGATCTTGGCTTTGAAACATATGCACCTTATGCTTTAGAGCAAGAAGATTTTTCTTTTGAGCTTGACATCGCATGGCTTATTGGTCAGGCAATTGAGGTTGCATTTGAGTTTGAATTTGGAAATATCGAAGAACTTTTTGCAGGTCTTTCCAAGCTTTTTCTTGCTAGTCCAGAGCTTTCAGTGCTTGTGATTTCGTCCAAGGCAAAAGGCCTGAGCTTAGAATCTGTTGCAGAGCTTGCAGAGAAATATCGGAAATTTAGCGACAATCTTCTCATAATAGACCTTGCAAAGGAAAGCTATGTTTTAATCTAATGAAGCCCGCAAATTCATGCTTAAGCATGCAACACAGAGATTGCTCGTTAGAATTTTTCGGCAACAGTATGCTACCTCTCAAATTCATGCTACCTTGCTTGCATTTGGATTGCATTTTTAAATGTTTTTTAAGAAAAAATTGATTGATGCTGAGAGAGTTGGGCTTGGGTATTGCTATATTTGCGCTTATTTTTCTTTCAGCATGCATCGATTACGAAGATGAAGCATTAAAAGAGCAGTACAAACAAAAGTGCCTTGACCTTACTTCCTACGATTGGGGTTACATACCAAAATGCGCGAGCCACGAAGAATGCCTTGCGCTTGTTGAAAAAAATCTCTTTGATTTTTCAGACCTTGAGCTTAGCCTTCAGTCAAGGCAAATTCTTTATTCCTATAAGGCGCATCTTGCAAAATCATGGCTGCACTACAACGAAGCGATGAGATATATAAAAGAAATCCGCAAAGCGTGCAGTGAGAAGGATTTTGAAAGCGCGCTAGAAAATGCAAATGACTTCAGGTACTTTATTGAAAAAGCCTTTGCAGAATCTGACAACGCGCTCAATGCAAGCATTGGTTTTATACTTTATGAAAAGAAAAACCTTGAGGACCAGAACATAGAGCTCATGAAAGAAGAGCCGATGTATGCTTTCTATGTAAAGCTAAGCGACAATGCAAGGCAGATTTTTTCCGAGAAATATTTAGGCCTCAATAATTACTCTTCAAATTTGAGGCGTCTTGCTGAGGAGATTTCGAGCATGCGAAGCTTTGCAGGTGCAAAGCCAAAGATTATAAAAAGGAAGACACTTGCAGAGCTTTTTATTTGGCTTCTTCCCATGCCATTAGATGACTATTTTAGCAAAAATGAGGACACAATTTATATTCCAATTTTCTTGGAAGCAATCAACAAGTATGTAGATCTTGCTGTAGAGTACAGCACAACACAAAGACTCCTTATATTTCTTTCAGAGGAAAGGCCTGATGAATTTTTTAAACTTCTTTCAGAGCTCACAGGCACCAAAAGCTCGCTTGCATCGGATTTCTCAGCACTTGCCAAACAAGACTGCTTGCAAAGAATTTTTTTGAACGAAGAACTTGCCCAGCTTGAAGAAACTCTTGTGGAAAAGATAAAATCTGCAGAGAAAAAGGCAGAGTTTTTCAGCAATGATGCCTTTGCATATGCAGATGAAAACTTTTTGCTTAATCTTCAGGTTCTTCTTAGCAAGCCGCTTGCGTTTTCATTTGAGCATCAAACATTCAGCTCGCTTGCAGATGCAAGTGCAAATGCAAGACCAAAGATTTCTGGAATATCTAAAGCCTTTTCAGAGCTAAAGAGCAATGTTGCTTCAGGTCGTGCAACCCTCGGCCTTAGAACATCAAAGCTCAAGGAGCTTAACATTCAGATCTCCCAAATAATAAGCTCTCTTGAGAAGCTTGAAGGAAGCCTAAACGTGCTCATAGATGCTTGCAACTCAGAGATTCTTTCAAGCCCAAAAGATTCAGAACTTGCATTTTTGGCAGAAAAATACAAGCAGGCAACTCAGGCAGACAAACTTGTGTTTTGCAGCGAATTCATTAAAATAAAGGCTAGCAAGAAGGCATTGGAGCTCCAAAGAGAAGAGAATGAAGCGATGCTTAAAGAAATGGACTGCAGCAGGAAGCTTTCCATCTTAATTTCCTTTGTAAAAAGCGATTCCCTGATAGAGAAATACAAAAAGCTGATCGATTCAAACAACATTGCTTTTGAGTGCACCTCGCTTCTTTCTGCTGTTGAGCAGGATATAAGAAAAAACTATGATATTGAGCGCATAAATGCTCTTTTCAATGAAATTTCAAAATACTATTATTTCCTTGAGAAATTTGCCAATGAAAGAAACCTAAAGTTTTATGAGATGCGCGCATACTTTGATGCAAAAGGGCTCGTGCTCGAGAAGGCAATGCCATCGATAAACACCTTGACCTGGAACATAACAAAGCTTCATTCAGAGCTTTTAGAAAAAGCATCCTCTTTTCTCTCAGAATATGCAAAGGAGCACTATTTGATCACAGCATTTCCCTTGCAGGAGCTGGAACTCTCAAATAATGTTGAGAAGAGCATTGATGCAAGATTCATTCTTTCATTTGAAAACCCTTTCTTTGATTTCGAGCACAACCTTTCCATTGATTTTCCATTCTTAGCTAGCAACTGCACATTGATTTCTCAAAGCCCAAACATTGCAAATGTGACATTTAGCAATAAAGCGATAAGGCTTGATTTAAACATGATGCCAAAAGGCCGCAGCTATGTAGAATTTTCCTGCACCAAAAACTTTGCGCTTTCTTTGGCATCTCAAGAAGTGGCTTTAAATTCAGATTTTGGCATTATTTCCGAAAAATATCGCGTTGAAACCGATGCAATGCTTCCAAGTGCAAAATTGAACTTTTTGTATCACGAAGGCACAGCAAAACTAGTATTTCATGGCAAAGAAATTCCGCTTGTTCGGGAAGCAGAATATTTTGTTGCTCATTTACAAGATATTCAGCCAAACGACATGATTCTTGTGAACTATTTTATCGAGCAACCGCTAAGGATTGAGCTTACAAAGATTTCAGAGCAAATAAAGCCAGATGAAAACCTTGCAATGTTTTCTTATCTCTGCACTGTGCAGAATCTCACAAGATTTGACTCAAAGAATTCATTTTTTATTGCGCCAATCTTCGCAGGGCACTCTGTAGAGGTGTTAGATGAGCGCGGAAAAAAGGTTTCAAATCAAAATGATGCAAGAGGCCTAAAAATTGTTTTAGATTCAATAGGTGCTTATGGAAAACGTGCCTTTTATATAAAGTTCACAATTGCAGACCTAAATGCATACAAAGCTGAGATGTCTGAAAGCATAAGGGAGATTCTAAGCACTGTAAGCCATAGCGATGAGCTGAAACAAGAGGCCGATGAGATTCGTGCAACCCTTGAGAATAATAAAAACGATGTTCAAAAACTTCAAAAGCTCTACGAAAAAGCACTTGAGCTAAAAAGCAAGGATGATGCTAAAAAGCGACTCTATGACCAGTACAACTTTTTAAGGTCTGCACTGCAAAATGCAATCAATGATTCGAATGATGCGCTGAAAAATGCAAGCTCTATTCAGCTCTATGATTTTGCAGAGATAATTAAAAGCAAGATATATGATGCTTCAAAGACTCTGGCAGAGGCAGAGGTGTTGTTCAAAAGCGATCCCTCAAAAGCAATCTCGCTTCTGGAGTCTGCAATCACAAGCTTGCAGTCCTTCAATGCCAGCACAGGTGCGGATATAAAAGAAAAGGTTGCCAAGCTCATAGATGCTGCAAACAAGATTGGAAAAAGTCTTAATGATGTCGGGCTAAGAGATTCTAATAGCACTGCAATGCTGAGCAACGCATATGCATTGCAGGAGCAGATTCTTTCAGAGCTTTCAAAAGGAGAGCTTCCTAAGGCCTCACAAACACTGGCCTTGCTTGAGCATGAAGTGGATGATTTAAACAAATACAGCATGCAGCTCATTGATAACGAGATTGAAAAGCTTGCCCAAACTTTGGATTTTGTGATTGAAATTTCAAAGACTTATGATAAAAGGATAGGTGATTTAAAAGCGCAATTGAAGAATGTTTCCAAAGAGCTCTTGATTGAAGCACGCTATCTGCCAGAGTTTGATGAGGCAATGCTAGATGAAATTGCTAAGAGCCTAAGTATTTCAAAAGATGCCTTGTGGCTTGAAGCAGAGCAAATGCTCAGCGAACGTCTTTATGTTGATGCCCTGAAATTTGCCAGAGCAAAAAAGCTCAATGAAAAAGCATCTAAAATCAAGGAAGCAAATGCAAAGCTGACAAGTATTGAAAACAGCCTAAAAAGCAGCGCTAGCCATTACATCGAATTGCTTGAAAAAGAAGGCCAAAACCAAGAGCGCTTGCAGAATATTATCTATGCAGCAAAGAAAAAATATGCTGGAAAAGAGTATCTTAGCGCGCTAGTTACTGCAAAAATAGGCCTTGCGTCTCTTGAGAAGAAGAATCAAAATATGGAAATATATGGCATATTTTTCGTTTTAACTCTAATAGCAGCCCTGTATTTTGTAAAAAACTTTCATAAGAAGAAAGAAATCCAAAGGCCTCAGCGTGTCTTAAAAGGTTTCAAATATTAACTCAAGATTTTAAAAAGGAATTGCAATGGCAAATCGCCTTAAAGTTAAAGAAAAAGCAAAGACATGGCAGTAAGGTCAAAAATAGAGGCAATAATCTCAAAGGATAAAAATGCCAGCCGCCAGCCAAATAAAAAATGTTAAAATATTGTGTAAACCCACTGCTTTCCCAACTGGCTTTCTTTGCAATGAAAGCCATGTTATTCTTCTGGCAGAGAGTGAAGGTAAAAGAAAACAACTGCTGCGCCAATAAGGACTAAAAGGCCAGCAACAACAAAAGGAATAATGTTTATCTCTTTTTTTGAGAGCACAATGCTATTGCACCCGATTGCCATATTATAATCATTGATTCTAACAAGGCAGCTTACCTTCTCAGCAGTGTTTTTTTCAATGGTGAATCTTGCAATTTTTGAGTCCCTTGGCGCAATGCTAAATATTTGCTTCTCAGGTGATGCTTTAATACCGTCACCAGAAAGCATAACTTCAACATTATTTAACTCAACACCAGAGCTGTTTGAAACCGCAACCTCAACAGAGAGTTTTCCATCAAATTCATCTTTTGGTAATAAAATTGCGTTAACATCTGGTTTTTCATTGGGTGTAATGGTTATCGGGTTTGAGAAAATCAGTATTCTTCTTCCAAAAGCATCAGCATAATACAAGGCTGCTGGCGGAAGATTGAAAACAATGAGCTCCTTAACACGCACTGTGTAATAGAGCTCTTTTAATTCGCCAGCGCCAACGGTTTCCCTAAAGGTCACATTGCCAAGCTCCTTTTTTGTCTCATCTTCTGGCACAACAGGCCTTATCGCATAAACAAGCACATCAGTGTCTTCGTTGCCGGAATTTTTTAAGATTATTTTTACCTGTACATCCTCGCCAAGCACGGCTTTATAATTTTCGACGCACTCTTTACCAGCAACAATGCATTTCTTAAAGTTTTGTTTTTCAAATACGCCCATTGAATATGTGCCAACCTTGGATTTGTTGCTGAGAGTTATTTTCACAATGCTTTTGCTAGGCCTAAGGCAGATTTTCAGAATATTCTCTTTTTTCAGAAGCGAGCTTTCTATTGGGACATAATATTTGCAAAATCCAGAATTGCAGTCAAAGTCCTTTGCATAAGCCTTTTCAAGTGCAACATTATTGAAAAAGCATTCAATGTTAGCACTTCCTATATTGTTGGGTGCAAAGCTTGCAACAAGTGTAACAAAGCCGTATCCATTTGTGTTTTCGAGCACAACCGCAAACTCCTTGCATTGCTCAGCAGAATCTGTGTCAACCACAAAGCCTTCATATCCAAATTCCTCAAGTGTTTTCTCGAAAAGCACCTTTGCATAGCTCGTGTAAATTATAGTAAAAAATATTGCTGCAAGAATAAACAACTTTGCCATGTTACGCATGAAAACCACGTAAATTTAATTCCTTCAAAATGTTTTTTATAGTATTATTTATGTTGCCTTCATTTTTTATCTCTATAATCTTGCTCTCCGCATATCGCCTAGACACATGTTTTTTGCAATAATCAATGCCTTCACAAAACACGTTGTCTGCAACCTTAAGCTCTTCATACTGTTTTCTTCGAAGTCTTTCTTCTAAAATCTCCGGATGTACGCGCAGCAAGACCACATAGTCAACAGGAAGCTTTGTTTCGCAGAGTAGATGGCCTTCGACAATAATATCCTTCTCTTTGGCAAGCTCCTTTGAGAGCTCGCGCTTAAGAGCAGATAAAGGCACTACTAGCTCCCCACTCTCATGATCCCACTTCCCAAGGCCTTTTTTCAGAGAAAAATCCAGCTCGTTTATATACTTGCATTTAAGCCTTTTTGCAAGCATCTTTGCGATTGTTGTTTTTCCTGTACCTGGGGAGCCAGTGATAAGCAACTGCATAACAAAACATTGTGCTGAAATTAATAAAAAATGATTATGGCCAGAAAAGCCAAATTAGGGCTGCGGTAAAAATTGATTAAGGCATGTGACTTTATACGCAACCAAGCTCTTTGGTAAGAATAAGCTAGCAGCCTGCTTTGCAGCTCAAAAGGCAGAAAACAGAGCAACGTAAAGCAAATAGCATAAGCTTACAAGCCAAAACAGGCAAACTTGCATCACTAAAAATTAATGGGAGGGTTGGGGCTGGTGAGGTGCTTTCAGAATAAGCTTGGCCTTTTTAAGCGCAATTTTATCGTCAGGCACTAAGGAACCTATTTTGGTGTTGTCGCAGAGCTTGTCGACACGCCTAAGAGACTTATCGGCCAAGTCCATTTCATCGCCCCCGAACCCTATTAGTAAAAAATAACCAACCATTATAAAAACTTTTCGTTAAAAAAGCCCAAATTGGAATTTTTTTTATGTAGTATTCTTTTTATTGTATTTATTTCAAAAAATAAGTTAATTTTAGCCTTATTTTCTTATGTAGAATTGCAATTTTTTCTAAAATTTTTTAAAATTTTTCACTTTTTTACTTGTTAGCGTAAAATTGCATTATGTATAAATTAAAACTATTAAAAAATTTTTTTTCCTAAAGAAAAATAGTTTTTCAAATTTTAGAGGCCTGTTAAACAGGCTTTCACAAGCCGAGTATTGCCTCGCTATAAATTAGCTATGAAAGTCTTTTTGCGTCAAGGTTCTGCAAAGCAGTTGCCTTTATTCCCAACCTTGTTGAGATGAAATTTGCAAAGTTTATTGCCTTTTGCTTTTCGCCATGGTTCACTATTATTTGTTTCGCTGCCGGCTTCAAGTTTTTAATGTATGCGATAAGCTGATTCCTGTCGCTATGTCCTGAGAAACCTTCCACTGTTTCAACGCGCATGTTTATTTTCAATGCTTTTGTCTTTTCGTTCTTACCCACAACAGGAATGACCCTTGTGCCATTCTGTATCTTTCGCCCAAGTGAACCTTCGCCTTGATAGCCAACAAATATAAGGGTATTTTTCTCATCTTCTGCAAGCGCCTTTAGGTACTCAACAGATGGGCCGCCTGTGAGCATACCGCTGCTTGCGATTATTACCGAGCCACCGTTATTTATAATCTCTTTTCTTTCCCCTTCTTTCACAGTTTCAAATATTTCAGATGTGAAAGGCGAATCGTTCTGAAGTATGCGCCTGCGTATGCCCTCGCGCATATATTCCGGATATGCTGTGAATATGGCATTTGCCTCTGCAGTCATGCCATCAATATAGCATTTTCCTTTAAACTCGCCCCTCCTATAATAACTTTCAATGACTAGCATTATCTCTTGACCTCTGCCGACAGCAAACACAGGTATAAGCACATTGCCGCCTTTTGCAATAGTTTCATTTATCAGGCTTATAAGCATCTCTTCTGCCTTTTCCCTGCTCGGCTGCACATCAAACTTGTCACCATACGTGCTCTCAATTATAAGTGTTTCTAGCCTTGGATACTTTGTTTCCATTGCGTCAAATAGCCTTGTGAAGCCATATTTTATATCCCCCGAGTAAAGCAGATTGTGTTCACCCATGCCAACATGCAAATGTACAGATGCAGAGCCAAGGATGTGCGCTGCGTTATGTAGAGTTAATCTTATGTCTGGTGCTATATCTGTTACCTCATTGTATTCGCGAGTGACGCAATACTTTAGCATATTTTTTATATCCTGCTCAGTGTAAGGTGGCTCACTGCCTTCCTTGACAAGCACATCTATGTAATCAAAATGCAAAAGCGCCATTAAATCGCGCGTTGGTTCTGTGCAGTAAACAGGGCCCTCATATCCATTCCTAAAAAGATAAGGCACAAAACCAGCATGGTCCATATGCGCATGCGTTACCACAACAGCGTCAATTTCGTTTAGCGGAAAATTCAAAGCATCTAGGTATGGGTACTGCTCCTTATTTGAAGCTACATTTATGCCGCAATCAAGCAGTATCTTTGTCTCGTTTTTTTCGAAGAGTATGCAGCTCCTGCCAACCTCCCTAAAACCACCAAGGCATACAATCCTGCTCCATGTGTTGTTGCTTCTGCTTTCTCTATAAATTCTTTCAGCAATTTTGTTCAATATTGCTTTCCTTTCCTTCTGGTATCTATGCATATGATGCCTTATCCCTTTAAGGATTTCAGACTTTGAGGTTGGTGCCCTGTAAATATGGGGGGTCCAGCCTGTTTGCAATATTATCGCTTTTGAAGTTGCGCCTCCTTTGCCAATCACAAGGCCTGGTTTTAGTGCTTCTATGACAACCTCGCCAAAGGCATCGTTAAACTTTATGTCCTTTACTTCTGCCTCTGCAGGTATGATGCTTTCAATTAGCTCTTTTGCCTCTTCAGGTTCTTTGAGCAGGCTTTTATCTGCCCTTATGTTAACCCTCTTTTTTAGCTCTGAGGCAATATTCGCAACAAGATTTTCATTTTCGAAAAATATCGCTGGGTTTTTTGTATATAGAGTTATCTCTGGGCCTTCAAATTCAATTTTTGTTATGCCTGCTTCAGGCGGAACAAGGCTTTTAATGATTTCTTTTAGCTCTTCCATTTTTTCCATAGTTTTCCACACAATTTAACAATTATCCCATTTTGCTTTAATATATGGAAAATATTTTGGCCAAAAATTACTGCTAAGGCATTGTTATTTATCCCAGGTGCTTTTCAGGAGTTCTTATGAAATCTTTCCCAAAATTTCAAAGCTCAAACCTATTGCTTATTTGGCTCTGCCTTCTTTTTCAGATATTTTTCAATCTCCTTCTCGCTAAGTTCTTCAATGCCTTTCGTTGTTATCACTGCCACAGCAATCGATTTGCCACCGGTATATATGTCACGTTTCCTGCTTGCGTCAATGGCACGCACCGCAAGCTCAATCCCCTGCTCCTTGCTCATGCCGCTTTTATATTCACTGTCAAGTATTGCCATTGCTAACTGTGTTCCAGAGCCGCTTGTAGCAAATTTATCCCTTGATATCATGTCACCATAAGGAGTTACCTCAAACAATACTGGCTGTGGCTCCACACCGCCAATTATAAACTGTGCCATGTATGGGAAATATCTGTTTGCGTTCAGTATATTTGAAAGGAGGGTTGTTACTGCTTTTGCAGTGATGGGTTTTCCATTCTCAGTTTCATATACCTTGGCCTTTGCCTTAAGAAATCTAATTATTGTAAGAGAGTCACCAACACTGCCTGCATTTGTTATTGCAATCCTGTCGGTTATCTTGTAGATCTTCTTTGATTCCTGCTCATAGCTAAGATTGCCCAAGGTTGCTTTCATGTCCGCAGCAAGAATCACTGCATCTTTTGTTATAACTCCGACTGTTGTGGTGCCTGTTTTTATTCCTTCTTGTTCAGCCAAGTATATCACCAAAAGAAAAAGGTAGGATAGATAACTAAACTTCTCTTACACAATATTTAAAAAGTTATTCCCAAGAAGCCATTCAGCGCTAGCATTTTATTTCTTACCCTTTTCTACGCTTCTTTCCTTTTCAATTGCTTTTGATTCCCCCGAATCGCTTCTTTTAGCTTCATTAACTTCTCTTGAGAAAACCTCAGCAACAGCAACTTCATTTACGTCAAGGCAGATAAAAGCTGCTTTGGCAAACTCAGCGCGTTGCGCATCTGTGTTCATAAGCTTTGATGAAGGGCCTTCTAAGATTAGCTTTTTCCCCTCAATCTTTACCTTCAGCCCATCTAAATCCCCAAAGTATCTTTCTACAAGAGCCTCTGCCTTTCTTTCCTCAGCCTCAATTTTTTCCAAAACCTCAAGTTCGAACTCAATGCTTTGGCCAGCAAGCGGATGGTTGAAATCAACGCGAACCCTGCCGCCAGAAACGCTCTGTACCTTACCTTGCATCCCATTTAAATCAATCACAAGGCCTGGGAAAGGTGTAATCTTGCGCCTCTTGAATTCCTTTAAGGCAACCACGCTAACAAGCTCGCTTCTTCTCTCGCCAAAAGCATCTTTTGGCTCAAGCTTCACAACCTTTTTTTCACCAGCATTCATGCCTTTAAGCTCTTCATCAACCTTCTTGAAAAAATTTCCCTGGCCAATTATTGCAACAACAGGCTTGTATTTCCTCCTTTCATCAAAAATTCCTTCCTTCACTGCGATTTGTTCAAGTGTCGTGTCAAAAACTTCAGCGTTGCGCCTTATGGTATAGTTAATTCTTACAACATCGCCATCTTTAAATGCCATAAAATCCCTCCAAAACGCTTATGATCGAATTCTTGCAAGCATCAGAACAACAAAATACTTATTGGAAAGCAATAAATAACCAACTGGATGTGAGAAATAAAAAATGCTTAAGCAATGAGCTGCAAGCATAAAAGCAAGGCAAGCATTTCTGCGCTTACCGAAAAATCCCAATTGGTTTTTATTACTTTTGAGGCCAAATTTTTATCTATTTGTGCGCCCAAATATTTTAAAGCAAATTAAGCTGCGGTGATGTTTTGGACAATGAAAAGCGAAAATTTTGGCTCAGCGTATTTCTCTCAATACTCATCATCCTTTCAGTGCTGGGCACGACATTAACAAGTTATCGCCCAAACCCACAAAATACCGAGGCAACGCCTGCACAACCAACACCTATTTCCCAAGCAGAGAATTTCATCGCAAAGAACGTTGATGCAAATATCACGGAGCTGACAACAGGCTATAAGATTTATGGCTACACAGAAAATTACAACATTTATGAGCTTACAGAGCAAATAAGGGGTGCTGGCTTTGAAAGGGTCGATGCGCCAGCATATCGCACCAATGCTAACGCAAAAACGCTTTTTGTTTTTGATACCTCGCTTCGCCGTGATGAGAATATAGATTCGCTGCTAAATGCACTTGAAAAAAACAAAATCCTTGAAAATCCAGGCGCATATAGAAAAGCTGTGATAAAGATTCCCGCAAATGTCAGATTCGAAAATCCAGATACTAATGAAAAAAAGGATATAAACTTTGAGGAGCCATTCTTGGTTGCTTTAGTAGCGCTTGACTCTTTGCAGGGCGATAAGCTAAAGGTGACAATTTATGCTCAGATTCAAGGCAATCAGTTAATAAGAAATACAATAAACGCCTATGAAGAAGACAACCTTTCCATTAGACCGTTAAGCTTCAAGCAGGACATAAATGCGCAGATTGAAAGCATTGAAAATGCGTTTAATATATTCCAAAGCACTAAGTATGCCGGCTTTGACGAGGAAAAGCTAAAAGCAGATGTTCTTGAATTGCAGGACATAAATGATTTCACCATTAACCTTTTGCTTAGCAGCACCTTCAATGCAAATATTTCCCTTGATGCCAACAAGGAAAATGCAAGTGAAATTGTGCAAGACCTCAATAAGGACCTCAATTCAATAGTTTCAGCACCTATAACTTCCGCAAAGATATCTTATGATGAAAATTCACATGAAGCAAGGATTTCAATAACGTTCGAAACAAAGCCAGCCAAAAATTATGCTTTGGCAAGAGAATCTGTATCGAAGTGGCTTGAGAAAAAAGGCCTGCAATTTGAAATTGAGCCTGTTCAAGCCTTAATTGATGCAAAGGTTTCTCTTGCACAAAGCCTTCCTGCTTCTAAGCGCAGAGAGCTCGGCAAAAAAATTGTGGAGATATTTGCAAAGCATAGCACGCAGATCGATGACTCACGCTTTGTTGAAACTGGTTATATAAAAGCAAATTCTGTTAAAAGGCCAGATACAAATGCTGTTGTTAATATTGTTGAGCCTGTAAGAACTGTGCTTGCATTTGGACACGAGCCAGGTGAGTATGTTGAGGTTGAGCTCAATTTCTATATGCAAAGGGATGTGCTCTTAGGCGCAGATGCTGTTGAAAAGAGAATTGCTTATGCGCCAATAGACTAATTTGGCAAGTAAAGGCAATGGGAAGCATTAAGCAAGATGCATTTGCTAAATATTTTGTTTGGCGCCAATCCAATAAGAACATTTTGTTAAGCTATTTTTCCTTAAGTATTTTTATTGCAAGCGCAAGGTCGTTGTTTGATTTTCTTAAGGCCTCTATTGCCTCTTGTTTGCTTGCACCTGTCTTTTCTTGAACAAGTGCAATGTCTTCCTCGCTAACTTCGCTTCCTTCGGCTTTGCCAGAATTCTTTTCAAACAACTCCTTGCCTAGCACGAGTATTGTGTATGTTTTCTGGCCTTGAATCTGCATGCTTGTTACCTTTGGATTTTCTATTGTTATTTTCCCATCGCTTGTTTCTATGATGGCTCTTTTTGCCTCTATCTCTTGCACCGACATGTCTTTCATAATGCGCCTCATCTGCGCAGCATTGAAGCCGAACATGCTAAAATTAGGCATTGAACGTTTTATATTTCTTTTCCCCTTTTTCAACCTCTTGCATCAGGCAAGCTCGAGCATTTGCTTCTTTGCTTACAATTCTTTAGATTTTTGACTTTTAAAAAACATTTATTAAGCCCTACGCCTATTATTTCAAAAGATGCGCGAGGAAACTTTTTCAGATTTTAAAAAATTCAAGCAAAAGGTAAAGGCAAAAAATGAAGCCCTTGAGGAAGCTCTGAAGGGTTACTTTGCAAGCGGTGGCATCATACGCGTGCAGATTGAGTCGAGCAACCAGTGGCCTAAGCTTATCTATCCATCGAAAAACAGGTTGGCGGATCTTATAAAAGAGAAGCAAGAACTGCTAAATGATTTGGAGAAGCAAAAGGCCTCTTGGGAAAGGCGCTTGAACAAAGCAAACCTTTACTATCTAACACATTTTTTCAAAAAGTATGCTCATCCTCTTTACTGGAAACACATTGTAAAGCTTCTTGCAGACAAGGATTATCGTGCTGATGCGCAAAAGGTGAAAATCCCAGCGCATCTCGTTGCAGATAAACGCTGGGAGCCAATGATAAGGACCTTCATTGAAAGTCCAGAATACAGAAAGCAGCTCTGCATCACTTTTGAAGAATCCCCAATATATAAAAAGAATAAAAAATTGGCAAAATACAGCGAACAGCTTATCGACTTCAGAAAGCAAGAAAGCAAGAGAAAAATCGATGAGATCAATGCAAAGATTGATGCTATAAAAAATGAAATCTTAGTTCTGAGCAAACTTCAAAGATGGGCACAATGACATGCAAGCGGTTTCATCGGAAGTGAGCCCTAAAAAACCTTAAGGTAATTTGCGCCGCTAATTTTTACAGGGTGGTTTTTTGAGTAAACCTTTTAGAAAATTTTCTATTGGCAGCATTCAGGTTGCGGTTTGGGAAAACGAAGGGAAGCACAGCCAGTTTTACACAGTCACAATTTCAAGGCGCTTTAAAGGTGACGGCGAAGAGTGGAAAAACTCGCAATCCTTGCGCTTAAGCGATGTACCAAAGGCAATAATTGCGCTGCAGGAAGCTTATAGGCAGCTTGCCTTAAGGGAATTTTCACAAGAAACTTCGCAAGAAACAGACGAGCCGTTGTGATTGACCGCAAGCATATCTTGCAGAAGCCTTTGGCTGTGCTCTCCTTCAATTCTTTCATTCTCAGATCTGCACACATCTTTAAAAGTTTTAAATGTTGTAGTTTTATTTGCGCGCAATAGTGCACTGCAGCTTTGCTAGCAAGCACCTTGTATTAAAAACAGCAAAAGAACATGTGCTTGCATGCTTTTTCCTAACTATTATTACTCACTTTGGTTTTTAATAAAATTGATAAAATTCTTTTATGCAGGTGCAAAATGTGAAATTATCTACAGAGGATTTTAGAGAGCAGAGACTTACATGCGAGCAGATAAAAGCCATTGTGCTTAAGGCAAACAAATTCGAAGATTTTAACCCAATGCAAAAGCTTGTGCTCAAAAAGAACTGGGCTGAAAAAAATCTTGTATTAAGCGCCCCAACTGCAAGCGGCAAAACAATAATTGCTGAGCTCTGCGCACTGAACTGTATAATAAACAGGCGCCAAAAAGTTTTATATACCACGCCGCTCAAGGCGCTGGCATCCGAACATTACAAGGATTGGAAGAAAAAATATGCTGACCTTAAAATCAAGATTGCAATAAGCACTGGGGACTTCGATTCAAGCTCGCACTACTTAAGCAATTATGACTTAATATTCACAACAAACGAAAAGCTTGACTCCCTCATAACGCATCGCGCTGATTGGCTTTCAAATATAGGCCTTTTAATTGTCGACGAGATCCATGAGCTCTCAACCTCAAGAGGCGCAACGCTTGAAGCAGTTGTTGTGAAGATGCGATACCTAATGCCAAAAATACAAATACTTGCCCTAAGCGCAACGATTCCAAATGCAAAGGAAATCGCCTCGTGGCTGAATGCAGAGCTCATCGTGAGCAATTATAGGCCTGTAAAGCTTCTTGAGGGCGTGCTTCTTGGCAGCAGAATTTATTTTGAAAATGAAACGCTCGAGCTTTCAGGTGATGATGTTGCAGCAGTTGTTGATGATACCCTTGCAATGAATAAACAGGCAATTTTTTTCATGCTTACCAGAAAAAAAGCAGAGCAGCTCGCTCAGAAGCTTGCACCTTTTATTGAACAAAAATTATTGCCAAAAGAAAAACTTTTTTTAAAAAAATTAGCAGAAAAGCTTGAAAACGTGCTTGAAACCCCTACAGAGCAATGCAAAACGCTCGCTTCTCTGGCTGCTCGCGGCATAGCATTTCACCATGCAGGCCTCATGCAAAAACAGCGCGAGCTTATTGAGGATGCATTCAGAGAAGGAAAACTAAAGGTTGTTGTTGCTACGCCAACGCTTGCTATGGGCATAAATATGCCTGCATTTCGCGTTGTTATACCATCGCTTTATCGCTACACTGAATTGGGAATGCAGCAAATATCTGTGGCTGAATACAAGCAGATGGCTGGGCGCAGCGGACGCCCAAAATTCGATAGCTCTGGCCAAGCATTGCTTTTTGCAAGAAGCGAGGAAGAAAAAGAGAAGCTTTTTGACTCTTACATCCATGGAGTTCCTGAAGAGGTTGAATCAATGTTGGCCCATGAGCAGGTGCTTAGAACCCAATTGCTTGCACTAATTGCAAGCGAGCTTGTTTTTGACTTAAAATCTCTGGAAAAATTTTTTGAAAAAAGCTTTTACTTCAAGCAATACGGCAACATCTCAGCGCTTAACAAAAAAATCTCCAAGCTCATCGATGAGCTAGCAGAATATGGCTTTATAATTATAGAAGATGAAAAGCTAAATGCAACGCCTCTTGGCAAAAGGGTTGCAGAACTTTACCTCGACCCAGTAAGTGCTCACAATATGCTTGGGCATTTAAGGCAGAAGCCTACAGAGCTTGCTGCTTTGTATTGCCTTGTGGACACAACAGAGTTTAGCCCATGGCCAGCAATCACAAAGGCAAAAAGAGAAGAGCTTTTCCATGAGCTTCTCGCAAGGCAAGAAGAGCTTCGCATTGATGCAATGCGCGCATACTTTATGGATGAATATGTTGTTGACAAATTCAATGCAGCGCTTATGCTTGAAGAATGGATAAATGAGGTGAGCGAACAAGCAATAATGGAATCTTACAATATGCAGCCAGGTATTTTGTACTCAAAACTTCTTATCTGTGATTGGCTATCGTATGCTGCAAGCGAGCTTGCAAAGCTTTTAGGTGCCGATGAAAATGCATCCAAAATGCCTTCTCTTGAAGAGCAGAGCTCGGTTCCTCAAGATTATAAAAAAACTGCGGTTTTTTTCCAGATTCTAAGAAAAAGGCTCAAGTATGGGGTAAAAGAAGAGCTGCTCGAATTGGTTGAGCTGCGTGGCATAGGCAGAGTGAGGGCAAGGCGCCTCTACCGTGCAGGCATAAAAACAATAGCTGATGTGAAAAAAACAAACATCGCTGATTTGGAAAGAATTCTTGGAAAAAAAGTTGCAGAAAGCATTAAGGCTCAGCTTCATGCCTGAAAAAATACTTAAACAAGCCTTGTCAAAAATATTGCATTAAAAATCGCTTATTTAGCCTTTCTATTCCCAAAAATCGCTGTTAGAAGTATCCAAAAGCTTTATTAACAAGTATACCCAACATTTAACTATAAAATCTTCCCATTTGGCAATCATTAGTAAGAGGTAAATATAAAAATGGGGCAAACAAATAGGTGTTCTTATGGCAATTAGAGAAAAACTTGAGAGGCTTTATTTCGCATTTGAAGATAGATATTATGCTGCTTTGGACCACGTTAATAAGGTAATTCCAATCTACAAAATTATCGACCCAATTGACAGGCATGTTCCATCATTTGTTTTATTTGTGCTTTTAATCTTTCTTGTGCTTTTCTGGTTCTTCCTATGGCCTTTGCTTTTTGCTGTACAGCAAGAATATGCATTTACAACATCCATAGCAGTTATTGATGCAGAAACCTCAAAGCCAATCCCTGGCGCAGATGTTGTGCTTTATATACCCAAAGACAACAACTATTTCAAAGCAAAAACCAACGAGCAAGGTATTGTAAGGTTTACGATTAGCACAAAGGAGCAACTTGCAACCCTTGATGCATCACTTAGCATAACCGCAAAGGACTACGAAGAAATAAAAGGCAAAAGTATTTCGCTTAGCAACGGAGAAAAATATGATTTCAAAATTAAAAAAATTGGAATCTATTTCAAAAATGTGATTGAAATTTATGTGGTAAAAAATGCGCCTAGTAGCGAAAAGATTGATGATAGGATAATAACCATAACATTTTCTTGCCTGCGCGGCAGCGCTCCAAACACTATAATAAAACATGGCCTTGAGCAGCCATTCAAGGTTGAAAAGCCAATAGGCTGTGAAGGCCTTAGCGCAACAGCTTCTGCGCAAGGCTACAAGCCAGAAACAATGTCGCTCGAAGGAAAAGAAACCGTAATATTCAAATTAGAGCCGATAACAATTGTAGAAAAAACTGGAACGCTTGAAGTCTCAGTCACAGAGCATGATAGCACCGCAGCAGAAGATGTTGTTGTAAGGGTTTATGATGCATCAACAAATTCACTTGTCACACAAAAAACAACAGATGCTTCAGGCACAGTTTCCTTTGATGGCCTAAAGCCAGGCTATTACGATGTTGTTGCCATATCAAATGACAACCGCACAGAATCAAAGCAAAACATAAAAGTCAATGCAGAGGAGAAGACACAGTTGGCTATAAAGCTGCATGCACCAGAGCCAAAGTTCAATTATAAGTTGTTCTTCAAGATAATCGATTCCGAGTCAAAAAACATTGTGCCTGATGCTGATGTGATTGTTTACATGGACCAATATTTTATGAAAAAGCTTAGGCCTGATCAGAACGGCATCGTAAGTTATCTTGTATCTGAGGCAGACAAGGGCAAGAGCTTCAAGATAACAGTGATACACCCTAACTATGCAATCGTAACAGTTACCGTGCCTGTTCTTGAAATCAGCGTCACAACACCAACAATAGTTGAAATTATGCGCCTAAGCGCTTATGAGACAAATTATGCGCCTGTTGCAATAATAAAGGCGAATAGGTATTATGGAAGCGTTCCACTAACTGTGGAGTTTGATGCCTCTTCAAGCTTTGACCCAGATGGAACAATTGCAAGCTACGAATGGGATTTCGGTGATGGCACCACAGACACTGGCATAACCAAAACCAAAAATTTCGCAAATAAAGGCACTTACCTTGTAAAGCTCCGTGTCATAGACCAAAACAACCTTGCTGGCGAAACAAGCGTTTTGATTCAGGTTGGCCTTGATAGCTACGCTCCTGTTGCAATAATACGTGCTGACAAATATTTCGGCAAGGCTCCACTAACTGTAAGCTTTGATGCCTCTTCAAGCTTTGACCCAGACGGAACAATTGCAAGCTACGAATGGGCTTTTGGTGATGGTGCTAACTCAAGAGAAATGAAACCAACCCATACATTTGAAAAACCAGGCAGCTACATAGTTACTCTTTGGCTTGAAGATGACAAGGGACTGCTTTCATTTGCTAGCACTCTTATACAAGTCAGAAAAGAAATCGGACTATCAGACCTTTATGCACCCATTGCAATATTTACAGCAGATAAATATTATGGCGTGCCGCCACTAACTGTAAGCTTTGATGCCTCTTCAAGCTTTGACCCAGATGGAACAATTGTAAGATATGAATGGGATTTCGGTGATGGTGGCACAGCTACAGGCATGATAGCAGCACATGTGTTTGTATCTCGTGGCACTTACCTTGTAAAGCTCCGTGTCATAGACCAAAACAACCTTGCTGGTGAGACAAGCGTTTTGATTCAGGTTGGCCTTGATAGCTACGCTCCTGTTGCAATAATACGTGCTGATAGGTATGCTGGCAAGGCGCCACTTGCAGTAGACTTCGATGCATCCTTCAGCTTTGACCCAGATGGAACAATTGTAAGATATGAATGGGACTTTGGCGATGGCAATATAGATACCGGGCCAACAACTTCGCATGTTTACACAAAAGAAGGCATATATAGGGTCACGCTGAAAGTTACTGATAATACAAACAAAACAGACGAAACCTATGCATATATCCAAGTCAAAACACAGCCTGCGCCAAATATTGCAAAAGCCCTTGTAACTGTTGTTGATTTAGATGGTAAGCCTGTTCAAGGTACTGCAGTTTACCTCTACCGCGAGGACCTTCCATTTAGCTTGAATCCACCAGGCGTTGCCATATACACAAACGCTGATGGAAAGTATTTGTTTGAGTCCATAGAACCAAGCATAAAGGCTTACTATGCAAAAGCCATTAAGGACAATCTTTTTGGCGAGTCTCAGCATGCACTTGCGATTGCTGGTTCAACAGTAATGCTCAATATAACGCTCTCTGAAGACTACGGTGATGTGAGAGTAACCGTGGTTGATACCAATGAAAACAAGATTCAAAATGCAGATGTTTCGTTCTATAGCGTGCCAGGTGTTATTGAAGCAAGGTGTAAGACTGACCTAGCTGGCGCATGCAACTCAGGTCCAATAAAAGCAGGCAAGATGATCTATGCAGTAGTTTCAAAAGAAAATTACATGACTTCTTACACCAATCAATTCCAAATAATAGCGCACAACATGCATGAATTAAAAGTTGTTTTGTATCCGAGGAGCCAAACATCAGGAATTGAAATGTCTTTTGTTGAGCTTTGCAAGGACTGGCTGTGCAAGGAGAAAATCTCAATGGTATCATCATCACCTTCTGAGGAAAGGTATTACTATGCAAAGTTTTATCTTAAGCTATTTGCAAGTGAAAGCACAGAGGTTGGAGCTTATCTGCGTGCAGGCCTAGATGCTCAAGAAGCATTGCCGGCGCAAGGATATAAAATAAGGCTTATGGAAGCGAGAGCTCCAACCGATAGAATCTTTTATGCAACATGCTACAATCCATCGAACAAATACGAGATTAAAGCAAGCTGCGCTTCAGGAGTAAACACAGGCTCAAAGATGGTTTTGTTGGAGTGGCCTAAGATTTCTGGCACAAATGGTGTAGTGATTCCAATAATTGTAAAGTTTGGTGTTGAAAAGGCGCTTGCCAATGGTGACAAGCTTGAGATTCACTTTGCAGCAAAGGCAAAGCAATCAGGCAAAGAGGTCAAGGTTGAGGAAAAGCTCCAAAGCTTTTCAATTGGTGAGCTTATATGCTCTGAAAAAGAGATTGCCTGGGCATTTAAGCTTTACTTAGACAACACAATTGTAAAAGAAGGTCTTTCTGCTTTAGACGCAACAGACCTAAATCTTGGCCAAGAATATAGGCTCTATTACATCCTTAAGAATTGCACAGATGTGGATTACACAGGTGCAAAGTTAGAGGTATGGGATGAAAATGTTGAAAATGCCATTGCTTTCCCAGACTTCAACACTCCAAAGCCTCATGTTCTTTACAGCAGCATCCCTAGCTTAAAACCAATGCAATCTCTTGAGGACAAGGTAAAAATAAAAGCAGTCAATGTTGCAGCATTTGCAAGGGTTTTATTCAAGCTTTCTAAAGGCACGGATGTGCCAAAAAATGGCATCGCAACAACGCTTTTCAGGATACTTTCTGGCAAAGGTATGGTCTTTGATGGCTTACCAAAAAGCCTTCCGCCAGACATGCCACTTGATATAACCGCTTATTTAAAAGATGCGAACACAGGTAAAGGCATTCCAAATGCAAGCATTGACATTTACCTCAACGATACCAAGCTTGCCACAGTTACCACTGAAAGCAACGGCCATTTCAGCTACAAGCAGCCTTCAGGTGCTGCATTGCCAAAAGCAGGCGATTTTGTAAAGCTTAAGGCCTCGCACCCAGACTATGATGCAACAAGCGCAGAGATACCGATCAAGCGTACTGTTGTTGTTGGAATATCATGTGTTACTGTAAGCCCTCGCGATATAATAAAGCTTAACAAAGGTGCATCAGGCACAATCACAATCAAAACAAGCAATTGTCCAGAGAAGGTTGCAATAAAGCTTGACTCAATGCTTGCACTTTCACAAAAGGAACTTGTTATGGAAAAAGACGAAAGCAAGAGCATAAGCTTTACAGCTAGCGGCGAGCTTGTGTTCCAAGGGGTGTATCCAATATATGTGAGTGGAAGGTTTGTGAGTGTTGCAGAATACAAGCACATTGCCATTGTTGATGTCATAGTTAATGATCCAGATTCGTGCTTTGTGATGGACAATTATATATATGATATAAAAAGTGGAAAAGCAACTGGAATAATAACGAACAAATGCCTTTATGCAAACAATGACCCAGATATGCCATTGATAAAAATTGCAAGCAGCGCGGTTGAGCTCAAGTATGCAGAAAAGCCAACAAGCATTGTTTTCAAATGGCGCATAAAGGCAGAAGCAGCTGAAAATGGCTCGAAGAGCATAAGCATCGTGGCTCTTGAAGGCACAACTTCTCTTGACCTAACAAAAGGCTATGTTGGGGATCTTGCAGAATTTAATGCGATAGACTATATCAATGGCAATGCTGCTAAGGGAATAAAAGGCCTAAAACAGGCTCCTGGCTATGCAGGCGGAAAACTTTGCAATGTTAAGTTTATTCCTGAAAGCGATGACAAGAGGGTTTTGGTTTGGATTGAAGGCACCAAGGTATTGGCTAGATTTATTGGCGAACGTGAGGAGAAAGGCCAATACAACTTCACGCTAATAAATAAAGCCCTTAAAAATACACAGTATGCATTCATGGGCATTGATGATTATGTAGTAAGGTGATGAGATGAATATGCGCTCTGTCTTAATTTTACTTGCGATCTTCATTCTCTGCAGCTATGGCTGCTTGGCTGATAATACCTTGCAAGTTACAGTATATCCAAATCCATTTGAACAAGGCAGTGCGACAACATTTACAATATATATGCCTCAAAACGATACAGTCAGGCGCCTTACTATCGACTTCTATTCCCAAGGGAACTATCTTTTCCAAGTGTCTCCGCCAATCAGCTCACCAACCACGCAATATATGTGGAATGGTTGTTATCCAAATAGCACGCAGTGCTTGTCACCTGGAACATATTCATATGTAGTAAAGGCTGGCTGCGGCTGTGGAGGAAATTCTCGTGTTTATGAAGCAACCGGTACAGTCACAATTAACCCACCTGGTGGTGGCGGTGGCGGAACACAGCCACCCACAGGGTGTTATAGCTCAGAGACGGAATGTAAAAACAATAATGTGAGTAAATGCAGCTGTGCAGAGGCTGTTATTTGCAATTATGATTCATCAAGCAAATGCTTCAAGTTCAACAGCTGTGATAACTCAAAATGCGGTGCTGGGCCACAGCCATCAACTGAAAAGATGCAAATGCAAACTTTCATACAAAGAGTTGCGAGCAGTGGCGCGATAAATTATGCTGCGATTGGAGTGTGCCCTTCTGAGGGTCCAACAGCTTTTCCACAAGAAGGCAAACTGGGTTATTGGTGCAAGGTAACTAATGTTGGCTCGCCAGGCCAAGAGGGGGCAATAAGATATTGGGCTCTCCTTAAGAATGACCCAAACAACAATTATGATGATGAATCAATAGAGATATATATTTTCTATGCAAGGCCACAATGCCAAAACCCACCACAAGCAAGAGCAGTTGGCTGTACCGAATGCGTCCTTTTCTTGTACAATATGCTAAACACACAAGAAATTCCAAAAATTGCTGGCGAAAGTGCAATTTCAACGCTGCGCATCTATCAAGGTGCAGCTCCAATACCAAGCCCAAGCCCTGGAACACAGCCAGGTCCACAGCCAAGCCCAAGCCAGCCGCCAATGCCACAAGGAATCCAGGTAAGTGCAAGCCCAAACCCTTTTGTTAGCGGTGCATCTACAACAATAAACGTTACAACATCGCAATCTTATCGTACCCTGTATGTTACAATTTATTCTAATGAAAAACAAGTTTTAAGTGCCACTGTTGATGCTGGCACACATACAACAAGCCATGCTTATACCTGGAATGGCAGGGATAGCTCTGGCAACCTGCTGCCACCAGGAAGATATAAGTGTGTGATAAAAGCTTGCAGTTCTGGTTGTACTGCAGAAGCAACATATTATTTGGAAATAGTAGGGCAATCAGGCCCTCAACCATCAGCTTCGCCTGTGACAGGCGGCGGTCTTCAAGTAGATGTAAACCCAAATCCGTTCGCACAAGGCAGTACTACCACATTCAAAGTTAGCGCGACTGATGGCTCAACGATTTCCGAGATATCTGTTAAAATCTTTGATTTGACAGGCACTGAACTTGTGAATAAACGCATAAGCGGAAATACTTTTACATGGGATGGCAAGAGCGACAATGGCACTGCCCTTAGGATTGGCGCATATATTTTTGTCATATATGCAAAAGCAAATGGTCAACAGAAAGGACCTGCTAAAGGATATGTTTATATTGAGCAGGCAGGTGCAGTACCAACACCAACAGGCCCGCAACCAACAATTTCCCAGACAGGACCTCAGCCATCACTACCGGGCCCACAGCAATCACCATCTGTGCCACCAATTACTCCTGGTTCTCAATGCCTTACAAATGCTGATTGTTTCTGTGGCGACGGCTGTTACAAAGGCAACTGCTTGCACCCTGAGCTTACTATAAATGGCAGTGCAAATTCACTGCTTGCTTTTACTGGCACACCTCTCGAAACAACAATTGTGTGGACATTAACAAATGCTGGTGATGATTCTGCAGTTTTGCGAGAAATTAAACCAACAGGCTGCGAGAACTTAACATGTAGCCTTGAGGTACAGGCAGGTGCCACAGTAAAGCTTGCGCCATACGAATCAAAAAAAGTAACAAAGAGCGAAGAGGCAAAGCTTAAAACAGGCACCACCAAAGATAATACTAGCGTAATCAAATTCCAAGAATCTTTTAAATTTGAATACGGCGAAGTAGACGTTGGCCTTGAATGGAAACCGATAAAACTGAACAAAAGCTTTTCAAGTCCAATAGTTGTTGCAAAGCCAATCGAATCCTGCTCTGGCAACGGGGAAACGCAATGCGACAAGGTTGTTGTAAGAATTAAAAATATTCAAAGCAACAGCTTTGAAATAAGGTTGCAAAAATGGGGCAGAAATAGCGATACGCCATTAACTAGAAGTTATAAGGTTGAATATCTGGTCTTAGAAGAAGGTCACTATGATAACGTCAATGGCCTCGAAATCGAAGCAGGCAAGTTTAAAACAAACCATGTTGGTGCACTCATAGCATTCAAGAAAAATTTCTCTAAAACCCCAGTGCTGCTGACAAGTGTTGCATCTTTTAATGGTAGCGAGGCAGTAGTAACAAGGAACTTCAACCCTTGCAAGGATGGAACTTACTATTATCCTCTTCACTGGGTTGTATCTTGTGGTGAAGTTGACTTTATTACAAAAATTCAAGAGATTAAAGACAGATTTTTGAAGTATGGCCATGAAGTTGAGGATATCCATTATATTGCTATAACCCCCGGCAAGGCGACAATAGATGACACCTTGTGGGAAGTGCGCTGGATTCACAATGTGAATGACGAAGGTGCTACAGTATTTTTTGAGACAGATTTCCCAGATGTGCCTGTTGTCATTGCTGACGCACAAACAGTTAATGAAGATGAATCAATGATGTTGAGATTCTACAAGAAGGAAAGGGATTCAATACACTTCTTCATTGCAGAAGAAGATTCTACGCCAATTATCTGCTTGGGCTGCCATTGGTGGGCGCATAAACCAGAGGAAGTCGGTTATGTTGCAATCGCAAAATCAGGTGCTCCAACAGGCCTAAAAGCCGTAATTGAGACAGATAAAGATGGTTGTACATGCCCGCCTTGTACAATAAACTTCGATGGTTCAAAAAGCACAGGAAACATTGTAAGCTATGAGTGGGACTTTGGCGATAATTCAACAGGTACAGGCGCAAAGGTCTCCCACACATACAACAAGGAAGGCACATTTGTTGTAAAACTCACAGTGAAAGATGACAAAGGCAATACAGCGAGTGCAACAAAAACTATAGTGGTGAATGCTTGCGTGCAACCGATAAATGGCACAGTTATTGAACCAGGAAAGAGCATAAAAATAATACAAAAGATATCCGGCCTAAAACCAGGCAAATACGATTTTGATTTGCACGTAAAATACACCGACCTATTTGGTGCAAGCAACAAAGAAGTCAGTGAATGGAAGAAAGTCACTGTTGAGGTTGCAAAGCTTGGAAGCGAAAAGTTCCACATAAAGCTTCTTGGAGAGGAGCAGAATTTCTGCATAGGGCCTAATGGTATTTTCGGCATAACAGGTAAAGCTGCAACACCAAAGATAAAGTTTTCTTGGGCATTTGTGGGCGATAATGCGATAAAAATTGATGAATGCGATGAAAAAGGTAGTGCAGAGTTTATTTACTGCGATCCTGTGCAGTTCTCAATAGAACTTGCGCAAAAACTAAATAAGATTTCCGAGCTTGCGAAAAGCAATAGGTTTGGTGAGATAAAAACACTTACCTCATTCAAGGCACACTTGATAGGCGACTCATATTCTGAAACATTCCAAAAAGACTTTGCTAAGGCATATGCGCAAGGCTTCCTTGCTGCACCAACATGGTTTACCTCAGGTTCAACACCATGGCAGAAATACTTTGAGGATCCGACAGCATTGACCTTTGAGCCAAGAGAAATAGAAAGCGGCCTATACAACGTTGTGATAGATATGAACTTCAAGGGTGAGGAATGGCAATTCTTCAAGGAAGGCAAGCCAAATGCAATAATCAAGGTAAGGTTTGAAAAGTTAAATGATGCAAGTGTCGATGTGCAGGACTTGCCATTCTACTACATGCCATTCAATGGCCTAGTTGGCTCATCAGGAAGGTCTGATTATGGCCTCGGTTTCACAAACACGAAAGAGCCCATTATTATAACAACTATTGGAAGTGAAAAGATAGACACAAGCATAACCGGTGGTAAGAAGAACTTCACTACTACACTTTACAAAGAATTGTCTGAGCTGCTTGAGGCACAAAGCAAGGTTATGAGGATTGACCTTGGTGGCAAAAAGATTGAATTCTATACAAGCCAGCCAATGCCAGCAATACTCGGTATAAAGAGCACCAATGGCAAGGCTGAGGGGTTCTACCAAATCTATAGCCAAGATAAAGCCTTAGGCGCAGGATTTGATGGCGTTGCATATTGGACAGGCATAGCAACATCTCCGGATCTAAACTGTGGTGACTTTTATGGCTATGAGATGCCTTTCAAGAAGAAAGATTCGCCTGCTAGTTCTTTAGGCATAAACTGTGCTGAGAAAAACAGCAATATGCCTGCGTTTGGTTTCCAGTGGACAAATGTTGCTAACAACCAAAGCATTTTCCTTGCAACAGTTTTCTACACGCCGCCAGGACAGAGAATGAGCATCGCAAACGCATGCACAAGCGATATTTGCTTGCTCGCTTCTAACTCTGGTATAAGCAAGAGCGTTGAGCAGCCTCTAAGCCTTGATAGCGATCTTAAGACAGAAAAGATAAAGGACATAGTATCGCTTATAGAGCAAGAATACATATGCGTTGTGCCTGAGCAAGCAGGTGTGCATGCATCGCAGAATAGCTATCTATTCTTCTGGAATGAGCAAAAACTCTCAGAGCTTCTAGAAACAGCGAAGCAGAGAATTGCAAGCGAGTGGAAATTTAACTGGGCAAATTACGAATGCAAATGAAGAAAATAGTTATCTAAGCCAGAAGGCGCCTTTCAATTGCCTTTTTTATTTTTTCCCATTCTATGCCCAACCTTATCAACCGGCTTTGCCCCTTAAATCCTTTACCTGAATTTGTTGTCAGAATAACTCCATATGTTTCAAGTTCATTGATGTATTCCTGGAACCATCTTGTGCTCACAGCGCTTACATTGAATTTTAGTGCAACTTTCCTATATTCATCATACACTTCGCCAGAGCAAAGTGCTTGCTCGTCGTCAAACCTTTTTATCCCTTTTCTATTTGCAGTAAGATTTGCGATTGCATAAAGAACAAGCTGTTGCTGCTCGGGTAGCGTGCCAATGATATCCATTGCGATTTCCTCATCAACTTCAACCTTTGCCCTTTTCACTTCGTTGTCAGTTATTTTGCTAAGGCCTTCTCTTTCTGCAAGTTCTCCAGCGCGAAGCAAGAGCATCACTGCAGCGCGCGCGTCACCAGATTCCTGCGCTGCAATTGCCGCAGCTAAATTTACTGCTGATCTATCAACAACACCTGGTTTAAATGCTGCCTTTGCCCTATCATCAAGTATGGCGCTGAGCTCTTCAGCATTGTATGGCGGAAAAACAAGTTCCTTTTCGCACAAAGAGCTTTTTGTTCTTGTGTCAAGCCTTTCCTTAAAGGTGAGTTGATTGCTTATTCCAATAATTGCGAGAGAGGATTTCTTCAACTCATCATTTGCTCTTGTAAGCGCATATATGAGCTCATCAAGGTCTTTTACCTTATCAATCTCATCCATCGCTACAATAAATGTTGTTTCATTTTTCTCGCAGTACTTCAGCAGCGCTTCATATATGAAAGTGCCGCTGTATCCTACAAACTCTTTGTCAGGATAAAGCTTCTGCACAACATTGCTTAGCACTTTATACTTGCTGTTGTAGTGCCTGCAGTTCATATAGCTTATGCTTACAGGGAGGGAGCTTTTCCTAACAAAATCCTCTAGCTGACCAAGTACATACTTTGTGCAGCATGTTTTGCCGGTGCCTGGCTTTCCATAAAGAAAAAGGTTATTCGGCTTGCTTCCCTTAAGGCATGCGCTCAGCGTAGAAACCATTGTTTCAATTTGTTTTTCCCTAAATGGCAGCCTTTCTGGCATATATGAGGGAAGCATTATGTTGCGATTCTCAAATATAAGGCTTTTTCCGCTATACTCATCAAAAATGTTCCCCATAAAGCCCCCAATAATAATTGATTAACAAACAAATAAAATCATAAACGGTTTGAAAAACAAGGTGATGCCTTTTATAAACGTTAAACTTAAAATAATGAGTATAAATTTAATTATATGTTTCCCATATATTAATTGGCAATATACGGTGAGGTGATACTTTTGGCATTTCTGCAAAAGGTTTTTAAGAAAGAGGAATTTGACATAGAGGAATTCCTCAATAGCTTGGATGTTGAAGAGGAAACGATGTATGAGGATGTGGATGCATTCGTAAAGCCAATAACGCTAAACGAAGACGCTGATCTGCAAAAGGTCATTCATGAGGTGAAGGCAGGCAATATAATCCTGCTGAACATCGATACTCTTTCCAAGAGAAATGTGCATAAGCTCAAGGAGTATATAACTCAACTGAAATCTGTTGTAAATGAAATTGACGGCGACATTGCAAGGATATCGCAAGAAAGGGTTCTTATCACGCCTTCAAAGGTAAAAATCGTAAAGAAAAAGATTAAGGAATAAATGCAAGGGATAAATTGCGCGAGAAATTCCGCGGGACAACACGCAAAACAGCTAAAAATTTGAATGAAAAAAACACCAAAAAGTACCCATGGCTACATTGCTTGTGCATGCAGCAATAAAATTAACTAAATTCCGCAAGCAATGTTTGCGATGCAGGCGGGCCTTTGAATATCGATTCTATCTCCTCTCTTATGAGCTCAACCCTTTGCTTAAGGTAGTCGCTTAAATCATACTGCAAGATAATTTTTCTTGTTATTTCCAAATATTTTTCAACACTGCCTTTTGCGATTGTTAGCGTAAGCCCTTCTTTGCCACACTTGAGGCATTTGCCGCTGAGAGGAATTCTTCTGTATTTCGCATTGCAATTTGTGCACCTAAACTGCTGCCTGCCAAAGGCGCGGGCATTTCCAATTATATCTGGCAATAAATGTGTCTCTATGACTCTTGCAAGGGAATCCTTTAGGTTCACAGCCCTTATCTTGTTCTGAAGTTCAGCCTGCTTTAAGACCTTTTCTTCCATTGTTTTGAGCAATACATATGTTGAATGCTGCGGACCATCGCACACATCTGTTGTTTCATGCGTATAACCAAACCCACTGTATTGTTTCTCAGTGCCCAGTCGTGACTCAACACATTCAAGATTCACAGCTTCAGGTGGTGCAAAGCTAAGGCTTTTTTCGTAAAGCTCAAGCGGGTATCTTCTGCATATATCCATAGAATATACTTCAGTATCTATTTCATCAGGTTTCAAAACAGTTGTAAATACAAGAGGGGCATCCATTCTGCCACCGCGAGAGCTCGAAAGATATGTTTGTGAGAAATTTAGCAAGACATCCATTAGAAGCATCACTGAGTCTTGGTCACCATCAGCGTTTCTTCTTTTGGTCTGATGAAAATAAGGGTGCGCTAAGCATGCGCGAGCTTTTGTGAAGCCTATTATTCTGCCTAGAATCGCTGCGGATGTATGAGGTGCTAACGCAAGCACAAGTTGCCCTATGAGACCTTCTCGGTTTTCTATGTTGTAAAATGGTTCGATGCCATAAAATCTCTGAAGTTCTTCGTCTATAAAACTAGCCACCCTAACAAGGAAATCCGCGGCATCATTATGTATAATTATATCTTGTGGGAAAATCTCAACGACCTGCTCTTCATCTGTAAGGGGCTTGCCATTAATATCTGTGCTATAACCAAGCTGCTTTAGCTTTTCAATGCTTGTCCCTATCTCTTTTGGCTTAAAATGTGTTAATGGCACATTTATTAGGTCATATCTTATTGTGCCATCTCTAAATATATGGAGATTATGTTTTGCCCTAAGGATGCCTTTTTCAATTGGTTCAAATATCTTATCGTTGTTCATTAAGCCATGAACCCCCTTAATCAGGTTCGGAATCTTCATGCCTATGCGCTCGGCAGCATCTCTAACTATGATATCGATTCGCTCCTTCCTAACTGTTGAAAGTCTTGTCTCAGAGCCGCAGCGTTCACAGTAAGCATGCTGTGTTTTTATCTTGCATTTTGGGCAAAATTGCAATGGATTTGTGCGCACCCCACAGTTTTTGCACCAATAGCTTGGCATTACCTGCTTGCATTTTGGGCATTGAAGCGCTGCAATCTCGATTTCAATTCCACCTTCTTTCTCAGAGACCGCCATTGCCTTGTTTATGCTTCTAGTGCTTCCGCCATAGTTCCCGATGGGGAACAATGTATGTGGGCTGCCTTTCATAAGCCTTTCAGCAGAGGCCTCAGGCCTTCCCATGCGAGCCCCGATAAACGTGCCCGCCTTATCCCTGATTTTAATTCCACAAAGCTTGCTTATGACATAATTTATATCCTCGTTGGCTTTTGCACTAGCTTCAAAGTTAAACCTTTCAATGTCAACATCTTTGAAAAGCGTGCAGAGAACTTTTGCATGCTCGCCGCAAACCAAAATCTTGGATTCGGATGGCTTGTGAGGCAATCCGATTTTTTCAAGAATGCTCTTAAGATTTTTTTCATCTTCAAGCATCAAGATTTCTTCATCAGCTTTTTTTACAGCCTCGCCTTTTTTGATTGCCTTTATAAAAATTTTTAGCTCATCTTGGTTAATCGCTTTGTAGTAATATGTAAATTTTGGGTGAAGTGGAATGTTATATTTTTTCGAAAGCTCTAAGGCGCGTTCGAATGTAACATTTTGTAGGTTTTTCAGCAAGCCTTTTGCTTCAGCATCGCCAGAGTTATTCTTCAATGCCTCTTCAAGCTCAAGGCTCCACCACTCTTCATTGTAGCCTGCGGGCACAAGCGGATGTGCGCTATATTTAAAATCACCATACGCAATAAGCAAGTCGCCAAGAAAAAGAATCTTGTCTAATTTTTCTTTGAGTTTTTTTGCTTCTAAAGCAGAGTTCACCTTTACAACCTCACCATCTTTAAGGCGCACTATCGGCCCTTCAATGCTATCACAGGCAGTTATCACTGCGGACTTGCCAGGCCTCTCAACCTTGATTTGGGTGCCTATCGCGATAAATCCATCAAGGAGCTCAATCGTTGCTGGGTGCATTGCTTTGCCCATAATACCACTTGCCCTTGTGCGCCCGTAACGTAGCCTGAAGCCGCCAATCTCACTTGGATAACTCAATATTGGTCTGCCAACAGCAACACCTTCAAGATATTTGTAAAGAGGTTCAATTTCAACAGATTGTTCCCCCTTCTCATGCTTTATTATGTCCTCAAGCCAGCTCCAGTCAAGGCCAAGCATTGCGGCGAACTTTAAGGCCTTTCTTGCTTTAAGAGCTATTCCCTCGCTTATTACCAAGCACGCACCACCGCGAATACGATTATGTGGTATTCTTGGCAGATTGCGATGTACAGAAACCTCTCGCTCTTCCGTTGGCTCACCATTGATGCAAACAGGGCAACCCAAAATAATTTTTCTTATTTCATCGTCAGAAAGCTTGTATTGCCTGCTTACAATCTCATCATATATGCGCACCTCTTCGACATAGCGTTCGACTTCATCCTTTGTTGGCTTGTATCTATCAAGCCCTAAAAGCACCCTTGCATAGTCGCCAAGAATTAATGGCAAAACCTGTGCAGTTCCACCAGCAGCTCTGATTGGGCCAGCATAGTATATATCGATGTATTGCGTGCCATCCGGATTTCTAGAAATTGTTATCTTAGGTATTCCATCTATCGGTGCAACAACAACGCCCTCTGTTTGCAGAACCAGTGCAGTTTTTATCGCCTGCTCAATTCTTTTTTCCTCATCTGGGATATGGCAAAGCTTGTTGGTTATTATTTCCTCAAAAATTTTGAATATTGCTTTTATGCGTTTGTTTTCTCCCACAAGCTCATTCATGAGCTCGCGGTATCTTTGCCCTACGCCTTTAGGCCCTATTATTGTCTCTGCTCTTTCTGCCAGGTCACTTGCTGGTTTGGTTTCAATATCTGCTATAAAATCATAACCTTTGCTTCGCGCATTTCTCGCAACCTTGATAGCATTCTCACAATCTTTCTCTATTTTTTTATAATAATTCACAATGTTTTGGCTTGCGAGAATTTCCATTATGACACCATGAAATGCTTTTCATATATTCTTCTATCCTTTAGGTTCATCACAACTGCAATTCCAGGTGTTGGCACATGCCCTTGCATTATCTGATACTCAGTCCTGTCCTGCCATGTGCTGTTATTGACAATTGTTGTGCCCTTGTATGTTGCATAGCCTATGTGGTGAAGGTCACCCACAAAAACAAGATCTGGAACCTCTTTAAGAGCCATAAAATTTTTTCTTTCTGGCGCATAAGGGTGCTTAAGGCCATATGAAAGCATTATGTTGCGGCGCCTCAAAAGCTCCACTATGCTATGCTGTGGCGTTTCATAGCTCAGACCGCTCACATTTGAAAACAAATCATGAAGGCAGGAGCCATGGTAAAGAAGAATTTTCAGGCCTTCAATCTCAACCCAACTTGGTGAGCCCAAGAGGTGAATGTTTTCTGCGTCATAAAGTCTTGGCACAAGCTTCTCAGGGATCGCTGGCTGAGGATCTGCCCAACGCACTGCATCGTGTTGGCCTGGGATAATAAATACTTCAATGCTGCTCGGAATTTCAAGGATATAATTTGAGAAGACATCGTACTGCTCAAAAATGCTTTTTATATTAAGCTCATTATACTGCTGGGGATAAACGCCAATACCGTCGATGTTGTCACCGGTTATAAACAAATATTTTATCTTTTTTACAAATTTTCTTTCCTCATCAGAGCCAGCATTGCCGTTAAGCCATGCTATGAATTTCTGGAATGAATGCTCCAAAAAAAGCTTGCTGCCAACATGCATATCTGAGATGCTAGCGACATATAAATCTTTTTTTATAAGCCGCACGTCTCTCTGTGGAATATCTGGCCAGAGAATTTCCTTTGCCAGAATCATGTCTTTGCTGATCTTTGTGCCCCTAACTGCAATTACATCATCAAGCATTATCCGGTTCCTGTCTGCCTCAACAGCATGCTCGCTTTTCGAAAGAACCACAATGCATCTATCTTCAAGGTCTTCGAGCTCTAAAGCAGTATTGCCTGTCTTTGTTTCCCATTTTCTGTAAACCATGCCAACAAACTCAACTTCTTCCTTTTCTTTAGCATATTTTAGCCTTTTTATAGGCCTTAGCTTAAGGCTGTGCCTTTGCTCAAGAATGGAGCGCAAAGTAAGAAATTTATCCCTAAAAAGAGAAAGAAAATCTTCTGAGGTGCCGCATGTGTAGCACTTATTTGTAACCTCATACTCGTGAAGTATTCTAAAATTTCGTACCTCTTTTGCCCCTTCTGTTTTTTTTGGAACTTCTTCAGGCATTGCCCCTTTTTCCACGAGCGTTATCTTTGTTTTCATGGATTTTTTTTCAATCTCTTCCCTTGTCACAATAAATATCTGGTCCTGTACCATTGCTTCAAGAAGCTCCTGCCAGTTTGGCCTTTTAGAAAGTGCTTCTATGGCATCTTTTGCAATTATAAGCCTCTTATCCCTAGCAAAATCCATTATTTTGGCGATCTCAGCTGTTGTTTCTTCAGCCATGACCTCATTCAAGCTCCTTTATTTTTTCCTTAACGCTTTCAAGTTTGCTTATCGCAGTCCATATGCTTGTTCTTGTGTGCGAGGGCATGTTTATGTCACTGCTTATATCGTCTAGAAGATATATGGCCATTGAGCAATCAACGGTGCTTAGCTTTTTCTTATCAACCTTTTTCATAGCATTTTCAACTGCCCCTCTTATATTTCGCGGTACGCTTCTGTCCTCAACAATCTCTTTCATTGTCTGTATTGCGCTTTTTAGCTCTTCTCTAACGCTGGTTTTCATAGCCAACACCCCAAAAATAGCCTTCTCTACACATTAGATGGGAAAAACTTTAAAGGAATACTTGTTCGAGATTTGCATGCTTCAATTACTCGCAAAGAGGCAAAACAAACAAGCAAAAAGCTACTTAATTGCTTTAATGCTTTTGAGCATTATAAAAAAGCTTTTAATTTGTATTGCTTTTGCCCTATTGAAAAGGTTTATAACTGTTTTTCTGCACAAATTGATATCGCAATTAATCAATGTCTCGTTACGCTGTTGCATTGCCGTGATTTTCATGCAAAAGATATCTTTGCAGAATATTTATGCTGGCAATTATAAGCGCTATATGCTTGTGCCAGCAGTTCTTTTCATAATCCTGCCAATATTGATTTTTGTGTATCCCGGGCTCAAGAAAGGCATTGATATCACAGGTGGAACTCTTGTAATTGTGAGGACTGAAAACACAGCTGACCTTAAAGCTGTCGAGGATTCTCTTGCGAAATTCAACCTTACTGAGCTTAAGATTATTCCATTTTCTGGTGGCGTCCAAATACAATTTGGTGCAAACACAAATCTTGAGAATGTTTCCAACCTGATTAAAGATGCCAATTCTGCTCTTAAAGCAGACCCTCAAAGAGCTTTAAATCTGTGCAAACAAGCATATGCTGAAATGCAAAAACTTGCAAATGTTTCTGCGCCGGAAAATCCAGAGCAATGCGTTGCTGAAGCCCAAAACGCACTTTTGCTTGCAAGAGAGTCATTTAGAGAGCTGCTTAACAGGGAAATAATAAAGCAGTTCAAACTTACTGATGAGCAAGCGCAGAAAATACAATACACTGAAGTATCGCCTGCTTTGGGCGCACTATTTTGGCAGAATGCAATCTATGTGGTAATTCTAGCTGCAATAGCGATTGTGATACTGATGTTTATTTTTTTCAGAGAGCTAATTCCTGTAATTGCAATACTTCAGGCAGCACTGTTTGATGTGCTTTGTGGTCTGGCAATACTTGCAATTCTGCAAGTGCCGCTTTCGATAACAGCAATTTCTGCACTGCTGATGCTCTTAGGCTATTCTGTAGACACAGACATTATGCTAACCACAAGAGTGCTGAAAGGCTCCGGAAACCCAAGAAATAATGCTGCTTATGCATTAAAGACAGGCCTTACAATGACTGGCACAACAATTATGGCTGTAGGCCTAATGAGCTTATTTTCATTCATTTATGGAATAGATATAATATTCACTATTTCCATTGTTTTGCTCTTCGGGCTTTTGGGCGACCTGCTCTCAACTTGGCTCATGAATGCACCGATTGTTTTGTGGTACACTGAAAGAAAGAGCAAGGTTGTAAGGTGATGTGATGGCAAAACCTGGCGCAATGGAACTTATTAAGAACTACAAAATATGGTTTCTCATATTCGTGATTTTAGCATCTGCTTTGCTCATGATATTCAATGGCTTAAGATTTGGCATAGACTTTGAAGGCGGCACTATGTTTCAGATTCACCTCAGCAAGCCTGTTGAGGGCATGCAGATGGAGGAGGTGGCAAACGTAATTGAAAGAAGGCTTAACTGGAGCGGCCTTCAGGATGTGCGTGTTTATGCTGCTAAGGGCGAGTTTATATTTATAGTTATAAGGAGCACAAGCCCTGAAGAAGTAAAGCGCATAGAATCGCTTATAGCTAAACAGGGTCATTTTGAAGCAATCATAGATGGCCAAGTTATTTTTACTGGTTCTGACCTGCTTTCTATCGATACCGGCACAAACGCGGCAGTCATTGAGAAAGAACAGGAAAATTTATATAAATGGTGGCTTCCATTTGTGCTTTCCCTTGATGCTGGCAAGCGCTTCCGCGACCTTACCTTTCACAAATGCGAACCTATTGTGCAGGCAAATGGTTCCCTTGATTATGACTGTGAATACACATATTTTTTCATTGATAGGCCAGTGGACAGCATAATTATTTGCGCAAAGAAAACTTATGAAAAGGACAAAGCGCTCCTTCTTGCAGGTACTACTGAGATACCTGAAGGAACACGCATAGAGAAAATCGTTGATAATATTGGCGCAGATATTGTTATCATCGACGAAAATTCCCCAGACTCATATGCGCAGTCGCTTGCAAAAATTGCTGAGCTTGCAACAAAAAAGAATAAAGCAATAGTTGATGCATCTCTAGGCACAAATTTTATTGAAAAAATAAAAGACATGAATCTTAATGTTAAAGTCGTGGAGTCAAAAGAAAAGGAACCTTGGATCTATACTATTTCTGGCATACGCTCCATAGTAAGGCTTACACCCTCAATTACAGGCAACAAGCCATACATTGAGCGTAAGGAGGATGCAGAGCCCCTAACAAACCTTGTAATTACTGGCAGTGCAAAAAGCTATGATGAGGCAAGCAATCATCGACAAGAGCTAAAAATTATATTGAACTCTGGTGCACTGCCTGTTTCTGTTGAGAGCATAAGCACATATGAAGTTTCACCGACACAAGGCAAGGAATTTCTGGTGCAAGTTGCATTGCTTGCTGTCATAGTCCTTATTACAGTTTCGCTTGTAATTGTATTGCGATATAGAAGAATTGTGCTTTCTTTAGCAATAATATTTACAGCAATAGTAGAAGCATTCGTGACTACAACTGTCACTTCTGCTTTGGGGCAAAGCCTAGATATTGCAACCATGGCAGGAATAATTGCAGCAGTTGGTACAGGCGTTGATGACCAGATTGTAATAACAGATGAACTGCTTAGCGGTGCGCTTCCTGCTAAAGAGGAGGAGCTATCCCGAGCGAGAAGAGTGAAACGCGCCTTTTTCATCGTTATCGCTGCAGCTTCAACTACTATGGCAACAATGTTACCTATAATAATTTTCGGCCAAGCGCTTGTTAAAATAGTGGGCTTTGCTTATGCAGCAATTATCGGTGTGCTTGTTGGCGTGCTTGTGACAAGGCCTGCTTATGGCGAAATAGTTAAATATATTGTTTAAAGTGCGCCTTAAGCCAAAAACTAAAACAAAGCCCGAAAACACTTTTTTTAGAAGCAATACAAGGCATTTAGCGATTTTTATGGGCAATAGTAAACAGAAATTTGAAAAGTGCATTTTTTGCATTTTTGCTTGTTTTTACAGCATTTCGCCCATATTTTTTACTTTTGCAAGACGCTTCGTGCCCTCATACCAGAGCAAAATTATTGCACCAGACATAAGGAACCAGCTCGCTATATGCATAGGCTCGGCCAAATTGTAATTTATATGAACGCCAGCGAACAGCACAATGTATACGCGCAGGAGATTAACCAAAAATAGGAGCATTGCGCAACACAAAAAAACAAGAAATTTCTGCTTTAAGCCTGGCTTTTTGAAAGAAAAAACAATTGCAGCAAGCACCGAGATTGAGACAAAACCGCTGCATGAATTGTTTATCGCAAACACAATAGGCCCACTTCTTATTATGTTTCCCTCGCTTTTTAGGCCCAAAAGTGACGCCTCAAAGGATGCGATGGCTTCTGTTATAAAACCAAGGGGTGCGTAATAGATAATCAACTGAAGCACGCCATATATTATAAAGAATTTCAAAAGAAATTCAAGCTCGCGCTTTCTTTCGCCCAACGAATTTTTAAAGCCTTTTTTAGAGGCTTCATTGCTTGTTATTTTTTTCACCATGCAACTGCCTTGATCTTGATTTTGTATGCAATGTAGTTTGTAAGTTTATGCATAAAAAATGTAAACACAACTATAAAGAGCAACTCCCAAATGTTAGGTATTCTCAACGGTGCTGTAAAAGCTATGCTTCCAGCAACAAAGTCAAGTTGGTCAAGAAGAAGAACAGGGTGCCCAGGTTCAAGGCCGAACCTTCTCTTCCAGAATGAAGCAAATATGTCACCTGCTATTGCACCAATAACAAGCAATATTCCAAATACCTTATAATCCGAAACAAACCAATCTGGTATAAAGAAATCAAGCAAAAATACGCTTATGATACCACATGCAACGCCGGCAAAAGTTCCACGAAAGGTTTTGCCTTTACCAAACAACGGCTTGTTAAACAGCTTTTTATTAAAGTCAAGCGGTGTGCCTTTTCCAAAGAGAAGCGCTGAAGCATTAGCAACATATATCGGAATAATGTATGCTGCAACTGCAATTAAAAAATTTAAAAAATTGCTATTTAGCATAAGAAAAACTTAATTATAACTTTTTTATTACTATGTGTTTTGTTAGCTTTGCAAAAGAGCCATCATAACAACGGCAAGCAAAATACCGCTAGTTGAGCCAAGCAGATTCACCTGTGTATTATTTAGCTTGCCCTTAAGCTCAAAAATTGCGCCAAGAAGTGAATCGATGATGCAACCAAAAAGCCCGCAAACAGTTATTATGCCAAAATCGAGTAGCTTGTTTTGAGCATCAAAAAATAGAAAGTACATTATGCCAATCAAAGCAGCGCCTAGCAAACCAGCAAATAAGCCTAAAATAGTCACGCCACCATCAGTGCCACAGTCAACTTCTTTTTTCAAATCAGTTATAAGTCTCGGCTTATGCTTGGAGCACATCCCTATCTCTGATGACATTGTGTCAGAAAGAGCCGCACTTATTCCAGCGTAAAAGCCAAGAGGCAAGTGCAAAGCTAGTGCTACCAGCGCTGGCAGCCCATTTCCAATTATATTAGCCACGCTTCTTTTCTCATGCTCCACGCCTTTGACTTGTCTACCTATTTTTGTAGCAAACTCTGCTACTGCAAAAAATACCACTAAAGTTACAAACGCATAAAAGCCGCCAATAAGATATGTTGCTAGGCCAAATATGTTAGCAACTAGAATCCCTTCTGCATTTAGGAGCTTTTTGTAAAGTGAAATTATTGAAAAAACAAAAAGAGTTGCAATAACAGCAAGTGCACAAAATTCTGTGCTCATTTCTTTTTCCCTTCTATGAGGTAAGCCTTTACGACCTCAACCCTCTGCGTTGGTGCGATGTTTTTTACCTTTTCCATTACCTTTTGGGCAAGGCCGCCAAAAAGCACTTGCTGCATGAATTCTTCAAAGTTTTGTTTTTTTGCCTCATTATTAATAAGCTCTGCTGTTGCTTTCCTTATGTTTGTTTCCTTTTTGCTTTCAATCTTTGTTGTGCATATCACAGTTGCACTTATCCTCAGCTTTTTGTTATCCGAGGTTTCCGCGTCAGAAATCACATCTACCTTGCTCTTCCTGCGCCTTGTGATTCTTTTGAGGTAACCGCTGTCAACCCTGCACCCTATAAGTTCAGTTTCTGCACGATCACCAGAAGCTCTGACGATCCTGAGCTTAGCCACCATTGCTAGCGGTCTTTTTTGACCAGCAACATCGCTGAGAGGCACCTCAACGGTACGCCCAATAAGCCTTGATTCTTTCTCTGCAGGTGTTTCACCCAATATCGATTCCTTAAACATCTTTGGCGCATAAATTTTATACCATTTCTTTTTCTTCCATTTTTCGGCTGATTTTTTCTGCTTTTTGATTGCCATGTTTCTCGCGCTCCATTGCAATGCTAAAAATTTCCTTTTCTATTTTTGCCATGATCTCATTTGCTTTTGCATCACCAGAAAATTTTATCACAACATTTTTAATCCTAAATTCCCCCTCATAATGCATTTTGTCACTTTACTAAAAGTTTTGCATTTTCAGGTGTAAACTCCCATTCAGCAGGGAGAACCCCCTTTTCTTTGTAATAATTGACAAGCCGCCTTATTTTCGAGACAGTCAATTCATAGCCACGCTTCGACTTAAAGTCGTGGCGGTGTTGTTCCATATGTTCTAGCAACTTAACGCTTTTCTTTATTAGGCTCATGAGGTCTTCAGGTAGTTGTTCTTTTATGCCTTGTTCTTTAAGTATCTGTGAAATCTTTTTTCCTGTAATTGCTTCAACGCTTGGCACTCCATACTGGTCCCTCAGTATTGCACCTATTTCACTTTTTGTTTTGCCTTCGTGATGAAGCTTGCCTACAAGTTCTTCAATCTCTTTTGGTTTATATTCTACCCATGGGAAGCGCGTTTCACTCTTTGTTTCAGCCATCTCATCAACTCCCTACTGTCACACCCTACCGGTATGAGACAGAAAAACTCAAAACAAGGCGATATTAAAATGCGCCTGGAAATTAATTTAAATATTGCTGTTTACCAAAAAATCATTTGGCAAAGGCCTGTTGCTTCAAATTTGCCAAATTTTAAATATATCTGGCTCTTGACTCAATTGCATGCATATTTGCAATTATTTCTCGCCCTTTTCTCGCTTTCTTTGCATATGTGGCTTCAATGCTCTGCCATTCTTTTTTGAGATCAGGCCTAAGCGCCAAGAGGCTCTTCTTCAGATTTAGCAAGTCTGTTGCTTTATCTTCGAGTTTGTCAGAGTAAAAGCCTAGGCTAAAATCTATAAACACTGGCTTTTTTTCACGAATTATCATGTTATCTAATGTAAGGTCACCATGGATTACTCCGCTGTTGTGAAGCTTCGCTATTGCCTCTGCAATTTTTTTGCATAGCCGAGTGTTTTTTTCAATGCATTCCTTTGCTTTCTTCCCAGCAACATATTCCAAGATTAGTTCTCCAGAATTCACATCAACATCTAGGACCACGGCAGTGTTTAGCCCTAGGAGTTTTGCCTTGTGCAGAAGCGCAGCCTCTCTTTTTATTCTGCTCTTTGTGAGCTCTGAGTCAAGAACCTTGTTTCTGTATCCCTTGCGCAATCGCACCTTTCTCACTGCATCAATGCCGTGCCATTTTGTCCTAGCAATCTTTGCTTCTGCACCAATTCTGAGAATCTTTTCAGATTTCATAAAAAATTTGTCTGACAATAGTATTTTATTTTTGTAATTCGTTTCTCTATTATGGCAAAAATGAAGCTTATCTCCAAGGCAGAGGTTCCAATACTAAATCTTGGTTTAAGAAAAATTTTTAAAGATCCTAAAATTTTTCTATTGCTTGCAATACAACTTGCATTGATTGCAATAATTGTTTATTTTATCTATAGGATTGTTGAGCCAACCTTTGAGCATGAAAGGCCTGCTTTTTCTGAAAATTTTGATTATTACCTCGGCGCAGCGTTATGCCTCTTTGCACTTTTTTCAATCAACTTCGGTCTGAAGATTAAGCGCAGCGTTTTTTACACTATCCAAGCCAATGCTGGCAAAAAACTAGCGCATGATGCAAGGAGAAAGATTGTACTGCAAAAGGAGAACCCATTTGCGCTCACAATGTTGCTAATTGAGGTAAGTTATGTCATTGCGATTGTTGTAGGCATATACTACTATCTTGATCCAGAGCATTCGATTAGGTGGTGGGAAGCAATACGCCTTGATCTGCAGCCGCCAATAACAACTATTGCAAATGCAATAATCTTCGTGGCAATAACAGCTGCTTTTATATGGGTTCATGCATATGCAAAGCAGTTTGATACAATGCGTTTTAAGGGCAGAAAGGCGCTAAAACCCTGATAAGTCCTCAAAACCACTGCATCATAGTTTTTCATAAAGTGTTCGCAAATTGTAAGAAATGAAAATTTGTGCACAGTTTGCTATAAAAGGCATGTTAAAATTGGGCTAAAATTGCGAGTGATAAAGTCTTGCTCGCTTCTTACAGCCATGTAACTTCTGTTTCTTCTATGCGCATCTTTTGCTTAACTTCGCTTTTTTCTATGCAAACATTTTTTCCATGCATATGCTCAAGAATTCCAAGCCATGCGATCATCGCACCATTATCTGTGCAGAACTGCTGCTCAGGCACAAAAAGCTTTGCTTTGCGTTCTTTGCACATTGTTACGAGCATCCTGCGCAATGCAATGCTTGAAGCTACGCCACCAACAAGCAGCACTTCTTTTCTTTCGGTGTATGCAAGAGCCCTTTCAGTCACCTCAGTAAGCATTGCAAATGCATTGTGAAGAAGGCTGTAAACAAGGTCTTCTCTCCTTACTTTGCCTATCATTTTCTCTGCAGCCGTCTGGAGGCCTGCAAAGGCCAAATCAGTACCTTTTACAGTATATGGCAGCCCTATGTAATTTCCACCATCAAAATATATTTTATCAAGTATTGGGCCTGCAGGAAATCCAAGGCCAAGTTTCCTACCAAATGAGTCAAGCATGTTGCCAATGCCTATGTCAAGTGTTTCACCAAAAACCCTATAGCGCTTTTGCTCAAGTGCAATAATTTGGGTATTGCCACCGCTAACATATACAACAACTGGGTTTTTTGCTTTTGTTGTAAGGCGCCCGATTTCAATATGTGCAACACAGTGGTTCACAGGTATGAGCGCTTTGTTATGTAGCAGAGCCAGCGTGCGTGCAGCAGTAGCACCAACCTTCAAGCACGGCCCAAGGCCTGGGCCTTGAGCAAAGGAAATAATATCGCATTCATATGGTTTTAGCCCAGCTATATCAAGAGCCTTAGCAATAACCTTTGCAGCGTTTCTCATGTGTGCAGTTGCAGCGTCTTGAGGTTTTATACCTGAAGATTTGCTCTCAAAGCAAGCCTTCTCGTTTGCAAGCACTTTGCCCTTGCTGTTTACAAGGCCCACACCAAATGTATGCGCAGTGCTTTCAATGCCAAGGCATATCAGATTCTTCAATCGGCCACCATTACTAATAAGCATCATACACTAAAAAAATCTTAGTAGCCCCTGCCAAACATCTCAGCAACAAAAAGCAGACACAAATTTTAGATAATGCTTAGATAATGCTCACTGTTCTTGTTTCCATTTTGTATAGCCGCATTTGCCACAGGTGTATCTGTCCTTATGTTCTGCAAGGAATGTACCAGGACCACATTTTGGGCAAAAATTCCTGAGTCTATTAAGATCTGTGCCCTTATATTCATAAAACTGTGACTTCAAGTATTTTCCTTTGCCACCTTTCTTTCCCTTCTCAGCAGCTGCGCTCATTTCTTCTCCTCCTTTTCCTCTTTAGGCTGTTCCTTTTTAGCCTTTTGTTTTCCTTGCTGCGTACCTCTAATCATAATATATTTTGGCTCGACCCTCTTTAGAGTTTCCGGGCTTTTGTAAAGATGTGCCTTGCCATAGCATGTTGTTTTACCAAAATTTTGCCTTATGTATTTTACAGCTATTAATGATTCATCAGCGTTTTTCAATGCGGCGAGCCTCTTTTTCACATCTTCGCGTTTTGGTGTCTTGGCATCCTTTACTTCAAAAAATATTTCTTCTCTTTCTAATACTGGGTTATATGTTTCCTTTGTTATTTCCAGCTCCATTTAATCACCACCACTATCTGCTTATCCTTAGGGCGTATTTTCCAGGTGACTTTATACCCATGCGTTTTGCAATCTCAGACTTATCAGGATCAAGCACAAGGGCGTAGCCACGCCAGAATGTTGTAAGTGATTTTGAGCCACAGTTAGGGCACTCACTGCCTTTTTCAACAATTCTCCTACAGTTTCTGCAAGCTTTTTCTTTTTCCATTACTTCTCACCTTTTTTCTGTGGTGCTGCTTCTTTTGGTTTCTTTACCTCCTTTTCTTTCGGCTTCTTTTTTTCAACAGATTTTACCTTTCCGCTTCTCGCATCCTTTATTTGCTGTTCAACCCACTGCCACTTTCCGAGGAAAGGTTGCCTCATTGTAAGGCCAAGCTTAGAATCTGCAATTGTTCCTTTTAAACTAATGCTGACTATCCTTGCAAGCACCTTGTCATTAACCCCAATCTTAAGCTTGCTGGTTTTTGATATAAACTGTGAATTTTTTGAATCATAGTTAAGATACTCATCTATTATCTGGCTCACATGTATGAGTCCTTCCATTGGGCCAACACGAACAAAAAGCCCAAACTCTGCAGTTTCATTCACAAAGCCCTCAACAATCTCATGTATCTTAGGCCTAAATGCCAAAAATTCAAGTTCAGCATCGTAATAAACAGCTCCATCGCCAGGCACAATTTTTCCTTCACCGCTTTTCTTTGCGTTCATCACTGCAACGATTACGCCCAAGTCATCGTCGATTAGGCCTTCGTACTGCTCTTGTGCGATTTCTAAAAGTGCCTTTTTCATCTTTGTGCCTAACTTTGTTGGCGGAACTCTAAGCTTGTCTTTTATCCTTACAATCTCAAACATTTAACTCACTTCCAGAACTTTTTTCTTTCTAACATAAATAACCTTTCCACCGCAATCCTTAATTAATTTTTTCAGCTCGCGGTCATTTGTAGCCACAGCATAGCCCATTTTTGCAAGCCTCGCTAAATCATTATCAGCATTTTTTGAAAGTTTTACAACCTTTACATTGTTTAGCTCCAAAAGTTTTTTTGCAATCTCAGCACGCGTTGCATTTGCAGATTTTCTCCTTGTGCCTGCAAGCTTATCGAGCTCGCTGACAACGCTTTGTGGCACTACAATTTCAGCGTTGCCAAAGGTATTTCTAAGCTCGGGAAATAAATCAATTTTATGAGCAATAACATATAAAAGCATGTTTGTATCTATTGCAATCTTATTGCACAATTCCATAAGCTACTAACCTCCAGCGCATATCCTGCTGCTTGCTTATAGCCACTTTTTGCCCCTTCCAAAATGTGGCGGGCTTCTTTAGCTGTACCTCAATTTTGTTTCCCTTGGTCTTTTTTATAATTGCAAGCGAAGTCATTGTTCCAATTGTCAGAACAATGGACTCATTTTGCTTTAGCTCTTTTACAACCTTTGAAACAACCCTTTCGATAAAATGAACCTCCAGTTCCATTTCTTGCATTGGCTCAGGCAGAGTGTTGGGAGCACCTATTACTTGGCCTCTCATTTGGTCGTTTTGCGTTGTGCTTGGGTCAAGCATTGTTTCTATGGCTATTAGGCCGCCTGGCCTTGCAATTTCCAAATGCCCCGAAGCGCAGCTTATGTTGCGAACAGTTGTTACAATCTTCTTTCCCTCAAAACCAGGGCTTATCTCTATTTTATCACCTTTCTTTATCTTGCCTTGCATTATCGTTCCACCAAGAACGCCACCAACCATTTTTTCAATTGGTGTGCCTGGTACATTCACATCAAATGAGCGCCCGCAGAACATCCTTAGAGGTTTGCTCTCGTCAAAGTTAGGCGTTGGGATGCATGCTTCAAGCGCTTCTATGAGGCAGTCAATGTTTATGCGCAGATGCGCTGCGGTTGGTATGACCGGCGCCTGGATATTGTACTCTTTGAGGAATTTTTGTATCTGCTCATAATTTTCGAGTGCCTCTTGTTGAGTGACCAAATCAATTTTGTTCTGCACGACAACAATATTCTTTATCCCTTCCATTTGAACAGCATTCAGATGCTCTATTGTTTGCATCTGCGGGCAGCTTTCATTTGCAGCAACAACAAGGATTGCGCCATGCATCAGAGCTGCACCGCTTAGCATTGTTGTCATGAGTGTTTCATGGCCTGGTGCATCAACAAAGGAAACTTTTCGAAGAAAAACGCCATTTGCCCCACAATATGGGCATTTTTCATTTATTGAAAAATATCTGCTGCATTTTGGGCACTTGTAAAAGCTTGTATCAGCATAACCAATTCTTATTGAAATCCCACGCTTAAGCTCTTCGCTGTGCGTGTCTGCCCATTTTCCAGTAAGTGCTTCGACAAGGCTTGTCTTTCCAGCGTCAACATGGCCTATAAGGCCTATATTAACGCTAGCTTGCAAAGTTTTCTCTCCATGTTTTTCCACAACTTCACCTTCTAATGTTCAATTTATGCTCCAGATTTCGCATAGCTTTGTTTATTCTTTCTCTTTAACCTTTTCTTTTCCACCTTCAGGTGCTTTTCCTTCACCGCTTTTCTCATCCTTTTTGAATATTTTGTCAAGTTCCTCTGCGCCGTATTCTGTAATCTTGAGATTTACTTGGTGTATGTCCTCTGCAATGGTGTTACCGCGAATACGCTTTCTTTTCATAATCCCTGGAGCCTTTGCTCTATAGCCTACGCCTTTGCCAAGAAGGACCTTTCGCCTTATTGTTCCCTGTATGCTAGCCTTCATTGGAAATCCGTCCTTGTCGCTGCCACCTGTTATAATCGCCTTGTAGCCTTTAAGGCCTATTATGTCAAGCTCTACAGTGTCACCTATCTTCTTACCGAGAAATACAGGTCTTTCTATGTTTAAGCTGTAAGCCTTTCTTGTTTTTGGGTCACTCACCACAATATTCATCTAATCACCTTTTTGCAGTTTTTTTCTCCATTTCTTTTATTTCTTCCACAAGTTTTTTTTCCTCATCGCTAAGCTCAAGGGCATCAAGAGAACTGAATTGCTTTTCAGGAAGATAGCTGTAAAGTACCTCGCCCTCTTTTATGTTTCTTCCAATAACCCCCTTGTCAACCGAGATTGCAACTTCATCGCCGGCATGTGCCTCTTCGATTTCCTTCTTCTCGCGCTGTATTGAAAGTATCTTCCCGACAACAGCACCTCTGGAATTCATGAGTGAAACATTTCGCCTTATCTTGCCGATAGTAATGGAAACCCCGAATATTGCAGGATCGCAGTTTCTGAATATGCAATTGCTGAGCACTTTAAGCTTTGCAGGCCATATGACCTTTTTTTCACGTTCTCTTTTTATCAGTTCCTGCTGCTCAGCACGCCATTTGTTATAATCCTCCAATAGCTTATATATCACATCGTTTCTAAATATTTTAATGTTTAATTTTTCTGCCTCCTCTTCTGCATGCTCATCTACCTGCACTGAAAAGCCAATTATTGCTGCATCAAGCGGATCGCGCTCCTTTGCAGAGTTTGCCTCCGCAACATCCTTTTTTGTTATATTTCCAACATCAGCATAGCCTACGCTTATGCCCTGGTTGCGAAGCATGTTGACAAGCGCTTCTAAAGAGCCCAACGTATTTGCTTTCACCACAAGTCCATGGCCGGATCTTACAATAACAGATTCAATTTCTTTTGTGATAAGCGCTTCTGCGCTCTTACCTTTTGCTAAAAGCACAGGAGAGCCTGCAAGTGCATCATCAAGATTTGGTGCGGCAATTTTTACACCACAAGCAGCACTCACCTTTTCAACTGATTCAAATGTGCATTTTTTGTCAAAGATTTCAGTCAATGGCTTCGGCCTTAGCAATGCCCTTATCTTAGTTTTTATCACCCCATTTTTGCCACCGACAAGTATGTAATCGTTTACGTGCAAGACACCAGAGTATAATATCACATCTGCTGTTATACCGAAGCCACGCTCTTCGCGCACTTCAAGGACAACACCTTTTGGTTCTTCATTCTCAGATATATCAAGCCTTTTGCTCATAAATCTCTGGCTCAGGCCAGCAATGAGAACTAAAAGCTCAGGAATCCCTTCGCCTGTCACACCAGAGCATGGCACAATTGCAACCTCCTTTTTGAAGTCAGCGCACCTATCAAAGCGCTCGCTTTGAAATCCAAGCTCAGAGAGCTTGCCAACTATTTCATAAACCTTTTCATCAAGCTCAAGACACGCCTCCCTTGTCTGTGAGCCAAGGTTTTTTAGGAATGAGCCTTTTTTAGAGTCCCAATGAGTGAGCATGTCAATTTTTGTAAGTGCTACCATAAAAGGTGTTTTATATGCTTTCAATATTTCAATTGCTTCAATGCTTTGCTGCTGCAACCCCTGATTTATATCCACCACAAGCAAAGCTAAATCGGCGATATTTCCACCGCGCTTTCTGAGGTTCACAAAAGCCTCATGGCCTGGAGTGTCTATGAAAAGCACACCAGGGATTGTTAGCTCAAAGTTGAATCTCTGCAAAAGCCCAGAGCTTAAGCTCTCTATGGTTTGCTTCGGTATCTCTGTCGCCCCAATATGCTGAGTTATTTTACCAGGTTCGTTTTGTGCAACAACAGTTCCCCTTATCGCATCTAGCAAAGTGGTTTTACCATGGTCTACATGGCCAAGCACTGCAATTATGGGCTGCCTCAGCATTTAATTTCCCTCACAAATCATTTTATTCAAAAATTATTTTAGGCCTGTTGAGCCAAAACCTTTTTCATTGCGCTCGGTTTTGCCAAGCCTTTTTGCTTCAACAATCTTTGGCGACTCAAACCTGCTGAATACAATCTGTGCAATCTTTTGCCCTTTTTCAATCTTCACATCAGCGTTGCTGAGATTTATCAGTATTACCTTCACCTCGCCCCTATAGTTAGGATCGATTGTCCCTGGGGAATTAAGCACGGTTATGCCCTTGCTTATCGCAAGCCCGCTTTTAGGCCTTATCTGCCCCTCAACACCTTGCGGGAGTGCAAGCTTTATGCCTGTGCCAACAATTTTCCTTTCTCCAGCTTTAATTACAAGCTCTTCATCTGAAAATATATCATAGCCGACATCATTTGGCAATGCTTTTTTAGGAAGCTTTGCATCTTTGTGGACCTTCACTACCTTTACCAAAATATCGTTGGTAAAAGCTTTCTTTGTAAAATTTGAATTGCCCAAAACATTACCTCCTTATGCAAATCGCCGCTAGCAAACAAAGATTTTATTGCCCTGTAGCCACTGATAATTTTTCTAAGCTGTTTGCAAGCGCTTGCATTATTTGCCTTTTAGCTCGTCCTTTGAGTAAATAAAACAATCTAAGCGTTCATAGCTCAAGATTTCCTTTGGGCTGAAGAAAAGTTTTATCTCGCGTTCAGCCACAGCGCTGTCTGATGATGCGTGCACGAGGTTGTTTTGTTGGCTCATGGAGTAATTTCCTCTTATTGTGCCTGGTTCGGCTTCCCTTCCATTCGTTGCGCCCACAAGCTTCCGCACAACTTTTATCGCATCAATGCCTTCGATTACCGCTAGCACAACAGGTCCAGAGCTCATGAAAGAAACAAGGCTTTCAAAGAAGGGTTTTCCTTTATGTTCCGCATAATGTTTCTCTAGAATTTCTCTGTCAAGTTTTTCCATTTTCATTGCGACAATTTTCAAACCCTTTTTCTCAAATACTGAGATGATTTCACCGATAAGGCCACGTTGCAAAGCATCTGGCTTTAGTATCACAAGTGTTCTCTCAAACCTTTCATTAGCCATGCTCGCACCTCTATTCCTTTGCAACCGCCTTTGAAGCCCACTTAAGCTTTGCAGGGCTTCTGCCAAGGCCAATCATGTTTCGCTCGCATTTTTTTGAGCAAAAGCACAAGACCTTTCCTGCTTTTGTTACAATTATTTTGCCAGTTCCTTCCTTGATTTTTTTCCCACAAAAAGAGCACTGCATGTTATCACCTAAACTTCCTTAATTTCTGTGGCCTCAATTTCAGTATCCAGCAGAATCACAATATCGCCTAAGCGGACATTCCCCTTTATGTTTCTTCTTTTTATCCTTCCTTTCTCAGGCCCTTCTAATATCTGGACAAGTGCTTGCACAATTTCCCCCTGAACACCTGTACGCTTTATTACTTCAACAACCTTGGCTGGCGTGCCTTCGCTCATCATTTCACCTTACTTTCTTTTTTGCCTCTCAGCTCTTGAATCTTCTTCACAAGCTCTGCAAGTTCCTTTGCGTGGTTTCCAGCATCGGCAACAGCAGCGCTGCTTGCTGGCACATCGATGCCGGCCTTTTCTCCAAGTTCCTTCTTTGTCTTCACAAAAGTATATGTTATGCCTTTTTCATCGCAAAGCACAGGTATGTGCATTATTATTTCTTTTGGTTCAACATCCTGGGCTATAAAGACAAGCTTTGCTTCGCCTCTTTCTATGGATTTTGTGACCTCATTTACACCAATGCGCAGCTTTCCGCTTTCTGAAATTTTTTCAAGCAATCTGAGCTGTTCAGCCATAAGCTCTTCAGGTATGCTAAACTCCATAAACTACACCTCCCACCTTAACGGTTTTTCATCGGCAAAATAGCAACCTTTACCTAATTATCCTTGCGAAGTTTTAAAATAGTTATTGCAAGCGCAGCAATGCTGCATTTTCCATAATTTTTTACCTGTGCGTGAACATTGCTTCTATCGTGTTTTCTGAAATGTTGATGATGTGCACAAAGCCAAAATTATCAATGTAATACGTTCCATTCACCTTAAACCCTATCTTTTTATCAACAAACTTTTTGACAATAGTGGTGTCAGGCATAGTTATGTATAACTCAATTGGTTGCAAAATCCAAGGAACAATTGGTTCTATCTTTGCATCACCAACATATTCTGCAAAGGCCTGCATTGGCGTGACCTTTTTTACCTTGATATTGTAAGCATTTCTTAGCCTTAAAGTTCCCTTTGCGCTTTGCAGCACACTTTTCTCAACGAAAAAATCCTGTAGGCCAGCATTAAGATTAAGCTTTATCTCATCGCTAATCTTTACCTCTTTTTCTGGTGGAAATTCTACTATTAGCCTTGCTGGCTCTTCAAGGGCAGTTATCCTTGGGCTTTTATCACTTATTAGCTCACGGTTTATTGCCACAAGCATGTCCCATTCAATTGTTGTATCATTTGGCTTTGTACCAATGTCAAGGATTATTTTTCTTATTGTTTCTGGCAAAAAGCCACGCTTCCTTAGTGCGATTAATGTGCCAAGTCGAGGATCATCCCACCCAGTATACATTCCTTTTTCTATAGCCTCTTTTGTTCTTGATGTTGAAAGCACAACCCCTTCAAGCATAACTCGCCCAGTGTATATTGTGTGCGGATATTCCCAGCCAAAATAATTGTATAAAAAAACCTGTTTTGTCTCATTCTGTTTGTGTTCCTGGCCGCGTATTATCAAGGTTGTACCGAGCAGATGATCATCAATTGCGGAAGCAAAATTATAGCTTGGCCAGACATGTTCGCTTTTTTTTGCTCTTGGATGCATTGGATTGTCTACAACCTTTGCAATCCACCAATCTCTTACGCTTGGATCTCTGTGGCTTAGCAGTGTTTTTATCCTTAATACGGCTTCGCCTTCTTTATATTCATTGTTTACCATCTTTTCGAATCTTCTCATATGTTCTTTTGGGCTTTTATCCCTACAAGGGCAAGCAGACTGCTGTTTTATTTTTTTGCGCCAATCTTCAGGATTGCAAGTGCAAACATAGGCGCGCCCTTTTTCAATAAGCTCAGCCATGTACTTTCTGTATATCTCAAGCCTATCGCTTGCAAAGTATATCTTATCGATCTTACACCCTAGCCACTCGAGATCCTTTCTAAAGATCTCTTCAGCATTTTCCATTGGTTTTTTCACTTTTGGATCTGTGTCATCGAATCGAAGTATGAAACTTCCTTTATATTTTGCAGCATATTCATAGCTTAGTATTGCTGCCCTCGCACTTCCTATGTGCATAGGACCATTTGGGTTTGGCGCAAACCTTGTAACAACCTTCTGACCTTTTGCCCATGGCAGTTCTGGTAGGCCTGGTTCTTTCTGCTTTGGTTTAAGTTCGTAGCCCTCCTCTTTCTCAAGCCTGTTAAACTCTTGCTGGATTTCATCTAGTTTCATTGAATTGACTTTCTCAGTGGCATGTTGTGCGACTTTAATGGCTTGTTTTATGTCAGCGTCTGGAAAAAGCGCTTTGAGCTTTCCCACAACAGCCTGAACATTGGCTTTGCCATCATGTTGCACTGCATTTTTTATGGCATATTTGTATGCAGCCTTTTCCATATTTTGCATATACCTTAATTTTATGTGGCAATCTTTTTAAATCCGCACCAGAATTGCTCTTTTACAACGATTAAATGCAATTAGTAAACATTTCACTTGCTTTGCCCCGAGGATTCATTTTCCCCAATGTCTTTCAAAGTGTTGCTTAAGTGGTTCTATAAGCGGGGCATTGTTCCATATGGCAAAACAGTACTCTTCATTTTCTTTTTTAAGGTCGCTCAGCGAGATAATCAGCTTTTTGTTGTCAACAATGTAAGCCTCAAGCCCATGATTGGCCGCCTTCACATCTATACCATATTTCGAAAATTCTTCAAGCTCTGTTGCTTTTGGGTGCAGTATCCTTACCTGAACATTTTTATCCTTGAGCGACTTTATTGCCTTTTTAACTGCAAGGTGTGTTGGCAAAACCTCCGCAAAGCCAAGCACGGAATTTTCTGCACTCTGAAGCTCAAGTGCAATCATCTTTATGAAATCGTTCTTGTCTTTTACCCTTAAAATTCTCGTTCCGCCTTCTTCAGCTATTTTGGGTGTCTTGAGCATTTCCTTTATCTTCTCTGTGTTTTCAATGAGCTGTGAGAACTGCTTCTTTTTTTCATCTAAGAGTATATTAAGCACTTCCTCAGGTTCCTTTGCAACATATCGCTTAGGCCTGCCCTGCAGCTTCACAACAAGATTTTTGCTTGCTAGCTCATCAAGCACGTCATATATCCTAGTTTTTGGCACCTCGGCTATTCTCGAAAGCTCAGGCGCCTTTACTTCCTTTACATTGGTGAGTGCAGCTAATGTTTTGGATTCATATTCCGTGAGCCCTAAATTTTGAAATAGTGCAATGAGCTGCTCTTTGCGCATATTCCCACCATCTTTCTTAGCCAGATTATTTTCCATAATATTATGTCTTTATTATTTATAATTGTTACATATAAACCGAAAGTGATGAATTTTGAGGTTTTTAGCCTTCTAAAAAAAGATAAGGCTTGCATAGCCAACAACGCTGCTTTTGTCGCCACTTGCTGTTGCAGAGGTATCATAGGCCAAAAGCTTGCACTTTTTGCGGCCAAGGAGCCTGCAATATAAAATTGTAGTAGTTATGGGTGCAAAGCCACATATGCTAAGCCCTTTTGTCTGCACAGTATTGTAAAAGCCTTCTGCATCAAGTTTTTGTATAAATTTTATAGCAAGCAAATCGCGTTCCTTTGCATATTTCAAAGGTATAAAATGGGAAAAGTCGCTTGAGGCTAAAAGATTGAAGCTGTGCTTCTCTGCCACTGATGCTAAGGCCTCTGCAAGCTTTTTAAGATCCTCATAGTACGATGTGCCGATAGTTACAGGCACAATATCTATTTTTTCCCCAGAAAATCTGTGCTGTATGAATGGAATGAGAACCTCTATTGAGTGTTCAGCTATATGTGCAGATTCATCAAATTCTGCCTCAGCTCTTTCCACAATACCCTTTGCAATTTTTTTGTTTACAGGTACTTCGCCTAGTGGTGTTGCCCAATAATCGCTTTCGCTTAAAGAAATTTCGCTACCAAGGCCTGTGTGATTCGGACTAAGTATTACAAATGTTTGTTTTTTCATCTTTGCAATGGTTTTTGCTGCAATCCTTCCGCTATAAACATAGCCGGCATGAGGCGCTATTCCCTCACTTGCAACCTCTTCAAGCTTTTCTTCACGAAATAGTGCTTTTAGAGCGCTATCAAGCTCTTCCTTTTTTGAAGGGTAAAATTGGCCACTAACCGCAGGCATGCGCACATTCATAAAAAAGATTATACGCAGATAAAATAAATTCTTTTCTAATGCCATCAATAGTTAAAATCGAGCCAGAAATCTCGATTTTTAACAAGCAAAATTTTCAACTACCTTCTTGAGCATCTGATGTGCTTTGTGACTGCGCACCTTCTGGCGACTTAAATTCGAAATCATCAACCTTTAAATTGAAGTCCTTTTCCTTTTTCAGAACGCCTCTAATCTTGAGTATCTCTCTTGCAAGAAGCCAATATATAAGCGCAAGGCTTTTTTTACCCTTGTTATTGCAGGGAATTATTAGGTCAACATACTCAGTATTATTGTCTGTGCTGCACAGAGCAACTATTGGGATGTGCTGCATCGCAGCTTCTCTTACGCTCTGCTTATCTGCATTTGGATCTGTTATAACCACAACATCTGGTTCGAAAAAATTTCTTGTTCCTGGGTTTGTAAATGTGCCTGGGATGTGCCTGCCCAAAATCGCTCTGGCGCCAATGCATTCAGCAAATTTTTTTACCGGGGTTTGGCCATATTCCTTCTGGGAAACAACTGCGATTTTATCAGGCTCGAATGAGGCTAAAAATTTGCTCACAATCTTTATGCGTTCGTCTATTGTTCCTATATCAAGAACCTTTAGCCTATCAGGCCTTTTCTTGAATATGAACTTTCGCATGCCCTCTGTCTTGTATTTTGCGCCGATGTGCACGCCTGCTTGAAGATACTGCTTTGCAGCTATGAGCGTTTTTGTTACCATTTAATCACCATAAAAACTACACAGGATATTTCATTATCTCATCGATGCATTCGACATGGGAAAGCAGCATTCTCCTGCAGCAGTATCTTGTGACACCAAGCTCATCGAGTACTTCTTGCGGTTTCCTACCTTTCTTTATCTCTTCCTCAAACTTGTTGTAGAGGTCTCCTATAACGCTTCCACATGTAAAGCATCTTACAGGTATTATCATCACATCACCTTTTTGTTTTCTGCCTCTTCTTTCTTGCACCTTTGCCTAGAGGCTTTTTGCTTTCTTTTCTCCTCGGATCGTCAACAAGCAGAAGCCTGTCATACTCTCTGAATTTCTTTTCAAGGTTTTTATCCTTGCTATATTTTACTAAGGCCTTTGCTATTGCACTTCTTGCACTGACAGCTTGCCCCATAAAGCCACCGCCAGTTGCCCTTACTTCAATGTCAATATTTTTTGCAAGGTCGCCAGCAATCATGAGTGGCTCTTCTATAAATGCTTTTAAGTACCAAGGTTTTATTGTGTGCAAATGCCTCTTGTTTATGGTTATGTTGCCATGCCCTTCCTTGGCAATTGCTCTCGCAACTGCGGCCTTTTTCTTGGCCTTTACAAATACAGTTTTTTTGCCTTTTTTCGTCATATTACCACTTTGCACCCAATTTTTTGCAAAGTTCTTCTAAGCTCATAGCGTCTTCTTTACCATTATAAAGTGCAATCCTTATTGTTTCAGCTTTTTCATTCGCAAATCTTTCTGGAACGCCAATGAATACTCGCACCCTTTTTAGAGTTTTCTTTCCATAGCGCGTTTTCTTCGGAAGCATGCCTGCGATTGCATTTCGCAGGATTCTATCAGGCCTTGTTGGAAACTTTGGGCCGCGCTCTGGGTTGCCCTTCCTTGTAAGGTTGATTCTGCGCATCCATTTTTCAACAGTGCTGTTTTCCTTTCCAATGACTACTGCTTTCTCAGCATTTATTATATCAATCTTTTCTCCTTCCATCGCTCTTTCAGCAATAATGCTTGCCAATCTACCAAGCACATGATTTGTCGCATCAATCACAGCCATAATTCTCACTTTGCAATCATCACATCTTTCCCTTTAATATCTTGCTTTAAAATTTCCTTAAAAGTGTAGGCAGCTCCACCGTTCTGCAAAATATTTTCTCTTGCAGCAGCGCTGAATGAAAGTGCGCACACCTTTATTGGCTTCTTTAATTCGCTTTTCCCAATGACCTTGCCAGGCACAAAAAATATCTTGTCACCGCATTTTTCATAAAGCTTTTCTAACTTGCTTATGTTCACTGCAGCTCTTATTCTGCGTGGTTTTTCCAGCCTTTCGGCTATGTCTTTCCAAAAGCGCTGCTTTTCGCGCTTACCTTTTTTCTTTAGCTCATCTATTATTTCCTTTATTGATTCTTTTTTCCTCAGTTTCATTTTCTCACTCTTCTGCAAATGCAGGAGGGCGGATTCGAACCGCCGAAGGCACTAAGCCACAGGATATCTAAGCCAAGGGGCTCTTAAGTCCTGCCCCTTTGGCCGCTCGGGCACTCCTGCATTATTTTAATTTCTTGAGCTCTTCTTCAAACTTCTTGCACTTATCTTCAATGGCCTCTGCGGCCTTCTCAAGAATATCCTTCACCTCAAGTGCACCGTACGTTTCAACCCTTAATATGAAGTTATTTTTGCTTAGCTTTAGCTCCAGTTTTCCATTGCTTGCTTCTTCGCACCTAAAGCACAGGTCGCAGTTTTCTACTGCCGTTATGATGATTTTTCCAGCCTTATATTCTAATATCTTTTTCGGGCAAGCATTTAGCACGTTTTTTGCATTTCTCTCATCGATGTCGCCTTCGAGTTTAGGTAACTCGTTATATGAGACAAGTGCAGGTTGCCATTTTGCATGTTCTTTGCCAATATTTACAACAGCATCCATTTCTAAAAATATCTCTTGGCCTTCTTTGAGTTTCACTATTGGAACATTTTTTGCCACAATTTCAACATTTGGATCAGTGCACTTTATGTCTGAACTCAGCACAGTTTTTGGACCTTTTTCCTTAAGCACAAGCCTTACCTTGTCGCCTGGCTTGTAAACCTTAAGGTCTGTCTTTATTGGCAGCAGCGCAAGCCTTGCTGCGATATATTCATCGAATAGAACAGAGCTATTCTTATGTATTGCTACATCTTCTATTGCGAGCACAGGCACGTTGCTCATTGCTGCCCTTCTAATTGCATTCATGATTTTTATATTTGTGCCGCTAACAAGAAGAACTACGCTATTCTTATTTTCAGAAATCTTTCTTATGTTCATTTAGATCAACTCTTTTTTCTAAATTTTTTCTTTTTCCTGCAGCCATCGTGCGGTATTGGGGTAACATTTTCTATATGCTTTATCTGAAGGCCATTTCTTGTAAGGCTTCTTATCGCAGCTTCGCTTCCCTTGCCTGGCACAGGGCTTTTGTTTCCGCCTGGGCCACGCACTTTTACTATGACCGTGGTAATTCCTTGTTCCTTTGCCTTTTGCGCAATGACCTCTGCAACCTTCATTGCTGTATAAGGCGTTCCTTGCTTGTGATCAGCCTTTTCAACCATACCGCCTGTGCACTTGGCCATTGTTTCCGCGCCTGTGATATCAGTCAAAATCATCAGTATATTGTTAGACGAAGAATAAATATGCACTATGCCTTCACGTGAGTTCTCACTCATTTGCTTCACCTCGCTGTTTTGCTGCACCCATTGTCCTTATCTTTTCTTCAATTAATGGATTTGCAAACCTTATTTTACCCTCTTCATTTTTCTTCACGATATAGCCTGGTATGCTCACCGTGCGATCTCCAATTGCAATGTGGCCGTGTGTTACAAGCTGCCTTGCCTGTTTTACAGTCTTTGCAAGGCCTTTTCGCCACACAATTGTCTGAAGCCTTCTTTCAAGCACATCTTCGAGTTTTATGCCAAGAACATCATCAATTGTGGCATCCTTCTTCGCAAGGCCAATTTTTTCAAGGCTGTCTATGAGCTCCCTGCTGTTTTCAATGCGCTTATCCAAAGGCAGAGCAAGAAGCTTTCTTGCAACTGTGCGCTTTCTCCTGAGGAATGCCTCTGCACGCCACAATTCCTTTTTGTTTTTCAGCCCATATTTTTCACAGAGAGCATTGCGCTGCTCAATCTCTTGTTTGTCCCATGGCTTTCTTGGCCTTTCAAACTTATTTTTAGCTTTTTTAGGATCTCCCATATAAACACCATCACTTCTTCTTTGATTCCTTCTTTGACTCTGACTGTTGTTTTGCTGCTGCAATTCTTGCTTCCTTCTTCAATACGCCGACAACGCCACCTTTGCCTCTGTGCGTGCTCTTCGTTCTTTGCCCTCTGACAGGTAAGCCCCAAGCAAGCCTTAGGCCTCTGTAACTTTTTATCTCGTTTAATCTCTTCATATCTTCTCTTATGCTGAAGTCGAGGTCTGACATTATGCGAAGTTCAGAAGTAGCGATATGCCCGCCTTTCCTTCTATTAAGGCACCACTCAGGCATTCCGTACTTTTTCGGATCTCTTATCAGCGACTCGAGCAAGGCAAGCTGTTCCTCGTTAAGCTTTCCAATCTTTTCATTGTATGCTATGCCTGTCTCTTTTTCAAACATTTTTGCAAATATCATCGCAAGGTTGTTACCTATGCCTTTTATCTTTGTTAGCGCCCGATAGATTGGTTTGTTCCCATCTAAATCTACCGAAGCAAATCGCACTATGTATTTCATCGATTTATCCTTCTTTGGTTCTTTCTGCTGAGTATGTGTTGTTTCTTCAGCCAAGAGCTTCACCTACGCTTTTTATTGACTTTACTATTTCTTCCACAGATTTGTTTTTAATCTCAACCTTGCTTTTTGTGGGGAAAAGATGCCTTATGTTGCACTTTTCATTCTTTCCATTGCTCCCAATGACAGTTGCAAAGCTTCCTTCAACTGCTGTGACGACTAACTTTTTGCCAGCGTCCCTGCCCTTTGTTTTATAGCAGATTCTTCCTGGTTCAATTGCAGCCATGTTTTCACCTTGTTTTTATCCCTTTAAGATATTTTATTATGACGCTTGTTGTGTTTTCAATACCAAGCTTGTCAATGTTTAGCACAAGGTCAAAATTTTTTGCATCATAAATATTTACTCCGAGCAATGATAACATTCTTGTTCTAAGCTCATCCTCTTCTTTGCTCACCTTTTCCTTCGCATCTGCAAGTGGTACTTTCTCCTTTCTTGTGATAGCATCCGCCCTTGCTTTCTGGGGCACATAAAGGAATATCTTCACACTTTCGCTTGCAGCCCAGCAAGCAAAAGGCCAATCAATTATTATATGTGCACCCTTTGCTTCCTCGCTTATAACCTCCTTTAACATTTCTACAAACTTTTCATCTGCAATTGACTTTTCAATTTCATTAACGCTTTGTTTGAATTTTTTTGCAACCTTTTCTAGCAATACCTCTTTAGAAAGGTATTTCATTCCCAGTTGTAATGCCAAAAGTTTGCTTATCGCCTCAACATTACTTCCAGGCAGAGAGTTTAAGGTTACAATCATTTGAAATACCAATATATTTTTATTGTTCAAATGATTTTAAAGCCTGCTCTATGTATTTTCTCTGCGCAATATCGCAGCTTTTCAGCTTTTTTATTTTTTGGGCAACCTTTATAGCTTCTTCAATGACTGCAGTTCTGCATATGTTGCAGAGCTCGCCTGCAAACATCGCACTTGGCCTTTTCTTGCTCTTGCCACGCTTTCTTTGGTTTGAGGTTCCTAAAAGTGTTCTTCCACAAAGTGCGCATTTTGCCTTGCCTTTCTTTTGTTTTTTTTCAAAGTAAATCTTTATCCTACCTGCAGGTGTTTTTCTGTATATTTTCTTTCTTGAGCTTTTTGCTTTTGTACCCATCTTATCCCTTTCCAAATTTTTTCATTATTAAACTAAGCACAAACGACGTTATAAGAGCAACGAAAAAATAATACCAAATCCATGAGCCAACAATCGGGAAATTATAGCTACCATATCTTTGATTAAGAATTGGTAGCAAAATGGCAGTAAGCACCACAAATGAAAACAACATCAATGGCATTAGTTTTCCCATCATATTTAGGCTCATCTCAGCAAGCTCAGCATTTAAAGCTTCAAGCTTTTTTCGTGATTCCTTGTCAGTTTTTTTCATCAAGGCTCTCATTTCAGCCTGCTTATTTTTCATTTCTTTGAGCGCATCCTTGCCAACAAGCTTATCCCTTAAGGCATTGTTGATAAAGCCAAGTACGACTGTTATCACAACTGTTACTATGAGCAATTCAACCTCTGGACTAAAATATACTGAAATCATTAAATACACCTAGTATATAGTGCCTGCGAAAAAGCAGTATAATAAGAAATTTCCTGAGAAAAAATAAAAACATTTGCATTGCCCATAAAACCAACCTTTATTAACCTAAAAGTTTTTTGAATATCGGGTGCATGTCCTTAAGCTTGAGCCTTACAAGTTGCTCGTAGAGATTTTCAATTATGCCAACAGTTAGCAGTATTCCAGTGCCTGAGGTTAAACCTCCAAGGCTCATGTCGCCTATTGCTGCGAGCAGGCCAATAAATATCGAACCGAGCACAGCAATCGTTGGTATGTATCTTTCCAGAATTTTTACAGTGACTCGGCTGTCCCTTCTGAAGCCAGGTATATACATGCCTGAGCTTTCAAGCTGCTCTGCAATATCCTCTGGGCTTTGGCCACCTATGACTATCCAGAGCTTTCCAAAGATTACGCATGTTACAACAAATATAACCAAGAATAGCATGGCCTGTGTAACCCTAAGAGTCTCTTGTGCCAAAACCCCAAAGCCTTGGGAACTGATTTGAAGAATTATGTACTGAAAAAAATTATTTACTGAATACTGGAACCTGGTCCAGTAGCCAGCATTCTGGCTTGGCATAAGCTGCTCTGTTATTCCGCTTCCTGTTGCCCAGGTCATATAGCGCCCAATGTCACCTAAAATTGGAACATCTTTTACCATCGCTGTGAATAGCTGTATATTTGCGAACAACGCCGATGCAAATATCACTGGAAGCACCGAAACATAAAGAAGCCTTACTGGAAATCTTCCGCCAAAACCAGCCCTTCCAATTGTTATTGGAATATTGACATACATTGATTGTGCATAAATTACCACAAGGAACATTGCTATGGTTACTATTAGCGGCAAGAGCAATATGTAATTTGGGGAACCTGCAGTCAAAGAGTTAAAGAACTGCCAAATTAACCCTGGCACTTCAGCACCTCTCATCGATGGCCTGAACAGATTTAGAAGCAAGTGGTAGCTTACTCCGCCAGCAATAAACAGGCTTATTCCTGAGCCAATGCCATATTTGCCAATGAGGTCATCAAGATAGAAAAGTATGATTGAGCCTAACGTTATCTGCATTGCAAGAAGCAAAGTGTTGCCTGAAATCCAACCACTCATCGGATACACAAATCCCTCAAAAATACAGAATAAAATTATTGCCAACTTTTGAATGCTTTGGAATTTAGCCCTGCCTTTCGGGTCAGCAAGATCTATCTCTATTAGTTTGGCCCCGACAAGCATTTGGAGCAGCAAAGATGCAAAGACAATTGGGCCTATGCCTGCAGTAGCAAGCGTCCCCATAGTGCTTCCCAAAATTACCATGAAATCTATGCGCCCTTTTGCTTCTGCCGTAAGGCCAATTAATGGAATGTGTCCGAGGATAAAGTATATCATGAGCGCTACTGCGCTCCACATAATGCGCCTCTTAAGTGGCACTTCGCCCAGCGGTCTTTTAACCTCTGGAATATAAGAAGATATCTTCACCAAAGCATCTGTGATGCTCATTTTTCATCACTTTCACTATTTGTCCTTACTGTTCGCATTTTGTTCTTCCATACCTGCAGTTTTTTCTTTATCAATAACAACTCCACCGGCGGCAATTATTTTTTCATACGCTTTTTTAGAGGTCTTTGCATTGATGAGCTTTATCTTTCTTTTTATCACACCGTTTGAGAGAATTTTTCCAAAGCCAAGGACTTTTCCATCTACAATTGCAAAGCCATCTTCAACAGAGAGTTTTTTTTCTAACTCAAGCTTTGCAAGAATTTTCTCAAGCTCGTTGAGGCTTATTGCCCTTGGCTTTTCTTTTGGCTTTAACGCCTGTTTTTTCTCCTCATCTCTAAAGAGCATCAACTTGTGCTTTTTGGAGCCAGCCCTGCCACAACCACCGCGCGAGCCACCGCCACGCTTGTTTTTTGTATCTCCCTTGCCATGCGTCCTTCTTCCCCTTAGCTTTTCCTTTTTTTTGCGTTTTCTTGCCATGCGATCACCTAGAGCATTCTCCTTATGAGGTCGTTTATTGCTTGCCCTCTATATCCCAATGCGCCACCAACGCTGAAGCTTTTCTTTATTCCCTCGCGCCCATAACCCTTTCTTGGAGGCCTCATCCTTAGAGGCTTCTTAACGCCAAGCTTTTTTAGGTAAGACTCGTCTTTCATAACCTTCTCTGCAAGCTCCAAGAAAGAGTTGGCATTGCATATTTTTAGCTGCTCTTGGCCAAGCTTCTTGTTTCCCTGTATTCTAGCTCTTTTTTCGAGGAGCTTTGCAAGCACCTCAACACTTATTTCGCCCCAAGTGATATAATTTTCGACTTTCTTAAGCATCTTTTTTGTGCTTTCGTTTTCAGGAAGTAGCACGAGTGCATTTGGCGCATCAAGTTTTAGATATTCCATTGTCCTTTCTAAAGGTTCCCTTACATGTACCGTGCCACGCACTCTTATTGCAGCAATCATTTAGATCCCCTTGATAACTTCTTTTCTGCTTTTGGCCCTTCTATTTTCATCACATTTGTATTTCTTAGGGCATCGAAGCACGCGCCAACGAAATTCAATGTTATTGAGGTATTGCCTGCTGTTCTGCTCCAGACGTCTTTTATGCCGGCAAGAGAAAGCACCGGCTTTATTGCTTTGCCAACAACAAGCCCAACACCTTTTGGTGCAGGCATTAGTGTAACCCTTACAGAAGCGCATTTTCCAGTGACTTCAAAAGGGATGCTGTGCGGCTCATTGCAAGCACACTCCCAGCTTCCACAGCCCCTCTGAACGATTATGAGATTAAGTTTAGCATTGTCAGTGGCCTTTCTCACAGCAGGCCACTTTTCCTTATCCTTTGCTGTGCCAAGGCCGATGATTCCATTTTTATTTCCTACGACTACACCAACTCTAAAAGAAAATTTTCTTCCTGCGCGAATAACTCGCGCAGTCTTTCTTACATCAATAACTACACTTTCAAGGTTTGGTTCTAAGTAGTCAACAATCTCTGGTTCCATTATGGGCTTGTTTGAAAGCAAGAGCTCTTCAAGAGATGTTATTTTTCCATTCAAAACCTGCTTCCCAAGCGCAGTTCTTGGCACCCACTCCTTGAGCTTTTCTTTTTTTTCTTCTATCGGTGGTGTTTCAGTTATCTCTTCTTCCATTTACAATCACCATTATTTTCCAGAAAACTCTCTATCAATGTTCTGTTTTGCCTTTACAAAATATTCGCTCAATTTTCTAGGGTCCATGCCCTCCTTAAAATATTCTGCAAACCTTTTCTTAAGTTCGCTGTCATTGAGTTTGTTTGCATAAGCTTCGATATGTTTGCCTTCAATAGCGCTATTGTCAGGCAGTGCTTCATTGCTATGTGGTATTGAAATGCCCGCATCGATAGCACCTTTAAGTGCAGCAAATGCACAGCTCTTTTTTATAGGCCTAAGAAGGCCTATATCAAGCACCGCTTCCTTCACACCTTGCTTAATACCAAGCTTTGCAGCCAGATAGCCGCAAAGATATGCCGATGGAATGTTGCTCTTTCCAAGCCACCCATATTTTTTCAGCTTTTTTGTATTAACTTGCACAATTGTTTCATCCCCTTTTGGGTTGTATTTTATTATCTGAGCGATGCAGTGCCTATTCGATCTTCTGAACACTAACCTAAATTTTCCAGATTTAAGCAAAGCAAGCCTCTTAGCATAATTTGTTTTGCCTTTGCGCCTTCTTTTGAAAGGTATGCTGACTCTCTTTGGCATTACTTACCACCTTTGATATACTGTTCTAAATGCGCCTTGCTCTTGAAGTAACCACCTTTTATCATTATGTATAATTTCCTATAGCCAATTTCCTTAATTTTCTCTGGATTCTCTTTCTTTAGTTTTCGCAACAGAGCTCTTTGGGCCCTAACGTTGTTTATCCAAGCCTTTTTTCTCTTTGCCCTTGCCCCTTTTTTACCCTTTCTTTTCCCATAACCTTTTCTTCTGCCTTTTTCCTTTTGCTTGCTTATCGCCCTTGCTCTACCTCTGCTTTGTCTGCTTTTCCTAACCTTCTTTATAACGCCCTTTTTGATAAGTTCTCTTATATCCTCTTTTGTTATTGCCTCTTTTACACTTTCAAGTTCTTCGGGGTCTATCCATATCTTGTTTTTTCCAACTTTGAGAAGTGCTGAAGCAATTTCTTTAGCCTTGTCGCTTTTCATAACATCACGCATTCAAAACTTTTAGGCCAAGACTTTCCGCCTTTTTTATAATCTCCGCCCTTTTTCTAGCTCCAACAGTCCTGGCAATTCTTACAGCATTGCCCTGCTTGCTTGCTTTCTCCAAATCACTTAAATTATGAACCAAGCATTCTCTAAAACCACTTGGATGAAGCCCCCTTATTTTCTTATTGGTTCTATATCCGGATTTTGGTCTTTTTCCATCCTCTTTCTTAAATTCAAAGTCACCGCCGCTTGGATATCGCCACTTGTCCCATCTTGCTATGCTCTTGCGCCTGACAGCTCGATTTCCAAAGTGTCCTCTAAATGTTGGCTTTTTCTTCTTCTTTATTTTTTCCTGCAATGCTTTTATAACTTCTTTTTTTCTCGTTTCATCTTTTTTCATCGCGACACCATTTTTTACTTTTGCTTTGATTTTATGTGTGCTTTTTCCACAAGATATATACTGTCTTGGAATATCCTAAGATCTTTTTCTCTAACCTTTGTACTTATTTCTATGTTTGCAGCTGTTTGGCCTACGTCCTCCTTATTAGGCCCACTTATTATGATGTCCTTTCCTTTGACTTCAACAGTTGTGTTCTTTCCAACAATCTTAGCCTTTCTTGGTTTCTTTTCACCCAAGAAGTTTGATATGATCACTTCACGGCCAGAAACCTGCACATTCATGGGAAAGTGAAGATGAATGATGCGCATCTTTGCTTCGTAGCCATGGATGAGCCCACTTATAAGATTTTCTATGCATTTCGCTGTTGTATTTAGTATTGCCCTTGTTCTTTTCTTTTTATTGAGTCCTTTTATTACTATCGTTCGGCCTTCGAGCCCAAGCTCTATTACTTTTGCCCTAAACCTTTTGCTCTCTTCTTTGCCATTATGCTTTAGGATAACGGTATTTTCTTTCACTGCAACATCAAAGCCATCTGGAACTTCAATCCTCTTTTCCATGTTGCCACCATTTCAATAAACATATGCGATGAGCCTGCCGCCAGTGCCCTTTTCTTTTGCTTCCCTATGTGTCATTACGCCTTGAGATGTGCTCACTATTAATAGGCCTATATCTCTGCTCGGGAGATAGCGCTTTTCGAACTTCTCGAACTCATCCTTCTTTACTTTGTACCTTGGCTTTATTGCCTTACATTCGTTTATTGAGTGAGCTAACTTCACTATGTAGAGGCCGCCTTTTTTGTCATCTACATATTTATAGTCTGCTATGTAGTTATGCCTTTTCATAACTTCAAGTATGCGCCCAAGGAATTTTGACGCAGGCCTGCAGATGCATTCCTCTTTTGCTGCAAGCTCACTATTTTTTATTGTTATCAGCGCATTTGCTATGGTGTCTGTCTGCATTTTTTCACCTTAATCATACTTTCTAAATCCTAACTTGTTAGCATTGTGCTTGAAGCAGCGCCAGCATATCGTCATGCCATAGCGCTGCATTACTCCTGCGTATGTCCCGCATATCGAGCATCTTTTTCGCCATTTTCTTCTCTCGATTTTTTTGCTCATTTTATCACCTTTATGCCAAGCACCTGCTCTGCAAATTTAATTCCCTCTTCTTTTGTGATCCTGTGCTTTTTTCCTATCGCTGCTTTCCTATAACTTCTATCCCTTACCCTATAACCACGCCTTTTCAGAGCTACAATAACATCGAAACCAACAATTCCAAGCTCTGGGTCATATTTTGCGCCAGGGAGTTCAATGTGCTCTGCTATGCCAAATGCAAAGTTGCCGTTATTATCGAACTGGCTTTCCTTGATTTTGAAATCTTTTGGTACTAGGCAACGCTTGAGAAATTCAAGCGCTTTTGCTTTTCTGAGCGTTGTCTTTACACCTATCTCTAGACCTGGCCTTAAACCCCATTTGGGTTGCCTTACCTTTGCCTTTGTTCTTATCGGCTTTGCACCTGTTATGTTTTCCAAAATCTTCTGTGCCTTTTGGAGCTTTTCGCCAGCTTCACCAACGCCAATATTCACAACAACTTTATCAATCATTATTTCTCTCATATCCATAGAATCACTCTCTCTTTCCTACGACAATCACGTTATCTATGGTTGTCTCAAACTCTTTGTTGTCTTGTTTCAAAACAACAACCTTTGGGCTCTTTTCAGAGCCTGCTTTTATTTCCTTCACCACAGCTTGCTTGCTTATATGCGGACCACCTATTATGTAAACTACTGCATTTGGCTCCATCTTTTTAACTTCCAAAATTTCCTGCTTAGGAAGCTTCATCATCACAGTATCATTGACCTTTATGCTATTGTCTTTTACAAGAATGTTTCGGCCATCATCAGTGGTAATCTGAATCTTTCCACCTTTTATCATAGTTTTTCTTATTACCTTGCAAGGTCGCACAATATTCCCTGATTTTTGCTCGACATTCTCTGCCTTGAGCCTTCCTTTTGTATCGTAAACCATGCGATAGTCGTTCTCGAGTCCATCAATGGAGATAATGTCAAATAGGCCAACTGGAAATCTGTGCGATTTTCTCACGACGCCATTAACTTTTACCTTGCCCTCTGAAAGTATTAGCTTTGTCTCTCTCAGCGTTTGCGTTATCTTGAGAACATCCCTTAGCAAATAACCCAAAGGTGCTGAGCGCTCCATGCTATGAGGCCCAGGTTGTACTCTGACTGCAAACTTTCCCTCCTTTGGGTGCAAGTGCATCGTTTTCGGTGCTCCAAATCTTTTCAACTTCCTCTGAGGTCCTTTTTTTGCCATACCTTCACCTCGTGCCCTTTAACCTTCTCTCATCGCTTTTGTCAAGAGCTGTTACTAGGAGATTTGATGCATTGATTGGCACAAGCACCTCGCTGCCATCTGTTTTTTTCCTGGTAATTTTTTCAATGTAAACGCTAGCTTTTCTTAGGTCAACCTTTACAACCTTTCCGCTCTTTCCCTTAAAAGAGCCACGCATTATCTTTACAGAATCACCTTTTCTCACAGAGATGGACCTCCTCTTTAGGCTTTCCATAAGCTCCTTGCTCAAATGCGCCGAAACAAGGCGCTTCCTCTGATGAAGAGGCTTTTTCGCTTGCGATTTCCTCTGCTTTTTTGGCTTTTTCGATTTCATAAAAACACCTATATTATCTGTTGCGCAATTCCCGCGAGCTTAGGCCAGCGCTCTGCGGCTTCTTTTGCAATAGGCCCTTTTATCTCAGTTGCCTTTGGAAGTCCTTTTTCATCTATGAGCACGACTGCATTATCCTCAAACTTTATCCTTGTGCCATCAGCGCGCTTATATTCCTTTTTTACCCTCACAATTACTGCCCTTTCAACCTTTTTCCTTATTTCAGGCTTTCCCTTCTTAACAACAACAATCACAAGATCTGCAATTCCTGCTTTAGGGTTCATCTTCTTCTTTGTTTTATGCCCTATGACTGATATTATCTCAACTATCTTTGCGCCAGAGTTGTCTGCGCAGACGCAGCGTGTTTTCTGCGTTAGGCTTCTTACTGCATTTGCACTTATTGCCTTCATTTCTTATCACTCAAAACTTTTAACACAACGAAGCTCTTATGCTTGCTGAGTTTTCTAGTTTCGCCTATTAGCACCATATCCCCAGGTTTTGCATTTATGCATTCTGGATTGTGGGCATGAATTCTTGACCTTGCCCTTTTATACCTCTCGTACTTTGGAACATATTGTATTATAGGCCTCTCGACAGTAACGGTCTTTTTTGCCTTTGCGCTTATAACCTTTCCTTTTAGGATATCGCCCCTTACTTTAACGTTGCCATGATAAGGGCATTTCTTGTCATTGCATTTTACCTCGCTCATCATGTTTTCCTCCAGCACATTTTTGTTCTATCCTCAGGTCTAAATATTATTTTGCGGCAATCCAAAACTATTTTATCTTTTTCATCACCACCGAGTTCAATTTCAAGCACAGCTTCTTTCTTTGGCACAACCTTTTCCTTTCCTTCGCACTCGATAACAATGGTGTTCTTTGTTTCATCAACGATTGTTCCGCAGAGACCTATTCGGCCTTTGTCTGTGCTTTCTATTACTTTGGCTTTCAGCCCTATGAGCTCATGCATCATTATGTTCTTTTTTGTAATGCTGTATTTCTCGCTCATCGTCTCACTCATCGAATAAAGCCTCGTTGTACCCTATTTTTTTGAGTATCTCTCTTGCCCTTTTCTTCTGGTCTCCCTGTAGTTCAATTACCCCATTTTTCACAGTTCCACCGCATGCAAGGTTTTTTCTTAGCTCTTTTCCAAGCTCGTGAATGTTGACGTTCTTATCAAAGCCTTCTATGAGCGTAACTGTTTTTCCAAAGCGCCTTTTTATGACGTGCAGCTTTATCTTTTGCTGTTCCTTTGCAATCTCGCCGCACACGCATAGTTCTTTTGGCTGTCCACACTTAGGGCAAATCTCTGGCATCTTTATTTCTTCACCTCCTTTGTTTTGGATTGCTCAACATTACCAATAATCTTTTTTTCCCTCATTATTGTGAGTATTCTTGCTATATCGCGCCTCAAGTTTCTTATTTTTCCTGGTTTTTCAGGCCTTGTGCCTGAGGCAATAGAAGCCCTTTCTTTTGCAAGCTCCTTTTTAAGAGCTGCAAGCTTCTCAGCCAATTCTTCTTCACTCATTGCCCTTATCTCAGAGGTTTTCATCTAATTCACCCTATATTTTTGCTGCTTTCGCTGGCCTCTTTATAATCTTCAGCTTTGTCTTCCTTATTGCTTTCTTTTTTGCCTTCTTTTTCCAAATTATTTTCCTTCTCATTCGCTGCCTTTTCTTTTGTTACCTCTTTTGTTGCCTTGCCAATCTTTGCGTTCTTTTCCTCCTTCTTCACTTTCTTTGCCTTTGGTACAATCTTTTGAGCATCAGTTAGCTTTTCATTGCCCTCTGCAGGGCTTTCACTCAAACTTTCATTCACATTTTTTTCCTTAGTAGCCTCAGCCTTTGCTTCAACCTCATGAGCAATTTTTTCCCTACCTGCTTCTTCTTTAATCTTTTCTCCTTCTTCAGCCTCACTCGCCTTGCTTTTTTCTTCTGCCTCCTTTTCTTCCCCTTCCGCCCTGCCTGCCTTGCTTTCACCCTCTGCCCCCTTTTTTTCTTCCTTTACTTCAGTCCTCCCAAGTATTTCATTTATGGATCTTTTGTCAGGGAAGACAATGCCAGGCTTTATTATTCTTACCTTAACGCCAATTCCACCGATTTTTGTAACTGCCATGCCTTTTGCATAATCCACGAGATATGCTTGCTCACCTGCCTTTTTCATATAGCCCTTTGCAACCCTTTCATGTTTTGCTCTGTTTCCTTTGCCTGCAAGCACGCCTCGCAGAACAATCTCAATTCCTTGGGCTTTATGTGCAATAGCATCTTCCATAACCCTATAAACTACACTTCTCCAAGAATAACCGCGCTCGATAAGCGTAACGATTCTATCAACACATGCCTTTGCATTAAGTTCTGGCTCCTTTACTTCTTGAACCTCTATTTGTGGATTTTCATAACCAAATTTTTCCTCAAGTTCTTTTGTGAGATTTTTTATTGTTTTTCCTTTTTTTCCTATCGCAAGCCCAGGCTTTGTAACATTTATTATCACCCTTGTTGCGATTGGTGTCTTTATAACATCCACGCCTACAAAGCCTGCAGATCTCAGCTCTGGTGCAAGATATTGCTCAAGCTTTAACTTTTTGAGCTGCTCTTGTATAAAATGTCTCTCTATCATGCTTTTACCTCTTGCAGTATTACTTCAATGTGCGTGCTTTTTTTGCGTCGCCTCTTGCCTGCAATTCTCCCCTTTGGCTGCATAGAAAATCTTCTATAGCCTTGGCATGCAAATGCATGCTTTACTATAAGCTTTTCAGTATCAAGCCCTTTGTTCTCAGCATTTGCTTTTGCATAGCTCAGCAATTCAAGGAAATGTTTGCAAGCTGTTATCGGATAACGCCCAGCCTTTTGTCCGCTGATTGCCTTACCCTTTCTATGAGGGACCTTTTTGTGATATTTTCGCAATGGTAGATAGCGTCGCATTTCAATTATATCTTGAAGCATTTTTTCTGCCTTTTCTAAGGGCTTGCCTTTTATCTCTCGGCAGATTTCGGTTGCATACTTGAGGCTAATAGGCCTATTCTTTAGCATAGCTTTGGCTGTTATTTTCTCATCAACATCTTTAAGCTGATAAGTGCTCTTAACCAAATTATCACTTCCTTGCAATTGCTGTACTTGAGCGTGTTGCACCTATGCCAGCTTTGCCATGCTTTAGCTTCTTTCTTGTCATGGCAAATTCGCCAAGGTAATGGCCTAACATCTTTGGAACAATCTCAACTGTGACAAATTCCTTGCCGTTGTGAACACCAAATTTTAGGCCAAGCATCTGCGGTACAATTATGCAGTCTCTTCTGTGCGTTCTTATCGGTTTGACATCTATGCCTTTCTCCAGATTTTTCCTTGCAAGCATTATCTTGGCTTCAAGTTTTTTGTCTATGCCTCTGCGCAAAAGGCTTCTTCTCGCTCTTGCGTTGCAAAGCTTCGCAAACTCTTGATAGCTCATATTCATAAGTTCGTCAATCGTTTTTCCAGCAAATGTAAATTCTTTTGCCATCTACTCACCTTTTACGCCTACCAGTTCTTCTAGAAGCAATCTGGCCAACCTTTCTTCCAGGAGGCGCGCCGCGAGATACGCTTTTGCTCTTACCAACATGGTGCTGTGAACCGCCAAATGGATGGTCTACTGGATTCATGGCAACACCCCTCACTGTAAATGATTTCTTGCCTTTTGCCCTAAAGTGATGATAGGCTTTTCCAGCTTTGACAAATGGCTTGTCAGTGCGCTCGCCGCCACTTGCGCAGCCAATTGTTGCCCTGCATTCACTGCTAAGCACCATTGTTTTTCCTGAGGGTAGCTTTACAGTTGCATCATATTCCCCTTTTCCAACGATAACTGCATAGCTGCCTGAGGATCTTACAAGCTTGCCGCCATCGCTTGGTGTCACCTCTATATTAAATATTGGGCAACCCTCAGGTATGCTTTTCAAAGGAAGAACATTTCCTATGCCGATGCTAGCCTTTTTTCCAAATTCAAGATGCTGACCCTCATAAACGCCTTCTGGCGCCAGCATATAAAAGCTTTTACCATTTTCAAGAAGAACCTGCGCCACAACAACACTTCTTGCAGGCTCCTTTATGAATGATATGATTTGGCCTTTTGTGTGCTCTTCTGGCTGTATTGACGCATACTTTACATCTATGCGCCCTTGCTTTCTTGCCTTATATACAGGTCCTCCTTTACCAATCCTTTGCGCACGAATCCTCTTTCCCATAAGCATCACATCAGAGTATTCCAAGCTTCATTGCAATATCGCTTGCCTTGTATTGTTTATTTACCTTTATTATTGCCTTCTTTCTGCCCTTCATATCATTTATTATATTTGCTCTGTCAACCTTCACCTTAAATTCCTCTTCGAACAATTTTTTTACAAGTGCTTTGTCAGCATCTTTTTTTACAATGAATGTGATTTTGTTTTCTTTTTCAATCATGTCAACAGCTTTCTCAGAAACAAGCGGATGCAAAAACACATCATTAAATTTCACAGCAGTGCTTACAGCACTGCTTTCAGGTATTGCCTCTTGCATGGTTTTTTCTTTTGCAGGAATTTCTTTCTCCTTGGGCTTTGCCTTAACTTCTTCTTTCTTAGCGCCCTTTGAGATTTCTTTTTCTGTTGCTTTACTTAAGATTTCTTCTTTTGCTTTCTCAACATTTTCTTTATTCTCTTTTTTCATTTCAACCACTCTGCAACTTTGTTTATTGCATCTTCGGTCCATACGGTTAGCCTGCCTGGCATACCGCCAGGTGCAAGAAGCATTGCATTAAGCTTGGTAACAGGCACTATGTCAACACCAACAAGATTGCGTGCTGCCTTGTATATTGGTGCTTCCTTCGATGTAATAATTAAAATGCTTTTTTTCTTTTTAACCCTACGCCCTTTTGCCTTGCCCTTTCCCGCCCTCGTTTTTGTTTTTTCCTTCGCATGCTCAACATCTTTGTCAAGGCCTATTTTTGAGAGGAATCCCAAAGCATCTTTTGTCTTTTTAAGTTCCTCAAAGCTATTTTCAACCACAACTGGCAAAGCAATTCCTTTTGGAACATGATGCCTTTTTGAAACAACATCAAGCTCTTTTGTATAAGCAATAGCGCTGATAAGTGCTTTTCTTTTTTCCTTTTTGTTTATCTTTTCCACAAGCACCTTTTCGACCTTTGGCGGATGCGCCGCTCTGCCGCCAACAGCTTGCGGCACATTGCCAACCCTGCTTGCAAGCAAAGAACCTCTGTTCTTAAGCCTTGGCAACCTCGCGTGTTCAACATTTATGCCTCTGTCCTGTGCAGGGAGCGATCTTCTGCCGCGATATTCTGCAACCTTCATTCCTGCACCAGGTTTGACACCTTTGGGCTGTCTTGATGAAGATAAAATCGCAAGCACTGCGCGGTTTATAAGCTCAGCTTCAAGAGGCGCAAAGAAAACCTTTGGCAGTGCTATTTCCTTCAACTTTTTCCCATCAATTGAATATACAGGAACCTTGTGCTGCTCATTGCTGCTAGCGCTTTTAATTTCACTTTTACTGCTTTGCTGCAATGTATTTCACCTCTGAGACAACCTGCTTTTTCTCTCCAGGCCTTAGCGCATGCCTCATCGCAATGCATCGCTTTTCAGGCCCAGCAATCGAGCCTTCAACAAGAATGTACTCATTTTTTATAAGCCCATAGTTTTTCCATCCACTTGCAGGGTTTAGGTCAGCCTCGCCAATTTTCAATATCCTTTTATTATACTCTGTCCTTGTCTGATATCCAAGCTGTCCAGGCCTTGGAACTGTCCACTGCACAGTAGCTGGGTTTACAGGCCCAAGTGAGCCTACAACCCTTCTTTTCTGTGCCTTTGGCCTATGCGTTTTCACGCCAAATCTTTTTACAACACCGCAAAAGCCCTTGCCTTTTGTTACAGCCTTGATATCAAGCAGCTCATTCTCGGAAAAGATTTCTCTTACGCTTATCTCCTTCCCGAGTTTTGAATTTGCATATTTCAACTGCTCCTGCACAGGTCCACTTAATGAAATCTCAACTACCTCTGGTTTTTTCTTGCCTATGCTTGTGAGCTTTGGCTGCAAACATGCAAGCAGCCTTATGCTGCAAATTTTTCCTTCTTCTACAAGCTTTGCAATCTCTGCAATTTTTTCACTATCCTTTTTTTCTATTTCAGCAGTTTTTTCCTCAACCCCTTCATCTTTTTTCTTTGCACCCGCTTTGGCGTAATTTTTCCCAAGGGTTTTTATCCTTCTTGAAAGTTCCTTTGGTAGCGTGCTGCAGTGCAACTCGCTTACTACCCTGAGGCCATTGGTGGTTTTCTCATAGGCACGAATTCCAAATACAAAAATGGGTGGTGTTTCTATTACAGTTACTGCCTTTGAAATATTCATGCCAAAAGTTGGGCTCCCTTTGTGCGAGTCATTTACAAGGACATGAGTCATGCCTACTTTGTATCCATAAAAGTTAAGCGGTTTTACCTCCTTTGTATCTTGAGCTGCAAATGTATTAAAGACTGGTGTCTCTCTTTTCGCGCGTTTGCGCGGATAAAAGGCCAAGCTTCCACTTCTTGGCTTGTGCTTTTTTGTCATCTATCCACACCGGTATGTATCTAATTATGTTTGCAAATTATATTTGCAAAAGAAGCAAGCCCAGCATTTATGCCCCGGCCAAAATATCTGGCACCAGCACATGCTGTACCGGAGCACAGTGTGCTTGCACAATTATTAAAGATTTGCAGGAATTATTTTAAAAGCCTTTTGATGCCACAAGCCCTCTATCGAATCTTATCGCAAGCAGCTTTGTTAGCTCTATTTGCTTTATCTTACATGCATGCGCTTCTTAATTTGAAAAGCCCCTATATGTTGGATAAAAGCTGTAATAAAAGTTGTAAGGTGTATAGTATCTTGTGGTTGTTATTTTTGGATAATAACTCCAATAGCTTGTATAACTTGTGCTGTAAATCGTTGCTTTTTGCGCATTTCCATACGCTGTGCTGTTGTATGCTGTGCTGCTTGCCTGCGAAGAGGCCTTAGCATAGCCAAATGCAGTAAATTGAACCCATTGAATTCCTTTGTAATCAACAACCCTGCTAATGGATACTCGCTCTATGCCACCATATACCCTCAATGTGCCATATATTCCCCAGCTATTTAGCGGGAAATCCAAATAAAGCCTGCAGTGCCCTTTAGTGGCATAAAAACTGCAACCAAGCCTGTTATCGGCAAGTTGTGTGTTTATGTATTCGCTAAGAGATAAGGTGTCAAAGTAATTTTCGCTAATTAGTAGGAACTTGGCGCTGTCACCAGGTTGCTTCAGAGTAAAAGTTGGACCGATTGCATTTACTGCTAAACTAAAAAAAACCAAAGCTAAGGCCAAAAAAATCTTTTTCATGCTTTCACCTCACATACCAAGGTTCTTTTTTAAGAATATTTTGTTTATGGAAAAGGCTAAAAATCAACACAACGATTACCAATATTATTGCTGCTGCAATTCCCGCTGTAGCAATTGCAAAGAAGCCAGTGTAAATTGGTTTGCTCTCAACCTCAACAAAAACCCTTTCTCTTACTAAAGTATCCTCTGGAGCAAAAACAATATCAAAGTTAAAAGTTCCTACTGCGCCACTTTTTGGTTCAATCTTAAGCTTGAAATTTTTTTCCTCAAAAGGTTCTAAGGCTACAAGCTTTGCATTGCCTTGCCAGCCCTCTGGAACCTCTGCAAAAAGGCTGCCTTGTATAGCTTGCTGCGTCATGTTTCTCAGAGAGACATCAACGATGAATTCATCATTTTCCTTGCTTACTACATAGTAAAGCTGCACGTTCGGCTTACTTGGTTCTGGCATGCTTGGTATTTGGCTTGGTACTTTGTATGCACTATTAAGAACATGCAATTGCTTTTCAGCATTTCCACATTTTCCTAAATCAATCAGGAAATTAATATGCGCTTCAGCTGAGTTGCAGCTTATCTGAAGATTTTTTTCAACAGAGGTGTGCGCAGGCACAAAATAGAACCCAGTATCAATTACTGCATCTTTTGCGCTTACTGTTATCTTTGCATCCTCATCGCTGTAATTATTTATCGCAAAATATAATGTGCCAGAATTTTCTACTGTTATGCTTTCCGGGATTGTTATGGAAAAAAGCTCACAATTGCTTCGCATTGAGGCCATTTCAATGTATTCGGCGCAATAGTTTGGCAAAAAAGCAAACAATACTACACAAACTGCTTCATAAACTGCTTTATTCATAATAAATTATTTGCCCTATTTGTATTTAAATATTTTCTTTTTTAAGTTAAGAAGTTAATTTAATTTTTAACCCTTAATTGATATTACTGGCAGCAATTTTGCAATCTTTTTATTGATGCCAGTTGCATGCATTACATTCACTACAGTATCTATGTCCTTGTAGGCATGTGGCGCCTCTTCTGCAGCGCCTTGCCAAGAGTGTGCCTTTACTATAATCCCTTTTTGCCTTAGCTCACGTACTATTGTTTCGCCTCTGAATTTTTTTATCGCGGCATTTCTGCTCATCTTTCTGCCTGCGCCATGAACTGCTGAGCCAAAGCACTCAGCCATGCCCTTTTCTGTACCGGCGAGTATATAGCTTGCTGTGCCCATCGTGCCACCTACAAGCACAGGTTGGCCGGCATTTCTGTATTCTTTTGGAATCTCATCCCTATGCGGACCAAAGCCACGCGTTGAGCCTTTTCTTTGCACAAGTACGTTGCGTTCTGAGCCATCAATTTTATGCTTCTCAATCTTTGCGGTGTTGTGGCCAACATCATAAAGTGTTTTTATCTCTTTCTTGTCTAAAGAAAAAATATCTGAAAAGATTTCCCTTGTTAGATGTGTCAAAACTTGCCTGTTTGCAAATGCGCAGTTCATACCCGCATTTATAGCGCCTATATATCTCTGACCTTCTTCGCTTTGAATTGGTGCACTTACAAGCTCCTTGTCGAGAAGCTTTATGTGATATTTTTCAGTGGCTCTTTTGAGAATGTTGATATAATCCATTCCAATCTGATGTCCCAATGCTCTGCTGCCACAATGTATGCTTACAAGTATTTGGTCTTTGAAAAGCCCAAAGGCTTTTGCAATTTCTTCATCAAAAATTTCGCTTACATACTGAACTTCTAAGTAATGATTTCCAGAGCCAAGGGTGCCGGCTTCCCTATAAAACCTTTGCTTAGCGCGCTGCGATACTGCCTCTGGCATTGCATTTGGTGCTTTTCCATTTAGCTCCATATATTCTAAATCCTCCCTAAGACCATAGCCATTGCCGACAACATATTCAGCGCCGCGCACAAGCATCTCATCTATCTGTTGCGGTGTCAGCTTTAGTTCGCCCTCAGAGCCTAGGCCTGCAGGGATTTTCTTAAAAAGAGCTTCGGCAAGCTCTTCCTTGCGCTTTTCTATTTCTGAAATTTTAAGAGGGGTTTTTATGGTGCGTACACCGCAGTTTAAATCAAAACCAATCAATCCAAAAGCAACAACACCTTCATTTAGGTCCATGGCAGCAACACTCCCTATTGGTGCACCATACCCAGGATGGCAGTCAGCTAATGCTATTGCATGCTTTTGAATTCCTGGAAGACAAGCCACATTTTTCAGCTGCCTCAATGTGCTCCACTCGCTATTCTCCTCAGCAACGATCTCTTTTATCATCTCCTCAGAGGAATATATGCGCGCATTTACAAGCATGCTTCCTTCCTTTGGAATCTCCCAAATATATCTGTCAATCTTTTTAAGTGCCATAAAAATCACCCATTGCTTTTATTTTTGGTGTGAATACCTGTGAGCGATCAACAGTGCTGCAAGTGCGGTAAAAATTGCAATGACGGGGCTTATCTCAGGCATCTCGGGTGCAGATTTTTTTACCAGTTGGCGTGCAACAACATTGAATGTTGTCGATTTTATGCACTCAGGCTTGCTGCAATCTGAAAGCTGCGCAATCACATTATATGTGCCTTCCTCATCAAGAGGCCCATAATCGATATGAGTGCCACACCTCACATTTGAGATGTTTGTCGATTTTTCGCCTTTGCTTACAGTTAAATTCACACTTTCTGCGCCAATGCAGTCAACAAATATTGCGGTTGTGCCACCTTTTGTAACGCTTTCTGCATTTGTTGTTGTGATTCGCTGCATGCTGTAAACATTTATTGTTGTACTGCTTGTGCTAGATGCACCATATTCATCGGTTGCATTTAGAGTCACAGCATATTCACCCAATTCTTTGTAAGTATGAACAATTTCAGTGCCTATTGCTGTGCTGCCATCACCAAAATTCCATTCATAGCTTGTTGCATGTCCATCGCTGTCACCTTCAAGAACCTTAAATGAAACACTTAATGGTGCATTTCCCTGCTTTGGCTCAGCACTGAAGGTTGCCTTTGGTGGGTTGTTTTTTACTGTGATTTCCTTTGTTGCCATTGAAGCAAGGCTTTGGCCAAACCCTTTATCCTTTACGATTAGCTTCACTTTAAAGATTGCTTCATCTTTGATTGGCTTTTTTGTGTAAACATGCTTTGTACGAACACCTTCTGCAATTGTGCCATCGCCAAAGTCCCAAACATAGCTTTCTATATAGTCTCCAAGCCCTATGTTTGGGTCACTTGAGCATGATGCATCAAACTTGAATTCAGTTACACCAACAATTCCTTCCGAAGGCTCGACAGTAAAGCAGGCATCCGGAGCCCAGTTATGTACAATTACATTCACAATAACCTCCTCTGAATCATTTAGACCTTGTGAGTCAGAAACAGTAAGCTTTACTTTATATGTGCCTTCTTTGTTGAATGTCTTTGTTACAACAGTTCCTGTGGCAAAGCTGCCACCAAAGTCCCATTTGCATGTTATATCAGAACCATCAGGGTCATGGCTGTCGCTGCAATCAAACACAACGCTTTGACCCTCATTTATCTCCACATTGTTTCCCTTTGCAGCAGGTATTGTTTTTAATACCGCCTTTGGATAACAATTGGCAACAGCGCTGCTTTCTGCACAGCCGTATGGGCACTCAAATTCCTCGCAAGTTCGAGTGACTTTTCTGCTTTCGCACTTTGCATTGTTGCAATAACCTTCGTTGTCAACCCTAATTTTTACTTTCTTTGTTTTTATCCTTCCCTGTATAAGGCATTTCCATTCGCCGCATTGCCCTTGTTGGTTCAGAGCGCTGCAATCATTCAGTTCATAAAGCCAGCCGTTGCAGCTGTCATAGAGCCAAACATCAGATTCCTTCTCGCATTCTTTATCCGAGCAAATTGTTCTGTTATAGCATTTTGCCTCTTGTTTGCACGCGTTGAAGGGAAAAGGCCTTGTGCTTATCTTGAGACCATTGCATTCGCATTCCGAAGCCTGATAGCATGGAATGCAGTTTTGGTTTGCGGTGCAAGATGCATCGCAGGCACCTTTCTGCAAGCTTATGCAGTAGTTTGCACTTTTGCATGTGCACTCGCCAATGCAAGACACATCGCACGCTGCTTTCGCCTTCATCTCTGCTGTGAGCGCATTGTCAAAGCAAAACTCAAACGCGTTTGCATAGGCAAGGCTTAGGAAAAACATGCTAAGTATTGCAAAAGCTAAAGGCTTTTTCATTTAAAACTCCGTTTCAGGTTTTTCAATAAGAAACAATATAAAAACACTTTTAATAATTATGCTAATTAAATCCTGATGGTTTTATGGACAAAAAACTCAAACTTCTGATTTTTGGCATTTGCGCCTTTTGTGCAGCTCTAGCCGTAGTGCTTTTTGTTCTTTCAAGCGTGCCAGAGCAGACAGAAAGCTTGCCAATACCCGCTGCTGAAAAGATAAACACAATTGAAAAGGATTTAAAGATTAAAAATAGCAGCTTTGATGCTCCGCTTATTGAAATACCTGCAAATAGCTTTGTTAGGTTAAAGATTTCAAACATGGATCTCAATAGGACCCACCACATTGTTCTGCTCCAGCCTTATTCAACAGGGCTTTATTCAGTTATTGAAAGGCGCTCTATACGCTCTGGCCGCTATGAAACCATAACCTTTTTCAATTACAGGTATGGCCTAAGCTATGATTATGATGCAAATTACCATGAGCCAAGCGCCATTGCTGATGAGCTTATAATCTCATGCACAACTTGCAAGACCCAAACACTTGCAAAAATAGTCAGCAAGAAAGAGAGTTAGCAAAGTAACTCACACAACACAATAATTAAAATGCAAGATATGCGAGCAGCAGCTAGAAGCAAAGCAAGTGCATGTAAAAAACTTTAAAAGCAAGGCTCTGTTATCGCTTGCTGGCTAACTTATAAGCTGTTGGCCTATCAGCTATTTTTATTCTTTAATTTTGCTATTCCCAAGGCAATAAATGCAACTGCAACAACAAGCAAGAAGCTTATCTCAGGAGTCTTAACCTCTGGCATTTCCTCAAAGACATGGAATGTTGTTGTCTTTGTGCATTCAGCAACATTAGCTGCACAATCCGGAGCTTGTGCAATTACTGTATATATTCCAGGTGTGTTTATAGGTCCATAGGGCACACTTTGGTTGCATGGTATTGAAAAAGTAGTAAGCAATGTTCCATCGCTGTGCTTCAAAGTCAAATTTATATTGGTTGAGGCAGATGTAGCCTCTGTGCATCCAACATATATTGTTGTACTGCCACCAACAACAGTATTGCTTGCACGTAAGGTTTCTATGCCTTTTTGCGCATAAACTGCAATTTCCATGTGATATACAGGGCTTTCTCCGCCATACTCATCATAAACCTTAAGAGTTGCATGGTATGGCGTAGTACTTTCTGTCGTATATACCTTTATATATTCTGGTCCACCATCAAATGTAGTGCCATCGCCAAAGTCCCAATAATACCTGGTGATTTCATGCCCATCTGGGTCGCTTGCATGGGCTACAAATACAACTGTGAGAGGTTTTAAGCCAGCGATTGGCACTGCGCTGAACTTTGCCAAAGGCGCGCTGTTTTTTACTTTAACCGGTTTTATTTCGTCATCCTTATCACCAGCGCTGTCAGTAACAACAAGCTGCACATAGAAAATCTGATCTGTTGCTACGCTCGTTTTGTAAATGTGCTTTGCAATTGCCCCTGTAGCTGTGCTTCCATCACCAAAATTCCAATCATAACCAATTATAAAGCCTTCCGGGTCAGAGGAGCAAGAAGCATCAAAGATAAACTCGGTTTTGCCAACAATGCCTTCACTTGGACTAACATTGAAGCAAGCTGTTGGCGGGCTGTTCTTCACATTCACAAACATTGTTGTTTTTCCACATGCGCCTGCGTCATCGCAAGCGCTAAGCTCCACAGTATATGTTCCACTTTTTGTAAAACCGTTGAATGTAAATTGCTTTGAATTGGAGCTGCCAATCTGTGCTCCAGAAGCATCTTTTATTGTCCATGAGCAAGAGCATGCTGAGCATGCATCAAACTTGCAGCTTGAAGGATTTGATGCTGTGCTATTTCCGCATTCAGGCTCAATGCTATCTAAGCAGCTAAATTGCACTTCCTGATTTGGCAAATACTCTGCAAGCTTTGGATCTATTGTTATAACCGCATTTGGAATGCAGTTTCCACTTAAGCAGCCATAGGGGCAATTATAAGTGCCACAAGTTACAGTAGTTGTTGTGCATTTTCCCGTTGATGCATTGCAACTGCCAACGTTTTGCTGCCTTATTTTTTTGTTTGAGCCTGAGCAAGTCCACGAGCCACATGGCGTTGTAGCATTGGCACAGTTTGTTTGAGTTACGGTGCAATCAGTATATCTATGATTGCTAACATTGCCTGCGCACCAATAGCTTTCTGCGCACCCACCTCCGCCACCACCATCACCACCACCACCATCATGACCACCGCCATCATCGCATGGTTCGCAGCACGTCCAACAACGCCACTCTGCATCACAACAAGTCCCTTTGCACTTGCAACCACCGCCCTCAACATACCAGCTCGATACACCACGCATATAAATTGTTATAAAAATAAAAAAAGCAAAGTAAAGCGCTTTTTTACTAACCATGGTTATCTCCTTTTAAAGTTTCAAATTGTACGGGCTATTTTTTCATTGTCTCAAAACTTTCTTGAAATTCATAGGATATTTATTACTTACCTATATTTATAATTAACTTTTAACTCACTTAAATTGCATCTTTTTATTTTATAACTTTTTATTTATGACTTATTTTTTCACTTTTTTGACCTTTTCTGGGATAAATTTTTTGCTTGCTCTCTTTTAATAATAAAAAACAAGCAAAAAAGCTGTAGCACGGCAATGGCCCCAAGGTAAGGAACAAAGAGCTGCTTTGGTTCAATATTAAGGGTTAATCTTTGTAGTATAAGAGTAATAAAAAATTTTGTCGAGCAGTGAAACATTGTTATAAAATAATGTGCCAAAGCAAAAAAGGTTATTTCTAACTTGGAGGCCTTTTTTGCAATAGCATAAAGCACTAAAAGAAATAATGAAATGATGTACAAAGCGCTCTGGCCAGGAGATGCCAAAGAGCGATTTATAAGACCCATAAAAGAAAATAGCAAGGTTAAAAAAGTTTCCCAATTGTAAGCATAGCCAAGCATAAAACCTCTGCCAGAAGAAACGAAAAAGTCAATAAGTGGAACAACAATTATTATTGGCGTAAATAAAAAAACAACCTTTGCTATTTTTTGGGCTTTTTCCCCAGTAAAAAGCCAAAGCAGCAAAATAGTTGAGAGAAAAACATTCAAGTACCAAAGAGGAAAATGAATAAAAAGGTCAAAAAAAGGCGGCAGCGCCTTGTGATATTCTAGCAAACCCTCTAAAACACCTCTCAAAATGCTAATGCAATATACGTAAAATGCGATACACCAAGGCGTAATTTTTTTGTTTTCAATTCTTTCTATTAAGCCATTTACTTTCTTTTCAATTACCCCCATATTTACACCCAACAAAAAACCTGTTATAAATCTTTAAGTTTTTCAAAAGTTGCTTGATAAACCCCCTATTTAAAAACTTTTTGTTAATATTTAAGAGTAATCTATCCTAAAGGGTGTTTTTTTGAAAAAGAAGATAATAAGGCTTGCTGCTGTTGCAGTTATTGCCTTTTTTTTGGCGTTCTTTGCAATTCTTTATTCTACGAATTTTTTCAAGCTTTTTGAACCACCTTTGAAAGAAGGCACTTATTACAAAGGTACAGAAGAGAACGTTGGTGAAGTAAAGTTGACAATAAAAAACTCAAATATTGCGCCAACAGAGATAGTCGTGCCAAAGGACAAAATAGTTGGTGTTAAAATCCTTAACAATGATGAAAAAACCCACAGGGTTGTTTTTCTGAGAAAAAGAGACCAGAACGCACAGCTGCTTAAGGAATACTTTATAAAACCCGGGGAAGAAAAACTAATTTATGGTTTCTATACCGAGTTTGCACCACCAGGTATTCCAGAAAATATTAAAGAAGAAGATTTTCACAGCGTTATGAGCGATAGGTTTGTGCTTTTATTTTTGTCAGCAAGATGCCTGCCTGATGATGAGTGTTATGTTAGCTGTGCTAGCTGTAATGGCCTTGATGTTCAAGCAAAAGTAATTAGAGGGTAAAGAGGAACTTTTTCTAACTTGAAAACTACTTTTCTTTCAATGCATCTGCCACCTTTCATAGGTTTTTGTCCCACCCGCGGACATTCTGCGCTAGATAAGGAAATCTTGTTAGAGGGAAATAAGTTCAATATTACAAGCATCGAGATAAAACAAACGACATTGCTAAATATCAAAGTAATTAATAAAGACAACAAGGGTCACAGGGTTCTCCTGCTGGGCAAAGAAGATGGGACAGATTTCCAACTCGTTGATGAATATTTAATTCAGCAAAATAATGCTGCTGAAATGAGTTTAGTGATCTCGCCAACTGCCGAACCAATTGGGTCCAAGCATTATAAAGAAATGATGCTATCCTGCACAACATGTGTTGGCTCAGGGCTAAATTCGCAAGTCAAAATAACAAGCACAGAATAAAAAACAGTTTTGCTTAAATTTTACTGCTGTTGTGCTATGCTCATTAATCTTTACACATCCACAATGCACTGCGCAACAAATTGATTATTTTCCTTTCCAACTTTTAAGCCAGAGTAAGTTGCTCCTTTAACTTCTGTCTTAAGCTTGTGCTTTTTTTTGTCGATGGCTTCGCCTCTTGCAATGCCAACAAGCTCAAAACCACTTTTTGCTTTGTTAATCTTGACATCAAAATCGCAGAAAATGCTTTTTGCAAGCGACGCTTCGCTTAGCAGCTCATTAAGCCAAGAAACAAAAAGCTCATCAAGTGTTTCAGCAGAGAGCTTGAGCCTTATTTCCCCAATGGGTTTGAATTGCTCAAGGTCAGCCATCACGCTGAACATTGCCTTTGCTGCCTCGCAGAAAGCCTCATCAAGGGTCCTGCCGATGCCCCTGATTCCAACATCCGCCTTGTGTGGAAAAATCTCAAACACAGCGCTCAACCTTCGCCAACTAATCTACTTAAAAAATTGCGAAACAGTATTTAAAGCAATGTTGTGCTTACAGCGTTTATAAAACGTCATGGCATTTTTGCGCATCAGAAAAGATTTTATTTCTTCCCATGTTTAAAAAAACTGAGCTCTATGCCGATTGCCGAAGCAAAGAAGATATGGCACAACGGCAAGCTTGTTGACTGGCACGAAGCAAAAGTGCATGTTCTTACGCATGCTTTGCATTATGGCTCGGGCGTATTTGAGGGCATAAGGTGCTATGAAACAGCAAAGGGCCCTGCTGTTTTCAGGCTTAGAGACCATATAAAGAGGCTTTTTTATTCAGCCAAAATCTATTTTATGCAAATAAAATACAGCGAAGATGAACTCTGCAATGCGGTGAAAGAAACCATAAGAATAAACAATCTTAGGGCCTGTTACATCAGGCCCATTGTCTACAGAGGTTATGGCGAGATGGGCCTTAATCCACTTAAATGCCCTGTTGAGGTAGCAATCTGCTGCTGGCCATGGGGGACCTATCTTGGTGAAGACGCGTTGAAAAATGGTGTTAGGGTAAAAATATCCTCGTTCCAAAGAATCTCATGCAATGCCTGCCCGCCAAATGCGAAAGCAACAGGCCAGTACATCAATTCAATACTTGCAAAAGTTGAAGCAATAAATTGTGGCTACGAAGAGGCAGTTCTTTTGGATTCGCGCGGCATGGTTTCAGAATGCACGGGTGAAAACATTTTCATTGTTAAAAATGGTGCTCTTTATACGCCACCGCAGCATGCGGCTATTCTGCCAGGCATAACACGGGCAAGCATAATTGAAATTGCGCGCGAGCTAAAATACGAAGTGCATGAGGTGGATATCACTAGGGGCATGATTTATTCATGCGATGAGGCATTTATCACAGGCACAGCTGCAGAAGTTGTGCCCATAAGGGAAATCGATGGCATCACAATAGGGCAGCCAGGGCCAATAACAAAAAAGCTGCAGGGAACATTCTTTGATATTGTAAAAGGGAAAAACAAGAGATATTTAAAATGGCTTGATTTTGTTTCTTCTTAAATGCTTTTCTCGATTTTCCTTATTTTTGCTATTCTTCTTGCATGCCTTCCGCCTTGAAATTTTGCATTAAGAAAGGCCTGCACTGCTTTTTTTGCAGTAGCAAAGCCAATAACCCTTGCACCTAAACAGATAACATTTGCATTATTGTGCTCTCGTGCTGATCTGCCTGTAAATTCATTATGTATAAGCGCTGCATGAACGCCCCTTATTTTGTTTGCTGTTATGCACATCCCAATTCCTGTGCCACAGAACAAGATTGCAATCGTGTTTCGACTTCTTGCAACGGCCTTTGCGGCTTTTTCCGCATAGTCTGGATAATCGCAGCGTTCCTCTGAGAAGCAGCCTAGGTCTTCAACAGCATAATTGTTGCGCTCGAGCCAGTTACGTATTTTTTGTTTCAGGCCATAACCTGCATGGTCTGATGCAACAATTATTTTTTCTTTCATCGCATCACCTTTTGCTTGCAAATCTTTAAACAAAGCTCTTGTATATTTTTTATAAAAATTTTTCCACTTGCACGCAATTATTTATCTGCAACATTTTCATTTCTTAAAAAATGCAACCATTGATGTTCCTGGCCTGAGCGCAAAGCGTTCCTTTTCAAAGTTCTCTGTTCCGATGAGATTTTGGGCATATGTGCTTTCAACAAGGGCAACATCATAGGCGCTTATGTCAATGGCACCGAAATTGTCAGCAGAAAGATAGCTTACAGTGAACCGCTTCAACTGCCATGGAAGAGGCCATGAGCTCTGCTTCATGATTACCGCAACGCTCACATATTTTTCCTTGCTCAACGCCTCAATTTTTTCAACAATATGCTTTGCTTCAAATGTTGTGTGAACATATGCAAGCTTGTTATCTTGGCTTTCGCATTTCACGCTGCTAAGCCACAAGGCTTGCCAGAAAACAAACGTTAACATTAAAGCCAAAACAAAGTAAAATGCACTTGTCTTGACTTTTTTGCTTGTCTCTTCAACAAAGTAGCCTGCGAGCACAGCAAGCAAAGGCACAGCGGTTATTATGCCCCAAGGCACCTTATATTTTGGCACAGATGCACCGATGATGAAAAGCAGGAAAAAGGCAGCAATTGCAACCATTGAAGTATTTTTTTTAATAAGTGCTGCAGCTATGCCAAGAACGCCAAGCACAAGAATAACAAGATCTGAAAATATTAGAATCTCTAAGTAATATAATGGGTGCTTTGCATGCCCTGTTTCCCCAGTCATTGTCTGCGCCCAAATGAAGGGCGATTTAAATGCATCATAGACGCCTTGGAAATTTGCAAAGAAAGAAGAGAAAAGCACGATGAATATTGCTGAAAAGATTAATGCACAAATTAAAAAAGTTTTTGCGCTTTGCAATACAGATGGTTTCTCTCTTTTTTCAATAAATTTTAAAAAAAGCAAAACCAATGCGATTGCAACTATTGCTGGGCCAACCAAAAAGGAACCTTCCTTTGTGGTAAAAAGGCCCGCAAGCATTGCAACGCCAGCGTAAAGATGCTTTTTGTTAGAGTTCTCAGCGAAGCTAACAAGGAACGCAAGTGCTCCAAAAGCAAAAAATGCAAAGAATATTTCATGTATTGCAGAAAGCGAATAATAAAAAAGGGATGGCGAAAAGAGCGCAAGGAAGCATGCTACAAGCATGCCAGCATTGCCGAGGTGCTTTCTGAAAAGCAACACAATGAGTCCAATCAAAATGCCAAACAACACAGGCACAAGGCGCAATGCTACAATATTTTCCCCAAATAGCACTACTGATGCAGCCATAAAATAAAAGGGAAGCGGCCCATGGTAATTTTCCGCATCATAGCGCCAGCTGTTGCTGTTTAAAATACTGCATAAAACGCTATTAACCCCCTGCTTTACGCACTCATCATAGTCATTCCACCTGAAGGTTAAAATCTGCGAGACAAAATAGCCATTAACACCTTCATCATGATGCACAGGCTTTACATCAATGAGAAAAAGCCGCAGCGCAAATGCGCTAGCAAAAAGAATTGCAAAAAGAAGCACAAAATTTTTATCTTGCATGCTTCTTTTTATGGAAAATTATTAATTTAAATTTACGCCTGCGCGACTTTTTAGCAATAGACCCTGCCAAAATATTTGCTAAAATGTACGCACCTAAGTGTTTTCTTCTAATTGCATTTTCATTGTAGCTTTTTATTTCCTGCAAATTTTGCTATTCCCAAGGCAATAAATGCAACTGCAACAACAAGCAAGAAGCTTATCTCAGGAGTTTGCACAACTTCGGGCATTTCCTCAAAAACATGGAATGTTGTTGATTTCAGGCACTCGGGAGCACTGCAACCAGAGATGCTCGCAGTTATGGTATATACGCCTTCACTCTTCAATGGACCATAGAGGTAATATTGGTCGCACGGCACAGTTGTTTTTGTACTAAACTTTCCATCGCTGCTGCTTATCTGTAACTCTGCTTCACGATTTCTTCCGCTTGGAAGTGCGCATTCAACGTATATTGATGTACTGCCACCAACAGCAGTATTGCTTGCAGTCAAGGTTTTTATTGCAGTAAGTTCATATACACTAATATTTAAATCAAACATCAAGCTCCATGCACCATACTCATCCTGAACCCTAAGCTTTGCATTGTAAGTTCCAGGTGAACTATATTTATAAATATATTCGGGTCCAGCGGTGTAATCAACAACACCATCGCCATCAAAGTCCCATTCATATGCAACAATCTTGTGGCCATCAGGATCGGTGGCTTTGGCAACAAATACAACAGTGAGCGGTGACAATCCAGAAAGCGGCACAGCGCTGAATTTTGAAACAGGTGCATTGTTTATCACAGTCACAGTTTTCTTTGCCTCTGCGCTAGCGTTGTTGTTATCAGTAACAACAAGCTTAACCTCAAAGGCTTGCGTTCCTGCAACAGAGCTTGTGTAAACATGCTTTGTCTTTACCCCAGTGTCTGATTTTCCATCACCAAAATTCCAATCATAACCAATTATAAAGCCTTCCGGGTCAGAGGAGCAAGAAGCATCAAAGATAAACTCGGTTTTGCCAACAATGCCTTCACTTGGACTAACATTGAAGCAAGCTGT
>Ga0272448_1000024_pt1 | contig 215054 bp, 172 predicted proteins | sample YNPCB0191_FD_202220 | JGI IMG/M metagenome (GOLD analysis project Ga0272448, IMG submission 202220) | Hot spring sediment microbial communities from Yellowstone National Park, WY, United States - YNP-CB-019-1 | ecosystem: Environmental > Aquatic > Thermal springs > Hot (42-90C) > Sediment... | reverse complement strand
ACTCCCGTCAGCGCTCTTCACCGCGCGTCGAGCCCGCGGGCCGCCTGAGGAGGAATTGCGAGGATGGTAGCGGGGCCGGCGGGTGAAGAACACGCTCTTCATGAACCACGAAGCCGGCGGCTTGGCCAACAGCCGCCAATTCAGACATTAGCACGAATCCTTGCGCATAACAACCGCGGCTTCGCCCGTATCCCGGTAATAAGAGGGCCGACTCCCAACCTCCCGAAACCCGAACTTCCCGTAAAGGCTGCGGGCGGCATGGTTGGTCTCGCGCACCTCCAAGTACCAGGTCATGCCAGGCTCTCCAACGACGGAGAAGAGCAACCGACTGGCCACCCCCCGCCGCCGCAGCTCCGGCCAGACCGCCAGATTGAGAATCTCGCCCTCGTCTTGCGTCAAGCGCCGCCACACGATGAACCCCGCCGGTTGGCCCCCCAGCTCGGCCACCCGGCATTCCTGTCGCAGGTAGTCTTCGGGATCCCACATGGCGGCTTCCGGTGCGGCCGCCTGGATGCGCGCAATAGCGGCCAGGTCACTGCGGCGGGCGGTCCGCACCGCTATCCGGGCCTGCAACAACTGCTTCCACAACGCGCGTTGCCGTTCCCCGATCACGCGCCAGTCAAAGCAGGCCTCCGCGCGTGATCGGGCGGCCAGCGCCAGGCGCTTCCGCAAGCCGGCATCTTTGAGCAGACGCACGGCGGCGGCGGCGAACTCAGCGGCGTCGTCGGCGATCCAGACGGAAACCTCGTGCTCCAATCCCAGGCCCGCGCAGCCGCTGGTGGTGGAAACCACCGCACGCTCCATTGCCATGGCCTCCAGCACCTTCAAGTTAGTGCCGGCGGAGACAGGCGTCGGGACCAGCACCAAGTTGGTCGCCGCGTAAAGCGGGCAAACGTCCCGCACGAAGCCCAGCAAAGTCACCCCTTCGGGAACCGGCAGTGCCGGCCGACCGGTGTGCTCGCGCCAATAGAGCTCAGGATCCGGTCCGGCGACCACCGTCAGCTCTGCGTCCCCCAGTTCCGTGCGCACGCGCGGCCAGATCTCATCAACCAGCCAACGGTACGCCGCGGCGTTGGGGAAATGGCGGAAGGAACCCACGAACAGCGAGCGCCGGCCCGGCGGTTCCGGCTCCGGCCTGAAGCGTTCCAGATCCACGCCGTTCGGAATCACCGCCGTCGGCGCGCCCGGCAGCAGCCGCGCATCGCTTTCCGACATCACAACCACGCGCGCGAAGCGCCGCGAGGCGCGAACCTCATGCCTCCGCCACCGCCGCCAGTTCCACCAGCTCGAGACGGAACGCTCCCGGCGGTGTACCTGAGCGTAGAGATCCGAGGTGACATCGTGTGCCACTAACACGTCGCCGCCGTAACCGGCCAGATGGGTGAACTCCACCTGGCGCAAGGCGATGCCCCACTGGGGGCAAAGTTCGGCCAGCGCCCGGCGCATCGCGGGCGAGCGGTACTCACAGGCTTCAGGCGGCGCAAGCGAAGCCCAGCGCGGCTCTCGGTAGCGCGGCTTTGCGACCAACACCACCCGCGCGCAAATGTCGAGCAGGGGGGTGCAGTCCTCCTGGCCGCCTTCGGTGAAGGCGAACAGGAACAGATCGAACTCCCGGGCCGCTTCGCGCAGCAACTGATACATGCGCACCGCGCCGCCGTGGGCCAGCGGCCAGGGTACGTACGGGGAGACCACCGCTATGCGCGCCCGTGCGGGCGCCAGCGGCCGGCCTTCCAGCACGCGGCGGTCTGGGGGGTAGACTGAGCGGTCCCTCTTGAAAGGAAACAGCCAGCGGGGTCTCAGGAAAATGCGATCCAAGGCTACGCCCTTGAGGAAGAGCGTAGAGGCAAGCCAAGTGCGCAATCTTATATGGTGTCGCTCCAGCCGTGCGTTGTAGGCCAGAATCCGCGTGGGAGCCAGCAGAAAAGCCGCCAGTCGCAACGAGCGGAACTCGGCTGCGGGGGTAAACAGCACCGGCGCCATCCCGACGCGGTAGCGGCGGAAAGCGCGTCGCAATTGGTGCCATAGGCGCCAGGCGCCGCCGGGCGCCAAGGCGATCACTGTCACGCCCGGCGCTTCGCGGTACTCGCCCAGCTTAACCGCGAAGTGCCGCCGGTCCGGCAACAGGTTCCGAACCTCGTCCAGCATGGCGTTCGATTGTGCGGGATCTCCGGTAAGGAAGCTCACCACCACGGCTTCGGGATCCTTGCCGAGCAAGCCGAAGATCAGCCGCTTGACGGTTTGCTTCACTGCCCGCGCTCCAACCGGGCCGTACGCAGCAAGCCCCAGGCAGCCAGAGGTAGGAAGGACACCAGCATGCACAGCGGGGAAAATCCGTAGCGATCCGCCAGCGCACCGTAAACAGGCGACACCCCGGCTTGCATTGCGCCGTAGGCGCCGGTAAGCAGCGAGGTGGCGAAAGCCGCGCGCCTTGCGCCGTAAAGATCCAGGGGCAACGAATATAGGTTGACGCTCCAGGCTGAACAGAAAAAGAAACTAAGCGAAATGCCCGCCACGGCCAAAGTAGCGTTGGGGGCTAAGGGTATCAGCGCGGTCCCCAGCAATACCCAGGCCGCCAACCCGCATACCCACAAGCGGGCAGCGACGGCAGAAGCGCCCCGCTTCATTCTGGACAGTGATACCAGACCTCCAGCCACACCGCCCAGGTTCGCAGCCAGCGGCGGCAGCGCTGCGGCCCAAGCAGTCTGTTCGAAGCGCATGCCGTGCGCCTCGACCAGATACAGTGTGGTCCAATTGCTCCACAGCGTGTAGACCGTCATGCTGAGCACGTTGGCCGCAACCATGGCCCACAGCCGTCCTTCGGCCAGTACGCCTGTCGCGGTAAGCGCGGACTCACGGCTTTCCGCTCGCGCCGGCGTCCGGCGCGCCACCCAGGTCCATAACGGGACCCAGAGCAAGCCTGCCAGCCCGGTTGACAGAAAAGCGGCGCGCCAGCCGTAGGCGCCCGCCAGCCACACCGCCACCGGCGGAGCCAGCATCGCGCCCGCGCTCAGTCCGATCTGGCTGAGCGCGTTGCCCATCGCGCGCTCCTCGGGCCGGAGATAAAGCGCTATCGCCTTGCCGGTGGCGGGCACACCGCCGGCTTGCGCCACGCCCAGGAGGGTGCGACAGGCAAGCAGCCCGCCCAGGCCGCGCACCCAGGCGGTGGCCGCGCCCGCCAGCGACCACAACCCTACCGCCATGCTGACCCCGCGCGTCAGCCCCACGCGGTCAATGAATAGTCCCGCCAGCGGCGCCGCCGCCGCGTAGCTTACCGAGAACGCCGACACGATCCAGCCGTAGTGCCCGTGGCTTAGCGCGAACTGCCGGCGCAGAATCGGCGCCAGCGCGGCCAGAAGCTGGCGGTCCAGGTAGTTCAACGCCGAGGACAGCACGAATACGCCCATCACCCACCAGCGCGCGGCACAACCCACTCGGCGGGCACGCTCAGCGGTAATCAATGGTGGCCACCTCGCCGATGACGCCCAGTGCGGCATCGGCCTTCGGGAAGTACTCGATCACAACCGTGCGCGGTTGCTTCTGGGAGCCGCAGGCCAACTCAAGCCGGCCGCCTCCGAGCACGACGACCTTAGAAGGATCGCGAATCACCAGACGGGTCAGCTTGCCGTCAGCCGACTCTACGACCAGCCGCGCCGCACCCCGGAGGCAATCAATCTGGCGCAAGCGGCCCTGGATTTTGCCTGTGGGCTGGGGAGTCTCGAACCAGGGTTCGACCTTCTCAGGCGGCGGTCCGGTCCCGCGATTGGCGCGCGCCTCAGCGGCGCGGATTCGCTCCCAGGCCTCCTGCTTGAGCCGGGCCAGTTCGCGTTCCCTTTCTTCGGCCTCACGCCTGCGCGCGGCGGCTTCGGCCTCCAGGCGGCGCTGCTCGAGCGTGCGGCGCGCCTCGCGAACCCGGGCGCGCTCGGCATCGCCGGCGGCAGCTTGTTCTGCCGCGGCCCAGGAGCGCGAGGCGGCGCGGAAATCGCCGGTTTGCTCCTGGACTTCGGCCAGTGCGCGCCACAGCTCGGCGTCCCGGGGAGCCAGCTTGGTCGCTTGGGAGAGCGCCTGGAGTTTTCGCGCCGGATCGCTTTCCAGTTCTGCGATTGCGCGATGCGGCTCGGCCCACTCGGCATTGAGCTCAGCGGCTTTGCGCAACCAGGCAAGGGCCTTGGAGGGGTCCGTCTGGAGTCGCGCGGCTTCCAGGTGAATCCGTGCGTTGCGGCTGCCGGATTGGATCGCGGCTCTAAAGTGGCTTTCCGCCTCGCGGGTCCGGCCTGCCAGCAGTGCGGCCAACCCCAGACCCTCATGCGCCCCGGCGGATCCGGGATACGCCTTAAGCGTCGCCGCGTAGAGCGTACGGGCCTCAGCAATCCGGTTCGCGGCCAGCCTCAGGTCCGCCAGCGCCAGATCGGGCTCGGGGGCCTCGACGAGCTGAGGGTGAAAATCCCTGCGCGGATTCAGAGGCCGGCCGGAAACGACCTCACTGGCGAAGCGCCCGCCTGCCAGGTAGGCGGCTGCTTCCTTCTCGATTTCCGCAGGCGTCTTGCCTACGGCGTTCTTCCAGGCCGGTTCGACCTCCGCCATCTGCTGGAGGTTGTAAATAAGCGGCCGGAGTTTGCCGTAATAGTCCGGATGGAGGCTTAGTAAGTGAATGCGAGCCCAAGCCAAAGTCGGCTTTGAAGGCGGCTGGCCCACGCTCAGTCGGACGCCCTCAATACGGACTGTCGAGTAATAGTCCAGCAGGCCTTCCTCGATTTCCGCAGGCAACCTGCTAGCATTGGCATCAAGCAGTATTCGAGCCAGTGCGCGCAGCCACTGCGCCGAAGGCTGGGTCTCAGCAACGAGGGAGGCGATGAAACTGTCCCGGCCCGATTGCGGGGTTGTTTCCGGTTCTGCACGGCGCCCGCTGCGGAACACCAACACGCGCACGGGCCAGGGGGTACGAGGATCGTCGCGCGAGAGGACTCGGCCTATTAGGTAGCGAAACTGTTCGAGCAGCCCGAGGGCTTCCTGGGCGGGGCGCTCGCCTGCGTTGCAGAAGACCTGGAACGGGCCGCAACGCACCTCAACCCAGCGATCCTGCGCCGCCGCGCACAAGCAGAGCGATAGCCAGAGCAGGCCGCGTTTCACTTCAACCCCTCATGATAGCGCGCCACCGGAGCGCACGCCCCCGCATATACTTAGCGTATGGAACGCCTGCCCGAGGAGTTATTGGAGCGAATCAACGCCTTCCGGGAAAGCCGCGTCTTGCTTACTGCGATTGAACTGGACCTGTTCACCGCCGTGGGCCAAGGCGCCGAAGCGGCAGTAGTCGCCAGGCGCCTGGGCGCCGACAGGCGGGCTACCGAGATGTTGCTAAACGCCTTGGTGGCCATCGGCATGCTCAGCAAGCGTGCCGGCCTGTTCAGCAACACGCCGGCGGCTGCGCGGTGGCTGAGCCGGGATTCGCCGGACAGCGCGCGGGCGCCCATGATGCACATCGTGCATTTGTGGGACAACTGGAGCCTGCTGACCGAGTGTGTGCGCAAAGGAACTTCGCCGCGCTTCGGGCGACGCCGTACAAACGCCCAGACGGAGGCCTTCATCGCCATGATGCATTACAATGCTCAGGCGCGCGCTCCGATGGTAGTGGAGGCGGTGGGCGTGGAGGGGGTTCGCCGGATGCTGGATTTGGGCGGCGGCTCAGGCGCCTATACCATCGCTTTCGCTCAGGCGTCGCCCGAACTGGAGGCGGATATCCTGGACCTGGCGCCTGTGCTGCGCATCGCCCGGCGGCATATCGAGGAAGCCGGCCTCAGCGACCGGATCAGGACCCGCCCCGGCGACCTGCATCAACGCTCCTACGGCGCCGGCTACGATCTGGTGTTTATCTCCGCGATTTGTCACATGCTGGATCCGAAACAGAATCGCGGCATGCTGCGTAAGAGCTATCGGGCGCTGAAGCCCGGCGGGCGGGTGGTGATCCAGGATTTCATTCTGGAGGCGGACAAGACCGCGCCGCGCGCCGCCGCTTTGTTCTCGCTGAACATGCTGGTGGGCACGCGAGCCGGTGCGTCCTACAGCGAACCAGAGTATCGGAGCTGGTTGCAGGACACGGGCTTCGGCGGGATCTCACGGCTGCATTTGCCCGGGCCAACCAGCCTGATGATCGGCCGGCGGCCGGCCTGAAACCTCCGCCGGTCGCGTTGCGCGCCGACAGAAGCGGCGCCGTGTTAGCGTAGATAGAGAGGGGGCGATTCCAGTGGGAGCCTCGGCGCCAGCGGCCATACAGGCGGTGGGACTCGAGAAGAGATACCGCTCCGGCCAGGCCGACCTGGTTGTGTTCTCCGACTTGAATCTGGAAGTGGCGGCAGGCGAGCGGCTGGCGGTGGTGGGCGAGTCCGGGGCCGGCAAAACCACGCTGCTCTGTCTGTTGGGCGGCTTGGACAGACCGACAAAAGGGACGATATACTTCGGAGAAAAGGAGTTGACGAGACTGGGGGATTCCGAACTGGCTGCGTTTCGGAATCGGGAAATCGGTTTTGTTTGGCAGAGCCACTACTTGCTGCCTGAGTTCACAGCCCTGGAAAACGTCATGATGCCCTTGCTGATTCGAGGGGTGAGCCGCCAGCAGGCGGGGAACGCGGCGCGGGCGCGCCTGGAGGAAGTGGGCCTGGGTCAGCGTCTGTGGCATCGCGCCGGCGAGCTTTCCGGCGGGGAGCAGCAGCGCGTGGCGCTGGCGCGTGCGCTGGTCGGGGAGCCGCGCGTTCTGCTGGCCGACGAACCCACAGGGAACCTCGACGCCAGGACCGGCGAGATGATCATCACCCTGCTGGAAGAGCTGCACCGCTCACACCGGCTCACCTCGGTTTACGTCACTCATAACGTCTCATTCGCACGGCGTTGCGATCGCGTCCTGAAACTGGAAGGCGGGGTGCTCGCGGCGTCCGGGAATTCGGCAGCGGCTTATAAGGAGTGGGGAAGCGGAGCCACTTATGTTTGAGCGTTATACGGAAAAGGCCCGGCGGGTGATTTTCTTCGCCCGCTACGAAGCCAGCCAGTATGGCAGCCCGTACATCGAGACCGAGCATCTGCTGTTGGGTTTACTGCGGGAAGACAAAGCCTTGGCCAACCGGTTCCTGCGGTCCGCCGCGGCGGTGGACTCCATCCGCAAACAGATCGAGGCGCACATTACCCCGCGAGAGAAAGTTTCCACTTCGGTGGATCTGCCGCTGAGCCACGAGTGCAAGCGCGTGCTGGCTTACGCGGCCGAAGAGGCCGAGCGGCTGAACCATCGCCACATCGGCACCGAGCACTTGCTGTTGGGGTTGCTCCGGGAAGAGAAATGCTTTGCGGCCGAGCTGCTGCATGAGCGCGGCCTGCGTCTTTCTCCGGTGCGCGAAGAGATCGCGCGCGCGTCTTCGGAGCGTTCCACCAGCCGTCCCAAGGAGAGCTCGCTGCTTTCGGAATTCAGCCGCGATTTGACGCAGGCCGCCGCCGACGGTCTGCTTGACCCTCTCATCGGGCGGGACTACGAACTGGAGCGCGTCGTACAGATTCTTTGCCGCCGCACCAAGAACAACCCGGTGCTGATCGGCGAGCCCGGCGTGGGCAAGACCGCCATCGTGGAGGGATTGGCGCAGCGCATCGCCGAGGGCGACGTACCGTCGTTTCTGGCCGACAAGCGCATCCTGGCGCTGGACCTTTCCTTGATCGTGGCCGGCACCAAGTACCGCGGGCAGTTCGAAGAACGCCTGAAGACCATCATGAAGGAACTGATGGAGAGCCAAAACGCCATCATCTTCATTGATGAGCTGCACACGCTGGTGGGCGCCGGTTCGGCGGAGGGATCCCTGGATGCGGCCAACATCCTGAAGCCCGCCCTGTCGCGTGGCGAGATCCAGTGTATCGGAGCCACAACCCCGGCTGAATACCGCAAGTCAATCGAGAAGGACCGCTCGTTGGAGAGGCGTTTCCAGGCGGTCAAAGTGCCGCCCCCGACCGAACAGGACGCCATCAAGATCCTGTTCGGAATCAAGGAACGCTACGAGAAGTTTCACGCCGTGGCTTACACCGACGAGGCTATCGAGGCCGCGGTATACACCTCCAGCCGCTTCATCCCGGACCGTTACCTGCCCGACAAGGCCATTGACCTGATTGACGAGGCTGGCGCGCGCGTCAAGCTGCGCCAGACCACGTTGCCGGCGGAGGTGGCTGAGATCCAGAAGCGCATCAAGTTCATCGTCCACCGCATGGAGAACGCCATCGCCAACCACGAATTTGAGAAGGCGCGTTTTTACTCGGACGAGGAACGGCGGGAACGCGAGAACCTCCGCCAGTTGCGGGAGCGCTACAACCTGGACGACACCTCCACCGGCGTGGTCACCAAGGACGACATAGAAGAAGTAGTGGCGCGCTGGACCGGCGTTCCCATGACCGCCATCAAGGAGGAAGAAGTCACCAAGCTGCTGCGCATCGAGCAAGAACTGCACAAGCGCGTGGTCAGCCAGGACAAGGCCATTTCCGCGCTGGCCAGGGCCATTCGCCGGTCACGTGCGGGGCTGAAGTCGCCCAAACGCCCCGCGGGCTCTTTCCTGTTCCTGGGGCCAACCGGTGTGGGGAAGACCGAGGTCGCGCGGGCGCTGGCCGAGTTCCTGTTCGGCAGTGAGAAGGCTCTGGTGCGTTTCGACATGTCCGAGTTCATGGAGAAGCACTCGGTGTCTAAGCTCATCGGTTCGCCGCCGGGCTACGTAGGTTACGAAGAAGGCGGGCAGTTGACCGAGCGCGTGCGCCGGCAGCCGTACTCGGTCATCCTGCTGGACGAGATCGAGAAGGCCCATCCGGATGTTTACAACATTCTGCTCCAGGTTTTCGAAGACGGCCAGTTGACCGACGGGCTCGGCAACACGGTGGATTTCAAGAACACCATCATCATCATGACTTCCAATCTCGGGGCGCGTTTTCTGGAGAAGCGCACCGGCATGGGCTTCTCAGCGCCCACCGGGGCGGGCATACCGCAGAAGGTCGAGGACATGGTGATGTCGGAGGTAAAGCGCGCCTTTAATCCGGAGTTTTTGAACCGCCTGGACGAAGTCATCCTGTTCCAGTCGCTGACCGACGACGACCTGCTGAAGATCATTGACCTGCTGGTGGGCCAGATCAACCAGAACCTGGCCGGCAAGCAGATCCGCATCCGGCTGGCGCCGGAAGCGTCCAAGTACATCCTGGAGAAGACTTGCAACGACCGGAGTTTCGGAGCCAGACCACTACGGCGGGCGCTTCAGAAATACATTGAGGATCCGCTTTCAGAGCTGATCATTCAGGGCGCGCTGCCGCAACCTTCCGAGTTGGAGGTTTTCCTGGGTGATACCGGGATCTTCTGCCGCCCGATTGGTGAGCCGGAGCCGGCCACGGTGGGCGCCGGAGAAACAGAAACCCCGGCAACGGCGCTGCCGCTATATCGATTCTGATCAGCCGATTCGGCGGGACCGGTGCGTTGATGGGGCGCGAGCGCCGAACCGGCGCCCGCGCCGAGCATTACCAGCGTGGGCGGCCGCGACCACGCCCGCCGGATCCACGCCCGAAGCCGCCGCCACCGCCTCCTCCGCGGCCGCTTTCACGCGGCGGGCGGGCTTCGTTGACCACAAGGTTGCGACCCAGAAAATCCTTCCCGTCGCAGGCCCGGATGGCGCGCCGCGCATCGTCATCGTTCTCTATTTCCACGAAAGCGAACCCGCGCGGCTGGCCGGACTCGCGGTCCCGAATCAGGTTGACATTGTCCACGGCTACGCCGGCGTCAGAAAACATCTTTTCCAGATCCGCCTCGGTCGCCTGGTAGGGCACGTTGCCCACGTACAGTCTCATCGTCTCATCTCCTTCGGCCCACGGCCATTGCGGGCCGCGGGTTGATTGGCTGGATGCCGGGATGGCTCTTTACGGGCCGGCGCCCAGTTAGCGGGCTGAACAGGCAGGTCCAATCGGGCAGTTACAGGCGCAGCAAACGAGGCGATTCTGTCACCTTCAGCTTCCGAGCCGACCGCGGTTTCCCACGTTTCAGCCTCACCGCGCGACCCCGTACGCGCGCGGCCGGCCTCCGCCCCTTGCTAATGCCGGGACAAAGGCCCACGTCAATGATCGCAGATACCGCCTCCCACGTCAACAACAAGCCTTAGAGCCGGACGCTCTGCGGTCCGCGGCCGGACGGCAGTGAGATGTGGCGGTTCAGTCCTTTCGTTCCAGATTGCAGGAATCGCCCGGTCCCCGACCGGGCCTGGGCACCCCTCAACCTCCGGTAAACCGGCTGAGCAGCAGCCACGCGGCCAGAATCAGGATTACCCAAACCCAGTCCATCAATGCCCTCAACTCATTGTAACCGGTCGGCAGATCGCGCCGCGAGCCGGCCCGCGGCGCCGACCCCTGCCAACTAAAGCCGCTTCTGCAAGACTTCCAAGAACTCCCCCGCCACGTGCGGGGCGTCGTAGGCCTTGACCTCCGCCCGGCCGGCTTCGCCCAGGGAGCGCCGCAGTCCAGGATCCCGGTACAGGCTGTCCAGGGCCGCGGCCAGTCCGTCCGGATCGTCGGGCTCCACAAGCAGCCCCTGCCGGACCACCTCAGGGACCGCCGCGGCGCGCGCCGCAACGATGGGTTTACCCGCCGCCATGGCCTCAAGGAAGACGATCCCAAAGCCTTCTTGTACGCTCGGCAGGCAAAAGACGTCGGCCTGCTGATACTGGCGCGCCAGCTCATCTTGCGAGACGTCGCCCAGCCACTGCACCACGCCTCCCAGTTGCAGGTCTCTTGCCAACCGCCGCAGCTTTCGCGCCTCCGGTCCGCCGCCGACGATGCGCACCTCAAGTTGCGGGATTGTTTGCCGCAGCTTCGCGGCCGCCCGCAGCAAGACAGGCAGGCGCTTGCGTGGATAAAACCGGCAGACAGAGAGCACCCTGAAGCGATCCGGGTCGGGTGTCGCCGGATTGCGCCTGAATAACTCGCCCCACCCGGACAGATCTATGAGTTCCGGGACGATGACCGGCTCACGTACAGGAGCGTAGAGTTCGCGTATGCGGGAGGCCGCGTACCGGCTGGTGGTGATGACGAGATCCGCGCGGCGTACGTGCCGGGCTTCGCAGGCGGCTTGCAAGGCCATGGTAGCGCGCGTCAGGCCGCGCTCGAAGCGCATCTCGTCTGCGATGACGCCCTTCAGGGACGCCACGTGCGGACGCCCGGTGCGTCCGGCGATGCGGTAGCCGTCCATGTCGAAGCCCACGATCGTGCCGCAATTTTTTAAGGACAGCCGGCGCAGGCGCTCGTTAAACCACAGCCGTTGGACTGTATGAATAGGAAAGCGGCGTCCGGGGGCCAGGAGATCCACTTCAACACCCAGAGCCGCAAGCGCTCGCGCGAGCGTGGAGATGCCGGCGAAGGTGCCGCTTCCACGCCTCACATCCAGCGGCGTCGAAGTGAGAAAACAGAGTCTCAATTCAAGGCACGCGCAGAAGGAGGAATCCGAGCTGCTTGCCCTGGGCGTCCAGAGCCGCTGCACTGACGGTGTTGGCCGGCTGGTTGACTTGCTGCAACAGCAAGGCGGCTGTCGCGGGCGCAGGTTGAGCGCCGCCGGGCGCAGGAGAAGTCGCCCCACCTTGGCCCGGTGGGTTGGCGCCTTGTCCGGGCTGGCCTGCACCTTGCCCCGGTAGACCGGCGCCCGGGGCCGGCTGAGCAGCGCCGGGCTGCGCGGCGGCCTGCGGCATATTCCCTACCCAGGTGACGCCCTCCGGGTTGGAAGGCATAAGCAAATCACCCGTGACCAGATCGTAGATGAGGTATTGCGAACCGGCGCCCCCCGCCTTGATTCCCCTGGCCACCAACTTCCGCGTGGCGGTGAAGACGCCCAGCAGGTTGACCTGAGCGAAACCTTCGGGCGCCGGCAGCAGCCTGGCGTCGGCGTTTTCCAAGTCGAAATACACAAATCCGGCGTCCCCCGCCACACGATTTGTAGCCAGCGCGAGTACGGCATTGACGGCGGGCAAGGGGACCGGGTTGGCGAAACTGGTGACCCCCATCGGTAAGTCCATGCGGAATGCGGAGGCCGTCACGCCGTCCAACACGTAAAGCGTCTCGGCGAGGTTGCGGCGCGAGGGATCGGTGTTGGCGCCGTATATGAAATCGTTGACGTCGCCCACAGCCGCGGGGTCGGCATCGAATTGGCCTTGCCCAGGCAGCACCACGGCGGCTGTCTCCTGCGTCTCCAGATCGAAAAGCAGGAAGCCGGTGGCCGGGCAGGGATCTCTTACCTCGGTCTGGGCCGCACCGGCGCCGAACAACACAAGCTTGCGAGCCAGCTCCAGGTTGAACACCGGTAGGGTCGGCGAGCAAGAGGCGACGAACCAGGCGTCGGGGAGCCGGATCAGCTTCGCCGCAAAGTCTTCCGCCGAGAATGCGATGATGCCATGCGCGGAATCATCGGTGCGCCGCGCCAGCACGTAGAGCACTTGTTTCTGGCCGTCGAAGTGCACGACGACCCTGCGGAGTTGTGCGGCGGGCTGGGCCGCGCCCGCAGGCTGGGGACGAGGCGGCGCTACCAGCGGGGCCCAGCCCTCCGGGAAGTCCCGGCTGCCCTGCACCTCGCCCTGACGGTTCGTCACTACGACGCGGGCGCGAGTGGGCCGGTCCGGATCATCCGCGAACACGCCCACAACGAGCTGCTGAGACAACGCGGCCACGCTCAGAAGCTGCGGAAGGTCTTCGATCTTCGGAAGGGGCGCCAGAACCGCGGTCACAGCGCCTGCTGCGCCGCCGGCGGCGGGTGAGGTGATCTCTCCGGTCTCGCCGTCAATCAGCAGCATGCGCGGGGGAGTCCCGGGGATGAGAACTGAGAAGTCACCGTTAGACAGCGCCGTCAGATTAGCGGCAGGCTCAGGCAGTTCGACCACTAGAGGCTCGTCCTTGCCGGGATCGAAGATCATGACCTTCGAGCTGACCGCCGCGGGCGCCTCCCCGAGCGGAGGCCCTACGAACGCCGCCAGCCGCGGGCTGTAGGCCGTGGTAACGGCGGGCGTCCGAGCATTCGCATTAGCCGCCGTCAGACAGGCGTCAATCTTACTGGTACGCTGCCGCCCGAAGTCGAACAGGTAGCTGGGATAGCAACCGTTCTCGTTACGGCTCCCGCTGGCAATTACGTAAGAACCGCGCAAGCCGGCGGAAATCATGCTGCGTAAATCGGGTGCGCCCTCGGGCTTGGCCAGGAACCGTAGTTCGGGTCCGGAAGCGGATTTGAAAGTCACCGGATTCGCGGCGCGCGTGCCGACCATAAGGGTTATCAAGTCACCGGGTTGGGCATCCGGCGGGACCTCGATGCGGACGTCGAATTCCCCTACACGCTCCGGCGAGAGCGTAGCCCGGACGCGGGCCGGAAGTCCGCCAACGTAAGCTCTAACGACCTCCCGAGGCCGGGCCGGGGGATCACTCGGTCCCGGTTCCCCACTGGCCACCGCAGGTTGGGTGGGACCCAAGCCGGTCGCCGGGATCGTCAGTACGTTGTCGCCTAAACGTCCGGCGACCTCCCCGTAGCCCTTGTCATCCACAGTACGGAGGGCCGGCTCCGTGCGATTGATGAAAACGCGCGCCGGGCGGCTTTGTGCGTCGCCGCGGCGAACCACGACCGTGGCCAGCCCCAGGGCGGCATCCCAGGGCACTTGCACCAAAATGTGGTCGGGCCGGGCCGAGAACAGGGGGGCGGGCTTACCGTTGATCAGTACCTGGATTGGCGGATCTCCGAGCTCGGTGGGCAGCGGTAAGGCTGGGGCCTTCAGACCCTCCGGCGGGGCCAACTGAAAACCCTCAATCCGCAGGATGCCGCCGGGCGCCACGCTAGCAGGAGCGGGCTGTCGGCTGAAAGCGTTTACTACACCGCGAGGACTGACGACCGGAGCCAAAGGCGCCTGGGACCAAGCCGCGCAGGCCGCCGACAGGCACGCCAAGAGCCTCACGCAACGCATATTCACCCTAACCCACAATACTAAACTGGGTTTCGGAGCGTGGAATGCGACTATACGTGTCATTGTTCCTGGTCGGCCTGTTTTCGAATGCGCCAATGGAGGCGGGGCAGTCGCTACGCCTCAGCGTATACGCCACAGCGGGAGGAATTCACAGATATCTTGGGACGGAAGCGGAGCGTCGAAAGGTCATGGTCGCCCTGCGGCGCTTGGGGATTTCACGCATCTTCCTGGAAGGCCGGCGGGGTGAGGAGTACGTCAGCCCGGAGCAGCTCCGGGAGCTGGCGGAGTTCTTCCGCCGGGAAGGCATCGAAGCCTCGGGAGGCATAGCCACGGTTCCAGGCCGCAGTTTCGGCGTGCGACAGAACGGCGGCCTGAGCTGGTTGAACTTCCAGGCTGAGCAGACCCAGCGCGACATAGCCGCCTTTTTCCGGGACAACGCCCCGGTGTTCGAGGAGTTGATCGTTGACGATTTCTATTGCACTGCGGACACCTCACCGGAATCCGAGAAAGCCCGGGCCGGACGCAACTGGCCCGAGTATCGGCAGCAACTTCTGGCGTCGCTGGTAGAGCCCATGATGCTGACGCCGGCGCGTGCGGCGCGCCCCGGGGTCCGCGTGATTATCAAGTATCCGCAATGGTACGACCGTTTCCACCTGTTCGGCTACAGCCCGGAGCGTCTGTCGCCGGCCTTCGACGCGGTTTGGGTGGGAACCGAAGTTCGCAATCCCGAAACGCGACGCATGGGCTACGTCCAGCCGACCGAGGGATACGTCAATTTCCGCTGGCTGCGCGCGGTGGCGGGCGCGAAGGTGCGCGGCGCTTGGTTCGATCACATCGAGTGCACGGCGCGGAACTTCCTGGACCAGGCGTATCAGAGCGTGCTGGCCGGGGCTGGCGAGCTCACGCTGTTCCATCTGGGTGACATCGTCGAGGGGCATCCGGGCGATGCGCTGCTCGCACAATCACTGCCGGAGCTTCGCGCACTGGCGGCGAAGCTGGTGGGGCGCGAGCCGCAAGGAGTGGCATTTTACAAGCCCGCGGGCAGCGATGGGGAAGAAAACACATACCTCATGGACTATCTGGGAATGCTGGGCATCCCTTTGGTTCCGGCGGCGCAGTATCCCGGCCGCGCGCGTGTGGCTGTGCTGGCGGCGCAGGCTGCGGCGGATCCCGAGCTGCAATTGCGCATCGGCAGGCACTTGGCGGCCGGCGCCAGGCTGTTCCTTACGCCGGCGTTGCTGCGGCGCGTGCCTGCGCTCGGCGAGGCGGCGGGCGTGGCGGTTTCCAGGAGAGTTGAACCCGGCCTTGCACGGGAGGCGCGCATCGGTACGCGTCTGCTGACGCTGGCCACGCCTCTGGAAGTGGACATGGGCCTGAAGGCCGACAAAGCTGCGATTCTGCTCAGTGTGCGGGCTGACGGTCGTTGGGTCCCATTGCTGACTCGCCGGGGGACCGTATACGTGTGGAATGTCCGAACGTTTGCCGAGCAGGATTTTCACCAAGTCGGCGAGTGGCTGCTGGCGCCTAAGCCGCTTGGGCTGGTGCGTATGCCGCATGCACTGGTGAACGCCTTGCGGGGGCATATTCTGGCTCCGCTGGGCGTTAGCCTGCAAGCGCCGGCGCGCGTGGCTTTTTGTGATTTCGAAGGTTTCCGCTGCCTCTATAACTTCACGGACGCAAAAGTTACGGCGCGGCTGAACGGGAAGAGCGTGGAGCTGGAGGCAAACCGGCTCTGGTGTAACGAGCCGCTATAATTGGGAGTAAGTCCCGCGAAGATGCGTCCCGCACAAAGCGTGGTGGAAGCCGGGCCAGCGGTTCGACGGGCTGCACACGGTTCTTTGTGGCTGCTCGTGCTGCTCTCGCTGGGCCACTTCTTTGTGGACCTGTACTCGAGTGCGCTGGGAGCGCTTCAACCTTTACTGGTCGAGCGGTTCCGCCTGAGCCTGACGCAAGCGGGAATACTGGGCGGGGTGCTGGTTTTTTCCTCTTCGCTGATGCAGCCGTTGTACGGATACCTGTCTGACCGGTTGCATACGCGGATGTTTGCCGCGCTGGGGCCGGCGGTGGCCGGGGCCTTCATTTCCGCATTGGGGCTGGCGCCCGGATTCTGGGGATTGCTGGCGATGGCCTGCCTGGGCGGGGCGGGAATTGCGGCTTTCCATCCGCAGGGTTCGGCGCTGGCCACGGCCGGGACCGAAGGCCGGCGCGGGCGCGTGATGGCGATTTTTGTGAGCGCGGGAACCTTGGGATTCTCACTCGGGCCGACCTACTTCTCGGTCCTGAGCTCGGCGCTGGGCTTGAGGCGGATGTGGTGGGTATCTCTGCCGGGCATCGCCGTCTCGATCTTGCTGGCGTCGCAGTTGCCGCGCACGGCTTGGCAGGCCAAGCTGCGCTCCGCGCGGGGCTCGTGGAAGGCGCTGGCCGCCGTCTGGAGGCCCCTCGGCATCCTTTATTTGCTGGTGTTCTTGCGCTCGGTGGTGCAGATCACCTACGCCCAGCTCTTGCCGCTGTACTTGCACCGGGAGCGGGGCTACTCGGTCCCGGCCGCAAGCTACACGCTGTCGGCCTACTTGCTGTTCGGTGCGTTGGGCGGCTTTCTGGGCGGGCATTTGGCCGATCGCGTGGGCGGGCGGCGCGTGATCTTGATGTCCATGGCCGGATCGGTGCCGTTTCTGGCCCTGTTTTTTCTGGCCGATGGGGCGCTTTCTATTGCGGGGCTGCTGGCGGGCGGGTTGATCCTTTTGTTCACGATCCCGGTAAACGTGGTGATGGCGCAAGAGCTAATCCCCTCGCAAGCGGGCACGGTCTCGGCTTTGATGATGGGTTTCGCCTGGGGGCTGGCGGGATTGATCTTCATCCCGCTGACTGGCTTGCTGGCCGATCTTTATTCCATGCACCGCGCGCTGGCGGCTTGGAGCATTTTTCCGGTCATCGGCTTTCTGCTGGCGCTGAGGTTGCCGAAGTGAAGCAGCGGCGCAAAGCGGTTTGCCTGCTCAGCGGCGGCCTGGACTCGGCCACTTGCCTGGCGGTGGCGCGGCGCGAAGGATTTGCCTGTTATGCGCTGACGTTTGACTATGGGCAGCGGCATCGCCAGGAACTGGAAGCGGCCCGGCGGGTGGCGGCGGCCTTGGGCGCGGCGGATCACCGGCTCATGCGAATAGATCTGGCAGCCTTCGGGGGGTCGGCGCTGACGGCGGAGATTCCCGTGCCGAAGGGCCGGCTGGCAGCGGAGGTGGCGGGGGGAATTCCCGTCACCTATGTTCCGGCGCGAAACACCGTGTTTCTGGCCTGCGCGCTGGCCTGGGCAGAGACGCTTGAGACGGGCGACATCTTCATCGGGGTCAATGCGGTTGACTACTCGGGCTATCCGGACTGCCGGCCTGAGTACATCGAAGCCTTCGAGCGCATGGCAAGTCTGGCGACCAAGGCGGCAGTGGAAGGGCGCCTGCGCGTGAAGATCCACACGCCGCTGATGCGCCTGACAAAGGGGCAGATTGTGAGGCTCGCGCTGGAGCTGGACGTGGACTTGTCGCTGACTCACACATGTTACGACCCGCAGTCGGATGGACGCCCGTGCGGGGCCTGCGATGCCTGCCTGTTGCGGCGCAAGGGTTTTGAAGAAGCCGGCGTCGCGGACCCGCTGGAGCGCAGGCGGTGAGGATCGCCGAGATTTTTTACTCCATCCAAGGCGAGGGGATGCTGGTGGGCACGCCTTCGGTCTTCGTGCGCGCCAGCGGTTGTAATCTGCGCTGTGCCTGGTGCGATACTCCTTACGCCTCCTGGACGCCGGAGGGAGAGGACTGGCCGCCGCCGGCGATTGTAGAACAGGTGACGCGCTACCCGGCCGATCACGTGGTGCTGACCGGCGGTGAGCCGATGATCATGCCGGATATTGTGGAATTGAGCCAAAGCCTGCGCCGCGCGGGATTGCATATCACTGTCGAGACTGCGGGCACGGCGTTTCAACCGGTGGCCTGCGATCTGATGAGCATCAGCCCGAAGCTGGCGAACTCGACGCCGCGGGAGCCCGAAAACAGGCGCTGGGCCGCGCAGCATGAGCGTTTGCGTATCCAACCGCAGGTGCTTCGTAGTCTGATGGCTGCCTATCCGTACCAGCTCAAGTTCGTTGTCTCGGCGCCGGAGGACATCGAAGAGATCCGCACGCTCATCGCCGAGCTGAATGCAGACCGCTCGCGAGTGGTGTTGATGGCGGAGGGCGTTGATGCGGAGAGCTTGCGCAGGCGTGCGCTGTGGATCATAGAATTCTGCAAGCAGGAAGGCTTTCGCTACACACCGCGATTGCAGATTGATCTCTGGGGTCAGCGCCGTGGAGTTTGAAGCCGGTGGTCGAAGCGGTCAGTGGATTGGCGGCGGTCGGGCTGCATTCTAATCGCTTGAAAACACACGAGTTATATCCGCAGGCGCAAGGGGCGCCGGGCGGGCCGGGCCGGGCGGCGTGCTAGCATGGGGTCGGCATGAAGAAACAGGACATAGCCAGTCGCCTTGCCCGCCGGTCAGGGGTCTCCAAGGCTGCGGCGGCCGACCAGCTTGACCGTTTGGTGCACGACATCCTGAGCAAGTTGCGCAAGGGCCAGCCGGCATCCCTGCCGGGGTTGGGGACGTTCCTGCCGGGTCCCAGGCCCGGCTTTCGCTTTGAGGATCCCCGCAGCGGCGGCAAGAAATGCCCCGGAGATCAACGATGAAGACCGAAGGCCGTGAGGTGGCCAGGATTCTGCGGCATTGTCTGGAGCGGGGCGCCAAGGTCGAGATAGAGGGCCTGGGGGTTTTCCGTCCCGAAGGCGGGGGGCGGTTCAGTTTTGAGCCGGCCACTCAGCCCAAGGTCTTCCTGGCTTACGTGCAGGAGGATGCGGCGGCTGCCGAGCGGCTGTATCGCGAACTGCGCCGTCACGGCTTTGACGCCTGGCTGGATCGCAGAAAACTGCTGCCAGGTCAGAATTGGCCACGCTCGATCGAGCAGGCCATTGAAGTGGCAGACTATTTTCTAGCTTGTTTCTCCCGGCGCGCGATCCTCAAGCGCGGCTGCTTTCAGTCCGAGTTACGCTACGCGTTGGATTGCGCCCGCCGCGTTCCGCTCGAGCAAAGCTATTTCATTCCCGTGCGCCTGGAAGAGTGCCCGGTGCCCCTACGCATCAGCCGCCAGATCCAGTACGTGGATCTGTTTCCGGATTGGGACCACGGATTTCGCCGCATTCTGGCGGCCATGCGGCAGCCTCGCGCTGCTCTGAAGCGGGCCGGTTAGCCGGGCTCAGCCTGCGCCGGTCAGCTTCTTGCGTATCTCGGCCGCCCGCTTATGCTTCGGCGCCAGCTCCAGGAACTTTCGGAAAGCTTCGTGTGCGGCCTTCTGCTCGCCCAGCCTTTCCTGGGCCTCACCCAATCGCAGCCAGGCCTCGGCCAAACCCGGATTCCAGCGCGTGGCCTCGCGAAAACGCGAGGCGGCCGCGCGGAAGCTGCCCTTCTTGAAGTAGAAGTTGCCCACCTTTAGTTCCTTCTCAGCCTGAAGGGGATTAAACGAGTATTCCTTGGCGGCCAGCGTCTCGTCCTCTTCCGGCGGCTCCTGCGGCTTCTGCTGTGGGGCCGCGGCCAGGCTCACCGCCAAGAGCAGCAGGCCTATCCGTGCCACAATCTAAGTATAGAGGCAACGCCGCCGAAGCGATGGATCTGCGCCAGAAGGCCGCCCAATTGCCTGCCCAGCCCGGCGTGTATCTTTACAAGGGCGAGCACGGCGAAGTGCTCTATGTGGGCAAGGCCAAGAACCTGCGCAATCGGGTGCGCAGCTACTTTTCTGAGGAGCGGCTGACCGACGTCAAAACCGACACCCTACTGGGGCTGGCGCACGACATTGACTACATTCTGGTGGACAACGAAAAAGAGGCGCTGGCTCTGGAGAACAATCTTATCAAGCAGTGGAAGCCGCGCTTTAACGTACTGCTGCGCGACGACAAGACCTATCCCTACATCAAGCTGACCGCCGAACAGTGGCCGCGCGTCTATGTTACCAGGCGTCTGATCAAGGACGGATCCATCTACTACGGGCCTTACTTTCCGGGCAACTTGGCGCATCGGCTGGTGGATTTCATTCACCGGCATTTCAAGGTGCCGTCTTGCAAAATAGATCTCACACGGGCTCACCTTCAGCCCTGCCTCCAGTATCACATCGGGCGCTGCCACGGGCCTTGCGTACAGGGTCTTGCCGATGAGAACGCCTACCGGGAGTCCGTCCAGGCGGTGCGGTTGTTTCTGGAGGGCCGGAGGCGCGATCTGGCGGCTGCGCTGCGCGCCCGAATGGAACAGGCGGCTGAAGCCATGCAGTTCGAGCTGGCCGCTAGGCTGCGCGATCTCATCGCCACCGTGGAGGAAATGGAAGAGCGGCAGAAGATGGCTGCGGCGGAAGGCGAAGACACGGACGTCTTCGGCCTGTACGCCGAGCCGCCGCTGGTGGCGGTGAACGTCTTCCACATGCGGCGCGGTCGGGTGGTGGACCGCAGGGAGTTTTTCTGGGAGGACCAGCAGGAGTTCTCCCCTTCGGAGTTCCTCTCGGCCCTGCTCAAACAGTACTATCTGGGGCGGCAGTACGTGCCCGCGCGCGTTCACGTGCCGGCGGAATTCGAGGACCGCGAGGCTCTGGAGGAGCTGCTCTCAGAGCAGCGCGGGCGCAAGGTGGAGATACACACGCCGCAGCGCGGTCCCAAGCGAGCGATGCTGGCGTTGGCTGAGACCAACGCCAGGCACAGCTTCGAGCAGCGTTTCCGCGTCTTGAAGCCGTCGGCGGCCGCCATCCAGGAGGCGCTTCAGGACTTGCTGGGGTTGGCGGAGCCGCCGCGGCGCATCGAGTGCTTCGACGTCTCTCACATTCATGGCGCTGACACCGTCGCCAGCTTGGTGGTGTGGGAACAGGGGCGGATGAAGAAGGCCGACTACCGCAAGTTCATCATTCGAACAGCGCAGCCGGGCGACGACTTCGCCGCCATGCGCGAGGTAGTGAGCCGCCGGTATGCGCGACTGAAGCAGGAAGGAAAGCCCATGCCGTCGCTGGTTCTGGTGGACGGCGGCGTGGGCCAGCTACACGCCGCGGCGGAGGCGCTCGAAGGGCTCGGGCTGGCGGATCAACCTCTGGCCTCGATCGCCAAGCGCGAGGAATGGATTTACCTACAGGGACAGGAGCAGACACCGATTGTGCTTGAGTGGCACTCCCCGGTGCTGCATCTCATCCAGACCATCCGCGGTGAGGCCCACCGCTTCGCCGTGAGCTTTCATCGCGCGCGGCGGCAGGCGCAAATCGGCACCGAGCTGGAGTCCGTTCCCGGCGTCGGCCCCAAGACGGCGCGCAAGCTGCTACAGCATTTCGGCAGCCTCGAGCGCCTGCGGCGAGCGACCGAGCACGAGTGGGCCGCGGTGGCCGGCCGGGCGGCTTCCCGCCGGCTTAAGCAGTTCTTCGAGCGTCAGGCAGAACCCTGAGGGCGCCGGCGGCGGCCCGCTTCAGTCCGTGTGGAAGACTTCTTCCATTTCCGCCCACCACTCGCCCGGCCGGCGCGATTCCAGGGGTCGCTGCATGGGCTTCATGATGGCCCACCACTGCTGGGTCTTGGGATCGGCCGCCATCTTGGCCATGTCGGCCTCGAAATCCTCGCCGACATACTCGAAGTAACTGAACAGGTAACCGTCCTTGTAGTAAATCGAGTAATTCCGTATATTACACTGGCGGATCGTGTCCAGCACTTCAGGCCATGCCCTGGCGTGGTAAGCTTTGTACTCCTCGAGCTTTTCCGGATTCAGTCCGATAACCATCCCGTAGCGTCGCATAAGAAGACTTTTCGCGGATCAGAACGAAATGCGCAATCCAAAACGGAACTGGCGCTCATAACTGCTGTCGGCGCTGGTGATAGACATGAAATTGTTGGCGTTGCGCAGCGTGCCGTCTGCGTTGAGCTGCATGGATGCGGAATCCGCATTGGGGTTGCTCCAGCGCACGGTGTTGGTAAGGTTGAAGGCTTCGGCGCGGAACTCGGCCTTCAGGCGCTCGGTCAGACTGAAGGTTTTGGCGAGGCTGGTGTCTTCGCGCCAAAAGCCCGGCCCCCGCAGAGCGTTCGGCCCCATGGTGCCGAAGCGGTAGACGTTGGCCGGACGCTGGAAATTGGGATCCCGGAAGGAAAGCGGATCGTAGTAAAACTCGCCGGGACCAAAGTTGCCGATTTTGCGCACCGGCGCGATTTGATCGGCGGTCTGTGAATTGCCCGGGGCATTCAGCGAGGCCGAAGAGCCGCTGACGGTGAAGGGGGTGCCGCTATACGCCCGGAAAGCGCTGGTCAGAGCCCAGCCGCCGGCTATGGCATCAAGCAGTCGTGACCCCACGTTGACGCGCCGCCCTTTGCCCACCGGAATGTCCCATACAAACGCCATGGTGAACATGTGCGTGCGGTCGTATCCCGCCAGGGTGCGGTTGCGGCGGATAACCGGCTCCCAGTTAAAGTAGCGCAGGCTGGCCCAGCCGTCTTCATCCGTCAGGTTGATGGCCTTGGACCAGGTGTAGGAGCCTTTCAACATCAGGCCTCCGCTGAAAGCGCGGTTCATCGCCGCTTGCAGGCTGTGGTAGTTGCCGTCGGCGAAACCGTCCCACATGCTGGCGCCGATAGCCCGGCGCTGGGTGGCGTAGAGCGGTCGGCCGGCGGTTCCGGTGCCCGGAGCCGCGGCGTTGATGTCGCGATCGGCCATCCAGTGAACCGTATGATTGCCGACATAGCCGGCGGAGAGCACAACCTGGTATGGGAACTCACGCTCCAAGGTGAAGTTCCAACTCTGAATGTAGCCGCGATGCAGCTCGCCGCCCCAGGGGCTGCGCGGTCCCATGTCAATGGTGGGGGGCAAGGGAATCGCGCCCTTGCTGATGTCCGGGGTGGGCACGGGCGGTATCCCTTCAGCCAGATTGCCGTAATACTCGTAACCGGTGACCGATACTGGAACCCAGGAGGCAGTAATGGTAGCGGGATAAAGTCCGCGCAAGGGGCGGGAGAACGGCAGCGGATCGTAAGTGATGCCGTAGCCTGAGCGTACGACGGTCTTATCGCTGAGTCGGAAGGCGAAGCCGACGCGGGGAGCGAAAAGTCTCTTTGAGGTTGTGATGCCGTTGTTCATGGGCACCCCGCCTATGCCGCCCAGGGTGACAAGGTTGGTGGTCGGATCCCAGCGCTCGACCCCGCGGTCGCCACGCGTAATCAGCGGGTAATACTCGTAGCGCAGACCCAGGTTCAGAGTCAGCCGGCGGCTCACTTGCCAGCGATCGCGGACGTACCAGCCGAACTGCCACTCCCGGGTCTCCATCATCAAGAATTGCACCGACTTGCTATAGGATCCGACCAGACCCAGCAATGCCGCGGCGTAAGTGTTCGGCGTGCGCGCCGTGCCGCCCGCGATCATCGTGGTATTGCCCGAAAAACTGATCTGGCCGCGCGGGTTGGCGGTCTCCGGCTGCCAGTGAGTCATGGCATGATGCACCATGTCGTAGCCGAAGCGCACCTCGTGAGCCCGATAGACCTTAGTGAAATTGGTTGAGTAAGTCTGGCTGCGCTCCCAGCGCCACCAGGGCAGGGGCGAGCTGCAACCGCCCCAGTTGCTGAAGCCGGTGCTGATGCATGGCATGCCGCTGTATTTGATGTCATTGGCGTACTGCGCGCCGCCGTTGGTCCCCGGGATCTTCCATACCTCCAGGCCGTAATTCTTGCCGTAGTCGAAACCGAAGGCGGGCTGGTCCAGCCGGGTGTAGCCGTATACGCCGTCGAACAAGAATGTTGGCGAAAACGTGTAGTTGAAGCCCACGGTTGGGACCTGAACGGTGGTGGTGCCCCAGCCGGGATCCGCGCCGCCGACGCCCGGGCCGACGAGTTCATCGAAAGCCGCCTTGCCGTATACCTCCGCTCCCATGCGGCTGTACTTTCCCCAGATGGCGAGCTTCGATGTGGGATTGTAGTTCACCTTGAGATCGTACTGGTTGCGATCCAGTTTTTGCGTGCCTGAAACTCCGTAGTTATTACTCAAGCCCCATATGTCGTCGGAAGGTTGGTTCGGTAAGGGAGCCATCTTTTGGATGTTGGCGATGATAGGACTGATGCGGCTGGAGGGGACTAGATTGCCGACGAACGGCTGGCGATTACGCCCATCCGGCGTACCGGTCAGAGGATCATAAATTGTTGTCAGTGCGGCGTATCTGGAAAAATCCCCGCGCCGTATGTCCTCCGGGGGCACCGAGAAGTTGCCCGATACCCCCAGGCGATGCATGGTACGCTCGAAGGAGCCGAAGTAGAACAGCTTGTTCTTGATTATGGGCCCGCCGAGCGTGCCGCCGGCGATGTTGTTTATGGTCTTCGGCAAGGCGGGTCGCGAGTAAGGCCGGTAGTTGTAATTGCGGGCCTTTAAGTGCTGATTATCGTGGTACCAGAAGGCCACGCCGTGAAGATCATTGGTTCCTGACTTGGTGATTACCGTGATCGCGGCGCCGCCGGCCATGCCTTGTTCGGCGTCATAGGCGGAAGTGCTGACGCTTACCGTTTCGATGGACTCGGCAGGCGGAACGTAGGCCACATGGTGAGGCAGCCAGATGAAGATGTTGGTCGCGCCGTCCACCCGGGTGTTGTTGTTGTTACGGTTGGTTCCATTCACGTTGGTGGTCAGCGCGCGCCCGGGAGCGCTCATGTAAGTGTTCTGAAAAGCCGATGGGGTCGCGCCGGGAACCAGGTCAATGAGGCTCTGGTAGTTGCGGAAGTTGGGCAGCGGCAGGCGGACTATGGCATCGGTCGGGATTTCCGCGCGGGTCTCGGATTTGTCGGTCTGTAGGACTGCCGCCTGGGCCGAGACGGTAACCTGCTCGCTGATTTGTCCCACTTCCAGGCGTACGTCTACGCGGGTCACCGCGTTGGCCGTAACTTCGATGCCGGTGCGGGTCAAGGTACGGAAGCCCTGGGCGGTGAATTTCAGTGAGTACACGCCCGGCAAAACGTTCAGGATTGCGTAGCGCCCCTGCTCGTCGGCTTTCGCCTCACGAGTGGCTCCGGTAGCATCGCTGGTGAGGGTGACCGTGGTGCCAGGGACCACGGCGCCCGTGGGGTCTTCGGTGGTGCCGATGATCGAGCCGTAGAGCACTTGTGCCCAAGCCGGCGGGGACACGATCATTGCCCAAAGCAGTGTCAGCACGGCTACGCCGATCACTCGCTCTCGCATGTTCCTCCTCCTTGCGCCGAACGCCGCGGCCCGCCCCTGCGCTGCGCGGCGGACAAGTAGACTATATTCCTCGTCGGCAAAGCTTGTCAACGGCCCCGCCGGGCCTCAACGGCCGGTCTCGCTAATGCGGCTGTTCTTGCACGCGCGCCGGGCGGCGCTCGGCGAGTGAACGGTAGCAGGCCTCGATCAGAGCCATGGTGCGCAGGTTGTCACGCCCGCTGATCGAGGGCTCGCGCCCGGTTGTCAGGCTGTCCAGCAACTCCCCCATCGTGCCTGCGAAGGCATCGGGAAACCAGGCTTGCTTCCAGCGCGGGGAAAACCAAACGCCGGGACAGCCGCGGGTGCTGAAATCAATCGTGCTGGGCGTTATGTTGGGCCAGGCGTGCCAGCCGATCGAGCCCCGCGCCAGACCTTCTGTACCTTCTACTCGCCAGCGGATATAGGTGTCTGCCGCGGCGCCTTCCAGAACCGGGCCCGCGAAGACGTCGTCCCAGGCGGCGGCGCGCAGGCCGCCGGAGTATTCCAGGATGTAGAGCACGATGCCATCCTGGTGTGGAAAATCGGCCCGAGGATCGGTACGTGCGCTGACGTAGACGCTCGCCGGCTCACCGAACAGAAAGCGGAAAACGTCCAGATGATGGATGCTCATTACCGGCAGGGTGAGCCGGTCCGAACGCCGCTTCCACGAGGTGTAACGCCTTGGCACGCGCATCTCGATGGTGGCCAGCACCGGCTCGCCGAGCCAGCCGCGCTTGAGCAGGGTGTGCAGGGCGCGGATCGAGGGGTCCCAGCGCATGTTCTGGTTTACCGCCAGAGTGATGCCTGCGGCCTCGCAGAGGCGCACGATCTCGGCGGCCTCGGTGTAAGTCATGGCCAGCGGCTTCTGCGCTAGGACTCCGCGGATGTGCGCGGCCTGAGCAACGAGACGGCGTACGACGGCGAGCTGTTGGTCGGGCGGAACGGCAATGTCAATTACTTCGATGGCGGGATCCGCCGCCAGCTCTTCCACGGTGGGGTAGACCCGGCTGACGCCGCGCAAGGCAGCGGTTTGGCGCGCCCGGTCTAAGTCTAGATCCGTAATGGCGGCCACGTTGTAGCCGGCGTCGCGGTAAGCCACAAGCTGGACGTCGCGCGCGATGAAACCTGCGCCTATGACGCCGATAGGGTAATCCTTGCGGGCGGGCGCCGGCGGCACGTGCTCCAGGTCTAGATTTAGTTCCATGACGCTGGAATGATACACCAGGCACCGCCTCGCGGGCGCCGGGCTCGGGCCGTGTGGTGCGGTTAAGCTCTTGCGGCAAGTTCCAGTGTCTCAGTGGGAGGCGGCGGGGAGGCGGGCGTCTGGAAGCGCACCGAGACCAGTTTCGAGACACCGGGCTGCTGCATTGTGACGCCGTAGAGCGCTTGAGCCGCCTCCATGGTCCGCTTGGTGTGGGTGATCAGAATGAACTGGGTATGAGCCGACATCTGGCGCACCAGGCGCATGAGCCGGTCAATGTTGGCATCGTCCAGAGGGGCGTCCACCTCGTCCAGCACGCAGAAGGGGCTGGGCTGGAACTTGAAGACCGCCAGCAGCAGGGCCAGCGCCGTGAGAGCCTTTTCGCCTCCGGACAGCAACAGCACGTTCTGGAGCCGCTTGCCGGGCGGAGAGGCCACGATGTCAACGCCGGAATCAGCCAGATTCTCCGGATCCGTCAAGCGCATTTCGGCTGAGCCGCCGCCGAACAGAGTCGCAAACATATCTTGAAAGTGACTGTTGATGGCGCTGAAGGCCTCCTGGAAGCGTTTGCGTGTCTCGGCGTCAATCTCGCGGATGGCGTGTTCGGTGTCCCGTATGGAGTCCAGCAGATCTTGCCGCTGGGTGTTCAGAAAGTCGTACCGTTGCTGGGTCTGCTGGTACTCCTCCAGAGCCTGCGGGTTCACCGCGCCGAGGGCCTCGATCCGGGCGCGCAACTCTTGATACTTTTGCTCCGCGGCCGCCAGCGTTTCTTCGTCCGGGGTGGTTTCCTCGGCGCCGAGTTCGGCAGCCGGCGAGTTCAGTTCCTTGCGACTGGTTTCCTCCAGGAAACGCAGATCGGCTTGGTGCCTGACCAGTTCCAATTCTATCTGGGCGCGGCGCTCTTGTCCGCTACTAAGCTCGGCGCGCGACTGGCGTAATTGCTCGGCGAGCGCCGTCAACTCGGCACGGCGCACATTCTCAGTTTCGCCAAGCCGGGCCACCTCGGCTTCCGCCAGGGCGATCTCCCCCGCCAACTCTTCCAGGCGGCGCCCCAGCTCCAGGTCCTCTTCGGCCAGGCGCCCACGGTCTTCGGCCAGCCGTTCGAGTTCCAGCGATAGCTCAGCGCGACGCGCCTGCATTTCACGCGCCTGGGTTTCCAAGCGCGCCAGAGCCGTCGCCTGAGCGCGCCGCCGCTCTTCGATGCCGGCCAGTTCGACACGCAGCGTGGAGTGCTCCTCGGCGCAGCGCGCAGCCTCGGCCTTCAAGCGCTCCAGCTCCTCGCGCGAGCCCGTCAGCGCCTGTTCGTGCTGCTGGCGGAGTTGTTCCTTTTCTTGGACCGCCGACTCGTGCTGCCGGCGTTGCTCGACGGCCCGGGCTTTGTCCCGCCCCAGCCGCTCGGCTTCGGACCGCGCCACCGAGAGTCGCGATCCGGCCCGCTTGATTTCTTCGGCCAACTTTCGCTGCTCGTGATCGAGCGCCAAGGCTTCCTTCTCGCAATTCTGCTGCCGGCCGCGCAGCCCTTCCAGTTGGCTTTCCAACGTCGCGATTTGCCCATCCAGCGCCGCCAGGCGGGCTGCAACCTCTTCCAACTGTTGCTCCTTGGCCCGCCCCAGCGCCCTCAGCTCGCGCAGTTCGCGTTTGAGGGCCAGCGGACCGCTGGCGGTCTTTCTGCCGCCGCTCAAGCTGTAGCCGTGGTAGCAGACGCCGTCGGGCAGTAAGAAATGCAGTTCCGGGTGCGCCGGCGCCAGCCGCCGGGCCAGCTCACGGTCCGTAACGAGCCAGCAGCGGTTCAGACGCGGCAGCCATTGAAGCGCCGCTTCCCTAAGGGGATCGCTCAGGCGAATCGCAGAGGTCAGGGGACCGGCCAGGCCCGGTTGCTCAGCCGGGGCGGCAGGCGCGGCGAGAGGCGCAGCGTCGCTCGGGTACGCTAGAAACGTGGCCCGGCCTTCCCCTCCGGCTCGCAGCAGTTCCAGACCGCATTCGGCCTGCTGCCAGGACTCGACCACCACGTACTCCAACTCCTCATGAAGGAACTCCTCGACTGCCTTCTCCCAGGCGGGCTCGACCTCCAGAAAATCCGCCAGAACGCCGAGCGGCTTGAACTGCTGAGACTGGTTTCTTTCCACCGCCGTGAACAGGCGCTTTACGGCCTCGGTGGTGTAGGCGCGGTGCGAGAGAATCTCGTCCAGAGAATCGCGCCGCGCCTTGAGCTCCGAAAACTGGGTGCGCAACTGCTCCTGCCGCTTGCGTGCGGAGGCGGCTTGCTCCCGCGCGTCGGCCAAGGCGGCCTCAACGCGACGGCGTTGCTCGCGCAGTGACTCCAGTTCCTGCTGGCGGACGGCGGCCTTCTCGGCCAGCTCCTTGCGCGTCTGCTCCAACCATTCCAGATCCGCCGCCGCCGCCTGTTCCTCCTTGGCGGCCCGGGCGGCATCGCGTTCTATGCCGACCAGGTACTCATCTAACTGGGCGAGCTGGTTGCGCAGAGCTGCGGCCTCGCCCAGCAACTTGAGGACGGCTTGGCGGGCGGATTCCAGTTGGCGTTCGCGCTCGGAGACCGCTTTGTGAAGCTGTTCACGCTCGCTGGTCTTGAGCTCCAGCCGCTCGCGCGCGGCGGCGGCGTCCAGTTCCAGGCGGGCGAGGGCTTGCTGTTGAGAGGCCAGCTCTGCGGCGAGCCGATTCCAGCGCGAGTCCAGATCGGCGGACTCCTGCCGGCCCCTGCACAGTCGCTGGTCAATGGCGGAGGCCTGACCGGCCTGCGCTTCTCGCCGGCCGCGCGTCCGTTCCAGTGCTACGTTCAATTCCGCCACGCGTTGGCGGGCCTGCCGCAATTCAGCTTCGATCTGAAAGGCGGCTTGCTGCGCAGCGGCATAGGACTGTTCCTGTTCAGCGACGCGGGCAGTGAGCGAGTTAACCGACGCCGCAGCCAGGTTTAACTCCAGGGCGATCCGGGCGGTCTCACGCTCGAGCAGCCGGTAGCGAGCCCCCAGCACCAGTCGAAGCTGAGCCTGCATCTGGCTCTTGAGATCTTCGTAGCGGCGCGCCTTGGCCGCCTGGCGCTTCAGGGAATTCAACTGGCGGCCGACCTCCTCGAGGATGTCGAAGACGCGCTCCAGATTGTGCTTTGCGCCCTCGAGCCTGGCCTCGGCCAGCCGGCGGCGGGTCTTGAAGCGACTGATGCCGGCGGCTTCCTCGATGATCAAGCGGCGGTCCTGTGGCCTAGAGCTGAGGATCTGGCCGATGCGTCCCTGCTCGATGATGGCGTAGGAATCCGGCCCCAAGCCGGTTCCCATGAAGATGTCCTGGATGTCGCGCAGGCGGGCCGGGCGCCCGTCAATCAGATACTCGCTCTCGCCGGAACGAAACAGGCGGCGGGTGATGGTGATTTCGCGCGGCTGAGAGGTCCCCTTGCCGTTGAGGGGCTGGCCGTTGGTTTTGGCATGAACCGAGGAGAGATCCGACGGCAGGGCAGGTTCGACCAGAGTCATGGTGACCTGGGCCAGCGAGACCGGTTTGCGATCCTTGGTGCCCGCAAAGATCACGTCCTCCATGCGCCCGCCGCGGAGAGACTTGGCGGATTGCTCCCCGAGCACCCAATTGATGGCGTCGGCCAGGTTGGACTTGCCGCAGCCGTTGGGACCGACGATAGCGACGATGCCGGCCCCGTCGAAGCGCAGATCGGTGCGGTCGGCGAAGGATTTGAAGCCTTGCAGCTCGACGCGTTTAAGTCTCAGCAACCTATTGCACCTCGCTCAATAAATGGCATATCAAGTTGGCATATCAAGTGCGGCGGGGCGCCCGGGACGCCTGCTACCGCCTTCCGGCCGCTTTCGGAGCGACCGCTCGGGGGCTGGTTCTATGGTAACCGGGAAAGGGGGAAAAGTAAAGCGCGAGGCGCGCGATATACGGGGCAAACCGGCGCCAAAGCCCCAACATCTGGGGCCGGGGCCGAAAGGCTTGCCGGACCGGTCGGCATCTGCCGCCTTCGGGCAATCCTAAGCCCGAGCCCCTCAAGCCCTACCCCGAAACCGGGCCCACTGGCGCCTGGCGCCAGCCATCGTCGCCCAACTGGCCCACTCCCGCAAGAAGCGCCCTAGACGCCGCGCGTTCCAGCGCCAGCCCAGGGGCAGGCTCAGCAGCCACTTCGCCGTTGAGGGTCTGAGGGGCTGGAAAAACTGATCCCGGCGATCCGCCAGGAAAGCCGCATACGCGTAGACCCAGCCGAAGGGAACGTAGCCATAGTGGCGCTTGAGCACCTTCATGTTCTCAAGCAGTACGTGCCGCCGCCGGCCTAGCGTCTTGTTGTCGCGGCGCATCCGCGAATTAGCCAGCAGGCGGTTGATCCGTTCCAAACGCGTGAAGCGCGATATGCGGATCCATAGGTCGTAGTCGAAGGCGTAAAGGAGCCGCGCATCGAGCATGCCGGCGCGCTCGAAAACCTCCCGTCGCATGAAACAGGCGGGCTGGCAAATGAAGCACTCTTGCCGCAGCGCCTCGGGATCGAAATCGCGAGTGGGGTAGCGCCCGATGACGCTGCCGTCGGCGCCGATCCATTGGGCCTCACCGTAGACGCCGCCGGCGGCGGGATGCGCCGCGAGGTACTCCGCCGCCGCGCGCACCGCTCCAGGCTGATACGTGTCGTCGGCGTTGAGAAACGTGAAAATATCTCCGCGCGACAGACGGAAGCCGCGATTGACGGCGTCGGCGGTTCCCCGATCCGGCTGAGAGACTAACTTGAGGCGGCCGGAGTAAATTCGGAGTATGTCGAGCGTGCCGTCGGTCGAGCCCCCGTCCATAACTATATACTCGATGCGCGGGTAGTCTTGAGTAAGTACGCTGCGAACGGTTTCTTCCACATAATTGGCGAGGTTATAAACGGGAGTGACGACGGTCACCAGAGGCGGTTCTCTCATGACGCCCGCTCCACCATATTATGTCAGGCCGGCCGGCTGTACGCAGCCTGTGATAGGATGAACGGCGACCCTATGAAACGCGCTTTGATTACGGGAGTCACCGGACAGGACGGTTCGTACCTGGCGGAGTTCCTGTTGCAAAAGGGATACGAAGTGCATGGCGTGAAGCGGCGCTCCAGCAGCTTCAATACCGGCCGCGTGGACAACATTTATGTAGACCTGCATGAGCACGGCCGGCGCTTTCACCTGCACTTCGCGGATGTCTGCGACACGGGGAGCCTGTGGTCGCTGGTGCACCGGATCCAGCCCGACGAGATTTACAATCTGGCGGCCCAGAGTCACGTACGGGTTAGCTTCGACATTCCGGAGTATACGGCGGACGCCGGAGCCATGGGCACCTTGCGCCTGCTGGAAGCGATGCGCAAGACCGGCATACGCGCTCGCTTTTATCAGGCGTCCTCCAGCGAGATGTTCGGTTCGGCGCCGCCCCCGCAGAACGAGCGCACGCCGTTTCATCCCCGCAGTCCCTACGCCTGCGCCAAGCTGTTTGCCCATGCCATTACCGTGAACTACCGGGAGAGCTACGGCCTGTTCGCCTGCTGCGGTATTCTGTTCAACCACGAATCGCCGCGGCGGGGCGAGACCTTCGTGACTCGCAAGATAGCCCGCGCGGTGGCGCGCATCAAGTACGGACTGGAGCGCAAAGTCTATCTCGGCAACCTGGAGGCGCGGCGCGACTGGGGATACGCTCCCGAGTACGTGGAGGCCATGTGGCTCATGCTCCAGCAGGAGGAACCGGACGACTACGTAATCGGCACGGGTGAGACGCATTCGGTGCGGGAATTTCTGGAAGCGGCCTGCGAGCGGGCGGGGCTGGACTGGCGCGAAATTGTGGAGATTGACCCGCGCTATTACCGGCCCGCGGAGGTGGATGTTCTCCAGGCCGACCCCAGCAAAGCGCGGCGCAAGCTGGGCTGGCATCACCGCACAGGGTTCCGCGAATTGGTGAATCTTATGGTGGACGCCGAGTTGCGCGAGATCGGACGTCAGTTGGCGGGCAATGAGGTCCCGGCCGCGCATCGCGAATAGCAACGAGGATGCAAGCATGGACTTGACCACGCGACGGATTTGCGTGACCGGCGGAGCAGGCTTTCTGGGTTCGCACCTGGTCCGTGCGCTTGAAGCGCGCGGCTGCCGCCGGATCTTCGTGCCCCGCCGCCGTGACTACGACCTGACCCAGATGGAAGCCATCGAGCGGCTGTTCCGCGACGCACGACCGCAGGTGCTGTTTCATCTGGCGGCGGTGGTAGGGGGAATCGGAGCCAATCGCGCTAATCCCGGGCGCTTCTTCTATGAGAACGCCATAATGGGAATCCAATTGATCGAGGCCGCGCGGCGCTTCGGCGTGGAGAAGCTGGTCGTGACCGGGACCATCTGCTCCTATCCAAAGTTCACGCCGGCGCCATTTCGTGAGGAGAGCCTTTGGAATGGTTATCCGGAGGAAACCAATGCGCCCTACGGCATCGCCAAGAAGGCTTTGCTGGTGCAATGCCAGGCCTATCGGCAGCAATACGGGCTGAACGCCGTTTTTTTGATGCCGGTGAATCTGTACGGGCCGGGCGACAATTTTGACTTGGAGACCTCGCACGTGATCCCGGCGCTTATCCGCAAGTGCCTCGAAGCCGAGCAGCGAGGCGAAGACCACGTGACGCTCTGGGGCGACGGGTCGCCGACTCGTGAGTTCCTTTACGTGGAGGACGCCGCCGAGGCCCTGATGCTGGCCGCCGAACGCTACGACGGCGCAGAGCCGGTGAACGTTGGCAGCGGCGAAGAGATTTCGATCCGCGAGCTGGCGGAGCTGATCGCGCGGCTGTGCGAGTTCCGGGGCCGAATCATCTGGGATCCTTCCAAGCCCAACGGCCAGCCGCGGCGCCGGCTGGACACCACACGGGCCGAGCGATATTTCGGTTTCCGGGCGCGAGTCCCCTTGGAAGAAGGCTTGCGGCGGACCATCGCGTGGTATCGGCGACAACTGGGCGCCGGCTGATATAATCCGATCACTATGCTATCGGCTGAGTCTACTTCTCGCCGCCAGTTTCTGGGGGTTGCCGGGTCGCTGGCGCTCCGCCCGGACGGCCCGCCGCCGGCACTGCCCAAAGTCAAATTCAAGGGCGCGGAAATCACGCGCCTGATTGTGGGTTCCAACCCGCTTTACGGCTATTCGCACTTCAACCGCATCCTGGATGCAGTGATGCGCGAGTGGATGACCCAGGACCGCCGCATGGAGGTGCTCCACCGGGCCGAGCAATGCGGCATCAACACCTGGCAAGTGCATTACAACGATCCGACCATCGAGGACCTGAAGCGCTACCGCGCCGAGGGCGGCAAGATGCACTGGCTGCTGCTGGCGGATTTCGAGCTCATGAAGAACTGGAAGCTGCTACCGGAGGTGGCGCGACTAGGTCCCATCGGAATCGCGCATCACGGCAACCGCACCGACGAGCGTTTCCGCGCTGCTCAGATGGAAATCGTGCGGGACTTCACCAAAGCCGTGCACGACGCGGGCGTGCCGGCGGGGGTCTCCACGCACAACCCGGCTGTGGTCGAGTACATCGAGGAACACGGCTGGGATATTGACTATTACATGACTTGCATGTATCGAGTGACCCGTACGGCCGAGGATGCGCGTCGTGAACTGGGCGAAGCGCCGCTGGGCGAGATATATATGGAGCGGGACCCGGAGCGCATGTGCGCGGTGGTTCGCAAGACGCGCAAGACCTGCTTCGCCTTCAAGGTCCTTGGTGCGGGCCGCAACATCGGGCGCCCGGAGCAGCTCGAGCGCGCCTTCCGCTTCGTGCTCACTAACATCAAGCCGCAGGACGCCATCATCGTGGGCATGTTCCCGCGCTTCAAGGATGAGGTTCGCGAGAATGTGGAACTGGTGAGCCGGATCCTCTCGGAGCCTGCCGCCTGACGGTGCGCCGGAGGCTCAGCGCACTTCGAAAGGGTGGCGGGATTCGTACTGTTGATCGCCAACGCGGTCGCGCACTCTCAACACCAGCGTATAGGCGCCCGGCTGGGCCTTCTCCAGGTTGAGGCTCAAGATGCCCGGGACGTAGCGATGCGGGTAAAAGGGCGTGCTCCGCTCGACGGCCGCCTGCGGCTCTGAGTAAACTTCCTTGCCGGTGGGGCCCAACACTGCCAGCCCATACTCGACCTCGATACGGTTACCCTCACCGATCTTGTACCCGGTGAGCTCGAAGCGCGCCCACAGCATCTCGCCGCGCCCGTAGATCGCGGGGCCCTCGATCAGCGGGCCGTCTTCGCCTTTCAGGAAACGAAAGTTGCGCGCTACCAGGGTGGAGCTGGGCTCGACCACCGGTCCGCGGACTTCAAAGGGAATCTCGGCGCCGGCCTGCCTGCCGGCCAGTTTGTCCTCCACCGTAACGCGTATCAGATAACGGCCGGGGTCCACCAAGGGAGGAATCGGGAAATCGTAACGGACCACCGGTTGCCAGTCCTTATCTTCCGGGGCCAGCTCAGCCTGAATCGGCTTCTGCTCTGCCGGGACCAGCCGGAGTCCCTGCGCATCCACCACTTCCAGTCGGCAGGCCAAATCTATTTTGGAGTCCGGCGAGCGGGCGTAGCCCTGAATGCGAAAGCGTAAGAAAACGGTCTCACCGCGCCCGAAGCGAAACTCGCGCGGCAGAGGCGGGCCGCCGTCATATTGATGAAGCGTGGCGCCGACGATCGCCAACTGGGGCGGCGCATCGGCGCCACACGCCACTGCCGCCGCTACGGCGATCAACAGGCAGCGCGACATGACCCATAACCCATATTCAGCGCGCCGGCGTTTGCGGCACCAATGGCGGAGCCGGAGCGACCTGGAAAGGGATCTCAACCAGTGCGAACGGCTCCTCATCGGCATCGGTCACGGCCGTTACACGCAACCGGTAGCTGCCGCTCGGCACGTCGAACAACACCCGGCCGTGTTCGGTCGCCGCCGGCGCCACCGAGCGCAGGTAGCCCAGCCACTCCGGTACGGCGGCGCCCCCGGTCAGTTCCGGGTAAGTTTGGCCATCGGCGCTGATCAGGCTCATAGGCGGGATCTCCGCCGGGCGGATCCCACTATTGGTTACGCTGAGTCGTATCGTGAGAAACCGGTGCTGAGGCATGCGTGACTGGACGCCTTCCCCGAGCTGGTCGTGCCACTCGGCGTCCTGCACGGTGTACAGCAGCGGTCCCACTCGCACTCGCTCACCCATGGGGAAGGTCCCCAACGCCCCCCCTGAACCGGCCTTTCGCGAGCAACCTACCGGCGCCGATGCTATCACCACCAGCAAGCCTGCCGCCAGCCTCCTCGCCATCAGCTTCCGCCGCATCTGTGTCCCTCGAGCATTTATGCTAGCAGACCGAGACCCGGCGGGCGCTGCGGCGTGCCTGGGGGCCGCCAGGGGTCGGGAGGCGTGTGCATAGCAGAGGGCCTCTGATCCTGCTGCTCAATCCGGGAGTGATTCTGTGACCGTGGCGCCGAGTCGCCCGCGCGCCAGCCGTATCCGCAGGGCGGTCTCGGGCGGAGCCTCGGCGGCATCCTTGAGGGTGCGCCCGGCCATGTCTTGCACGATCGCGTAGCCGCGCTCGAGCACGCGCAAGGGGCTGAGCTGCGCCAGTTGGGCGACCAGAGGCTCGAGGCGTGCCCGGGCAGCGACCAGTCGCTGGCGCACATGCCGTTCGGCGGTGTTAGTGACGTTTCTCAAGCGCCCGTGGACTTCCAGCAGACGAAGCCGCACATCCCGCGCTTGCAGGCGGGTCTCGAGCTCCAGCAACCGCCGGAGGCGCGCTGCCAAGGGGGCCCGAATGCGCTCCTTCAGGCGGTAGTCAAGATCGTCCACGTGCTGGATCGCCCGTCCGAGACGTCGCTGGAGCAGGGAAGTGGCGCGCGCGATGCCGCGCTGATCGAGGGCCCGCGCGGCTTCCGAGAGCCGGTAGCGCACGGCCTGGAGCAGCTTGTGGAGGGCGGTGCGTATCTGCTCGAGAATCTGCTCGCGGGTGGGAACCAGGATCTCGGCGGCCGCCGAGGGAGTAGGGGCGCGCAGATCCGCCACAAAATCGGCTATGGTCACGTCGGTTTCGTGTCCGACGGCGGAGACGACCGGCACCGTGCAGGCGGCGATCGCCCGGGCCACCGCCTCCTCGTTGAAAGTCCACAGGTCTTCCAGAGAACCTCCGCCGCGCGCCACCACCACGACGTCGGCCCAGCGTGTGCGGCTGAAATACTCAAGGCCCTCGCATACCTCGGCGACGGAACCTTCGCCCTGAACCAGCGCCGGATACAAGCGGATGTGTAATCCGGGAAACCGTCGCCTGAGGATGTTCAGCATGTCGCGGATGACTGCGCCCGCCGGGGAGGTGACGATTCCTATGCGGTGGGGAATGCGCGGCAGCGGGCGCTTGCGCGCGGGATCAAAGAGTCCCTCCGCGGCCAGTTTCTTCTTCAACTGTTCGAAAGCGAACTGGAGCGCGCCGACGCCTTGCGGCTCCAGGTACTCCACCAGCAACTGGTATTCTCCACGAGCCTCCCAGACGTCCAGGCGCCCGCGGGCCAGCGCCGCTACTCCGTCCTGCGGCTTGAACCGAAGGTAGCGCAGGGTGGAGCGAAAGATCACGCAGCGCAGCAGCGATTCATCATCCTTGAGAGTGAAATAGACGTGGCCGCTGGCCGCGGCGCGCACCCCGGAGATCTCTCCGGCCACCCAGACGTCCTGAAACTCCCGCTCCAGCAGGTCGCGGATGGCGGCGTTAAGCTCGCTGACCGTGTAGATGCGGCGTTCGGGCTGAAGAGGCAAGTCAATTTGCTGCATGCGGCTTGCGGCGCGCGGCCGCTATCCGCTATTCTAATAGCAAGTTCCGCTGCGACGTTCCCGCCCGAATTGTGTCAGAGAACACGGAGGACGTAATGACCCCCAAGGAAGTATTGGAATACGCCAGCAAGAATGAAGCCCGGCAGATTGATCTGCGCTTCTCGGACATTCCGGGCATCTGGCATCACGTTTCCTATCCCATCCACCAGCTCAGCGAAGAGTGCTTCGAGGAGGGCTTCGGTTTCGACGGCTCCAGCATTCGCGCCTGGGCGGCTATCAGTGAGAGCGACATGCTGCTGGTCCCGGATCCCGGCACCGCCTTTATGGATCCTTTTGGAGAAACCCCCACGCTGGTGATGATCTGCGACGTAATTGACCCCATCACTCGCCAGCATTACGAGCGGGATCCGCGCTGGATTGCGCGCAAGGCCGAGATGTATTTGCAGAATTCCGGAGTGGCCGACACCTGCTACATGGGAGCGGAGGCGGAGTTCTTCATCTTCGACAACATCCGCTTTGAGCAGAACCAACACTCGGGCTTCTACTTCATAGACGCCGAGGAAGGGCGGTGGAATAGCGGCCGCGAGAAAGACAATCTGGGTTACCGCCCGCGCTATAAGGAAGGCTACTTTCCGGTGCCGCCCACGGATCACTATCAGGATCTGCGCAGCGAGATGGTTCTGACCATGCAGCGCATCGGCCTGGACGTGGAGTGTCACCATCACGAAGTGGCCACCGGCGGGCAGGCTGAGATTGACCTGCGTTACGACAGCCTGCTGCGCTGCGCCGACAACATGATGAAGTACAAGTACGTGGTGCGCAACGTGGCCAACCAGTACGGCAAGACGGTGACCTTCATGCCCAAGCCCATCTTCGCCGATAACGGCAGCGGCATGCACACCCACCAGAGCCTTTGGAAGAACGGCCAGCCGCTGTTCTCAGGCGATTGCTACGCCGGGCTGAGCCAAATGGCGCTCTGGTACATCGGCGGCTTGCTGCGCCACGCCAGGGCGCTGTCGGCCGTCATCGCGCCGACGACCAACAGTTACAAGCGCCTGGTGCCGGGATACGAAGCGCCGGTCAATCTGGCGTACTCTCGGCGCAACCGATCGGCGGCCATTCGCATCCCGATGTACTCGCCCAGCCCCAAGGCCAAGCGAGTCGAATTCCGTCCGCCGGATCCCTCCTGCAATCCCTACCTGGCTTTCGCCGCCATGATGATGGCGGGCTTGGACGGGATCATCAACAAGATAGATCCGGGCCAGCCGCTGGATAAGGACATCTACGACCTGTCGCCGGAAGAATTGCGTGACGTGCCCTCGATGCCCGGCTCTCTGGAGGAGGCTCTGGACTGCCTGGAACAGGACCACAACTTCCTGCTCAAGGGCGAGGTCTTCACGGAAGAACTGATCGAGGCTTTCATAGATTACAAGCGCAAGAACGAAGCCGACGCGGTCCGCTTGCGCCCCCACCCCTACGAGTTCGCCCTTTATTACGACATCTGACGCCTGAGCTGCGGCCGGCATCGGCCGGCTGCGGCTCTCACGCTATAATCGGCTTGGGATTCCGGCGGACGCTTCATGCAAGGGCCGGCGAGCCAGACCGAGTTCCGTGACCCGGCAGGGGCCGGGCAGCGCTTGGCCCATCTAAGCGCGCTGCTGCCGGCCGAACACTCTCTCACGTTGCAATCCCTGGTAGCTTCGGCGCCGGATCCCGACGCCGCCTTGGAGGGGCTGGAGCGCCTGGCCGAGCGGCAGCCGGAAGCTTTCCTGCGACTGGCGGCCTCGCCTGCCGCCCTACAGCTTCTGGTAGCGGTTTTCTCCCTCAGCCGGTTCCTGACGGAGAGCGTTCTGGCTCATCCGGAGTGGGTGGAGCAGTTGGCGGACTCCGGCGACCTGGAACGCCTGCTCTCCGCCGAGCAATATCAGGCGCGACTGGAACAGAGCCTGCCGCCCGGCCCGCTCTCATCGCTGGCGCTAGCCAGATTCCGCAGGCGTCAATTGCTGCGCATCGTCGCACGTGACGCCATGGGGCTGGCCACCCTGGCCGAGACTACCCTGGAGCTGTCCAATCTGGCGGATGCCATCCTGGAAATCGCCTGCCGGCGCATCCACGCCGAACTGTGCGCACGCTACGGACAGCCCAGGCCGGAGGCCGACGGCGAGGGACCCAACCCGGCCAGCTTCGCCGTGGTCGCCTTGGGCAAACTGGGCGGCGGCGAGCTGAATTACAGCTCGGACATAGATCTGATGTTCCTGTACTCGGCCAACGGTCAGACGGACGGGCCGCGCCCCATCACAAACAAGGAGTTCTTCCAGAAACTGGCCACTCAACTTACTGAGTCGCTGTCTGCCTTCACTGCGGAAGGGGTTTGTTACCGTGTGGATCTGCGGCTGCGTCCCGACGGGCGCCTGGGAGAGATCGCGCTGTCGCTGGAAGCCGCCCGTGCGTATTATCAGCAGCGGGCCCGTGATTGGGAATTGCAGATGCTCATAAAGGCGCGGCCGGCGGCCGGCGATCGCGCTTTGGCCGGGCGCTTGCTGGAGCTCGTGCAGCCGCTGATTTACTCCAGCACTCTGGACTTCGCGGTTGTGGAAGCCGCCAGCGCGACGCGCGAACGTTTGAGCGAAAAGGCGGCCTCGCGCAAGCCGGGGCCCGCAGGCTTCAACATCAAGCTGGCGCGCGGGGGAATCCGCGACATCGAGTTTCTGGTGCAGTGCCTGCAACGGTTGCACGGGGGGCGCGAGCCCTGGTTGCGGCACGGAGGCACGTTGCTGGCGCTGTTCAGGCTGCGAGACAAGAACCTGCTCTCGCCCCGTGAGTATTCGCGGCTGGCGTCCGCCTACCAATTCCTGCGGCACCTGGAGCATCGCCTGCAAATCGCCGAGGATCGGCAGACACACACACTGCCGGCGTCTGGCGAGGAGCTGGCGGCGCTGGCGCGGCGCATGCCTTTGAGTCAAATCGGGCAGCGGCCGAGCGCCGAGCTGCTGTTGAGCGAGCTGAACCGCCACCTGGAGGAGGTCCAAGAGATTTACGAGCGTGTGATCCACGCGCAGCAGCCGATCTACTACACACCGTCTCCGGGCCTTACGGGGCCCGCACCGGCGTTGGAGCCGGCCGCGATCATAGAGGCCACCGCCAGCAATCTAGTGCGGGCGCTGGACGAGCGTGCGCCGCAACTGGCGATGTCGCTAAGCCGCGGGAGCTTGCGACGCGGGCGGGCCTTGTTCGAACACTTCCTGGAACGGCTCGTTCCCCATCCGGAATGGTTGCGCATGATTGATGAAGACCCGGTGCTGGCCGGCTACCTTTTCGATCTGTTCGATCATAGCCCTTACTTCAGTGAGGAGCTGGTGCGGGCGCCCGAATTGATGCTGGAGCTGAGCAAGATCCGGGAGGAGGCCGGAGTTGAACCAGCCTACGCAGCGCAGGCGCGCGAACTGGAGGATCCCGCGGAACTGCGGCGTTTCTTCAGAAGGGAGATGTTCCGCATCCAGTGCGAGAGTATCTGCCTTAGCCGGCCTATTTTTGCCACTCTGGAGCGCACCTCGGATCTGGCGGACGCCGTGTTGGCAGCGGCCTATCGGCTGGCGGTGGAGCAAGTCCGACAAACCCATCCGCCTGTCGGTGCGGGCTACGAACCCATCGAGCAGATGCTGGTGATCGCGCTGGGGCGGCTGGGCATGCGCGAGTTTGACCTCGCCTCGGATGCCGACCTGGTGTTCGTGCTGTCTGACGAGGACGCTGCCGAGCTGGTGTTCTGGACGCGGGTGGCGGAAAGAATGATCGCGCTGATCAGCGCCTACACCGGGCAGGGCGTGATTTTCGCGGTGGACACGAGACTGCGCCCCAACGGGCGGGAAGGCGCGCTGGTGCAGACCGAAAGCGCTTACCGGGCCTACTTCGCCGAACAGGCCGAAGCCTGGGAAGGCATCACTTACATGAAGTCGCGGGCGGTGGCAGGAGACCTGGAGCGCGGCACGGCCTTCCTGAAAGAGCTGCAACGTGTGGACTGGCGGCGCTACGGGCAGAGCGGGCGCTCGCGCTCCAGACTGGCGCAAATGCGCCGGCGCCTGGAGAAGGAACAAGGCCCCGCCAACCCGCTGAAGGCCGGTCGGGGAGCTTACTACGACATTGACTTCGCGCTGATGTATTTGCGATTGAAAGGCGCGGGCATATTCTACCGGGTGTTGAACACCCCGGCGCGCATTGACGTAATCGAAGAAATGGGTCACCTGGATCGTCAGGACGCAGCCTTCCTGCGCGACGCCGCTACCTTCTATCGGGCGGTGGATCACGGCCTGCGCGTTCTTACCGGCCAGGCGGAAGGGTCCCTGCCGCGCGGCGGCCCGACGCTTGACATGTTGACCGAGTTGGTCGGGCGCTGGACGCCTGACCATCTGCACGACGAGCCTCTAGAGGAGGAGTTGGCCCATATCCAGGAACGCACGCGAGAATTCTTCAACCGGCTGTTCGGCGCCTGAGGCGCAGAAGTCGGTCCGCTTGTTCGTACACTGGTAGCTGAATGGACGAACACATTGCCATCGGCGGCGTACGCCGGGGACGCATGGCGCGGATGCGCCGCTGGATCCTTGTTCCGGTCGCATTGCTGGCGATTTTGTTTCAGGTTTACGTCCCGTTGTTCTTCCAGTTGCTGGCCTACCTGGAGCTGCCTCTGCTGGTGACCTTGTACTTCGCTCTCATGCATCGCAGCCCGGTCGGCGGCGCACTGTTGGGAGCGGTCATCGGGCTGGCCCAGGATTCGCTCTCCCACCAGCCGCTGGGTGTGTTCGGGATAGTGAAGACCCTAGTGGGCTATTTCGCAGCCTCAATTTCGCTGCGGTTTGATGTTGACCACGTTGTGCTGCGCTGGGTGCTGGCTTACTTCTTCTTTTTTTTCCACCAGTTCTTCTATTGGGTGCTGGTGCGGGCGTTGCTGGCGCAGCAGTTGGCATTCGAACTCCAGCCGACACTGTTGTTCGGCTTGCTTGACGCCACGGTGGCCGTAGCCCTGTTTCACCTGCTGGATAAGTCGCGCGAGCGCAGCTAAACCCCAGGCTGCGCGGTTTGCGGCTTGTCACAGCTCGATAGCTACAATGCCGTGCAGCTCCAGGCGGGGAACCTCTGTGCTCCAGACGCCGTTGCTCCACCGGCCCTGGAGCAAACCGCCCTCCGGCTGGTAGCGTGCGCGGCGCGGGCGCGCCGGCAGCCGGACGCTCACGCGTATGGGTCCCACGGAAGGAACGAAGTCCACTGCGGCGTAGTCGCCCGCCACTTGCATGGCGGTCGAGTTAAGAAGGTGTACCAGCAGTTGTCTCTCTTTGCGTCGCAGCACGACTTCGACCGTCGGCGGGCCTTCCACCGCCGCCATCGGAGTAAAGATCCGGCGAACCAGTCGGCGAACCACTTCGCGCACGGCGGGAGCGTGTGTGGCCGCGAAGACTTTGCCGAGCGGCCCGTAAAACCGGAGGATCTCGCCACCGCCCAGCCGAGCCAGCGTCGCCGCCGGGCGGGCTTCCCGAGTGGAATCGTGCGCCGGAAAGCGCGTTTCGAGCAGGCTGGCGGCGCCGGGCTCGACATCCTGCCACAGGCCGCTTATGTTCGCCAGCACTTCATCGGCGGGCAGATAGGCGGTCTGATCGGACGGGCTGCCTGCCAGTTTCACTCCCAGAACCTCTCCGAAAAGCGCCGCATTCTCAGCGCCGGCCACCAGGAGTCTGCCGCCACCGCGCGCATAGGACAGCAGCGCGTCGCGCACGGCAGCGCCCAGCTCCGGCCAGTCCGGCACCACGATGAGCGGATAGCGCCCGGCGATCTCGCCCAGTTTCCATTCCGGGATCACGTCCACCGAGTACTGGCTCTCGATGAGCGCGTCCAGAAGGCCCCGAGCGGGATTGGCCGCGGCGCCCCAGCCGCCGAACAGCCTGCCGGTGGTCCGGTAAAGGCTGGTGGTGGAGAACAGGACGCCGATCTGGGGGACGGTTTCCGAGTTCCACGACAGAGCCTGGCGCGCCCGGCAGAATTTCGCCACCCGCGCCATAACCTGGATGTAACGGTCGTCTATCCAACCGGCGCGCGTCGGCTGGTAGTAAATCTGAAAACCTCCGCCCTGCGCCAGCACTACCCCGGCTTCCTGACAGAGTTGGACCGCAGGCTTGTGTACCGGGCCGACCGTATTGCCGCGGGCGCTCTGAAATCCCCAGGCCATCAGGTCCCAGGGCTTGCCGGTCTGCGAGATATAACGCGCTTCCAGGCGCGCAGCAGAGATACAGGCGTTTCCCAGATAGTCCCCGGAGATGAAATCCACCGGGATCTTGGGGCGCTCGGGAGCGTAAGTTGAGTAGAACCAGTTACTGGCGATCTGGAACCCGGGTCGAAACTTGTGGATCGCCTCTATGTAATGCCGCAGATAGCGCCGAAACTGCTCCCGGTTGATTTCCAAGAATTCTTGCCAGCCGGGATCGCCCGGGCCGTTCGGCAGGCGGCTGATCCCGGTAGCTTGTTGAAAGGCGCGCTCGGCTTGCGGGCAATAATCCGGGTAAGTGGCCCAGCACTCGCCGTCAACCCAGGCACCGTCCAGGTCGTACTTCTCTATGGCTTCCTTGAGTTGCGGAATCATACGGGCGTCCACATAGGGCCCGAAGGTGGAGGTCTGGCGTTCATCGGGCTTACCGTCCGGCCGGCGGCGCGCCCACTCCGGATGCTCGCGCACCGCCAGCGAATCCCACACGCCCGAAAAATGAATATAAAGCGAGACGCCGCGACGGGCGGTCACTTTACGCCATATAGCGAGCGAATCCTTGACGATCTGCGCAGAACGACTGACCTGAGAAGGATAACCCAGCACACCCGGATGGCCTTTGCAGTCGTACTGAACGTAGTCCGGTCGCACCTGCTCGAGGAATCTCTCGACCATGGCCTCGCTCAGATCGCGGCCGAGCAGGCGGTCAGTCTGGTTGGGATGAAGGTCCAGGTGAATCCCGAAGAAGCACTCCTTGCGCGGGCGGCGCGCGGGATCGGAAGCGAGCGCGCGCCCGGCGGGAACGGCGGAAACCCGGAGGAATTCGCGGCGAGTCAGCTCCATCTGGCGGATTGTACAATATGCGCCGCGGCGACAGAGGAGCAGGCCCGCCTTCTCACTGTACGGCGACAGCCTCGATGGTGGCCGGGGCGTTGCCCTCGAAGCGGTTATTGACGAAGATGAAGGCTTCGCGGCGGTCGCGCCGCGCGCTTTCTATAAGCCGTCGCAGAGCCTCGCGGCCACGGGGATTCGGATCCTTGATCTGCTGATACGGGGCAAACAGCTTCACCGCCTGCTCATAGGTTCTTCCGCGGCGCAACAGGGCGCGGCATACGGTGAACTCGGCAGTAAACGCTTCGGAAAGGCGAAGTTGGACGTCCAGCTCCGGCATGCGCGTCCAGGCGTTGAACACGTGCGCCACGCCGCGGCGGCGAAGGCAGTCGAAATACGCCGGCCCGAGGTACTCCGGGTTGCGAATCTCGACGGAGTACCGAAAGCCGCCGGGCAAGTGGGCCAGGAACCCATCCAGATCCCGCAAAAATTCCGGTAGCCCTGCATAACTCTGCCGCGAGAAGGCGCCGAATTCGAAAATCAGCACCGCCACCCGCTTGCGAAAAACCTCTAACGGGCGCAAGAAAGCTTCCGCCAGCAGATCCCGATTCAGGAAGGAAGGATTCTCCCGGCCGGCGCGGGCTCCGTAACGCGCGTGCGAGGGCCAGGTCTTGACCGTGATCTGCTCGGGGACTTTCAGGCCGAAACGCAGGCTCTCCGGCGCCGATGCGAACAGCCGCCGCCAGTAACTCTCCGACGGAAACTGGTAGAAGGAGAAATCGCCCCCGACGACCGGGAACACTTCCGCGTATTCGGCCAGGCATTCGGCCTCAAACCGCTTTTGGGAAAACACGCCGCGGCTCACGTAACGCTCACGAGTGTAGATCTGGCCGAGCCAGCCCTCGTACTTCCATGAGCTGGCGCCCAGGAAGATTCCCTCCTCCGCTAGCCGCCGTAAGGTTTCAGCCAAGCGCCGGCGGTCGAAGTCGGGCTGCTCATCGAACAGGGGCGAGCAAGGAGAAGGCATCAGAAGCTCTCGCCGCGCGTTCTATTATAGTGGGATGGGTCGGACGCAGGCGGCGTCGCCGCAAAGGGAGTCCGCACTCGCGGGAGTGAATGGCCGGTGCCCGACATCGTGATCCGTACTCACGGTCTGACGCGCGAGTTCTCCACGTTGCGCGCGGTAGACAGCCTCTCAATCCAGGTTCCGGCCGGCACAATATTCGGCTTTCTCGGACCCAATGGGTCCGGAAAAACCACCACCATACGCATGCTGCTGGGCCTGCTGGAGCCCACCGCCGGTCGTGCGGAAGTGCTGGGCTACGATACCCGCACCCAGGCGGATGAAATCCGCCTGCGTTGCGGGGCCCTGCTGGAGCATCCGGGCTTGTACGAGCGTTTCAGCGCTTGGGACAACCTGGAATTCTACGCGCGCATCTGGCGCCTGTCGCGCCGCGAGCGCCGGGCTCGCATCGAAGAACTGCTGCGGGGTGTCGGTCTCTGGGAACGGCGACAGGAAAGCGTGGGACGCTGGAGCCGGGGAATGAAGCAGAAGCTGGCGGTGGCGCGCGCCATGCTTCACCGGCCTGCGGTGCTCTTTTTGGACGAACCTACTGCGGGCTTGGATCCGGTGGCGGCTTCGGTGCTTCGTGAGGACCTGGCGCGCCTGGCGCGACAGGAAGGCGTCACCGTCTTCTTGACCACTCACAACCTGGCGGAGGCTGAGAAGCTGTGTCACTCCGTCGCCGTCATTCGCGCCGGACGCCTGTTGGCGGTCGGCAATCCTGATGAGCTGCGCGCACGCGCCCGCCCGCGTGCAGAGATCTCAGGACGCGGCATCAGCGAAGCAGTGCTGGAAGCTTTGAGGGCGCGCGAGGAGGTGATGAGCGCCGAGATGCGTGATGCGCGGCTGACGGTGGAGTTGCGCCCGGGAGCTGAACTGGGGCCTCTGGTTACGATGCTGGTCTCGGCCGGCGTACAAATCGAGGAGGTGCGCAAGGCCAGTCTGGAGGATGTCTTCCTGACCCTGGTTCAGGAGGAGCAGCGGTGCTGACAGACATCGTCACGATGGTCCGCAAGGAATGGAAAGAGCTGTTGCTCTCGCGCGGGGGACTGCGCGGCGGCTTGATTGCAACGGTGATCATCCCCTTGGGGATGTTGGGCATCTACGCGCCCTGGCAGAGCGGCGCCGATTGGTTGCGGAGCGCTTTGCTGCCGGCCATCTGGAGCTGGTTGCCGCTGTTGTTGGTGGGCGCCTTGGTGGCGGATTCTTTTGCCGGGGAGCGCGAGCGCAAGACCTTGGAAACCTTGCTGGCCAGCCGGCTTTCCGACCGGGCGATTCTTTTCGGCAAGATGGCGGCCCTGGTGGGTTACGGCTGGGGACTGACGCTGGGAGCGCTGGTGCTGGGCACTATTACCGTGAACGTTTCTGATCCCCGAGAGGCCTGGCAGTGGCCCAGCCTCAACACCGTGGCCGTAATCGTGGTTCTCGGTTTGCTGACGTCCTTGCTGGCCGCGGCCGGCGGCGTGCTCATCTCGTTGCGAGCATCCAGCGTGCGGCAGGCCGCACAGATCAACAGCCTGGCGCTGCTGTTCCTCATGCTGGGCGTGTTCTCGGGTGCTAAGTTGATGCCCGCCTCATGGAGGGTCAGCCTGGGCCTGGCCTTCGCGCCGCCGAATCTAATTCGCACCGAAGTTCTGATCGCTGCGGTGATTCTCCTGGTGGACCTGGCGCTCATGATCGCCGCCGCCGCTCGCTTCCAACGGGCTCGGCTGATCCTGGATTGATGATTCGACTGGAGTTGATCTGCCGGGCCGAGCAACGCGAACGGCTCGTGGCTGAACTGTGGGAGCGCGGCACCGCAGGAATTGTGGAAGCCGAGACCGGCCTGTGCGCGTACTTTGCAGACGATGCTGATCGCGCAGTACTGCTGGAGGTCTTCGCCGGATTCGCACCGCGGATCCGCCCTGAGCCGGAGCGCGACTGGGCAGCCGTGTTTCAAGCCGGCTGGACGCACATGGCCGTCGGCAAGCGTTTCTTTTTGGTCTCCGAGTGGTCTGCCGAGCCGGCGCCGCCGGGACGCATTCGGCTTCTCATGCGCCCGCGTCAGGCTTGCGGCACGGGTTTGCATCGCGCCACCCGGTTATGTTTGGAGCTGATGGAGGAGTTGGTCCGCCCGGGCGCGCGGGTGCTGGACGTGGGCACGGGCTCCGGCTTGCTGGCGGAAGCCGCGGCACGATTGGGGGCCGGTGCGGTGCTGGCTTGCGACATCCAGTGGGAGGCTATCGTGGAAGCGCACCGTCGTTTTCGCGAGGCGGGCTTGGAGGCGGCCCTCTTTCAGGGTTCGTTGCGCTCGGTCGGCTCGCGCGCGGCCGATCTGGCGGTGGCCAACATAAGTGCCGAGGCTGTAATTCAGCTAGCCGCCGAGCTGGCGCGCGTGCTCGCGCCGGGCGCTCGGGCGCTTGCAGGCGGCGCTGGGGGCTGCCGGACTCAGTTTCGGCGAGCTGCGCGAGAGCGAGGGATGGCTGGCGCTGGTCTGTTACACTCCCTCGTATGCGGAGACGTAGCTTCTTGCCGGCGCTGGCGACTCCGGCCCTGGCTCCCTTGAATGTGTTCTCGCAACCGCCGGCCGGAGGCCGGCTGAAGATCACGGCGGTTGAAATCTGGCGACTGGAAGGGGAACGGGAGGCGCTGGTCGGTCCCAACCGCCAGTATCAGGCCAATGCGCTTCATATTTACGACGAGCACCGGCCGGCGGTGTACAAGGATCCGCCGCAGGGTGAACGCAAGCTTGTCCCGATAAGTGCGCTTTATCTGAAGATCAAGACCGATAAGGGCATAGAGGGCCTCTACGGCCCGGTGGATCAGGAAGCCGCCATCGTAGTCCATCAGCAGCTTCGCGCTTTTTTGATCGGCAAGGATCCCCTGGCGGGTGAGACGCTCTGGGACCTGATGTACCGCTCAAACCGGCACTCGCGCCACGGGCATTTCATGATGGCCGTCAGCGCCGTGGACAATGCGCTGTGGGACTTGCGGGGGCGCTACTTCGGCGTGCCGGTCTATCGCCTGCTGGGCGGGCCGACGCGCAGCGCAGTCGAGGCTTACGCAAGCTGCCTGGGTTTTTCGCTGGAGCCGGAGAAAGTGCGCGAGCGCTCCTTGGAGTTCAAGCGCCAGGGCTTTCGCTATCAGAAGTGGTTTCTGGCTTATGGTCCGGGCAGCGGTCCGGAAGGCATGGCGCGCAATGTGGAGCTGGTGCGCACGCTGCGCGAAGCGGTCGGCGATGAGGTGGAGTTGATGTTCGACGCCTATATGGGGTGGGATCTCAATTACGCCCTGGCTTGGGCCAGGCGCGTCGAGAGCTGGCGCCCGCACTGGATCGAGGAATGTTTCAGTCCCGACAAAATGGAAAGCTTCGTTGAGCTGCGCCGCAGCACCGCGATCCCGGTGGCTTCCGGCGAACACATTTACGGGCGCTGGGAGGCTCACCGGTACTTGAGCGCGGGAGCCCTTGACGTGCTTCAGTGCGATCCCGAATGGTGCGGGGGCGTCAGCGAGCTGGTGAAGATATGCGCGGCTGCGTCGCTCTACGACGTACGCGTGATCCCGCACGGCCATGCGCTGCATGCCGGGCTGCACGTGGTTGCCTCACAGTCTCCCATGACCTGTCCGCTGGTTGAGTATCTGGTGTTGAAGATGCAGTCCTGGCACCATTTCGAGCATCGCCCGCCCAGACTCGAGGGCGCCAAGATCGCTCTGCCCGAAGGACCGGGATTCGGCATCGAACTGGATGAGGCCAAGATACGTAAACAGACGCCTGCGCTCTGGGGCTGACGCTTACTCGAAGATCTTTTCCACCGGGATGATTCGAATGTCTTCCGGCTTCAGGCCCAGTTTCCACCGCTCTACTATCTTGTCTTCCTCCAGGATCTCCGGAGGCTTGGGCGCATTGTAAGTCATCGGCGATGGCTCGTCCGCCAGCAGCTTCTGCCTGAGCTGTTCGCAATTCTTACCCACTACGACAATATGCAGGTCCGTCGGCCGGAGGTGTCTCCGAATCACCCGATTGACGTCCCCGTGACTTATCTGCGCCAGGGCAGCCTTGAGGTAGCTGTTGTAATCGGGAATTCCGTAATAGAGGCTGTCAATTGCGTAGCCCAACTCGGCGCTCTTGCTTCGAGTCAGCAAATTCACGTATTTCGACAAAAACAGCCGCGTTCGCTCGAACTGTTCTTTTGTGATTCCGTCGCGGACAAGCCGCTCCAGCTCATACATGGCCAGGCGCAGCGTAAAGTGGGCGGTGGCAGGCTCTACCGGCCGGATCCAGATCTGGAAAATTTGCTGTTGTCTTCCCAGATTGGGATCCGGCTCGAACTGGAACATGCCGCGCGGGAAATACTCTATGTACGCGTAGTCGCCGTAATTGAGCCCGCGCAACTGACGGATACGCTCATAGAGTCTGCCGCCGCTCATCCGGTGCTGACCGAAGTATGACTGGGCGACGAGCAGCGCAGGGTAGTCAGGGTCGCCACGGCGCACGCCGATCGGAAAGCCGATCGAGTAAGCCACCGAGCACGTATCCTTTTCAATCATGGTAACCTTCAGGCCTCGAATCGCCGGCGGTTCGGGCAGCTTTGGGAAAGCCGGGCGGCCGGCTGGAAGGCGTGAAAAGTCTTTTCGCACGCGCTCCGGGAAGTCCTTGGGGTAGCCGCCTGCCAGTCCGATTATCAGATTGCTCTGCCGGTAGTACCGGGCGTAGAAGCCGCGCAGGTCCTCGACAGTAAGCTTTTCGAGTGAAGAAACCCTGCCGACGTTGTGGTGGCCGTAAGGATGGCCGGCGTAGAGCTGAGTATAGAGCACTTCTTTGCCCAGCTCCTCGTCATTGTTGCTGCGCAGGCTGACGCGCAAGAAATTGACGGCGTCGTCGCGCAGGCGCCTCAGATCCTCTTCTCGCCAGCCCGGCTCTAACAGCATGCCGCGTAGTATTTGGTAAAAAGCGTCCAGATTGTCAGCGTGGGTCTCGGCGGAAAAAGTGGTCATTTCCTTATCCACCTGGGCCCGCACGCTCACAGCCATCGGGAATAGGGCGTCCAGAATCTCCTGATAGGTCATGCGACGCGAGCCGCCCTGCGCGAGCATGGCGGCCGTGAGGGCCGCCAGGCCTTCTTTGCCGGCGGGATCACAAGCCGCACCCGTCAAGAAGACCAGGCGGAGGCTCACCATGGGCGACTGACTGGGCAGCGTCACTAACCGCGGCTGAGCCTCCATGCTGACTGCCATCAGCGCAAACATCGCAGTAAGCAACCTCATTGGGACCTGCCTCCGGAAAGCGTCACAATCGTGCGGCCTTCCTCGCGGAAGTACTTCTGAGCCACGGCCTGGAGGTCGGCCGGCGTAAGACGGTCGTATAAATCGTATACCCGGTTTATTGTTTCCGGCGTGCGGCGCAAGGCTACGAAGCGGGCGAGGGTGCCGGCGACCGCCTCGCTGTCACGCAAGCTCAGAATGAACCGATAGCGGAGGTGGCGCTTGACGCGGTCCAGCCGGGCGGCATCCACCGGCTTGTGCCGGAAGCCTTCCAGCGCGGCCAGAATTTCATCCCGGACGCCTGCAACATCCGACTCTTTTTTAACCCTGGCCCATACCGTGAACAAGTAAGGATCCACGCGATCCGGACTTTCGGCCTCCAGCATGTCCACCTTCTGCTCCCGGATCACGAGTTTCTGGTAAAGCTCGGAGCTTTCCGAAAAACCGAGATACGCGATCAAATCCAGCGCCACCTGGTCCGGGTCGGTATCCGAATATGCCGGGCCGCGAAAAGCAGCCACTACCCACGGCAGGGTGGGCGAAGGCCAGTTTAAGTGATTGGCGCGCGGTCCCGAGGGCGGCGGTTCGATGGGTATCTCCGGGCGGTAGCTGCCGCGCTTCCAGCCGCCCCAGTACTTCTGGACCAGCGCCCGCGCCTGTTCGACGTTCAGGTCCCCTGCCAGGATGATGGTGGTGTACTCAGGACGGTAGTAACGCTGAAAGAACAAGCAACTGTATTCGTACTGGTTGGGCATGTCCTGAATATCCTTCAGGAAGCCCATGGTGGTGTGCTTGTAAGTGTGGCGGTCGAAGGCGGTGTCCCGCAGCAGCTCGTAAAGCTTGGAGACGGGGTTGGCGCTATTCTTGTTGTACTCGCCCAGCACGGCCAGAGCCTCGGTGCGGAACACGTCGGGGGAGTACTCGAGGTTCTGGAAGCGGTCCGCTTCCATGGCAACAATAGTCTCCAAGTCTTCCTTAGAGAATGTGGTGTGATACGCAGTGTGGTCGTCGGTAGTGTAAGCGTTGGAGGCCGCGCCTGCTGCTTTCAGCACGGCTTCGTATCGGGCGGGCGGGAAGGCCTTCGTCCCGCGAAACATCATGTGTTCGAAAAGGTGTGCGAAACCGCTCTTGCCGGGCTCGATCTCGTTGCGCGAGCCGGCCTGGACCACAATGTACAGCGCCACCACATTCGGATAGTCGGTTGGAACCGTGATCAGGCGCAGCCCGTTGGGAAAGTCATGCTGATCGTAGGAGTAAGGAAAGACCTTACGATCGCCGGCCGCCCAGGCCAGCCACACGCAGAAAGGCGCCGCCAGCAGCAACCATCGCATGCCTCAATTATGGCACGGCCACGCGCCGCGACCGGCGAATGCGGCCGGCGCCGTCAGCGGGTGGTCAGCTCGAACACCGCCAGAACCGGATAATGGTCCGAAGGGAAGCGACCGTCGCGGCTGCGCCTGACGGTCTCCGCTTGCAGGGGCTGCAAGGCGCCGCGATAAAGGATCCAGTCTATGCGCCGGCAGTCGGTGCGACCTTGAAAGCCGCCGGCCGTGCATTCCGGTCCGCTGCGCTGCGGCGCTCGGGCCCAGGCGTCCTCCATGGCCGCCGCTAAGATCTGGTATACCTCGCCTCCCGCAGGAGCGTTGGAATCACCAGTCACGATCAGGGGGACCTTCGGATCCAGCCGCTGCAATCGTTCCGCCAGCAACCGGGCGGCGTGCATGCGCGCCTCGTGGTCTTCAGCGCGATGTGGGAAGTGCGTGTTGTAGAGGTAGAACCGCCGCCCGCCGTCGCGGATTTCAAACAGACCCCAGGTGACCATGCGCGGCAGGTTCACGCCCCAGGACATCGAGCCGGGCGTCTCGGGGGTTTCCGAAAGCCAGAAGTTTCCCGAATCCACCAGCCGAAGGCGATCCTTCTTATAGAACACACCCATGTGCTCGTCCTCGCGATTGCCCCTCCGGCTGATGCCGAACCAGACATACTCCGGCAATTTTTCGACGATGTACTGGCCCTGTTCGTAGTAAAGCTCCTGAGAGCCGACTACGTCAGGGGACTTCTCACGGATCGTGTCCACCAGCAGATCACGCCGGAATTCCCATCTGTCGGGACCGTCGGTCTTGGCCGGATAGCGAACGTTGAAAGTCATAATGCGCAGCGTTTGCGCCCCGGCGGCGCAGGCGGCCAGGGCCGTACACAGCAACAGGCGACCAGAGATGAGTTTCATCAGAAGTAGCTTGTCTGTTGCGGCCGGCGGTTGTCAACGTGGGCAGCGGCGAGCCTCAAGCGGCCGGCTACCTTTGAACCGTGAGGAACACGTTCTGCTGAGTGGCTGCGCCGCGGTATTCGATGGTTACCGCTTGATCGCCGTCAGGAACGTTCGGTATCGTCACGTTAAACTGGTAAAGCCCCGGAGCCACGGCGCCTGCGAAAAGACATTCCGCGGTCGCAGCGCCTAGCCGTACACGGAGTTGTTCCTTATCGGGGAGGGGCAGGGCGGCTGCTAGCAGCTCGTCGGCGGAATGGGGAGGCACGGTCTGGCCGAAACCTGTTCCATACAACAGCACCACGTCCCCGGGTTTGGCAGGGCGCATGGCGACCCCCGCCCCCAGCAGGCCGGCCTTACCGACATACTCCCCGTCAGCGTGCACCGCTGCTGCGTATCGCCCGTTTTCGGCGGGAAAAACAAACAGCGCAGGCTGTGTTTTGTTCACTCTTGTGGGAAACGCTGCACTGCCGCCCACCGCGTTCTTCACAACAACAGGGCTCTGGCCTTCCGCCAGGTCGAAAGGGGCGAGGGCGTTGATTTGAGTCGGCGAAATGAATGCCAGCACGCATTCGCGCTCGGCGATAGAGACGCTGGTCCCATCGAGCACCTTGGGGAGTTTCACCCCCTGAAAGTCGCGCTCGCTCCAGGAACGAGTTACGGGCGCCAAATCCGATCCGTAGATTGTGATCCACCCGCCTGCCGCGGCCCCGGCTTGAAAGCTGGCTGCGCTGGCGACCGCCCGTATCACCGGCGCCGCCTGGCTTGTGAAGCGAATGCCGCGGACATATACGGTCTGGCCGGTGTTGCCGGTGAAAACAAACTCGGTTACCACGTACAGGGTCTTTAGATCCGCGCCCTTAAACTCGCCCACGGGAATCGCGTAGACCTGCCAGGCTGACGACAGCCGCACGGGCACCCTCGCCTCTTTGCCGTCGTCAGGCTGCTTCGCATCCTTGATGCCTATGGCGATCTCCTGTGCGCCTTCTCCGGCTCGCATTTCCAGCAAGAGCGTCCGGTAGGCCGAGAAATCCATGGAGGGTCGCGGCTTTCCCCACTCAGTCATAGGCCAGACCGCGACGAAGACCACACCCCAGGACTGGCCGGACGGGTAGGACATCCTGAAGTGCGTCCCCTCGTTAAACAGCCAATCCGTGCGGCCGCCGGAGGTGTCGACCCCGATATCGAAACCGGGCGACAGGGTAGTCCCCACCAAAATCTCCTTCTGCTGCACCTGCTGGGCCCAGAGCCTCACGTCCGCGCCCTGCCAAACCGCAAACACGCATCCAACCATCGCCTTCACTAAGGCTCTCATCGCGATCCCTCCTGACACGGCTGCCGCCGCGAATTCTAGAAACCCATGCTTAGCCCCGCGCTGAAAAGGTGAAAGTGGCGTTGGAGGCGACCGAAATCCACGTACTCGTAACCTCCGTGAGCAAGGAACGTAACGCCGCCGCGCGCGGCGCCGAACCACTTCCCATACAACCGCACGCCGATCCGCCAATTCTCATAAGCGTCAAGACCCCTGCGCGACAGGTCACGACGGAACGGCATCACAAGGTGCAGAAAAGCAAGACGCATCCCGCCGACCTCGGCCGCCGGCATGCCAGGCGTCCGCTCCTCGTCCACGATCCGGAAAAGCACGCTGCCGGCCGTCCGGTACTGAGAGTTGTACTGGGAAGGATCGTTGCTGACCTTGGAAGTGAACCATGTAGGCTGCACTGCTACGTCAAACCGACCGATCCCACGGACATTGACTCCCATGAAATGGTCCCGTCGTACTACCAAGACGTCTGACACGGCGCCGGGATAAGTTTCCTCATCCTGGAGTATCCCCGCCGTGAAATCAATCCCGCGCGTTTCGAACAGGCGGCCGTAAGCCTGCTCCAACGAGCGGCCAAGACGGGGTATTGGACGGAAGAGCTGGTAGGTGAAGGTCCCGGCGTAGATGTTGCGCTGACGATTGCGTTGGTCTTTGACCTCCGGATGGATATTCTGCCGGACAAAAACGAAGACACCGTTGACCTTGTCAGGACCGACGAATCGTGAAAAGACCCCCTTGGCCTCAGCTTGGTCTATCAGCTCAGGTGCGTCCGTGCGGAATTCTATAAGCCCCACCCGGCGGATCCGCCGGTACGCGCCGGAAAGGCTCAAGTCCACGCGGTCCGCCACACTGAAGGGCCGCTCGCCGGCAACACCGAACTCCCTGAGTTTGAGCCGGCTGAAGAGGTCGGGCCGGTAGAAGTTGGCGACCTGCGCATTGGTGGTTTCGCGCCCGTCGAAAAACAGATCCACTGTGGGGGCGCCGCGATAACGGATGCGCAAGCGGCTGAGGCTCTCAAAAGGCCGCATCTCGCGCAACAGGCTGCGCAACTCATCCTCGGTGAGCGCCCGGTTCAGCCGGAAGCCGCTTTGCGTAAAGAGCGCTTCCGAGGTCCGGTCGCGAATGTCGCTGGTGCGGTCCAGATCGGCGGTGGCGCTTTCGATCCGCGCACCGGTGCTCAGAAACAACCAGGGTCGCTCGATGAATTCATTGCGGTCTACTCGATCAGAACGCCACCTAAGCACAGGCAACCCGTCGCGCTCGTAAAGCGTGATCAACGCCCGCTGGATCCGTTCCCGGAGCGCGCCATCCCATTCCCGGCGGAGCGCCGGGGTCCGTTCGACCCGGCGAAGCTTCGCCATCGCGGCAAACAGGTGCTGCTCAGCCCGAGGGAAAAGGGGTTCGCGTGGACCGCGGAAGTTGCGCAAGTACTCGCCGTAAAAGAGTTCGTAGGCCGGCTCGTCCGGGTCGCGACGGATGGCCTCCTCGTAGTACTTCACCGCATCATGTTCGCCGAGTCGCTTTTTCAGCTCGGCTATGAAACAGTATTGGAAGGCTGTGGCGGCGTTGGAGGCCGCTTGCTTGATGATCTGCCGGACTCGCCCCGCCGTCTGTCTTCGTCCGATCTCGGTAGCTCTCTCTTGAGCGCCGAAGGGGTTTAGCGCGCGGGGGCTTGCCACGGCCTCCGCGGCGCTGGCCCACCTGACCGCCATGGTGAGCACCAGAAGCAGTCGCCTCATCCCAGCCGCCTGTCGAAACCCCATTAGGCCCCCTGCCGTTATCGGCTACTCGCCTTGCCCTGCCATGCCGCCTGGACTCTCGGCACCCAGGCAGCCGGCTTCGGGGTTCGGTCAGCCCGGAAAAGTCCCCAACTCTGCTCGAGGGCGCCGGTTTTGAACAGCGCGTCGAACGCTTCAAAATACACAAACCGCACAGGGGTCTTCGACAGCAGCGAGTAGTAACGGAACTGGTTCTCCTCGCTGACGTCTTCGGCGCCCCGGGTAGGCAGGCCGACTTCCTTGAATACTACCGGCTTGTCCGGCACGCGCGCCACTAGGTTCTCGTACGCTTTCACGGTCCATTCGACCGCTTGGTCGGGATCTCTCTTTTGGTGAAAGTACGGGTGAGCGTTAACCGCCAGAAAATCCGACCAATCAACCAGCTCCCGAGTGGTGAAATAGGACTCGATCACCTCGGTGGTGGAAACCGGCTTGCCCGTCTGGCGCCGCATGTCGTCCATGGCCTTCCGCAGCGTCTGCAAATCATAACGGCGAAACATCAGGCCCTCATTGCCAACGATGATGCCGAGGACCCGAGAACTGGCGGCGGCCTCTTTGACTCGCTCGATTTCCTGTGGATTCCTCGGGTCCCACACGCCGAGCAGCATGTGTCGGAAGCCCACCTCCTCGGCTATGCGCGGCACTGCGGCAACGTCGGCTCCGTAGGTAACCAGCCCGTTGAAGCCAAACGCGCGCAGTGTTCTTAGGTCTTCGCGGATGCTGTCCTCGGAGGGAAGCACCGGCGGAGACGCCTCCGGATTGAAGTTAGTGGGAGCATAAGCTGCCCACACGGTCCTGTACAGCGCCCCTGCCAGAGAGCCGCCGGGACCGGTTTCCGACTCCGGTCCTCGATTCACGGCTCGGCGCAGCGTCTCCAAATCCGGCCGGGTCGCCAGCGAGCCCGCTAGACAGAGCACCGGAAGTGCAATTAGGAGCCTTAGAGATGACGCTTTCACGCAATCCTCACTGATACTCGATGTCGTCCAGGTAGAACGTCGCCCCGTCCGGCCCCAGATCTCGCGCCCGAATGACCACGACAAATGCGGCAATCACTTGAGACAGGTCCCTGCCGCGCAAATCCAATGTGTACTGCTTCCAATCCTCCGTCAGGAGCACGAAATCGCCTGCCACCTCGAAGGAGGCTTGATAGGGCTTCGCAGGGTCTGTGTGTCCGCCTGCCTTGAACTGGACCCTGGGCAGCAGACCGTTCTTGTCGCGCAGACCGCGGGCCCAAACCGAAACCTGGCGATAACCCCTGCCCTGGAGGTTCAATCCGGGGTACTCCCCGAAATTCAGTTTGGCCGTACCCGGCAGGTACTGCCAGGCGATCGCCGCCCAGCCCACCGGCCCCGGCTTGTAGCCGAGCTTGTAGCATGTAGGCGGCGAATGCGGAGCCTCCCGGCTGGCGTCTTCCAGGACCATGTAGCGGGGCCTGTTTTGCTTGTCCACTTCCACCGCGTCGCCCATCCACCCGGCCGGGTGGAAGAGCGTATCAATGGCAAGTGGACCCTGCGCAGCAGACGACGAAGCTCTGCCACTGGATTGGCCCGGCGTCGGGCCTTGCTCCGAAACTCTGACGCCGGCTTGCAAAACGATAGTCCTGCCCTGGGAATTGATAGTGCACAACACTGTGCTCTCGCCCGGTTCCGTGGCCACGAATGTGACCGAGGGGTGGTCTACGCGGCCCTCGAACTTCCCCTTGGTAGTCGCCCAGGTGATCCGGTCGCTGGGCTCGAACGTCCCCGTCACTGCCAACGCGGCGCGGTCGCCCACCCGCATGCTTTCAGGGGCGCGGATTTCGTGTTCGGAGGCGCTGCGGCACCCGGCTAGCATTAGCAGGGCGCACAACGATGCGCTGTACAGATAACTGGCCATAGATGCACTCCTTTCGCCCGTTCGGGACTTCTCAATTTGCCGTTCTTCGCGGCATCGAACCGACCTTTTGCCGAGCCGAGAACATGTGTCTCTCAAGCGTGCGACCGTCTAGTGTGGCGTACTGCATGCCTTCGAACGACACGTTCCAGGTACTCTCGTCCCAAATCACATACCTAATCTCAACACTGGACCCGTACACCGTGGCCGTGATCTCATGGGCCCTCTGCCCCTCCCGGGCTGACAGCCACAGGCCGGTTCCCGCCCAGATCTTCACAATCCGCCGTGTCCGCGGGCGATTTCGGAAATGGAGCCGCAACCTCCCGGCAGGCGGAATCTCAGTGCCGGGTCCCCCAATCGCAACGCTGCCGCCGGGCCAAATCTCCAGCGGTAAAGCTTCCCATCCGGCCTCGTGACAAGGCTCCCCGCATACCTCCGCCTTCAACAGATAAGCCGGCTTCTCTGGAGAAAGACCGGAAAAGCGCTCTGGCGGCGGCAGGGCTTCTCCTACCCGGGCCCCCACGGCGGTTGACAACACAACGATCAGCGCCGGGGTGGCAAGCAATCGCAGCCAGAAGCCCGGCTGGCTGAGCCACACACAAGGGATTCTCACCAGGGGAACTTTCTCATCTTGATCCCGGCACTTACGGAGCCGGCTGGACATCCACGCATTTCTGCGCAACGCCAGTCGCGAGGAGCATTTAACGCTCCCCAGCCGTGCGACCCAAATCCTGATCGGATCGGCGGTGTCCAGCGGCATCAAAACCCCCGGAAAGCGCCGCCTCTCCGCCTCCAGGCTTCGGCCGAGAAACCACTGGTAAAAGCCGATGATTATGCCGAGCACCGGCACCCACACATATTCCAATACGGGTTGCCACCGGGGAATTATCACTTCCAGCCAGTACGGAGCCGTGGCGTACCAGGTGACCAGGACGACTCCGCCCATCAGCCAGACCCGACCAGCCAGCAGGTATTGAAGATTGACTGCCCTCGGGCGGCACGCAAGCCGGGTAAGAACGCTCACCGGCTTGGGTGCCTCAGCGGGCGCCGTGGGGAGCATGACGACTCCTTGTTCGATCAGATCTCCAGAATCGCGCGGGCCTGGTACTGAAACAACTTCCGAAACGCCGAAGGCACGTCTCCGACTGGAAGGACAACCAAGGGAGACGCGCCGTCCCGTTTGTAAGCCCTGTATTCGGCGCCGTCTTTATCGGTGCGCAGGCGTTGGTTCAGCTCGGGCTCCACCGGCTCAAGGCAGTCGTGCTGGTCGTCTGCCACCAACAGGGCGCGAATATGGTAGCAGTTGCGGTCGACCAGAAGCTGCATTAGCTTTGTCGCAACCCCGCCGACCTTCCCGGCCCGGCCGTCCCGATCAACTGCTGCGGTGGCGGCGACGAACTCCAGATGGCTGCCGGCAATCCAGCGCTCCAAGTCACTGGCAAGCTCTCTGCCGCTGCCGTCACCGATATGAAGTTTGGCGAATGCCAGCGCAAGCGCCAAACCCATGGACGGCCCGGCCAGATTCGGAATCGAGCCCCCATCAACGCGAGTGACTTCCCAAAGCACGTCAGCACTGCGGTCCCAGAGCGCATTCCGGCATGCGTAGTATCTCGCCGTCAGGACCGCTTCCTGGAAGTCTTTCATCGGCGCGCCTCCCCGCCAGCGCACACAGCCCTTTCCGGGCTGCCTTTCCGATTTCAGCCTGACGACAAATCCGTCACGCAAAGTCGGGCCCACCAACAATCCGTAGGTGGCGCACCGGCTCACCGTTTCCCCTCGAACTTTTCCACCTCGATGGCCATGCCTAAGGGCTCGCGAAGGTAACTCAGCGGACAGATCCAGGTCCATTGCCACCGTTTGGGTTCGTCCTGCGCCGTCGCCACCTCGGCCAGAGTGAACTCGACCTGCTCCTTGATCTGCTTGCTAGCGGGGGAGAACAGGGTCAGCCTCACCCTTGCGTTGGCCAGCTCCTCCCTGTGTGTCGCAAATCTGATGTGGACTTCCCCCCTCGGTTCCCGAGTGATGCTCACGCTAAGCCAAGTGTCCGGCGACCCGGATGTCAGGACTTGTTGCGGCTGGGCCTCCGCCTGCGCCACTTCTTCCTCAGCCCCCAAGGCCGCCAGGGCGTGAGGAGCCAAGACCAGGCGTCTGGCCGCCGGCCATTGCGCCGGGCTAACCACATTGGGGTATTCATCCCTCCAAACCATCTCGGTGATCTTCTGACAGTACGGGCAGTCGCCTGCGTGGGCTGCCTGCTCTCGGGACCAGCCTGAGCGCTGCGCTTCGAGAAAGCGGGGTAAAGGCGGGCATTCGGGAGTCCGCAGCGGGTGGCGTCTCGGTGCTTTCTTGACCTGTTCCTCCCAAACCGCTTGTAACAGGCCAGACAGGTTTTCTGCGCTCACGACAGACCTCCTTTGGATGCGCTCGGCCGACGAATCACAACTTCGCTCTCAAGCTCCGCAACAATGTCCCGGAGATGCTCCTCCGCACCTTTAGGGATGAATGCGTAGCCGTACGTTTCCAGGCACAAGCGGAGCTGCCGCGCAGCCTGGTCCCAGTAGCGCTGCACGGTAGGAACCGATACATCTATCTGCGTCGCAATCTCACTCAAGGTAGCGCGATTGAGCCGCGATAGCAACACAAAAGCCAACACCGGGTCCAGCTGACCGATGCAGTTTTTCACGGTCTTGCAAAAACTGTCACGAATCAGCTCATCCTCGGCGCACAGGCGGGCGTCCGGAATCCGCTCCATGCCCGACGGCTGGCTTTCGTCTTGCTCGAATTGTCCAAGCGGCAGGCGCCCCTGACGTCTCAGGTAATCAATGAGAACATTTCTTGCGATGCTGAAAATCCAGGGCTTGAACGCCCCGCGGCTCCGGTCAAACTTACCCTTATCTTTGTACTTTGTAAGCAAGAACTTAATAAATGTTTCTTCCGCCAGGTCACAGGCGTCCTGGTCCGGGAGATGAAGGCCAAACCAGGCGGCCAGCCACCGGTAATAGCGCTGGTAGAGCTCTCCAAAAGCAGCCCCGTCGCAACTGTAGTATCGTTCTGCCAGATCCTCGTCGGCCAGTTCCTCCAGACCCATACCACCCCCGGACGACCAGCACTGGCTAGCATAGCCCCGGGCGGGGTGAGAGTCAACGGCGTCGACGGCCGCCGCCTCTGGGTTGACCCGACTCCAAGGCCTCGCTATCATGAAGTTGTCCCTGCGGCGGGCGCCCTGCGGGGCTTGGCCGCCGCGCAGAAGGAGGAAACTCGATGGGTCCGTTGGGCTGGCAGGAAACGCTTTTCATTTTCCTGCTTGCCCTGCTCATTTTCGGTCCGAAGAAGCTGCCGGAGCTGGGGCGCAACATCGGCAAGGCGATTACCGAGTTCCGGCGGGCCTCCAGCGAGCTGAAGGCCACCTTCGATCGGGAAATGCGCAGCCTGGAGCAGGAGAACCAGTCTATTCAAGAGGTCAGCCGCAGCTACGAATACGACTATTCGGGCTACGACTACAACTACGACTCCTCGTATTACGACAGCGGCAGCGATTCCTACCCGACCGACAACCAAGTCGCAGCCTCTCAGGATGCCGCCGCGTCTGATGTGTCCACCGACAGCGTTTCCGCAACTCAGGGCGCTGAATCCGAGCCCGGCGCGGTCGCCTCTGAAGCCGCCCAGGCCGAACTGGCCTCGACGTCTGAGGGGGGCGACTCCCTGACCCACGACCGCGAGGTGGCGGAGACTCGCCCCGCCAGCGATCCGCCGGTTGCCGATTCCTGACGCCGAGGGTTCTGTACTCGTCTGACAAGCAGTATGGAGTTTGAGGACAATCCCCGGGAGACTGCCGCCTCCGGCAATCAGGCCCCGGCACCAGAAGATCAGCCCGGCCAGCCTCAGCCTCCCGCCGAAATCGGGAGCGATGAGAGCGCTGCCGGGGCGCCGCCGGACAGCGAGGCGTACGCCGCGGGCATGGGGCCTTATCAGGAGGACGGCAGCTACAATCCGGAGGCGGACGCCGCGGTAGCGGAATCCGTTTCGGAGGCGACCGCGCCGGCGGCTGGCGGCGGCGAGCCCCCGCCTCCGACCCCTCCGGCTCCCAAGACGCCCGAAGAAGAGGAGGAGGAACAGATGCTCCGCATGTCGTTTCTGGAGCATCTGGAGGAACTGCGGGCGCGCATCATCAAGAGCCTGGCGGGCATTGGAGTGGCCTTCTTGCTGAGCCTGATCTTCGCCAACCAGTTATGGCTCATCATCAGCGAGCCGGCCGCCGACGCCCTTCGGCAAATCGGGATTCCCGACCCACGCCTGGCTCAGATCAAACCCATGGAGGTGTTCTCCATCGTCTGGGTGAAGCTGCCCATGGTAACCGCCGTCTTTCTGGCTTCTCCCTGGGTTCTTTATCAGGCCTGGGCCTTCGTGGCCCCGGGCTTGTACCGCCGTGAGCGCCGCTGGGCGGCCCCTTTCATCATTTGCTCGGCGGGTCTTTTCATACTTGGCGGTTTGTTCGCCTATTTTGTGGCTTTCCGCTTCGGTCTTGTATTCTTACTGGGCATCGGGCGCGACATCCGTATCCAGCCGATCGTTTCGGTGACCGAATACTTCGACCTGTTCGTCAACGTGATTCTGGGCGTCGGCCTAGTGTTCGAACTGCCGGTGCTGATATTCTTCCTGACCTTGTTGCGCATAGTCAGCCCGCGGTTCCTGTTGCGCAACAGCCGCTATGCCATCCTGCTGATCGTGATTCTGGCGGCGTTGATCACGCCCACGCCGGACGTTTTCAACCTGATGATGTTCTCGGTGCCCATGGTGTTGCTTTATTTCGTGGGAGTCTTCGCCAGCTACCTGCTGGTGCTGCACCGCGAACAGCGACGATTCCCTTGGCGCAAGCTCTTGTATGTGATCTTCGTGCTGGTTGCCGCCGCCGCCGGCTTGCTTTGGCTGGCCCTTACGCGCTACGGCTACCGTCCGGTTGGTCATTGGCCCTTCTTGGTTCGATAAGCGCGCTATAATCGCCTCGCCATGATGCTCACCAGACGCCAGCTCATTTGCGGCGCGCCGGTGATTCTGAAAGCCGCCGCCCGGCGCCCCAACATACTGCTAGCTATTGCCGACGACTGGTCCTGGCCGCACAACTCCGCTGCGGGCGACCCCGTGGTGCGCACCCCGGCCTTCGACCGCGTGGCGCAGGCGGGCGTGCTGTTTACCAACGCCATTTGCGCCTCGCCCGGCTGCGCTCCTTCGCGTGCCGCCATACTCACCGGCCGTCCTCCCTGGCAGCTTGAAGAAGCCGGTACGCACGCCAGCCTGTTTCCCAGCAAGTTCGCGGTCTTCCCGAATCTGCTGGAAGCCGCCGGGTATTTCGTAGGGCTGACCGGCAAGGGCGCCGGTCCCTGCAACTGGAAGGATGCGGGCTGGAGCCGCAACCCCGCCGGGCCGGCCTTCGATGAGCGCACCCTGGAGGCGCCGAAGGGCGTGAATCGCAACGACTACGCCGGCAATTTCGCCGACTTCCTCCAGGCGCGTCCCAAGGACCGGCCTTTCTTTTTCTGGTACGGCGGACACGAGCCGCACCGCGCTTACGATCCGGGATGCGGCCTGCGCGCCGGCAAGCGACTGGACGCCGTGCCCGTGCCGGCATTCCTGCCCGATTGCCGGGAAGTCCGCAGCGACATCCTCGATTACTGCTTTGAGATCGAGTGGTTCGACCGCCACCTGGGCCGCATGCTGGACATGCTGGAAAAGGCCGGCGAGTTGGAGAACACCCTAGTCGTGGTCACCGGCGACAACGGCATGCCCTTCCCAGCCGCCAAGGCCAACCTGCGCGAGTATGGAATTCACTTGCCGCTGGCGGTCGCCTGGCCGGCGCGCGTCAAGGGAGGGCGCGTCATCGAAGACCTGATCAGCTTCATGGACTTCGCGCCGACTTTTCTGGAGGCCGCGGGACTCAGGGTCCCGGAGGTGATCGTGGGGCGCAGCTTTCTGGACGTGCTGAGCTCCGCTCGCTCGGGGCGTGTGGATCCGAAGCGCACGCGAGCCTTGAGCGGCCGGGAGCGGCACTCGCATGCGCGCTTTGACAACCTCGGCTATCCCAGTCGCGCGCTGCGCACCGACCAGTATCTTTACGTGCGCAACTTCAAGCCGGAACTGTGGCCGGCGGGCGATCCGCCGCTGTATGCCGACATAGACGACGGTCCTAGCAAACGGTACCTGCTTGAACATGGCTCGGATCCGGCGGTCCGCCCGTTTTTCCAGACGGCCTGCGCCAAACGTCCCGCCGAGGAACTGTTCGACATCCGCAGGGACCCTGGGTGTGTGCGCAATCTGGCAGAGTCGCCGGCTTATACCAACCTGTTGAGCGAGCTGCGCGCCGAGCTGGAGCGGACTCTGCGCGCCCAGCGGGATCCCCGCGTGGTGGGCGGCGGTGACATCTTCGACAGTTACCCGCGCTTTTCGCCCATGCGGCCAGAGCTGGGCGGCTTCGCCCTACAGGGTGAATACAACCCGAAGTACCGCCCGCGATGAGAGAGCGGGGGAACGCCTGCTATCCTGTTTAGTTCCCCCATGGCGCGAGTTTTTCCCTTCCGACCGTATCGCTACAGCCCTCAGGCCGGGCCGCTGGAGAGCCTGCTGACGCAGCCCTATGACAAGATCACGCCCGAGATGCAGGCGCGCTACCTCAGCCTGAGCCCTTACAACCTGGTGCGAATCGAGTTGGGGCTGAAGTTGCCCGGCGATGACGCCGACAACAACGTTTACACCCGGGCGGCGGCGCTGCTGAAGGATTGGATCGCCGCCGGGATCCTTATTCGCGAGCCGGAGGCGGCCGTGTTCCCGTATGTGCAGGAGTTTACCGTGCCGGAAACCGGGGAACGCGCCGTTCGCCAGGGATTCATCGCGTTAGGGGCGGTGGAGGACTATTCGGCCGGCATCGTGCACCGGCATGAACGCACGCTATCCGCACCGAAACAGGACCGCATGGAATTGTTGAAGCGCACCCGCGCCCACACCGGACAGATCTTCATGCTCTATCCGGATCCCGAAGGCCGACTGGACCGGCTGCTCGAGCAAGCCACGGCGGCCGCGCCGGTGGCGGAGGTGCGCGACGAGTATGACGTGTTGCACCGGATCTGGCGTATCAGCGATCCGGACGGCATCGCCCGCATCCGGCAGTTGATGAGCGACAAGAAGCTGCTGATCGCCGACGGCCACCACCGCTACGAGACGGCCCTGGCCTTCCGGCGGGAGAACCCCGAGCTTCCCGGCGCGGACAAGGTGATGATGACCTTCGTGAACCTGCATTCGGCGGGCCTTAGAATTCTGGCCACGCACCGTTTGGTGACGGGATTGGCGGGCTTTGACGCCGCGGATTTTCTGCGGCGGGCGCAAGCGAGCTTCCGCGTGCGGGCGATCGGGTCCGTCGCCGAACTGCGAAAGGTATTCGCCGAGCCGGCGCCCGGCATGGCGCGCATTGGGGTGCGAGCGGCGGGAGTTGAGGGGATTCATCTGCTGGAGTGCGAGCGCGGGTCGCGGCTGGCGCTGGAGGTTCTGCACCAGGACGTGCTGGCCGCGCTGCTGGGCGTCAGCGAGAATGCGGTGCGGGAGGGGCAGCACCTGCGCTACGTACGCGGGTTGGAGGCGGCCGTGGCCGCCGTGGATGCGGCAGAGGCGCAAGCGACGTTCCTTGTGGAGCCGGTGGCCATTGAGGACGTGGCGCGGATTGCCTTCTCCGGCGGGGTGATGCCGCAAAAGTCTACCGACTTCTACCCCAAGTTACTCTCCGGGTTGACGATATACCGGCTGGGTGAGTGAGCCGGTCTCAAGTTTTGGCTTGCGCGGCCGATAAGCCGAAACGTGGAAGTTCGCCCGCCAGCCGTGGCGAGTTTCGCCGGCTCACGCCGTGATCCGCACACCTGCCGGGTCGCTGTGCTGGCTTTGGAGCTGGGGCGCAGGTTGCGCTTCGAGCGGGAGGAGCTGGAGGCCCTCGAGCAGGCGCTCGGACGGCCTGCCGGCGAGACTGACCTGTACGTGCCCACCATGGCCGCGCACCCCGGCGACCTGCCGGCAGCGCCGTCAACTGCCGGCGGCCGTCTGGCTGCCGTGCTCTCGGTGGCGCGCGCCTTCGCCGAGCGCGTCGAATCCCTGCCGCTGCATCCCGCCAGCTTCGAGCAAATCCTGGATGAGATGAGTTGGCTGGCGCAGGAAGGGCTGTATGACTCGGCGGCGGTGGCAGTGCTGGGGGGCTTGGTCTCGATCCGCATGGAAGATCTGCTGAGCACGGTTCATCGTCTGCCGGTCTTCCCGGGAGTGGCCTTAAGAGCGTTGCAGATTGCGGCCGATGAAGATGCCAGCCTGCGCCAAATCGAGAGCCTGACCAGCTCCGACCAGGTGTTGGCAGGACGCGTGATTGAAGCCGCCAACTCGAGCTTGCTTAGCCCGGCCCAGCCCATCGGCTCCATCCGACAGGCGATTACATACATCGGCTTGGAGGGAACTCGCCGCGTCATAATGACGCAAGTCTTTCGGCCCTTGTTCGCGTCCGCCAGATTCCAGCGGCTCTGGAAACACTCATTGGAGGCGGCGGTGAAGGCGGAGCGCCTGGCGGTCATTTCCGGGCATGTTCCGCCTTCGGAGGCCTTCCTGGCGGGCTTAGTTCACGACATCGGGAGGCTGGCCCTGGAGCGCTTGGCGGGCGCGGAGGCTGAGGGCTATGCTCGCTTGCGGGATCGCGGCGCCGACGCAGTCTTCGCCGAATTGCTGTCCTGCGGCTTCGATCACGGCACGGGCGGAGCCGAGATCTTGCGCTCGTGGAGTTTTCCCGCGCGCTTGGTCGAAGGCGTGCAATTCCATCACCGACCGGAAGCCTCCGGCGAGTTGACGGCTTGTCTGTTGTACGGCGCCGAGTGCTGGAGCGCCGGAGATCGCGACGAAGATCTGCCGTCGCCCGCTCGCCTGCACCGCGCCTTGAAGCGCCTGGGCATCAGTGCGGAGAGCCTCACGCATGCCGCAGAACCCGAAAACTGGCTGCTGGCTTGTATGCTTGAAGCGGCCTGAAGCTCAGGGGCCGAGGTTCTCATACCACTTCAGGTTGGCGGTAGCCGCTCCGATGCAAGCTACGTCCGGCAGGCGATCGCCGTTCAGATCGGCAATCGTGCAGCCGGCGGCCGCCATGTCGCCCGCATCCAACACCTGACGCCTCCAGCGCTCCCCGGCCGAGTCCTCGGCCCAGTAGATAAACACGCTGCGCCCCCGGCCGCGGAAGCCGGCCAGGATCTCATGTCGCCCGTCGCCGTCAAAATCCGCCACCTCCAGCGCGTGTCCTTCCACTAGCGAGCCGTCAATTGGGATCCGCCGCCAGCCCTGCTTCGCCGGCAGGTAAACCACGACTTGATTGCCGTGCCAGGGTTCGATGGTGGCGATGAATCTCTGCTGTCCCAGCCTTCCGGCGGCCACTTCGCTGGCGCCGCTACGGGGCCAGGGTTCCGGATTGCCGTCGCTTAGGCGAGAGCGCACCCAACCGGTCGCGGTTTGCTGGAACAGGTCAATGCCCTGGAAGCCGGCGGTCAGAACGTCGTCGCGGCCGTCGCGATCCCAGTCGGTAATCGAGACCCCATGCAGCACGCCTTCGAGCGCCGTCGAGATCACCTCTCGTTCCCACTGGCCCGGGCGATACAGCACCAGAGGCACCGGCGCGCGGTAATCCGGCGGCTCGGCCTGAGCGCCCGCCAGCGGGGCGTTGATGAAGACGCCGGCAGCCTTGGCGCCGCCGGCCCAGCGCAGGCGGTGAGAGGCGGGCAACCGGTCAATTTCCTTCACGGACCAGGGCTCGCGGGGGTCGCTTTGCGCCTTCAGCAGACTCACCACGCCGATGCTTTCCCGCGGGCGCATCGAGAATTCGCGGGCCAGCAGAATCTCCGGGACGCCGTCGCCGTCCGTATCCTGCGCTGCGAGGTTGATCATGGCGCGCAGGCCGCGAGCAATCGAGTGCCGCTGCCATCCCGGGTTTTCGTACCAAACCAACTCGCTCAATCCGCTGGCCAGAGCGATCAGATCCGGCCGGCGATCACGGTTCAAATCCACTGCGACCACTTGGTAGCCGCCGCGCAAGTCGGTGGCGATAACGTGCGTGCGGAACGCGACCGCGGGTGCGGCGGCAAGCTCGCATGCCAGCGCGCCCCAGAGGGCCATGAGCCGAAAGCGACCTGACAATTCAGTTCCTCCCCAACCAGCGTATCCGGAAATTCAGCGAACGGCCTGAGCCGCCGTAGAAGCGCAAGAAATTGGGCGAACCGGTATTGTTGTTCACCGTGTCGTAGTTGCGGTGATTCGTGATGTTATTGAAGCCGGCGCGCAAAGCCCAGCGCTGGCCCTTGAAGAAGAAGCGCCGCTCAATGTGCAGATTCAACTCGAAGTAGGCCGGGAAGCGGCGCTCGTTCAACCCGCCGACCAACCGCCCTTCGTCATCCTGGATCGAGAAGGGAAAGCCGTCGCGCGCCTCCAGCAGGTAGGCCAGCGCCCAGTTGCGCCGCCACAGTGGCAGGTATCCCCAGCTCAGCAGGCGATTGGGTGCGTCCCAAGGCATCTTGCCCACGTTGCGCGTGACTATGATGGGATCATCCACGCTTAAGTCCACTACGGCGTTGGAAAACGCGCGCGAGCGAGTATAGCTTGCCATCCATTCGTATTGCTGCTTGAAAATCTGCCGGACGGTCAGCTCGAAGGAATCGTAAACGTCGCGGCGCAGGTTGCTGAGCCGATAGACGGCGTCGAAAGGCAGGCCCGCAAAGGCGCTGCGCAACTCGGGCGGGGGTGGATCGCCGTAGCCGAGGACGTTTTCATAAGTGAAGCCGTCGCGTCCCCGACGGCGCAGATATCCGGTGCGCAGATAGACGCCTGCCGCCAACCGCTGCTCAAACGCCAGATTCCAGTTGTGGTATCGGGGACGCGCCAGGGGCGCGGCCTCGATGTCGAATATGGTAATTGCCGGTCCGTGATAGGGTCGCCCTTGGCGGTCGTAGTAAGTCGTCAGTGAGTATTGATCCAGCGGCCGGCTGAATACGCGCAGGCTCGCGGCGTCGTAGATGACGCCGAATCCCGCCGATAACTTGACGGATTCCAGGCGCGCCGGCGACCAGGCCACACCCAGGCGGGGACCGAAACTGTTCCGGCCTACGATGCGATCCCAATCCTGGCGCAAACCCGCTTCGATCAACAGGCCTGGGCGCACACGCCAGGAGTCTTGGAGGTAAGCGGCGGCTTCGAGATTCGACCGCCAGAGTTGCCCGCTGCCGCCGAAGCGTACGGCGCGCAGGACGCTATAGTCCGGCCGGTAGTGCTGGTAGCCGGTGCGGCGGACGTCCTGCCAGTAGCGCACCGAGTCCAGGTCCAGCCCGAGCTTGAGTTGGTGGCTGCCCGCCAGCGAGAACGCGGGCAGGAAGAAGTTCGCCAAGTATTGATCGCGGCGGGCTTTGCGTACGGCGTCGGCGAAGTAGTTACCGCGCCGTCCCTCCGGCAGGATTTCCAGGATTTGCTGTCCTTGCGGAACCTCGCGCCCGAAAGTCCGGAGGCTGGCGAAACCGGCTTCCAGCAGCGCGCCGCGGCCGAAGTAAACCTGATCCTTGAGGTGCAAAAACCACTGGCGCGAACGCCGGTCCACGGTGGTTTCCCAGGGATCCAAAGCGGTCAGGCCGGTGCGAGGCGCGGTCCAAGTGTTGATGAGAAAGCCAGTGTACAGGATATTGGATGGCGTCAGATTCACCTGGTTGCGCAGCAGGTTGCTGGCGCGCCAGCTTGTGGTGCGGTCCTCACCTTTAGGCAGATCTTCGACTACGTGCTTCATGTAGTAGATATCCAGGTTGTCGGAGAACCAGGCGCGACCCTTGCGTATCGGCCCGGAGACTCCCAGCCGCGGGGTCCAGTTGCCGATAATCAGCCCCTTGTGATTCTCCACTCCGGGGATGAAGTTGGTGGCCGAGTAACGCAGGCGGTCGTCGCCGCTGGCGGTCTTGATGGCCAGGGCACCGGCGGCGCCTTTTCCGTACTCAGCGGTGAGAGCGCCGCTGGAGACCTCCATCGCCCGTACGCTGTCTACGCTCAGCCGGCTCTCGAACCGCCCGGTAAGAGGGTCGTTGATCTGAAAGCCGTCCAGCGTGTAATAAACCTGCTCTTCCGGCGCGCCGTTCAGGTGTATTCCGCCGCGAGAGTCTTGGGTGACGCCGGGCATCGCGCGCATGACGTTGCGCAGATTGCTGGTGGTGGGGTAAGGGACGGCTTGTATTTCCGTGCTACTCATGCGCTGCTGTGCACTGGTGCGATCCAGATCTATGGCGGGCGGAGAGTAGGCTACGGTCACGCGCTCGAAGATCTCTTGCTGCTGGTTCAGCACCAGGGTCAACTCCTGATCGCTCCGCTCGATCCTCAAGCGGCGCTCTGCCAAGCGGAAGAACCCGGGGTGCTGAGCGCTGATCAGGTAATCGCCCGTGGTCTCCAGTTGGAAGAAGAAGGCGCCCGTAGCGTCAGTAACCGCTTGCCAGCGGATGCCTGAGGGGCCGTCCGCCGGGCGGAGGGTGACCTGGGCCCCCGCCACCGCGACGTTGTTGTCGTCCAGGACCCGGCCGGTAAGGCGCACGCCGGCGTGAGCCACCTGAAACAGCGCGACCCCAATCGTCAGCAGCGTGCAGAACCGCTTCACGATGCTGTCACCGATCGCCAATATACAATGAAAGCTTATGCGGGCCCAAATCAGGATTCCGGGGCGCAGACCGTTGGGGCTGACCGTTGTGTGGCTGCTGGCCGGCTTGGCTCAAGCCCAGACTTCGCCGCGGCTGGTCAACCTGCGCCAGCTCACCTTCGGCGGGCAGAATGCCGAAGCCTACTGGTCGCCCGACGGCCGCCGCCTGATTTTCCAATCTACCCGCGAGCCTTACGCCTGCGACCAGATCTTCATAATGAACGCTGACGGTTCCGACGTACGTCTGGTCTCGACCGGCAAAGGCCGCACCACCTGTGCGTATTTTCTGGGCGACGGGAAGCGCATCCTGTACGCCTCCACACATGAAGGCGGAGCGCAGTGCCCGCCCCCGCCGGATCGCAGCGTCAGCAAAGGTTACGTGTGGGCCGTCTATCCCACTTACGACATTTACCTGGCCACTGACGAGGGCCGCATCCTCAAGAAGCTGACAGACCAGCCGGGTTACGATGCCGAAGCCACGGTCTGCTGGAAGACCGGACGCATCGTTTATACTTCGCTGGCCTCAGGGGACCTGGACCTGTGGGTCATGAACAGCGACGGCTCCGGCAAACGGCAGATCACCAAGCGGCTGGGCTACGACGGAGGCGCAGTCTTTTCGCGCGACGGCAAGAGGCTGGTCTGGCGGGCCCACTATCCTAACCAGCCGGAGGCTATTGCTGAATACAAGCAACTGCTGTCGCGCAACCTGATCACGCCCATGAAAGTCGAGATCTTTCTGGCCGAGGCCGACGGGCGCAATGCCCGCCGGCTCACCGATTTCGGCTGCGCCAGCTTCGCCCCCACCTTCACCCCCGATGGCCGCAAGATCGTGTTTGCCTCCAATCATCATGCCTGCGATAGCCGCAACTTCGAACTTTACATGATGAATCTGGACGGCACCGGTCTGGAGCGCCTCACGCATTTCGGCGGCTTCGTGTCCTTTCCGGAGTTCTCGCCCGACGGCAAGTACCTGGTCTTTGCCAGCGATTGGCAGGCCAAGGGCCGTTACGAGTTCAACATTTTCACCGCTGAATGGCGGTAGCCTGCGGCGTTGACTGCTAGAATTGGAGGCAAATGGTCTGCGACGTGATCATTCTGGGCAGCGGTCCGGGCGGCTATACGGCGGCGGTGCGCGCCGGCCAATACGGGTTGCGCACGGTCCTGGTAGAGAAGCGCCCGCGGCTGGGCGGCACCTGTCTGCTGGTGGGCTGCGTTCCCACCAAGGCGCTGTTGCACGCGGCCGAGGTTTGGCAAAGCTTGCGTGAGTCTTCCGCCGATGGCATTCACTGCGAAAATCCGCGGCTGGACTTCGCCCGCGTGATTGAGCGCAAGAACGAAGTAGTGGCCCAGCACTCGCGCGGCGTCGAATACCTCATGAAGAAAAATAAAGTGGAGGTGATCCGGGGCCAAGGGTTGCTGAAGGGCGGCGGGCGCGTGGAAGTGCGAGCCGAAGACGGCGTAAAGACCCTTGAGGCGCGCGCCATCATCATCGCTACCGGCTCCGAAGCCCGCCTGTTGGCCGGGCTGGAGCCGGATCCGGAGCGCATCCTGACTAATGTTGAAATACTCGAGCTGCGGCAGGTGCCCGAATCGCTGGCCATCATCGGAGCGGGCGCGGTGGGCGTGGAGTTCGCTTCCATGTTCCATCGCTTTGGCGCGCGGGTGACGCTGCTGGAGATGCTGCCGCGCATCGTTCCGCTGGAGGATGAGGAAGTCTCGCGAGAACTGGAGCGGGTGTTCAAGAAGTCCGGCATCCGGGTGGAAACTGGGGCGCGTGTGGAAGAGGTGCGGCGGTTGGATGATGCGGTCCAGGTGACCGCCGTGCTGGCGGACGGGCGTCGCGAGCAGGTGAGGGCCGAGCGCGTCCTGGTGGGTGTGGGGCGGCGGCCCAACACGGCCGGCATCGGACTGGAGAACACGCGGATTGAGGTGGACCGGGGTTTGATCAGGGTTGACGAGCGGCAACGTACGGCGGAGCCCGGCGTTTACGCCATCGGGGACGTAGTGGCGGGCATGCCGCAGTTGGCGCACGTGGCTGCACGCCAGGGCTTGGTGGCGGTGGCCGACATTGCGGGCAAACCTGCCCAGCCGGTCAACCCCCGTCAGATCCCCAGTTGTGTTTACACCGAGCCCGGTGTGGGCAGCGTAGGTTTGACCGAGGCCGAGGCGCGGGCCCGGGGCTACCAGGTGCGCGTGGGAAAGTTCGGCTTCCGGCCCAACAGCATGGCCACCATCCTGCGCCGTCACGACGGCTTTGTCAAGGTCGTCAGCGACGAACGCTACGGCGAGATTCTGGGCGTGCACATTATCGGGCCCAAAGCTTACGAGCTGATCGGCGAGGCAGTGGCGGCTATGGCCGCAGAGGCCACGGTGGAAACCATGATGAGCGCCATCCACGCCCACCCCACGCTGTATGAGACCCTGGGCGAGGCTTTCAACGCGGTCTACGGGCTGGCGATCAACGCCTGACAGCCGGCCATGCGCGTCTGCGAGCTGCACGAGCTGGGAAGGATAAGCTACGGCGAGGCGCTCGAGCTCCAGCGCCGTCTGGTGGAGCAGCGCAAGCAAGGCTTGATTCCGGATCAATTCCTGCTGCTGGAGCATCCCCACGTGATCACCCTGGGGCGCAACGGGCGCCCGGAGCATCTGCTGGCCAGGCCCGAAGTTCTGCGCCGTGCCGGCGTGGAGTTCTATCATACCGATCGCGGCGGAGATATCACATATCATGGTCCGGGGCAGATAGTGGGCTATCCGATCCTGGATCTGCGCCAGTGGCGGCGCGACGTGGTGGCCTACGTGCGGGCCCTGGAGCAGGTAATAATTGACGCCCTGGCGCGTTTCTCCGTCGCGGCGGAGCGCGTCGCCGGGCGCACCGGCGTGTGGGTGGAAGGCCGCAAGATCGCCGCCATCGGCGTGCACATAAGCCGCTGGGTGACTTCCCACGGCTTCGCTTTGAACGTCTCCACGGACCTGAGCTACTTTCGTTACATAGTGCCCTGCGGCTTGAGCGCCCCGGTGACCTCTATGGGCGAGCTGGGTGCGCCGGCTTCCCTGGTCGAGGTGCGGCAGGCGTTGGCTGAGAGCTTCGCGCGTGTGTTTGAATGCGAGATGATAAGGCCGGTGATCCCGGCGGAGCGAACGACATGATTGACGTGGTCATGCCCCAGATGGGTGAGAGCATTGTGGAAGGCACGCTCACCAAGTGGCTCAAGAAGCCCGGCGAGCGCGTGGAACGCGACGAGCCGCTGTTTGAGATCTCCACCGACAAGGTGGACACCGAGATTCCGGCCCCGGCCGCGGGCACCCTGGCGGAAGTATTGGTGGCCGAAGGCCAGACCGTAGCCATCAACACCGTGGTGGCCCGCATTGACGACAGCGGTGCGGCGCGTGCGGCCGCTCCTGTCCCGGCTGCGGAAGCGATTGCGCCGCCGGCGCCGGCGGCCGAGGCGCCGGCGGCAGTCGAGGCCGCTCCGCAGGTCGCCGTCGAGGCCCCCACGGAAGCGGCCGCCGGCCCGCTGTCTCCGCTAGTGCGCAAGCTGCTGCGCGAGCATAACCTGGATCCGCGCCTGATTAAGGGCACCGGGGCCGGCGGGCGCATCACCAAGCAGGATGTCGAGGCCTACCTGGCGGTTCGCGCCCAGGCCGCCGCGCCCCCGCCGCCGGCGCCGGCCGTCGAAGCGCCTGCCCGGGCGGAGCCCGCAGCCGCTCCCGTACCGCCTGCGCCGGAAGTCGCTCCTGTGCCGCGAGCGGAGGCCCCCAAGGTGCGTATCGAGCCCATGAGCGTCATGCGCCAGAAGATCGCCGAGCACATGATTCTGTCCCGGCGCACCTCGGCGCACGTAACCACCATTCATCGCGTGGACATGACGCGGGTGGCGCGCATGCGGGAACGCTACAAGGCGGAGGTCCAGCAGCGCTACGGTTTTTCGCTGACCTTCCTGCCCTTCGTGACCCGCGCCGCCGCTCAGGCTTTGCGCGCCCATCCGCTGCTGAACGCCTCCATTGAAGGGACCAACATCGTCTATCACAACGAGATCAACATCGGCATCGCCGTGGCCCTGGAAAACGGCCTCATCGTGCCGGTGATCCGCAACGCGGATGAGAAGAGCGTCATCGGCCTCCAGCGGGCTATTGCCGATCTGGCTGCGCGCGCCCGTTCGCGCCAGCTCAAACCCGATGAGGTGCACGGGGGCACTTTCTCGATCACCAATTTCGGCAGCTTCGGCAGTCTGACCGGTACGCCCATCATCAACCAGCCCCAAGTCGCCATCCTGGGTGTGGGCGTGGTGGAGAAAGCGCCGGTGGTGGTGGATGACGACAAGATCGCCATCCGTTCGGTCTGTCTGATCTCGCTAACCTTCGATCACCGGCTGATTGACGGGGCGCTGGCGGATCAGTTCATGCTGAAGCTGAAGTCCGTGCTGGAGAACTGGTCGGAAGAGGTCTTGTGACGCGGCGGCAGTTTCAGCAAGAGCTGGCGTGGCTGGCCGGCGCCCTGGCCGCTACCGCCGCGCCAGCAGCCATAGCAACACGGTGAGCGCCAGACTCAGTAAAAGACAGGTTCCTAGGGGGAGGTATAAGACCCAGTTCTTGCCCCTAAACACCAAATCGCCGGGCAGCTTGCCGATCGGCAGCGGCAAGCGCGCCAGCAGGCTGATCAGCGCGCCGATGATGATCAGCACCGCGCCGGTGATGATCAGGATGCGGCCCATCGCCATAGAACTATATTCTCGCGCAGCGGCGCAATGTTACACCGGATTGCGGATATGGGGCCGGCGCGGAAAACCACGCCGCACGGCGGCGATGAAGTCGTCGAACACGTCCTGCTTGCCGGCCAGCATGCCGGCGCCTCCGCGTTTCCAAGGCCCACGCTACCGGCTCCTGAACGCCGGGCCGATCACTGACAACTGAGCGCTGATCGCTGACACTTCAGCAGCACCTTGGACGAACGAAACGGCTCAGAAGTCGGGCGTCGCAGAATCTTCGCCACTCCTCGGGCGAGTGCCTGAGGCCGTGGGCCGCCAGGTGCCGCTGGTAGGCGCTTTCGTCCGACAGTTCCCGCATCAGCGCCACCAGCAGATGCACCGCCCTTCGGATCAGTCTCATATCTCCTCGGCCTTCAGACGCGTCAACACGAAAGGCGCCTCCAAGACCCGGGCTTCGCGCTTGCCGGTCAGAATCCCGTACCAGACCCGAATAGAGTCGGCCAGAATCGTGGTCACCAAAACCAGAAAGATGCCGCAGACCACGGCGTCCAGCCGGGCGTTGAAGATCAGCGCCCGCGCCTCGGACAGATCGGCTGCCGTCCCGGCTTGGATGGCCGCTTGAAGCTCCGCGGCTTGCGCCAGAAAACCTATGCGGGGCGCGGGCGAGAAGATCTTCTGGAAACCCGCGGTGAAGGTCACCGTGACCAGCCAAGCGAGCGGCAAACAGGTGATCCACATGTAGCGCGCGCCATGCATCTTGACCAGGATGGTGGTGGCCACGCACAACGCCACCGCCGCCAGCAGTTGATTGGCGATGCCGAACAACGGCCAGAGCGAGTTGATGCCCCCCAGCGGATCCAGCACCCCCTGATAAAGAAAGTAGCCCCAAGCGAGCACTATGGCGGCGCTGGTGGTGATTACGCTCGGCATCCAGCTCGTGCGTCCGAGCGGCTTCCAGACGTGACCCAGCAGGTCCTGGAGCATGAAACGGCCCACCCGCGTGCCCGCGTCCACTATGGTCAGGATGAACAGGGCCTCGAACATGATGGCGAAGTGATACCAGAAGCCCAGCAAGCGCCGGCCGACGGAGCCCGCGAAGATGTGTGCCATGCCCAAGGCCAGCGAGGGCGCCCCTCCGGTGCGGAAGAACAGCGTGTGCTCGCCTACTTCGCGGGCTAGGGTCTCCATTTCGGCGGCGGTGACCGGGAAGCCCCAGGAGGTAATGGTGGCCGTGGCCGCCTCCGGCGTGACGCCCACCACGCCGGCCGGGGAGTTCACCGCGAAGTACACTCCGGGTTGGAGTGCGCAGGCCGCGATCATCGCCATGATGGCCACAAAGCTCTCCAGCGCCATCGCGCCGTAACCGATGCCCCAGGCGTGCCATTCGCGGGCGATCATTTTGGGCGTTGTGCCCGAGGAAATCAGCGAATGGAAGCCCGAGATAGCGCCGCAAGCGATGGTGATAAAGCAGAACGGGAAGATAGTGCCGGCGAAAATCGGTCCCGTCCCGTCGGTGAAGCGTGTCAGCGCCGGGAGCTGCAACTGGGGGCGCACCAGCAGAATGCCGCCTGCCAGCATGAACACTACGCCCAGCTTGACGAAGGTGCTCAAGTAATCCCGCGGGGCCAGCAGCAGCCAGACCGGCAGGGCGCTGGCGAAAAACCCGTAGATGATCACAGCGATCGCCAGAGCCGGTCCCGAAAGCGTGAAAACCGGAGCCAGTGAGGGCGACTCGGCCACCCACTGGCCGCCCAAGATGGCCAGCACCACCAGGGCGAAACCTATCAGGGACACCTCCAGCACCTTTCCCGGCCGCCAGTAGCGCAGGTAGATCCCCATGAAGACGGCGATCGGCATGGTGCACGCGATAGTGAAGGTTCCCCAGGGACTACCCTTCAACGCATTCACGAACACCAGCGCAATGACCGCCAGCAGGATCACCATGATCAGCATCACGGTGAGCAAGGCCGTCAAACCTCCCAGTCGGCCGATCTCTTCGCGCGCCATCTGCCCAAGCGTCTTGCCGTCCCGGCGCATGGAGGCGAATAGGATCACGAAATCCTGCACGCAGCCTCCCAGCACCGCACCGATGATGATCCATAACGTTCCGGGCAGGTAGCCGAACTGCGCCGCCAGCACCGGCCCGACCAGGGGTCCCGGTCCGGCGATGGCGGCAAAGTGATGGCCGAACAGAACCCACTTGTTGGTGGGTTCGTAGTCATGGCCGTTGCGGAGGCGTTCCGCCGGAGTGGCGCGATCGTTGTTGAGGCCCATTACCCGCGCGCCGATGAAGCGAGCGTAAAAGCGGAAGCCGACCAAATAAGTACACGCCGCCGCCACCACCAGCCACACGGAGTTTACCGGTTCGCCGCGGTTCAAGGCGATTCCGGCCAGAGCGTAAGCGGCCGCCACAGACACGGCGGCCCACAGCAAGCGCCCAAGAAACTTTCTCATCGAAACGATCCTACACCAGCACAGGCGCCGGTTGAGGCCCGCCGGAGCCGCTCAGCCGTTCTCCCCCGCCAGCCGGGCCATCTGAAGCAGGTAGAACCGCAACCGGTCCTGCTGGCGCGCGGGCAGCGCCTGTTCTTCAATCCGCACCAGAAGTTCGACGTCTTTCTTCATCGCACGGACCACATTGGCCGGCAGTTCCAGCGCGCCCAGAGGCGCTGCCGAGAGGTATTCAAAAGCGGCCAGCAGGAATTGTTGCAACGAATCCTCCTGCGGCCCGCGTAGGAAAGCCACCGCCTGCCGCAAACCCGGCGGCCCGGGAGGGTTCTCCGTTACTGGCATCCGATGCGCCACCGAATGCAAAGCGGTGGCCAATTCCACGAACCGCGAGACGCGCTCGAAGACCGGGGCCATCAGCAACTCCCAAGCTTTCCGGCGCCAGGCGCGGATCTTCTCGGGCGCGGCCAGCAGCCGCTCCACTTGCTCGCGCCAACTGGCCGCCGGCGTGACCCCTATCTGCTGGATCAGCGCATCAAGCTGAGTGTTGAAGGGATCCGGTTGCATTAATACGGCCAGATCCGGGCGCAGCGTGGGAAGTAGTCGCGGGATGAAGCGGTCGCCTTCAAAGAAGTCTGCAACCGGCACGCCGTGGCGGCGCAACAGTTCCTTCTGAAACAGAGGCAGGCTGCCGCGGATTGAATCCACATCCTCGCGCAGGGCGGCGAAAGCCGAGTTGCCGGCCGGGAAGGCCCGTTCAAGCTGCCAGAGCCAGCCCAGCTCCAGGTCCTGATAAAGGCGCAGGCTGTGCAGGATCTCATACACCGGCAAGTGGGGCAGGATGCGGTCTGCCAGCACGCCTTCACCGTCCCCCTCGGCCGAGCGCGCCCGCGCGAACCAATCCAGCGACCGGAACAACCCGGTGGTTAACTGGTTGACGCCCAGCAGGAAGGTCTGAGCCTGGTTATGGCCGATGGCGCGCAAAGAACTGCCATAGCGGCAAAACGGAATGGTAGCGGCGATGCGCTCCAAGATCCGCTGGCCGCGGCTGGCGGTTGGTCCTCCGGCAGGGCGCACGGTGGGGCGGTCGCGCAGAGGCGGCAAGGTGCGCGCGATGAAGTAGGAGATTGCGTAGATGCCGACAACGTCTTCCTCACGCCCGTAAAGAATGCGGCGGAAGTTTTCGGTTGCGAGTTTGACGAACTCCTCCAGTACTTCGTCATGCGCACCGCGGGTGAGGCGCTCGAGTTGCTGAAGGCCGCGTTGGGTGAACTGGAGCCGCGTTTCCGTTAGCGGTTCGGCGGCCTGACGGAGCTCATTCAGCGTGAAACGTTGCGTCTGGGCTACGTGATGCAGCGTTTGGGCCAGATCTGCGGCGCGCAAGTGGCGCAAGCGCTCGGAAAGGTTGCTTTGAAAGGTGATCAGATCGCCGCCGGCGAACACGCCCATCAGAGGCGTGGTCGCATAGCGCGCGCTGCGCTTGGCTGAAGCGCCTGCGTACTGAGCCAGCAGGGCCTCGTTCTCCGGATTGAGCCGGAAGGCCGGCCGGCCGGAAGCCGGTGCGTAGTAGCAACCTTGCCGCTGCATGGGTTCGCCGGCGCCCAACTTGACCCGTACATCGCCGACCAGACCGCGTTCGGCCAGCCAGCGCACGATCTCGAACTTGGCCGTGCGAAAGGCCAGCAGAGCCGCGGTCTGCCCCACTTCCTGGCTAAGGTCCGATCCGGCGATGAACAGCTCCGAGATCATTTCCGCGAACCGGCGCTCGGGACTCTGACCCAGGCGGCGGCTCTGCACGACGTACTCCCACAGTTTCTCCAGGTAGCCTCTGACGCCGCGCACCACGTCCAAGCCCTCGAACAAGGGGACCAGCCAGATGGACGGCAACTCAACAGCTCCCGCACGCAGCGCCTCTTCCCGCCGGGCGCGCAGCTTGCGATCCAGCGAAATCAGAGCCTCGGGCTCGGACGACATGCTGACCTGAAGCGCCAGGATCATGCCCGGATTGCCGTAGCGTCCCGCGATTTCGTTGATCTCGGTGAGGTTGTAGGCGGTGGTGTCTATGGCGAACGGGTCCGGGCTGGTCACCATGTTTTGGTGAATGCGCGGCGTGATCACGAACCGGCTGAGCAGGTCGCGATAGCCCGCCGCAGCCAGAGCAAGATCCCGGCTGAACGGCGGGTGCAGCGTTGCCAGGTTCGCCCGCAAGCACTCTCGCAAGGCCTGGTTGAGATGGAAATAGTGCTCCAGCATGCGCCGCCGCCGGCGACGCAGCTCGCGCATGCGGCGTTCCAGGCGATCGTTGTGCTCCCAAAGCACCACTACCGGATCGCGCGCCAGATGCAGGCGCATGCCCACCCGCCGCAACAGGCCGGCGCGCACTTGGAAGGGAAGCAGGCCGCGATAACGCCGCTCAAGCTGGTGCGTCAACTGATTGATCTCGTCGAACAGAGCCAGGAAGCGGCGGCGGGTGGCCGGCAGCCGCCGCACTTGCTGGACCAGTTCGTGATCCACCCGCAGCCGGGGCGCGGACTGAAGCAGCAGCTCGAGCAGGCGCCCCATGCGCGCCACGTTCTCCATCAGGACCGCCGCCACCAGGTGATGGCCCTGGCCGGAAGGACGATTGCTGCCGTCCCAATCGCCCCAGTAAGACAAGAACGTGCGAGGCTCAGCGTCGGAGCGGAACCGGAGCAAATCCTCGGCGGCGATCTGCGCCTGAAGATCCAGCAGCAGCTCATCGCCCTCCGCGCGTGAAGGGATGGCCACGTTAAGGCCCAAATACTCCCGCGCCAGTTCATCCGCCAAGGCATCGCTTGCTGGTTGCCGGGCCGGGCCGCCGTTGATCAGCGTTTCGATCACCTGCTCCCAACGGATCTCGGACTGGATCGAATACATCTGCGTGGGGTGGACCGTGCGATCGCAGAGCCGCCCCAGAAACATAGCCTGACGGCGGGCGAGCTTGTCAGGTTGGAGTTCGGCCTCCAACAAGGCGCGCAATCTGGCGCCTTCCTGAGCTTCCGCCAGCGCCAGACGCTCTTCGGCCAGCTCAAGGCGATCGCGAAAGCGGGCTCGAAAGACCGTCAGGCGGTCGTCAAGGAACTCCTCCGGTGAAAGGCCTTCGCCGCCGAACGCGCCGGCTATTCCCAGCCGCCTGGCCAGTGCGGCGAGCCGCTCGCGATAAGCGCGCCGGAGATGCTGCTCCACAGCCGCCCACTGTTTAAGCAGCGCCTCCGGATCCAGCCGCCGGGCCGCGCGAGGACTGCGCAGCTCGAGCGTCTTGCGGTTGTAACGCGATTCCTCCTCGGCGATGATCCGGTTCAGATCAATCAGCACCCGGCGCGTCTTCGCCAGAAGGCGTTCGGCGCCGTCTGCACCACCGAGCGTAAGACGAAAGGACTTGCGCCCGATCTCCAAGCCTTCTTCCGTGTGGGCGAACGTGGATAGGGGCACAAGGCCCACGCCCTGGCGGGCCAGGCTGGAAGCAATCCAGTCCAGCGAGATGCCCGGCGGGAGCCTGTGGACCGTCATCCGCGGGTACATGCCGCCGGCCGGTCTGCTGATGGCGATCTCAAACCGGTTACGCTCAGCAGGGAGGTTCTGGACCGCCTGCTCCAGCGCCCGCATGCGTTCGTCCAGGATGGCGTTGCGCAGCCTCCAGTACGAGTTAGTGTTTTGCGCGCTGCTGCGGTAGAACAGGTAGCCTAGCAGCAGAGCGCCGACGTTATGCGCCACCGCGTCGTTGGCTTGACGGAAGCGCTCGCGCAGGCGCCGATCCCGGATCTCGACTACGCAGAGTCTGGCCCCGGCCAGGCAGTCGGTCTTTGAGAGCGAATGCACGGTGATGACCCGGTCGGCTTGCTCCGTCGAGATGTAGCCCAGGCGCGCCAGCTCGTCCGCCAGTTGCCGCAGGGTGCGAGGGCCGGCCAGCTCCGACGACGGGGCCACATTCTCGTAGGACAGATCGTCAATCACCAGCACTCCCCTGGCCAACAGCCGGCGCAGCAGTTCTCGCAGGCGCGACTGGGGAAAGACCTGGCCGCTGGCGTTGTGCGGGTTATTGATCACCACCGCGCCGCTGTCGCGCCATCCGGCCTCGGCCGCGAGCCTGCCGTCCACGGTTTTCACCAAGAGTTCAACGTCCAGCTCGAATGACGGCGTCAGCGGGACGAAAACGGTCTTTGGGAAGCAGTGCTCGTAAGTCCAGCTCAAATCCGGCAGGATCACTTCGCGGATGCCGCAATGGAACCCCAGCAGGCCCAGCGCCGTGCGCGCCGAGCCGCTGACCACCAGCGAAGCTTCCGGGTGATATTCCGGGTGGTGACGCAGGAAAGCGGCCTTGAAGGCTGCCTGCAACTGGTCACCTCGCTCGGGCAGGACCTTCAGGATCTCGCGGAATCCCAGGCCTTCCAGGGGGTCCTCGGCCGGCCAAACACGAGCCGGCGGGCTTTGAGGCTGTGGCAGGTGCCGAGCGCAGCGTTCGACGGCGGCTTCCAGGCGAGCCTGGATCCGCGGCAGGAGCTCGCCGCTCCATCGCGCGATCTTCTCGCCCAAGGCCGCCACCGAGGCTCCCGCCGCCTGCTGGATCCCCGCCAGCAACATCCCCTTTTCGACATAGAGGGTTTCATGGCCGTCAATCGGCGGTGGCGGCGCGGTCCCGCCCCGCCGCAGCAGGTACGTGAGTAGTTCCACCTCGGCGGCCGAAGGGGTACCTTTCAACTCGAAGTGCACCCGCTCGATCAGCCGGACGAATTCGTGATAGCCGGCGACGAAAACCACCGAGAGGCTCGCAAGCTGCGGCGCAAAGATCGCCGGGGTCAACAGGCGCAGCGTGCGGTTCATCATGCGGGCTTCACGCGCCAGCGAGACTTGATTGGGCGCGTTGTTGGCCTCCAGAATGAACAGAGGGTAGCTGCGAGTGAGCCGGCGTAATGTGCGCCGCGCCTCTTCGGAAAGGACCCGGCCGAGCACCAGGAAACTGGGACTGCCGGGGCTGCCCGCCAAGGCATGCTCCAACTGGCGCAAGGCCGCGCCCTCATCGCCGGGCAGCGAAACGAAGTCCAGTCCCTCGAACGCCGTCAACGGCGGCGGAAGCTCTAATTGGTGCAGCAACACCGTGGCCGGCAGGCGCTCCAAGTGCCTGGCCAAACCGTGAAACAACACGCGCAGCACTTCCAGTAGGCCGCCGGAGGCTAGAACGATTTCGCGCCTCCCGGTGCGCTCGCCCAGATCGTAGGTCAGCGGCTCTGGTTGCGCGTTGAGCCATGCGGCGAAACGCTCCACCAGCTCTCCGGGTTTGCTGCGCAAGAAACCACCGCGAGGCAAATACGGCCCGCTGCGACGGATTAGCGCCAGTAAGAACTCCGCCGCCGGCCGCTGCTCGGCGCTCCAGGCGGCCTCGCGCACCAGCCGCTCCGCCAGGTCCCCGGTTTGCTCCGACGCGCCCGTAGCGAGTCCCAGCGCGATGCGCGCGTAATGTTCCACAAGTCGCGGATCCTCAACCGGATTGCCGATGTGGAAATTGACCCGCTCCTCCGCCGCCACAGGGGCGGCGGCGGTGGCTTCGCTGATCTCCGAGACCACTGCCCCTTTGGCCGGTCGCAGAGCGAAGACCTCGGGCCAGGGGACTTCCGTGGCCGCCGCGCCAGGTCCCACAGCAGACTCAACAAGCATGGGCTGGTAGTCCGGCATGGAGCTTGCGTTCCGCAGGTTCTCTGAGTGTTCAGCTTAACAAAGCGGGCGAAACTCAGGCCCTTGCGGTCAGCCGGCTTGGATCGCGGCAGCGCTGCTGCGGGATACTCGGAAGTGATCCCAGCCCAGCGGCTGCACTAACTCGCCGGCCAGTATGATCGTGCCGGGTCGGCCCCTCACGATGCGCCCGATGCGGGTTAGCGGCAATCCGGCGTGGCTGCGTGGGACTTTCTTGCCGGCGGGTACGGTGAACAGCAATTCGTAGTCCTCGCCGCCGTGCAGCGCCTGGTCCGGCGTCGCTCCGGGGAATACCGGCAGCGCGCCGTCTAGTTCCGCGGCCACGCGGGAGGCCAGGCACAGCCGGTGCAGATCGAGCGACAGCCCGTCGCTCAAGTCGATGGCCGCCGTGGCGCCGAGACGTGACCGCAAAAACCGTCCCAGCGCCAACCTGGGTTCAGGTTTAAGGTGCCGGCGCCAGGCGCGCCCCCGCTTGGCTGCCAGCCCCAGCGCCGAACCGCCCAGCCGGCCTGAAACGTAGATCGCATCGCCCGGGCGGGCGCCGTCGCGGCGCAACGCTTCCCCTTTGGGGACCACACCCAGCACCACGATGTCACACGCTACCCGCTCGGCGCGCGCCAGATCGCCGCCGACCAAGGCGACCCCCGCGGCGCGCGCCAGAGAACGGAAGCCGCGGAAAAACCCCTCCGCCCAGCGGCGGCCGCACCAGGGTGCCAGCGCCAGCGAGAGCAGGCACAGGCGCGGCTCGCCGCCCATGGCTGCGATGTCACTCAGGCCCCGAGCCAGCACCTTCCACCCAACTGCGGAGGCAGGGTGGCTCTGCCGGCGAAAGTGCACGTCTTCGATCAGCCAGTCGGTGGTCAACAGCCAATCGTGAGCTGAGCCGGGCGGCCGGTAAACGGCGCAGTCGTCCCCGATGCCGACAATCACGCCGCTGCGGCGGGAGCGCGGAAAGCCGGCCCGGATCTTCTCCACCAGTTCCCGCTCGTCCACGGCGATTCAGCCGCCGGCGCACACCAGCCCGGCGGGCAGCTCCTCTCCGAAAAGTTGTTCCAGCGTGCGGGCGTCCAATTCCTGCTCGCCCTCGAGCACGGCCAGCAGGCGCGCGGAATCCGGCCGCGCCTCCAGGACACGGCGCACCTGCTCGAACAGCACAGGATTCAGGTCGCGCGCCGAATCCCCCGTGCGGCGCGCCATGGAAGCCAAGGCTTCGGCCGCGGCCGGCTGGGGCAATAAGGCCGTGACCCAGCGCCCTACGACGGCCGGCGGCAAGGCCTGATCCGCGGGGCCGTAGAACAGCCGTCTAGCCCCGAGACGCGCCAGACACCAATACCGGACCGACTCCGGCAGATCCTGAGGTCCGCGGACCAGCGCTTCGCCCAGCTCGGTCTTGGTTTGAAGCGGCAACAGTTCCAAGCTTGCGGCCGCACGCCACATCTCACGCCACAAACTGGGATTCAGGCGGGGGCGTTTACCGCCGCGCGGGAAAAGCACACCGGCCATGCGCTGGTAGAGTTCGGCTTGCTGGCTGCGATTCAGCCCGCCTGCCACCCGGCCCCAGAATATCCACCACTCAATCTGGCCCTGGATCTGATTGGGGAAGGCCAGACCGGCGGTGTACAGGCGCCGGGTCTGCTGGATGCGCCAGTCATCGCCCGGAAAGCCGAAGCCCGGCCGCAAGCAGAAGCCTGTGAGGTTCAGCCAGCGAAGCTCGAAAGCCGGGGCAAGGCTGCGGCCTTCGGAGTGTTCCCACAACACATCGGCCAGTCGCCGGATCACGGCCAGCGGCCAGGAGTTGCGGCCCAGCGACAGCGTCTCTTCCAGCCGCGCCGGCAACTGTTCCGGGCTGAGCGGCTCGCTGGCCTCCTTACCAAATACGTTGCGGATCAGCTCCTCGGCCCGCGCCAGCGCCGCCTCGCTTACTACCGCCGTGGGCCGGGAGGCGGCTTTCGCCTGCTCGGCCTGCTTGCGCAACTCGAACTGCAAGCGCCAGCGATGTTCGCTGATCTTGGACTGGCACCAGATCTCCAGCGTTCCCACTTCGCTCAAGCGCGCGCCGAGCTTCACAGGAACCAGGGCCTGCTCGCGCCCGCCGAAGCGAATCAGGGCGTGTAACGGTGCGTGCTGGTGGAATTCGGCGTCCAGTTGCTCGCGCCCGAACTCCACCAGCTCGCCCAGCCGATCGCCGGTGCGCGTCAGCGAACTGTAGAGCCGGAACGACACCGGACGATTGGCCACCAATTGCAGTCCCTCCGGCTCCAACTCCAACGTGGCGCCTTCCTCGGCGCCGCGCGGCACCAGGCAGACCGCCCGGCGGCGTTCGCCTTCCCCGGCCACTTCCAGGTAATAGGTTCGCGGAAGACCACCGCGCACCAGCACTCCGGAACCGGTCGTGCGCACGTAGGCGTAGTACGCCGCTCCCACAGCCACCGCCAGGTCCAGGTCGCGGTTCTCCAGCACCAGCGGCGGACGCCCGTACCAGCGCCCTACTACCTCCGCCACCCGCTGCCGGCAAACCTCCGGGATAAAAAAGCCGCCGTTGAACAGCAACGCATCCACACCCTCGGGCGCCTGTTCGGCGGAGTCCGAAAGAAAGGCCGCCAAATGCCTGGTGATCGCGGGATCGGACACGTAGGGCAGGCCCGTTTCTTGAAACAAACTGTGCCGTTCTTGTTTAGGTCGCTCCCAAAGCCGGCAGAACGGCAAGAAGCCTTCCAGCGCCAGTTCCAGCGCTTCCTCGCGCAGGATCTCGGTCTTGCGGGATCCTCCCACCAGCGCCGTGCCCGCGCCTGTAACCGTAATCTCCACCTTCTCCAGTTTGGGATCGGTCAACAGGCGCTCCTTGGCGGTGGCGCACTGACGCCGGACGGCGTTGCGCTGGCGCAGCGAAAGCGGCGTACCCAGCTTGTGCTCGACCAGCCAGGCCAGCGTCAGATCCAGATTGTCGCCGCCCAGAAGCAGGTGGCGGCCGACGGCGGTGCGCGTGAATTCAATCAGGTCGCCTTCGCGACGCACGCGAATCAAGGTGAAATCCGAGGTGCCCCCGCCCACGTCCACGACCAGCACGGTCATGCCGTCGCGTAACTGGCGCCGCGACTGGCTGAGGTGGTTGGCGATCCAGGAATAAAAGGCCGCCGCGGGCTCCTCCAATAACGTGATCCGTTCCAGTCCCGCCTGAGCGGCGGCCTCCACGGTCAGCTCGCGCGCCTCTTCATCGAAGGAGGCCGGCACCGTGAGCACCACGTCCTGCTCCGCCAGCGGCGCGCCCTGCGCGCGCTCCCAAGCCTCGCGCATGTAAGCCAGGTAGCGCGCCGAGACTTCCACGGGGGACAGTACGCGGCCGGTATCGCGGGAATCCCACGGCAGAATCTTGGCTGTGCGATCCACCTCGGGATTCGACAGCCACGACTTGACCGAGTGGACCAGCCGCGTGGGCACCAGCGCCCCCTGGTCACGCGCGTAGGTTCCTATGTAGTCCTGGTCGCCCAGGTACAGAAACGAGGGCAGCGTGCGGCGGGGCTCCACCAGGCCGGGGGCTACGTATTGTGGGATTTCCAGTATACGGATGGGCGGGAAGTCGGACTCCTCCGCTTCCCGGGGGTCCACGAAAGCCACCGCCGAGTTCGTAGTGCCGAGGTCAATGCCGACCTTCATATCTCGATTTCTGCCGGTGCTATCAGGGCCGGATCCTGGTCGGCGGCCAGCGGCGGCAGCTCGATCTTGATCGCGCGCCAGCCGCGATGACGAAGCAATCCGCCTTCCGGCTGACCCTTCAAAGGCACGTTGCCGATGAGTTTGACGGCCGAGGGATCCGGCACCGCCGCTAGACGAGTGTAGGTGCCCTCTACCCCGTCTATGACCGGCGCCAGGCGCATGTGACGCTCAAGCGCCTGGCGGCACTGCTCATGCAGAGTGCGCACCGCGGCGCCCACCTGTTCGTCGGGGTAGGCGGCGATATCTTCCATCAGGAAATCAACCAGTCGCGCCTCCTGCTGGAGGATGGCCAGCATCTGGAGCGCGCCGTCGGCGGCGCGCTGCGGCGCAGGGGCAGGCGGCTGCGGGCTGCGGGGCTTTACCGTGAGGCCGAGGGCCGCAACCAGCTCGTCGGAGAGTGCGCCGGTGGTCATGATCGAGAGAAAGGCTCTAAGGGCTAGCGTAATTCGTCGCACAGAGGTCCTCTGAAACTCCAGCATAGCTTAGGGCGGAACTGCGGGCTTTCCCCCATAAGGCGGCTTTTCAGTCTGCCGATCTAGCGCTAGACTGCTGGTAGAGGAATGCTTATGAGTCGAGCACGTTCATTGATCGCGCTCATGGCGCTGGGCTGCATCGGCCTCAGCGCCCAACAGAAGAAACGGGTGGCAGTCCTGGACTTCGACTACGCCACGGTGCGCAGCCACGTGGCGGCCATTTGGGGGACGGACCGCGACGTCGGTAAGGGTATCGCGGATTTGCTGGTCGAGAAGCTGGTACAGGGCGGCACCTACTCGGTGATTGAGCGCAAGGCCATTGACAAGGTTCTGGCTGAGCAGAACTTTTCTAACAGCGATCGCGCGGATCCGACTACGGCCGCCAAGATAGGCCGGATCCTGGGCGTGGACGCCATCATCATCGGCAGCATCACGGAGTTCGGGCGGGATGACAAAGCCACTACGCTGGGCGGCGGTGCGTTCGGGGGCATCACGCGTCGTTACGGGCTGGGCGGCGTGCAGCGTCGGGAGGCCAAGGCGGTGGTGGATGTCACCGCCCGCATGATCTCGACCGACACGGCCGAGATCCTGGCCGTCGGACACGGCAAAGGTGAATCCGCGCGCTCGGGCACCTCACTGCTGGGAGCGGGCGGCAGCTCGGGCGCGGGCGGCGCCGGGGCTTACGACATGACCAGCAAGAACTTTGCCGCCACTCTGATAGGCGAGGCGGTGCACAAGGCGGTGGCGCAATTGGGCCAGGAGCTGGAAGCCGGCGCCGCCAAACTGCCGGCTCGCGCGGTGCAGATTAACGGGCTGGTGGCGGACGTCAGCGGCAGCACCTTGATCCTGAATGTGGGCAGCCGCGCCGGCCTGAAAGTGGGCGACCGCCTGCAAGTTCGGCGCAAGATCCGTGAGGTCCGCGACCCGGCCACCGGCAGGGTCATCCGCGCCATCGAGGACAAGATCGGCGAGGTAGTCATCACCGAGGTGGATGAGCTCTCTTCGGTGGGTGCGTTCACGGGCACTGCGGCGGCCAAGGTGGGGGACGTGGTCAGGAGCCAGTAGCCACTCCCACAGCACCGGCAAGGCTCAAGCCAACAGGCGCCCGCCGAGATAAGTGGCTTTCACTTCAAGCTGGCTATCCAGCAGCACGATGTCGGCCAGCTTGCCGGGCGCCAGGCTGCCCAACTCGCTGTGCCGTCCCAGGATAGTGGCCGGCGTCAGGGAGGCCATGCGTACGGCCTGCCAGAGCGGGCAGCCGGTGGCCTGGTGGAACACCCGCACCATTTCATTCATAGCGAACACTGAGGATGCCAGCGCCGTGCCGTCTGGGATGCGCGATTCGCGGTTGTGCACCACGGTTTTCATGCCGTGTCGCGGGCCGAAAGTGTAGTCGCCGTCGGGCATGCCTGCGGCGCGCATGGCGTCGGTTACGATGGCCAGTTTCTCGTAGCCCTTCACCCGCAGGGCCAGCCGCAAGATCTCGCCCGAGAGGTGCTTGCCGTCGCTGATCAGCTCTGAACTGAGCCGTTCGTCCAGGTAGACTGCCTCCAGGATTCCGCCGCTGCGCGGATTCGGCGTGCCGCGCCAGCGGTTGCTCATGGCATCCGTCATGGCGCAGTAAAGATGCGTGACGTGCCGCACGCCCCAGTCGGCGGCCTCCGCCATTTCTTGGTAGAGCGCCTCGGAATGGCCCGCACTGGCCAGGGCGCCTTGCGAGGCCAGGGCCCGGACCAGATCGCGCGCACCTTCCAGCTCGGGCGCCAGCGTCATGCTGGCGATCAGACCTCGCTCCAGGATCTGCCGCCACTCGCGTTCTTCCGGCTTGCGAACGTGTTCCGGCAGATGGCAGCCTCGCTTGGAGAACGCCAGATATGGACCCTCGACATGCACGCCCAGCACGCGCCCGAATGGCTGGTCTCCCTTACGGTAGCGCTCCACGCCGTCCACCGCCGCCAGTATCTCGCTCAGAGGCGCCGTGGCGGTGGAGGGGCACAAGGCCGTCGTGCCGTGAGCGGCGTGGAAGCGGATTGCGGTCCGGATGTCCTGGTCGTTGGCGTCCATGAAGTCGCTGCCCCCGCCGCCGTGAACGTGCATATCCACAAAGCCGGGCGCCAGGTATGCGCCCCCGGCGTCAATGCGTTCGGCCTCCGGAGGCATGTGCTCATCGCGGCGCGGGCCGACGTACTCGATGCGGCCGTCTCGGGCGGTGATCATGCCGTCGGCGATCAGCCCGCTGTCGCTGATGAGGGTTCCGTTGAAGAAGACCTGTGAAGGCATGGAGGTTGAGACCCCTGTCATGTTACGCCTGCTCGCATTGGGGTTTCAACACGGCGGCGCACGCCGCGCGATGTTCACGCTATAATATGCGCGGCGAAGTTTACGGGTCTTGGCGCACATTCAAAGGGAGGTGGTCATGAAGTCGTGGCTCCCGTCTCTCGGATGCGTGATTTCCGCTTGCCTGGCGCTGGCTCAGACCCCTTCCGCCAGCGTCGTCGGGCGGATCACGGACGCGACCGGCGCGGTGATACCAGGGGTCACTGTAAAGGTGACGAATCTGGACACCAGCATCGCCCAGCAGGCGGCATCCAACGAAATCGGCGAGTACACCATACCTTATTTGAATCCCGGACGCTACGCGCTGGAAGCCTCGGCAGCGGGTTTCCGGACATACAAACGCAGCGAATTCACCCTGGCGGTGGATCAAATCCTGCGCATTGACATCGCATTGGAGGTGGGCGCGGCCACCGAAAGCATTACCGTCACCGACGCCCCGCCGTTGCTCAACACCGAGACCGCCACCCGCGGCGAGGTGACCACTGAAGACGAAGTAAAGGAACTGCCTTTGGACGGGCGGGATTTCTCCGACCTGGCGCTTCTGACAGCGGGAGTGATTCCCAAGGGTGACGGAGGCGACGGCACTTATGCGGTCAATGGCGGGCGCGCAGACAACGCCGGGTTCCTTTTGGACGGAATGAACAACACCCAACGGCGCAACACCGGCGCCATGATCCAGCCGCCCATCGAGAGCGTCCAGGAGTTCAAGATGCTCACCTCGGGCTTTTCCGCCGAGTACGGGCGCTACGCCGGCGGCATGTTGACGGCGGTCACCAAGAGCGGCACCAACCGCTTGCGAGGGTCGCTTTATGAGTTCATGCGCAACGACGCCTTGGACGCCACGGAGTTTTTCTCGGTCGCCAAGTCCAAACTGCGCCGGAACCAGTTCGGCGCCACGCTGAGCGGCCCGGTGTACTTGCCCGGTCTTTACAAGGGCCGCAACCGCACCTTCTTCCTTTTCACCTGGGATTCGTTGCGGCTGATCAGCGGCAAGAGCAAGCGGGACCTGGTTCCGGAGACCGAAATGCTGCGCGGCGACATGTCTCAGGCGGTAGACGCCTTTGGCCGCCGGATAACGGTCACGGACGCCCTGAGCCGGACGCCGTTCCCCGGCAATCAAATACCGGCCAGCCGACTGAATCCGGTGGCCGTTCAACTGGCCAAGTATTTCCCGGCCCCCAACCTGCGCGCGGGCGTCTTCAACTTCATTTCACAGGGCAACGCCACCAACGACTTTGACAGCTTCGGCGTCAAGGCGGATCACAACCTCAGCGCGCGAGATCGGATGACGTTCAGTACGTTCTGGCGCACGGCCGGCAACTGGGATCCCGTCATGACCTCCCGCTCGCCGATCCCCATGTTCGGCTCCACCAACAGCACTCCTTCGGTGCTTTCCTATGTGCGTTACCTGCGTTCCCTGAGCCCGACCATGTTCCTGGAGGTCAGCGCCAACTTTTCCCGGCGCACTAATCGCCAAGTCTGGCCCTACAGCGCGGACAAGGATTGGGAAGCGGAGACCGGGTTTGTGGGGGGCACTAAGAATCCGGTGGCCGCCGGACCGCCCTACGTCCAAATCACCAGTTACATGATCCTGGGACCGGCTTACGACATCCCCAAGATCTGGGCTTACAACAATTACCAGTACGCCGTCACGGCTACCTGGATCAAGGGCCGGCACAACATGAAAGTGGGCTTCGATTTTCTGCGGAGCCAGTACTTTTCACGCAGTTACGGAGACACGCGTGGGCGGGTGAGCTTCGACGGGCGGTTTACCAGCTTTTCGGTGGCCGACTTCATGCTTGGCTGGATCAGCAGCTCGCGCCGACAGTTGGACGCCTCGGGGCCTTACCATCTGCTGTCCAGCTACGCCGGCTTTTTGCAAGATGACTTCAAGCTGACGCCTACGCTCACCTTCAACCTTGGTTTGCGCTACGAGCTGATGAAGCCTCCCAAGGAGAAATTCGGGGGGTGGGCCATGTTTCTTCCCCCCGTGGGCAAGGTAGTGGTGGCCGGCACGGGCACGCTCTCGCCGGCGGAGTTTGACCAGCGCATCACCAGCGCCGGCCTGGCGCCGTACGTCATCAAGGCCTCCGAGGTGGGCCTGCCGGCTACCATCACCAAGACCGACTGGACCAATCTGGCGCCGCGCTTCGGTTTCGCCTGGCGGGTCCTGAGAAGCACGAAGACGGTGCTGCGCGGAGGCTACGGCATCTTTTACGGGACCTTCTCGCTGTACCGCATGGACGAGTACGCCGACACGTTCCCGTTTTCGGTCACGGAGACATTCAGCCGTGTCACAAGCGACCCGACGATACTCACCTTGTCAAACCCCTTCCCGATTGTCAGACGCGGTTTCAGCGGAGTAACCAGCAGCTACGGCCAGGACAACGCCGAGCCGCAAAGCCAGTATTTGCAAGCTTACAATTTGACGCTGGAGCGTGAAATAAGAGGCACGGTGATTGAGATCGCCTATGCGGGATCCAAGGGCACCCATCTTCCCCGGCGGTACGACGTTAACCAGGCGGGCCGCACTTACGAGACACGCGAGCTTCGACCTTATCCGTTCTTCGGCAGCATCAACATTATCAACGACGGTTCTAATTCGTTTTACAGCTCCGGACAACTGGTCGTGCGCCGGCGCTTCTCCAGACAATTGTTCGTGCGCGCGGCCTACACTTACGCCAAGTCGCTGGACGAATCCTCCAATACCGGCGGCACCATCCAGTACAACTTCCCCATGGCGCAGGATGCACGGAACCTGAAGTTAGAGCGCGGGCGGTCGGATTTCGACATGGGGCACAGCTTCGCCGCCAGTTTCATCTGGTCGCCGCAATTCTCGCGTCACTGGGCCCTTCGCGACTGGCAGATTTCCGGGACCGGCACGATTTACACGGGCCCGCCTTTCACCGTGCGGGTGGCAAACGTAAACTACAGCGCCGGCGAGGCCACCCGGCCGGATCGCATCGCCAAGGGCACCTTGCCGGAACGCGGCCCCGACATGTGGTTCGATCGCACCGCCTTTCCGCCGGTGCCTACCGGCTCGTATCGTTTCGGAAACTCGGGACGCAACATACTGGACGGTCCCGGAGCGGTGATAATTAACACCTCCCTGTCGCGGCGCATCCGCCTGGCTGAGAGAAGCACGTTGCAGCTTCGCCTGGAGTCGTTCAACCTGCCCAATCACCCGAACTTCAACTTGCCGGAAAACAACGTGAACGTCATCACGGGCGGCACCATCAGCCGAGCCAAGAATAACCGCAACATCCAGTTGGGCGCGCGGGTCGAGTTCTGAGCGGAGCGCCGGCCGGACCTCGGACCGCACGGCGGGGTCAGAAGCGTTTCAACGAGCGCAAGATCGCCGCCGTGTTGCCGCCTCCGGGCAGTTCCACATAGTGGAGCACCTGCCAGTTGCGGTCCATGGCGCCGATGTATCGGGCCTCGTTGCGGCTGGGTCCCATCAGTATCACCGAGTAGCCCCGTTGCGGGTACGTCAGGCGCTGGTACTGAATCTCTCCCTCGGGCGAACGCCAGCGCTCCTCGGCCGGCGGGCCGAGTTTTTTGACCACCGCGTGATAGTCGTCGTAACGGCTGAGCTCCAGATAGGCCTGATCCTTGGCGGTGAATACGACGCGCGAGCGCAATGGGCCGATGCTGAAAACGGCCACGATCACTACGAACGAGGCCACGCCGGCCACCAGCGCGGCTACGATCAGCCGTCCTACGCGCGATTCGGTTGTGGGTGCGGGTCGGACGCCCAGACGCGGTGGGGGAGACTCCGGCTGGGGAGGATACGGGCGGTGTTCCGCCGGGGCCGGCATCGTCAGGACCCGGCGCTCGTACGGCCAGACCGCCCCTGCCTTGTACTCCAACTCGCGCGTGAGGCCCACAATCATGACTGGGTCCTCGACGCGCGAGATCTCTCCGAAGTATCGGCGCGGAATCCACACCTCCAGATCTTCGCGTGTGTTGGCCACCAGAATCTCGGACCAAGTGGCGCGGCGCAGCCGCCATTCGTTGTGTTCGATGCCTACGATCGCAGGATAGAAGGCGAACGGGCGACTGGCCAGGTGCTCGATCCACTCCGGTGAGGACGGTGCGGACATGCGCCTATCATCTTACCGCGGCCGCGTTCAATCCAGCCCGAGACGGCCCAGAATGGCCTCCAGCTCCGGTGCACGCACGCGAATCGGCCCCCGTAAAGCCTCAGGCGCCGGCCGCTGGTCGAAAGCCTCAAACAGGCTCATCTTGGCCACCGCATACTGCTCAGTCGCCGTAAGAGCGCGGCCGTGGGCCCGCTCCCAGAGCCGCACAACCTTGTTGGTCAGTAAGACCGAAACCGGCAAGCCACGCCGGCCTGCGGCTGAGACCGAGAACACGTACTCGACGCCTGTGCGTCTCAGCAGCCCTCGCGGCCGGTGGCCCTCGTAGACGTACTCATAGACATAGCCGGTCTGCGCCGGGTAGGTCTTCTGACGCCGAGTTGCCGGGCCGCCGGCCAACGGCCGGCGGCCCAACCGGCGAAGCCACTTGGGCACGGGGCGATTCCACTCAGAGCAGGGCACGGTCGTCCGGTCCCCAGGCCGGCTCACGTTTCTCGAGCACCGTGCGGATCAGGGGCAGCTTGTCCTTGATGAGTCGGTAGCGGGCGCTTTCCTCCAGGTCCCAGGCCAGCTTCACAGGCTCGCCGGCTGCGTTAACTGCCGTAAGCAGCTTGTAAATATACAGCGCTTTCATATCGTATAACGACACCGGCAAGCCGGAATCGCGCGCCACCGACTCCACGGTGTGCTCGCTATCCGGGTTCGCCGCCAGGTGCTCGAGTAGCTTGCGGTAGGCGGGATGCGTTCGGCAGAAGTTCTCCAGCCGGAGCCACTGCTCGCGTGTAAAGCCCATAACAAGAATTCTGCCAGATTCCCTTACTGGCGGCGCCGGTGCAGCCCAGCTCGTGCAGGTCAACCTTGTAGTCGCCGAAGCTGGGATGGTTCGGCGTCAGCCCCCTCATCCTCTGAGGCACTCTTCGATGGCTTTGGCCGGGATCTCGCCCTCGCGTATCAGCCGCCAGTCGGGGTCGGTTATGTCAATGGTGGTGGCGCCTGCGCCGGGGCAAAGGCCGCCGTCCAACACCAAATCCACGCGGCCGTCCATCATTGCGAAGACCTCGACGCCCGTACGGCAGGTGGGTTTGCCGGAGATGTTGGCGCTGGTGGCGATCAGCGGCTGTCCCAGCGCTTCCAGCAAAGCGTTAGCCACCTTCGACCGGGATTGCCTGAGCGCCAGCCGTCCGGTGTTGCCCGTCACCTTCAAGGGCACGTGCGCCGAGGCCGGCACTATCATGGTCAGCGGGCCCGGCCAGAAGCGCCGGGCCAACACGAAGAAGCGCGGCGGCAGTTCCCGCGCCAACTCTTCCGCCATCAGAACGTCGGTGATCAAAAGCGGCAGCGAGCGCTGCGGCGCTCGCCCCTTGGCGTTGAACACCTGTGTGACGGCGCGAAGGTTGAACGGATCGGCCACCAGCGAGTACAGCGCGTCAGTAGGGATGGCGACGACGCGCCCCGCCCGGATGGCCTTGGCCGCGCGGGCCAAGGCTTCCGGAGTGGGTTGTTCGGGATCAATCTCGATCAAATCCGTAGGCATCTCACCTTGGTCCGATCGCTTGGGCCGCCTCAATCGCCAGCTCATACCTGCCGAACGGCGCGCTGAGCTGAACGCCCTGAACCATAGGCCGTAGCCGGCTGATCATCTCCTGCGCGATGGCTAGGCCCTCGCCTCGCGCGCGCTCGGCGCTGTCGGCCCGTCGCATGCGCTCCATGAATTCCTCGGGAACCGGCACGCGCAGTTCATGCACCATGAATTCGGCGTTGCGGTAGCTCACCAGCGGCCACACACCGGCGATCACCGGGATCCGATACCCTTCGATGCGCTTCAGCAGGCGTTCCAGCAGGCCGATGTCGAACACCGGTTGAGTGACGACGTATTCGGCGCCGGCCTCAACCTTCCAGTCGAAGCGGCGCATCTCTTCATCAAAGTTCAGAGCTCCAGGATTCACTCCCACTCCTATCAGCAGGCTGGTTTGCGAACCCATGGGATGCCCTCCGATGTCCAGGCCCCGATTCAAATTCCGCACGATGTTGACCAGGCCTATGGAGTCCACGTCAAAGACCGCAGTGGCCGATGGGTAATTGCCCATGCGGGGCGGGTCGCCCGTTATGCAGATGAGGTTGCGAATGCCCACCGCTTGCGCGCCCAGCAGCTCCGACTGGATGCCCAAGATGTTTCGATCGCGACAGCAGAAGTGCAAGACCGCCTCGATGCCGGCCTGTTGCTGGATGAGCTGGCAGGTCACTTGCGCGCTCATGCGCGCGCTGGCCCGCGGGCCGTCCGGCACGTTGATGCAGTCTATGCCGTGCGCGGCGCAGAGCCTGGCGCCGGCGATCTCCCGCGAGGCGTCCACGCCGCGCGGAGGCAGGATCTCGACGAAGGCCACGAAGCGCCCGGCGGACAGCTTCGCCCCCAGCCCCGACTTCTCCGCCATGGGAACCGGCTCCAGGGCTTGCGCCTTCACGGCCGGCTCTTCGACGGTGACGCTCAAGCGGCGATGCACGGGTTCAAGTGAACGCGTCTCGGCATGAATCGCCCGGATATGCTCCGGCGTTGTGCCGCAGCACCCGCCCACGATCTTGGCCCCGGCCCGGATAAAGCGGCGGGCGTACTGCGCCATATATTCGGGCGAGCTCAGATAGATCTTGCGGCCCTCGACGGTGGCGGGATGGCCCGCGTTCGGCATGGCGCTCATCGGCTTGCGCGAGAACGCCATCATTTTCTCCAGGGTCTCCAAGGTTACCTTGGGACCCACCGAACAGTTCAGCCCGATTACGTCGGCGGGCCACTGGTCCAGGCGGCGAGTGAAGGTCTCCGGATCGGAGCCGTCCGGCATCCTACCGAAATCGTCAGTGGTGACCTGGGCGACCAGCACCAGTTCGTCCCCTGCCACCTCCCGGGCGGCCAAGATCGCCTCCCGCAGCTCGTTGAGGTCCGCAAAGGTCTCCAGGATCAACAGGTCTACGCCAGCCTCGGCCAAAGCTTGTATCTGCCTGCGGAAGGCGGACCGCGCTTCGGCAAACGAGGTTGGCCCGAGCGGTTCTATGCGCACGCCTAGCGGCCCGATCGAGCCTGCCACAAACGCCGCTTGCTGGGCGGCTTCGCGCGCCAGGCGCACCGCGCTGTGGTTGATCGCCTCCAGCTTGTCGGCCAACCCGTGCAAAGCCAGGCGGATGGGGTTGGCCCCGAACGTATTGGTCTCCAATATGTCCGCGCCGGCCCGAACATATTCTTCGTGAATGCCGCGCACCAGATCCGGGGCCGAGAGATTCAGCTCGTCGTAGCACCGGTTGATGAAGACGCCGCGGGAATAAAGCATCGTGCCCATGGCGCCGTCGGCCACCAGCACCCGAGTTGCCAGTTGCTCCCGGAACTCGCGCGCGCGAGATGCCTGCTGCCTCATTTCTCGCTCACTCGCCCCGGCCCCCTGGAACACCTGGTGGGCCCGCCCGCCCCGCTAAGTAGGTTTTCCCGGGGCGTCAATAGCGCGTAGCCTTGGCTGGCGCTGTGAGCTGAGCCTGGCGGCTTTTCCCTGGCAGGCCGGGAAACTAGCGATCGCGCTTGATTTTACCGCATCTCGGCTAGGGGATGATACTCGCCCAGGGCGTCCGGCCGGGTGCGCGCTAACGCTCTGCTTGAAATGCTGCGCCCGACCCAGTGACAGTGCAGCCTGTCAGTACCGGCCGGCAGTGGCGCTCCGGGTGCAGGCCGGGCGGAGACGCTGGCCAGCCCACCTGTCACAGGCCTCCGATTGCGAGCGCTAGGCTTGGTCTTGACCGCTGCGTCGCCTTCTGCGAAAATGCTCAGGGTTGTTTGATTTTTTCGAGTGGTGTGGTACGCGGTTCCGCAGTCGAGCAGGTGGCGTCACGGGAACGGCTCCCGTGGCGCTTCTCTTTTTTGGCGCCCCTTCGGCCGGCGTGAGCGGCGCACCTGCCACTGTAAGTGAAGGAGACGCAAGCGTGGCGAAAGAGAGAGGCGTGGTGAAGTGGTTTAACGCCGCTAAAGGCTATGGATTCATCCAACGCTCCACGGGCGAGGATGTGTTCGTGCATTACTCAGCGATCCAAATGCCAGGCTATAGGACGCTGGACAACGGCGCGGAGGTGGAGTTCGAAGTCAAACAAGGCCCCAAAGGACTGCAAGCCGAAAACGTTCAGAAAGCCTCGGCCTAAGCCGGTTCTCGGATTTCCCCTATGCGGTTTCATTAAGGCGGGGGACCAAGCGGCGCTTCCGGCCGCGCAAAACTCAAGCTTGCGATTGCGAGTCGGCGTCAGGGCGTCTGTGCAAGCCGCACCAGTTCTCTGAAGCCACGATTGAGTTGGCGGGGTTTTCGGCCAAGTACTTGATGCTGGCGTGCCCGCTCAGCCCAGTCAGTTGCGCCGGTAACAGGTGTACTAGCGGACCCAGATCCTGTGACGCCGTGTACTCTACCCCGCCAACTTGGTACCGGTAGTACACCATCGTACCCCGTACTTCAACCAGCGCGGCATCGCTCATCCGGCCCTCGGCATCCACTTTCAGCCTGCGGCGTCGCTCGCGCTCGGCTGCGGTGAGCGGATGGCGAAATCGCCTGAAGAGTTCCGCACCCACCGCCAGCAAGGCCAGCGCAGTGGCGCCGGTCAGCACCGCGCCCCAAGCGCTCATGGTCCCGGCGTTCCCGCTCGTCTCACTTGCCGGCCGCGTACTTTTCGTACAGGCCGGCGATCCCGGCGCTTCGGCAGTCGCCGGGATGAATCAGAACGCGGTATCGGAAGCGCAAATTTCCCCCCGGCTCCAGACTCACGCTTCCATCCCGTGTCTTGTCGGCCATGAAGTCGTGCTCGCCGAAGATATTAGCGGCGAACAAGCCGTAACTGCGGGCGTGCCAGAAAGTCGGGTGCTTCGGATTGGCGGGATGATCGAAGATTGCCACCCCCAGCTTCTCGCCGTCCACCTCTCCGAAATAGTCCACCCAGGGTGAGCGCTTGCCCCAAACCTGGCGCTCGCCCTCGAGGCCCTCGGCGTTGACCATCTTGCCCGTGCGCCGGGGCGATTCCGGAGCCCCGCGGGCCGGTTCCTCCAAGGAGGGCGCCAGGCGCAGGGCGAAAGTGCCCTCCTTGGTATCGCCGAACTTCACCTTCTCCAGCGCCGTCAGCCGGATGTCGAAGTCGAGGATCCGCAGGTTCGGATCGGAATGAAACACGATGGTGCGTTGCTCGTTCAGGATTGCCTTGCCGGCCGGGTCCAGCCAGTCGAAGGAGACTTCCAGCGAGCCTTGGCGCCGGCCGCTGCGGACATTGAGGACTTTCTTCAGGACGATCTTACCCTTGTTCGGACCCTTCTGGCTGACCTCATTAGCCCAGTAATCGTACCCGTTGACATCTCCGTGGCTGAACCACAAGCCGCGCTGGTGCGGGTGATCCCTGCGCTCGCCGTCGCGCAGCTCCATCGGGTAATAGCGTGTTACAACCTTGCCGGAGGCCGAACGCAACGGATGCAAATACGGCTTGGTGGTCTCCGGACCGAAGTAGAAAGCAGTGAAGGGCCGGCCGTCAATGCTGACCTCGATTCGATCCTGAAGCTGCGTGAGCTGCACCTGGGCCGCAACCGGCAGCGCGCCTAGCAGCAGGCATAACCATGAAGCTCGCATGTGACTCAGTATACGACGAGGGGCATTTACCCGCGTAACGGACCGGCTGATACCGTGGCAACCATGCCGCCCAGCGAGTCGAGCGTGCAACTGCCCAGCCTGCAATGGAAATCAGGACCGCTCGCACAGGCTTGCATGCGCCCAAACGAACCTCTACAATCCTAAGCGGGCAGGCCGTACGCTCATGAAGAAACTTCGCATCCCTGAAAATCTGACCACCCTAGCCTACAAGACCATCAAGAGTTACATTTGGGAGGGCCGCTTGGATCAAGGCGCCAGGCTGACGGAAGAATTCCTGGCGCGCCAGCTTGGTATCAGCAAATCGCCGGTGCGCGAGGCGCTGAATCGGCTGGAGAGCGAGGGCCTGATCCGAATCGAACCGCGTCGCGGCGCCTTCCTGCGCACCTTTTCAATGAAGGAGATAGCCGACCTCTATGATCTCAGGGAAGCCCTGGAGGCCCACGCGGTGGCCACCGCTAAGGTCGTTCCTGAGTTGTTGGATAAACTCCGCCAGAGCGTTGAGCGTTCGCGGCGGTACATGATAAGCAACGACAAGCTCCACTACATTAACGAGGACATCCACTTCCATGCCTTGCTGGCCCGCGCGACCGGCAACGAGCGGCTGGTGGAGACGCTCGAAAACCTCCAACACCAAGTGTGGCTCTTCCGGCGTCACACCTACGACTTGTCCCGTTCGAAAGCGGTAGCTTCCCATCGAGCCATCGTGGAGGCCTTGGAAAAGGGCGACAAGCGCCGCGCTGAGCGCCTCATGCGGGACCACATCTCGGGAGTTTGCCAGCGGCTGCTTGCCCACTTCCGCGAGCAGGGCAAAGCCGTTGCCGGGGCGGCGCGCCGCTGAGTCGGCCCGAAAAGCAGAGGTGCCGCGAGGCTCAGAGCAACTGCTCCGGATACGTCCCGAATTGGTGCAAAACGTAACGGGGACCGACCAGGAAGCGACCGCTGATTTCGTCCGGCACAACCAGATTCAACAGGTACCCGATCAAGCCGTGGGCCAAACCCAGCATCCAAAGGCTCCGATAGCGCAGGTAGATGAGTGCGGCCGCATATCCGCCCGCCCCGGCTACCGTCATCAGAAACCAGTTCGGCGCGTGAGCCATCGAGAACAGCGTTGCGGCCAGTAAGGGCGCGCGCCCGCTGCCCGCGGTTGCCTGCCGCAGGCGGCTCAGGAAGTACCCGTTGAGGAGCCACTGCTGTAGGATCCCCCATACCAAGTAAACCCCCAGTGATCCCGGCGCCCGCCGCCAGACCACCGGGTTGATGGTTCCCAACAACGCCCCGCCGGCCAGCAGGGCGAGGGCGAGCGCCAGCACCCAGGGCGCCAAGGCCCGCAGCGCTTGGCGGAACTGGCGCCATCCGAGACCCAGCTTTCGGGCCCCTTCGCCCCGCACGGCGTGCGAGGCCGCCACGATCGCGGCGATCACCAGCCAGCGCCAGGGATGAAACAGGCGTATCCTCCAGATGTAGACCACGATCAGCGCGAACACGCTTAGCGTTTCGATCCATGCCGCCCAGTCTCGCTCTGACTCCCGACTGTTGGTCATCATCCGGCCGCAGCTTTCAGGTGAAGCACACGTGGAGTGCCCAGTTCACCGGGGCATGCAGCGAGGCCTGAATCCACCGTCGCAAGCCGCCCCGCAACCGCGTCGATAGCGCGGCCGACATGATCAGAACAAACACTGCGGCAACCGCGCCACGCACGATGCTTATCAAACTAAGGCGACCGGCGCAGCACTGTCAATCGGCGGGCGCGGCCGGTTATGATGACTTCTCTTGGAGACACAGCATGAGGCAGGCGACACGGTTGTGCGTCTGGACCTGGATGTGCCTGTGTACGGTCGCAGCGCAGGAACAACCGCAGTTGATCTGGGAAGGGCAGGTGGACGGATTGAGCATACTGAGGGTGCGCGGCGCGCGCCTGGATGTGGAGGATCAGCGCGGCCTGCCTGTACAGCGGCAGCATGCGCGGATCTTTGAACGCCTGCCGGACCGACGGCAGAACGTTCGGCTCGAGGTGCTTGAGGGCCGCGGGCGCGTGCGGATCCTGGAGCAGCCGCGTCAGGAAAACAACTTCACCCTGAGCGTGGAAATTGACGATCACCAAGGGGGCAGCGGGTTTTACTCGCTGGCGTTTTACTGGGCTGGCGCGGGCGCGCCGGCCCTCACGGGCGCTCGGGCGGAGCGCGGGGAGCGATTGTGGTGGAGCGGCCGCGTGGACGAGGAAGCGGTGATTCACTGCCGCGGGGAAAGCTGCGAAGCGGAGACGGCGCGCGGTGCGCCGGTGACCCGTGAGCGGTTCCGCTTCACCCAACGCCTGCCCGCGCAGCGCGTGCTGGTGAGCCTCGAGGAGGTGCAGGGACGCGGCGAGGTGCGCCTGATCGAGCAGCCGCGAGAAGAAAACGACTTCACGGTCCGCGTGTCCGTCCGCGATCCGCAGCGAGGGGCCGGGGATTACTCCTTCGTGCTGAGCTGGACGCGCCCCCTGCGCAGCGAACCTCCAATCGCGAGGCGCGGCCTGCGGTGGTCGGCGGTAGTAGACGGCCGCGTGCGCGTAATCGTCGAGGGATCGCGCACGTTTGTCGAGGTATTGAGCGGCGGCCCGCTCGAGGGCGAACAGGCGCAGTTTTCGCGTCCCTTGCCGGCCCGAAACTGTCCGGAGGCCACGGTGCGCAAGCTGCGTGGGCGCGGGCGCGTCGAGATCACTGAGTACCCGTCAGCGCGAAATGGCTACCGCCTGGTCTTTGAGGTCGAAGACCCCAAGGGCGGTTCGGACCGCTACGATATCGAGGTGGGCTGGTAGCGACTCAGGTGCGAAAGCGGCAGACCGCCTCAGCGATCCGAGTGCCGCGAACCTCGATTCGGCCGAGATCCGGCGTGCCAATGCCGAGCGCCTCGCCCAACCGCAGCGTGTTGTCGCAGTTGGTGAATGGCGGCGTGCCGCGCTGGGCCGTCGGATCATAACCCATCAGCGCTACGGCCACCGCGTCGGTGCAGACCGCATTCGTGCCGGCCACTAGCAAGCCCGGATTTATCGGACGCACTCCACGTATCCACGGGCCCTCACCGCCGGCCATAGATTCCACGCCGTCAATTATCGCCAGATCCACGGGGCGCGCCGCCACCAGTTCGGCCACGATCCTGGGAACGCGGTACCCGCCTTCGCGAGGCGAGGCAGGATCCTTTTCCGGCGGGGACCCTTTGGCAGGTTGGCGCCGGCCGTAATGAAACATGCCGCGACCACCCACCGGGAAGCGTCCGGGTCCATCTTCCGGGGCGCCGTCGCCGTATATCGTGCAAGGCGTGATGCCGAAACAGTTTTTCATGGACAACGTGACGCCGGTAGTGCCGTGCTCTTTCATCTTGGCCAGCGAGACGAACACGTCGCAGTCCCGGTAGGCCGGGTGAAGATCATAAGCCGGGTAGATATAGCCGCCTCCGGGAACCGGGAAGCGCGCATACTGTTTGGCTTTGCCCAGATAGTTGGTGTTCTCAAACTCGACCTGCGCGGCGGCCTTTGCCAGCGCCGCAGGATCCCAGTTTGCCTGAAGCATATACTGCTCCAGCGGCTCGGCCGTGGACCAGGGACTCTCCAGCAAGCGGATTCGCCTGGCACCGGCCTTGCCCAAAAGATGCACCGTGGCGCCGATGACGTGCGGGTGCACCCATTGCGCAGATCCCAGCGGCCGGTGAGCCATGCGGTAACTCGGACTCCCCGTTAGATTCAGCTTGATGGCTACCGTCTTGCCCTTGACCAGCCTTGTCAGGCCGCCGAGCTGGTCGAACATACGCTCGAGCGCTGCGACCAGCTCGGCCCCGTAGCCGGCGCAACGGGCTACCGCCACCGGTGCGGCCGGCGCCGGGCGTTGAGCTGCCACCGGCGCTGCCAGTACAGCCAGCATCTGACGACGGGTGGGTTCCCACCTCATGCTTCCTCCTCCAGCTCGATGGCGGCATAGACGCTGAATTCCGGCAAGGGCAATTCAATGCCCCGGGCCGCCGCCTGGATTTCCAACGGGCGCGGGCTGTCCGCGCCGAGATCCCAGAAGCGCGCTTTCTTGTAAGGCTGGGCCAAACCCACGGTGACCGGATGCGCCGCTCGCCGTGTCGTGTAGTTGACCAGTTGCAGCAAGCCTGAACGACCCGCCGCCGGTGACGACGTGTAATAGACGTTCAGCGAGCCGCCGTTCCATAGCCGCAGCAGGTCGTGCTCGTGGCCCAGCAATAGGTGGACGTCCAGCGCCGCCAGATACGGATCGCTCAACTCCTCCTTGGCTATGGCCAGGCGTCCCTTCCCCGTCCGCCAGACCGTGAAGCGCTCGTAAACATCGCCCGGCGCCGGGGCGCCCTCCCTCGCGCCCCACTGCGGCCCGGTGACCAGCAGACCGCCGGCCCGAGCGAAGGCGAGCAAGCGCTCCCGCAGAGGAGCTTCCGGCGGTTGCTGATCCGCGTATATGACGGCTTTCAAGCCCTCCAGCGGCAGCGCTGCGCCGCGAGCGTTTTCGAGGATGCGAAACGGCAGGGGCCGCCGCGCGAGCAGGTTCAGCAACTCGTAGCTCGGATCCCGGTTGGCGCCGGAGAAATCCGAGAGGATTCCAACCGCAGCGTGCGGAACGAATGTGCGCCAGCGGGCGTGCTGCATAAAGAAACGCACGGCGCGGCCGGCGGCCGCCAGCAGCCCGCGGGCTCGGGCTGGATCGCTTTCGGCGACCGCATCCAGCGCTATCACCCAGCGTCCGCCGTAAGTCTCACAGTCGGCCACCGCCAGAGCGTACGCCTCCGGTCGCAGAAGTACTTTCTCGGGCGGCTCGAACACTAACCAGAGCACCTGCCTGGGTCTCAGCGTGCGCGCCAGTTGGACAAACCACCCGTTAGAATCCACCCACGGCACGCCGGTCGGTCCGGCCTGTGCACCCCCGGAGCCGCCGGCCACCGCCGGCCAGACGCACTCGCTTACAGCTAGAACGGGATCCGCCGTTCGCCAGTCCAGGGTTGAGCGGGGATGTATCCGAATCTGCGGCGAGGCAGCCGGGGCATCGGAGCCGACCACCGTAAGACAGGTGAGTCCTCTCTTGCCGGCTTGCTCACGGATCGCTTGCAATTGCTCGCCTTCCGCAGCCAGCAGCAGGCAGTTAATTGGTGTTCCCTCGAGCAACTCCAGCCGGGACGGGTCGCGCCAGCCCGCCGGCCAGCGCATCGGAATCCATTCGGAAGCCGCACTCATGTTAGCCGCAGGATAACACGCCCCGCTTCACCGTCCGACTCAGCCCTCCGAGTTGACCAGTTGGATAAGGGCCTGTATGTAGCCGAAGGCGAACGCAAAGGCTTGCCGTGCGCCTTCGTCGCCTTGTATGCGCGGCACGTGATCCGGCATGATCATGCCGTCGTAGCCGACCTCCTTGTAAACCCGCAGGGCCTGAATCATGTCCACGTCGCCGTCGTCAGGGAAGGTCTCCTGAAAATTCAGGAAGCGGCCGCGGATGTTGCGGAAGTGCACATTGAAAATCTTGCCTCGCGCTCCGAAGTAGCGGATGACGTCGAAGATTTCGCGGGCTGGATCCCGGAGCATCTCGGCCACCGTGCCCTGGCAAAAGTTCAGCCCGTGATAAGGGCTGGGAACGATCTCGATGAAGCGCTTCAGGCCCTCGACGCTGCCCAGCACGCGGTGGACGCCGCGAAAACCTCTATCGGGTGGCATGCCCGGATCGTGCGGGTGGCAGGCCATGCGCACTTTGTACTCCTCAGCTACCGGGATGACCCGTTCCAGAAAATAGGTGATGCGCTCCCACATTTCGTCGGCGCTGACCGGCCCGGCCTGCGTAAGCGGCGGCTCCTGGCGGGCCTCATCGTACACGAATGTGCTGTAGAGGGCTCCGCCGCGGCCGCGCGTGGGTGCGGTGCGCACCACGCCCAAAATCGTCAGGTTGTACTTGAGCGCCGGGATGCCGGCCCGTGCGGCGTTGCGTATCATCTGGCAGATGTCGTCAATCTCCCGGTCGCGCTCGGGACTCCTGCCCAGCATTATGTGCGGATGCTCGGCGCGCTCAATCGCCACCGAGCTGAGCGGCAAGGGAACCATTTCCAGGCGAATGCCGAAGGATTCCACACGCTCCCGCAGTCGGCTGAGACCTTCCACAGACCAGGCCTCGTCCAGCTTGCCAGAGGGCAGCGTGCTGCAAATGTGATTGACGCCGAATGCTGCCAGCACTCGCAAGACGTCGTCGCTGGAGCCGTGCTGCGTGCCGGCTTTCATCAGGGCGCGGCGGGCGGGAGTCGCTGGGGCCGGAAGCCTCCCGGAAAGCGAGTGCGCCGCTTGTGCGCGGCGTTCGCCAAGCGCGGTCGCGACGGAGATCCCCAGAAAGTTCCTGCGGTCCATCACCGAGAAGATACACCGGCCGGCGGTCTCGCGGGCGGCTGGCCGCCGGCGGGCTTGGGCGCAGCCTCAGTGCCGCTGGACTCGAATCCGGCCCTCCTCGGTTTCGATGTCAATCTCGGCGCGCGGCTTGCTCTTGGAAGGACTCAGCGCGACGCCGGTGTCCTTGCGCACCGTAATCGTGCCCCGGGCCGTGTCCAGGCTCACCACCGGGCCGCTGCCGGCTCCGCCGCTCAACACAGCTCCGTGCCGTCCCTCGCTCTCTTCCTTGAGCGCCGGGCCGAATTCGTTCAGCACACTGCCGCGCGCGGCCCTGGCGCGCAATTGGAATGCCGCGCCCTCAGGCACGGCCAGCTCGATGTCTCCCGCGCGGGTCTGCGCTTGAATGATCCCGAGTTTGGGTTGGGCGGGGCGCAGCCGGATGTCGCCGCCATCCACCGAGATCTCCGCTTCGTTGGTAAAGGTGTCCAGCTCCACGTCGCGGGACCGCGAGCTGCTCAGGCGCAGCGGGCCTTCCAGCCGTGCCCCGCTCAGTCTGCCCAGATCCATCTGGATCTGGCCCGCTACCTTCTCCACTCTCAGCGTGGTCTGCGAGTTCTGGAAACGCAAGGGTCGCGCCAGATTGACGAAGCGCAGGTCACCCGAGTAGTAACCTTCCACGGTTACCGGGCCCTGGACGTTCTCGATCTCCAGGTCGCGCCCGCGCCCGCCGATGACATCTACCGGGCCCTTCACATCCACCGCGCGGATCAGATCGCTGCGCCGCACGTTTATGCGCACCCCGCCGCCGACTTTCTGAACGCGCACGCCGGCGTTGTCGCTGGTGATCTCAACGCCGCCTTCCAGGTTGGCGACCTCGAAGTCGCCTTCTCTGCCTCGCGCCTCCAGGGTCGCCCCTTTTGGCACGGTCACCTCCAGATCGGCGCTCACCCGGTGATCGCCGGTGACGCGGTCCAGGTTGGTGCGGATTACGATTTGATCAGCGGCGGCTGAGATTTCCAGCGGGCTTTTACGGTCGGCCTCGGCGGCGTCGTTTTCCTGCAAGGTGCGAATCGTCTTGCGCCCGCTCACGCGGATCTCCGAAGCTTCGGCGCCGGTGATGCGTGCGTTGCCACGCAAGTTTTCGAGCAAGATCCGCGGAGCTTTGGGCGCCGGCGCCCGCTGTTCCGGGATCGGGAAATCGTAGACGCGACCGAAAACCTCCACCCGCTTGCTGGCGAACACCCCCAATCGCTCCCAGGGTCTATAACGGTTGGCGGCGTACAGTCCGGAACCGATCAGGCAGATGAAGACCACCGCCGTCCATTCGCCCCCAGACAGCCCGCGGGCCGGCAGCGGCAGCCCGCGCAGCCGCCATACCACGATCTCCGCCAGGCGCAACAGGCCCCAGCCGATCAGCACGAACGGCCAGTAGCGGGCGAGTATCTCCAGCATCGGCAGCTCCGGCCGCAGCGTGTTCATCAGCAGCAACACGCCCAGGGCAATCAACAACAAAGGACCGATTAGCGAGCGGGGTCTCATGGCTGGCCTCCATATTGCGGGCGTCCGGCGCCGGCTAACCGCTCGGCGAGTCTCAAGAACCCGTAAACGATGAGCAAGACCGGGAACGTGCGGGAGAAAGGCTGCCCGCCGAAGTAATCCCAGGCGAACAAAGCTCCCAGGGTGATCAGCATGAGTGGGCCGCGAACCGCCGACAGCAACGATCCTTTAGCGGCGTCCATTGCCGGCCTCCGAAGATGGCCCTCGCGGCGGGTAACCGCCGGTCAGACGACAATAAAGCATGTAGCCGCCCAAGCCGATCAGCAGCACCGGCCAATAACGGACGATTCTCTCCAGCGGCAGAAGTTCCAGGTTGTTCAGCAAGAAAAGAACACCGAGGGCGATCAGCAGCACCGGACCCACGGGAAAACCTGCGCTGGGAGCCCGCATGGGCAGGATGCTGGAGAACTCGTCCACAGCCTGGCCCATCTGCCGGCGCTTGGCGGTGTGATAAGCCTCGAAAGGCATGTAGATGTAAAAGATCGCGATCAGAAATCCGAACAGGGGCTCGAAGCCGTGCGCTCCGCCGGAGCTGGCGATGCTGATCAACAGGCCCAAGATGATGACGTGCACCAGACCCTTGGCATACTGACCGTTGTAAATGGCGCCCACGCCCGGTATCAGGCCCAGCACGAACGCCAGCCCGGGCGAAGCGCCGCCCACCACCGCCTGAGCCGCAGGAGCCGCGCTGGGCGCGGCCTGTTGGGCCGGGACGTGTTGCTCACAAAAAATGCTGCCTTGAGCCGGGCGCTGGCAGGCTGCGCACAGCGGTTGCCCGCAGGTGCGGCAGTATGCGGCTGCCGGGATGTCGGGATGATTCATGCAGTTCATGACGTTGCCTCTCCTCTGCTAAGGGGCCCTGTCGCTTTGTTTGCCTGAAACCGATGGCGGTTGTCCGCGGGGATCCGGCGGCGGTTGGGCAGCCGGTTCCGCCTGGTACCCGCCAGGCGTCGTTACACTGGCTTCCTCTTCCTGGAGTTGTTGAGTCCATTCGCGCAACTGGGTCTGAATTTCGTAGACCACCCGAAGGCTCAGGTAAAACTTCCGCGCGCGTTCCCACGCACGGTGCGCCCTGTCGTCCAGGGCTTGCCAGAGCTTGGCCGGGTGCAAGTCCGCCGGCGTCAATTGGCGAGGGCTGATGCCTGCGAAACGCCCGAGCATGGAGAACGACAAGATGGTCATGGCCATGCCCATAGCGAAGCGCGGTTGCAGCAGCGGTCGCCACCACCGGGATAACCAGCCGCTTGCCCTGCGCCGCCCAGCATGAGCAGTCTCTTCATGGCTGGACAGATGGAACAGGATCCGGGTCACCAGCTCCGGGGGAGGTTCGACCGGAGCGGCTTGGCTGATGAAGCGCACCGCGGCAGCGGCGTCCTTGAGCAATGCGGCGCAAGCCGGGCAAGCCTGGATATGGTCTTCGACCAGCCGCCGCTCGGACGCACCCAGAGCCCCATCCACGTAATCGCAGAGCAAGGTTTCCAGATCCGCGCACTTCATACCAGCACCCTCTGTCGGCGCAGTATGCGGGCCAGTTCGGCCCGCCCCCGATTCAGTCTGGATTTGACGGTGCCCTCCGGGATGCGCAGGACCATGGCGATCTCACGGTACTCCAAGCCCTCCAAATCCCGCAAGATTACGGTCTCGCGCAACTCCGGCGACAGTTTGCTCAACGCGCCTTGCAGCAGTTCGCCTGCTTCTCGGCCTGCCAGCAGTCCCTCGGTCCGCGAAGCGGGCCCGCTTCGTTCTTCGAGTACCGCCAGTTGCTCTTCCAGAGATTCGGAAGCGCGCTCCAGTTTGCTCCGGCGATAATGATCAATCAGAAGATTGCGTGTCAGCCGGCACAACCACACGACGAAGGAACCTTCACCTGCCCGAAAGCTCTTCAGGCTGCGGAACACGCGCAGGAAAACTTCCTGCGTAAGGTCCTGAGCATCGCTGTCGCTACCCGTGAACCTGTAGCAGAGGCTGTAGACCCGGCGGGTGTGTGTCTTGACAAGCTGCTCCCAGGCGGCTTCCTCGCCGCTCAGGCAGCGCTGGACAATTTCGAGGTCCGGGTCCAAGCTCTCCACCGTTCGGCCGGCAAGCAACGCTTGCCAGGACCATCCCGCCTGCCGGCGGGCGGCCTCCGCCTGCCGAATCGAGATGGCGCTGGCTGCCATGGGTGGCCTCGCTGGAGCCGCCGGCGGACGTCCCTGCCAGATGCCGACACCGCCGATTTCGGCTTCCAATCAGGAAAACGAGGTTCTATCATGGGAAGTTCGCACGAATCCAGCCCCTGGCAGCCGGCCGCAGACTAACAGGCCGGCAGGACCTGGGGCGGGACGCCTGATGCCAGGTTCCATTCTAGCCCGATTGCAAAGCTGGCGCGAGACGTTCGGTGGCGCCGGCCCGATACCGCCGTCCAGTGACTGGGAGAATCCTGCTCATTGTGGTTACGCAGGTCAAGCTACCGAGGTGGGCGGCCGCCCGCGCAGGCGGTCCTGGTTATGGCTGGCGGCCTTGTTGGCGGCCATCGGACTGGCTGCCGCGTTGGTGTATGCCCGCTGGCGGGAGGCAGGCTTCCATTGGCCGGTCTTTGTGAATAGCTTCAGAGAGTTGGGTTGGTTCTGGGTGGCGGCATCCGCGGCGCTGGCGGTGCTCACCTACTTCGGGAGAGCATTGAGGTGGGGGGTTATGTTGAAGCCCCTGAAGCCCCGTCCTAGCCTGTCCAACCTGTTTTCGGCCACGGCCATAGGCTTTACGGCGGTGGTCTTGCTGGGTCGCGCAGGAGAGTTTGTGCGCCCGTACCTGATAGCCAGCAAGGAGAGGGTTCCCTTATCCTCCCAACTAGCAGCTTGGGCCTTGGAGCGCATTTATGACCTACTGGCGGTGCTTCTGGTGTTCGGATTCGCCATCTCGCAAGTAGACCCGTCCCGCGGTAGTTTGGGACCGGGCCTGAAGTGGGTACTACAGGCGGGGGGCTACCTGGTAGGTGTTCTGGCCGGCCTCTGCCTGCTCGTCCTGGTGTTGATCGGAGGCTTCTCAGAGAGCATGCGGCGCCGGCTTCTAGAGAGCCTGGCGTTCTTGCCGGCGCGCAGGTTCAGGCAGGCCGAGGGGATCGTCACGGCGTTTGTAGCCGGGCTGGCCTCGACCCGAAACGCCGGTACGCTGGGAGGTCTCGTTCTATATACGTTTGTGGAATGGACACTCATAACAGCCGGCTATATGTGCCTGTTCCAGGCTTCTCCGTGGACCGCAAACTTCCGGTTGAGCGAGATCATCGTGTTCATGGGATTCGTTTCCATGGGCAGTGTAGTGCAGATCCCCGGTGTTGGAGGGGGGGTGCAAGTGGTTTCGATTCTGGTGCTTCGAGAGCTATTCGGCGTACCTTTGGAGGTGGCGGCCGGACTGGCGCTGGTAATCTGGTCTATTACATTCGTAGTCATTGTTCCGCTCGGACTTCTAATGGGACTCCGGGAGGGGATCAACTGGCGCAGAATGAAAGAGTTGCAGCGTGAGGCAAGCGTGTGATCTGCCCGTTTTGCGGACACCGGCACGACAAGGTCATAGACTCGCGTGAGAGCAAGGAGGGCGACGTCATCCGCCGGCGCCGGCAGTGTCTGGCCTGCGAGCGGCGCTTCACCACCTACGAGCGGATTGACGAGGTCCCTTACATGGTGGTCAAGAAAGACGGAAGGCGAGAGAAGTTCGATAGGCAGAAGGTACTTACGGGCTTGCTCAAGGCTTGCGAGAAGCGTCCGGTTAGCATGGCGAAGCTGGCCGAGATCGTGGATCAGGTCGAGGCGCGACTGATGGAGACGCCGGAGCGTGAGATTTCTACTACAGATATAGGGGAAATGCTGATGGAGCGCCTCCGGCAGCTTGACAAGATCGCCTACGTGCGCTTCGCCTCCGTGTACCGTAACTTCCAAGACGAGGAGGCCTTCTTTGCCGAGTTGAAGGACCTTATGCGGCAAAAGCGGCCTTGAATCAGTGAATTGGGTGGGGAAGGGCGGAACGCTTGAGGGTTGCCGATCTAACCAACGTGGGCAGATTCGCGCTCAATGGGGGGTGGTGTGGGGACGCCGTTTCCATGTAACCAAAACTGCCAGGAAACATCTTCAAAATTAGGGCTTAACTTTGCCGGGCGAACAATGCTATTATAATAGACGGCGCCAGCGCTTGGATTCGCTGTCTACTGTACCGGTAGTGACCGGCATTCACCATTCTGACCAACTTCGCCCCACGGGCGGGTTCTGTTCGCAGGCCCGCGCAGGACGGGGGAGGTGAGCTTAGTGGACCATTTCGAGGATCATTTCCTTACCGATACTCACGAACCTCTAGGACTGCCTTTCGACGAAGACGCCAAGTTCTTCGAGGTTGAGGACTTGGAGGACTTCCATTCGGCCCAGCAGGTCGAGGAGTCCGTCTATACCGACGACCCTGTTCGCGTGTACTTGCGCGAGATGGGCGCCGTTCCGCTGTTGACCCGCGAGGGTGAGGTGGACCTGGCGCGGAAGATGGAACGCGGCAAGCTGCGGATGCAGAAGGCAATAAGCCGGTCGCCTTTGGTGCAGCAGGCCGTCGTGGAGATCGCCGAGCAGATTCGTAAGGGCGTCGAAGAGCTGGAAAACTGGGTTGAACTGGTGGAGTCCGGAGAGGAACCCGGCGCCGATCAAAAGCGGTCGGCCGAGATCCGGGAGATGTTCGCGGAAGTGATTGCGGCTCACAAGCGCCAGCAGCAGTGGGCCCAGAAGGTCGAGGATGCCTCCGGCGGCAACAAGCGCGCCCGTCGCCGCGCGGTGGCCAAGTACGCCCGGTGCAGGATCCAGACCTCCCAGGCTATCCGCCGAATCCCGTTCCAGCCCGTAAAGTGGTCTGAGTTCGCGAAGAAGATTGAGTGCGCGGTCGAAGAGCTGTCGCAACTGGAGGCGCAACTGAAGCGGCTTCAGGACGCCGAGGCGCGCAACGCCGAAGCCAAGATACGTGAGCTCAAGCGTGAGATCCGCAAGCGCGAGCACCAGGCGGGAGCCTCCTTGGCTGAGCTTCGCCACACTTTGCAGGTGATCCGGCAAGGGGAGGCGGAAGCTGAGCGCGCCAAGAAGGATTTGGTGGAAGCCAACCTGCGCTTGGTTGTGTCAGTGGCTAAGAAGTACGTCAACCGGGGGTTGCACCTGCTGGATTTGATCCAGGAGGGCAACATCGGTCTGATGCGGGCGGCTGACAAGTTTGAGTACCGCCGCGGCTACAAGTTCTCCACTTACGCTACCTGGTGGATCCGGCAGGCCATTACCCGGGCCATCGCGGATCAGTCCCGCACCATCCGCATCCCGGTGCACATGAACGAGAGCATGAACAAGTTCCTGCGCGCCAACCGGGAATTGGAGAAGGAGCTGGGCCGGGCCCCCACCAACGAGGAGATCGGCCGGCGCATGGACATCTCGGTCGAGAAGGTTCAGAAACTGAAGACCATCTCCCGTGACCCGGTGTCTTTGGAGACGCCGGTCGGGCGCGATGGCGAGTCGGCCTTGGGCGACCTGATCGAGGACCGCTGGGTCGGATCGCCGATCGAGGCCGTCATCGAAGCCAACGTCCGTGAGGAGACCGCCAACATTCTGAAGACCCTGTCTCCCAAGGAGGAGAAGGTCATCCGATTGCGGTTCGGTATCGGTTGCGAGCGCGAGCACACCCTGGAAGAGATAGGCCAGGAGTTCGACGTAACGCGCGAGCGCATCCGCCAGATCGAGGCGAAGGCCTTGCGCCAGCTTCGCTCGCCCGAGCGAGCGCGTCACTTGCGCGCCCTGCTGGCTGCCCGCTAAAGTTCCGGCGCCGGCCCCCGAGCCGCGCTTCAGGGTTGCAAGGTGTTCACGCGGGCGGGATGCGTCGCCTCGTACGCGATGATGTATGACTCCTGGCGCAACACCCAACCCAGCTCGTCAACGCCCTCCAACAAGCACCGGCGGGCGAAGGCATCCACTGCAAACTCGATTCGCCGGCCGTCGGGCAAGCCGAGGGACTGGCTTTCCAGATCCACCGTTAGCTCGACGTCCGGGTTCTGCTCCACCAGCGCAAACAGCTCGCCGTGGATCTCAGGCGGCACCACGATTGGCAGCAAGCCGTTTTTCAACGCGTTCTGCCGGAAAATGTCGGCGAAGGAAGTGGAGATTACCGCCCGGAAACCGTACTGTAACAGAGCCCACGGGGCGTGTTCGCGTGAGCTGCCGCAGCCGAAGTTATCGCCGGCCAGCAGGATCTGCGCACCCCGCGCTCGCGGCTGGTTGAGGATGAAATCAGCACGAGGCCGGCCCTCGGCATCGTAGCGCCAATCGTAGAAAAGCTGCTCGCCAAGTCCCTCTTTGGAAACCGTCTTGAGAAACCTGGCGGGGATGATTTGGTCGGTGTCGATGTTATCCACCGGCAGGGGAACCACGTGAGTGCTGAATTTCCGGAAAGCCTTCATAGGAACATCCTCGGATCAGCGACGGCGCCCGCCACGGCGCTAGCAGCCGCTGTGAGCGGGCTGGCCAGCAGAGTGCGACCGCCCTTGCCTTGGCGACCCTCGAAATTACGGTTGGAAGTCGAGACTGCGTACTGGCCCGCGGCGAGCTGGTCGCCGTTCATGGCGATGCACATCGAGCAGCCCGGCTGGCGCCATTCGGCGCCGGCGGCCCGGAAGATCTCATCCAGACCCTCGGCTTCGGCTTCCCGCTTGACGCCTTCAGAACCGGGCACGATCAAGGCCCGCACCCGCGAGCTCACCTTGCGGCCCTTGAGGATGCGAGCTGCTGCGCGCAAGTCCGCCAGGCGCCCGTTGGTGCAGCTTCCGATGAATACCACGTCAACCGGATGGCCAAGCAAAGGCTTGCCGGGCTCAAGCGCCATGTAGGCAAGCGCCTTCGCGAGCGATTCGCGCTCTATAGGATCGGCTGTTTGAGCCGGGTCGGGCACCGGCGCCGTGATAGGGATCCCCATGCCGGGGCTGGTGCCGAAGGTGATCATCGGCTCGAGCCTCGAGGCGTCCATCGTCACCACGCGATCGTAAGAGGCGCCCTCATCAGTGGACAACTGCTGCCAACTTGCCAGCGCCGCCTCCCAGGCCGCCCCTCTCGGGGCAAAAGGTCTTCCGGCCAGGTACTGGAACGTGGTGTCGTCCGGAGCAACCAGACCGGCCCGCGCCCCGGCCTCGATTGTCATGTTGCAGACCGTCATGCGCTCGTCCATTGACAGGCTGCGTACGGCGCTGCCTGTGTACTCGAACACGTAGCCGGTGCCGCCGCCGGTGCCTATGCGGGCGATCAGGGCCAGGATGATGTCTTTGGCGCTCACGCCGGGGCCAAGGCGGCCTTCTATGCAAACCTGGCAAGTCTTGGGCTTACGCTGGAGCAGGCACTGCGTGGCCAGCACCATTTCCACCTCGCTGGTCCCGATGCCGAAAGCCAGCGCTCCCAGCGCTCCGTGCGTGGCCGTGTGACTGTCTCCGCAAACGATCGTCATGCCCGGCTGCGTGAGGCCGAGCTCCGGTCCGATCACGTGCACGATGCCCTGCCGCTCGCTGCCCAGGCTGTAGCAAGGGATGCCGAACTCGCGGCAGTTAGCCTCAAGCTGCGCCACCTGGCGGGCCGAGATCGGATCGGCGATCGGCAACCGAGGTTCCTGGGTCGGCACATTGTGATCGGCGGTGGCCAGCGTGCGGTCAGGTCGGCGAACGCGCAGCCCGCGGCTGCGCAAGCCGTCGAAGGCCTGCGGGGAGGTGACTTCGTGGATGAGGTGCAGGTCAATGTAAAGCAGCGTAGGAGCGCCCGGCAGCTCAGCCACCACGTGGGCGTCCCAAATTTTTTCGAAGATAGTGCGCGGCATGGATTAGATCTCCGCGAGCAGCGCCTCGCCAACTTCCCTGGTGGAGGCGGCCCGGCCTGCGGGACGCAGATCTGCCGTCACCACGCCGTTTTCGAGCACGCGCTCGATGGCGCGATTCACCGCGGCAGCCTCTTCGCGCAACCCGAAACTGTACTCCAGCATGGCTGCCACAGAACCCACAGCGCCCAGAGGGTTGGCCCGCTTCTGCCCGGCGATGTCCGGCGCCGAGCCGTGCACCGGCTCGTACAGTCCCACCCAGGCCCCCGAGGGCCGCTGCTCCCCGATCGAAGCAGAAGGCAGCATCCCTATCGAGCCGGCCAGTACGGCGGCCTCATCCGAGAGAATGTCGCCGAACATGTTCTCGGTCAGCACCACGTCGAAGCGCCGCGGGTTGAGGATCAACTGCATGGCGCAGTTATCCACCAGAACGTGCTCCAGCGTCACGTCGGGGTAGCGGCCGGCGAGCTCGCTCACCACGCGTCGCCAGAGCTCGGAGGTTTCCAGCACGTTGGACTTGTCCACGCTGGCCAGTTTTCGGCGCCGCGCGCGGGCCAGCCGGAACGCCACGTGAGCGATGCGTTCGATTTCCGCGCGCGTGTAAGTCATCGTGTTGACGCCGCGCTCGTCGGGCCCCTCGCCTGAGATCCCGCGGGGCGTTCCGTAGTAAAGCCCGCCGGTAAGCTCGCGTACTATGACCAGGTCCGTCCCTTCGACGCGTTCGTTCTTTAGCGGCGAAGCATCGAGCAACGTGCGCCAGGCGCGCACCGGACGCAAGTTGGCGAAAACTCCCAGAGCCTTGCGCAGGCCCAGCAGACCTCTTTCCGGCCGGCGCTCCGGCGGAGCGCTGTCGAACTCCGGCAGGCCGACCGCCCCCAACAAAGTGGCGTCGGCCTCCAGCGCCGCTCGCAGGGTCTCCTCCGGCAGTGGGGAACCGGTGCGCCGTATGGCTTCCGCCCCCAGCAGGCCCTCTTTAATGGAAAGCCTGTGACCGAACTTTGCGGCTATCCGCTCAAGCACGCGCACGGCCTCGCAGGTGACCTCGGGGCCGATGCCATCACCGGGAAGGACAAGAACATTAAGCTCCATCGGAACCAGCTTCGCAAAATCGGCACCCGTCGCTCAATCGGCGGCTTGTGCGCCCTGCTGAAGAACCTCTCCCACGATGGCCGCGATTTCTTCGTTGCGCACGCCCTTCTTGCGGTCGGCGAAGGCGATGAAGCGCTGGTAGACCTGTTCGATCTGTTCGCGCGTCAACTGGAAGCCCAGATCCTGGCAGCGCTTGGACAGCGCGTGACGCCCGCTGTGCTTGCCCAGAACCAGCTTGGACTCCGGCACGCCAACCGTGCGCGGGTCCATGATTTCATATGTCGTGCGCTCCTTCAGGAAGCCGTCCTGGTGGATGCCGGCCTCGTGTGCGAAGGCGTTGTCGCCCACAATCGCCTTGTTGGGCTGGGGGCCGAAAGTGATCAATTCCGCCAGCAGCCGGCTGGCCGGGTAGAGCTGCTCGGTCACGATGGCGGTCTGGTAGGGCAGCAAGTCCTGGCGCACTTTGATGGCCATTACCACCTCCTCCAGCGCGCAGTTGCCGGCCCGTTCGCCGATGCCGTTGATGGTGCACTCAATCTGCCGCGCACCGGCGCGCACCCCAGCCAGCGAGTTGGCGGTGGCCAATCCAAGATCGTTGTGGCAGTGCACGCTGACGATGGCGGAATCGCCTAACGCCTCGACCACCCGGGCGATGATCGGCCCGAAATCCTCGGGCAGCGAGTAGCCCACGGTGTCGGGCAGGTTGACCGTGCCGGCCCCCGCGGCCACGGTGGCCCGGGAGATTTCGACCAAGTACTCCGGATCGGTCCGCGTAGCGTCTTCGGCCGAGAACTCGACGTCCTCAGCGTAGCGGCGGGCCAGCTCTACCGCGGCCACCGCCTCATCCAACACCTGTCGCCGCGACTTGCGCAGCTTGTAACGCAAGTGGATGTCGCTGGTGGCGATGAAAGTGTGAATGCGCGGGCGACGGGCAGGTTCTAGCGCGCGAGCGGCCCTTTCCACATCCAGAGTGCAGGCGCGCGCCAGTGCGGCCACGCGCAGCTCCGGAAACTCCCGGGCGATGGCCCGCACGGCCTCGAAATCGCCCTCGGAGGCGATGGGGAACCCGGCTTCCAGGATGTCCACGCCGAGTTCGGCCAGTTTCGCCGCCATGCGCAGCTTTTCGGGAACCGTCATTGAGCATCCGGGCGACTGTTCGCCGTCCCGGAGCGTGGTGTCGAAAATGAAGACACGGTTGTCCATTGTCGGGAGGTACCGCCTTTGGTCTGGCGCGGGCGACGTCGGGGCCGCCCGCGCTCTGGCTTTGGATCCCGGCCTGCGGCCTGTTGCTCCGCCAGCCGAGAATTTCATTATGGGCTCGCGCCCCTGGATTTGGCAAATTTATTCTTTTATTGCCTTCCATGAGCGCGCGTGATTAAATAAATCATACTAATGCTTTGACCAGATCGGATAAGGATCACTGGCCGTGGAACTCTATCTCCTGGAGACCTTCCTGCAAGTCGCCGCCGAGCGCAGCTTTTCCCGCGCCGCCGAGAAGCTATTCCGCACCCAGCCGGCGGTCTCTTTGGCCGTTCAGCGCCTGGAAAACGAGCTGGGCCACAAGCTGATGGACCGTTCCGGGCGAGACCTGCTGCTGACCGACGCCGGGCGTCTGGTCGAGGAGTACGCCCGCCGTTTCATGAACCTGGAAAGGGACTTGCAAAACGCCCTGGCTGAATTGCGCGACAAGGCCGCCGGGCGGCTGATCATCGGGGCCAACGAATCCACCGCCCTGTACCTGTTCGAGCACATCCAGCAGTACCGCCGCCGCTATCCGCGCGTAAAGGTCCAGGTGCGCCGGTGTCTGTCCAGTCGCATCCCCGCCCTGCTGGTTGACGGCGATCTGGAACTGGGGGTGATCAGCTACGATCCCGGCGACGACCGCCTGGCCAGCCGGGTGATCTACACGGACCATCTGGCTTTCGTGGTTTCACCCAGGCATCGCTTCGCCCGCCGCAAGACGGTTTCCATCGCCGAGCTGGGCATGGAGGTTTTCATCGCCCACAGCGTGGTCTCGCCTTACCGGGAGCTGGTGCTCAAGGAGTTCCAGCGGCACAAGGTGCCGCTAAACATGGACGTTGAGATGCCCACCATAGAAACCATCCGGCGGATGGTGCAGCGCAACGAAGGGGTGGCGTTCCTGCCGCGCATGTGTGTGGAGCAGGAACTGCGCCAGCGGACGCTGTGCGAAGTTCAGGTGCGAGAGCTGGCTTCGATCCAGCGCCCGATCCGGCTGGTTCACCCTGCGCGGCGGGCTTTAAGTCACGCCGCGCAGGCGTTCCTGGAGCTGGTGGCTGAGCGACGAGGAGGATGATGGGCGCCGGCTTCCCGCTTGTCAATGCCGACAGCGATCAAGTTTTTCCGCCGCTCTGCCGATACAACAGGCGTGAGCCTGGCTACGGGGTCCGGCGAGGTCTGTCGCGCCCAGGCCTTGAAATGCCTGGATCGCTTGCCGCCCTTCTCTCCCATCTTGAATCGCTTGCTGGCTACGTTAGCCCACGAGGACGTCTCTTTTGCGGAGCTGGCCGGCTTGATAGAGAAGGACACCGTGTTGGCCGGCAACGTGCTCCGATTGGTTAATTCCGCACTCTACGGGTTGCGCGGGACGGTCAACTCAGTGCGTCATGCGGTGGCCATCTTGGGCCTGGTCAAGCTGCGCAACGTGCTGCTGGGCATGTCCATCTCGCAACTGTGGCGGAGCGTGAAGACGCCGCCCGGATGGTCCACGGCGGCTTTCAACCTGCATTCGATCGCCGTAGCGCTCCTCTCGGACTTGCTGGTCGAAGTAGTGCCGGCGCCTTACCCCGAGGGCGCTTTCGCAGGCGGCTTGCTGCATGACATCGGCAAGCTGTTGCTGGCCATCGCGCTGCCGCGTGACTACGGCCTGGTGCTGCGGATGCTCGAAGCCGGTGAGTGTGACTGGCTGGAATGCGAAAGACGGGTCAACGGAACCGACCACGCCGAGCTTTCCGGCGCGGTGCTGGAACGCTGGAATCTGCCGGCGCCGATTCAAACTGCGGTCCGCTTCCATCACGCCCCGGAGTTGGCGCGCCAAGGGCAGTTGGACCTGGCCCACGTGGTGCACGCCGCCAATCTGCTAGCCGCCGATCTTGGGCATTCGATGCTGCCGCCCGGCGTGGAGCCCTTCCACTGCGCCTCGCTGGCCGTTGAGACCCTGGGAGTGGCCGAAACCCTGCCGCGTCTGATCGAGCGTTTCCGCTCCGAGTTCGAAGTCATCCGGGCGTTTTTCGCCTGAGCGTTCGCGCGACCCGGCGCCGCGGGCCCGCGCCCTGCCGGGCGCTCTGCGGAGGCGCCTCCAGGCACGTCAATAACGGCCGTATTCCGCCACGGCCTCGGCCATAGCCAGTACGTTCTCAGGCGGCACATCCGCCATCACGTTGTGAATGGGCGCCCAGACGTAGCCGCCCCCCGGCATGAAGGTTTCCAGTCGCCTTCGCACGTCCTCCCGCACTTGCTCCGGCGTCCCTTGCGCCAGCACGTGCTGTGTGTCGCAGCCGCCGCCCCAAAAAGTCAGATCCCGTCCGAACTCTCGCTTCAGGCGTTCCGGCTCCATGTAGCGAGCTCCGGTTTGCACCGGATTCAGAATCTCGACTCCCGCTTCGATGAGGTCCGGAATGAGCTGGTAAAGGCCGCCGCAGCTATGCAGGAATATGTGAGCGCCACTAAGGCGTCTGGCGTAGTCGTAAATCTTTCTGTGCCGCGGCAGAAACAATTCGCGGTAAGTCTCGCGCGATATCTGCGGTCCTGTCTGCATGCCCAAGTCATCGCCCACCACAAGAATCTGCACCCAGCCCCGTATATTGGGCAGCAAACGACTCAAACTCTCCAAATGAACTTCAGTAAGCCGGTCCAGGAAACGCGCCATCTTGCGCTTTTCCGCGGCCAGATAATAGAAAGTGTTTTCCATGCCGAACAGAAACTGGCTCCACTCGAGCAGATTGCAGCCCACCGATAGGGCGATGGCATAGTCGGTCGTCCTGTAGAGCTGCTCGGCAAGTTTTCCGATGGTTTTCCGGCGGTCCTCGTCCACGGGCGGATGGAACGGCGCCGTGGGCAGCGCGGCCCAGGTGACCAGTTGCATCTTCTCTTCCAGGGGCTCGTAGTTGTCCAAACCGTCGGGGCCGGCCAGCGGCCAGTAACACTGCTCGATGTAAAGGGCTGAAGGCGGCATGCGGCCGATCACGATGCCTTCCGGGCTGCGTACCAGCAACTCGCCGTTGCGGCGCTCAGGCTTAAACCAGGTCGGCGCCAGAGCCGGGGAGCCGTCAGGCAGGGTCCAGGGCTGCCACTGGATGGGGAACGCATGGCCCAAATCCACAGCGTCCGCCTGGAAGCGGTGCAGGTACCAAGGGTCGGGCTGAGCGAGCTGCTGTATAAGATCGTACAACTTGGTGGGCGGCTCGCGGATGCTCAAGAAATCTTTCAAGCGATTGTAAGCGACGGCCATGATGCCGGTGGAGCGCATCGAGCCTTGATCCACCGGGACGCGGTCCGGCTCTTTATGCGCGATGGCGGTCAGCACTCTTTCGCGGGCGGTCATCTGAGTCTCACTTTATGGTGGCGTCAGGCTTCAGCCCCACCTTTTCGTAAAGCTTCCGGCGGCTTTCTCGGTCACCCTTGGCGATGTCCCAAGCGATCTCCGCCACCCGGTCTGCGTGCTCACGGGGAACGACCACCACGCCGTCGCCGTCGGCGACGATGAAGTCTCCCGGGCGCACCAGCGCCCCGCCGACTACCACCGGGCGGTTGATGGCTCCGGCCTCGATGCGACCCGGGCGCGTGCCGCCGCCCACGTATTTCGAGTAGACCGGAATCTTCTGAAGTATCAATTCATCGCTGTCGCGGCAGGGGCCGTTGGTGATGACGCCCATCATTCCGCGGGAACGCCAGTTCAGGGCGTTGTTGGAACCGATGAAGCCGGTGTTTTCGATACCCTGCGCGTCAATCACCACCACGTGACCGGGTTTGAGAATCCGGGAGAACAACTCCGGAGCATAAGCTTGATACCAGTGGCTGTGCCACTTCCGGAATTCCTCGTAACTCATCTGGCCCGCGGGAGGGCGATTGGTCGGCACGTACTGGTAAGTCACCGCCACACCGTATACGCGGTGAGCGAGCTTGTCGGTCGTGTCGCGCCACAAAGGGCGAATGTCGTGATCCATGACGCCGATGTCTTGAAGGCCGACCGCCTGCATGGCGTCAATTACGTCAGTGACTCTCAGGCCCTCGTATTTGCGCACCAGGACCATTGGGTCTTCCTGGCTGACGTCGGGGTACTGGAGCAGGTTGGCGCCTTGCCGGAGTTGCTGATCGGTGAGTTGCGGCGGTGTTTGTTGAGCCAGCGCCGCAACAGCCAGGGTGCTCAGAAATAACGCGCGCATCATGCCGGTGAATGTAACACAGTGCCGGCCTGATGCGCGCAGCGATTACTTTTCGGTCAGCGCGGCCACGCCGGGCAAGACCAAGCCGGAGAGAAACTCCAGGGAGGCTCCGCCGCCGGTGGAGATGTGCGAGATCTTATCCGCCACGCCGGCCGCCTTGATGGCCTTTTCCGAATCGCCGCCTCCCACCACCGATAGGGCGCCGGAGGCCGCCACGGCTTTGGCCAGAGCCACTGTCCCGGCGTCGAAGGGAGGTTTCTCGAACACTCCCATCGGCCCGTTCCATATGATGCTGCGAGCCTTGGCGATCTCGGCCGAGTAGAGTTCTACGGTCTTAGGTCCGATGTCCACTCCCGCCATTGTTTCGGGAATCCTCTCAACCACCTGAGAGGGAGCTCCCGCCTCGACCTTCTCGGCCACCACGTGATCCACCGGCAGCATCAGCTTCTCCCCCGCTTTCGCCAGCAGCTCGCGCGCCAGCTCCACCTTGTCTGGCTCCACCAGGGAGTTGCCCACCGGCTCGCCCTTGGCAAGGCGGAAGGTGTACGCCATGGCGCCTCCGATCAGCAGCCGGTCCACGATCTTCAGCAAGTTTTCGATAACCTCGATTTTGTCGGAAACCTTGGCGCCGCCCAGGATGGCGATGCACGGACGCGGAGGATTCTGGGTGACCTTGGTGAGGTACTCAAGTTCCTTCTCCATGAGCAGGCCGGCGGCAGACTTGGGAACGAAACGCGTGATGGCTTCTGTGGAGGCGTGCGCGCGATGCGCCGAACCGAAAGCGTCGTTGACGTAGTAATCGCAACCGGCCGCCAGTTGCCGCGCAAACTCGGGGTCGTTCTTCTCTTCCTCGGGGTGGAAGCGCACGTTTTCCAGCAGGATCACGCGGTCCGGGCCGGCCTTGAGCTTGTCCACCTCGGGCCCGATACAGTCCGGGGCCATAGCCACAGGCTGGCCAAGCAGCTCTTGGAGCCGCGCGGCCACGGGCTTCAGGCTCATTTCCGGATTGGGCTTGCCTTTGGGGCGTCCAAGGTGACTGGCCAACACCAGTCGCGCACCGTGTTCCAGGGCGTAGCGGATGGTCGGCAGCGATGCGCGAATGCGCTTGTCGGAAGTAATCTCCTGGCCGCCAGGCGCCAGGGGAACATTGAAGTCTACGCGCATGAAGACGAGCTTGCCTTCGAGGTCCAGGTCTCGGATGGAAAGTTTCGGCATCAAATCCTCCTGAAACTCCGATCCTAGCATGCGCGGCAGCAGCGCCGTCGCTACTTTTCGGCCTCCGGCAAACCTTTCAACTCGCGGTGCAGGCCCGCCTCGCGATAGGCTTCCAGCAAAGCTCCCGCCGCGGGGCCGTAGACCGGCGGGCGGCAGCGATTGCCCGGCTCCTGCTCAACCAGGCGCACGAACTCCTCCCGCAGGCGCCGGCTGCGGAAGACGCCGCCGATGAAGGCCACCTGCGCCTCCTCGCCCGGCTCGAAGAGTTGCCGGCGCACGGCGGAGGCAAGGCAGGCCAACTGCGCGGCCGCTGTAAGGAGGATCTCCTGCGCCGACCGGTCGCCGCTCTCGGCCGCCTGATCCACCAATCTGGCGAAGTCGGCGATGCGAGGGCGCGGGAATTCGGTCGTATAGAAGCGATGCAACAACTCATTGGCTGAGACCGCCCCGGCAGCCGACAACAGCAGGTTGCGAAGCACGGTGGGCGGTCCCCATCCCTCCTCGTGCCGGAGCACTGCCCGCAAGGCCTGGCGCGTGAGATCGAAACCACCCCCTTCGTCCCCGAAGACATAGCCCCAGCCCCCGGCGCGCGCCGTGCGACCAGCGGAGTTGCGGCCGAAGGCGATCGAGCCGGTGCCCGCGATGGTGATGATCCCGGGCTTGCCCGCCGTGGCGCCGGCCAGCGCGATCACGGCGTCCGTGGTGACTATCAGCCGGTCGGCGCGCAGTAATTCTTGCAGCAGCGGCCGTTTGTCTTCCGGGCCGCCGCTGAAGCCCAGGCAGGCCGCCCGGAATCGCACGGTCTCGGGATCCACTCCCGCCTGCCGGCAAGCTTGCCCGATCGAATCGCCGATGGCGCGCAGGAATTTCCGGCGACCCTCGGGGCCGCCGACGTGATTGCAAGGGCCGCCACGTCCTGCGCCGAGGATGCGACCGGCATCATCCCCGATTAACGCAGTGGTGCCGGACTGGCCTCCGTCTACGCCCAGGAACATGCGAAACTCCTAGTTCAGACGGTACAGGCGCGCGTCGCTGCGCTCGCCGAGCAGCGTGACGCCCCAGACCGCTCCCATCTTCCGGAAGTCTTGGGCTCCGAAGTCCCCGTCCCAAACCAGCAAGTAATTCACCCCGCGCCGCTTCAACTCCTCGATGGCGGCGCGGCGCAAGCCGATCGGCGGCGGCAACTCGCTCTCTTCGGCCCGCTCACTGAGCAGGCGCCACTCGCCCGCGGGCGGCCGCCCCTCGACGCGCAGCTTGATCCCATTCTGATCCCGCGAACATTCTACCGCCACCTGATCCACTCGTTCGCTCCGCCCGAACTCCACCTCGACAAACATCCCTGCGTAAAGCGTCTGCCAGCTTCGCCAGCGTGTGGCGAAGCTGTTATCGAAGGCCAGTTGGACGTCCCAAGGGTTGGGCCGAGCGCGTAGGCGCCAGCGCGGGCGCCGAGACAGTTCCTTGCCCTCGGCGTACAAGCGCAGCTCACCCACGCTCCAGTGGTCCGGCCCGCCCTGGTTGGTCTGCACCACGCGTATGGCCTCCAGCGAAGTAGGCGGAAAGCGGAAACTAATCCGGCGCTGCGGCGGGTACTCCGGTATGATCGCGCTCCACAGGATGTCGCCCAAAGTGGCGTTGAAAGCCGACTGATATACGACCAGAATCTCCCGCGTGGTGTAAGCCTCCGGCACTTGATTGAAAGTCAGCACCTTCGAGCCCGGCGGCGTGGAGTCCTCTATCATCCGCGCCACCACGTAATAAGGGCTCTTGCGGGTCAACCAGGACTCTTCGGGTTCGATTCGCAAGGCTTGCCGCACGGGAATCTTCACCAAACGCCACGCATTGGGATCGCAATACAGACTCAGCACATCCGGCCAGGACGCCAAGGCGTGGCCCAGAACCAACCCGGCAGCCAGCAGGCGCCAGCGCGCCAGCACCAGGCCCAGAGCCAGTGACAGCAACGGCAGCGCGGGAATCAGGAAGCGCGTCCCGATATTGCTCGCGTAGGGCGATCCGAACACCAGAGCCGCCGCCAGCAGCCGCCGGCCCTTTGGGTGCCGCAGCGCTGCCAGCGCCAGCGGCGAGACTAGGAATAGCGGTCCGACCAGCCCGCACAGCACCGCGCCTCTTACGGTAACTTCCAGTGGGATCTCCCAGTGGCTGTTCAGCCCGATGTAGTTGCGCATGTGGCGCAAGTATTCTTGCTCGAAGGAAATGTGGACGTAGGGATTCGGAAACCAGCGATTGAAGAATGGCGAGAACGGGTTGCCCAGCCAGCTCCAGTTCTTCGCCACCCAGGGGATTATCGGGATTAGCGCGCAAAGAAACAGAGTAAGCAGCGGCTTCAGCAGCGGCTGTCGCGCACGCCAGAGCCTCCACGCCATGAAGCCGCCGGCGTAAATGAGCCCCACGAAAGCCGTGTACTTGGCGGCATAACAGAAGCCCGCGATAAGACCGATGAGAGCAACCAGCCGCGGATGTCGCTCGCCATCCCAAATCTCGACCAAATAGAAGACCATGAACAACAGAAACGCCGTGGCTACGTCAATGTAAGCCGTGGTGCCGTCCTGGCCTACCACCGGGCTCAAATAGGTGAATAACGCCCCCGCCGCGCCGGCAACCGGCAATCCGAAGCGGCGGGCGTAAGCCAACATCGCCAGCGGCAGCGCGATCAGGAACCCGAAGTGCACCAGCGCAGCCGCCGAATGCCGGCCGATGGAGAAGGCCACCATGTAGAGCATCTCGATGCCCGCCGAAAGGTTGGCGTACATGTTCGTGGTGATCGGCTCGAAACCGTGGTTGCGCAGATAGCGGGCCACCAGACCCAGATGGTAGGCGCTGCCGTCCGGACTCATCTCCGGCGCCATGGCGTTGAACAAGTAAAGGATCGTGAAGGGCGCGGCCAGCGCGGGAAACAGCCGCTTCCAAAAACGGGGCAACGGCGGCAGCCCGTCACCTTTCCGACGGAACAACCCTTGCCAGACGCCCAGCGTCACCAGGGCCAGCCCGAAGGTCTGAAAGACGCCCTTGCGCGCCAGCCCCAAGCTGGCCGCCGTGAAGACCAGTTGACTCAGACAGGCCGCTCCGGCCGCCAGCGCGATCAGCGGCCGTTCTTGCCTGTAAAAGTTCAAACCCAGCGCGCGCAACAAGAGGCTCCCCAAGCTCATGCACGCAGCGAGCGTGAGCAGCGCGCCGAACAGGATGTAGAAGGCCTGGGGCATCTAGGCCGTACGCCTGCTCGCCTTCATTCAAGGAAACCGGCGCTTTTCAGAATAAAACCGAGCCGAGCGCCGTCCTGCGGCGCCACCCAAGGCTTGTCAATCTCCAAGGTCACATAGTTGTGCATGTCTGTACGCAGCCACTCCGCGGGAACCGCCTTCTCGAAGCGGAACTCCCCGCCCCTTTGGTAGCCGGGCTTGTCGAGCAAACGCCCGTTGACGGTGATGGTGATCGTCACCGGGCCGCGTTGGGCGAAAGTCATCTCGGGGACGGCGAATTCCATGACGAAGCGCAGGTGCTGGACCTCGGAAAGACGAAAAACCAACTCGGCGCGCGGCTCGGTCCAGCGCCAGGCGCCTGCTTCCAGGTGCCGGCTTACTCCGCTGACGATGTGAGCTTCGGCTTGCGGATCCTTCATGGTGACGAAGTGCGTGACGGGGCTCGGTTCGGGCCCCGTCATCGGCCGACGCTGTACGGGCGGCGCGTAAGTATCGGGTATGTTTGTACAGCCGACCAGCAGCACCAGCGCCGCGGCGGGGATCCAACGAGGATAGGGCACGAAAAAGCGAGTATATCCGATGCGTCGCACCGCCTTCCAGCCCGGCTATACCTGCTCGGGCACAATGAAAGGCGCGCGATAACGCCGCCTCAGCAGCGCGTCCGCCTCCGGATCGCCGACAAATCGCTCGCGCGCCGGATCGAAGCGCAACTTGCGTCCGGTGCGGTAGCTGATGTTGGCCAGATGGCAAAGCGCTGCCGAAAGGTGACCTTCTTGGATGTCACACAACAAATCGGCTTGCCGGCGCGTGCGCACGGCTTCCAGGAAATTGGCCATCAGCGGCCGGGTGTCCCAAGTTTGCTGCTCGACGTGTCCCATCCGCTCGACCAGCTCCATCTTCTCGCCGCGGTAAACTTGGAATCCCTCCAGATCCACGGACAGGACGCCCTCGCTTCCGAAGAAAAGGTTGCCGATGTAGTTCTGGCCGTCGCGCACGATGCTGGCCTCTCCGGTGGTGAGCAGGCCGCGCACTTCGAACACCAGCAGGCAGTCGCCGTAGTCGAACTCGGCAATCTGCGTGTTTGGCGTTTCCTGGTCGTCGTCGTAGACATACTTGCCGCCGGTGGAATGTACCACCGAGGGCAGGGTGTTCTTGCCCAGGCCCCAGCGCGCGATGTCCATCTCGTGCACACCCTGATTGCCTATATCGCCGTTGCCGGTATCCCAGAACCAATGCCAGTTGTAATGGAAACGGTTGGGATTGAACGGCCGCCAAGGCGCCGGACCGAGCCACAGATCATAGTCCACGCCAGGCGGCACCGGGCCGTCGGGCTGCCGGCCGATCGAGCGGCGGCGCTTGTAGCACAGCCCTTTGGCCATGTACAGCTTGCCGATGACGCCCTGGCGCAGCAACTCGATCGCGCGCCGCTTGTGGGCGATGGCGCGGCTTTGCATGCCCACCTGCACGATCCGCCCGTACTTGCGCGCCGCCTCGATCATCTTGCGGCCTTCGAAAACGTTGTGACTGGCGGGCTTTTCCACGTAGACGTCTTTGCCCGCCTGGCAGGCCCAGATGGTCTGAAGCGCATGCCAGTGGTTGCAGGTCGCGATGGAAACGGCGTCAACCTCGCGGTCCTCTAATAGCTTGCGGTAGTCCTGGTAGACCTTGGGCTTGGCGCCTTGCACTTTCTCGGCGAGCGCCACGGCCCGTTCGGACTGCGCAGTGTCGATGTCGCAAACGGCTATGACGCGCGCGTTGGGTTGGGTGCCGAAAATCGAGATGTGCTCGCGCCCTCGCCCGCGCACGCCCACCACCGCCACGTTGAGGCGATCGTTGGCCCCCAGCACGGGGACGGCTGCGGTTGCCATCAGGAAGGCTCTGCGGTCCATGTTTCAAGCTCCCGGTTCTTGATGATCTCACGTCGGGTGCAGAGAGGCAAACCCGGATGGCAGAGATAAGGAAACGCCCGGCCCGGAGCGCGTAATCGAGCAAGCTGCGCTCGCCGGGTTGCTGCCGTCCGCCAGCCGAGCGGAGACCGTGAGGCTGCTCTGAGAAGTTCTTGACGCGGCCATCGCCAGGGGCTTGGCCGATCCCAGACCCTAACCGGCAACGCGCCCCGGTTTGCGCGCTGACCGCGGACGGCGGGAAAATAGCAGGCTGGGCGATCAGCATCTGGGCTTTCTATGCTTGACCGTATCACTGTCCGCGGGGCGCGGCAGCACAACCTAAAAAACATTGACGTCGAGCTGCCACGGAACTCGCTCACGGTAGTCACGGGGCTGAGCGGCTCAGGAAAGTCCTCGCTGGCCTTCGACACCATTTACGCCGAGGGCCAGCGGCGGTACGTGGAGACGTTGTCGCCCTACGCCCGGCAGTTCCTGGATCAGATGGAACGGCCGGACGTAGACTCCATTGACGGGCTCAGCCCGGCCATCTCCATCGAGCAGAAAACCACCAGCCGCAGCCCGCGCTCTACCGTGGGCACTATCACCGAGATTTACGATTACCTGCGCTTGCTTTACTCTTCGATCGGCGTGCCGCACTGCCCGGACTGCGGCCAGCCCATCCGCCGGCAGACGAGCGAGCAGATCCTCCGACAGATCATCGAAACCCAGCAAGATCAGCGCATCATGCTGCTGGCTCCGGTGGTGCGAGGCCGGAAGGGAGAATACCGCAAGGAGCTGGAACGCTTCGCACAGCAGGGATTCGTGCGGGCGCGCATTGACGGGGTGTTGCGCGCGCTGGACGAGCCGGTTACCCTGGACCGCCGCCGCAACCACACCATCGAAGTGGTTGTAGACCGCTTGCTCATCAAGCCGGGCGTTGAGAAGCGCCTGGAAGCGTCCATCAACACCGCCGCCAAGCTGGCCAACGGGCTGGTATTAGTGGCTGCGGTCAACGGTGAGGAGCGCCTATACTCTGAGAAATTGGCGTGCCCGGACTGCGGCGCCAGCGTTCCGGAGCTGGAACCCCGCTCGTTCTCCTTTAACAGCCCCTATGGTGCTTGCCAGACCTGCTCCGGTTTGGGCAGCACCTGGAGTTTCGATCCCGCCAAAGTAATCGCCGATCCCTCCAAGGCGTTGCTGGAAGGAGGTCTTGGGCCTGGCGCGGGATCAGCTTACATGGCGCACCGGCTCCGGGAGGCCGCGCGGCGGCTGGGGATTGACCTGGGCACGCCTTTCGATGAGCTTCCTGCGAAGACACAAACGCTGCTGCTGGAGGGGGGCGGCGGTTTTCCGGGGATTCTGAAGATCTTGGAAGGCATTTACCAGCAGGCCGCGGAGAACTACCGGGAGTGGCTGATGGAGTATATGTCCCCGGTGCCTTGCCCGGCCTGTCAGGGCCGGCGCTTGAAGCCGGCGAGCCTGGCGGTGAAAGTGCAGGGTCTTTCGATAGCTGATTTTACGGCCCTACCGGTGTCGCGCTCCCTGCCGCTGCTGAAGAGCTGGCGATTCAGCGAGCGCGAGCTGGAGATAGCGGGTCGCGTGCTGGAGGAGATCCGTCGCCGCCTGGAGTTCCTGGATGCTGTGGGCCTGGGCTACTTGAGTTTGGATCGTTCCGCGGCCACTCTGGCCGGCGGCGAGGCCCAGCGCATTCGGCTGGCGACGCAGATCGGGACCGAGCTGCGCGGCGTGCTGTACGTGCTGGACGAGCCTTCCATCGGACTGCACCCCCGGGACAATTCACGCCTGCTGGACACGCTCATCCGCCTGCGCGACATGGGAAACACGGTGGTGGTCGTGGAGCACGACCAGGAAACCATCGAGCGCGCCGACTACGTGGTGGACCTCGGACCGGGAGCAGGGCGCCTGGGAGGCGGCGTGGTGGCTTGCGGGCGCCCGCAAGAGGTCGCACGTCACCCGAATTCGCTCACCGGCAGGTATCTGGCGGGCCTGGAGCGCATCCCGGTGCCGGAAAGCCGACGCCGCGGCAACGGCCGGAAGCTGGTAGTGAAGGGCGCACGCCAGCACAATCTCAAGAACATTGACGTAGAATTCCCCCTGGGCGTCTTCATCGTCGTGACCGGGGTCTCCGGCAGCGGCAAGTCCACCTTGGTGAATGACATTGTGTACCGCGCGCTGATGCGGCGCCTGCACGGTTCCAGGGAGGAGCCGGGCGAGCATGACGCCATCGCGGGCCTGGAGCACATAGACAAGGTCATTCAGATTGACCAGTCGCCCATCGGGCGGACGCCGCGCTCGAACCCCGCCACCTACACCGGGGTTTTCACGCCCATCCGCGATCTCTACGCCATGCTGCCGGAATCGCGCGAGCGCGGTTACAAGCCGGGACGCTTCAGCTTCAACGTTAAAGGCGGGCGTTGCGAAGCCTGCCAGGGTGACGGTCTCAAGCGCATTGAGATGAGCTTTCTGCCCGACGTCTACGTCACCTGCGACGTCTGCCGCGGGCGCCGCTACAACCTGGAGACCCTCCAGGTCCACTACCGGGGCTACTCCATCGCCGACCTGCTGGAGACCACCGTAGAGGAGGCTCTCGGGGTGCTGGCGAACATTCCGGCGATCGCCGCCAAGCTCCAGACGTTGGTGGACGTGGGTCTGGGCTACATCCATCTGGGACAGCCCGCCACCACGCTTTCAGGCGGTGAGGCGCAACGCATCAAGTTGGCGAGGGAGTTGAGCAAGCGACAAACCGGGCGCACCTTCTACATCCTGGACGAGCCCACCACCGGGCTGCACTTCGACGATATCCGCAAGCTGCTGGACGTGCTCCAGAGGTTGGTAGACTTGGGGAATACGGTGGTGGTCATCGAGCACCAGCTTGACGTCATCAAGTCGGCCGACTGGATCATTGATTTAGGGCCCGAGGGCGGCGAAGCCGGCGGGTACCTGGTGGCTGCCGGAACGCCCGAGCAACTGGTGCGCCACCGCAAGAGTTACACCGGCCAGGCGCTGGCGCGAGTGCTCGGCAATGGCCGCCCGCGGTTACCCTCATGAGCCTGTACGACAAGCAACCCCTGGACTTTACTTCCTTGAAGACGGTGCCCATCCGTCAGCGTGGCGGAAAGGTTCGCCTCGAGAATTTCGCCCGTCCCTACCGCAAGGGCGACGGGCTGGCTAGCTGGCTGGACGGCTTGCCGCGATTGCTGGCGGCCGAGGGCTGGCGTGCCCTCCTCCAGGCCTTGGAAGAGGCCCACGGGCGATCCAAACCGATCATCTGGGGCTTGGGCGGGCACGTTATCAAGTGCGGCCTGGCGCCGGTGTTGGCGGACCTGATGGCGCGCGGCTACGCCACGGCTTTCGCTTTGAACGGCGCAGCCGCCATCCACGATTTTGAGATTGCGCTGGCAGGCGCAACCAGCGAGGACGTCGAGGCCGCACTGCCCGACGGCAGCTTTGGGACCGCGGAGGAAACCGGACGGGAGATGAGCCGAGCGATCGCGGAAGCGGACCGAGACGCCCTCGGCTTGGGGGAAGCCCTGGGCCGACGCCTGGAGGCGATGGCGGATGCCGAGTGCGGGCAGGCCAGCTTGTTGTTGGCCGCCTGGCGCCGGCGCACTCCTGTTACGGTGCATGTGGCGCTGGGCACCGATACGTTGCACACTTACCCGGACACTGACCCGGCCGCGCTGGGTCGCGCCAGCCACCGCGATTTCCGGCTATTCTGCGCTCTGGTGGCCGAGCTGGATCACGGCGGCGTCTATCTGAACGTGGGTTCGGCCGTCATCCTTCCGGAGGTTTTCCTGAAGGCGGTCTCCGTGGTACGCAACTTGGGCCGGCGACTGGAGCAGTTCACGACCGCGAACCTGGACTTCCTCAATCATTACCGGCCCCGCGTGAACGTACTGGAGCGGCCGCACGCGCGTGCCGGCGGCCGGGGGATCGCCATCACTGGGCATCACGAATTGATGCTCCCATTGCTGGCTGCCACGCTGATTGAGCGGCAACCATGAACCCTGCGGAGCCTTCCCCCTGGATGCCGAGCCGGCAGCGTTGCCCGCTTTGGGGCACCCTGGATGTGCTCTTCATGTTGGGCTTCGCCTTGCCGGCCCTGGTGGCGGCGACTTTGCTCGTGCTGGCGGCGGCCATGGTGTGGCCCTTCTGGCGTTCCTTGCGGGCTGTGCAGGTGCTGGCCATGCAGTTCCTGTTTTGGGGCCTGTGGTTTGCAGCCCTGTACGGGCTCATCCGCTGGAAGTACGGTGAACGGTTTTGGAAGGCGCTGGGTTGGGTGCGACCCCCGCGGGGTTACGCTCAAGCCGCAGCTTTGGGCGTACTCACGGCGGGCGGCGTCATCGGGGCGGCCATTGTCCTGCGCCCGCCGCGCGTGCCCATGCCGCTGCTGGAGTTGCTGAAGGATCCGCTCTCGCTGGCCGTGGTGGGCGCCTTTGCGATCACGCTGGGACCGGTCTGTGAAGAGCTGGCATTTCGCGGCTTTCTGCTGCCCTGGCTTGTGCGCTGGATCCGTCCGGCGCCCGCAATCCTGCTGAGCGGCGCGCTGTTTGCGGCCTTGCATGGCCCGGAATACGCATGGAGTTGGCGGCATGTGGTGCTGATCGGGTTGGCCGGCGCGGCCTTCGGTTTGGTGCGCTACCGGACGGGTTCGACCGCTGCGGCCGCAATGATGCACGCGGCTTACAATCTCGTGTTTTTCGCGACGCTGCTGGCGCAGCCCGGAGGAAATCTCCCCTGATCTCCTGATTACTGACTCCCACCTTTTCTGAGTGCTAGCTCCTTATGATCGAAACCATTCAGTGGACTGAATCCGGCGTGGTGATGATTGACCAGCGCAAGCTGCCCGGGCAGGAAGTCTACCTCACCTGCCGGGATTATCGCGAGGTGGCCGAGGCGATTCGCTTGATGGTGATTCGCGGGGCGCCCGCCATCGGGGTGGCGGCGGCGATGGGTGTGGCGCTGGGAATGCTTAAGGCGGACTGCGCGGATACCGATGCTGCTTTCCGGCGCATCGCGGACACGCTGGCCGCCACGCGTCCCACGGCAGTGAATCTATTCTGGGCTTTGGAGCGCATGCGGCGGGTTTACGCCGAGATGCGCGGACAGCCCATCAACGAGATCCGCCGGCGCCTGGTGGAGGAGGCGCTACGCATCAAGCAAGAGGACATCGCCATCAACCAGGCTATCGGCCGGCACGGCGCGCCACTGCTTCCCGACGGCAAGACCGTACTCACGCACTGTAATGCCGGAGCTTTGGCCACCGCCGGCTACGGCACCGCGCTCGGGGTGATCCGCGCGGCGGTGGCCTCGGGCAAGCGCATTGACGTTTTTGCCGACGAGACGCGCCCGTTTCTGCAAGGCGCAAGGTTGACCGCCTGGGAGCTGGTGCGCGACGGCATACCGACGACGGTGATCACCGACAACATGGCAGGACACTTCCTGAAGTCCGGACGCATCGGTTGCGTGGTGGTGGGGGCGGACCGCATAGCGGCCAACGGCGACGTGGCCAACAAGATCGGGACCTACTCGTTGGCGGTGCTGGCCCGCGAGAACGGCGTACCGTTTTATGTAGCGGCCCCGATTTCAACCTTAGATCTTTCGCTGGCTTCGGGCGATCAGATCCCCATCGAGCAACGACCGGCGGAGGAAGTCACTCACGTGTTGGGCGTGCGGGTGGCGCCCGAAGGCGTGGCGGTCGAGAATCCGGCCTTTGACGTGACTCCCCACCGCTACGTCACGGCGATCATCACCGAGCGCGGCCTAGCCCGTGCGCCTTATGCCGAGTCGCTTAGGCGGCTGGCGGGGGCGGGCAGGGCCGACTGACCGGCAAGTCGCACGACGCGATTAGAGAACTGACCAAGCCGGCCGCATGCTGAATCATGCGGGGTTGACGCGTAGGGGCGCTTGGAGTATAGTCGGCTTGTCCGGAAGTCCAAAATGGGAATGCCGGGCTGAGGCGCTTCGGGTTGTGCACAAAGCAGCGCCGGCTTCGGCGCCGGAGGAGGTGACCATGTCACAGAGGAAATTGCGCATTGTGCCGGCCGTGTGCTCGCTCGTACTGCTGGGCATGACGGCTTTCACGCAGAACATCACGGGAGTGATTGTCGGCACGGTGAAAGACGGCGCCGGGGCGGTCATACCTAACGCCCAGATCACTCTGACCAACCAGCAGACTCGCGCCGCGCAGACTATCAGGTCGAACGAAGTCGGGATTTTCGTTTTCCCGAGCGTGCTGCCCGGAACCTACACCGTGGATGTGTCCATGGCGGGCTTCCGGTCACACCAGGTGCGGGACGTCACCGTGACCATGAACGAACGCCGTTCGCTGGGCGAGATTGTGCTTCAGGTCGGCCAGGTCCAGGAGCGGGTGGAGGTGACCGCCGAAGTCACTCCGGTGCAAACCGCCTCGAGCGAGCGCTCCGGGCTGGTGACCACCACGCAACTGATGAACACGGCCATCCGCGGGCGGGACTTCGTATCCCTGCTGGCGACGCTGCCGGGCATCTACGACGAGAACATGCAGGCCCGTGACGTCTCCAAGGGCCCTGGTGCGGGCGGCCTACATATCAACGGCGGACGTTCCACCTCGATCAATTTCGCGCTGGACGGCGTTCAGAACGCCGACACCGGTTCCAACAGCGGCTCGCACGTCCAGCCCAACATGGATGCGGTCGCGGAGATCAAGGTGCTGACGAGCAATTACCAAGCCGAGCACGGGCGCTCGAGCGCCGGCACCATCAACGTGATCACCAAGAGCGGCACGCAAGAGTTCCACGGCAGCGCCTACTACTACTTCCGGCACGAAGGGCTGTATGCCAACTCGTTCTTCCGGAATCGGACAGGAACTCCCCGGCCGATCGAGCGAATCAAGAATTTCGGATACACAATCGGCGGTCCGATCTACGGCAAAGGCTTCAACAAGAACAAGGACAAGCTCTTCTTCTTTTTTTCGCAGGAGTTCGTGCGGCGGCGAAACTACCCGGGCACCCAGTTCGTCACCACGCCCACGGCCCTGGAGCGCAACGGTGACTACTCACAGACCCGCGACGTGAACGGGGCCGTCATTCCCATCAAGGACCCAACCACCGGCCAGCCGTTCCCGGGGAACCTCATCCCGCAGGCACGGATAAACAAGCTCGGACAGGCCATACTCAACTTCTTCCCGCTACCGAACTACGTGGAGATGGATCCCGCCTTAATGTACCGGCGCAACTACCGCGCCAATGTCAGCGGGGCCTTTCCGCGGCGCGAAGACCTGTTCCGCATAGACTACAATTTCAGCCCGACGCTGAGCGCGTATTTCCGGGGCACCCAGGACAACGACGACGAGAATTGGCCGTACGGCAACTGGACCGCCGGCAGCCACAACTACGACATGTACAACACCTACCGGTGGCAGCACGGCCGCAGCGCTTTGCTGCACGTGGCCAAGACCTTTTCTCCCACCCTGGTCAACGAGTTCACCATGGGCGCGAGCACGCGCGGCCAGGCCTTCAACCCGAGCGATCCGAGCCTGATCGCGCGCAGCAAGATGGGGAACATCGGCCAGTGGTACCCGCAAGGCAACGAGTCGGGGGCCATTCCGGATGTGAGCTTCGGCGGCGTGCAAAACGGCATCAACAGCGGAATCGGCAATATTCCCTACCACAACGAGAACCCTGTGTTCACCTGGGTCAACAACCTGAGCAAGATCCTCGGCGCTCATTCGCTGAAGTTCGGCATTTACATCGAGCGCATGCGCAAGGACGAGGTCGGCAGCGCCAACACCCGCGGAGCGTTTACTTTCGACCGCAACACTAACAACCCGTTCGACTCCAACTACGCCTTTTCGAACGCTTTGCTGGGCAACTTCAACTCTTACTCGGAAGCCAGCCTGCGGACATATTCGCTCTACCGTTACACGCAGACAGAGTTCTATGCCCAGGATTCCTGGAAGGCCTCCCGGAAACTGAGCTTGGAGTTCGGCATCCGTTTTTACTCGGCGCCGGCCACCCACGACATCCGGCAGTTTTTGACCACCTTCATTCCTTCGACCTATGACGCGAAGACGGCTGCGGTGATGTATCGGCCGATCATCGATCCGGCGACCAAGAGGCGCGCGGCGGTTGATCCGCGCACCGGCACCATCGTCCCGGTAACTTACATCGGCTTGTTCGTGCCGGGCTCGGGCAACTACGCTCCGGGAATGGCGATCGGCGGCAAAGGGGCGCCGGACGGCCTCTATACCACGCCTTTCTCAGCGGCTCCCCGCTTTGGATTCGCTTACGATCCCAGAGGCAACGGCAAGACGGCTATCCGCGGCGGCTTCGGGATTTTCTACGACCGCCCGCAGGGTAATGTCTATTCCGGCACTGTGGGTCAGCCTCCCGTCTCATACAACCCCACCGTCTACTTCGGAAACCTGGACACCTTCCTTCAAGCGACCGGAGTGGTCGGTCCGCCGGCCGTCACGGTGGTGGAAGCCGCCCAGCAGTCGCTGCCCACGATCATGAACTTCAGCCTGGGCGTGCAACGCGAACTCGGCTTCCGCTCGGTCATTGACGTCTCCTATGTGGGCAGCCTCGCGCGGCACCTGATCATCTCCCGCAATATCAATTCCATCCCCATGTACGCCCGGTTTGACCCGGCGAACATAGACACGACCACTAACAGCCCGCTGCCGGACAACTACCTCCGGCCTTACGTCGGCATGGGTAACATAAACATGCGCACCTTCGACGGCACCTCCAACTACCATGGGCTCCAGGTCGCGGCCAACCGGCGCATGACCGGGGGGCTTCAGTACGGGGTGGCATACACCTGGTCGAAAACTCTGGGCGTGGCGGCGGCTGACTTCGGCGGCGTGAGCTATTACTTCCCGATGCGCAAACAGAATTATGGCCCGCTAAGTTATGACATCCGCCACATGTTGGTGATTAACTACAATTGGGATCTGCCGGCTTTGGGCAAGCGCTTTGGCAACAAGCTGCTGGGCGCATTCACCGATAACTGGATGCTGTCCGGCATCACCAGCCTCATGACAGGAACGCCATTTACGCCGGGCTTCAGCACGTCCGACGGACAGGACATCACCGGCTCGCAGGAGGGCGCCCGGATTGTCGTCGTCGGGGATCCGAACCTGCCCAAGAGCCAGCGCACGTTCTTCAAGAACTTCAACACCGCGGCCTTCGCGCGGCCGCCGCAGCGGTCCTTCGGAAACGCCGGCATCGGCATCCTGCGCACCCCGGCGTGGAACAACTGGGACCTGAGCGTCTCCAAGCGCATCCCCTGGAAAGGCGAACAGCGGTACTTCCAGCTTCGCGGAGAGTTCTATAACGCTTGGAATCACACCCAATTCAACAGCTACGACACCACGGCGCGCTTCAACCCCGCCGGGCAGCAAATCAACGCAAACTTCGGCGCGTTGACCGGCACGCGCGACCCGCGCAAAATCCAGCTTTCGCTGCGGCTCATGTTTTGAGTCGGGCTTCGCGGCAGCCCGAGCGGAGATTCTCAGGCAAGCGGCGCTCGCACGCAGCGGCGGACTACCGCCGGAAGTCCATTTCCTCTACGAAGATCTCCTGAAATTCAGGGTCGGCAGCCAACGAAATGTGCTCGACCCGGCGGCGCAGCGCTTCGAAGCCTCCCGGCTCGCCGTCAATCAGGAAGAGCGCCAGCTTGGCCCCCAGCAGGGCCGTGTTGCCGGCCGGCGTGACGATTTCCTCCGGGAAGTCAATTAATCCGATCCGCCGGGCGCTTGTGCGATTGACGTAGTTGCCGAACGCGCCCGCCAGGTAAAGCCGTGAGACCTCCTGCGGGCAAGCTCCCAGACGGCGCAGCACGATCCGGATTCCGGCAGCGATGGCGGCTTTGGCGAGTTGAAGCTCGCGAATATCGCGTTGCGTGAGCCGCAACGGAGGACATACTTCCCAGCTTTCGCCGTCCACCAGCAGTCGCCCGCGTGCATCCAGCAAGCCGAGTTCCAGGCCTGCCGCCGCGGCGTCCACCAAGCCGCTGCCGCATATGCCCCGAGGCGCCACGCCGCCAAGCACACGGCACTGTAATCGCCCGTCGCGCACCGCAACTTCGGCCACGGCGCCGGTTGAGGCCCGTATCCCGCAACTGATTCGCCCGCCCTCGAAGGCCGGCCCGGCGGCCGTTGAGGCGCATACCATGGCCTCACGCGAGCCGAACACGATCTCCCCGTTGGTGCCCAAATCAATCAGGCCGATCAGAGCCTCGCTCTCCGGCATCCTGGTGGCCAGCAGGCCGGCCAGGATGTCGCTGCCCACGAAGCCGCCCAGGCACGGCAGGAACAGCACCGGAGGATTGCCCGGGATCCGCCAGCCCAGCTCGGCTGGATTAAACATTTCCATGCCGTTATGTTTGGACTCGAAAGGTACGTGCGACAGCGGCTCGACCTCGATGCCCGCGAACAAGTGATGCATCGCGGTGTTGCCCACAAGCACGGCTCTGGCCAGCGGTTTCCGAGCCTCTTCCAATAGCTCGCCGGCCATGCGGCCCAGAGCATCCCGCACGAGATCGCGCAGCTTGATTAATCCCGAGGGCGCCAGGGCGAACTGGATGCGGCTCATGACGTCGGCCCCGAAAGCCGCCTGCGGATTCAGCGCCGTTCGCACGCCCAGCACCCGCCCGCTTTCCAAATCCAGAAGTTGGGCGACCAGAGTGGTCGTGCCCACGTCAATCGCCAGACCGAGACCCTCGCGCGGCGTGAATTCAAACTTGGTGTCATCGGCCAGGATGGCGGTCTCCCACTGCCCGATCTCCAGTACCAGCGGTCCCTCAGCACGGGCGTGGCAGGCCAGCCGCCACCCGGCGGCCAGCTCTTCGGGCGGCAGGAGCCGCCGGTCTTCGGGCGTCACCTCCAGCGAGCCCTCGAGCACCCGCACGCGGCAGCGGCGGCACAGGCCGCGCCCGGCGCAGGGAAACTCTACACCCCAGGGGAACAGCGCGTCCTGAAGCGGCGTGCCTTGCTCGACGCTGAGCGTCTGGCGGAGCGGCTCGAGGCGGATACTGACCAGCGGCTTCACGGGCGTGCAGCAGAGAACCGACTGTTTCTCATTCAGCGAAGAAGCTGCCCATGCGGCGGAACTTCTCGAAACGCTGCTCTACAAGCTGCTCGGGAGTGAGCGGGAGAAGTTCCTGCAAGGCTTGGCGCAGGGTCTCACGCACGCTAGCGGCGGCTTGGTCCCAGTCGGTATGTGCGCCCTCGCCGGGCTCAGCAATGATGCCGTCAATCAAACCGAAGCTGTAAAGGTCCTGGGCGGTCAGGCGCAGGGCGGCGGCTGCGCGTTCGGCCAGTTTGGCGTCGCGGTAGATTATGGCTGCGCAGCTCTCCGGCGAGATCACGCTGTAAATCGCATTCTCCAACATGTAGATCTTATTGCCGACCCCGAGGGCCAGGGCGCCGCCGCTGCCTCCTTCGCCGATGCAGATCACGATTATCGGCGCGCCCAGGCGGGCCATCTCGCGCAGGTTGGTGGCGATGGCCTCGGCCTGGCCCCGTTCCTCGGCGTCAATGCCTGGGTAAGCTCCGGGAGTGTCGAGCAGAGTGAGAATGGGCCTGCCGAACTTGGCCGCCAGTTGCATCACGCGCAGGGCCTTCCGGTAGCCCTCCGGCTTGGGCATGCCGAAGTTGCGGAACAGTTTCTGCTTGGTGTCGCGCCCCTTCTGCTGGCCGACGACCATCATCGGCCGCCCTTCAAAAAAGCCCATGCCGCAGACAATGGCCGGATCATCGGCGAAGCGCCGGTCGCCGTGAATCTCCTGAAAGTCGGTAAACAGGCGCTGTATGTAGTCGAGTGAATGGGGCCGCTTGGGGTGCCTGGCAAGCTGCACGCGTTGCCAGGCGATGTTGACTTGCTCCGGCCCGGCGGCGGGCGGTGGGGTGGATGCTTCGCTCATGCGGTGTCCTCGGCGGCCCTCACCCGGCTAGAATCTCCAGCGAGTCCGGGCCGCAGATCCGCTCGATCTCCTCCCGGAATTCCCGGTCCGGCCGCACCTTGTGCGCAATATCCAAGATTACCGAAAAATCCCGGGCCTGCTCCAGCCGCAGGCGGACTTCGGTAGGGCCGGGCTTGCGCTCGAACAGGCGGGCCAAGGCTTCGGCGGCTTCGCCGGACCCGGCTGCCAGAGGCACGCGTATGGAAATAAGCGCGGGCAACTGGGGCCCGGCCACGGCCAGCGGAATCACATCCTGCACCGAGACTTTGGCTGCTGCGCCCTCTTCCGGCAAGGCCGTGCCGCGCACCAGCACCGCCTCGCCTTCGATCAAGCTCCCGGCCAACCGTTCGTACTGGGCGCCAAAGATCACAAGATCAACCGAGCCGTAAGCGTCTTCCAATTGAGCCGCCGCCCACGGCCGGCCTTCGCGTGTGCGGCGCCGCTGCACCGTGTTGAGCAAGCCGCCGAGCGTCACCTCCGTGCCGCGCGCGACGCCCTCCAGCGTCTCGCTGTTGTGAGTGGCCAGCTCGCGGATCTTCTCGGCGTATTGCTCCAGCGGGTGTCCGGTCACGTAGAAGCCCAGCACCTCTTTTTCGAACGCCAGCTTCTGGGCCGGCTCCCATTCGGGCGTGGGGGGTAGGGGTTTCTCGAGCGCCGCGAGGTCCTGAAAACCGCCGAACAGGCCCGCCTGGCCGTTGAGACGGTCGCGCCAGGCGCGCTGGCCGGCTTCCATGGCGGTGTCGAGCGCCGCCAGCAGTTGGGCGCGATGGCCGCCCAGGGAGTCCATGGCCCCCGCCTTGATCAGGTTTTCCAATACGCGGCGGTTCAGCGCGCTCAGGTCCACCCGCTCGCAGAACTGGTAGAGGGACCGGAAACGGCCCACCTCGCGCCGCGCCGTCAGTATGGCTTCCACCGAGGACTGACCGAGATTCTTTATCGCCCCCAGGCCGAAGCGGATGGCTTCGCCGTCCGGCGTGAAGTTCCATTGGCTGGTGTTGACGTCCGGCGGCAGCACGCGAATGCCCATCTCGCGGCATTCGTTGATGTAGCGCACGACCTTGGCGGTGTTGCCGGTCTCCGAGGTCAACAGCGCGGCCATGAACTCCACCGGGAAGTTGGCCTTCAAGTAGGCCGTTATGTACGCCAGATAAGCGTAGGCCGCGGAATGCGATTTGTTGAAGCCGTAGCCGGCGAACTGTTCCATCAGGTCAAAGAGCTTTTCGACCTTTTTACGAGGATGGCCGCGCTGTAGGGCTCCCTGGATGAACCGCTCCCGCTGGGCAGCCATTTCCTCCGGCTTTTTCTTGCCCATCGCGCGGCGCAGGATGTCAGCCTCGCCCAGGCTGTAACCCGCCAGCCGGTTGGCGATCTGCATCACCTGCTCCTGGTAGACGATGACCCCGTAAGTCTCCTCCAGGATCTGCTGGAGCTCGGGCAGATCGTAAACAACCGGACGCCGGCCGTGTTTGCGCTCGATGAACTCGTCGGTCATGCCTCCCTGGATGGGCCCGGGCCGGTACAGCGCGTTCAGGGCGATCAGGTCTTCCAGGCGGCTGGGCTGCGCGCGCCTCAAAAGATCGCGCATGCCGGGGGATTCGAACTGGAATACGCCGCTGGTCAGTCCCCGCGAGAAAACTTCGAACGTCCTGGCGTCATCCAGCGGCAGTTCCTCTAGGGCCAGCTTCTGTCCGCGGTGATCCTCTATCAGTCGCAGCGCGTCATGGATGAGCGTCAGGGTGGTCAGCCCGAGGAAATCCATCTTGAGCAGCCCGAGCTGCTCCAGCCCCTGCATGTCGAACTGGGTGACGATTTCATCCTTGTTCGTGCGGTAAAGCGGAACGATCTCTTTCAGCGGCACGGGCGAGATGACCACGCCCGCGGCGTGCACCGAGGCGTTGCGCGCCATGCCTTCCAGCCGCCGCGCCACTTGGATCACGTCCGCTACCCGTGGGTCTTTGCGGGCCGCCTCGTCGAGGGCCGGCTCCAGACGCAGAGCCTCATCCAGTGTGATGTTCAGGACGTTGGGCACCAGCTTGCTAATGCGGTCCACTTCGCCGTAACTCATGTCCAGCACGCGGCCCACGTCCTTGATGCCTGCCCGCGCGCCGAGGGTGCCGAAGGTGATGATCTGGGCCACCTGCTCGCGCCCGTATTTTTGCGTCACGTATCGGATCACCTCGCCGCGGCGGTGGGTGCAGAAGTCAATGTCAATGTCCGGCAGACTGATGCGCTCGGGGTTGAGAAACCGCTCGAACAGCAGTTCGTACTGAAGCGGGTCAATATCGGTGATCCCCATGGCGTAGCTGACCAGGCTGCCGGCCGCCGAGCCGCGACCGGGCCCCACCGGGATCCCCTCTGAGCGCGCGAAGCGAATGAAATCCCAGACGATCAAAAAGTAGCCCGAGAATTTCATTTGCTGGATGGTGCGGATCTCGCGCTCCAGCCGCTCTTGGTACTCCGCCAGCTCGTGCTTCAGACGCCCGGCCGCGCGCAGCGCTTCCAGCCGCGGGCGCCGTTTTTCGAACCCCTGACGCGCCACCCATTCGAAGTACGTGTCAGTGGTGTGCCCTTCGGGAACGTCAAACTTGGGGAACGGCTCCGGTATGCGGTCCAGGCGCACCTGGCAGCGCCGGGCGATTTCCCAGGTCCGGTCCAGCGCCTCCTCCAGTTCACCGAAGACCTGCATCATCTCCGCACGCGACTTCAAGTAGAAATCCGGCGTCGGCCAGCGCAGCCGCGCCGGATCGCTCATGGTCTTGCCGGTCTGGATACAAAGCAGAATCTCGTGCGCGCGGGCGTCCTCCTTGCGCAGGTAGTGCGTGTCGTTGGTCGCCACCAAGGGAATGCCGGTCTCCTGGGACAAGCGAACCATTCCCGGGACAACTTGCCGGTCCGCCTCCAAGCCGTGATCCTGAATCTCCAGGAAGAAGTTTTGCTTCCCGAAGATGTCCTGGTAGGTGTAAGCCAGACGGCGCGCCTCGTCGTAGCGATCGCCCGCCAGGGCTTCGCTGACGTCGCCGCGCAGGCAGCCGGAAAGAGCGATCAAGCCTTTGGCGTGGCGGGCCAGCAGGTCCTTGTCAATCCTGGGCTTGTAATAGAAGCCCTCCAGATAGCCCGTCGTCACCAGCTCAATCAGATTGCGATAGCCCTGCTGCGTCTCCGCCAGCAACACCAGGTGATGGTACTTCTCGCTGCGGCTTTGATAGCCCTGCGGCGCCACGTAGACTTCGCAGCCTATGATCGGCAGGATGCCGTGGCCGGCCGCGGTATTATAAAACTGCACTGCTCCGAACAGGTTGCCGTGATCGGTCATGGCCACTGCCGGCATGCCCTGGTCGGTGACGGCCGCTATCAGTTGGCTGATCTCGCAGGCCCCGTCCAATAGCGAATAATCTGTGTGGCAGTGCAGGTGGACGAAGGGGACGTCTGCCATCCTGGTTTTCAGTATAAGCCGGGCACTCCGGCCCAGGCGCACCCGCTTGCAGAGGCATAATCAGTAGTGCCATGCGCTTAAGCGCTAGCTTGCTTGTCGTGCTTGCCTGCTCCGCCGCGCAGGTTTCCTGGAAGCACCTTTCCAGTGCGGCCGCCGACTTTCCCGCACCCAACCCCGGGACCCAGCAAACCGCCTCTGTGGTCTGTGACTTCGATGGCGACGGCCTCAACGACTTCGCTATCGGCGAACGCACCGCCGCCCCGGCCGTGGTGTGGTACCGGCGCAACCCCTCCGGTTGGGTGCGTCACGTGTTGGAGGCCGGCGCCCTGAGGGTGGAAGCCGGCGGCGCCTGTGCAGACATCGACGGGGACGGCGATCCGGATCTCGTGCTGGGAGGCGACGCGCGCTCGAACGAAGTCTGGTGGTGGGAGAATCCCCGACCCGGCTTCGACACGGCCAGGCCCTGGGTGCGCCGCGCGGTTAAGAATTCAGGCGCGACAAAGCATCATGACCAGATATTCGGCGATTTTGACGGGGACGGCCGCCAGGAACTGGTCTTCTGGAATCAGGGCGCACGCAAATTGTTTCTGGCGCGCATCCCGCCCGATCCGCGCAACGCCGGCCCCTGGCCGTTGATCGAGATTTACTCTTACAGCGCTGACAGCGAAATGCTACAGCGCGGCTCGCCGGCCGCCTTTCGCAGCGTCAACGAACACGAGGGACTGGCCAAGGCCGACGTTGACGGCGATGGCCGGCTGGACATTATCGGCGGCGGCCGCTGGTTCAAGCACTTGGGCGGCGACCGGTTTCAAGAAAACCTGATTGACGCCGGCTACGCCTTCTCGCGCGTTGCCGCCGGGCAACTGATCCGGGGAGGACGGCCGGAAATCGTGCTGGTGGTGGGTGACGGCGAAGGCCCGCTGGTCCTTTACGAGTGGGTCAAAGGGACTTGGAGGCCGCGCGTGTTGCTGGAGAAGGTCGTCAACGGCCACAGCTTGGACGTGCTGGACTTCGACCGTGATGGGAACCTTGATATTTTTTGCGCCGAAATGCGCCTGAACGGGGGTAACCCGGATTCGAAAGCCTGGCTGCTGCTGGCAGACGGCGCCGGGGGGTTCCGTCCCGTTGTGATCACCCGCGGCTTCGATCATCACGAGTCCAGGATGGCGGATCTGGACGGCGATCATCGCCACGATATCTTGGGCAAGCCTTACAACCACCAGACGCCTCGCCTGGACATCTGGCTGAACCCGGGCGCCGCCAAATGAGAAAGGGCGGAACCCTCTCGGATTCCGCCCCGCAGATTTTGCCCGTCGCGCGTCAGAAGTCCACGCGCAGGTTGAACTGGATGACGCGGCTCAGGCCGCGCTGGGTGTTGACCATGCCGAAGTCGGCCCGGGTCGGATCGGTCACCGGCCCGGCGAAGTTGGTGTGGTTGGTGGCGTTGAGCAGGTCCACGTCAAAGCTGGTGCGCAACCGCTCGGTGATGCGGAAGACGCGCTTGATCTTGACGTCCCAGTTGCGGATGCCGTCCTCGCGCAGGCTATCCAGGCGGGTGGGGAACACGCGCACGTGGTAAGAGCCGGGCTGCATGGCGGTCCGGCCCTCGAAGCCCACGAAGCCCTGGGGAACGGCTCCGGTTCCGGTGTAACGGATCGAGCCGTCGAACCAGCGGTGAATATCACCGGAGTGCAGCTCATCATGCTTGAACAGGTCTGCGATCTTCGAGATGTCGCCGTAGAAGAAGCGGTTGCCCCAGCTCGTGGGCGGCCCCATCTGGAACTGGTAGACCCAGCTAAGCTGCCAGCCGCCGATCAGGTGCTGGATGGGATTCTGGGTCACCCACTTGCGCCCCTTGCCGAAGGGCAGCTCCCAGATGGCGCTCCAGACCGTACGGTGCGGGCGGATGGCGTCCTGGGGCCTGAAGGAAGGCTTGGAGTCAAACTCGTTGGCGTAGAAGTCCGACTCGCTGCCTTTCGACCAGGTGTACATCACGGCGGTCTGGAAGCCCCGGCTGAAGCGCCGTTCCAGGCGGAGCTGGATGTCGTGGTAGATGTTGATGCCGCGGATGTCCTTGTAAGCCAGTCCGGGCCGCACGCCGCTGAGGCCGTTGATGTTGGGATAAGCGCGCAGGAGCTGGTGCTTGCGGATGGTGGTGCCGGTGAAGAAGCCCTGCGTGCGGAGGTAGTTGTAGAGTTTGGGGTCGGAGGTCTGAAGCGACGCTAGGTTATTGATGTTGAACGGGTTAGGCAGGCTGCGGTTCAGGTCGTCGTCAATGGCCTGATTGCGCGTCAGCCCATAAGCCCAGTATTGAGCGGGCAAGTAGCTGATGCTCTGCGAGACCGGGATGCGCGAGTAAGCTCCGTTGTAGGCCGCTTCGAACACCATGTCGGTGGAAATCTCGCGCTGGAAGCCGAAGCGGTAGCGCTGCTGCCAAGCCGGTTCGTAGTCCCGCGGCACAAAGCTCCAGCCGCGCCCCTGGCGGATGATCGGGCCGAGGCTGTTGCCGTAAGGCGTGTCGAAGCGGGTCCCGTCGGCCCGCACCGGGAAGGGATCCACCATCGGGTTGCGGTTGGCGGCCAGGTTAGTGATGGATCCCACGCCGCAGCAGAACGTCAAGCCCCGGTCGGTGGTTATCACCGTCGAAGTCGCCTGGCTGAAGCCGTCCTGACTGGGCCGGTCGTTGTTGGAGTTGAAGGTGTCGTAGTACCAGCCGTAGCCAAGGCGGATCACGGTCTTGTCGTTGAGCTGATAGACCATGCCGATGCGGGGCAAGAACAGGTGGTTGCCGTCGGTAAAGGTCTTGTAAGGCTGGCCCAGATAGTAGGCGCCGCCGCGCACCTTGAACTGGGCAGCCGGCATTTCGGGGATGGGGCTCTTAGCGTAGGCGGCTTCCACCAGGTCGGCGAAGGGCGGCTTGTAGTTGAAGTCGAAGCCGCCGGCAATGCCGCGGTTGAAGCGCTCGGTGATGCCGCCGATCCGTTCATAGCGCAGGCCGAGCTGGAACTGAAGCTTCCGGGTGGCGCGCCAGTCGTCCTGGAAGAAAATGCCGCGGTAGCGAGTGCTCCAGATGGCCGTGTCGTTGGTGTCGATGGAAATGCTGGAAGGCAGTCCCATCATGAAGGCCGCCCAGCCGAGGCCGAGGTCCGAGGCGGTGGTCGTGTTGTCGGCCTGGCGGACGTAGTTCTGGTTGAAGCTGAAGGTCCCGGAAGAGTACCCCGGGCCGGCCGTGGTCGTCCAGTAGCGGCGCTCCTGCCAGCCGTAGCGGAACGAGTGCGCGCCCTTTACCGTCGTCAAGTGGACGCGGGCTTCTCCGGTGGTGCCGCGGATGGTGATGGCGGGATAGTCCGAGCCGATCGTCTCGACGCCGCTGATCGCCATTTGCGGCAGAGTATGCCACTGGTCCGCCTTGGCGTCCAGATAGGCGGGCAGGCCGACGTCGGTCGGCTTGTACTTGGTCTGGATGGGCCGCTGAGCGCCCTCGTTGAAGCGCGTCCAGCTCGCGCCCAGATCCATGACCGTGGTGTTCGACAGCGTCCAGATGTAGCTGCCGCCGCCGCCTTTGTTGATGCGGACCAGGCCGTTGGTGTGCAGGCCGCGCTTGGTTTCGTAAGTCCAGTCGTACTCGTCGGCCAACCGGTGATTCCAATACCAGCGGGCGAACAGGCGCTGGCGCTCATTGAAGTTATAGTCCCAGCGATTGACGATGGAGTTGAAGCGCTCGTCCTTGGGCATGTTGACGGCATAGTAGTTGTTGATGCCCTCGGGCGAGACCAGGCCGGGCACATCGTTGGGCTTGGGATAGAGCGGCTCGTAAAACTTATAGACGGGATTGAGGACGGGCACGCCCTTGTTGCCCGGGAAGGGAGTGCGCACTACGCGGCCGCCTACCTCGCGAGCCGAGCGGGGATCGTAGACCGTGTACTTGACGGCGTCGATGGCGAGCAGGTCCGAGAAGTCGCCCTGCCGCCAGGCCATCTTGGGCACCGTACGGTTGATCGAGCTGGTGGTTTCGGCCTTCTTCTGGTAAATGCCGTTGTACTGGAAGTAGAAGAAGAACTTGTCGCGCCCGTTATAGATCTTGGGGATGCGGAACGGCCCGCCCAGGTCGAAGCCGAAGTCGTTGGAGCGCCCCGGGGCCTGCTTGGGGTCGCTCGATTTCTTCTTGCCCTCGCGCACGTCGCGCTCCCAGAGCAGGCGGGTGAAGTGCGGCGTGGCGTTCCAGCGCTGCTGCCAGTGCTGGTCGAACAGAGAGCCGTGGTAGGTGTTGGTGCCCGCCTTGGTCATCACGTTGACCACGGCGCCGGAGGTGTAGCCGTAGGAGGCGTCAATGGCCAGGGTCTCCAGCTTGAATTCCTCGACCGCCTCCGAGGAGGGCACGAAACCCACGCGGCGGCCGGTGCCGGTGACCGGCATGCCGTCAATGCTGTACTCGTTCGACCCCACCCCGCCCATCGTGTTGAACGAGGAGGTTCCCGCGTTGTCGAACGGCCGCCGGTACTCGGGCTGGCCGGTCCAGTGCATGCCGGGGGCCAGTGTGGCCATGGCGAAGGGGTTCATGTCTGAGAAGGGCAGGTCTTGGATCTGGCGCGTGTCCACGACGCGCCCGCCCGAAGCCGTCGTGGTGTCCAGCAGCGGCGCTTGGGCGACGACCTCGACGGTCTCGGCGATCTGGCCCACTTGCAACTGTAAAGTGACGTTCAAGCGCCCGGCCACCTGAAGCACCAGTCCGGTTTGCAGCGAGCGCTTGAAGCCCGCCGCCTCAGCGGCCACCGAGTAGGGGCCGGGATTGAGCAGGCTGACTTCGAAATAGCCGGTCTCGTTGGTCACGGTGCGGCTGCTGACGTTAGTTTCCGTGTTGGTGATGGTGACGGAGGCGTTGGGGATGACCGCTCCCTGCGGGTCCACCACGCGTCCGGAGATGGTGCCGCGCGGATCCTGCGCCAGACACAGGCCCGCGAGCACAAAGAGGACGGCAAGCAAGGAAAGCAACTGACGAGACATTCCCTTTCTCCCTTAAGAATCTCTTGGGGGCCCAACCCCCGGGATTCGGACTAACCCCCTGCTCAGCGGGAGGTACCCGATCCGAGCTCGAATCCCAAACCACTATATGTCCGGTGCGCGCCGCTGTCAACGGCGACCCGGAGCGGGCGCAGGCGCGGAAGTCGCGCGGTTCAGCCCGGCCGACGAAGCCGGCAGGCCGGCAAAACCCTCTGCCCGTTGCCGGCACGCTATGCTGGGAATCTTATGAAGGTCGTAGCGTTTAACGGTAGCGCTCGTAAAGACGGCAACACCGCGATTTTGATCCGCTACGTTCTGGCCGAGCTCGAGCGCGAAGGGATCCAAACCGAGCTGGTTCAGTTGAGCGGCGCCAAGATCCACGGTTGCCTGGCTTGTCGCACATGCTTCTCGCGCAAAGATCGCCGCTGCGCGCAGAAGGGCGATCAGGGGAATCTGTTCATTGAGAAGATGCAGGCGGCCGACGGGATCATTCTGGGATCGCCGACCTATGTGGCCGATGTGTCGCCGGAAATCAAGGCCTTGGTGGATCGGGCCTGCATGGTGGCCCGGGCCAACGAGGGCTTGTTGCGCCGCAAAGTCGGCGCGGCGGTCGTCGCCGTGCGGCGTGCGGGCGCCATCCACGCCTTCGACGCCCTGAACCACTTCTTCCTCATTACCGAGATGATCATTCCCGGCTCCTCGTACTGGAACATCGGTATCGGTAGGGAGAAAGGGGAAGTTGAGAAGGACGAGGAAGGCATCCAAACCATGAAGACCTTGGGCCGCAACATGGCTTGGTTGCTGAAGCGGCTGCACGCCGGCGAGGCCTGAGGCGCGGCCACCCAGACAAGCGATGCCGTGGCAGCTTCCCATCGCGCTTGTCATGCTGGGCGCCGCGGTCCTCTCAGCCGCGGAGCCGCAGGGTCTGCTGGACCCAGAGTCCTTCCGCCATCACGTCGAGTACTTCAACGCGATGGTTCCCGAGGACGTGGTCAACTGGATTCCGGATCAGCGCGCCTGGGACTGGATGCGTGAGAACATTCCGCTGCTGTCGTGCCCGGATCCCGACATCGAGCGGATCTACTATTACCGCTGGTGGGCCTGGCGCAAACACATCAAGCAGACCCCCGCGGGCTTCATCATCACCGAGTTTCTCAAGCCGGTCAAGCACGGCGGTCAGTACAACGCGATCAGTTGCGCGCTCGGCCACCACATTGCAGAAGGCCGCTGGCTGCGCGACCGGCGCTACCTGAGTGAGTACCTGAATTTCTGGCTGCGTTCGGGCAAGGACGGCGGCATTCACCCGGAGCTGCACCGTTACAGCGGGTGGACCGCCTGGGCCGTCTACGAACGCTGGCTGGCCGACGCCGACACGGCGTCGTTGTTGTCTTTGCTTGACGCCCTGCTGCTGGACTTCCGCACCTGGGAACAAGAACGCCGCCTGCCCGACGGCCTTTTCTGGCAATACGACGTGCGCGATGGCATGGAGGAGTCCATTAGCGGCTCCCGCACCGCGCGCAACGCCCGTCCCACCATAAACAGCTACATGTACGGCAATGCCCGCGCCTTGGCCGAGATGGCTGCGCTGGCGGGCCGAACGTCGCTGGCGCGCCAGTTCCAACTCGAGGCCCAACGGCTGCGCCGCCTGGTGGAGGATAAGCTCTGGGATTCACACGGGTTGTTCTTCAAAACGCGGTTGGAGTCCGGCGGGCTTGCCGACGTCCGCGAACTGGCGGGTTACACGCCCTGGTATTTCCAATTGCCCACGCCGGGCCGCGGTTTTGAAACGGCTTGGAAGCAGCTCATGGATCCAGAGGGCTTCTACGCACCCTACGGTCCTACGACCGCCGAGCGGCGCCATCCCGCTTTCCGCATTGCCGATAAAGGCGACGACTGCCAGTGGAACGGGCCGAGCTGGCCTTTCGCCACCACGGTCACGCTCAAAGCCCTGGCCAACGTGCTTCAGGATTATCCGCAGCGGGCCGTCAGCCGCGAGGATTACTTCAAGGTCTTTCTCATTTACACGCGCAGCCATCGTTTGAAGCTCTCCGACGGGCGCGTCATCCCCTGGATTGACGAGAACCTGGATCCCTTCACCGGCCAGTGGCAGGCACGCGCCATGAAGATCCGCAAGGGAACCTTCTACGGCCGCGGCGATCATTACAACCATTCCGGCTACGCCGACCTGCTCATCACCGGCCTGATCGGCTTGCTTCCCCAGGCAGGCGATCGAGTCCGACTGGATCCTCTGCTTCCGGAGCATTCCTGGGACTGGTTTTGCCTGGATCGCGTGCCCTACCACGGACGCAGCTTGACGGTGCTTTGGGACCGCACGGGGCGCCGATTTGGCCGCGGGCGGGGCCTTCGCTTATACGCGGACGGCCGCCAGATAGCGCAGGCTCCCGAACTACGCGGCCTGACGGCCCGGTTGCCGAAGCCTTGATCCCGGGCCCGTCCTCAGGGCCGGCGGTGGATTACCATGATGGTTTGTGCGCATGACAGGCGGTGACGCCAAGACGCTTGATATCGCAGAAATAACTCGCCGGGCGCGGTCTTTCGAACGCGAACTGGAGGCTGCCAAGAAACGCCTGCGGCGCCGGGGCGTTCAGATCGCCTGGTATCCTTATCGCTCGCTCAGTGGGCTGGCCACCCTGGACCGGCTGCTGACCGGCGAACACCGCCGCTTGCTGGCCCTGGCGGGCGACGATCCGGTGCTGGACCTGGGATGCGCGGACGGCGAGCTGTCCTTTTTTCTGGAATCGCTTGGTTGCCGGGTGCACGCGGTGGACTATCCCGATACCAACTGTAACGGTATGCAGGGTGTCCGCGCGCTCAAGCGCGAACTGGGCTCCGCGGTTGAGATTCTGGCTGCCGATCTGGATGCGCAGTTCACGCTGCCGGCTCACCGCTACGGGCTGGCGTTCTTCCTGGGCACTCTGTATCACCTGAAGAACCCCTTCTACGCGCTTGAGGCGCTGGCGTCGCACGCACTTTACTGCGTGCTGAGTACCCGCATTGCGCGCTTCGCCGCCGATCGGCGCACGCCCATCCGGGATTTGCCGGTGGCCTATTTGTTGGGCGAAGGCGAGGCCAACCAGGACTGGACCAACTACTGGGTCTTTTCGGAAGCGGGGTTGAAGCGCTTGTTCGATCGCACCGGTTGGCGCGTCTGCGAGTTTCTAACGGTGGGAAACACGGCCGATTCCGATCCCGTCAGTTCGGAGGGCGACGAGCGCGCCTTCTGCCTGCTGAAGAGCCTGCCGGCGGAGAACGCCCGCGACGCGGAGTTGATCCGCGGCTGGCATCAATTGGAGCACGGCTGCTGGCGCTGGACCGAGCGCGAGTTTGCGGCCGCTCTGCGCGCACCTGACACAATGCGCCCGCGCCTGAAGCTGCACTTCTTCCTTTCCGAAGCGGTCCTCAGCCGGCTGGGGCGCCTGTTGCTGGAAGCCTCTGTTGACGGGCAGCCGCTCGAGCCGGAAACCTACACGCGGCCGGGGGAGTATGTTTTCGCCCGCAACCTGCCGGCCGATGCTGCGCCTGGCCGGCCGGTGCTGGTGGAGTTCCGGTTGAACGGTGCGCTGCCGCCGGACGAAGAAGATCCCCGCGAGCGCGGCATCATCGTTTCTTCGCTGGCCGTCGAGTGAGGCCGCCTCAGCGCCCCAGTCCGATGCGGCACAGGTGCTCTTCCAAGGCGCGGCGCTCCTGCTGGAGGTAGGCCCGGTTGCGTCGCGTGAGCTCGTCGAAGTCCACTTGATGGGCGTCGAACTCGGGACCGTCCACACAGGCGAATTTCACCTTGCCCCCCACCGTGACCCGACAGCCGCCGCACATTCCGGTGCCGTCCACCATGATGGGATTCAGGCTGGCGAAGGTAGCTACGCCCCACTGGCGCGTCAGATCCGCCGCTGCCCGCATCATGGGAATCGGGCCGATCACGTGTGCGGCGCCCAGAGGCTCAGGATGTGAAGCCCGCCAGTGCCGCATCAGATCCACTACCGTGCCGTGAAAGCCCGTTGAGCCGTCGTCGGTGGCCCAGAGCAGTTCGTCGCTGGCCGCGCGCAACTCCTCATCCAGGATTATCAAGGAGCGCGAACGCGCCCCGCACAGCGCGGTGACCCGGTTACCCGCCTCGCGAAAGGCGCGCGCCACCGGCAGTAGCTCTGCGACTCCTACTCCGCCGGCCACGCACAACACGTGTCCCAGCTTCTCGATGGTTGCCGGCAGTCCCAAGGGACCTAGCAAGTCCGCCAGCCGCTCGCCGGGCTCCAGTTCCGCCGCAATGCGCGAAGTCTTGCCCACCGCCTGTACGACCAGCACGATCGTACCGCGCCCGGCATCGCCGGCCACCAGCGTAAGCGGGATGCGCTCGCTCTGCGGGGTGGGCCGCACAATGACGAACTGCCCGGGCTTCCAGCGCCGGGCGATCGCAGGGGCTTCCACTTCCAGCCAGGATACATCCGGGTTCAGGCGACGCTTGGCCAGGATGCGATGGGTGGCCGCGGTCAGAATCTCGGGCAGGCGGTCGACGGCGGTTTTCAGCTCCTCCCGCCGCTGTTCGCGCAAGGCCCGATCTATCGCTTCGGCTGCGGCGCGCCCGTCGCGCATGGCCAGGATCACCGTGGAACCTCCCCGCACCACGTCGCCGCCGGCGTAGACTCCGGGCAGACTGGTCCGCCCCCCTTCGTCCACCTGGATCTTGCCGCGCTTGGTAATGAGCTCCGGAGTCACGCGCTGCACGGTGGGGTTGGGACTTTGCCCGATGGCCATCACCACCGTATCCACCGCCATGCGGAATTCCGAGCCCGGGATGGGTATGGGCGATGGCCGTCCGGATTCGTCCGGCTCGCCCAGGCGCATCCGGATGCACTCGATCTCCTTCACAAATCCGTTCTCGTCGCCGAAAATGCGGACCGGCACGGCGAGAAACTCGAAGCGCACGCCTTCCTCTTCGGCGTGTTCAACTTCCTCGGCCCGCGCGCGCAGTTCCGCGCGCCCCCGGCGGAACATGATGATAGACTCGCTGCCCAGCCGCCGCGCCCAACGCGCCGCGTCCATGGCCGAGTTGCCCCCGCCCACCACCACCGTGCGCGCACCCACGCGCACCGGCGTGTCGCTGGCCGGGAACTCGTAGGCCTTCATCAGATTGATGCGTGTCAGAAACTCGTTGGCGGTGTAAACTCCCACCAGATTCTCGCCCGGGATGCCCATCAAATGCGGCAGGCCCGCGCCGGTCCCCAAAAACACTGCATCGAAGCCGGAATCGAACAGCTCCTGAAGCGTGCAGGTCTTGCCCACGATGAAATCCGTGCGGAACTCGACCCCCATGGCGCGCAAGTGATCCAGCTCCTCGCGGATGATGTCGCGCGGCAGGCGGAATGGCGGAATGCCGTAGGCCAGCACGCCGCCCAGCTCGTGCAGAGCTTCCAGAATGGTAACCTTGTAGCCCTTGCGCACCAGATCGAAAGCCGCGATCAACGAAGCCGGGCCGCTGCCCACCAGCGCCACTTTCATGCCGTTAGGCGGCGGCACTGGCGGCAGGCGCGATTCGCCCGACCGGCGGTAGAAATCTGCGGCGAATCGCTCCAGCGCCCCGATGGCCACCGGCTCCAGCTTGGTCTTCGGGCTGCCCAGCAGGCACTCTTTTTCGCAGTAGAGTTCCTTCTGGCAGACGCGCCCGCAGATGCCCGGGAAAGGGCTTTGTTCGAAAATCTTCTCCGCGGCGCCGGCGTAATCGCCTTCCACAATGCGGGCGATGAAGCTCTTGATGTCAATGTGTAGCGGGCAGGCGCCGACGCATTTGGGATCCTTACAGTCCAGGCAGCGCAAGGCTTCGGCGCGAGCCCGTTCGAGGTCGAACCCCAGGGCCACTTCCTCGCAGGTGGTGACCCGCTTGTGGTCGTCCAAAAGCGGCATGCGCTGTCGCGGGGCTTTTGGGGTCCGCTTGATACGAGTCTGGGTCGGGCGAGCAGAGACTTGCTCGGCGGTTTCCGGCGTGTCCATGGTTGAAATTTCATTGTAACCGCGCGGCGGAAGGCTTGGCAGGAAGCGGGGGGCGCGGACTACCGCCGGGCTGCCGCGTTTCGCGCTTCCAATTCCGCGGCGCGGGGGAACAGGACGTTGTTTTCCAGGTGGATGTGTTGGCGCAGGTCGGCGTCAAGCTGACCGGTGTGGGACTTCCGGCGGCATCCGTCGAAGGATCGCTTCATACACACGGCGGGCGGTAGCGAGCGCCTCCTCGGCCTCATGGCGCGTCGGTTCCTCGGGTTCGCCGGGGTAGCGGAACTTCCACGCGTATTCGGTCAGCGGGGCGGCTTGATCCACCAAGCCGGCCAGCGAGGGCTCGATAGCCTGGCACTTGCGGCCCAGTTCCTCTAAGCTGTGCGTCTTTCTAAACGCTACGTCATGCAGGGTCAGGAACGCCTTCAGAGCCTTCTCCGCCGCCTGTTGCGCGTGGAATACAACATCGGCCTCAAGGCCTGGCCGTGAGGGCGACAGCAGGTGTTCCGCCACGCGAAGGTCCAGCTCCGCCTTCCGCAGCCAGGCCTGCACGTCCTCCAGACGCGCGCTATCAAGATCCATGCAGCAGTTTTCCTTCGCGCAGCACGGCGCCCGGAAGCGAGGCCTTCAAGTGGCGGCGTCGCTCGAAATACGAACTGGTGCAAACCACTACATCCGCGGCGTGCCCGGTTCCCCGCAGGACCTCGTAGGCGAGACGGCTTCTGCGACGCTCGGGCGGAGCTTCGTCGGGCACCACGACGAGCAGGTCGTAGTCACTGTCAGCGTCCGCATCGCCACGGGCTACAGACCCGAACAGATAGACGCTCTCAGGTTGGTAGGCTGCGATCAGCCTTTCCAGAATCTCTTGAAGCGCCGGATCGTCGGCGCGGGGCGCCCCGGCGGTCGTACGACACGTCATCGCGGTAACCAGCCCGCTCGCATAAAAGCAGCGTCAATCCTCCTTGACGTTAGCACATGGGCCTGCTTACCGGGGAGCCTGAGTCGGACCCTCCCGGCAGGGGACCGGCTACCGGCCTTCTCCACTGCCGGCTTCCAATTCCGCGGCGCGGGGGAACAGGACGTTGTTTTCCAGGTGGATGTGTTGGCGCAGGTCGGCGTCAAGCCGTCGCAGGCCGGCTAACAGGGCCTCATAACTGGCGCAGGCATCGGGCGGCGGCGTGTAGCAGCCGGTGAGATCGCGCATTCGCTCCAGGGCCTTGGCGGCATTGTCGTGCTCATGGCGCATGACGCGAATCGGGTTTTGGAGGCTGCCGAAAGGCGTCGGGGCGGGCCGGCGGTCCTCCCCGTGGGCGGCCTCCAGTTCGCGGATGGCGGGGAACAGGATTATTTCCTCCTTGTGCAGGTGGGCGTAAAGCTCTTCTTGAAGACCGGAATAAACTTCCTGAAGGGCGCGGAGCCGCTCACCGTGGTTGGCCGCATGGGCCTCCAGCGTCTTTGCCAGCCGTTGCTCGAGGGCGGGCAGCTCGGCGCGCAGGTACTCGTGGTGGGTGCTGAGGATATGAACGATCAGCTCGTCCAGGCTTGCCCGCATCCAGTCGCGGGCGGGCGGCAGGGCCAACGAGGCCGCGGCCTCGATCTCAGCGGCCACCGCCTCGGGGGCCAGGCCGCGCTCGCGGCAGGCGGTGGCGAACGGGCGGCCTCCGCCGCAGCAGTAATCAATGCCGAATTTCTCGAAAACGCCGATGCTGGCGGGCGTCTGAGCGGCGATGCTCCCGACAGAGGCGTCGTTGGTGATCATGAGCGCTCCTCCCAGTGGTGCTTTATGAGGGCGGACGAAAAAGCCTGCCCATAAGCCGATGTTAGGGGGAGCGAGTTGTGGAGTCTGTGACGTAGGTCACGGCCCTGTTGAATTTTGCCATTGCGGAATTTCGCCCACCCTCGCCTTTTCACCCACCCGGATCCCATCATCTGCCTCATCCCGCCACCCGCTTTCCCGGACTTTTCACCCGCCTACACTTTGGCCCCTTGACTGCTCCCCTTCTGCCTCGCGGTATACTTTGTCTGTTTGGGAGGGCGCCCGACCATGAGCTTACCGTCTGCTCGCTCCAGAGGATTGCGGCTACCGCTTGCCCTGGCCGCCGCTATCGGCTCCGCCGTGCTGCTCAGCAGCTCCGATACCCCGGTCTTCACCCACAAGGACAAGGCCTTTTACGCCGACGCCAATCTGGTCAATTTCGTCCGGCCCGGTTTGCAAGTGAAGATTCTGTCCGCCTCGATTGATGCCGACGGCACCATCAAAGCCCGCTTCAAGCTGTCTGATCCTCGCGGCCTGCCGCTGGATATGGACGGGATCACTACTCCCGGCGCCATCTCAGTGCGGATCATGGCCGCCTACATCCCGAAGGGTCAAACGCAGTACGTGGCCTACACCACTCGCGTGCAGACCAGTCCCATAACTAACGTCAGCGCCACCCAGGCCAGCTTCGATTCCGGGGGCACGTTTACTAAGGTCGCCGACGGCGAGTACGTCTACACCTTCCGCACCAAAGCTCCGGCAAACTTTGATCGCACCGCAACGCACTCCATCGGCATCTGGGCCGCCCGCAACCTCAGCGAGTTTGACCTGGACTCGATCAGCAACTACGACGACGACGTTTACACGTTCGTCCCGGACGGCTCCACCATCACCGTCACCCGCGATGTGATCAAGACCGCCACTTGTAACAAATGTCACGACCCGCTGTCGGCTCACGACAACCGGCGCAGCATGGAGCTGTGCGTGCTATGCCACACGCCGCAGACCGTGGACCCGGACACCGGCAACACCGTGGACATGCCGGTGATGATCCACAAGATCCATATGGGGGAGGAGCTGCCCAGCGTGCGGGCCGGTAAGCCATACCGCATCATCGGCTTCGGGCAGGCGGTGCACGACTACTCCAGCGTGGTTTTCCCGGCCAACACCCGCAACTGCACTTTCTGCCACGAGCAGAACACCGGCGCCGCGCAGGCCAACGCTTTCCTGAAGCCGAACCGGGCGGCCTGCGGCGCTTGCCACGACAACGTCAACTTCGCCACCGGCGAAAACCACGCCGATCTGCCGCAAATCAGCGACAACCAATGCGGCACCTGTCACGTGCCGCAGGGCGAGCTGGAGTTCGACGTTTCCATTTACGGCGCCCACACCATCCCGCGCTTCTCGCGCGACCTGCCCGGCGTGGTCTTCGAGATCCTGCGCGTGACCGACGGCTCGGCGGGCAAGCGTCCCACGGTGACCTTCTCGCTCAAGGAACGCAGCGGCAAGCCGATCCCGATCTCGGAAATGACCCGCTTGGCGCTGGTGCTGGCCGGACCGTCAAGCGATTACGCGAGCTACGTCAGCGAGGATGCCCTGCGCGCCACCTGCGCCACCGACGGCACCTGCACCTACACCTTCAATTACACGATCCCCGCCACCGCCACAGGCACTTATGCCATCGGCATCGAAGGTTACCGCAACCTCACCCTGCTGGTCGGCACGCGCAAGCAGATGACCGTGCGCGACGCCGGCGTCAACAAGGTCGCCTACTTCTCGGTGGACGGCTCCAAGGTCGAGCCGCGCCGCCAGGTGGTCAGCCTGGCCAAGTGCAACAATTGCCACTTCAGCCTGAGCCTGCACGGCGACAACCGTAACCAGATCGAGCAGTGCGTGCTTTGTCACAACCCTGCCACTACCGACCGCGGGGTGCGTCCCGCGGCCCAGATGCCTGCGCAAACTATTGATCTGCGCCACATGGTGCACCGGATTCACACCGGTGAGGAGAACCAATACGAGTACACGGTTTACGGGCGCGGTTCAGTAGCTTATGACTTCACCGAGGTGCGCTATCCGGGCGACCGGCGCAGTTGCGACCGCTGCCACCTGAACAACTCCGAACGGCTGCCCTTGCGAGCGGGCTTGTCAAACGTGACCAGCCCGCGGACTCTGTTGGATCCGATGGGACCGGCGACCGCCGCCTGCCTGGGCTGCCATACCAGCGTAGCGGCCGCGGCGCACGCCCTATCCAACACCACCGACAAACTCGGCGAAGCCTGTGCCGCTTGCCACGGCGCCAATAGCGAGTTTTCCGTCCAGCGGGTGCATGCTCGCTAGCCACGGGCTTCCATCACCCGGGAGACGGATGAATGGCTTGGCCGCCACCGACTGCGAAACAATCCCACACTCCTCCTCCGTTCCGTTGGGGGGCCGACCTCCGCGGCCCCCTCTCTGTCCGCGCAACGGTGGCGGCCATCCTGCTGTGCGGCTTGGCAGGCCGACCTCAGGCGCCTACCGCCAAGCCTGCGGCCGAATACGCGGGATCGGGAACCTGTGCGGCCTGCCACGAGGAGGTGGCCAAAGCCTTCCGCAAGAACCCACACCAAAGGGTCGGAACGGGTCGTGAGTGGAAGGGGAGGGCCTGCGAATCTTGCCACGGCCCGGGCGCCAAGCACGCCGAGTCGGCATCCGCGCCCGACATCTTGAACCCGGCAAAAGCTTCTCCCACGCGTTCCGAGAAGGTGTGCTTGAGCTGCCACAGCGGCCAGCTTGCACAGCTCGGACGCATTCACGGCGGCCACGGGCGAAACCAGATCGCTTGCAGCGCCTGCCACACCATCCACGGGCGGCCCGAACAGCTCAAACTGAACAACGCGGCCGTGGTCAACCGCCAATGCCGCTCCTGTCACACGGCGGAGTGGGCCGAGTTTCTCCGGCCGCATACCCACCGGCTGATCCAAGGGGCTATGGCGTGCACCGATTGCCACAACCCGCATGGCAGCTCTCGTCCCCGCTCGGCGCAAACGGTATCCGGCAACGAGCCGGGCTGCTTCCGCTGCCACGGCGACAAGCGCGGGCCTTTCCCCTTCGAGCACGCGCCCGTGCGGTTGGAGGGCTGCGGCGCCTGTCACGAGCCGCACGGCTCAGTGAACCCGCGAATGCTGGTGCGCGCCGAGGTTCGTTTCCTGTGTCTGGAATGCCACTCCAACGTCGGGTCGCGCCCGGCGCTGGGCGGCATACCACCGGCCTTCCACGACCTGCGCAGCGCGCGCTACCGCAACTGCACCATCTGCCACAGCCGTATTCACGGCTCATTCGTCAGTCGGGGGTTGACCAGATGAGATTGCTAGGGGTGGCCCTGTTGGCGGCGACGCTGGCAGCCCAGCAGCCCGCTGAGCAACCACAGCCTGCGGCGGCTGCGGAGCGCAACCTGACCGGAACGGTAGACTTCGGCTATCGCGCCCTGAGCGGGGTGGGCGGCGATTTCCAAGCCTATCGCAGCGTGGTCAACCTGGGTGAAGGTCCGAAACTGTTCGCTTTGGACGCCGCTTTTCAGGATCCCTCCCACCGGCTGTTCGATCGCGTGGATCTGCGCATGAACTCCTGGGGAGGCGATCCTTACAACACGGCCCGGCTGGAGGTGCGCCGTGACGGCGCCTATCGCTTCACGGCGGACTACCGCAACATCGCCTATTTCAACTTTCTGCCTTCCTTCGCTGATCCAGGTCTGGAACGCGGGCTGCTGTTGAACCAGCGCGCGCTGGATACCTACCGCCGCGCGACGGATCTGGAGTTAACGCTGCTGCCGGGCACCCGCATCATCCCCTACCTGGCTTACAGCCGAAATTCCTCGCGCGGGCACGGCGTGACCACGTTCGTTGTGGACGCCAACGAGTATCCCGTGCCGCATATGCTCCGCGATCACAGCGACAACGTCCGCGGCGGCTTGCGGCTGGAGCTGGCGCGTCTCCGCCTGAATATGGAGGGCGGCGGCATCACCTATCACATTGACCAGCAGGTTTACACCTCGCCGGAGCGCAATTACGGCAACGCGCTGCGCCCGGTCTTCGGGCAGACGCTTTTTTTGGAGCGAGGCAACCAGTCTCTGGACGTGCGCGGATCCAGTCGTTTCGCGCGGGCCTCCTTCAACTTGCAACCTGCGGGCTGGGTCGAGCTGGCCGGCCAGTTCCAGTTCAGCCAGCCGGACAACCGCACGCGCTACGGGCAGAACAACGCCGGCAGTTTCGTGGATTTCAGCCGGCTGGTCTTGTACAGCTCCGAGCTGGTGGCGCTGGATTCCCGCGCCCGCCAGCCGCACACCTCAGGCAGTTTCACTGCGGAAATCCGTCCATGGCGCGGCGTGCGGATCCTGGAAGCCTGGCTGACGGACCGGCTGCACTCGGCCGGCTCGGCGCTGCTCACCGATCAGTTGCTGGCGTCCGGCCGGCCGCTGGAGGCGCAAACGCTGGCCGCTGCCGAGCGCCTGAGCCTGAATTACCACCAGCAGGAAGTTTCCCTGCTGGTGGACGTCACCCGAAGTCTGACGTTGCGCGGCGGCCATCGCTACGTTTGGGGAAACGCCGAGACGCCGCCGGCGCTGATCGCGGGGCAGCCCGGCCCTGAGCCTGAGCTTCGCCGTCACGTCGCTCTGGCGGGCGGAACGGTCAGGGCGGGACAGCGCTTGCGCCTGACCGCGGATCTGGAAGCCTCGCCGGGTGATCGTTCTTACTTTCGGACAAGCCTGGATCGCTACCAGCGAGGCAAGGTCCGCGCGCGCTATCAACTGCGTCCCTCGCTGCTTTTCACTGCGAATTTCAGCGTGCTCAACAACCAGAATCCCGCGCCCGGAATTGACTACGACTTCTTGAGCCGGCAAAACACGCTGGCCGCACAGTTTACGCCGGCGGGAGGCAAGCGGATCAGCGTGTTGGTCGAGTACACGCGCTACACGCTGCGCTCACGGTTGAACTACCGGGACCCGGCCAGCGCGTTGCGGGAGCTGTCGCTGTACCGCGATAACGGGCATGCCGGGACGGGGCTGTTAGACATCACGCTGCCGGGCCGAGGCGCCGTTCAGCCGCGCATCAGCGCGGGCGGCTCCATGGTGGCGGGCACGGGTACGCGCCCGGCGCGCTACTACCAGCCGCTGGGAAGGCTGGCGATCCCATTTGGCGCCCGTGGCGAATGGTACGGCGAGTGGCGATGGTACGCGCTCTCCCAGCCTTTCTATCTGTTTGAAGGCTTCCGCAACCACCAGTTCGTGACCGGCTTCCGGCTGAAGATGTAACGGCTGCCGGGATCACGCCGCAGTCGAGCGGCCGGCCAGCACGCGCGAGATTGCGCGCACCAGGCGCCGGTAGGGAATCTCATCCGGAGTTTCAAAGCCGATCCACTCGCCGTCGCGCCAGCTTGAGTAATACCAGCGCGCCAGCAGGCAGAGATGCTCCTCACGAATGCGCGACGCGATCGCGCGATCGCTCACAGAAGCCGCCAGATCACGGAGGCGCCGGTCCATAGAGAGACCGGAGGCGGCCTCCGGGCGGCAATCCAGGCGGCGGGTAGCTTGCCATGCGCCGCGCAGCAGAAACCAGAGCTCAACTGAGGCCGGCGCAGTCGAAGCAGTGACGGCGACCCCGCAGACGCGCTCAACGTCGGCGGCCAGTTCGTCGCGCAGGCGCAGGGTCTGTTCGACCTTCTCGATTCGGCGGTGCTGGCGGGCGGCCTCCTCAAAGTTCAACTCCTGGCTGAGCCGTTCGCGCGCCGCGCTCAGCACCTCACGCAGAGAGCGACCCTGCGTACGCAGGAATTCAACCGCCCGCTCAACTTCGCTTAGATACTCCTCCCGGCTGACGGCCTGCTGGCACGGGCGCAAGCACAGGTTCATTTCCCCGTAAATGCAGCCCGGATGCGAGGGCGAGGGACTGAGGTCTTCTTCGCAGCGACGAATCTGGAACAGGTCCAGAAACCCGGCCTGAAACTGTTCGGCGGCGCTGCGGCTGCGGAAGGGGCCGTAGTAAAGTGCGCGCGCTCCGCCGAGCCGTGTGGTCACTTGGCTGCGCGGGAATGGGTTCGTGAGGATAATCTTCATGAAGGGCGGCGGGCGCAGGCGCAGCCTGACCCGGTAATCTTCGGGGAAGTACTGCCGCGCCAGCTCGTAAAGGATTAGGCTGGCCTCAAGGCGTGAGCCGACCAGCCAGTATTCCACGCGTTCCGCCATGGCGCGCAGGTTCAGCATGCGGCTGGGGGTAGAATCTGCGCGCAGCAAGCGGCGCAGCCGCCGGCGCAACAGCGTGGTGCGGCTCAGATAGGGCGCGGCGTCGCGCAGGTGGATCAAGAAGACCGCCGGATGGTCGGGAACCGCCTCGAAGCTCTCAAGGACTCCAGGTTCGCGCGCCAGCTCCAGGACCTGGGGGTCGCCAGCGAACATGCCCTTTGACGGCCCTGCGCTAAGGGCTCACCGGCGGGCGGCGTCTGTGCCAGTCGGTCACGCGCTGAAACTCGCGGCCCACGGCCAGCAAGGTGTTTTCTGAGAATGGCCGGCCGACAAGCTGGATGGCAATGGGCAGGGACTCTGCAAATCCGCACGGCAACACCAGTGCGGGCAGGCCCGCCAAGTTGCCTGCCGCTCCCAGGTCGCTCAGACCGCGTTCCTTGGGCCGCGGCGCCTGAGAGCGCGGCCGGTCCAGGGGCTCGGAGATTCTGGAGGCGGGACCGAAGCGGGCCGGCGACACCAGCAGATCTACCTCTATGAAGAGCTTTCTGAGCTGCTGCTGGATGAGACGCCGGACGCGCATGGCGCGCAAGTAGTCTTTGGCGGGCACCTCCAGGCCGGCCTTCAGTCCGGCGATCTGCTTGGCGTCGGCCAGCTCCTCGACCTTGCCGCTGGTGATCAACTCTTCGAAGACCGCTGATCCCTCGGTGTCAATGATCAGGCCCGCTACGGCGCCGTACGGAAAATCCGGCAGGCTGGTTTCCTTCATTTGCAGGCCGAGGCCGCGCAAGGTCTCAACAGCTTTGAGGAAATCTGCGCGCGCCGCGGGCTCGGCCCACTGCTCAAAATCCACAGGAGCAAAGCCCAGACGCAGCTCCTTCAGCGGGCGGGCGAACTGCGGCGCATAATAGAAACTCTTTCCTGCTGAGCCTGGATCCTGTGAATCGCCGCCGGCGATAGCGTTCAACACCAAGCCGCAATCCTCTGCCGAGCGGCAGAGGGGGCCGATTTTGTCCATGGTCCAGGACAGGGCCATCGCGCCGTAGCGGCTCACCAAGCCGTAAGTGGGCCGCAATCCCGTCACTCCGCAGTAAGCCGCGGGCGTCACGATCGAGCCCCAGGTTTCCGAGCCCAGGGCGAAAGGAACCAGGCCGGCGGCCACCGCGGCGCCTGAGCCGCTGGAGGAGCCGCCCGACCAGCGCGTTGTGTCCCAGGGATTCAGCCCCGGGCCGGTCACGGACGCAGAAGCGTAGCGGTAGCCTCCTGCCCCGGCCAGCTCCACCATGGCCAGCTTGCCGATCAGAACCGCGCCCACCCGCGACAGCTTCCGCACCGCGGTGGCGTCGTAGTCAAAGACTTGCTTGACGTAAGGGCGCGCCCCCCAAGCCGTAGGCCAGCCTGCCACGCTGAGCAGATCTTTGGCGCCGTAAGGAATGCCCTGAAGCGAGCCGCGCAGCCGCCGGCGCTTCAGCTCGTCATCCACCTGGCGTGCCTGCCGCAGAGCCGGCTCGCGCAAACCGAGCGCCAGCGCGTTGTAACGCGGGCCGAGCTTCTCCAGGCGATCCGCAAATGCGCGCGCCAACTCCACAGCCGAAAACTCGCGCGCCATCAGACGCGAGTGCAGCTCGCCGATGGTGGCGAAGAAAACCTCGTCGTCGAAACCGGCCATCATTGTGCCTTGAACTGGAAGGCCGGCTCGGCGTCGTGCGGCGTAGGGAACTTGCCGAGCGTCTCTAGGTTGCGCTTCAAGCGCTGCCTGGCGGCCGCCAGGAGCTGCTCAGGAGTCTCCGCCGCCTGGTCCCGGACTTGCGCCGGTGCCGCGACAACCGGGACGCCCAGCAGCGTCACGGTCTCTCTACGCGTGAGTTTCATGGTCGCTTGTGGACATTATATGTCGGCCTTCGGCCAAAGCTTCGCGCGCGGCCCGCTCCATGGCTGCGCGCGGAGCCGGCTGCCCGGTCCAGATCTCAAACTGCCGCGCCGCCTGCTCGTTGAACATCTCCAGTCCGCAAATGACCTGCTTGCCCTGCTCGCGCGCGCGGCGTATAAGGAGAGTCTCGGCGGGGTTGTACACCATGTCGAAAACAATTTCGGCAGGGATGTCGCCGCTGAAGAAACACTCATTCACCTTGGGGAACATGCCCAGGGGCGTGGCGTGGATCAGCACGTCGAAGTGACGCGAGGCCAGATGCTCGCGCAGCAAGGCTTCGGCGCCGCAAGCCTTAGCTAAAGCACGCACGCGATCCGGATTGCGACCCACGATGGCAAGCTTCGCTCCGGCATCGGCCAAAGTGAAGGCCGCACCGCGCGCCGCGCCGCCGTTGCCTACCAGCAAAACGGAAGCGCCCGCCAGACGCAGACGCCGCTCCAGAGGCACACGCACGCCGTCGGTGTCGGTGTTAGCGCCTCTCCAGCGCGCCGCGCGCCGCCAGACGGTGTTGACCGCGCCGATGCGGCGGGCCAGCGGGTCCACCGCGTCCAGGTAACGCACGATCTTCTGCTTGTGCGGGATGGTGACGCTGAAGCCGGCCACCGGCAGATTCTCCGCCAGGTTCATAAAGTCCTTCAGTTGTCCGCCTGGTACGTGGAAGGGCAGGTAGACGCCGTCAAAGCGGCGCGCCTGAAAGGCGCGATTGTGCACCGCAGGAGAAATGGAATGGCCGATGGGATCGGCGATGACGCCGTAGATCCTGGTCTTGCGGGAGAGTTTCTCGATACGATACAGGTGACGCAACTGGTAGGCGGAGAGCTGACCGGGAGCGGTGCCTTCGGCCGTGCGGGGAGCGGCATAGGTGTACCGGCAGCCGAAAGCCGGACCCAGCACGCGAGAAGGGACGCCGGTAGGTCCCATCGCCAGAACCACCAAAGGGCTGCGGGCGTAAGTGCGAGCCAGCCACAGCAGCCGCTGGTTGTCGGACGGCTTGCGTGCGGTAGTCACCAGCTTGTAAAGATCCGCGGGGATTCGCGTGAGGCGGCGATAAATGGGCTCCAGCGCAGGTGTGACTTGGAAGTTGTGGTAGGAGAGAACCAGCGCGGCTCTTTCCCGCAAGCGCGCCGGCGCTGCGGGTGCGGCTTCCGCCGACTCAATCTCCAGGTCCACGGCAGGTGCTCCTGCTGCGATCGCCGCTTCCAGCATCCGGACCTGTTCCTCCACGCTGCCGTCGAAACACCCGTGGTTTTGTCGCCGCCGGCAAGTGGCCAGCACCAGGCATCCCGGATGCTGCTTCAGAAACCGCTTGATGACGGAGGGGCCTTCCTGCGGGCGCTCCAGATGGTCCAGGCGAAATTCCAAGAAACCTTCGCCCGCCTCGGCCTCCTCGCACGCATGTTCCAGCAGACTTGCTGCACTGGCGAATCCCAGAGCCACGGCGACGCGCGGCAGAGCACCGATCGGCGACATCGGAAGGCGTGAATTACGATAGCACGATTCCGCGCCTTTCGGGTGCGAGCTCGAGAAGGGATCAGACCGCACCGGCCTCCAGCCGCGCCTTCCACGCCTCCAGGATCTGGGCCGTGGCTGTGGCGCCGAAGCGGTCGGCGCCGGCCTGGTAGACCTGCAAGGCGGCGTCCAGGGTGCGCACGCCGCCGGCCGCTTTGACACGGACATTGGGGCCGGCGTGCCGGCGCATCAGACGGAGGTCTTCCAAGGTGCAGCCGCCGGGCGCGAAACCGGTCGAAGTCTTGACGAAATCTGCACGCGCCGCGGTAGCGATGCGGCAGGCGACGATTTTAAGTTCGTCGGTCAGGTAAGCGTTTTCGAAGATCACCTTAAGCAGGGCGCCGGCTTCGTGGCAAGCGTCGGCCAGTTGTTTGATTTCGGTCTCCACATAGTCAAACTGGCGGGAGAGCAACTTGCCGATGTTCAGCACCGCGTCAATCTCACGGGCCCCGCGTCGCAGAAGATCGCGCACCTCGTAAAGCTTGGCGGCGGTGGTGGAAGAACCGTGGGGAAAGCCGGCGACGCTGGTCACCAGCACGTCGCTGGAGGCCAGCCAGCGCACCGCCAGATCAACGTCCGCCGGGCGAACCGTAACCGTCGCCACGCGGTAGCGAGCCGCCAGCTCGCAACCCTCACGCACCTGTTGCTCGTTGAGTTCCGGACGCAACAGGGAATGATCAATCATCTGCGCGAGGTCTTCGTAGCTGGCCAGCGGCGGTCTGAGTTGCGGTTGCGGCTGCATGGAAGAACGCCCTCCGGTGCAGAAGATGAGTCCTGCCAGGTCGGCGCTCAGTCGTCTTTCTTGCGCCTGGTCGGCGCGGTTGCCGGCAGCCCCAACTCTCTGAGGCGCGCGCGCGCTTTGGCCGCCAATTCCGAGCCGGGCCAGCGCGAGATGATGCCGCGGAACTCCTCGGCGGCTTTGGTGCGTTGGCCCATCTTCAGCAGCGTTTGGCCCTTCATGTACATGGCGTCGCGGGTCTTGACGTTCTCCGGGTATTTTTCCAGCACCAGATCGAAAGCGCGCAGGGCCTCCTCGAGTTCGCCGCGATTGTAGTAAATCTCGCCGATGTGATATTGGGCATTGGGCGCGGTATCGGTGGCGCCGAAGTATTTCAAATAGTCGGTGAATTCCTGAAGGGCCAGGTCGTAGTTCCCGCTGTCCTTGTCGCGCATGGCGTTGGCATACAGTCCCTCGGCAGTAACTCCCGAGGGCGGCCCCGAGACGCTGGGCGTCGTCGTCGGCGGTGGCGGCGGGGACTGGAGAACCTTTATCGTGTTGCTCAGGTCCACCAGGCGCTGCTCAAGTTTACCCATGCGCGCCGTCAAATCGTTCATGGCTTCCCGCATCGCCTGAAACTCGGTCGCCATCTGGTCCACCTTGCTGGAAGCTGTGGCCATGGGCTGAACCAGGGTCTTTTCCTGCTCGCGCAGGCGCTCCCGGACGTGGTTCTCGAGCACCGCCATAGAGGTGTTGGTCTTGTTCACGCCGTCCACTGCCTGCTGGACCAGCACTCGCAGGGCCGCCATGTTCTCATCCAAGGAGCGCTGCATTTGGCGTACCTGATCGCCCAGCAAGGCCATATCACGCTGCAACTCGCGGATTTCACGGCTTTGACCAAGACCGGTCAGGGAACAGACAAACATCAGCACCGTTATACCCGCCGTCCGCTTCATGCTCGACCCTCCTTGCCGCCTGGCCGTCGGCCCGGCGCGCCGGTTAGATTCCTCTCTTGCTTCAGGACCCGAAGGCGGGGACCGGCTTTGCGGTCCCCGCCTTCAGATTGCTAAGTCCCAGGCACGAAGTGCACCCGCCGGTTCTTCTGCCAGCATTCTTCGTTGGATTCGGTGCACTGCGGCCGCTCCTTGCCGTAGCTGACGGTCTTGAGCTTATCCGCCGAGACGCCCAACTGGATCAGGAATTCCTTCGCCGATGTGGCGCGGCGGTCGCCCAAGCCCATGTTGTACTCGGCCGAGCCCCGTTCGTCACAGTGGCCCTCGATCACAATGGTTGCGTCGGGGAACTCCTGGAAGATCCGCTTCAGGGCGTCGGCGTTGCGCGTCAGCGTGGCCCGGGCGTCTTCACGGATATCGCTCTTGTCGAAGTCGAAGTAAGCGTCCTGGACCTCACCGGCCAGCACCTCCGCCAAGGACTTCTTGGGCGGCGGCGGTGGCGGCGGCGGAGGAGGAGGAACCGTGACGGTAACGGTGGTTCGCGAGGACACCGTGCCGCCGGGCCCCTTGGCCGTCAAAGTGTATGTGGTGGTGTTGCTTGGGAAGACTTGACGGGTTCCCGAAGTAGCCACCGGCCCGATGCCCGGGTCAATGGATACGTCTGTGGCGTCCTCTACCATCCAACGCAGGGTGGAAGACTGGCCGCGCTCGATGGTGCTGGGCTCGGCAACGAACTGCGAGATGGTAGGCGCCTTGGGTGGCGGCGGCGCCGGCTTCTCCGGCGGCGGTGGTGGTGGTGGCGGCGGCGGTGGCGGAGCCTTCTTCTTGCAGCCGGCCACAAACAACAACAGGGACAGACTCAACAGCAGCGTCGAGATGCTTCGCGTGTTCATCGTGAACTTCGCCTCCAAACCTTTATGGTTTCACTTATCAGTCTAACCCCTTGGCCCACACCGGCATGGTGTTGCGGCCCTCAGTGGTCAGTTGCCGGACCTGTGTGCCGTCGGCCAGCATGCTGTAAATCTGCGGAGCGCCGCTGCGCGTCGAGCAGAACACGATATGCCGGCCGTCCGGGGCCCAGCTAGGGTTCTCGTTACGACCGGTCCCGTGAGTCAACTGGTCGAAGCGTCCGGTCGCCACATCCATGATGAAAATGTTGAAGTTGCCGGGAGCGTAGCCGCGCGTCCAGGCGAAAGCGATGTGCTGGCCGTCGGGGTGCCAGCTCGGGTTGGACGCGTAGCCCTCCCCATCGGTGAGGCGGCGCACGTCGCCGCCTTCCATGTTCATGCGGTAGATCTGTTGCGGCCCACCGCGTCCGGAAACGAAAACAATTTCGGTCCCCGTCTTGGGATTCACCTTGGGCTCCACCTCGATGGCGCGCACAAACGAGATGCGGCGCAAACCGCTGCCGTCCAGATTGGCCACGTGAATCTGCGGCCAACCGTCCACCGAGGCTGAGAACACTATGCGCTGGCCATCCGGAGTGAACGAGGGCGTGCCCACCATGGATGACACCGGATTATAAAACGGCAGCCGCCGCCCGGTTTCAAGCGAGTGCAAGAGGATCATAGGGTTGCCGCGGGCGTAGCTGGTGAATGCCAGCTTGGTTCCGTCCGGTGAAACCGCTGGCATTGTGCACAGTGAATTGTACTGGGTGAGCGGCTTCTGATTGGAGCCGTCCGGGTCCATGACCCAGATCTCCTTTACGCCGCGGCGACGCTCGGAGACAAAGTAAATCTTGCTGCCGGCCAGGCTGACGCCCCCGAACTGCTTCAGAATGTCGGCGGCGAACTCGTGGGCCACTCGCCGGGCGCCTGCTTCGTCCAGCGTCCCCAGATAGGTCTTGCCAAAGACTTGCGCACTGGAGGGCTCGGCCAATGCAGTGTTGTAGAGCCAGCCGAACAGTACGAACTGGCCCGCTTGCGCACCCGCATAACCGAACGTAAGGTAGTTGGCGTTCACCGGCGGATCGGCCCAATCTCGCAGCCACAGCCCGCGCGCGGCGGGATCGGGTCTGACCGCCGGGCGTCGTAATTCGTCCGGGCGCTGCGGGTTGAGCAGCGGGTATAGACTCTTGGGCGCCATGTCAAACAGCCCGGAGCCTTCCAGGTCGCTCCAAAGGGTCTGATTGAAAGCGCTCATTAGCGCCTGGGCTTCGCCGGATCCCCTAAAATCCGGAACCGCAATGCGCGTGCGATCGCCCTTGCTTATTTTGATAATGACGTCTTGGGCCCCGCCCATCAAGGGGAGTTCCAGACACGCCGCCAGGACTAGGATGATCCTATTCATCGTTTCAAGTGGAACCAAATCTCAATGCGCGCTTCCTCGCGCTCGAAACCGGCAGGCAGCGGAGGAAAGGGACTCGCCAGAAAGATGGCGCGCTGCGCGGAATAGTCCAGCGCCCGGTTGCCGCTGCTCTGTAGCACAGTGACGTTGCGCACCTGCCCGTTGCGCAGGATATCAAAGATCACTATCACCGGGGGAGCGGTGCTGATGCGCGGATCCACCTCCGAGGTGTTCCACTTCTGCGCCACACGAGTCTCAATCAGGTCGCGGTACCAGCCGTAGCGCGCCCCGAAAGCGCTGCCCGGCCCCATTCCCACTCCCCCCGTCCCGGTCTGAGCGCCGAACATGGGGGAGCTCAGCGCCTGTCCGGCCTGGCTGTAAAGCTGATGCGGGCGATCCTCCACCCACGGCCGCGGGAACTCCCGCCGGCGTGCGAGCTGAGGCTTGGTGCGCTCGGTCTTGCGCGCGGGGATCTCGATGGCATCCTTGGCGGAGGCTTGCGCCTTCCTGGACTGAGGTTTGGGCGGCGCCGGGACCCTCGACTGGGTATCGTCGGCTACCGGGTTGACCCGCCCGGAGCGCGCCGGCAGGGGAATCTGCCGCACAGGCGTCACCGCCACCGACCCGCCGCCCAGCGCATGCGGCGTGCCCCAAAGGATGCGCCCCCGCTCTCCCAGGGTGTGATACAACGCCAGCGCGCTGAACAGCGCGGCATGCGCCGCCAGCGAGGCCGCCAGAAACCCGCGCAGCGTTTCGCGGCCCTCCAGGATGTCCGGGTGCGCCTGCATTTCAGGGGATTTTCGGCCGCTCGGCTTCGTCCACCGGCTGCGTGACCATGTTCACAGCCAACTTGGCCTCGCCCAGCTCGCTGATTACCTGCGCGATCACGTCCCAGATGGTGTCCTTATCGGCGCGGACATAGACTTCTTGCGCGCCCGCAAATCGCTTGCGTACCTCCGCAGGCAGGGCGTTGATGTTGACCGCCTGCTCGTTCAAGTACAGCTCGCCGTTTTTGGTGATGGTCACCACCGGCAGCTCTTTGGCGCTGTCTTTGGTCTGCCGCACACGGGGTACGTCCACCTCCAGGCCGAACTCCATCACGTGGGCGGTGAGCATGAAGATAACCAGCAGCACCATTACCACGTCCACCAGCGGGACCACGTTGATCTCGGCCAGCGATCCCATGCGCCGCCGGCCGCCGCGTCCCCCAAGCGAGCCGCCGTTGGTTGCGAAAGCCATGCTGTCAAGCCTCGAAGCTGCGGTCGGAGACGTTCATGAACTCCAGGGCGAAATCCTCCATGCGCGCGCCCAGTTCACGAATCACGTGGCCGAAGTAGTTGTAGAAAATCGCCGCCGGAATCGCCGCCGCCAGCCCCATGGCGGTCGCCACCAGGGCTTCGGAAATGCCCGGCGCCACCGCACGCAGGCTGGCGCTGCCCGCCATGCCCAGCCCCTGAAAGGCGTCAATGATGCCCCAGACCGTGCCGAACAAGCCGATGAACGGCGTCACCGAAGCGGTGGTCGCCAGCCAGTTCATGTTGCGTTCCAGTCGTGTGACCTCTTCGGAGATGCCGAGCTGAAGGGCGCGTTCCAGCGCCAGCTTGTTGCCGATAGTGCCCCGCGCCTTGACCTGCCGGGCCACCTCCTCGTAGCCGAAATCAAAGACCGCCGCCAGCGGGCAGGGCCGAAACTGCTCGCTGGCCACGGCCACCTGCTCCAGGCCGTTGGCTTTGCGGAAGGCGCGCAGGAATCGCGCGTTGGCCATGCGCACCTTGCGAAACAGGGCCCATTTCTGAAAGATGATCGCCCAACTGAAGATGGAAAACACCAGCAAGATGCACAGCACCGCCAGCGGCAACGGCTGTGCATGCCTGATCAGGGTCCAAACGCTGACTTGCAGCCAAATAGCAAGCGCCGGCGTGCCGTTCAACTCTTCTCCTTTCGGCCTTCACTGTTATGATAGCCGACCAAGCGGCTGACAGGCAGGTTTTTCGCCGGAGCAGCCGCAATCCGCGCCTGCGCCGCAGCCTGCCCCTGTTCCCGGACCGCTCCCTGCGGCGTGCATGCCGGCAAGCACACAACTCAGCGACTCGCTTCCGCCATGAACTATAATACCGGTTGGTTCCCGTCCTGGCGTCCGAGACGAGCAACAGCCCGACCCGCGCCAGACACGCGGACGTAATCCAATAGGCCGAAGGAGGTCAGCATGGGGCTGTTTGGCTCGAAGGCCTCGCCGGGCGGTGTCTACAGCAGCGTCAGCGGGGAGGAAATGGCGCAGTTGGTGCGTGAGGAGGGCTACACTCCGGAACTGGACCGGGACTCGCGCGGCGATCCGATGATCCGCTTTCGCGTGGAGGGGTACAACTGCCTGCTGTTTTTTTACGGAGTCAAGGAGGGACGCGCACTCAGCCTGCAATTCCGCGCCGCGTTTCGCGAGAAGGTCCCCATCCAGAAGGTCAACGAGTGGAATCGCAAGAAGCGGTTTCTCAAGGTCTACCTGGACGAAGACGACGACATCAACATGGATATGGATGTGGACCTGGAAGGGGGCGTCACACGTGAGTACCTGGCCGAACGGCTGCGCACTTGGAGAGCCGCCTTCCTGACCTGCGTCCGCTTCCTGGCCGAGTGAGACCCGCTTCAAAGTTCGTACGCACTCTTAGCGCACGATGGCGCTGGCCAGCCAGGATTCCAGCTCCTGCCGGAGTCGCTTGAAAAGCTCCGGATACTCGGCCGCCACCGTGCGCCGCTCTCCGGGGTCTTGGCGCACGTTGTAGAGGAATCTCGAACCGCTGATGTCCAGCAGCTTGAAATCGCCTCGCATGGCGGCCCGCATGTCGTAACCTTCGGCCTTCCACTCCCAGAAAAGGGTCCGTTCGGGCATGGGCGCTTTGCCCATCCAGACCTCCAACAGGTTCAAGCCGTCCACCTTCCAGGCGGGATCCGGAACGCCGCCGGCCGCCGCCAGCAGCGTCGGAAATACGTCAATCATGTGCACGGGCTGATCGAATTTGCGCCCGGCGGGCACTCGCCCGGGCCAGCGCACCAGCCCCGGCACGCGGATGCCTCCCTCCTCCAAGCTGCGCTTCTGGCCGCGGAACGGGTGATTACTGTCATGGAAGTTCGAGGCTCCCTGGTTGCCGGCCTCAAAGGTGGCGCCGTTGTCGCTGGTGAAGATGACGATTGTGTTTTGAGCCAGCCCGGTCTCATCCAGCGCCTGAAGAATCCGGCCGATGGCTGCGTCGAGGCGATGAATCATCGCCGCGTAGTGCGCGTTGTAGGGTTTGCTCGGATCCTTTTCGGCGAACTTGCCCTTGTAGAGCGCCAGATCGTCCTGGGGAGACTCGATGTAGAAGTGCGGTTCGATGAAAGGCACGTACAGGAAGAAAGGCCGCTCGCCGTGGCTGCGCAGGAAACGGATTGCCTCGTCGGCGAACAGGTCTGCGGTGTAGCCGCGAACCGGAACCTTGTCCCTACCCCGATACAAAAACTCCGGAAAATGTTCCCAGGCATGCTTGGCGTCCAGGAACCCGAACGTTTCGCGGAAGCCCTGGTCCAGAGGATGGGTGAAGGACCCGTCCGGCAACTGGCCGCGATGCCATTTGCCGTACAGCACGCTCGTGTAGCCCAAAGGGGCCAGAGCCTCGGCCAGGGTTACTTCAGAGGCGGGCAAGTCCGCACTGTTGGAGGTGACCCCGTTGTGGATGTTGTACTTGCCGGTCAGCAGGCAGGCGCGGGAGGGCGCGCACAGCGGCATTCCCACGTACCAGCGTGTAAAGACCGTCCCTTGGGCCGCCAGGCGGTCCAGATTCGGCGTGCTCCAGCTCTTACGCCCGTTAAAGCCGACGTCGTTCCAGCCCATGTCGTCGGCAAACAGAAAGACGAAATTCGGACGCCGCTCGGCCGCGCGCGCCAGGCGGCTTAGTGCGGCTACGCCGCTCATCCGCAAAAGATCCCGTCGCTTCATCCCGACACCGTTCCGCATAGCAGCGAACAGTCTATCACCGGCGGCGGACGCCCGGGCCTGCCCCGGCTTGCCAGCGCTTGCTTACAGGGCCGGTATTCCGCGACAGTTGTGTGCGCCTCAGCCGGCGGCTTCCAACACCCGGCCGAAGCGCCGTTCGCGGCGGTGAAACTCGCGCAGAGCTTCCTCCAGATCGCGAGCTTCGAAATCCGGCCACATGCGCGGGGTAAAGTACAGTTCGGCGTAAGCGCATTCCCACAGCAGGAAGTCGCTCAGGCGCTGCTCGCCGCCGGTGCGGATCAGCAGATCTACGTCCGGCGTCGGTTCCTCGCAATTGAGCGCCTCCCCGATCAGGCGCGCGAAGTCCTCCCGGTTGATGCGACGGCCGTTCACTCGCTGGGCGGCGCGCAGGATGGCGTCCCGCGCCGAGTAATCTACCGCTATGCGCAGGTGGAGCCGGCGGCCGGCAGCGGTGGCGGCCTCGGCCCGCCGGATGGCGCGGCGCAGCTCGGCCGAGAGACGATCTCGCCGCCCTATGATGCTCAGGCGCAAGCCGTGGCGTATGCATTCCCCCGTCGCACGCTCCAGATACTCGTGGAAGAGCTGCATCAGGGTGGATACTTCCTGCGCCGGGCGCTGCCAGTTGTCCGAAGAAAAGGCGTAGAGGGTAAGTGTTCGGATACCCAGCTTGGCGGCTGCCTCGACGGTCCGCCTCACCGCCTGCGCGCCGGCGCGATGGCCCGCCACCCTGGGCAAGCCCCGGGCGGCCGCCCAGCGCCCGTTGCCGTCCATGATGATGGCCACATGCAGTCCGGTCTCATCGGACCGGGTGGGCGGATCGGATTGGATGTTTTCGTGACTCACGGATCTCCTCAACGTTCTCGCATGGAGCGAATAAGGGCCTCCATGTGATTCAGGTACTGCTCGAGGGCCTGGCGTCCGACGGACGTCAGCCGGTATTCAGTCTTCGGAAGCCGGCCGTCGAAGTACTTCGAGCAGGTCACGTACTGGGCTTGCTCGAGCTTTCGCGCGTGCACGCTGAGGTTTCCGTCGGTGGTTTTCAGCAATTTCTTCAGGTCGTTGAAACTCAGACTCTCGTTCACCGCCAGCGCACTCACAATGCCCAGACGGATTCGCTCGTGTATCAAGCGGTCCAAGGCCGGGACTCCGGTCCCCGCCCCGACAGTAGGCAGGGCTTGGAGATCGCCGGCTTGCGGAGGCTTTCGTTCCGCTCGCCGCGACACAACACTGGCTCTAGCCACCGTACCTCCTGACAATGAGGAACCCAAAGACTATGTGCAGTCCGCCGAAGCCGCCGGCCAGCGTGAGGCCGGCCCAGGCGCTCGGCAAGAATAGTGTGACGCCGCCAAGCAGCATGAAGCACAAACCCATCACCGGCACGACCCGGATCGAAAAGGCGCCGCCCGTCACGATAGCGGTTCCGTATAGCAGCAGCCACATCCCAGGAATGGCCTGAAACTGCCCGGCCCGGTACAAAGCCAAAGTCAGCAATGCGCCCACCGCCATGGGGGGTGAGAAGCTGAGTACAAAGCGCCTGGCCGGCATAGAGACCAGCGGCATGCGGGCGGTATGAGCCTTGCGCAGCGTGGCTAGACTGGCGATGGCAAAGGAAACCACCGCTTCGGCCAGCCAAATCGGCAGCCAGCGTTCAGGCCGTGCGCGGAAAGCCAGCGCCGCGGCCCCCAACGCCGTCAGGCCGACCGCCAGCAGCCCCCAGCCGGAGATGGCGGTGAAGGCCGTGGCCCGTTCCATGGTCTCGCGAATGAAGCGCAGGTTGTCCAGAGCGTGAGCTTCCAAGGGGGTGGGATGCGTGGCTCGGGAGCGCCAGGGACCGACAGAGGCCATGGATTCAGGATACGCCGGTGCCTGAAGCGATGTCAAGTACTTTGCAATGCAAAGCCAGCTCAGACCCAGTACGTCCAGGCGCCCGCCCACAGCACGTAGGCCGCCAGACAACCGTTGGTCACCGCGTGCGCCAGAATGCAATCGGCCAGATTCCGCGTCTGTAGGATCCACCAGTTGTAAGCCACCCCGGCCGCCAGACCTACATCCCAACGCGCTCCGTGTTCCACGGCGAACAGCACCGCCGTGATCCAGAATGCCCGCGCGCAGTAAGTTCCCAGCGGCACCTTGGAGAAATCATGCCCCATCAACCAGCGCATCAACCAGCCTCGCCAGAACAGCTCCTCGATCACGGGCACCAGCAAAGTGGAGCCCAAAAGGCGGATGAGCAGGAAACGCGCATCCCCACGCGCCTGATCGGTCAACGCGCCCTGCGCCGTTCTGGTCAGAGCGTTGGCGAACAGCCAGTGTTGCCTGTAACCGGGCCATATCAGTTCCGGGCCGATCCAGACGAAGAACACCGCCACACCGAGCAACACGCTGGTCAAGGGACGGCTGGGACGCCATCGGATCAAGCGGCGCGACAGGGCCCACCAGACGGCCAGAGCGGCCAGGCTTCGCAATGGGTAGGCCACTGTCTGGCTTGCCCGGAGATGGCCGGTTAGACTCATCAAGCCGACGAAGGTGATGAAAGGTGCGGTGTAAGCCAGCGTAGGGTTGATCATCCGCGGCAGCGGCCTCAGCCCACCTTACTCATCAGTTCCTTAATCTTGGCCGTCTCCTCGGCGGAAGGCTTGTTCTTCAGAGCCGCTTGGAGCGCCTGGCGCGCCCCTAGCTTATCGCCTTTCTGGTACAGCGCCAGGCCGAGGTGGTAATGGAAAGTGGGGTTTTGAGGCTGCTGCCTGACCAAGTCCCGGAAGATTTCAACCGCGTTGTCGGAGAGATTCTTCTTGATATAAATCCAGCCGAGGGTGTCGGCCACGTTGGGATCCTGCGGCAGTTTCTGGCGCGCGCGTTGGGCCAGAGACAGGGCTTGGTCCAAATCCGCCCCGCTTTCAGCCATGATGTAAGCCAGATTGTTCAAAGCTATGGGATGGTCAGGTTGGATTTGAAGTAACTTCTGGTAAGTGGCTTTGGCTTCATTCTGCTGCTTAAGAGAGTCCTGAATAAGAGCCAGCGCCAAGTAAGCGGACGGCTCGGTAGGCAGCAATTCCGTACACTTGCGAAAACTGGCCGCCGCCGCGTTGAGGTCGCCCTTGCGCCGCTGTGTCTCTCCCAGACGCAAGTACAGGTCGCCGGCCTTGGGGTATTGCTGGATTACCCGCTGGTATTCAACAATAGCGGCGTCATACTGCCCGGCGCGGACGTACTCGTTGGCCAGCGCCACACGCAAGGCCGGCCGCTCGCTCTTGGCCAGCTCGGCCTTGAGCAGCGCGATGGACTTTTGGAACTGCCCTTGCGCGGCGTAAGTCTCCGACAGACCCATCAAAGCCCGCAGATCCCCGGGCAGAGCGGCTTGGTGGAGTTTGCTGAAAAGCTCTTCGGCCTCCTTGAAGCGACGCTCGGAAAGATTCAGGGTGGCCAGTTGAAGCTGAGCTTCGCGCGATCCTGGATGCTCTTTTACGGTAGCCTCGACGTCCGAGCGCGCCTGAGGGAGGTTGCCCATTCCGACCAGGGCGCTGGTGCGCAGCAACTTGGCCGGCAGGTTGGCGGGGTCCAGTTGCAGTATTTCCCGGGCGGCTTGCAAAGCGGAGGGGAAATCGCGCTTTACCAGGTAAAGTTCGGCCAACGCCATTCTGGCCGGCAAATAGTTGGGCTGGCGCTTTACGGCTTCTTGAAATTGCGTACGCGCCTGATCCAGTTCTCCTTTTCGCATCAGAGCCCGCCCCAGATTGAAGCGCAGCACGGCGTTATCCGGGGATCGGGTAACCGCGGCCTGTAGTTCCGTGACAGCCACTTGCACTTGCTCAGGCGTGCCGGTCTCAACCAGCAAGGCCGCCCGCATGGCTCGGGCTTCGTGGTCCTGCTGGTTCTGCTTGAGCACCTCCTCCAGCAGAGCGGACGCCTCAGCGCGCTTGCCCTGGTCAATGAGCACCTGAGCCTTGAGTTTCTGATAGCGGGATCTGTTGGCGGCGTCGCGCTTTGCGCCCAGCTCGTACTCCCGGATGGCGTTGTCGAAATCCCGGCGTGCGCGGTAGAAGTCACCGGCAAACTGATGTGCGTTGGGGAAGTCTTTAAGGTTGGAGGTCAGCCGTTCGAGCGCCGCCCGCATTTCCGGTTCGCGCTTGAGCCGGTGATAATGCGCGGCCAACTGGAGCAGGGGCCCGGCCTGGTTGGGAATTCGGTCCGCTTTCTCTTTGAGCAGAGCCTCCGCTTCCGCCTCCTTATTCCGCCGTACATAGAATGCGTAGAGCACGTCGTAGGCCGGCCCGAAGGTCCTCTGCTTCTCGATAAGAGTCCGCGCCAGTTTCTCGGCTTCCTCCGCCTGGCCGACGGCAAACAGGCTCTCGATCAAAGGCAGCGTGAAGTCGGGTTGGAACGGGCCGGCCTGGTGAGCGGCGCGGAATTCGGCGACAGCCTCCGGCAATTGCTTCTGGCTCAGGTGATAGTAGCCCATGAAGCGGTGTCGTTGCGCGGAGCGGGCAGGCAGGGCCTCGGCCAGGCTCTTTAGCTCCCCGCGCAGGAACTCGATGTCGCGAGTGTTGGCGGGGTTGGTTGTCAGCAACCCGAGCAGGTAGATGCTGGCGAGCTGCACCTTGGCGTCTTCCGAAGCGGGCAGCAACTCCACGGCGCGTCGCAGCGAACGTACCGCCTCAGGAACCCGCCCCAGTCTGAGCTGCGTCAGCCCGAGCCGGTAGTACGCCTCGCCGTAGCGCGGGTCTTTGCGCAACGCCTGGCGATACATGATGGAAGCTTCTTTGTATTGCTTCTTGTCAAAGTAGCGGTTGCCGCTTTCCAGGTACTTGCGCTTGGCGACCTCCGGGTTGCGGCTGCAAGAACACACGCCCAGCAGCAGCAGCAACAACAGCACAAAATGTCGAGTCTTCATACCGCCTCCTCCCGCCGGCCTTTTTATCCAGGATAATGCAGCCTGCGCGGAAATGGGAGAGGGATAGGGGATAGGGTTAGGTTAGTCCACCGCTATCTTGGGTACTACGGGGGCTACCGCCGGGCTGTCTACTCCGCCGATCCGAACCGTTACAGGCAGCGCGTCGCCCCTCATGCGGAAGCCAGGCACCCTGACATTGATTTGGTAAACGCCGATGCCGCCGGGCATCAACCCGCTCCATTCCACGATCATTTCTGACTGCTGCCAGTTCGGATCTCCGAAAAAGACCCTTACCGGATCAGTGACCGCCAGTGGTTCGGACGGCGCGGGCATGCCCGCTATGACACGCCCGCCCTTGGTGGCGCCCAGCCCAGTGGCGTAAATGGTCACCGTGTGATCGCGCTGCGCGGGGTTCTCCTGGTTCACCGGGCGGCCGTCGGGGTGATAGATGGCGGCCTGTCCGCTGACCGGGTCCACGAACACCGCCGGGGCGTATTTCGATACGGTGAGCGTGTAGCTGGTGGAGGCGATCTTGCGGTCGATCGCCCGCACCACCAGCGTGTATCGCCCGGCGGTGAGGTCCGGCGGGAGCTGTGCGTTGATCTGGGTGGGTGAGGCCATCAGCAGGGGCAGGGGCCGGTTGTTCAGCGTCACGCAGCTCCGGCCCAGGATGCTGGGCAGCGGCGTCGAGGAGGCTATTTCCGAGGATGCCAGCGCCTGGCCGAAAACGGAAATCAATCCGCCGGGCGCCACCGCAGTGGTGTAACTGGCCATGTTGACCACGCCGTTCCGGTTGACAACGGGACGATCCGCTCGCGCCGGCTGATCCAAAGGTACGATGCTCAGGCCGCTGGTCGTCAGCACGTATGCCGCCTGCCCGGTGGGATCCACAGCCATCGTCCGCCCGTTGATGAAGGCGCGCCCGCCTCCCACTACTGTGGACAGCGGGGCCTCCAGGGCGGACGCCGAGCGAAGAACCATCCCGCTGTTGGCGTCAACCAGCTCAACCACGGGCAACTCCGACGCCAGGGCGGTGGCCGACGTCAACAAGGGCTGCATGAATCGGGCGTAAGTAGTGGGTCCTACCGGCGCCACGGCCGCCACCGGGCGATTCATGGTTGCGGTCTGCCCCGCGCGCCCCGGCACTTGCACCGTGGGGGCGTCGGCTAGGCGGGTCAGCGACTGGTTCAAAAGCATTCCGTTGACCACGTAGTACTGCCCCCGCGGCCCGGCGGTCACCGGCCCGAGGAATCCTTGCGCGGCGCCCGAGACGAGCTGCCGGGCCACCACATACTCATCGCTCATGGCATCGTACAAGTAAGCCATGGTGTTGTTGGCTCCGGCCACCAGCAGAATATACTCGCCATTCGGCGTGGCCGCCATGGTGCGCGGGGCCGGCACGGTGAGCGACCCGATGATCGGGCTCAGTGGGCGTGGCACGGCTTCATTGCCGATGACTTGCCAGAGCGTGCCGTTACTCATGACGATCTGAAGCCCGCTCAAGCCGGCGGCGATGACGCTGGGCGTGATTGCCGGCGTGCTGGCATTAAGCGGCGTGGCCGGAAAACGCACGCGGCCGACGGTACGGCCCAGGTTCAGATCCACGATGCTGATTGATTCTCCGCCGGAGTTGGCCACGTACAGCGTGTTGCCGTCCGGCGAAACGGCCAGCGAGCGGGGGAGCTGTCCCACCTTGATGGGCTCCAGCAGCCGCCTCGCCCGCATGTCAAAAACCTCCACCCGGTTCAAGCCTGAGTTGGCGATATAAAGGCGCTGCCGCTGGCTGTCTACCGCCAGGTCTACCAAACCCTCCTGGTCTGAGATGCCCACCTCGATCGGGATTACGTCCGCCCTAGCCTCGGCATCACGGTTATTCTGGTAAACGCGAATCCGCGGCGGGATATTGACCGCCTCCGGGGCCTGGATCACGAAATTATGCGGCGTTATCGTACCGGGCGCTCGTGCGGCGTTGGCGTTGAAAAAGAATTCCAGCGTTGAGTCCGCCTGCCGCGCGCGCACCAGCGGCGCCGTCTGAGCTACGGCCGGTTGCTGCTGTCCGGGCCCCGCGGGAACCGCTGCTCCCGCGGCGCCTCCCGGCACCGGCGTCGGCTGCGTGGTAGGCATGGGAGGCAGCACAATGATGATGGTCCCGCCCGGCGCCCCGCCTCCTGCCCCTCCGCCGCCCAAGCCGGGGATGCCGGCCTGCGCAGTCTGGGGCATCTGGAGCAGTTGCGGCGTTATCGTGAACCGGCCGCGTCCGAGATTCTGCACCCTGATGGCGCCCGTGCGTTGATCCGCCAGCACGCCGCACTGGTCGTTGACCAGCAACAGGGTTCGCGTTTCAGGCATCGCTATCGGACTTTGGTCCAGCCGGCTGACGGGCAAGATCATAAAGCCGGACTCCGACAACGCGTAAATGGTACCGTCCGAGCTCATCACCATCTTGCCCGCCACGTTCTCGTTGAGCTGGATCGCCAGATGAATGAGCAGGTTGTCCGGGTCGTTAACGAGCAATTGACTCACGTTCGGGCGGGCCGGCGGGCTGGCCAGAGGCGGGATGTTGAAAGCCGAAAACAGCCATGCGCCGTCGGGCGAAAAGACACTGCCCCCGATGTTATCGGTAAGGCTGAACTGGGCGCCGGCCTGGAAGGGGAACGGCGCATTGGCGGCGTTCTGCTGCGCCAACACCGTCAGAGTCTCGGTATCGAACAGGGTCAGGCCGGCCATAAACTTGGAGCCGTCAGGCGCCACCGAGATCACGGTCGAGATATTACCGATCTGGCGGCTACGCAGCACTGAGGCCGAAGCGGTCTCGTATACGAACGCCACCCCGGTGTTGTTGTTGGTGTTGGTCAGCCCGATTATGTAGCGGCCGTCGGGAGTGGCCGCCAGGCGGCTGCGGGCTGCCAAGGCCAGCCTGCCGCTGGGTGGCGGCAGGCGGGGCGACTGGGCAGGCGGCGTGGCGATCACGACATTGCCGATGGCCCGGCCTTCCGCCGCACCGGGATCGTAGATCAGCAACGTGTTGGCCTGGTTGTTTGGCCCGGTTCCGATGGTGGTGATGAGGACGCGATCGTCGGCCCCCACCGCCACGCCTTCAGGCTTGGCGGGCAAGCTGACGCGCTTGGCTACCGTGAGGTTGTCCAGGTCAATGGAGTTCAGAGACGCGCCGTCAAAGCAAGTTACATGAAGATACTTGCCGTTCCTGGACACCGCCGCCGAAATCGGCAGGCGGTCCACCACCACAGGGCTGAGGAAGCGCCGCTGTGCAATGGCGTACACCTCCACTCGGTTATAGGCTGGGTTGACGAGGTACAGGCGGTTGCGCGGCTCGTCCAGCACTATGTCCAGCAGGCCGCCTACCACCGGCACTACCGTGCCGAAAGTGGCGGCTCCAAGCTGCGCCGCAAGACACAGGAGCACTGCCAGCCGGTAAAGCCAAAGCATCGGTAAACCAGTATAACCCTCGCCCCGCTGCAAAGTTTCGCAGCGCATCGCCGCCACGGCCGGCGTCCCCGGGGTCTGCTTCGCAGGGGTCCCGACTGCTTGCCCCTTCCGACAGGCTTGGGGCAAACTGGGTTCGATGCCGGAGTTTTGCACCTGCGGCGCTGCCTTGGTGCCGGAGGCCCGCTTCTGTCACAAGTGCGGGCGTCCGGTGCGCGAGGAGCCGGTGTTGGCCGAGCCCGAGATACTCGGTCCGGAAGTACCTGTCGAGCCCCGTCCTCCCGCGCGCCCCGAAATCGGCTTCCATAATCGGGTAGCAGTCCGCACCGGATTGCTAGTGGCGGTTCTGGCGCTGATCCTGACCTCGATTCCCATCTCGCCTTGGTTGCCGCTGTTGGGGATGCTGGCAGCCGGGGCCCTGTCGGTCTATCTGTACAATCGCCGCACCGGTGAAGCCCTCTCGGTCCGCGCAGGCTTGCGCATGGGATGGATGACCGGCGTTTTCGGCTTCGTGCTGAGCATGGGCCTAATGACCATCGCTATGGTGCTGATTTCCGCACAGGGCGAGGCCTTCCGTCGCGCCCTCAGCCAGGAGTCCGGCCTTTCACCGGAGATGGTGGAGCGAATCCTGGAGATCCTGCGCAGTCCGGCGGAACTGTTGCTCTCGCTGGCCATGGGCTTTCTGGCCTTCTCTGTGGCGGCCGCTGCGGGCGGGGCTTTGGGGGCGCGCATCTTCGGCAAGCAATGAGACCCGCTTCCGCGGGCTGGAGAGCTTCACCAGCGCCACGCCCGCGAAAATGATGAGCATGGCCGCGGCTTCCCGCACGCCGAAAGGCTCGCGATAAAACAGCCAACCCAGCCCCACCGCCACTACCGGATTCACGTAGGAATATATCGCCACCACCGCCACCGGCAGGTGCTCGAGCGCGTAAAGGTAAGCGCTATATCCCACGATCGAACCAAACACAACCAGGTACGCCACGGCCACGGCTCCGTGAAAGTTCCAGCGAGCCGAACGTACTGAGGCAGCCGCCAAGGGTAGCGCAGCCAGACCTGCCGCTAGTTGCTGTACCGCACTCGCCATCAGTGGGTGGACAGGCCCGCTGTGCCGCCGCTGATAGATCGAGCCCAACGACCAGGAAGCGGAGCCCAACTGAAGCAGCAAGAAGCCCTTCAGCAAGCCGCGCGCCGCCACCCCTCCCGTCACGCCGGGTGCCACCAGCAGCGCCGAGCCGCCCAGGCCCACCAGCATGCCCAGCAGGGTGGGCAGGTGCAGACGCTCGCCGCCCGGCATTAGGGATTCGATGCCGACCATCCAGAAGGGCGAAACCGTGATGATCAGAGCCGCTAAGCCGCTGGGGATCAGTAGCTCGGCGAAAGTCAGACAGCAGTTGGCCACTCCCAGACTCAAGACGCCTGCTCCGGCGGAAACCAACAAATGCCGGCCCCGCGGCATCCGCGCACCGGCGAGCAAAGCTGCTGCCAACAGCAGCCCGCCCGAGATCGTAAAGCGGAGGCTCACCAGCACCAGCGGCGGCAGCGACTCCAGAGCTACACGAATGCCCAGGTATGTCGTACCCCAGAAAAAGCACACCGCGGCCAGCGAAACGTATGCCAGAAATAACGGATGATGCCGCAATTCCCAGCTTAGCATCCGCCGGGAAGCCGCCGTATAGCAGACCCCGCGGCCGAATCAGTGGACAGCCGTACGCGCCACGAGCAGGTCCCGCACCTTCGTCCACCGGATGCCCGGGTAGCGACCATTATCCAGCGGCTCCAGCTTCGCCCGCCCATCGAACATGTTTCGCATGTACTGCATCTGCTGCCAGATTGGGTAGACCCGGTCTTTGCCTGCGACGATCCTACGCATCAGCTTGATCAGCCTGTCCAGCGTTTCCAGACTGCCGGCCCGCCGCAGGCCAAATGCCCGACCTGTCACATCGGTGGCAAGCGCCGCCAGTTCCCGAGCGCTCAGTCGGTCGCCGGCGATACGCAGAAAGCGCGGAGCCTGGGGATCCAGGGCCGCGCAGGCTGTGAATGCCGCCGTATCGTCTATGGTAGTGAAATCCAGCCGCTGGTCCGGATCGCCCCAATACAAGACCAGCTTGTACTTGAACAGCACCAGGGGCATCGCCCCCAACAGCAGCTCTGCGAATGCGCCGTTGAAGATTGTGGTTGCCGAAACCTCAACTCTTTCCAGGCGCCCGTGAAACTCGCGCCGCAAATCGAAGTTGCGGTTCTCTCCGGGCGTCAGCTTGGTGAAGTCCAGCGAGAAATCGGAAGGGATGAAACGCGGCACGCCGGCCCGCACGGCGGCTTCCAGCAGCTTGCCTTGGGCCTCCACTATCACATCTCGCAGGCCTTGAAGCGCGGACACCACGCAGGCGGTTCCCGAGCAGGCCGCCCTCAGTTGAGAGGCATCGCCCCAATCGGCAGGGAAGACCACCGCGCCCAGGTTCCTCAGCCACTCCAACTTCTCTGTAGGAACGCTTTGGCGAACCAGCGCTCTAACTTGTGCCCCCCGCTCCAGCAACGCACGCACTATGCGCCCGCCCAAATTTCCGGTAGCTCCCGCCACGATCACCGCAGTGCCATCCATCAACGTGACTCCGAGTTGACGGGATGGTGGGTCACGTATTCGATCTGTACCGGCGCGTCCTTGTCGGCCGCCACGCGCAACAGCAGTTGGTAATGGATCCGAAACTCGCCACCCGTCAAGCCCGGCCTTCGAATTAGCACTTGCGCGCTCTGCGGTTGGGTGAGGCACTCGGCCGCGGCCGCCGCCGGGTCATTGACGTTTGGGAAGCGGGCATACAGGCGAAAGCGCTCGCTGGCTAGGACGCGCTCCGGTTGGGCCCGTACGGCTTCCGGGTATGCGTCGCAGATGCAACTCGCCATGACGAAGAATCTGCGGGAGGGACCGCACAGCAATTATAGGGCAAACTCGCTTGCGCCGGCCGTTGTTTGATTGTTCGCCTGCTTTACAGGCGTTGTGTCCCAGCCGAACAGTGCATCTCCGGCGAGGCAGTCATCAGCCTTTACTTTAAACCGGTTGGCCGCGGCAACCGGCATGCTGTTGCTTGGTCCGTGTTGGCCGCACTTGGGCTTGTTCTGGCTACCGGGATCGTGTTGACCGGCGTAGTCCTGGATCCCAGCGGCGCTCCGGCGCCCGGCGCTTTGGTAACCCTCCACGGGCCCGATCGCCGCACGCTCACCGACTACCGCGGTGCGTTCCGCTTTGAGGACGTCTCGCCCGGGCGCTACGAGATTGAGGTGCGGGCGGAGCACTTTAAACCCACACGCCTGCGCGTCAACGTGACCGAGCGGGGGATGCGCCCGTTGCGTATCATTCTGGAATTGGCGGCGCTTCACGAGACGCTCACCGTCCGGGATGCCGCTCTGCGGCTGGGCGCCAGTCCGGGGGAGAACCCCGACGTCGTGCGGCTCGATCTGGGTCTGCTGAAGGGCCTGCCCGTGCTGGATCAGGACGTGCTGGCCGCCGCGGCGCTGTTTCTCAACCCGGCTGAGATCGGGGCCGGCGGATACGGCCTGATTGTGGACGGCATGGAAACCGACCGGTTGGGCGCAACCGCCTCGGCGATACGTGAGGTCCGCATCAACCAGAATCCCTACTCGGCGGAGTTCTCCAGCCCCGGCCGCGGGCGCCTGGAAGTGACCACCGCCAGGGGGGAGACCGCTTACCACGGCGAGCTGAACCTGCTGGTGCGCGATCACCGCCTGGATGCACGCAACGCGTTCGCGCTCGAGCGGCCCCGCCAGCAACGCCGCACGCTCGAGGGGCACTTGACCGGCCCGTTGGGACGCAGTCGCAGGCTGTCATTCCTGATGAGCGCACAGCGGCAAGCCGACGACCAGGAATCCATCGTTTACGCTCTTACCCCGGCGGGATTGCTCCGGCAGCAAGCGCCCCGTCCTGAGCGTGACTCCGAATTGAACTTCCGGCTTAACTACCAGCCGGATGACCGTCATTGGTTGGCCTGGCGCTACGAGCGGGAATCGGACTCCACGCGCGGTGACGACATTGGCGGCTTCGATCTTCCGGAGGTGGGAACCGACAGCCGGGATCGGGAACAGGCGGCCTACTTCAGTTTGCAGGTTGTACACTCGCCGCGCTGGCTGCACCAGTTGCAGGCGCGCCTTCGCACCGAGCGCGAACACCAAGCCAGCAGGACGCCCGGGGTGCCGAAGGTTGCCGTGGAAGGCGCTTTCACCGGCGGCGGCGGCCAGACGGAGCGGCTCCAGCGGCGGCTGCGCGGCGAATTTACTGACGTTTGGTCGTGGTCTTCGACGCGCCACCTGGTGAAGGTCGGCGCCGGCCTGCGCGAGGCGGATCGCACGGACTTCAGGGATCTGAGCAACCGCCAAGGTACTTTCCATTTCTCCTCGCTGGAAGATTTCGCTGCGCGCCGCCCGTTCTCTTTCGTGCGGCAAACAGGCGAAGGACGCGTGCTGCTCTGGAGCGCCGCCGGCGCGGCATTCCTCCAGGATGATTTCCGCTTTCGGCCTAAGTTGTCGCTGGGACTGGGCCTGCGCTATGAGCGCTTTGCGTATCCGGGGGACGCCAACAATCTGGCGCCCCGGCTGTCGCTGGCGTGGGCGCCCGGGCGCCGGCCCAACACCCTCCTGCGCGCCGGCGCCGGCATCTTCTACGACCGCCTGGGCAGCGGCGCGGTGCGGGACGCACATTTACTGGACGGCGTCAGGCTGCGGCGCTTACTGCTGGTAAACCCGGGCTATCCCGATCCGTTCGCCGGGGAAGCCGCGAGCGTGCTGGAACCGGCGAGCCTGGTCCGTCTGGCCGGGAATCTGCGTGCTCCCTACCTGATCCATTACGGCCTGGGCATCAGCCGCCAATTGGCGGCTAAGACGACCTTCAGCCTCAATTACACCGGCTTGCGCGGCCTCAAACAGTTTCGCTCGTTGGATCTGAATGCGCCGCAGCCGCCGGACTACGTGCGGCCGGACCCCGCTTTAGCCGCCGTGCGCTCGATCGAATCTTCCGCCCGATTGACCGGTCATAGCCTGGAGGTCGGCCTGCGCGGCAACCTGAGCAAATTCTTCGACGGGGCCTTGCTGTACACGCTGGGGCGCACGTTCAACGACACCGACGGTCCGGATCAGCTCCCCGCCGACAGCCGGGATCTGTCACTGGAATGGGCGCGGGCCAACTTCGACCGCCGCCATCGCTTCCATTTGTTCGGCAAGCTCAGCGCGCCAGAGCTGTTCGAACTGGGCGTGATTCTGCGTTTGGAGTCCGGCGCCCCTTACAGCCTGACGGCCGGACGCGACTTGAACCGCGACGGCAGCGCGCGCGATCGCCCGGCCGGCGTCCCGCGCAACAGTCTGCAAGGACCGGGGCTGGCCGTACTGGACCTGCGCTGGTCTCGGAGCTTCAAGCCCCATGAAAAGGCCGAGGTGACCTTCGGGCTGGACGCTTTTAACGCGTTGAACCGCGTCAATTACACCTCATTCGTCGGCAATCTCAGCTCGCCGTTCTTCGGGCGGCCGGTCGCGGCGCGCGCCGCCCGGAGACTTCAGCTCGGGCTGCGAGTGGAGTTTTGATGATCCCGCTCGTGCTTCAATAAAGGAGGATTCTTCATGCGCAAGCTTCTGCTCTGCCTGGCGGCCGCCAGTCTGGCGGCATGGGTGGTCACGGGCAAGGAACGCCGCTCGGAGGCGGAAAGGCAGCAGGAAAAAATCCGGGAACTGCGCAAGAAATTGGCGCGCCGCACCGGGCTGGCTAAGGCCGGCGAAGAACAGAAGTTTCTGCACGCCCGAGCGGCCGCACTGCTGGACCGGCTTAAGCCGTCGGCTCAGGACCGTTACGTTTTCGATCGGATCAGCCGTGCGGCAGGTGATTTACTTGAAGCCAGCGAGGAGATAGCCGAATCGCGCGAGCCGGAAGATCGGCGCGAGCCGGGCGATCGAGAGCAGGCCTCACGGGACTTGCAGCGTTATTACTTCCGCGTGCAGCAGGCTGAGTATTTCGCCGGCCTTTCCGGCGAGAGCGACGCGGCCGAATACGTCAAACATAGCCGCGCTTTGTACCAGCAGGGACGCAGCGCTTACGATGCCGGCCAGTACCGGCGGGCGCGCAAGCTGGGCGAGGCGGCCGGGCTGGTGGTCAGCGCGCTGGAGCGTCTGGCGCAGGCCAGGTTTAGCGCGCCCGAACCGCCGCGTTTGAAGTAATCACGATGCCACGGTGGCCCGTACCGCAGGGTTTGCGTTCCCAGATTGCCATCATCTCGCTGGCGGCGCTGGCGGTGATCGCGCTGGCGGCGCTCTTGATACGCGACGTCATCGGCCAGACGGAGTCGCGTCTGCTGGCCGAAGCGCGGCGGCAGTGCGAAGCGGCTTGTCGTGAGCTGGTGCGGCAGCACCAAGAGCGCACCGCCTGGGGCGGCGACGCGCTGGAAAACCTGCCTGTTGAGGCGCAGGATTTGTCCCTGCGCGGCTTGACCGCGACGGTGTTGCGATCCTACGAAGGCTTGGAAGGCGGCTTCTATCGCCCGGCCGGCGCCAGGGTGTTTGGACAGGCCGGCAGCTCTGGCCTGGTGCGGGCGCTTTCGCCGGCGGAGTTGAACTTGGTGGGTGCAGCCGTGGCCCGGGCGGGAGCGGATCCGGGCACGGCCATTGCCGCTTGGGACCGTGATCTGGTTGTGGCGGCGGCCGCCAGGCTCAAAAGCGGCGAGGGCGCGGCGTTCGCGCTCAAGCGGCTGAGCGGGGCCCGCGACCCCGTCGGCCGCCGGCGGCGCTGGTTGTACGGCGCGCTGGCGTTGACTGCGATGCTCGGCATCGGCGCAGTAGTCTCGCTTTGGTTCGCGCTGCGTGCCGGGGTGGCGCAGATCAGCGCGGGGCTGCGTTTCATGGAACGAGACTTCACTTACCGACTGCCGGCCATCGGCGGGGAGTTCGGACGGATTTCGCGAGCCATCAACCAGATGGCCGACCGCCGCATGGCCCTGGAGGCCGGGGTGCGCCGGCAGGACCGGCTGGCGGCACTGGGGAAGGTCGTGGCAGGCGTGGCCCACGAGATCCGCAATCCGCTGAACTCCATGCGGCTGACTTTGGAGTTGCTTGATCGTCGCTTGAAGAGGGGCGCCGCCAGTCGTGAAGAGGTGCGCGCCGCGATTCAAGAGATAGACCGTCTGGACCGCATACTGGCGCGCCTGCTGGCCTTCGGGCGGCCCGCGCCCGCGGAGCGCCGCCCACAAGACCTGCGGCCGCTGCTGGAGGAGGCGGCCCAAATGGTGCAGGAGCAAGCTCGAACCAAGGGCCTTGAGGTTGTGATCCAGACCGGGCAGGAGCGGTTGGTTGCCGACGTGGACGGTCCGCAGATCGTGCAGGTGCTCGTGAATCTGCTGTTGAACGCCATCGAGGCCTCGCCGCCCGCCGGCCGCATCGAGGTTGCCGCCGTCGCAGCGGACGGTCGCATCGAGGTGCGTGTCAGCGATCACGGGCCAGGCGTTCCGGAGCATCTGCGTCCGCACATTTTCGAGGCTTTCTTCACCACGCGGCCGGAAGGCGCGGGCTTGGGGCTTTCCGTATCGCGCGAGATCGTAGCCGGCCACGGCGGCGAACTGGAATACGAGCCTTCGGGCGTCGGCGCCACTTTCCGGATTTCGCTGCCCGCCGGCGGGAGCGCCGTATGAAGGGCAAAGCTCTGGTGCTTGTAGCTGAGGACGAGCCGCAGGCGCGCGAATCTTTGCGAGGCCTGCTGGAGGACGAAGGCTACCGTGTGCTGTGCGCCGCCGACGGATGTGAGGCCTCCGAGTTGCTCCGGCGGCAGCCTGTGGATGCGGCGCTCATTGACATTCGCATGCCGGGCAAGGACGGCCTTACGCTGCTGGCCGAACTCCGCGAGCAGTCCTCACCGCCGGCGGCACTCATAATGACGGCCTACGGCTCCAGCGACGCGGCCATCCAGGCCATGGCGTTGGGCGCTTTCGATTACCTTACGAAGCCTATCAACTTCGAAGAGCTGCGCATTCAACTTGAACGGGCCATCGAAAACCGCCGCCGGCTGGCGGAGCTTGAGGCCTACCGCAGCGAGGAAAGCGCCGCTCGCGGAGCCGAGCTGATCGGGGCCAGCCCGGCCATGCAACGGCTGTACAAGCTTATCGGACAGGTGGCGCCCACTGATTCCACAGTTCTGATTACGGGGGAGTCCGGCACAGGTAAGGAGCTGATCGCCGAGGCTGTCCATCGTCACAGCTTGCGCGCTGAACGCCGGCTGGTGAAGGTCAATTGCGCGGCCATACCTGAGACGCTGCTGGAAGCGGAGATGTTCGGGCACGAACGAGGGGCTTTCACCGGCGCCTCGCAGCGCAGGGTCGGCAAGTTTGAGTTCGCCCACGGCGGCACGATCTTTCTGGACGAAATCGGCGATCTGGGGCCCTCCACCCAGGCCAAGCTGCTGCGCGTGCTCCAGGACCGCACCATCGAGCGGCTGGGTTCCAACATTACCATTCCGCTGGATGTGCGCGTGTTGGCGGCCACCAATCGCGACCTGGCGCGTGCCGTAAAGGAAGGCCGTTTTCGCGAGGATCTTTACTACCGGCTGAACGTCGTGACCATCACCGCGCCGCCGTTGCGCGAGCGCCGGGAAGACATCCCGGAGCTGGCGCGCTTCCTGCTCAACCGCTGCGCCGCGCGTTTGAAACTGTCGGCGCCTCCGCTGTCGGCCGAGGCTGTGCGATGGCTGAGCGGGCAGGCATGGCCCGGCAACGTACGCGAACTGGAACACTGTCTGGAGCGCGCGCTGGTGTTGAGCCGCGGCGGCCCCATCACTGCCGAGTATCTGCGCCTCACCGCAGAGTCAGCTCCTGCGGATCCCTTCGACGCCGTGCCCCTGGAAGAAGGCTTGCACGCCGCGGTCTCGCGGCTGGAGCGCCGCATGATTGAGCGCGCGCTGCTGGAAGCCGGCGGCAATCGCAGCCGCGCTGCGGAATTACTTAAGATCAACCGCCGCCTGCTTTACGACAAGATGCGCGGGTTCGGGCTGGCGGAGGGATGAAACGACCCTCACTCACCGCGCTGAGAACTCCCAGACGGTCGTGGAGCGGTAAGTCTCGCCCGGCCGCAACACGGTCGAAGGAAACGCCGGCTGATTGGGCGAATCCGGGAAGTGCTGGGTCTCCAGGCACAAGCCCGAGCGGCGCACGTAAACCCGGCCGCCTTTGCCCGTGAGTGTGCCGTCCAAGAAGTTGCCGGTGTAAAACTGCACGCCCGGTTCGCTGGTGAGCACCTTCAGCACGCGTCCGGTCTTTGGCTCGTAGATCTCGGCGGCCTCTGCCAGTGCGCCACCGCCGCCGCGCAGCACGAAGTTGTGATCGTAGCCGCGCCCGAAACGTAACTGCTCGTCGTTCTGCTCGATGCGTGCGCCGATGGCGGTGGGCGCGGTGAAATCGAAAGGCGTCCCTTTCACCGGCCGCAGCTCTCCGGTGGGAATCAGACCTGCGTCCACCGGCGTGAAGCGGTCCGCGTTCAGGCGCAACAGGTGACCCAGGATGTCGCCTTCGCCCGCCAGGTTGAAGTAACTGTGGTTGGTCAGATTCACCACCGTGGCTTTGTCGGTGGTGGCTGCGTAGTCTATGCGGAATTGGTTCTGCTCGTTCAGGGTGTAAGTCACCCTGACGTTGAGCGTTCCGGGATAACCCTCTTCGCCGTCGGGACTGGTGTAACTGAGCTGCAGATGTTGGCCCTCCGCATCCGTCCAGTCGCCGGCTTGCCAGAGCTTCTTATCGAAGCCTTTCAAGCCGCCGTGCAGGTGATTCTCGCCGTTGTTCTGCGCCAGCTTGTAGGTAACCCCGTCCAGCGTGAATCGGCCTTTAGCTATGCGGTTGCCGTATCGGCCCACGATAGCGCCGAAGTAGGGATGGCCCTTGAGGTAATCTTCCAGGCGCTCAAAGCCGAGCACGATGTCGCCGGCCTGCCCGTTGCGGTCCGGCGTGAACAGGGATACGATGATGCCGCCGTAATTGGTGATCGAGACGCGCACGCCCTTGGAGTTGGTCATGGTGTATAGATCCACCGGCGCGCCCTCGGGTGTCTTGCCGAATGGTTGTTTGGTCACGATCAGCTTCTCCGTCTGCGTTTTAGAACATCCCGTCAACAGCACGGCCAGCGCCAGCACCGCCGGCCGGCGGATCTCTCTCATGAGTCCTCCTCGCCCGGCTGTCCGTAGTACGCTGCGGGGCCGTGCTTGCGGAAGAAATGTTTGTCCAGCAACGCCTGCGGAATCAGCGACCCGGCCGGATCAAGCGACATCGTCAGCAACGCAATCTGCGCCAGCTCCTCCAGAATCACCGCGTGATGCGCCGCCTCACTCGCCGATCGCCCCCAGGTAAACGGCCCATGTGCGGCCACCAGCGCCCCGGGTGTCTCCAGCGGATCCCCTTCCGCGATCAGCTCCACGATCGCCGCGCCGGTGGCTGCTTCGTAGTCGCCGGCGACCTCTTCCTCAGACAGCATGCGCGTCACCGGCGCCGGGCCGTGGAAGTAATCGGCGTGCGTGGTTCCCAGGCAGGGAATCTCGCGCCGCGCCTGCGCGAAAGCAGTGGCGGCCCGGGAGTGCGTGTGGGCGACGCCGCCGATCTCGGCAAAGGCGCGGTATAGGGCCAGATGCGTGGGCAGATCCGAGGAAGGGCGCAGCGCGCCTTCCACAACCCGGCCTTCCAGATCAACCACCACCAGGTCCTCCGGACGCATGCGCTCATAAGGGACCCCGCTGGGTTTGATCACCACCAGTCCCGAGGTGCGGTCGCGCCCGCTGGCATTGCCGAAAGTGTAAAGCACCAGCCCGCGGCGCACCAGTTCGAGGTTGGCTTCTAGAACCTCCTCGCGCAATTTTTCTAGCATCAGTTGTTGCTCCGCTGGCGGGCGGCGATGCGACGCAGCGCCGGCAGTACGTCGCCCGCCGCCACGGCGCCGGCTTCCGGTTTGCCCAAAGCAAAGTACAACTTCCGGTACAGCGGGTAAATCTCCTGGTAGACCGCGGCTGCGGCCGGATCAGGCTGCACGGTCCGATAACTGGGACAGAGAGCGTCCTGAGCCTCCTCAATGCTCGAAAAGGTGCCGGCCGCCAGGAAAGCGAAGATCGCCGAACCGAGGCTTGTCACCTCGCTTTCAGGCACTAGGACCGGCTTGTCGAAGACGTTGGCGTAGACGCGGTTGAGGACTTCGTTTCGCTGCGGCACGCCGCCGCCGTTTATCACGCGCCGTATGGGCACGCCGTATTCCTGCATGCGTTCCAGGATGACGCGCGTATGGAACGCGGTGCCTTCGATGGCCGCGAACAGTTCGTCCTGCGCGGTGTGCGTCAGGTTCCAGCCCAGCGTGACGCCTCCCAGCTCCGGATTCACCAGCACCGTCCGGTCACCGTTATCCCAGGTCAGCCGCAACAGACCGGTTTGGCCCGCGCGATAGCCGTCGAGTCCTTCGGAAAGGGCCGCCACGCTGGAGCCGGCGCGGCGCGCGATGGCGTCGAAAATATCGCCGCTGGCTGAGAGCCCCGCTTCCACGCCGGTCATCTTGGGATGAATTGAACCCGGGACCACGCCGCAGACGCCGGGAATGAGTTTGGCCTCGCGGGTGATGGCCATGATGCAGGTGGAGGTGCCCACGACATTGACCACGTCGCCTTCCCGCACGCCTGCGCCGATGGCGTCCCAGTGCGCATCGAAAGCCCCGATCGGGATGGGGATGCCCGCCCGCAGCCCGAGCTTGGCCGCCCACTCCGGCGAGAGGCGCCCGGCGATCTGGTCGGAGGTGCCGTAGCGTCCGGCGAGTTTGGCGCGCACTCCGGCCAGCAACGGGTCCACCGCCGTCAGGAATTCCTCCGGCGGCAAACCGCCCAGCGAGGCGTTCCACATCCATTTGTGTCCCATGGCGCAGACGCTGCGCGGCACGGCGTCAGGATTGTGAATCCCGCACAATATGGCCGCCACCATGTCGCAGTGTTCCAGCGCCGTGATCATGCGCTCCCGCTTCTGAGGGTTGTGGCGCAACCAGTGCAACAGCTTCGAGAAGCCCCACTCGGAAGAGTACGTGCCGCCGCACCACTGGATCGCTTCAAGCTTCAGCGCGTGTGCTTTGGCTGTAATCTCGGCGGCTTCGCGCCAGGCTCGGTGGTCGCACCACAAATAGTAGTCATCCAGCGGCTCCAGTCCCTCGCCTACCGGAACGACGGTGGAGCCCGTGGTGTCCAGCGCCACGGCTTCAATCCGCTCGCCCGCCACCCCGGCCGCCGCCAGTGCCGCAGCCATCGCCTCCACCAGCGCGCGCATGTGATCGGCGTGGCTCTGCGTGGCGTGGTCAGGATCCTCCTTCTTGCGATGCAGCGGATAGTCGGCCACGCCCGATCCCAGCCGCCCGCGCTCGCTATCCACAATGGAAACCCGTACCGTCAGGGTGCCGAAATCCACTCCTGCGACTACGGCCATCTGAGCCTCCTAGCGATGCCAGTACATTTCCCAACCCAGGTACTTGGTGGCGGCCTCATATATCGCCGCCGCGCATTCCGAGAGGTTGGCCGCCACGTGGTGTTCGAAGCCGTTCTCGCAGACGTAGCGCAGCAGCTCCTGTAAGCGCGGCACTTCGATCACGCCTGCGCCCCCGAAGGTATCCAGGGGATCGTCGGTAAAGCATCCCTGTCCCACGTAGCCGCGGATGCGGCCGGCGCGATCATCCGTGGAAAGGCGCGCGTAGGTGACCGGTCCGGATTTGACCCGGCCCACGCAGGTGCCATAGGCGTTCTCCTTGCCCACCGAGCCGGCAATTATCTCCTGGAAGTCCATGCGCACCTCGCGGAAGAAGTGCTTGGGTAGGTTGGAGCAGTGGAAGCAAACCGCCTTGTCGGGGTCCTCTCCGTAGTTGTTGTTCCAGTCCAGCAAAGCGCTGGGCGTTCCGGATGCCAGGCGCAGCGCATGCATGGCGACCGCGCCCGGGATGTCCACCTCACATGCGCTGGACATCAGGCTGTCGCTCATCATGCTCATCAAGGTGCAAGGAACGACGCCGTAAAACTGCTCAAGCGAGGTCCAGCACTGTAGGGCGCTGATCTGAAGTTCGTTGGCGCGCATCCAGTCGTCTATCACCACGCCCAGCTTGGCCATGCGCAGCAGCGCATCTTCCGGAGTCCCGCCGGTGGGAGCGTAAGCTCGAATGGCCTCCAGCTTGGCTCGCACCGCGGCGGCGTCGTCGGCCAGCCGCCAGGCCCGCCCGAATATCTCGGAAAGATCAATGGGCTCGACCGTAATGCCGCAGGCTTCCAGCAGTTTTTCGCTGTACCGCACGGTGTTGAAGGCCGCCGGGCGCGCCCCGATAGCGCCCACGCGCAGCCCGCGCAGCCCGCGCACGACGCGGCAGACGGCCGCGAACCACTGGATATCGCGCCGCAAGGTCTCGGATTCAGGCGCCTCGGTGTGCAGCGTGGTGAGCGAATACGGAATGCCGTACTGCTTGAGGTTGTTGCAAAGGCTCATTTTGCCGCAGAAGCTGTCGCGGCGATCCGCCACCGTCATCCTGGCTGCGTCGTCCGGGAAGGCGTGCACCAGCACGGGCACATTCAAACCCGCCAGGCGGACGGCTTCGGCGGCGGATTTTTCGTCACCGAAATTGGGCAGGGTGATGATAATGCCGTCAATATCGGCGGCGTGGCGGCGGAAAAGCTCCGCGCAATGCTTGGCTTCCTCGCGGGTCTCTACCGCGCCGTACTTGGTGTCCTCGGGACCGGGCGCCACCACTCGGAAGCCGGCCGAGCTGAGCGTCGCGATCATCTGCTCGCGGCCGCTGCGTGCCAGATGATCAGGGAAAAAGCCACGGTTGCCAACGATCAATCCGAAGGTCATCATCGCTTTACCTCCTGGGGTCCTCGCGGGAGAGGAACTGAACAGTATAGAACGCCGGCCGGCAGCCCAAGTGGCCGGTCGGCTCAGGCCTGGGGGGCAAACTCCGGCGGCAGGGGGACGCCGTAGCGGACCGCCAGGCGCGCAATCGGCTCCCAATGGCCGGGCATGATCGGAATACCGTGACGGCGGCGGTGCTCTTCAGTGCGCCACTCTGGTTCGCCGGCCACCAGCACTTCGTCATAGCCTTTGGCCGGCCGAGCGGATTTGACCTGCGCTATCCACCACTCCAGCCGCTGGTAGAATTCGTCCAGCGGCAGAAAGCGCGCCACGTCAATGGCCATGAAGGTGTGATTGCAACGCATCGCGCGGCCTTTGTGCCGCACGCCGGTCACCTGGGTTCCGAACACCGGACCGCCGGCCAGCAATCCGGTGAGCACTTCAACCATCATCGCCAGCCCGGTCCCCTTGTATCCGCCCAGGGGCATCAGCAGACCTTTCAGGGCGGTCTCCAGGTCGGTGGTGGGAACACCTTCGGGGTCAACCGCCCAGCCGTAAGGGATAGTAGTCTGGCCTTTCAGCAGCGCTTGCTCGAGCTTGCCGTAGGCTGCGGTAGTAGTCGCCATGTCGAGCAGCCAGCCCCGGCCCTGGGGATGCGGGACCGATACGCAAATGGGATTTGTTCCCAAACGGGCTTCGCGCCCTTGCCAAGGCGGAACTTGCATGGAGGCGTCACAAAGCACAATGCCGATCAAGCCCGCGGCGGAAATCTTCTGCGCCCAGTAGGCGGCGGCCCCGAAGTGGTTGGCCTCCCGGGCGACCACCATCGCCAGGCCGCAGCGCGCCGCCAGGCGCACGGCGTGGGCGCAGCAGATCGGCGCTGTGACCTGCCCCAAGCCGTGCTCGGCGTCATAGACCAGGCAGGCGCCGCTCTCCGAGACCACGTGGCCTTCAGCGTGCGCATTTACGTCGCCGCGCTCGATCTGTCCCACGTAGTGGGGCACAAGTTGCACCCCGTGGGAATCCACGCCCCGGAGGCTGGACGCCACCAGCGGTGCGGCCACCAGAGCAGCTTTCTCCGGGGGCACACCCGCGGCCGCAAGCAGACGCTCAATGAACGTCCGCAGCTCGCTTTCAGCGACCACGATGCCAGCCCGCGGCTCAGCCGTGTTCATCGCTTGCCCATCAGCTCCAGTTGCGGGAACAGCAACCGGCGGATTTCCGGCCGATCCAGGTCCGCACGCTTTACCACCTGCGCGCCCAAGTCCACTTGTTTGGGCGGCGTCTTGGCCTCGAGCTTGTCTGCCAACAGGTTCACGACCTCGTAACCCATGCGGTAAGGATCCTGCACCACCATCGCGTCAATGACGCCGGCCTTGAGATCGTCAATCATGTTCTGAGCGAAATCGAAGGCCACAAAACGGACTTTACCCACCAACCCCCGTGCTTTCAAAGCCAGCGCGGCGCCCGAAGACGAGGGCTCGGTAGAAGCGAACAGGCCCGCCAAGTCGGGATGAGCGGCCAGGATGTTCTCCGCCGCAGCCCGCGCTCTGGCCCGGTCCGCCATACCGAACTGCCGGGCCACGATTTGAATCTTTGGAAACTCCCCCCGGATGACGTCTTCGAAGCCTCGCTCGCGTTCCATGGTCGAAAAACTGCCCGGCGCGTGCATTACCAGCGCCACTTTGCCGCGCCCCCCGACCAGCGAAGCCAGAGTCCGAGCGCCCATTTGGCCGGCCTCATAGTTATTGGTGGCCACGAAGCTGGTGTAATTGGTCGAGTCCACGCCCGAATCGAACACTACCACCGGGATGCCCAACGCCATAGCCCGATCAATCGAGCCGATCAGCGCTTTGCGTTCACTGGCTGCCACCGCCAAACCGTCCACGCGGCGGGCGATCAGGGAATCCAGAATCTGTATTTGGCGGTCGTACTCGGTCTCGGCCGGCGGACCGTTCCACAGCAGTTCCACGTCCCGCTCGCGTGCGGCCGCGCGTGCGCCGGCCTCCACCGCCACCCAGAAGACGTGCGCGGTAGACTTGGGCACTACGCCGAGGACCCGGCGGTGCGTCGTCTTGCAGCCGGCCGCCGCCAGCGCGACCAGCGCCAGCGCCAAGCCCGGCCTCATTGCGCGCACCAGCCGCCGTCAATCAGGATGTCGGTCCCGGTGATGTAGGCAGCCTCTTCCGAGCACAGATAAACAGCCAATCTGCCCACCTCTTCCAGCCGGCCCCAACGCCCCAACGGCACTCGCGAGATGAACTGCCGGCCCACTTCCGGGTCACCCCACAGCGGCCGGTTCATCTCGGTGGCGAACGGCCCCGGGCTGATGCCGACCACCGCAATGCCCTCGGGCGCCAGCTCTAAAGCCAGCGCGCGCGTGAATCCCAGCAGGCCGGCTTTGCTGGCGGCATAGGCCGTGCGCAGCGGCAGCCCGACGTGACTCATGGTGGAGGTGACGTTGATGATTCGTCCATAGCCGTGTCCCCGCATGTGGGGCAGGAAGGCCCGAACCATAAGGAAAGGACCGGTGAGATTGACGTCCAGCACGCGCCGCCATTCCTCCAGCGTGAAGTCCGTCACCGGCTTGCGCAGGTTCACGCCAGCGTTGTTGATGAGGATGTGCAGCTTTCCAAAGCGCGCGACGACTTCCTGTTCGAGCTTTGCCACTTGGTGCTCGTCGCTGACGTCGGCCGCGAACGCCTCGACTTCGGCCCCGCCGGCGCGCACCTGCTCGGCCGCCTGTTCAAGCGCCTGTTGCTCGCGCGACACCAGCGCCAGTCGTGCGCCGGCTTGGCCCAGCGCCAGCGCCATGGCTTTGCCCAGACCCTTGCTGGCGCCCGTGATCAGCGCGATCCGGTCTTTGAGCGGTTTCAATCCCGCGGCTCCTTTCGCTTGGCCTGCGGCTGTTGCTCCCGCGCCCGATCCATAAGCTGATCAGCGATGCTCTGGGGTTGATCAATGTCGCTGATCGTCATACGGCCGCTTTCGCCGGCCGTTTCGATACCCAGATCACCGACTCCCCACAGCCGCTGGGTGAGCGTCTGCTTCACGGTCACATCCTGTATTTTGGAGAGCTGAAGCGTGCGGGTGGTTTTGGAGAACACGCCTACCTCCAAGCGCAGCTTGTCACCCTCCAGGATCATTTTCGTGAAGCGCCGCCGAATTTGCAGCCGCAGCGGCCAGATCAGCCACAACGCCGCGATAACGGCCACCGGCACCCAGAAGGGCTTTTCAGGCAGGTAGTTGTTCCAGGTGAATACCAGCACGAAGGCCAGCAGAAACCAGATCGTGTAGCTCAGGCGAACCCATTTCTGCGTCGGGCGAATTACCGTGTCGGCCATTGAGGTCTCCTTGGCTTGCGCCTCGCCGGAAGCGCTTGAAGGTTCATTGTAGCCAAGCAGGGAACAACACGCAGGGCGACCCGATCTCAGAACGCTGTGCCGCCCGGCGCAACTTCGTGCGGCGTCTTTACCCTCAGCGTTTTTTGAGCTCCTCGATCAGCGCTCCAAGACCGTGCCTGCGATAGATCTCCGCCAGGCGCTGCTGTTCGGCCGACGGGGGGAGCACGCGCCGCAGGCGAGTGTCATCCAACGCGCTGCGGTCCGGGATCCAGATTTCCCCATCCGCGAATTCGGCTTGGCTCAGGAATCCGGTCAGGCCCGCGATTGACAGCGGTCGGCCGCCAGGCCGCGAAAAGCGCAGGGCTGCTTCCTGCACCGCCGCAGCCCGCTCGCCAGGCGCCACGTTGCGCCCCGCGGTCGCAGGGGCGGCGCCCGCCAGAAACTCCTCCCCTAAGGGATCGCGCAGCAGCCAGGCGACCTCGAAGTAGCGCACCGGACGTGACGACCGATTCAATACCTCGATGCGAGGGGTGCGCGCTTCCGATCCGCTCACCACCGCCTCTCCCCTGACCAGCTCCAGGGGCGCCCGCGGCAGGTTCAAACAGGCAAACTCGACCGCTTGTTCGTGCGTCGCCGCCACCGCCGTTGCGCGCCCGCTGCGACTGACTTGCACATCCAGCCGCGGACGCTCCGCCAGCAGCTCCAGTATTTGCCGGCGCAATCCCTCAGGTCCTTGCGCTTCCAACACCGCCCGGTAGTACCGTCGGTCACGACGGGCCTCTAGTTCCCAAACCGTCATCTGCCGCCGGCAGTTCAGCCGGTTGGGGCCGAAGAAGGACAGATCATCGAAGAGCACCCCGTCCAGTTCGACCTCCACCAGCGGCCCGGCCCCTGCCGACGGGCGCAGCAGCCGCAAGTCCAGGCGCACCGGGAAGGTCTCGCCCGGCTGGACGTCCAGGCAGGGCACGCTAACCGATGCCTTGCCCCCGGGCGTCACCGCCTGCGCGAGCACCAGCAATGTGATTCCGCGGATGCGCCGGGGTGCCAGGTTGCGCAGGGAAAGCGCGGTGTGCAAGTCCAGCATCAGCGCGCTGCCGCGCGCGGTCTGGCGCGATTCGCCCCAGTCGGCCGCGATCACTGCCACCGGGGCGTCCTTGGGGAAGTTGACCTTAAGCGTGCTCGCGGCCGGCGCCACAGCCGTCTGCGCCCAGGCCGTGGCCACAGCCGCCAGCGTCACCGCCAGTTTATTCCGCATAGACATGGCTGATCGTCACGTACCCGGTGTCACTGTCCAGGTAGCCGGTTCGCACCGCATCCCCGGCAGCCATCCGGCTGCTCTGCTCGCTGCGAGGATGTAGCACGGCCAGCGCTGCTCCTTGCTGCCGCAGTTCCACTCCCGTTGAAGTAGCTGCCAGCACCACGCCTGCGGCGGTCGCCGGGCGGCGCAGCGGAGGATGCCACACTTGCAACAAAAACCCTGCCAGCACCACGGCCAGCACCGGCAGTGCAAAGGCTGCGGGACGCCAGCGTACCGGCTCCGCCGCCGCCCCCACGCACTCACCAGCCGCCAGCCCCACCCGGATGTTAGCTCGCATCTCGGCCGCCAGGCGGCCCCAGTTCAACCCCGCCGGCAACTCGTCGTTGCCTCGCAGCCACCGCCGCCAGCGACGGAACTCCTCAAGCTGCCCTCGGCACTGTGCGCACTCGCGTAAGTGTGCGGAGAGCCGCCATCGCTTCCACCAGCCCAACTCTCCGCCCGCATACAGCGCCCACTGGGATTCTTCGGGATGCATCAGAGTCTCCTCTTGGCCAGGAAACGGCGGAGTTTCACTCGAGCGTTGGCGATGTGGGAGCGCACCGTAGCCTTCGAGCAATTCAAATGGCGCGCCACTTCCGCCGCCGGCAGATCCTCAATGTCGCGCAGGATCAGCGCCGCCCGTTCCCGCGGCGTCAGGGCCTGCAAGGCATCCTCCAACAGCTCGCGTCTCTCGGCGTCCAGCATCGTTTGTTCGGGACTTTCGGCCGCGCCGGGCAGCGGCCCGCCGGCGGCCTCCAGTTCGCACCAAGTGACGCGTCCGTGCCGGCGCAGGAAATCAATGGCGGTGTTGGTGGCGATGCGCGACAGCCACTGGGCGGCGCGTTCGGCGTCCTTGAGCTGGTGGCGCCGCTGGAGGGCCTTTATGAACGTCTCCTGGGTGAGGTCCTGGGCGTCCGGTACGTTGCCCACCAGGCGGTAGATCAACAGGAAGACCCGGCGCAGGTTTTCGTTTATAAGCCGGTCCCGCCAGTCCAGGGCGCCCTGAAGCGTCGGCTCGAGGGCTTCGCTCATACAGGCCACTGCCGCCATCACCGTGCGCCTACATGAGTGTTGACGCACGGCGGGGCCGGAGCGTGGAGCCTGCCGCGCCCCTAACAGCGTGCGGCCGGCCCCGGGCCCGTCCCTGCGGCGCTACTCCGATTATAGTGACCCCGGCCGGCGGCCGACGGTGCTACGGTTTGCTGGTGAGCGCCCGAGTGGGGCGGAAGCCCGCCGGAGCGCGGACTGCCGCCCCGCCGGCGCGCCCGCTTCAGAACTGCAATCTGGCGCCGATCTGCATTGTGCGGTTGCCCGTGGCGCTGGTTATTGTGCCGACGGTGGCCGCATTGCTGATGTTGGCGTTAGGGTTGCTGAACTGAGGATTATTAAAGGCGCTGAAAGCATCCAGACGAAGTTGCAGGTTCACACGCTCGCCAATGGCCGTGTTCTTGGCCAGGCTGGCATCCCAGTTCTGCTGTCCGGGCCCCCAGAGCATGTTGTAGGCCGAATTGCCGTACTTGAAGTCCGGCGGCATCTTGAAGGCCGCGGGGTTGAACCAGCGGGCGATGGTTCTGGTGGCCGGATACAGGGCGGCGCCCGCCACGACATCCGGCCGACCGCACACTGAGCCCTGCACCGAAGTAGTGCAGGTGGCCGAGAAGGGCGCGCCGCTCATGAACATGGTGATGCCTGAGAGCACCCAGCCCGAGACCAGCGTATTGACGACGCCCTTGGGGTCGCCCAGCAGACGCTTGCCGCGCCCGAAGGGGAACTCGTAGGAATAGCTGGTGACTAGCACGTGGGTGCGGATCCCGTTCATGTTGCCGCGGGAGTCGCTCCAGTTGAACGAGTCCAGAAAGCCTTCGGTCCCCAACACCCGCACGTACTGATACTCCGCGTTCAACAACCATCCCTGGCCGAAGCGTCTTTGCGCCCCGACATAGGAGACGCGCAAGCCAAGTTGCCGCGGCAATTCCCGCTCAACGGTGAAGTTCCATTGCAGCGTGTAGGGCGTGACGTACTTGTGCAGGACATAGGCGGTCGGATTGGCCGGAATGCTGGCCGAGCCGGCGAAGGGATTGTCCATGGTGAAGCGGGGCACCGGCCCCGAGGGCTGCTCATAGGTCACGGCCACCGAGAACGGGATGTTCTGGTACAAGCCGCCGGACACTGTGCCTGAGCCGAGGTTGGCGTAATACATGCCCAAAGCGCCGCGCACCACCGTGCGCGAGGAGAGCTTGTAAGCGAGACCCAGACGCGGCGCGAAATTGTTGTGGTCCTGGCCGATAAGAGACCATACGTCGGCGGGCAGGCCGACCGTCTTGGCCAGCGGCGGCTTGAAGGTGTTCACCAAAATCGGGACCGTGCCGTTAGGATAGTCGTCGGCAAACACCACGACCTTCCCCACGCTAGGCACGAACATGGCGTTTCGCCCCGCCGCGTTGGGCACCCCGTTGATCAGCTCGTAGCGCAAGCCGTAGCTGAAGGTGAGACGGGGCGTCAATTTCCATTCATCCTGGGCGAAGAAGAAGCAGCGCCTTTGGATCAGACGAGAGTCGGTCGCGGAGGGCAACGGCAACTGCGTATAGTTGGGATAGCCCAGCATGAAATCGGCGAAGCCGTTGCCCGAGTACTGGCCGTTGAAGCTGAAGTGCCCGCGCTGCGGAGACGTCGCGGCCAGATTCCAGTGGTACATGCGCAGGAACGTGACGCCGGCCTTGAATGAGTGGGTGCCGAAGGTCTTGCTCAGATTGTCGGTTAACTGATGAGCTGGTTGTTGGGCCAAAGCGCATGGTCGAAGCGCAAAGACATCCGGGTGACTTTCTCGGCGAACCCCACATTTTCGATGAGGTTGGTCCCCGAGCCGGGGCGGTTCGGCAGCGGATAAAGCTTCAGGATCTCCTGAGTGACACGGTTGAAACCGCTCGCCGGGATTTGGTTGTTGGGGAATGGCGTGCCGCCGTTAAGCGGATCTTTGACTGCTGCGAAGCCGGTGAAATCGCCGTTGCGCTGGGCGATGGTGGGCATCTGACTGCTGAGCGTAGTGGCCTGGTTGCGCCGGAAGCCCTCCCAGTTGGCGAAGAAGAACGTCCGGTCCTTGCCGTTGTACACCGAGGGGAGCACGACGGGACCGGAGATGTTGCCGCCGAACTCGTTGCGGTTGTACTGCGGCAGGGGCAGGTGAGTGGCGAAAAAGTTCTTGGCCGCCAGGAAGCGGTTGCGATTGAAGGCCAAGGCCGTGCCATGTAACTGGTTGGTGCCGCCCCGGGTCACCACAACCACCTGATTCGGCTTTCCGAACTCGGCGTTGGCGCCGCTGGTGATTACTTTGAACTCCCGGATGCCGTCGAGCGGAGGAACCTCCCCGTATGCCCGTTCAATGTCGGCGGCCACATTGGTGACGCCGTCCAGCGTATAGGCGAGCGCCCCGTAGCTGGTGCTGCCGTTCAAGCGCGGTGTTATGCCGTAGTTCGGTATTGCATCCTGCGTGCCCGGACTCTGAATGCCGGGCGCCAGGGCCAGTAAGTAGGACATGTTCAAACGACTGTTCAGCGGCGTATTCACAATGGTCACGCCGTCCATGACCTTGCCGATGGAAGGATCCTCGAGCTGCACGACCGGAATCGCCGCCGTAACTTCAATACGCTCGGTGGCCACGCCGACCTCCAGCACGACATCCACACTGGCCCTCTGGTTTACCTCCAGACGAATCCCGGTTCGCTCGTAGGTCTTGAACCCGGGTTGCGTGACGGTGAGCGTGTAAGTTCCCGGCCGCAGGAAGCGCATTTCGTAATAACCGGATTCGCCCGTCATCGCCGTGCGCACAATGTTGGTATCCACTTCTCTGGCCTGGACCGTCGCACCCACGATGACTGGCTCCGGTAGCATCCCGGACCAGTCCGGACAGGGAAGCCGTGACTTCCTGACCATAGGCTGCGGCGGCGAGGACCCCCAAGACGAATCGTGCACAGGACAGAAATCCCCTGATTATGCTCATTTGTTCCCACCTTGCTCGATTGTGGTCTCCGCCGGGTCTGCGCGTGTGAGCCGACCCAGATGCGGAGGCGCGCGACGCACTACCGGCCGGCGCCACAACCTGCCCGGCGACCGGCGCAGCAGGCGTCCGCGCACGCTCAGAGTCCACCCGCACTCGGCTTGCCGTTCCCAACCCCGCGGCCGGCCATTACGGCAGGGAGACCGGCAACTTGACCTGTCGGCGGACGCTGTAGAGCCAAGGTTTAGGGCGTAGACGGATTGCGCTCAAGAGTAATTTCGGGCCCAGAGTAGTAGAAATGTGCTCGTTGCCGGCCGCTCGCAAACCGCCCGCGAAACAGACGCGGCTTATCCGCTGGCCCCTGCGGCCACCGCGTCCGCTTCCCCGCTGAGCGGCCCTGGGCCAGGCTGATATAGAATTCGCTCAGGTGCTTGATGAAGCTGGCTGAACGCATGAGTCGAATCGGCACCGAGACCGCCTTTGAGGTCTTGGTGCGGGCGCGCGCCCTGGAAGCCCAGGGGCGCAAGGTCATTCACCTGGAGATCGGCGAACCGGATTTCGCCACGCCGTCTCACATCATCGAGGCCGCCAAGCGGGCCTTGGAGGAGGGCTGGACGCATTACGGCCCGACCCAGGGCTACCCCGATCTGCGCGAGGCGGTAGCGGCCTACATCAGCCGGACGCGCGGCATTCGCGTGGGACCGGAGCGGGTGGCGGTGGTGCCCGGGGGCAAGCCCATCATCTTTTTCCCAATGCTGGCCCTGCTGGAGCCGGGCGACGAGGTCATCTACCCGAATCCCGGCTTCCCGATTTACGAATCCATGATCCGATTCCTGGGCGCGGTGCCGGTGCCCATGCCGCTCGTCGAGGAGCGGGGCTTTGCCATGGACCTGAACCTGTTGCGCGACCGCCTGAACGACCGCACTCGCATGCTGATCCTGAATTCGCCCCAAAATCCCACCGGCGGCGTGATTCCCCGGGAGGATCTGGGCGCTATCGCCGAGATGGTGCGCGACCGGGACCTGATGGTGCTCTCCGACGAGATCTACTCGCGCATCTACTACGGCGAGCCGCCGGCTTCGATCGCCGGCTTTCCGGGCATGCTGGAGAAAACCATCCTGCTGGACGGCTTCTCGAAGACCTACGCCATGACCGGCTGGCGCATCGGCTACGGCGTGATGCCGCCCTGGCTGGTGGAGGCGGTCAACAAGCTGATGGTCAACTCGAACTCCTGCACCGCCAGCTTCACCCAGCGCGCCGCCCTGGCCGCCTTGAACGGCCCGCAGGAGGACGTGGACCGCATGGTGGCCGAGTTCCGCCGCCGCCGGGACGCCTTCTGCGACGGTCTGAACTCGCTGCCCGGCTTCCGCTGCGCCCGGCCGCACGGGGCCTTCTATGCCTTCCCTAACATAGAAGCCACAGGGTTCAGCTCGCGCGAGCTGGCCGAGCGTCTGCTGGAGGAGGCCGGTGTGGCCTGCCTGAGCGGCACCGCGTTCGGCGCCTATGGGGAGGGTTACCTGCGGTTCAGCTACGCCAACTCTTACGAGAACCTCATGCAGGCCATCGAGCGCATCCGCGCCTGGATGGCCGTGCCCGCGCGGGGCTGACGGCGGGCGCGCTACTCGAGGACTTTCCGGGCCCGGATGTACTCGACAATGACGTCGCGCAGCAGCTTCCCGGTGGGGGCGAAGCTCAGCCCCTCCGCCTCCAGTTGAGTGGCCTGATTGGCCGCGATGAAGTCGCTCACCGCCAGGGTATATTCGCGCTCCGGTTCGACCGCTTGCCCGCCCAGCACCCGCGGCGGCAACCGGGCACCCTTGAACCGGCCGACGACCACCAGGTTGTCGAAGGGCATCAGATTCCAGACGTCGCGGGCCAGAAGCGGCCCGGCTCGCAGCCGGTCCCGTATGCCGCCCGGGTTCATGTAGGCGAAATCGGCCCCGGTGGCCTGGCGCATGGCCGCTTCGATCAGGCCCTTCAGGCGCGGGGGCGGATACTCGCTGCGCGCCTCGCCGATGGGGACGTTGACGATGTGCGCCACGCGGGCCTCCCAGCGAGCCACCCGCGCCGCTACCTCTTTGTCGGGGGCCAGCTCGCGCGCTTCGACCGGCAGGCGCTTCCAGCGCCAGGAACGGATCCGGCGGGCACCCGGGTCCAGCTCCAGATCCAGCCGGCCCAGCTCGCGCCCGTAGCTGGCCGAGCGAACCAGCAGGCGGCCGCCCTCGACCAAGGCCGGCTCCAAGACGGCGTGCACGTGCCCGGCGATGATCACGTCCGCCTCCGGAACGGCGCGCAGCAGCTCAGGCTGTTCCGGTCCGTCCAGGTGGGCCAGCACCACCACCAGGTCGGCTTGCGGCCGCAGTTGAGCCGTGTAGCGGCGGACGGTCTCCACGGGCGGCAGGGCCCGCCACGGCCCCAGCCGTTCGGGCGTGGTCAAACTCGCCAGGCTGCCGTTGATCGCCCCGATCAGCGCCACGCGAATTCCCCGGACATTCCGGATGATGTAAGCCCGCCGGGTCAACAGGCGGCCCTGCGCATCGGCGACGTTCGCGCACAGGATGGGGAAGCGCGCCTTGCGCAGGTAGCGGGGGATCATCCGCCAGCCGTAATCGAATTCGTGATTGCCCAGCGCGGCCGCGTCGTAACCCATCGCGTTGACGATCTCGAAGACAGGCAGGCCCTTGTAAATCGTCGAGACCGGCGAGCCCTGCACGAAATCGCCTGCGTCCACCAGCAAGCAGGCCTCCGCCGAGGCGCGCTCCTGCCGGATCAGAGTGGCCAGATGAGCAAAGCCCCCGCGGCCTTCCGCATCCGGCAGCAAGCGAGCGTGCAGATCGTTGGTGTGCAGGATGGTGAGGCGGCGAAGCGCGCCCGCGGCCGGCGCAGTGAGGGCCAGCAGCAGGACCAGCGAGAGAAGGCGGCGCAGGCGCAGCATCCCCGTAGTATAGCGGCCTCTCCCGCGAAGCTTCACGAGCGGGCGGGGGCCGGAACCGCCTGCCGGCTGCGCCGAGAGCGGCCTTCGGCGGGCGCCTCGGCCGGCAGCAGCTCCAGTGCCGCCAGGATCGGGCGGTGATCCGAGGCCGTCGCCTCTTCGAGTACCTTGACCTCGACGACCCGCCAGCGGTGCGCCGGCCGGTAGAGGATGTAGTCAATTTGCCGCGCCGGTGCGCCCGCGGGATAGGTCGGCAGCCACTGCCCCGCGCCCGCTACCTGCCAGCCTTCGGCCAGCAGCTTCAAAGGGGCGCTCTCCGGCAAGGCGTTCAGATCTCCGGCGAGCAGGCTGGGCATCTCGGGCTCCTCGGCGGCGAATTCCAGCAGGGCCGGCACGGCCTTGAGCCGGTCGGCTTCATTGACGTCCAGGTGGGTGGCGAAGAAGCGGAAAATCGCGCCCCCGGCCTCGGTCGGCCCCGAGTAGACGTGCAGGTGCACGACGCCGCGCGGCTCGCGCCCGGGGGTGAAGGGCAGGGCGCGGTTGGCGAAGCCGTTGACCGGGAGGCGGGAGAGCACCGCGTTGCCGTACATGCCGCCCTGGTAATCTATGGTGCGGCCGAAGAAATGCTGCATGCCGGTAAGGCAGGCCAGCCGCTGCGCCTGATCCACGCCGCCCGTGCGGCGCGTCAGGCGGTCCACCTCTTGCAGGGCGACCAGATCGGGCGCAGCGCCGCGGATCAGGGCCGCAATCCGCTCCAGATCCACCTGGCCGTCCGTCCCTTCGCCGTGGTGGATGTTGTAGCTGAGCACCGTGATCCGCTGCGGCTCGCGGATCTGAACGGCGCCGCCGAGCAGCGCCCCGGGTAAAGCGAGCAGGAACTCGCGCCGCTTCATCGCCGCATCAACCTCCGCTGACGGCCGCCACGAAGTGCACCTCGCTGCCGGGCCCGACGCGCTCCAGCAATCCCAACATGCTGACCTTGCCGTCCACCGCCACCCGGACGTGGGGCCGCAAGCGGTCGCCTTCCGCCAGCCGTTCGCGCAAGCCGGGCCAGGCCTGTTCCAGGTTATCAAGCAGCTCGCGCACCGTGCCACCCTCGACTTCCAGCGACGCTCTGCCGCCGGTCAGCGCCTGCAAGGCCGGCGGAATGAAAACCGTGGGCATCGCTTCAGCGCTCCTTGCTCCAGAGGGCTTCCATGACGGCGGAAGGCTTCATGGGCAGCCTGCGCAGGCGCACCCCGATCGCCCGGTAGATCGCATTGGCGATGGCGGCCGGCGGCGGCACGATGTTGGCTTCGCCCACGCCGCGCACGCCGAAAGGATGATCCGGCTCAGGCGTCTCGACGATCACGGTCTCCAGCGGCGGCAGATCCAACGCCGTGGGCTCGCGGTAATCCAGCAGGCTCGAGTTCAACATCGTGCCCTCCGGGCTCAGATGGTACTCCTCGTTCAGGGCCCAGCCGATGCCCTGCGCGCTGCCGCCTTGCATCTGCCCTTCGACCGCCCCGGGATGAATCGCCGTCCCGGCGTCCTGCACCGAAGTGAATCGCAAGAGGTTGACCTTGCCGGTCTCCGGATCCACCTCGACGTCCGCGATGGCGCCGGCGAACGATCCGCCGGCCGAGCTGGGATTCACCGTGCCGCGACCCACCACCGGGCCGCCGGTCTCCTCCAGGCGCGCGGCCAACTCTTCGAAACGCATGCTGCGTTCACCTGAGCGGAAGACGCCGCCTTCGAACTCGACCTGATCCGGGCCGATCTCCCAGAGCAGGGCGGCCCGCTCCTTCATCTGCCGGATCACGTCCTGGGCCGCCTCCCAGGCCGCCCAGCCGGTGGCGAAGGTGGTGCGGCTTCCTCCCGTCACTGCCGTGGGGCCGATTGAGTCGGTGTCAGCCACGCGGGGATGCACCTGATCGGCCCGCAAGCCCAGCGCCTCGGCGGCTTGCATGGCGATGCTGGTCCGCGTCCCGCTCAAGTCCACCGAGCCCTCCACCAGATTCACCGTGCCGTCAGGATTCACGCTGATGGTGCAGCTCGAATACCAGCCGATGTTGAACCAGTAGCCCATTGCCACGCCTCGGCCGCGGTGGGGTCCCTCGAGCGCGGCGCGGTAATGGGGATGGTTCCTCATCGCTTCCAGCACCTCGACACAGCCGATCCGCGGGTATTTCAATCCGTCTGCGCGGCGCGTGCCCTCGCGCGCGGCGTTCATCAGCCGGAACTCTATCGGGTCCATGCCGAGCCGCTCGGCCAGCTCGTCCACCACGCTCTCGGCGGCGAAGGCGGCTTGGGTGGCGCCCGGCGCGCGGTAGGGCGCAGTGCTCGGTTTGTTCACCACCACGTCGTAGCCGTCAATCAAGACGTTGGGGATGTCGTAAGGCGCCAGGATGCAGAGGGCGCCGAAGCCGCACTGCCCGCTGGGGAAGGCGCCGGTCTCGTAAGCCATCCAGACCTGGGCCGCGGTGATGCGGCCGTCACGCCGTGTGCCCAGCCGCACGCGGATGCAAGTTCCCGGCGTGGGCCCGGTAGCTTCAAAAACGTCGCGTCGCGGCATGACAATCTTCACCGGACGCCCGGCCTTTTTCGACAGCAATGCGGCCACCGGCTCCAGATAGATGCGAATCTTGCCGCCGAAGGCGCCGCCCACCTCCATGGGCGCCACGCAGAGCCGCGAAACCGGCAGCTCCAACACCCAAGCGATCGCCTCGCGCGCCGAGAAAGCGCCTTGCGTGCTGGTCCACACATAGACGCGCCCGTCCTGATTCCACAGCGCTGTGGCGTTCTGCGGCTCCAGGTAGCCCTGGTGCACCATGACGGTGCGGAATTCGCGCTCTATGATCAGCTCGGCCTCCCGGAAGCCCTGCTCAGGATCGCCCAACAGGTGGCGGAAATGGTCGGCGACGTTGCTCGGCTTGCCGGTCGGCTCACCGAATTCCCGCATGCGCAGATCCGGGTGCAGCAGCGGCGCGTCCTCGCGCATGGCTTCCAGCACGTCCAGCACCGCCGGCAGCGGCTCGTAGTCCACCTCAATCAGCGCCGCAGCCTCCTCGGCGACGTGCGGGCTAACGGCCGCCACTGCGGCTACCGCATGTCCCTTGTAAAGCACCTTATCGCGGGCCAGCACGTTGGCTCGGACGTAGCTGAGCGGCAGGGTCCCCTCCACCAGTTCCAGCAGGCGGTCCGGTCCCTCCGGCAGATCGGCGGCGGTCACTACCGCCAGCACCCCGGGAAAAGCTTCGGCCTTCGCAACATCAATGCGCCGGATGCGCGCGTGCGGGTGCGGGCTGCGCAACACGTGACCATACAGCATCCCCGGCAGGCGAATATCGGCGCCGAACTGCGCCCGCCCGGTGACCTTGTCGGCGCCGTCGTGCCGCACTGGCCGGGTTCCGATGACGGTATAGAGTCTCTGGCTCATGCCTTCACCTCCGCCAGTTCGGCCGCCGCCTGCCGCACCGCGCGCACCACTTTGTCGTAGCCGGTGCAGCGGCACAGATGGTTGGCCAGCCACCGCCGGATCTCAAGCTCCGAGGGATCCGGCAAACGATCCAGCAGCGCCTTGGTCGCCAGGATCAGACCCGGCGTGCAGAAGCCGCACTGCACCGCGCCCTGCTCCAGGAACGCGCGCTGGATAGGATGCAACTGCGAGCCTTGGGCCAGGCCTTCGATGGTTGTGATCTCACGTCCTTCAGCCTCCACCCCCAGCACCAGGCACGAATTCACCAGGCGCTTGTCGAGGATGACCGCGCAGGCGCCGCAGTTGCCGTCATTGCAGCCTTCCTTGGCGCCGGTCAGACCCAGAATCTCGCGCAGGCACTCGAGCAAACTCTGCCGCGGCTCGCAAAGAAACTCTGCCGGTTGGCCGTTAACGGTGGTCCGAACACGAACTTTCTGGCCTTTCATGCGCGCACCTCCCTGGCCCGGGCGACGGCTTTCTCCAGCGCCCGGCGCGTCAGGACCCCTACCAGATGTCGGCGGTGTTCGGCCGTGCCGCGCAAGTCCGTTATGGGACGCGCCGCGCTACGCGCCAGCTCGGCCGCCGCCTGAAGATTCTCGGAGTTGGCCGGCTTGCCGCTCAAAAACTCGCCCGCCTCCCTCACCAGCAGCGGCGTCGGCGCCACCGCGGCCAGCGCGATGCGCGCCCAGGCGATGACCCCGTCCCGCAGACCCACGGCGGCCGCAGCCCCGGCCACCGCTATGTCCATTTCGTTGCGCGGCGTGAAGCGCAGATAGGCCGCGCCGGAGTGAGCCTCCGGCGGAGGCAAATCAAAGCCCACCAGCAGCTCGCCGGGCCCCAAAACCGTCTGTCCCGGCCCTGTGCAGAAATCTTCCGCCGGAAGACGGCGCTCCCCTGACGGCCCGACCAGCCGGCAGGCGGCGCGCAGGACGATGAGCACCGGCACTGAGTCTGCGCTGGGCGCGGCGTTGCACAGGTTCCCGCCCAGCGAGGCGCGACTCTGGATGGGCACGCCGCCGATCATCTCGGCGACTTCGGCCAGCGCCGGCCAGCGCCGCCGCAGCTCGGCGTCCTCGTAAATGCGACAACAGGGCACGGCAGCCCCCAGCCGCAGGCCCCGACCGGGATCGCATTGCAGCTCGTTGAGCTCGGGGATGCGTTTGAGGTCCACCAGCAGCTCGGCTTGGCGCTGGCCGGCCCGCATTTGGACCAGCAGGTCGGTGCCTCCGGCCAGCGGGCGTGCGCCCGGCCGGGCCAGCAACTCCAAGGCTTCGGGCAGAGATTGCGGAGCGGCGTAATCGAACCACTTCACGGATCTGCACCTCCTGAATTGGCTCGGTCGGCAGACAGTGTAGCACGGCTGAGCGCCTGTGTTATGCTCTAGGCTTTCCACCATGAGACGACGAACATTTCTGCTCATCGCGGCTGCGGTGCTGCCGTTGGCCGCGCCGGCCGAGAATGTGGACCTCTCGGTGGTGCATCGCATCAAGGCCGAGGCGTTCCAGAACTCGAAGGTCATGGATTACGTCTTCTACCTGACGGATGTGCACGGCCCGCGCGTGGCCGGCTCGCCCGCCTATCGAGCCGCCGCCGAGTGGGTTGTGAAGACCGCCAAGGAAACCGGGCTGGAAAACGCCCGATTGGAGAAGTGGGGCACGGTGGGTCGCGGCTGGTCCTTCAGCCGGTTTTCGGCGCACCTGGTGGAGCCGGTCCAAGCGCCGCTGATCGGTTTCCCGCTGGCCTGGACCGAGGGCACCAACGGCCCGGTCACGGCAGAGGCGGTGCTGGCCGTGATCAGCAACGAGGCGGATTTCGCCAAATTCAAAGGCCAGCTCACGGGCAAGATCGTGCTCACGGACCCCGCCCGCCAGCTTGAGCCGCGCACTACCGCCGAGTTGCGACGCTACAGCGACGCCGAGCTGGCCGAGCGCGCCAAGGCGCCGGAACCCGGCCAGATGCCGTTCGCCATGCCGTTCCCGCGCCCCGGCGGACCGCTTTCCCCGCAGTTACGCCAAATGATGCAGCAGCGTGAGCTGCGCAACAAGCTGGCCCGTTTTTTGAAGGATGAGGGCGTGCTGGCGATCGTCAACTCCGGTTTGCGCGGCGATTACGGAACGGTGTTCGCAGCCTCGGGCGGCTCGCGCGAGCTCAAAGATCCTTTGCCGCCGCCCACCATTGCCTTGGCCACCGAGCACTACAACCGGCTGGTGCGCCTGCTGGAGAAGAAGATCCCGGTGAAGCTTGAGATCGAGGTCCGCGCCAGCGTCGAGGAAAAGGAAGTAGACGGCTTCAACGTGGTCGCCGAACTACCGGGCGGGCGCAAGAAGGATGAGCTGGTGATGATCGGGGCGCACCTGGATTCCTGGCACGGCGGCACCGGCGCCACCGACGACGCTGCCGGTTGCGCCGTGATGATGGAAGTCATGCGCATCCTCAAGAGCCTGGATCTGAAGATGGACCGCACGGTGCGCATGGCGCTGTGGGACGCCGAGGAGCTGGGTTTGTTGGGCTCGCGGGCTTACGTCAAGGAACACTTCGCCGACCGCGAGACCATGCAGCTCAAGAAAGACTTCCAGAAACTTTCCGGCTACTTCAACCTGGACAACGGCAGCGGCAAGATACGCGGCGTCTATCTCCAGGGCAACGATATGATGCGGCCCATTTTCGAAGCCTGGCTGGAGCCGTTCCGCGATCTCGGCGTGACCACCGTGACTATCGCCAACACCAGCGGCACCGATCATCTGGCCTTCGACGCCGTGGGATTGCCGGGCTTCCAGTTCATCCAGGATCCGCTGGATTACACGACGCGCACCCATCACTCCAACATGGATGTCTACGAGCGCGTCCAGCGTAGCGATCTGATGCAGGCTTCCGCCGTCATCGCCTCTTGCGTCTACCACGCCGCTACACGCCCGGAGCTGCTGCCGCGCAAGCCGCTGCCCAAATCGCAGCCGCGCCGGCCGGAGCAGGCCAAGCCCGAGCCTGGCAGCTAGGAAGCACCCCATGTGGCGGCGCGCTGCGATCTTGCCGGCGTGGGCGGCCTGGCTGTGCGCGGCGGCTCGCTCGCCGCTCGCGCACGAGGCCATTTGGCTGATGCGGCGCGTGGGCCCGCAACAAGTAAGCGCGGAGGTGTGCAATGTATCGCCGCGTGTTTCTCGGAGCGGCCGCGGCCGGCCGAGCTTCTGTGCTCGGCTCCACCGACCAGGTGATTCTGGGCCTGATCGGCTGCGGCGCCCGCGGGCGCTATCTCGCCCGCCTGATGCGTGAGGCCGGAGCTTGCTTCGCTGCCTTCGCCGACGTCTACCTGCCGAATGGGGAGCGCGCCCGCCAGGAAGCCGGCGGCGGCCAGGTTTTTCAAGATTTCCGCCGCCTGCTGGAACTCAAGGAGATTGACGCCGTACTCATCGCCACCCCGGACCATTGGCACGCGATTCCCACGGTGTTGGCCTGTCAGGCCGGCAAGGATGTCTATGTGGAAAAGCCGCTGGCGCACAACGTCCGGGAGGGGCGCGCCATGGTCGAGGCTGCGCGGCGCAGTGGGCGAGTCGTGGCCGCAGGCACCCAACATCGTTCCGCCCCGCATCTGGCGGAAGCGGCGCGAATTGTGCAGAGCGGCGAGCTGGGCGAGGTGCGCTTCGTGCGCGTGTGGAACTACTCGAACATGTACCCTAACGGCATTGGGCGCGAGCCGGACTCAGCCCCGCCCGAAGGTCTGGACTGGGACATGTACCTTGGTCCCGCGCCTTGGGTTGCTTTCAATCGGAAGCGTTTCTTGGGCACTTATCGCTGGTTTTGGGACTACGCGGGCGGCTACATTACGGACTTCGGCACCCACCGCTTCGACACCGTGCATCAAATCATGGGCGTAAGTGCGCCG